>ERZ791809.6-NODE-6-length-244975-cov-29.009183_pt1 | contig 244975 bp, 183 predicted proteins | sample MGYA00509946_ERZ791809 | MGnify/ENA primary metagenome ERZ791809 (study PRJEB30046, sample SAMN00791993) | human gut metagenome | study: EMG produced TPA metagenomics assembly of the A metagenome-wide association study of gut microbiota in type 2...
CTTTTTCAGTGACCTCCCTGGGCTAGGAGCTTCTGCCCTTTCAGGGCGTGTGGAGTTTATATGCGAAACTTGAGTAGAATTACAGTTGTATTTACATTTGCGTTTGTATTTACATTTACACAGAATAGGTGACTATTCCTCCATCAACTTGCGATAGCGACCCTTCTTGATCTCTGTATCGCCAAGACGGCGCGCCTTGTTGATTTCATACTCAGAATAGCTGCCCTCGAAGAAGAAGACCTCACCATTGCCCTCGAAGGCAAGAATGTGGGTACAGATTCGGTCGAGGAACCAGCGGTCGTGGCTGATAACCACAGCACAACCGGCAAATGCTTCCAAACCTTCCTCCAAGGCACGCAGCGTGTTTACGTCGATATCGTTGGTAGGCTCATCGAGAAGCAGTACATTACCCTCCTGCTTCAATGCCAAAGCCAACTGCAGGCGGTTGCGCTCACCACCCGAGAGTACGCTGCAGAGCTTGCTCTGGTCGGTGCCCGAGAAATTGAAACGGCTGATGTAAGCACGTGCATTCACGTCTCTGCCACCCAGACGCAAGGTTTCGTTGCCCTGAGAAATCACCTCGTAAACGGTCTTCTGAGGGTCGATGTCCTTGTGCTGCTGGTCAACATAAGCCAGCTTCACGGTCTCACCCACCTCGAATGTTCCGCCATCAGCCTGCTCCAAGCCCATAATGAGGCGGAAGAGGGTAGTCTTGCCGGCTCCGTTAGGACCAATCACACCTACGATGCCGTTAGGAGGAAGCATGAAGTTGAGGTCGTTGAAGAGAACCTTCTCGCCAAATGCCTTCTTCACATGCTGAGCCTCGATAACCTTGTTGCCCAGACGAGGACCGTTAGGGATGAAGATTTCCAGCTTCTCCTCGCGCTCCTTCTGCTCCTGGTTGAGCATCTGCTCGTAAGAGTTCAGACGAGCCTTACCCTTAGCCTGACGGGCCTTAGGTGCCATGCGAACCCATTCCAACTCGCGCTCCAAAGTCTTGCGGCGCTTAGAGGCAGTCTTCTCCTCCTGAATCATTCGCTTGGTCTTCTGGTCGAGCCATGAAGAGTAGTTGCCCTTCCATGGAATACCCTCGCCACGGTCCAACTCCAGAATCCACTCGCTCACGTCGTCGAGGAAGTAGCGGTCGTGGGTAACGGCGATGACGGTACCCTCATACTGCTGCAGGTGCTGCTCCAGCCAGTCGATGCTCTCAGCATCCAGGTGGTTGGTAGGCTCATCGAGCAGGAGTACATCCGGCTTCTGCAGGAGCAGGCGGCAGAGAGCCACACGGCGGCGCTCACCACCCGAGAGATTGGTAACAGGCCAATCACCAGGAGGACAATGCAGGGCAGCCATCGCACGCTCCAGCTTGGAGTCGATGTTCCAGGCATCGGTTGCATCAATGATATCCTGCACCTCTGCCTGGCGCTGCATCAGCTTGTCCATCTTATCTGGGTCTCCGTAATATTCTTCGAGACCGAACTTATTGTTGATGTCCTCGTATTCAGCGAGTGCATCATAGATTTTCTGCACACCCTCCATCACGTTTTCCTTCACGGTCTTGTTCTCGTCGAGCGGAGGATCCTGAGGCAAGTAGCCCACAGAGTAGCCTGGGCTCCAAACCACCTCACCCTGGGTAGGTTGCTCAAGTCCTGCGATGATTTTCATCAACGTAGATTTACCGGCACCGTTCAAACCGATGATACCGATTTTTGCTCCGTAGAAGAACGATAGGTAGATGTTCTTCAGAATTTGCTTCTGGTTTTGTGGGATAATCTTAGATACGCCCACCATTGAGAAGATGATCTTCTTGTCGTCAACTGTTGCCATATATATTATTAAATAATGTGTATTTGTGAATAAATAGAGTAAATTGCCGAAATTGGCACTAACAGTTGCAAAGATACATTATTTTTTTGAAATTCTCGCCTTTCTTTCCAAGAAAAGTTGTATATTTGCAATTAAATGATTTTTTGTTGATTAATTAAAGAAAGGACAATAATATGGATGCAACTTATATTGACCTGACCATTCGCCTTTCTCTCGCCCTGCTTTTGGGCGGAGCGATAGGCATTGAGCGAGAATATCGTGCCAAGGAGGCAGGTTTCCGCACCCACTTCCTGGTGGCATTGGGAAGTGCGCTTTTCTGTGTGGTTTCGCAGTATGGATTCGGAGTGGATCTGAAGGATTCCTCGCGTGTGGCGGCGCAGGTGGTTTCGGGCATCGGATTCCTGGGCGCCGGTACCATCATCTTCCAGAAGAATGTGGTGCGTGGTCTTACTACGGCGGCTGGCTTGTGGGTGACGGCGGCCATCGGATTGGCGTGCGGTACGGGAATGTATGTTGCGGCGGCTCTTACCACGGTGATGGTGCTGCTTGGACTGGAGGTGCTGAACTATTGGATTCCGCCATTGGGAACCACTACCGTTGAGCTGAATTTCTCTGCCCCGTCTCGTGAGAGCGTGAAGGAATTCATCAGTCAAATCAAGCAGAAGGGAATGGAGGTGCATTCCTACGAACTGAAAGAGCGCCGGTTATCCAAGGAGGAATTCCTGGAGGCGAATATCGAAGTGAAGGCGAAGAAGGATTTCCATACCCTGGAGATTCTTGACCTGATGAACGATTTCTCGGATGTCACGATTTCTGCGATAAAATAGAGCTTTTGCCCTTACAGGGCGCCTTGCTGATTGCCATTATACCCAGGGCGCTGCCCTGGGCTAGGAGCTTTTGGGCCTTCAGCCCGTACTTGAACCACATGCGAAACTTCAGTAAAATATAAAGAAAAAAGGAGTTAAGATGATGGTCTTAACTCCTTTTTTCTTTATATACTGTAAAATCTTATCGTCTTTATTATGCTTGGAAGATCCTCGCCAGATAGTCGTAGTGTTCGCCTTCTGCCACGAGTTCACCATATAGGCCGCAGGTTTCGGCGATGGATTTCAGTAATGGGAAATCCACGTAGAGCCAGTCGAAGCGGTCGCCCTTTACATCCTTGTAGATCATCTGATAATCTACTTCTCCGTAATAGGCTCCATTCAGATTGATGTCGAAACTTCCATCCTCATTCTCGTAGATGTATTTCAGGTCGGAGGAATCGATGAGAATCTGACCGCCCGGATTCAGCAACGCCTTCAGGCGCTGGAAGAGGGCTGGGAGATGTTCTATCTTTCCGGCAATTCCCGTTCCGTTCATCAGGAGGAGAATCGTATCGAAACCGCCTTCAAACTGCTCCTGATTCTCTCCGGAATGATTTCCACTGCTCAGATGTGGGTCGAAGAGATTGATGCATTCCGCATCCTTCACTCCTCTCAACTTCATTGCTTCGCAACTCAAGGGCGAAATATCTATCGCCTTCACCGTAAAGCCCTTCTCTTGCAGGGCGAGCGTATGGCAACCGCTGCCGGCTCCAATATCCAGCACCCGTCCCTTGGCTAGCTGCAATGCCTTCTGCTCCAGCACCGGCATTTCCGGGACGCTTCTGAAGAGATGGGTTACTGGCATTTCGTCTTCCTCGAACATCGAAGAGAGCACTCTCAGTCGGGCTGCCTTCCCCTGCTTCTGGAAGTCGAGAATAGCTGCGCCCATCGGGTCTTTATCTGCTGATAATATTTCTGTATTCATTCTTCTTTCTATCTGTTTTATCTTAAGTTTCTTGAATTCTTCTGCAAAAATACAATAAAGTTTTGATAAAACAGATATATTTCTGAAAAAACTGATCAGATTTTTACTCGTATCTGATTGCCTCGATAGGGTCGAGTCTTGCAGCCTTCTTTGCCGGATACCATCCGAAGAACACCCCCGTAAAGGTACAGACGGCGAAACTCATGATGATGCTCCAAGGCTCTATCTGAGTGGCTATGTGCAGGAAGGCATTCAGACTCAGCGACAGACTCACTCCCAATATCACTCCGATGATTCCACCGGTTACTGAGAGCAGAATCGCCTCGATGAGAAACTGGTTCAGAATGTCAATTCCCCTGGCTCCCACACTCATTCGAAGACCGATTTCACGGGTTCGCTCGGTAACGGAAACGTACATGATGTTCATGATTCCAATACCGCCCACCAGCAGGGAGATTCCTGCCACACTACCCAGAAGGATGGTGATGGTGGACATGGTGGAATTCATCATGCTGGAGATTTCCTCCTGCGAACGGATGTTGAAATCATCCTCATCAGCCTCGGTGGTGGCAGTAGCGTCTTTCAGCTTATGGTTGCGGCGGAGGATTTCCGAAATCTGATCCTGAGCCGGCTGGGATGCTTCCTCGGTAATGGCAGAACATACGATTCCGCCCAGATAGGTCTGTGCCAGGATTCGCTTCATCACGGTGGTGTATGGGGCGAGCACGAGGTCATCCTGGTCCATTCCCATGGAGTTGTAACCCTTCTTCTGGAGCACTCCTACCACACGGAAAGGGATGCTGTTGAAACGTACTACCTTGCCGATCGGGTCGCTGCCGTCGGGAAAAAGATAATCCACTACGGTCTGACCCAGGATGCAGACCTTGGCTGCTGCCTTGATGTCTGTATCGGTAAACATTTCTCCATCTGCCACCTTCAGCTGGCGGATGCTCAGGTAGTCCTGGTTCACGCCATAAATGGAACTCTGCGTATTGTTGTTGCCGTAGATCCACTGTCCCGAACTGTTTACGGTAGGCGAAATGGCACTGATGTAATTACAATCCTCCTTGATGCTCTGGTAGTCTGCCTGCTTCAGAGTCTCCATTGAGGAAGCATCCTGTCGCACACCGCCTCTCATGTCGGCACCCGGCGAAATCATAATCATATTACTACCCATCTCGGCGATGTTCGCCTTGATGCTCGCCTTACTTCCCTGTCCGATGGCAAGCATCGTAATCACGGCTGCAATACCGATGATGATGCCCAGGGCTGTGAGGAAGGAGCGCATCTTGTTGGCTGCTATCGCCCGGATGGCTATCTTAAAAAGATTCTGATAATTCATATTCTATACTGTTATTCGTCCGTATTGGCTGGCAGGGCGGCAAGACCTTCTGCTGCCGAAAGGATGTGGTCATTATAGGTATCGCTGATGATGTGACCGTCGCGCAATTCGATGTTGCGGCTGGAATACTTGGCGATATCCGGGTTGTGGGTTACGAAGATGATGGTTCTGCCCTCAGCGTAGAGTTTCTGGAAGAGAACCAGAATCTCAAAGCTGGTTCTCGTGTCCAGGTTACCCGTTGCTTCGTCGGCAAGAATCACGGCAGGATTGTTCACCAGTGCACGGGCGATGGCTACACGCTGCATCTGTCCACCCGACATCTGATTGCTCTTATGGTAGAGTCTTTCGCCCAGTCCTACAGCCTTCAGAGCTTCGATGGCACGCTGCTTGCGCTCTTCTGCGCTGATGGCAGGATTGTACATCAGCGGCAGCTCTACATTCTCTACGCTCGTGGTCTTCGGCAGGAGATTGTAGTTCTGGAAGATGAAGCCAATCTTGCGGTTGCGCAGGATGGCTCTGTCGTTGCGGCTCATCTTGCGCACGCTCACGCCATCCAGGTAATATTCACCCTTGGAAGGGGTGTCGAGACAGCCCAGCTGGTTGAGCAGGGTGGATTTGCCGGAACCCGACTTACCCATAATGGTAACGAACTCGCCCTCGTAGATCTTGAAGCTTACGCCTTTCAGGGCGTGGACGGTTTCATCACCCACAAGAAAGTCGCGGCGCACGTTGTCGAGCTCTATCACCACCTTCTTGTTCTCGTTGTTATTTGATGTTTCAGCCATAATGATTCTTTTTAACTTCTCCCCTTACTTCTTCTTTCCTCTAGGACCCGGACCGCTGATCAGTCCCTGGCTCTGCTGTGGAGCATCCTCTTCTTCCGGAACATTCACCACGATTTCCGTAACAATCTTATCGCCCTGCTTCAATCCCTTGGTGATTTCTGTATTGATTCCATCACTCTGACCGATGGTTACAGGATGAGCAGTGAGGGTGTTGCCATTCAATGTCCAAACCTTGTTCTTGCCCTTGCAATCCACGATTTTCATATCCTTGCCCACGGTTTCCTTGGTAGGGGTAAAGCGGAGAGCCTTGTTGGCTACGGCGAGCACGCCACTGCGCTCCTGGGTGTAGATGGTAACGTTGGCAGTAAGACCCGGCTTCAATTTCAAATCAGCGTTTGGAGCAGAAATCACTACCTCGTAAGTTACTACGTTGTTGGTAGTTGTAGCTTCCAGGCGCACCTGCTTCACTGTTCCCTCGAAGGTATCATCCGGATAGGCATCTACGGTGAAGGTTACTCGGTCGCCCTCCTTTACATTGCCGATATCAGCCTCGTCCACATTGGCAACTACCTGCATATTGGTCAAATCCTTTGCGATGGTGAAGAGTTCTGGGGTGTTGAAGCTGGCTGCTACGGTCTGACCTTCCTCTACGCTCTTCGAAATCACGGTTCCGTCGATAGGAGAGGTGATGGTGGCGTAGCCGAGGTTGGTCTGTGCTCTCTGTACGTTTTCCCTGGAAGAGGCAACCTGCTCCTTAGCCTGGCGATAGGTGAGGAGGGCATTCTCGTATTCATCGGCGCTGACAAGTCCCTTCTTGTAAAGGGTTTTGTAGCGCTCCATATTGGCTGCCTGATAGTTCAGACTGCTCTGTGCGCTGGCTAGGTTTGCCTTCGCTGTATTCAGTTCGCTCAAGAGATTGGTCTTGTCGAGTTCTGCGATGACCTGTCCCTTCTTTACCTGGGAGTTGTAGTCCACATAGAGTTTGTTGACAATACCACTCACCTGTGTACCTACGGTTACTGAGGTTACAGCCTCGATAGTACCCGTAGCGGTTACGCTGTTCTGCAAGGTTTTCAGCGCCACCTTTTCCTCCTTGAAGTTTATATCTTCCTCCTTTTTTCCGCCCGACATCGCCCATGCCGCCACGGCAACGATTACTATCACCACGACAGCAATCCAGATTTTGCTAATTCTCAACTTTTTCATTTATATTCAGATTAATTTAATTCGAAATAATAAAACTTTTTCTTTTCTTCATCGGAACACGCTGAGTTAACGGAACATTCTTGCTCCTCGGATTACGCACGGAATTAAAACGGATTTGGCCTTACGGCCATTGGGCTAGCGCCGTAGCGTTCCAACTTTAGGGGGTATCGCCACGACCGTAAGGTCGAGTTTCCGTTTAAAAATCCGTGCGTAATCCGAGGAAGGCGGTTAAGGTTCCGTTTATTCCGCGTAATCCGATGAATAATGACACACCCTCTTAATTAAATATGTCCTTCCTTATAGAATTTCAACATATTGATGTTGAGGATGGCGAGGTATTTGGCCTGGAGCTCGTTCTGCTTCGCCTTGAGCAGGTTATCCTTTCCTGTTCTTAGCTCAACGATATTCTTCAATCCCAGCTTAAACTGCTCGCTCAGCAGATTGTAACTGGTTTGGGCACTCTCGCTGCTAACCTTTGCCGCCTTAAACTGGCTTTGGTTGGTGGTAGCCTGCAACCAGTAGTTCTCAATGGTAGAGTAGAGCTGAGTCTGCTGGTTCTTCAGGTCGAGCTGGATGCTTTCGCGCTGAATCAATGCCTTGTTCACCTGAGTCTTGGTGGTTCGGTTTTCAAAGAGAGGGATGCTCACTCCTACGCCGCCTCCAACGCTGAAGTTGGTCTTCAACTGCTTGGCAAGACCATTGTTGTTCATGGAAGTATTGCTGGTAGAAATACCTGCGTTAGCGCTGATGGTAGGCAGCTTGCCCGCCTTCGCAATCTTGATGTTCAAGTCGTTCTGAGCCAACTGATTCTTGATGGTCTTGAACTCCGGACGGTTTTCGAGAGCCGCAGCATAGACTCCGTTCATTGCCGGAACAGCCACGAGAGCCATCTCATCGGTGGTATTCGGAATCTCGATGTCGAACGCTTCATCGCTTGTAATCTGAAGCAGTTCCTTCAACTGTCGCTTATAGTTTTTCACATTGCTTTCAGCCTGCACGATGTTGAATTCATCCTGAGCCCGCTGAGCGGTGAGCTGTGCCAGGTCAGCCTGACTCATCTTGCCTATCTTCACCATCTCCTTGCCACGCTCTTCGTTCTGCTGGCTCGAGAGATAGCTCTCCTTGTTCACCTGGATAGCCTCTGTAGAGTAGAGGATCTGCACGTAGAGCTGTGCAATCTGTTCCTGCAGCTTGATAGCCTGGGTAGCCGAATCGAGCTGTGCAGCCTCGGCAGAGAGCTGGTTCAGTTTTACCTGATTATGGTTCTTGTTTCCATTCCAGATGGTGTAGTTACCCATCACGGAGTAGTTTCCGTTGTAATACACCTTGTCGATGCTGGCTCTTGAGAAACCATCACCGCTGATACCGCTAGCCACCCAAGGAGTATAGTTCACGCTTTGGTTGGTGCTGGCGCTGAGCGACGGAAGCAGAGCAGCTTTCGACTGCAGATAATCTTCTTGGGCGCTGGCCTTGGTGAGTTGCGTCTTCTGAAGAGCGATGTTGTTGGCAAGCGCATAGTCGATACAGTCTTTCAACGACCATTGTTTTGCCTGCGTAGCCAATGGTGCCGCTACAAGAAGCAGCGCAGCCATTGCGTTTTTTACTTTTCCGTTCATAATCTTCTTCTATTTTCTTTTTATCCCGTTTTATTTATTTCAGAAAGATATTAATCTGATTGCATTTAGACGGAAAAGTTTAGCATAAAGTTTCAATTTTAACAATCCTTGTGATTTTTGTGAAAAAATGGAAAGGGAGGGGGAAAGAAAAATCCGTGAGCAAGATGCTGTATCTTGCTCACGGATTTGATTCTGTGGTTATCTGATATCCGTTAGGCGTCCTGCCGGATTTGCAATCCGCATCAATCACCTTATTTATTTGCTATTTCTGATGATTTCCTCAGCCTTATCCTTTTCACTGTCAAAGCTGAATACTTTATAGATGAGACCTGTATTCTGAAGATCCACGATATGTGGCGCCATCATTTTGAGTGCTTTCAGCTGTTCGGCGTCGAAAGGGAATATCTTCATGATGCGGACCACCTGGGCGCAGGAATAATAGCAGCCGAGGCTTGCCACTTCTATCAGGTCGAACTTGTTGTCGTCGAAGCTTGCTTTCTTCACCTTATTATATAGTTTGGAGAAGGAAGCATCATCGAGGCTGTAGCCGTAATCCATTCTGCCATCGGGATCACATCTTCCATCGTAGAGGGGTGGAGTAGGGTGTTGTGGTTGCTGTACATTTGATGTCTGGCTGTTGGGTTCTATGATTCTTGTATCGTACTGCACAACCTTTCCGTTTCTGTCGAAGAAGACCGTGATGTACTTGGAATCTCCAAACAGATTATTATATTTAGCATATTCCCATTTGTCCCCATACATGTCGAAACTGGTGAGCTTAGGTTCTCCGAGAATGGCTATTACTTCCTGCTTGGTCATTCCCCGCTCCACGTTTCTTTTTCCCTTAGCTGAAGCCGAGAGGCATACGGCAAACATCAATATGGCTGTGGCGATGAGTGCCATTACTTCATTTCTTTTCATAAGCGATACTGTTTTTGAAAGTTATAATCTTGAGCCCCTTTTAAAAAGAGTGCTCGGTCATTATCTTGTTTACGCCTGCAAAAGTACTACTTTCTTCCGAAAAGAAACGAGAAGGATTCCCTAAAGTAGAAGGGGAAATCCCTATTCCTGATTAGGGTGAAAGGTTACGACCTCAAGGTGGAAAAGATACCAGCTAAAGAGCAAAGGATACCACCTCGGCATGGTACATTTGGCGAAAAGATGGTAATTTTGGTGGATTGAAAGAGCCTTATTCTGATTTTTGCCTGGCAATGGCACAATATTGCCCTCAGCCAGGGCAACTTTGTGCCATTGCCAGGCATGAAACGATACGTTGGGAGAAAGGTTTCTACAAGATTATCTCTAACTTCCGACGTGTATTTCCCTGCCGCATGCAGTGGCGTTTCTGATGTAAAAAAAGCCACTTTCGTTTTTACCCTTCACTCTTCACCAAATCGTCTGAACCCCCGATAAACACTAAGGGTGTAAGAGGTGAAGAGTTGGTTGTTACTCTTCACGGTCGTAATTCTTTGTATATAAAATACTTATGCTGTATTGGTGAAGAGTGAATAGTGTTTTTGAGAGTAGCTTTCTAAAAAACGAAGAAATCCGTGGTAAGAAAGGTTTCTTGCCCACGGATTTCTTATATTTGTTATGCGATAAGCTTCCCAAAGGAAAGTTGCTGATTCTTATGCCTTGAAGCTCTCCAAGTCTTCTGCCTTGAAGTTCTGGATGTATGCTGAATGGCCGAGAACTTCCTCCTCTGCCATGCGAACATATACGTTGGCACTCTTCTGGAACATCTCTGGTGCCTTGGTAGCATCGTCGAGGATGAGGAGAGACATTACGATGTCGCCAGTCATGTTGTAGAGGCGGCGAGCCAGGAAGTCGTGAACTGCCTGATCATTAGCCTCCTTCACCTTGTTGATGGCAGCCTCGTAAAGATCTACGAGCTTGGCAACACGCTCCTTCAATGACTTCAAATCATCTGATACCTCGCTCTCCAACATCTCCTTGATGATGCTGAGATAAGTACCGTTGGTGATGTAGCGGATGGCTGCAACAACCTGCAACTGAGTAGTACCCTCGTAGATAGAGAAGATGCGGGCATCACGGAACAGGCGCTGGCACTTGTACTCCATGATGAAACCAGAACCACCGTGGATGCTGATGGCATCGTATGCATTCTGGTTAGCATACTCTGAGTTCATACCCTTAGCCAATGGTGTGAATGCATCGGCAAGGCGGGTGTATTTCTTCATCTCCTGACGCTCCTCTGGAGTGAGCTTAGTGTCGCGGGCGATGTCTTCCAAAGCCTTGTAGATATCTACGTAGCGAGCGCAGCAGTAGAGAAGTGAACGGCCTGCATCCAACTTAGCCTTCATTCTTGAAAGCATGTCGTAAACGGCTGGGAAGTTGATGATCTTCTCACCAAACTGAGCACGCTCCTTGGCATAAGCCAAGCCCTCATTGTAAGCCTCCTGCTCAACACCTACACTCTGAGCAGCAATACCCAGACGGGCACCGTTCATCAGAGCCATCACGTACTTAATCAAACCGAGACGGGTGTTACCGCAAAGCTCTGCCTTGGCATTCTTGTAAACCAACTCGCAGGTAGGAGAACCGTGAATACCCAACTTGTGCTCGATGTGACGAACGGTTACGCCGCCATCACGCTTGTCGTAGATGAACATAGAAAGACCACGACCGTCCTTGGTACCTTCCTCTGAACGAGCCAGAACCAGGTGGATGTCTGAGTCACCATTGGTGATGAAACGCTTCACACCATTCAGACGCCATGTGCCGTCCTCATCCTGTGTAGCCTTCAGCATCACGCGCTGCAAGTCGGAACCTGCATCAGGCTCAGTCAAGTCCATACTCATGGTTTCGCCTGCGCAGATGCGAGGAATGTACTTCTGGCGCTGCTCCTCAGAACCGAACTCATAGAGCGTATCGATACAGCTCTGGAGAGACCAGATGTTCTGGAAACCTGCATCAGCAGCAGCGATAATCTCTGAAGCCATAGAGAAGATGGCGTTAGGCAAGTTCAAGCCGCCGTAACGACGAGGCATTGACAAGCCCCAGAGGCCAGCCTTGCGGGTAGCATCGAGGTTCTCGAATGTCTTGCTGGCATAGATCATGCGGCCGTTCTCCAGGTGTGGACCTTCGAGGTCAACATCCTCAGAGTTTGGTTCGATGATGTTAGCAGCTACATCGCCGGTAATATCCAGCAATCGCTTGTAGTTCTCGATGGCATCCTCGTAGTTTACTGGAGCATCTTCAAACTGGTCTTTTTCTGCGTAATTTCTTTCCTTCAGGTCCACAACACGCTTCATGAGCGGATGATTCAAGTGGAACTCTATTTCAGGATGGTCTGTATAATAATTAGCCATTTTGCTTTTCTTATTTAAATAATGTGTAATGCAGATTACTTAGAATTCTGCTTGTAGTACTTGATGAGCTTAGGAACCACATCCTCTACATTACCGTTGATAACGTAGTCGGCAATCTTGTTGATTGGAGCATCAGGATCGTTGTTCACAGAGATGATGATACCTGAATCCTGCATACCGGCGATGTGCTGAATCTGACCAGAGATTCCGCAGGCGATATAAACCTTAGGATGAACGGTAACACCAGTCTGACCAATCTGACGGTCGTGATCTACCCAACCTGCATCTACGGCAGCACGGGAAGCACCTACCTCACCATGGAGGAGATGAGCCAACTCGAAGAGCTGGTCGAAACCTTCCTTGCTTCCTACACCATAACCGCCGGCTACAACGATGGCAGAACCCTTCAGGTTGTGCTTGGCAGCCTCTACGTGGTGGTCGAGTACCTTTACTACAAAGTCTTCAGCAGGAACATACTTGCTTACCTCAGGGTAAACCACTTCCTTCTTGCACTCACCCTCGTAGATGCTCTTCTGCATTACGCCGGAGCGGACTGTAGCCATCTGAGGACGGTGCTCTGGGTTTACGATGGTAGCCACGATGTTACCACCGAAGGCAGGACGAATCTGATAGAGCAGACCCTCATAGTGCTTGCCGCTCTTCTTGTCGTCGTAATCACCGATTTCAAGCTCTGTACAGTCGGCGGTAAGACCGCTGGTCAATGAAGAAGAAACACGAGGACCGAGGTCGCGACCGATAACGGTGGCACCCATCAATGCAATCTGAGGCTTCTCCTCCTTGAAGAGGTTGACGAGAATGTCGGTATGTGGAGCTGAAGTGTATGGGAACAAACCCTCAGCATCGAAAACAAATAATTTATCTACACCATAAGGGAGAATCTGATCCTCTACCTGACCCTTGATGCCAGTACCAGCCACGATGGCATGGAGCTCCACGCCCTGCTGGTTAGCGAGCTTACGACCCTTGGTGAGCAATTCCTGAGATACTTCGGCAACGGTTGTGCCTTCTACCTCGCAATATACAAATACGTTGTTCATTGTCTTTTCTAATAAAGCATTTTTAAATGAATCGGAATCTGAATCATCCTTCGATGATTATCCGATAATACTTTCGTCCAACAATTCCTTCATCAGTCCGTCGATGTCCTCATCGCTGCTGGTCAAGGTCTTGCTCTCCTTTGCCTGGAACACGATGTTCTTCACGGCCTTCACCTTGGTAGGTGAACCGCTCAAACCGCACTGTGCAGGGTCGCCATCTACATCGGCAACGCTCCACTGGTTCAGAGTGAGGTAAGGGCGCTCCTCATAGAGGTTGGCCCAAGGCTCATCACCCTTGCGCTCCATAGGGCAGGTAGCGTATTTATATTTCATCACGAGCTTCACGTTGCATGGGCGGCATGGAGCTGCGCTTCCGTTTACGGTAATTACCAGTGGCAATGGAGCCTCTACGGTCTCAACACCACCATCGATGAGGCGGCGGATTGTAGCCTTGCCGTCTTCTACCTTGAGGATTTCCTCGGCATAGGTAACCTGGTTCAATCCCAGCTTCTGAGCCACCTGAGGACCTACCTGCGCAGTATCACCATCGATAGCCTGGCGACCGCCGATCACGATATCCACGTCACCGATCTTCTGGATTCCTGTAGCAAGGGCATAGGAAGTAGCCAGTGTATCAGCACCGGCAAAGAGGCGGTCGGTGAGCAACCAACCGGTGTCTGCACCACGATAAAGACCCTGGCGGATGATTTCGCCAGCACGTGGAGGACCCATGGTCAAAATTCCAACTGTAGAACCTGGATTCTGCTCCTTCAAGCGGAGAGCCTGCTCCAGCGCGTTCAAATCTTCAGGATTGAAGATAGCAGGAAGGGCTGCACGGTTCACGGTGCCCTCGGCTGTCATCGCATCCTTACCCACATTTCTTGTGTCAGGTACTTGCTTGGCAAGTACTACGATTTTTAAACTCATATTTTTAAAAATGGTTATTGTTATAATTCTCTTAAGTTGTTAGTGTTCGGAGCTCAAATCCTTGATTTGGGAGCAAACACGTCGGCAAAAGTACCATTTTTTTGTCTTTTACCCAAATATTTTAAAGAAAAAATGCACAAATGTCTTTATCTTGTGCGCAAAAAGAGACATTTGTGCAGGTTTTTCTTACTCGAAGCTTTTCAATCTTGCGATATACTTGCCGAGAATATCGAATTCTATATTCACCACGGTTCCTACTTCGATGTTGCAGAAGTTGGTGTTCTCTCGGGTGTAAGGGATGATGGCTACGGTGAAGGTGTTGTCGGTTGGCTCGCAGACGGTGAGTGAAACGCCGTTCACGGTTACGCTGCCCTTATCTACGGTGAAGTAGCCCTTGCGCGCCATCTCCTTGTTCAGTTCATATTCGAAGGTGAAGTAGGTAGAACCGTCTGCATCCTTCATGTTGATGCACTTGGCGGTTTCATCCACGTGTCCCTGTACGATATGACCATCCAGACGGCCGTTCATCACCATCGAACGCTCTACGTTCACCTTGTCGCCTACCTTGAGCAGTCCCAGATTACTGCGGTCCAGGGTTTCCTTCATGGCGGTAACGGTATACGTGCCATCTTTTATTTCCACTACGGTGAGGCAGACGCCGTTGTGCGCCACGCTCTGGTCGATGCCGAGTTCATCAACGAAAGAGCATCTCAATGTGAAGTCGATGTTCTCCTTATCATGCTTGATAGCTACTACGGTAGCCATTTCTTCTACGATTCCACTAAACATATATTCTATTTTTATTTGGTTTCATGATTATTTTAAATGCAAAGATATTGCATTAGCTTGAAGCAACCAAATTATTTAAGTTCTTTTGATAAAATAATCGAGATATATTTGTTTAATTGCCATATTTTTTATATTTTTGCACATTATAATATGTGCACATGATAAATGTGATATACATGTCTTTCCAAAACTCCACCGAATATGAAGAAGAATGAAATCCCAGTGGCGCAAAACAATGACTTCGATGGTCTTGTAGCCCATATTCAGCAAACGCAAGATGTATTGCAGAACAATGCTCGCTTAGTGATAAATCGCCACGTCACAGCCAAGGCTTGGTTGACGGGCTATTATATTGTGGAGTATGAGCAGAAGGGAGCTGATAGAGCTAAGTATGGTGAGCAACTTTTGAAGAAGTTGGCAGAGAAGTTGAAAGACAAGAAGACTTTCAGCTATAGAAGCCTAAATATTTATCGAAAGTTTTATTTGGCTTATCCTGCGTTGAATGACCAAATAAAGCATTTTGTTTTGTCTTTGCCGTCAATTGTGCAGACAGTGTCTGCACAATTCCAACTGTCTGTTCTTGTCTTCTATCATAGGATATTGAAACGCCATGTCATCATCGAATTGAAAGCGAATCGTCTGAACTATGCCGATGCCGCCCAACTCCATATGTATTTGGCTTACTATCGCAAAAACATCATGCAGCCAGATGATAACCCACCAATCGGTATTCTCCTTTGCTCGGAAGTAGGACAGGAAATGGCAGAGTACTCCTTGCTCGATTTGGACGAGAGCGTGTTTATCTCAAAATATCAACTCAACGTGCCTTCCAAGGAGCGCATGACGGAATTCTTGCGTAAGGAAAATGAGGGAATATATAATAAGGTATAGGAGCAGCAAAATTAGATAACACAGTTTAGGTAACAATAAAAACATTTGAAGACAATGGAAATCAAGGAAGGATATATGCCCTTCATGGGCTATCAAACTTATTATCGTATCGTAGGTAAAACGGAAGAGGGCAAGAACCCTATCATCCTTTTGCATGGTGGACCAGGCAGTACTCACAATTACTTCGAACTCTTGGATAGAGTAGCGGAGACGGGCAGAGCCGTCATCATGTATGACCAGTTGGGTTGTGGCAACTCATTCGTGGAGGGACATCCCGAACTATGGACACCAGAGACTTGGCTCAAAGAACTCTGTGCCCTCATCGACTATCTCCACATCGACCATTTCCATCTCTTGGGACAGTCGTGGGGAGGCATGCTTGCCATCATCTATCTGATAGAGAAGCAAGCAAAGGGCGTGAAGTCAGCCATCCTCAGCAGTACCCTTTCGAGCAGCAAACTGTGGGCGAGCGAGCAGCATCGCATGATTAAGTTTATGTCGGAGGAAGACCAGCAAGCCATTGCAGAGGCAGAGGCGAAGGATGACTTTTCTAGCGAGGCGTATGCCAAGGCGAATGAGCACTTCATGCTCTTGCATTGTGCAGGCGAGGTAACGGAGGATAGCCCAGAGTGTCTTCGCCGGAAGAAACGTGCAGGTGCCGAGGCTTATCTTTATGGTTGGGGACCAAACGAATACACTCCTACTGGTACGCTCCGTGATTATGATTACACCGACCGTCTGGGCGAAATCCAAGTGCCTTGCTTGGTGATGAGTGGCACCAACGACCTCTGTACTCCATTGGTAGCAAAGACGCTCTACGATGGTATCCAAGATTCCAAGTGGCATCTCTTCGTAGGAGCCCGACACATGCCATTTGCCGAGCAAAATGATGAGTATTGCGAGGTATTGGAAGAATGGTTGGAGGAGAAAGATTAGGCTCTTTAGAATTAGAAACGGTTCAATTCCTCATTACCAGCACCCTTACCCTTGTATCGGTTCTTAGATGTGTTAAAGTTATATTGCAATGTCAAGAGCAAGGCACGGCTGTCGCTGGTGCTGCTTTGCCAAAGCGTAACATCCTTATTGTAGAATCGTATGTCACGATTGCTTTTGTTGAAGATGTCGTTAGCTTCAAGCGTAACCGAGAAACGATTCTTGCAGAAAGCCTTGTAAAGCTTGGCATTGAGGCTAGAGGAAGAACTGAGCTGCATGTTCTCCTTGTTTCCACGGCTGTTCCATTTAAACTCTTTATTAAAGTAAACGATTTATAAGTTGTCCATAATTAAAAAACTGTGTCAAACTACATTTATTGTAGTTTGACACAGTTTAGTTTACTCTCTCGAATTTTATTTTATTTTATTTTTCCCTTTCAAGCAAAGTTATTTAGTTGTGTTTTAAGCCATTAGAACTCTTATTTCTTAAAATATTCTTCCTTTAATTCTCTCTCTACGCTTAGTGATGGATGATTATATATCTGCAAACGACATACTTCATTCGGTATTTTTTCATAAGATGGTGTATTTTCTATCCATATAAGGTGATTATCATCTATAGAATAGAGGTATTTTGTATCCGGTGTAGTTATATAATCACTAATATTTTTAACATAAAGTCTATTTGCTTTTTCATTATACATATAAGGTAATATGACATATCCTATTTTTTGTGGTGGAATAAAATATAATAATCTAAAAGAAGTTTTCTTACGAATTTTATAAAAACCAGTACATATATCTCCAACGATGTCTCCAGCTTTTAAACTGTCTAATATTACATTTGTTTTGCCAATAATATATGTTTTCTGCCATTGCCAAATTCTTTCATTATCCATATATTTATTTAAAGAGTTTAAAGCTACTTTCGGTAAAATAAAATAGTTCTTGCCTTTATATACTTGCATTCTAAAATGAATATTCTCAGAAGGAATATCTATCTTTAAGTTTGTCTTTGAATACCTTTTAGAAAACGATTGGAAAAAAGGAATAGACATTATGCAAAGAGTGATAATCATTCTTTGCATAATGTCTATTTTATTTTTGGGGAGAAATATTAACATAAGCAGATATGTTAGAATTACTGAGCTCTCTTAAAAAAGGGGCTCTGTTAGTGTAATGTAAATAAAATAAGGTGTACAAATCTGTGAGCTGGAACATGGCACCATTGTTCTTGTTGCCGAAAGCATTGTATTTTCTGATGAAGTCACAACTTATCAAATCATTGAAGGCTTCGGTCAACTTTCCACCAGAAGTGAGTTTCAAGGATTTCATGATGTCCTCACGGCTCATTCCAATTTTCTTCTTGGCTAATCTCCAACAAGTTGATTTCTCGCTTTCTTCCTATTATATTTTGCTGCATATCTTTTGTCGTTTTGATGATGGGGCAAAGATACTATAAAATATCGAAAAATAAGCAGAAAAACATAGAAAAGTGCCGATACTGGTGCCAAAAGTCGATTTTTTTATGCGCTTTTGGCACCAGTATCGGCGCTTTTTAGTAATTTGAATACGATACGAAGGTCTCTAATTGCTTCTCTATTTCAGCGAAAGGTACGTTGAGGTCAAGAGTGCGGAAGTATATGGTATTGCCATCCGCAAGCTTCATACTTCCATTGGGTGTGATGTCTTCGTCTGTTTTAGCATAAAGCAACATGCCATCCACTTTGCCCGAATGCAGTTTGTCCTTATTCATGACATATGTATGAATTTGGTACAAGTTGTTAGAATGTATTGTCGCTTTGTCAAATTGCACTTGCATGGTATGTCCATAATACTTGGTGTCAATGATGAGCGTTCGGTCATTGAGAGTAAGTAATATGTCAGTTTGCATGATAGGAAGAACATGAGTGGAAGATACTTCTCGGTCGATATTCCAATCTATTTGTGCAGCTTGAGCCTTGTATTCAGGATGTTTAGCCCTATAGTATTCTAAGACAAACTTCTCGAAAAGGCGACAAAGGTGTTCATCCGTAAATGATTTCATCTTATATTTTCCCTTTTCAGTTGTCATCAGAATATCTTCGGTAAGGAAATAACAGACATAAAGCAACATTTGATAGGACTTGTTATTTCTGTCGAATGCCAGCATGTTCCATTTTACCGTGCTTAGTTCTATGATGTCGATGCCTGAAAAGAACAGCATGAGATTCTTTAGCTTAGTCTTTTGACCTTTTTTGATGGCTCCGTGCTTGAGAAGTCCAAAGACTGTAGCTTTTATAATCTGATTGAAGATGTTGTTTTCCGATAACTCATCATATTCACAACCGATTTCTTGCTTTCTGCATAACTTGTTTTGTATGGTAACTTTCAAGTCAAGTTTTCCACGAAGGGTAGGGAGTGAGTCTTTGCGAATGATATATTGCTTGAGGATGCCTTGTTTCAATTGACATGAGATACCCTTGATGAGAATTTCGGCAAACAATTGTTGTATATTGTCGAAATCCTCACCAGCAATCTCTTCATAATTGTTCTGCTTTAGCTCACGAAAAGCATAAGTGAGCATAAAGTAGATGTTGAGTATGAATATGTTCTTGTCTTTCGTCATTTGAGTGAATCTAATAGTTTATCTACAGCCATTTGATACTTCGAATCGTTGTCAAACCAATATTCTCTAAGCATTGGCTTGAGGTCGTATTCCACAATATTTTCCAACCACAAGTCGTTGATGTCTTTTGGTTTGGAGGAGCAGAAGTAACTATGACCGATACAGAACCCTGAACCAAGAGAATCGTCATTGGTAATGTCTTGGTTGAGTGAAACTATGGCATTGACAACGCTATCAAACTTATCATTTCCTATGGACTCTTGGTACTTCTTGAAACCTTCAGTGTCAAATCCAGGAGTCATTTCATAGAAACTAAATCGACGGCGCAAGGCATAGTCTATCATGGCAAGACTTCGATCAGCCGTATTCATCATACCTATTATATATAGGTTGCTTGGCACACAGAACATTTCGCCATTATAAGCCAATTTAATTTCTGTGTCTCGATAGTCTTTTTCTATTAGCATTAACAATTCACCAAATATCTTGCTCAGGTTTCCACGATTTATTTCATCTATAATGAAGTAGTAATCTTTGTCCGGATTACTTTGGGCTCTTTTACAGAAGTTATAGAAAACTCCCTTTTTGAGTTCGAATCCACCATCTTCGTTAGGTCGATACCCCATCATGAAATCCTCATAGCTATAATTTTGGTGGAATTGGATGAATTCGATTCTCGATTCGTCTATATCCCCCATCATAGAGTAAGCTAATCTCTTAGCGGAGAATGTCTTACCTACGCCAGGTGCTCCTTGCAAGATGATGTTCTTCTTGTTTTGCAAGAGCAAGCGCAGCTTGGTATAGTCTTCTTCGCTCATATATACCTCATTGAGAAAATTCTCTTGTGTATAGGGTTTCAGCTGTTTGTTTTCTTCTTTTGGATTGGATTCTCTGATGAGATCAATCAGGTACTCATATTCGTCAGGGGCAACTTTGAATAGTGAGCCATTCTTGTTTTGAATGAATTCCATGCTTTTTAGCTCTGGTGCATCCTTGAATGAGGCGTAATCGATAGGGTATTGCAGGGATTCAACTTTTTTGAAACAAATATGCTGCCCATCTGATGGCGTGTCGATTTCGGCAATGGCAACGATTTGTTTCACTGGGTTAGCCTCATACCCTATGACAATATCCCCTTTCTTGGCATTCACGAAGTTCTGGAAGACTCTTCTTGGATTGCCGTTCTCATTGTAAAGAGTATAGTCTTGTATATCACCGACCTTCATCTTGGAGAAACTCCAAATCTTAGGGCTGGCTACGAGCCACCAATATTGCTTGTTAGAGGATGTAGTCAAGAGAGTATCTAACTCTTTGATGTAATCAGGGTATGGGGTGATATCCGTTAAAGTTTTAAGGACATGGTTCCTCTTATACTCCCATTCACCTTGGAAAGTCCATTTTACTTTACGCATGTTCGGATAATTTTGTTTGCTTTCATCGTAATAGTAATCGCTTTCAACGATGCCTTTTCCGATGAGTTTCTTTATTCCTTTTTTGACGTATATGCAATCGCCCTCTTTCATCTTATGAACAAAGTTCCATAAAGCTAAGGTGTCATTAGAATATTTCTTGTCGGGAGTATTATTATATTCTTGAAGTGCTTTTTCCATTTCTTCTCGTGTGTTATACTCTGACAAGTCTCCCATGCTTGGCCATCCGATACACATCGTTCCTGCAGCTAAACACTCTTCCCATTGAGACGCATTTTCTCCAGGAGCATACATCCAATAGGTAGGGCTATTGTTTTTGTCCTTTAAAATCGTAAGCAAATCTTCATAATAGTCAAAGATGTCCTTGTCTCCTTTTTGTTGCATCAGGAAAGCTTGAAGTTTTGATATGGGCATAGCTTTAGCGCCAACCAAACCAAACTGAGTTGCCAATTTTACAAGCATATCTTTCTTGTAAATGGGGACAAGCTGGTTGTTGGAGTATAAGAATGCAATCTTCCATCTATAGCCTTCTCCTAATTCTGTAATCGTATCTAAAGCTTCAAAGTTCCCCTTGCTGGCGTTTGTTGCAATTTTGATGATAGCGTTCTTTACTACGTTGAAAGCTTCTTGAGCTGTAGGCTTATTATATCTTGCATACCAAGCATATTTTTCATCACTGATAAACTTTGTGTTGTGAATATTAGTCTTAATACGATATTCATAGATACCAAATTTATATGATGAGCCACCCCATATAGATCCCAACTCGTATGTGAGAGATTCTAGCCAATAGCAGAAAGAGTCATCTTTGTTCAAATTGGTATATTGCTCCAAAGTCATGCCTTGGAGGGAATTCAAAGGAAACGTGTGAAGAAAGTCTTCTAAAAGCTTTTGGCGTAGTTTCTTAACTTCTTCTTTCCCTATTTTGTCTGATGTAAGTTTTATATCGTTCATAATTTACTTTTTTCTTTTCTTAGACATAGTTACTAACAGAGCTACTACCATACTCTAACATAGTTACTATAGCTCTGTTACTAGCTCTGTTACCAGCTCTATTACTAGCTCTGTTACCAGCTTTGTCACTAACTCTGTCACCAGCTCTGTCACTATACTATCAAAAGTGGTGACAGGGCAGCTTTCTTATTTTTTTTTCTATATTCTTTCTCCTTTCACTTTTACCTATCATCCTCTGTCAATCAGTGAGTTGCAGTGAAGGGACGGAGCGGTCGCTACTTCAAGAAGTAGATAGGCGCATGCTGGGTGCCTTCCTTCACCATGATATCTTTCTCGCAGAAATGAGTGAGCCACTTCTGAGCCATGTAAGGTGTCAAGCCGAAGTGGATGCGCATGATGCGAGTGGTGATGTAACGATTCTCTTGAAGATACTCCTTGATTTTCTCCAGCATCTTTTCTTCTGAGTATTTTGTAGATTGGTTGGAATAAAGGGAGCGGACAAAGTGGACGTTGCGCTGTACTTCCTTCATCAGCTTTTCCTCTGGACGGAAGTTGATGCCAGTGATGCGTACTTCCTTGCCTGTAATCTTCTTGTCAGGATTCTCCTCAGGCATCTCTAGGCTAGCCGACATGGAGAAGTAGCCAATTTCTGGGATGTAAAAGCGGTGTCCCATGGAGAATTCTTCCACCAAAAGGTCATGAAGCTCTGCCAACACCGCAGCCACATCTCCCTTGGTGAGTGAGCAGCGGTTCTGGATTTTCTCTTGCAGTTGCTTCTCGGTCATAGGCTCATGCTGCACGATACGAACGTATTGGCGCTTTTCTCCTGTGCCCTGGGCATTGTTGAGAGTGTAAATGTCGTATTTCAGTTCCATATTTCTTGTTGTTTGATGTTTCGTTGTTTTCTATATTCTTTGTCTTCTATGAAAGATGATGCAAATATATATAATAATGTGATAACTTGTATCTTTTGGTGTAAAATATTAGGTTTATTTAAATATTGGTATATGTCATATGATTATACGGCATTTGTCATTCGACCGTATGATAAGTGTCGTGTAATCGCATGACAAATGTCACGCAATCGTTATAATTGCTTCCTTGCATCGTTATGGTTGCTTCCTTGTATCGTTATAATTGCTTCCTTGCATCATATAAGTCACAACATTGTTACCATCCATCTCATCCTTGCCAATTTCAAGAAATGCTCATTCTAAATGAATGGTTTTGCTCTGAATTACTCATTCTGAATGAGCAAAAATAATAGAAATTGCTCATTCGGAATGAATAAAAGGAGGATTTATACCCCAGCATTTGGTGGATTCAAAAAAGTAGTACCTTTGCTAACTTCTATGGGATTACCTGCCGAGAAGAAGCTGAGGCTTATCTGGAGAATAAGATACTCAATGAAAGGTTGAGAAAGGTTTGCTGTATTGATGCCGTCTTGCCCAATGATATCTTTGCGGAATGGCTGAACACCGCACACTACCTAATTTATTGTGTAAGAATTAGTTTAGTGCTGCTTAGTGAGGTGTGCGGTAGAAAATCGAAACTATGTTTCTTCAACCTGGTAGTCGGAGAATCTTAATCCCGATCATTATAATAGTTCCTGCGGAGGTCACGAAAGTGCCCTCCGCAGGAACTATTATTGTTTACTGGAAGCTGCTTTCCATTCATCATAGATATGGCTAAAGATAGCTACACCATCATTCAGTTGCTTCCTAGCTAAAGACTTATCTTTGTTCCACCATTCAAGAATGTAATCCTTCAGTCCCTCATATTCCTTTTGATCCTTGAATTGTCTATCCAGGCTTCCCATTTTGCCAAGCGTTGCATTGTAAAGAATAAATGCCCTTTCCTGTCCATTAGGCTTCAGTGCATACCAAGTAGCCCAAGAGTTTCCTGTGTTTATGCCATTGCCAGGCAGAAATACGTGAACTTGGTAGACAGATGCATTCTTGCCGCGGTAAAGGAGTTCCATAAGGCGATCCTCTTTTACAGTCCTAATCGAATTACGTGCTATCGTTTGGCAATGTTCCCACACTTCGCCTTCAGGGTGTTCCTCAGTGAGTGCAAGCCATTCCATCTTGGTTACTTTCTCAGCATCGTACTTCTTGGCTTTTTTGCCATCTGGATTCTCGGCAAGTCTTACTTGATATTCTAGCGCCCACCCCATGTACTTCTTAGGAATGTAGCCCTCTATCTGTTTGCCATCCATCATAGTGAGGCGAACATGACGCATTTCTGGGTCGTCATTCTTGCGAGCGTGTGCAGCTATCGCTACCACCATTACTGCCATGAGCAGCCAAAACTTCATTGCTTTCATAATGATTCCTTTTAGTTGTTATTTATTGTTTGTCATCTAATACTTCTATCACTCGTTGTATCATAGAACTTCGGTTGTGTTCACCTAGTCCAATGAGTTTCTTTTCCCATTCCTGCGAAAGTCCTACACAATGGCAAAGTTCTCGGATAAAGGATTTGTCGCATTTCTTATAGGTATCTCCCAGATATATAAGCTTGCCATCAGTCTGTCTGACATAGAAGTCGCAAGCCGTCTTGCTTGGGATGAAAAACATTGCTGCTACTGTGTTACCTTGCCAAGCTTTCATTCCTCCCATGTCCGTCACGGAATAACCTTGGGAGGCATAAATATAGACTTGCAATCGTGGGTGGTTGATATATAGCCAGCTCCATCCCACATTTTCCAAAGGAACAAGTGTGCGTACGTTTTGCTTGGAGGTTGCATTCCACACCACTACAGAATCAATGTTGGCGAAAGGTATCACATCGCTAGTGCATTGGCGAGAAAAGAAGTTTCTATAAACTTGAACATCCTTTTTCTTGCGTGGCAAGTCTATTCGGTCATTACTTTCATAGAGTTGCTGGATACCATTCTTTAGGTACACTCGTCCCTCGCATGATTGAGCTTGCATGCTAATAGTTCCCATATAAGCAAACAAAATGCTAATGATGAGATATATTCGCCCCAAATTTACCTCCTCATGCACGGCATTTTTGATCTTTCGGATGGTCTTGCCATTGGAAAGACGCCAACCTTCTATTTCTTCATATTTGCACATAAGCAATTTCTCTTGATAATTTTTGCAAATATACGAGGAAACTTTCTGATTACCAAATAAATTAACCATTTTTTTTATAAAAATAGGCACGCATCCTTTCGGGGGCGTGCCTATAACCTTATTATTATATTATACCTTTATATTATCTTGACTCTCCCTTTCCCTCCTCTTCCATCAATCACGATTTTCTCGAAGACGATGGCTGGGTCGTTAGGAGTGAGGGTGAGGGTGTGGATGCCATCGGCAGTAGCCGGCAGTTCCAACTCTATCACTTGATCCACGATGCGAGTGGCTATCGTTGGATAATAGATATTGTAGATGTTCTCCGGCTTCTCGTTCAAATCTTTGTTGAAGTTAACCTCTACAGGAGAAGCGTCATCTAAGCTTACACCATAGGTTAAGCCGCCCTTGTTGAGATAATCCAAGGTTGATTTGGTAATCACATGAATGCGAACCTTCTGCTTGCCATTGGAAACATTGCTATTAAATGCCTTGTCATCCGAAGTTTTGCCAACCGAAGTCTTGCTAACTTGCATCTTAAACTTGTAAGTGATGCAGGCTCCCTTTATACTCTTGGTATAAGGCATTAGAGTCATTGCCGATACGCTTTTGCCCATGAATGGAATCTCTGTCCATTTTGCCTCGGCTGCATCCGTCTTGCTGCTGTAGTAAGGTGCTTCGATTTCTACCACGCCGTTGTTTTCGCTGATAATCACTCCATCCTTGGAGGTTACCCGGAAAAGCTCCGGACAGTTATCCTTCTCAAAATCATCATTCCAACTCTTGTAGCCGATATGCTTCTGGGTCATCATTCCGTTCCACTTGCCACCCGACATCTTGTGGTTGTAATTGTGGCAGATGAGGGAATCGCGCTTGAAGAAGCGTTCGCATTCATCAGCCCAGATGTTCGCCTTCGGATTGTTCTGCTTGTAGAGAGCATGGTTCTGAGCCTGGGCAAAGTACATCTGGTGCAGATTGCTCATCAACTCGATAGGGAAGAGGATGATCTGACGGTAGGCATCGTGATAGGCTGCAGGCAGACTGTTGTACTGGCGCAAGGCATCGGCTTCTATCTTCAGATACTGGTTCACCACTTCCTGCCATTCGCCGTTCTCCAAATTATAGGTGTTCTTGTTGAGCATCTCTGGGGTGCAGCGACCATTGTACTTGCAGATGAGGTTCAGGATGCGTGCCGCTTCGTCAGCCTGCGATTCTCCGAACTGCTGTGCGCACCAGTCACGGGTATGACGGGTGATGCTGTTTACATTGTATTTGCGGGGATTCCAAGCCATGTCCATAAACTGGCTGATAGGATATTCCATCGGCTTGAGGTCGCCCACGTTGAGAATCCAGAGACGGTCGATGCCGTTCTCATAGGCAAGTGTCAACTGCTCCCAAGGGTTCTGCACGGGGGTAACATTGAGCATCTTCGAGTTTCTTGGAGCACCCACGTAATCTACGTGGTAGTAGAGTCCCCATCCGCCCTTGTGCTTTCGTTCCTGGGCATTCGGCACACGGCGCACGTTGCCCCAGTTGTCATCGCAGAGCAGCAGGGTTACATCGTCGGGCACTTTCATTCCCTTGTCGTAGTAATCCAATACCTCTTTATATAGTGCCCATACCTGCGGTGTTTCGCTAGCCTTCTTTCCCGTTACATCAGCGATAATCTTTCGCTGGTCGTTGATGATGTTGGTCATCAGTCGGGTATCAGCCTCTTCGCTCATCGCCTCATCGCCGTCGCCACGCATTCCGATGGTTACAATCTGTTCGGTTCCCTTCATTCGTTCGATGCCTTCACGGAAGAACTTCTGCAGGTTAGCCTTGTTCTTCTGATAGTTCCAAGGTCCCCATCCCTTTCGGTTGCGGGCGTATTCCTGGTGGTTGCGTGCCATCGGCTCATGATGGGAAGTACTCATCACTACACCCATTTCATCTGCCGTCTTCTCGTTCTCCGCATCGTCGGCATAGAAAGCCCAGCCCCACATGGCTGGCCACATCATGTTGCCACGTAAGCGGAGCACCAACTCGAACACTCGCTGATAGAATCGGTGGTCACCATACTCGGTGCCGTAGGTGTTCTTTACCCACGAGGTGAGGCAGGGAGCTTCATCGTTGAGGAAGATGCCACGATAGCGTACGGCTGGTTCGCCATCGGTATAGATTCCCTTGTTTACGAAGATGGAGTCGTGGTGCTCCACAGGCACGTCTGCCCAGTCATACCAAGGCGATACGCCCATCTGCTGGGAGAGTTCGTAGATGCCATAGATGGTGCCTCGGCGGTCGCTGCCGGCGATGACAAGCTGCTTATCCACCACAGTGATGATGAATTTCTCGCGCTTGCCCTTGAGCAGATTTCCGTTGATGCGTTTCTGTTTGATGAGCTGGTCGATGGCAGCAGAATGTCCGATGGTTCCCACGAGGATGGTTGCCTTCCGGTTGGAGGTGATGGTGGCTTGGGAGCCGCTCACCTTGCTGATGTCCCTGACCAGTGCATTGGCAGCATAGCTCACGCCACGGCAGTCGTTGGCGTCCATATAGATTTCTACCTTGTCATTACCGTTGATGAGCAGATCGCCCTGCTTGAAACTGACGAATCTCTCTGCTGCACTCATGCTCATGGCTGAGAGGAGAGCAGCGGAAGCTAAAAATACTTTCTTGATGTTGTTAAGTCTCATATAAAAAATATGTTTATGTATTTGTTGTTTGATGGCTGCAAAGGTAGGAATATTCATCGTATTTTACTTTGTCAAATGTAATCTTTTCTTTATTATTTGTTTCATTTTGGCTTTCCATGCGGTTTCTGTACGTCTTTTTCCCTAAATGTTTTGTGTTTTCAGAGAAAAGTATTAATTTTGCATCATAAAATAAGATAGAAAAATATGATAGACAAACCGACGATAGCACGTATCATGGACTCCACCAAGATAGAAGAGGTGGTGTCCGAATTCGTCACGCTCAAAAAGCGCGGCATCAACTATGTCGGCTTGTGTCCTTTCCATAACGATTCACATCCATCCTTCTCCGTTTCTCCTACGCGTGGCATCTGCCACTGCTTTACCTGCGGAAAGGGTGGCAATGCCATCAACTTCCTGATGGAGCTGGAGCAGATGACCTATCCTGAGGCTCTGAGATGGCTGGCTAACAAATACCATATCGAGATTCTGGAACGCGAGATGACCAACGAGGAGAAGCAGCGCGAAAGCGAACGCGAATCGATGTTCATCGTGAATGAATGGGCGGCGAAATACTTCCAGGATATCCTGCAGAATGATGTGGACGGAAGAGCCATCGGCATGCAGTATTTCAGAAGCCGAGGATTCAGAGACGACATCATCCGGAAATTCCAGCTGGGATTCGCCCTGAACCAGCGCACGGCGCTCTTCGACGAGGCGGTGAAGAAAGGATATCAGCCGAAATACCTGGTGGATACCGGTCTCTGCTTCAAGGTGGACAAGGAGGAAGCGGGCAACAAGAGCGGACAGGACAAGTATCTGGACCGATTCTCCGGGCGTGCCATCTTCCCGTGGCTGAGTGTGAGCGGAAAGGTGGTGGCTTTCGGCGGACGTGTGCTGGATACCCGTACCAAGGGTGTGAGCCAGAAATACGTGAACTCGCCCGACAGTATCATCTACCACAAGGAGCGGGAACTCTACGGACTGTATCAGGCAAAGAAGGCCATCGCCAAGGAAGACTGCGTGTATATGGTGGAGGGATATACGGATGTAATCTCCATGCACCAGTGCGGCATCGAGAATGTGGTGGCCAACTCGGGTACGGCGCTGAGCATCCATCAGATCAGACTGCTCCACCGATTCACCAGCAACATCGTATTGCTCTACGACGGCGATGCTGCGGGCGTGCATGCAGCGCTGCGAGGTACCGACATGCTACTGGAGGAGGAGATGAACGTGAAGGTGCTCTTCCTGCCGGATGGAAACGACCCGGACAGCTTTGCCCGAAGCCATACCGCTGCCGATTTCAGAAAATACATAGAGGAAAACCAGAAGGATTTCATACAGTTTAAGACCGACCTCTCGCTGAACGGCGTGACCGATCCGGTGAAGAGAAGCCAGGCTATCAACAGCATCGTGGAGAGCATCTCGAAGATCAAGAACCAAATTACCCGAGCCTCTTATATCACCGACTGCGCCCACCGGCTGGGCGTGAACGAGGCGATTATCGTGAATGCGCTGAACAGCTTCGTGAGAAACGGCATGAGCGAGCAGGTGAAGGCTGAACGGCGCGCAGCTGGGCTGAGAGACCCGAAGGCTACTGCCCCACAGCAGGGAATGCAGGCTGCCATGAGGGGCGTGACGCCGCTGGACAAGCTGCTGGAGGTGGAAGACCTGCTGGTGAAGCTGATCATACACCACGGAGAAAAGCATATCGTAGTGAAGGATGTGGAGGGCAACGATATAGAACTGCCGATAGCACAATATATCTATCTGGATATGTCGGGCGATGAGTTCAGATTTCATAACGATCTTTACAACAGAATCTTGCAGGAAACGCTGGAGCATCTGGAGGATGAGAACTTCGTGGCGGAAAACTATTTTGCCAACCATCCGGATCCGGAGGTGAGCAGGATTGCCAGTCTGCCGACGGGAGAACAGGAGGTTTCTACGGCGAGTCTGCAGCTGCAGCTGAACGCTGAGAAGCTGCGCCAGTTTGTCTTCAAGGATCTGCTGAGCTTCCGCACACATTATATTGCACAGCGACTGATAGAGGTGCAGCAGGAGTTTGCCAGAAATCCTACGAACAGGGAGCTGGTAGAGGAGTTTATGAAACTGAAGAAGATGAACTCGCTGCTTGCCACCCAGACTAACTCTGTGTTTAATTAGATAAAAAACGAAAGGTATGATATATATTCATTGGATTTATCTCTTGCTTTATATGGCGATCATGATTCCCGCTATCATCACCGTCTTGATGGACAACCGACAGCCCGCCAAGACGATGGCGTGGATTCTTGTGCTCGCTTTCATGCCTTTCGTGGGAATCATTTTCTACATCTTCTTCGGGCAGAACACGAGAAAGGAACGGCTGATCAGCGATAGAAGCATGGACCAGTTGACCAAGCGATCGATGCTGGAGTTTGCCGAGCAGGAGAATCTGCATATCCCAGCCAACAACAAGCCGCTGATGAATCTCTTTACCAATCAGAACTGGGCATTCCCGTTTAAGGACAATCAGGTGGATATCTTTACCGATGGTTATGAATTCATCTTCTCCTTATTATATAATATAGGTAAGGCGAAGCATCATGTCCATCTCGATACCTATATCTTCGAGGATGATGCCCTGGGCTATCTGGTGGCTGACGCGTTGATAGACAAGGCGGAACAGGGAGTGGAAGTCAGACTGATATACGATGACGTGGGCTGCTGGAAGGTGAAGGATGCCTTCTTTGAGCGCATGAGGGAAGCGGGCATTGATGTGCATTCGTTTATGCCGGTAAGGTTTCCGGCGTTTACCAGCAAGGTGAACTACCGCAATCACCGCAAGATATGCGTGATAGACGGCAGGGTAGGATTTATCGGTGGCATGAACATCGCCAAGCGCTATGTGAAGGGCACCGGGAAACAGAAGTGGCGCGATACGCATCTGAGGATAGAGGGCGGAGGCGTGTATGCCCTGCAGCGTGCTTTCCTGATAGACTGGTATTTTGTGGATCGTACCTTGGTGTCAAACCGAAAGTATTATCCTCCGGTGGATTCGAAAATCAGGAATAATTGTCTGGTGCAGGTAGTAACGAGCAGTCCGATTGCTCCATGGCCTGATATCATGCAGGGGTATGTGCGCATTCTGCTTCAGGCGCAGAAGTATGTGTATATGGAGACGCCTTATTTCCTGCCTACCGAACCTGTGCTCTTTGCGATGCGCACGGCGGCGCTGGCGGGAGTAGATATCCGTTTGCTGATGCCTAGGCATTCAGATGCCAGGATGGTGGAGTGGGCTTCGCGTTCTTATCTGATGGAGGCGATAGAGGCTGGCGTGAAGGTTTATCTCTATACGGGTGGATTCAATCACAGCAAGTTGCTGGTGAGCGATGACAACCTCTGTACCGTGGGCAGCACGAATGTGGATTTCCGTAGTTTCGAGAATAATTTCGAGGCGAATGCCTTCTTCTATGATGAGGAAATGGCGCAAAGAATCAAGCGGATTTATCTGAAGGATGAATCCAGCAGCATTCTGGTGGATGATGTGGCGTATTTCGTAAGGCGCCCGTTCCTGAAAAGATTGTTCGAGAGTATCGTAAGATTGCTTTCTCCGCTGCTGTAAAAAGGGAGGATGTTTTGCTCCATTATGCCCTGAAAGCAGGTGAGGTATCCGCCGTGCTGATATCTTACGCGGATGTTTTGCTCTATTACGCCCTGAAAGCAGGTGAGGGTATCGCCGTGCTGATATCTTACGCGGATGTTTTGCTCCATACGCCCTGAAAGGGCAGAAGCTCCTAGCCCAGGGCATCGCCCTGGGTAGCCTTGTATTTTCCCCTTTCGCCCTGTAAGGGCAAAAGCTTTAAAACAATCAGCAGATTTTATCTGAATATCGAGAAGTTTACGCTTCCGTAACTTCTATGCTCCAGGAATCGCGGATGGTCGGAGAAATCGTAGTTCTTGCCATGCTCGAAAACGAAGATGCCCTCTTCGTTGAGAAGATCGCCATTGAGTACGAGGTCTGGAATCTCGGGGAGCTTCTCCAGTGCGTATGGCGGATCGGCAAAGATGAAATCGAACTTCTGCTTGCATGTTCTCAAGAAGCGGAATACATCGCCACGAATCAGAAGATCCTTGTCTTCGCCCAGTTTCTTGAAACACTCGCGGATGAAGTTGGCATGGTCGCGGTCGGCCTCTACGCTGATGACTCTGCTGCATCCACGGGATACCAGTTCCAGCGAGATGCTGCCTGTGCCGGCAAAGAGGTCGAGGGCAGTGGCATCCTCGAAATCGATGTAATTCTGCAAAACATTGAAGATGTTCTCTTTTGCGAAATCTGTAGTTGGTCGCGCCTTGAACGAACGTGGTATGTCGAAGTGGCGACCCTTATATTGTCCTGTTATGATTCTCATAATTAACTTTTAACTATCAACTTTTAACTATCAATTTTTAAAATCAGCTTTTAACAATCCACTCCTACTTGCTTAAGTAGAGCGTCAGCAGATCGAACGGCATTCCCTTGATTTCCGTGATGGGCGCACGATTGAATTCGGCGCTTGGATTCAGGAGAAAGGTCTTCTTTACATAGAGCTTGGCATTGTAGAGGAACCAATCCTTATCCGGAATATCGCCCGAAACATGCAGCTCATCCTGCATCTGCTGCAATCCCAGCTGCTTCCATACGAAGAGGATGAAGTAGAGTGCATCCTTGGCATGATCAGCCTGGAAGGAATTGTAGAACTTGAATCTGTTTTTCTCGAAACAGAAGATGTCCACCTTCTTGTCGTGGAAATACGCATAGAGCTTGTGGTAGATACCCGTGAAGCTACGCTTGTGCAGATAGTTCCACATCGGCTGCATGATAGGAGTGAAGCGCACATCCTGGAAGTTGTCTTCTATCACCATCTTCAGATCCTTGTTGATTGGGAAAACAGCCACCACATTCAAATTCGGCTGCACCCTGTAGAGGATGGCATCGCTGTGGCTGCCCGTGAAGGCATGCTGATAGAGCACGGTGAGGTCTTCCTCGTGGAATTCCTCTATAGGTACCAGCAGGATAGGCGTATCGATATAGACACGCACCTTCTGATAGCCGCGCTGCAGAAGTTCGCTTTCGCCGAAAGCCTGTCTGAGGTTGGCTGCTATCGATACACCGCTTTTCACAGTGTAAGGTTCGTATATCAACTGGTGCTCGGCTTCACGATCTACAACCGAGAAGCTGAGTGTATTCTTGCTCACACGGATGGTGAGTCGTGCTTGCTGTGTTCTTTTTTTACCAATTACTTGCATTGTCGTTGTCTTTGGTGATGTCTCCGATCTTTAATCCAGGAAAGTTGCCGGCATCGGAAGCTTTTTCTGTTACCTGTTGAATCGCCTCCTCGTTGAGACCATCGAGATAGTCTTCGTAGGTGGCTCCACATTCCATCAGCGGAATCTGCTTTCCGCTTTTATGGATAATGGTAGTGGCGGCGAGCGAGAATTTCCTGCCATCGGAATAAGGGATGAGGGTATCCTCAGCCTTGAGATACTTTGCCTTGATGAGGACAGCAAAATCGCCGGTATAGACTCCGTACTTCGCCTTGTATCTTTCTTCGGCAGAACGGATGAGCATCAGTTTCTCCTTTACCTCAGCTTCGCGGCTCGCCATCTGTTTCTCGAAGATGAGAGGCTGGCTGATACTGAGAGCGCAAAGCAGCATCATGATGATGACGCAGGCGCCCAAGATGGCATTATTGTTTATTTTTCTTAATTTCATTCTCATTTCAAAAAGTATTAGTACTTTTGTATCTGCAAAGATAATGCAAAACGGAGACAACGCAAAATATTTGGTGTTGAAATTATTAATTATTAAAGGATAAATAACAAATTGATGATAATAGACGAGCTAAAATATAAGATATTGCAGCAATTTGGCTTTCCGCCAACCCAGGAACAGGCACATGCCCTGGAGGTGTTTGCTGAGTTTCTTACCGATAGAGATCCGCACGCCGTGATGATTCTGCGAGGTAGTGCGGGTACGGGTAAGACAACGCTCTCGGGTGCCATCGTCAGGACCCTGAAGGAGATTCGTCAGAAGGTGATGCTTCTGGCACCTACGGGTAGGGCTGCGAAGGTATTCTCGCTGAACAGCGGTTCGCCTGCCTATACCATCCATCGCCGTATCTATCGTGAAAAATCGTTTTCGGGGGTAGAGGGACAGTTTAATCTGAATGATAATCTCTATACCGATACGCTTTTCATGGTAGATGAGGCGTCGATGATTGCCAATATGGGATTGGGAGGGATGAGCTTCGGAAGCGGATGTCTGTTGGATGACCTGGTGCATTTCGTGTATCAGGGACGTAACGACCGTTTGCTGCTGATAGGTGACAAGGCGCAGTTGCCTCCTGTAGGCGAGGAGGAATCGCCAGCCCTGCATGCGGCGATGCTGGAGGGATATGGACTGAAGGTGTATGAATGTGATCTGAACGAGGTGCTCCGACAGAGCGAGGAATCGGGTATTCTCTATAATGCCACGATGATCAGACAGATGATTACGCATGATGACATCACCCAACTCCCGAAGATTCATTTCGCTGGCTATTCGGATATCAAACCGATGCCTGGAGCCGAACTGATAGAGGCTCTAGCCGACAGCTATCACCATGTAGGTCTGGACGATACCATCGTGGTGACCCGCAGCAACAAGCGTGCAAACATCTTCAATCAGGGCATCCGCAATATGGTGCTGGATAGGGAGGAAGAGCTCTCGCAGGGCGATATCCTGATGATTGTGAAGAACAATTATTACTGGATGGAAGAAGAGAGGAAGAAGATAAAGGAAAAGGAAATTGAAGAACGAAGAGTGAAGAGCGAAGGCACAGAATCTGGAACTGCTACTCATAAAGTTCCAAGTTCAAAGTTCCAAGTTCAAAGTAACGATATTCCTGCTTTTCTGGCGAATGGCGATCGGGCGAAAGTGCTGAAGGTGCGCCGCCGCATTGACCTCTATGGCTTCCGCTTTGCCACGCTGCTGCTCCAGTTTCCCGATTACGACAACTATGAGCTGGAAGCTACGGTATTGTTGGATACATTGACGAGCGAGGCGCCTGCCCTGACCCATGAACAGCAGGAGCAGCTTTTCCATCAGATAGAAGAGGATTATCAGGATATTCCGCTCAAGGCAGATAGGATGAAGGCCATCCGGCAGGATCAGTTCTTCAATGCCCTGCAGGTGAAATTCGGATACGCCGTAACCTGCCACAAGGCGCAGGGCGGACAGTGGGCACATGTGTATGTGGATCAGGGGTACATGACGGATGATATGCTCAATCCCGATTATATCCACTGGCTCTATACCGCCTTTACGCGAGCTACGGAAATGCTGTATCTAGTGAACTGGCCGGAGACGCAGACGGTTCAATGTTAGAGAAAATGGTAAATAAATGACAGAAAGTTTGATAGTCTGAGAAAAAAGTCGTACTTTTGCAACGAATTTATTAATTTATCATATATAAAGAAGTAAATGGAAAATAGAAAAGTAGCTTTAATTACAGGTATCACAGGTCAGGATGGCTCTTACTTAGCCGAATTGTTGTTGAGTAAGGGGTATGATGTTCACGGAACAATCCGTCGCTCATCTACCGACTATCGCGAGCGCATCGCACATTTGGAGGGTACCCCAAACTTTCACCTTCATTATGCCGACCTCGGTGACTCTATGAGCATCATCCAGGTGATGAACAAGGTGAAACCAACTGAAGTTTATAACCTCGCAGCTCAGAGCCACGTACAGGTGAGCTTCGACTCTCCTGAGTTTACAGCCGACGTAGATGCAACAGGTGTGCTCCGTATCCTGGAGGCTATCCGCCAGTGCGGTTTGACCGATACCTGCCGCATGTATCAGGCTTCCACATCTGAGCTTTATGGTAAGGTAGAGGAGGTTCCTCAGAACGAGAACACTCCATTCCACCCTTATTCTCCATACGCTGTAGCTAAGCAGTATGGTTTCTGGATTGTCAAGGAGTATCGCGAGGCATACAATATGTTCTGCTGCTCGGGTATCCTCTTCAATCACGAGAGTGAGCGCCGTGGTGAGACTTTCGTTACCCGTAAGATTACATTGGCTGCAGCCCGTATCAAGCAGGGCAAGCAGAGCAAGCTCTATCTCGGAAACCTGGATTCTCTCCGTGACTGGGGTTATGCCAAGGATTACGTAGAGTGTATGTGGTTGATTCTCCAGGCAGAGAAGCCAGAGGATTTCGTGATTGCAACAGGTAAGCAGCACTCTGTAAGAGAGTTCGCACAGCTGGCTTTCCACCACGTAGGTATCGAACTGAAGTGGGAAGGCAAGAATGAGAACGAGAAGGGTATCTGCGTTGAGGGTCCTGAGGAGCTTATCGGCAAAACTCTCGTTGAGGTTTCTCCTGATTTCTATCGTCCTACCGACGTGGTTAACCTCTGGGGGGACCCAACAAAGGCAAAGGCTAAGCTCGGCTGGAATCCAAACACCACCTCTTTCGAAGATCTCGTCAAGATCATGGTAGAGAGCGATATGGCCAAGGTGGCTGCCGAGGCTGCCGGTGAGAAGGTTCGCTGCAACCTCGTGGAATACTTGGAGAAGGGTATTGTTAAGTAATAGTTAACAGTTGATAGTTAACGGTTGATAGTTTACAATAATAATCAATGTTATCAAAAGATTCTAAGATTTATATAGCAGGACACCACGGACTCGTGGGTTCTGCTATCTGGAATAACCTCGAGAAGAGAGGCTATCACAATCTGGTGGGTCGTTCTCACAAAGAACTCGACTTGACCGACCAGTATGCAGTAGAGAAGTTCTTTGATGAGGAGAAGCCGGATGCTGTGGTCTTGGCTGCAGCCTTCGTGGGCGGTATCATGGCGAATTCGCTCTATCGTGCCGACTTCATCATGCAGAATATGAAGATGCAGTGCAACGTAATCAGTAACGCTTATTCTCATGGTGTGAAGAAGCTCCTCTTCCTGGGCTCTACCTGCATCTATCCGAAGGATGCACCGCAGCCAATGAAGGAGGATGTGCTCCTCACTTCTCCGCTGGAATACACCAACGAGGAATATGCCATCGCCAAGATTGCCGGACTGAAGATGTGCGAGAGCTACAATCTTCAGTATGGTACCAACTATATCGCTGTGATGCCAACCAACCTCTATGGTCCGAACGATAACTTCCACTTGGAGAACAGCCACGTGATGCCTGCGATGATGCGCAAGATCTATCTTGCCAAGCTCATCCACGACGGCGACTGGCACAGCATCGAGGTGGATATGAACAAGCGTCCTATCAATCCTACAGATAAGCTCCGTGCCATCATCGGCGAGGGCAATGTGGATGGAAGCAACTCTCATGAGCGCATCCTGAAAGCATTGGAGTTCTATGGTATCTATGATAATAAGGTAGTGCTCTGGGGAACCGGAACACCGCTCCGTGAGTTCCTCTGGAGCGAGGATATGGCAGATGCCAGCGTGCATGTGCTCCTGAATGTGGATTTCAAGGACATCATCGGTATCGAGAAGTACAGTTCTGTATTCTATGGTGCCAAGGTAGATGGTGCCGTGGATAGAAACAATTCAGAGGGTCGTGGCGGAGCCATTCCATCTCTCGGTGAAATTCGCAACTGCCATATCAACGTGGGTACCGGTAAGGAACTTACCATCCGTGAACTCTCAGAGCTTGTAGTGAAGGCTGTAGGTTTCGAGGGGGAGGTTGAGTTTGATGCCAGCAAACCAGATGGAACCCCAAGAAAGCTCATCTCAGTAGATAAGCTTCATAGCCTCGGCTGGACTCACAAGGTTGAGATTGAGGATGGTGTGAAGAAGCTCTTCGACTGGTATAAGAATAGTTTGAAAGACTAAATACAAAATATGGATAGGGAAGAGTAGCGACGATTGGATCGCTGCTCTTCTTTTTGTAACTTGCCCACCCAGTTACTTAAAAAGTTTAATTTATAATAGTGTTGCGGAATTAAGGCTAACATAAATATGAAAAAGATTATTTTATTCTTGCAGTTGATCTTCTCGATAGGGATGTCAGCGCAGACGACTGTAGAATCAGTCCAAGTTGCGGATATGGATGAAGGTGCCCCCATCTGTGGCAAGTCAATAGATTTGCACAAACGCATTCTCCAGGCCTACAATTGCGATAGCACGCTCATCGTCTTCGCTTGTGATACCACTAAAAAAGGAAAAAATACCGATACTGGTTATCTCTATTCACTAGAAGCCAATACCCTGGAAGTACAATGGCAAAAGTCGCTGAAACTTTCTTTGTCAAAACTCTATGGCGTCTGTTCCAAGGGAGTGCTGCTCTCCTCCACTCTGAAAAGTACTGGCAAGTCGCTCTTGACCTTGTCTGATACCAAGACGGGCCGGTCGCTATGGACGCAGTATCTTTATCCTGTCTATTTCAATGATAGCTTGGATATCGTGATAGGACTAGAGAAAGTGGGAGGTAGCAAGACATACGCTTATCGCCTGAGCACAGGAATGCTGTTGTGGGATGCCGAGATTCCGATGACCAAGAACGTGGGATGGAAAGATGCTTGCATGGTGGATTCCACTCACCTGGTGGTTGTGGGGGATGCCATCAACGAGATCAACATCCATTCGGGTGAAATCAAGAAGGTGAAGGCTGTGACTGGCATCAGTGATACAAAGGGAATGATGGCTTTGGCATTGACCAATGTCTTGTCTGCGGCAGTCACCATCGGATTTAATTCTCCTTTTTATTATTATTATTATAATCTTAATCCATATGTCATTACGGGCTTGACTTCCAATATCCTTCAGGTGGGCTCTGACTTGTATATTAGTGATAGAAAAAGCCTCTATTGTTTGGGAGCGGACAGTTTGCAAACACGCTGGAAGTATGATTTCCAGGACAAGGAGGCTTCTACGGCTCATCTTCTGCTTAGGGATGGCAAGATATTGATGCTCAATTACGGTTATGGCAAGAGTCTTATGAGAGGTACGGTGAAGTGTGGCAAGCCTTTCTTGGCTTCTTTTGATGCACAGACGGGAGATAGGAAGAAGATGTTTCCTTTATACGACAAGAAGCATATCATGAACGACGGAATGCTCACGGAGAGTGGTGTCTTCCTTGCTGGTTCCGACAAGGCTGTATATCTGTCATTTGCTGATTCTGCTGTCATCAGCAAAGATTGGGATCGCAGTGCCAATGGGGCTTTGACTATGGTGTTGAGAAAACCATTCTATGCGTTTCATGGACTTGCACCAAAGCTGACTTTAGTGGAGGCATTCGACAAGGTGTGCCCGATGCTGACCAGTACCAACAAGCTTTTTGTCTTCAATGACAAGTTGGACATTCTTGAATCTTATGATCTCTACGAGACCTTCTCCGTTTGTTTCCGTTTGGATGATGTGCTTTGCATACAAAACAGGGATGACAAATCTAACTTTAGGCTGATTCATCCCGATGGTTCCTCTATCGGAAAACTGAAAGGCAAGCCTGTAGCCGCCCTGCTCAGAGGCAGAAATGTGCTAGCTGTATATGATAATCACCTTACAGTCTTTAGGCTGTAAGGTGCCTAGTGCCCTCTTATTACTGAAATTATGTGGATATATAAAAACAAAAAATCCGATTCTCATGATGAAAACCGGATCTTTATATCTTTGAGTTATTTTTGGGAAAAGTGGGTAGTGATGGATTCGAACCACCGAAGGCATAGCCAGCAGATTTACAGTCTGCCCCATTTGGCCACTCTGGTAACTACCCAAAAGCTTTTGATTTGCGAACTTTCTTTATTTGATAAAAGCTTTGTTCTTAAAAGCGAGTGCAAAGGTAGTGCTTTTTTTTCATTCCACCAAATTTTTCTGCATCTTTTTTCACTTTTTTCTCAAAAAACTTCATTTTCCCCCTAAAAATAAGGCTTTTGCCCTTTCAGGGCGTCTTATTGACTGCCATTATACCCAGGGTGTTGCCCTGGGCTAGGAGCTTCTGCCCTTTCAGGGCGTGAGGAGTAAAGCATGCTTCTGCCCTTTACCTTTCCCTTCGACCGGTGACCGTTGGTTCAGGGCGTGAGGGGTATGAGCTTTTATCCTTTTACTTTTTACCCTTTAACTTTTATAATGTGGTGTCTGCGATGTTTTCTCGACAATCTTCTGTGCTTGTAGTGCTCGATTTTCTTGATAGAAACGAAGACGGTTAAGCCCAAGACCACTGCAAGAAGGAAAATCACGATGCCACCACCCAGGTTGTCACCCTTTACTTTCGACCACATGTCCAGAACTTCCGGAGTATGATCACCGGCATCATGAATCATCGCACATCTTGCCACTACCGTGCTGTCAGGATACATAATCGGGTTGAGATGCGCCTTTCTGCCTTCCTCTCCGAAGAAATAAGCCAGATTCACAGTCTCAGGATAAGCCTCCTTGTCGCTCATTGCTTCGAAGACCTTCTTGCCCGCTACACTGCTTACATATCCCGTGGTTTCCATATTGGCGAGAGCCACATCCTCTCGGCAGAGATAGTTGATGAAGTAGGAAGCTGCCTTCGGATTGCGGGAATACTTCGGAATCACCCATCCGTCGAACCATACATTGCTTCCCTCCTTAGGAACTTCGTATCCCAGATCTACGCCCACTTTCCCGGCTTCTTCTATCGCCCAGACCGCATCACCGCTCCAGGTCATGTTCAGGTAAGCCTTACCCTTGGTCATCGTCTCCTTGCCGAAGTCGGCTTCCCAGCCCTCGATGTTTGGCTTCAGCGCCTTCAGCTGTTTTTCTACGGTGGCAATGGCCTTTGGCGAATAATCGTTCATCAGTTCAGGAACGGTCACCTTGCCGGCAGCCAGTTCCTTGCGGTGCTCCCAGATGAGGGCGGTGCCGTAAGAATCGCGGTAGGAATCCTTCATCAGAAGCTTGCCACGATATCTGGGACTCCACAGCGTGCCCCAGGTTTGCGCATCTTTTATAGGTACGTGTACCTTATTATATAAGATACCGCAGGTTCCCCACATATATGGCACGGCATAATTGTGGGCGATTCTGCTATGATTCGAGGTGGCATCAATCTGCTTCACGATGTATGGCGACACGTTCTTGAGATAATTCGGCGTCTTGCCGAAAGCGGTGTCGATAGGCAGCAGAAGGTCCTTGCGAAGCATTCGCTCAATGATGTATTCTGATGGGCACACCACATCATAATCTTCGTGACCACGTTCTATCTTGGTGAGCATCACCTCGTTGATATCGAAAGTCTGGTAGATGACGCGGATCTTCTTGCCCGTCTGCTCCTCATACCATTTCGGGAATTCAGCAAGGATATCCTCATCGATGTAATCTCCCCAGTTGTAAACCTTCAGAATCTCCTCTCTGTTCTCCTTGTTGTAACAGGAAGAGAGCGGCAGAATCATCAGCAGGGTCAGGAAGAGAAAAGCTATTGTCTTAACTTCTTTAACTCCTAATAATATCTTGTTCTTCATTCTCATTTCTTCTTGTTTTTATCCGAACGACGATTGATGATAATCAGCATCACGAGCACCAATACGAAGATGATCGTACTCAGCGGACGAAGTTCCGGCGTCAGGCCTCCCTTTCTGGCATCGGCATAAATGAAGGTGGAGAGTGTCTCCAATCCCTCGTTTCCGATGGTGAAGATGGTGACGGCGAAATCGTCGATACTCATCGTGATGGCGAGCATGAAGCCCGAAATCATACCGGGAAGAATCTCCGGAATAATCACCTTGCGCAATGCCTGCATCGGAGAAGCACCCAGGTCGAGTGCCGCTTCATAGAGGTTCGGGTTCATCTGCTTCAGTCTAGGCATCACACTCAGGATGACGTAGGGCAGACAGAAGGTGATGTGAGAGAGAACCACCGTGGTGTAGCCCTGCGGAATGCCCAGCGTGATGAAGAGCAGGAAGAGCGAAATACCGATGATGATGTCGCCGTTCAGAATCGGGATATTGTTGACGAACTGGATGGCGTTTCTCGCATACCGGTTTCTCAGATTGTAGATTCCGATGGCGGTGAGGGTTCCGAAAATCGTAGATACGGTGGCGGTGATCAGTGCGATGGTAATCGTGTTGATGAGTGCCGCCGTGAGCGAGTGGTGGGTGCCTTCTACGAAGAGATTCTTGTAGAGCTGCAGCGAGAAGCCCGTCCAGTTGCCCATGACCCTGGCCTCGGTAAACGAGAAGATGACGATGATGAGGATAGGGGAGTAGAGCAGCAGCAGGAGCAGCCACAGATAACCCTGACAGAAAATCTTCTTCATCATATCCCTGGTAAATAGTGATTTCATCATCTGATACCTCCTTCCTGTTTACTGCCGTCGCCTGCGATGAGGGTAGAGGCTCCGATGAGGAAGAGCATGATGAGCGAGAGGGCTGCACCATAGTTCCACATCGAATTGTTGATGTTCTCCTGTATGGTGGTACCGAAGAGCTTGATGTTGTTCATCGTGAGCAGCTCTGAGATGGCGAAGGTTGAGATGGTTGGCATGAACACCATCAGAATTCCGCTTGCCACGCCCGGCATCGACAGGGGTAGTATCACCTTATAGAACTGTTGCCAAGGCGATGCGCCCAGGTCTTCTGCTGCCTCAATATAACTGCGGTCCATCTTCTGGAGGGTGTTGTAGATTGGATAAATCATGAAGGGGATGAAGTTATATACCATACCGAACAGCAGTGCTCCCTCGCCCAGTGGCAGGTCGGCGAAATCGAAGAGTGCCACGGTGGCGAGTGTTCTCACCAGGATGTTCACCCACATGGGCAGGATGAAGAGCATCACGATGGTGTTGGCATACTTCATCTTGGTCTGTGTGAGGATATACGCTGCCGGATAGCCCAGCAGGATACAGAGCAGGGTGTTGAGAAAGGCGATTCCGATGGAATACACAAAGGTATTGATAGCTTCGGGATGCGCCAGGAATTTCTGGAAATTATAGAGCGTGATGTGACCATACTCATCGGTGAATGCGAAGAACACGATGAGCAGCAAGGGCAGCACCACGAAAATTGCCGCGAAGATGGCGTATGGAATCGACCAACTCTGTCGCGAAGAGATAAACTTAATGAGTTTCAATTTCTGATCTGCAATTTTATAATTTAAAAAGTAATATTCTCTCGAGGAATGGTGATTGCTACGTGGTCGCCCAGATCCCATACATCCTGTGTATCCACATAGAGCTTCTCGCCCCAGTCGGTGTCGATGGTCAGGTGATAGTGGTCGCCCTTGTAGAGGATAAAGCTGATGTCGCCCGTAAAGGTTCCTTCGCTCTCGTTGTCGAAGAGCTCAATCTTTCCGAAATCCACGTTGACATTGATCACTTCCTTGCCGTCTTCATCGGTATGAATCAGATTCTTCTTATCCTCCGGAATCTCTATCTGGTATTCGCAGCCCAGGAACTCGATGGTGCCGTCGCCATTCACCTTTGCTTCGAAGGTGTTGGTGGTACGCTCCTTCTTCATAATGTGGATGTTGTCGGGAATCACGCTCATGCCGATGGTCTGCCCCACCTCGAAATGCTTGTAGTTCTGAATCAGAAATTCGCAACCCTTGTCGCTTTCGGCAAGCATCTCGTAGTGTACGCCCTTGAAGATGGATGAGGTAATCTTGCCGACAAACTGGGCGTGCTCTGTGTCGGTGCTCACCTCGATGTCTTCCGGTCTAATCACTACATCTACCTCCTGGTTGCATCCGAATCCCTTATCCACACAAGGAATCTCCGATCCGGCAACCTTTACCAGACAGTCGTGGATCATCGTTCCGCAGAGGATGTTGCTCTCGCCGATGAAATCTGCCACAAACGAATTGGCTGGCTCGTTGTAGATATCGGTAGGCGTTCCTATCTGTTGGATTTCTCCCTCGCTCATCACCACGATGGTGTCGCTCAGGGTCAATGCTTCTTCCTGGTCGTGGGTAACATATACGAAGGTGATTCCCAGACGGTCGTGCATCTCCTTCAACTCCAGCTGCATGTCTTTTCTCATCTTGAGGTCGAGTGCAGCCAGCGGTTCATCGAGCAGGAGCACTTCCGGCTCGTTGACGATGGCACGGGCGATGGCGATGCGCTGCTGCTGTCCACCCGAAAGCGAGTTCACATCGCGGTATTCGTAATCGCTCATGTTCACCATTTTCAGGGCACGCTTCACCTTGGGCATGATCTGGTCTTTCGGCGTGTCCTTGAGTTTCAAGCCGAAAGCGATGTTGTCAAATACATTGAGGTGAGGGAACAGGGCGTATTTCTGGAACACCGTGTTCACGTTTCGTTTGTAGGGTGGCAGGTTGGTTATGTCGTTGCCGCTGATGGTAATCACGCCTTCTGTGGCTGTTTCGAATCCTGCCAGGAGTCTCAGAAGAGTAGTTTTTCCGCATCCCGAAGGACCGAGAATGGTCATGAATTCACCCTTTCTCACAAAGAGATTAATGTTGTTGAGGGCTGTTTTCTCGCCGAATCTTTTCGACACATTTTGTATGTCAATGATGTGCTGTGCAGTCTTGTTCATTTTATCGTTTAAATTTGGCTGCAAAGTTACTCATTTTCGACAAGAAAATGCTATAAAAATACAAAAAAATAGCCTCTGCAAGTTACAATCCTGTTGCAGAGGCTAAAAAAGTTTGATATGGAGATACTGAAGTCTAAGCTTCTGCATATTTATTCGTAATATATGCAAGATGGGCTGTGTTGTTATGCAGGGAATGTGCCTCGCCCATCTTCTTAAGGAGTATGGTAAGCTGTTCTATGCTTCTGTCGAAGTCATAGGTCTTCCATCTTGTCTTGAAGAAGAAACTCTTTGGAATGGCTAGATAGCTTTCTGCGCTCTTCCAGAAGAGTACAGAGTTTGTATTTGTGTTAATCTGCTGGCAGTCTGCATAGCTAATCACGTAGATATCCTTGTTGCTGCCAATGCATTTTGGGATATAGACGATGCGTCTGTTGGTGATAACCAGTCCCTCTGTCCGGTTGTTCCAGATAGAAGTATCGCGAGCCAGCAGAATGGTCTCGTCCTGTCTCAACTTGAAGTTCTCTCTAAACATCTCCTCCACCTTGGCAGGAATGTCTAGGATGAAGCAATCTGCATCATTACTCTGATGAATGATCGAAACATCGCCATAGCGATGAGCGCGTACGCCTTCTTCGAAAAGCTTCGTACAATGAAAATCGTAATCGTATCGTTCCATAAGTTCTTCGTTAAAGATTATAAGTCATTTTATCATATTTCTGATAATTGTATTTGCAATAACATCTGTCTTCTGCTAGGTACCAATCATTTACTCTTTCTTGCCTCTCGTATAATATCTTTTTTAAATAGCCGAGTGCAACGTCTCTTTGGCTGCAAATTTAAGGAAAAAAACGATAGGTTGCAAATTTTTAAGGGATTATTTTCAAAAAAGAAGGGAAATGAAACAAATTGAACCAGTTTGAACCAGTTTTTAGTGATTTGTTTTTGTTTTATGAGCAAAATGCTGTACCTTTGCCGCCATGATTGTAACAGTAGAATGGATGGAAGAGTGGTTTCGGCGTTTCGACCACGACTACTTCGGGGGCAAACTGCCCGTTCCGGAGTTGGGGCTGACCCGTGCCAAGACCCGTTTGGGACAGCTTGCCTACAAGCGTGCCACCCGATGGGGGCGCACCAAACTCTATGATTTCAAGCTTTCCATGAGTACGTATTACGATATGACCGACCGGCAGGCAAAGAGCGTCCTGCTCCACGAGATGATTCACTACATCATCGGCTTTACCGGTTTGAAGGATACGGCTCCTCACGGCATCGTGTTCAGGGGGATGATGGATAATCTGAATAGGAAATACGGTTGGGATATCCGGGTGATGACTTCCACCAAGGGCTGGAAGGTGAGTGAGCGGGTAGAGGAGAGGCAGAAGGCGAAGGGACCGCAAACCTATCTGATGCTTGCCATCGAAATGCAGGATGGCAAGCATTATCTTTCGCGTGTGAATCCCAGCTTTGCCCGCCGCATCGAATCGAAACTGTCTCAGGTTTGCGAGCTCCGTTCTCATCGCTGGTACACTACCCAGGAGCCTTATTTTGAGGATTATCCGCAGGTGAGAAGTCTTCGGGGCAGACGAATATCGAAATCCGATTTCGAAAAGCTTCGGAATGTGTTGACCCCATTCGAAATGTAAGTCCTGCGATGCATGATTGATAAAATGTATTGATATTAATGAATTTGGAAAAATAGAGATATCGTATGAAAAGAATGATTACCATTGCCTTTATGATGACGGTTGTCGTGATGATGGCGCATGCTCAGGGAGCATTGAAGAGAGTGTATAATGAGACTATCGACCCGATGACTCAGATAGACGAGGGATTGCAGAAGGCGAAGGCTGAGGGCAAGTTCGTGATTTGTCAGGTGGGTGGCAACTGGTGCCCATGGTGCCTGCGCTTTGCCGATTTCGTAGAGAAGGATACGGCGGTGAATAAGGCGGTGAACGATAACTTCGTGTATCTTCACGTGAATTACAATCCTCGCAAGAAGGAAGGCGATGCTTCTGTTGAGAAGGCTGCGCAGCTGATGAAGCGATTGAATTATCCTCAGCGTTTCGGTTTCCCAGTCTTCGTGGTTCTGGACGAGAATGGAAATGTACTCCATATTCAGGATTCCAGCTTCCTGGAGCAGGGCAAGGGCTACGATGAGCAGAAGACACTCCGATTCCTGAAGAACTGGACTCCTAAAGCGGTGAAGTAGTTGATAAAGCTTTATATAAGAAAAAAGCGTCCTCCTGATTTTTTGGGGGGACGCTTTTTTCTTTTATGATTTTCTTTCTTACAATCCTCTTGCCTTTAGGAAACCAGAGGCATCAGGTTCCTTCATACCCGTGAAATCGGTGAACATATCCATCTGGTCCTTGGTGTTGCCACGGCTCAGAACCTTATCACGGAAAGCCTGACCGATAGCTGGATCCAAGGCACCGTGCTTAGCAAAGTAATCTGCCACGTTTACGGCGAGCACCTCTGTCCAGAGATAGCTGTAGTAACCGGCAGCATAACCGCCACCCCATACGTGATTGAAATAGGTGGTAGAGTAGCGAGGAGGAATCTGGGAATTGAGCAGACCTACATTGTTGAGGGCTTCCTTCTCGAACGCACCTGCCATATATGGAGATGGAATCTCGTCTGGCGTCAATTCGTGCCAAGCCAGATCAAGGCAGGTAGCTGCCAGATTCTCACCCAAAGCATAGGCTGGCTGGAAGCTGATGCTCTTCAGCATGCGCTCCTTCAAGTCTGCTGGCATCGCTGCACCGGTCTCAGTGTGACGGGCGTAGTGATCGAAGATTTCTGGGATGCTGGCAAATGACTCGTTAAACTGTGATGGCATTTCCACGAAGTCGCGAGCCACTGCTGTGCCCGAAAGGGTATTGTAACCGCACTTTGACAACATGCCGTGGAGAGCGTGACCGAACTCATGGAACATGGTGCAAACCTCATCCCAGGTAATCAGTGTAGGCTGACCCTCTGGAGCCTTGGCATTGTTGCATACATTATAGATAATAGGCAACTGTCCCCACTTGTCGCTCTGCTTGGCGAAAGCACTCATCCAGGCACCGCCACGCTTGGTTGGGCGACGGAAGTAGTCGCTGTAGAAGAGGGCGATAGGCTTGCCGCTCTTGTCGCTTACCTCGAATACCTTCATGTCTGGGTGATAGGTAGGAATATCTTTGCGCTGCTTGAAGTTCAGACCATATACACGATGAGCAGCATAGAATACACCGTTTATCTGAACGCTATCCACATTGAAGTAAGGCTTGATTTCATCGTCAGAGATATTGAGCATCTCCTTTTTCATCTTCGCAGAATAGTAGAAGCGGTCGTATGGCTGGAGCTTGAAGTCCTTGCCCTCGCTCTTCTGTGCGTAAGCTTCGATTTCGCGGGTCTCGGCATCAGCCTTAGGAGCGTATTCCTTGATGAGGCTCTGCAAGAAGTTGTTTACGTTCTTGGCAGTCTTTGCCATTGTCTTCTCCAGTGAATAATCTGCATAGGTGCTGTAGCCCATCAACTGTCCCTTCTCGGCACGGAGCTTGGCTATCTCGGTTACGATAGGGAAGGTGTTGAACTTAGGGTCGGTACCGTCGGCACGGTGGATGCTTGCCATGTAAACCTTGCGGCGGAGCTCACGGTTTTGGAGATTGGTGAGGATAGCCTGCTGGGTAGTGTTCACGATGACAATGCAGTATGGAGCCTTGTTGCCCAGGCTTTCTGCGTCTTTCTTACACTGTGCGATGTCGGCATCGCTGAGTCCGGCAAGTTCTTCCTTGCTGTTCACCCAAACCACGGCGTTGTTGGTAGCTGCAGGAAGAAGATTGCCAAACTGCTCCTGGAGGTCTGAGATGCGGGTGTTGATCTGCTTCATGCGCTCCATTTTCTCTGGAGAGAGCAGGGCACCTGAGCGGACGAAGCCTTTGTAGATGACTTCGGTGAGTCGCTTGTCTTCGCCCTTGAGCTTGCTGTACTCATGGTCGTAAACGTATTTGATACGTTCGAAGAGTTTCTGATTGAATGAAATCTCGTTGTCGAGGTCGGTGAGCAAAGGCATCACCTTCTTCTGAGCCTCTGCGATTCCAGGAGTCTTGTGTGCGCTGGTAAGACCGAAGAACACATTGGAAACACGATCCAGCAACATATCGCTGTTCTCGTAAGCGAGGATGGTGTTCTGGAAGGTTGGCTTCTTCTTGTTGCTGATAATCTTCTGGATATTGGCACGCTGTTCCTTGATACCTGCTTCGAAGGCAGGGAGATAGTCGCTCTCCTGAATCTTGCTGAAATCAGGAGCGCCGAAAGGAAGGCTGCTCTTTACCAGGAGAGGGTTCTGACGCTTGCCTCCTGCATTCTGAGCAAACGATGAGGTTGGCATCTGCAAGAGTGTTGCTGCCAAACCGAGGGTAAGAAATGTCTTGTTGAAATTCATTATGTTTTTTGTTTGTTATTTTTTTTGCAAAGATAATGCAAGCGAGCGCAATGAAAACTTGCTTTCAAATTGCCGAGTGCAGCTTATCTTATGCAAAGATACAACAAAAAGTTGAAAATCAGTAATAATTGAAGCAAAATTTATTGTGCGTTCATTTGCTTTTGGCACTAATTCTTAACAGTAAGATTCTGGGTCTTTACCTCTTTACTGTTTCCTCCCACCATAATCTGGAAGTCGCCTGGTTCAATCACATACTTTAATTCTGCGTTATAGAATTTGAGCATTTCAGGAGTGATGTCGAAGCTGATTTCCCTGCTTTCTCCTGCAGCCAGATGGATGCGCTGGAAACCTTTCAGTTCCTTGACAGGGCGAGAGATGCTGGCAACCATATCACGGATATAGAGCTGAACTATCTCGTCAGCATCACGGCTGCCTGTATTCTTTACGTTGATGGTGGCGGTAATCTTCCAGTCATCCATATTGACTTCATGGCTGCTCAGCTTCAAATCGCCATACTCGAAAGTGGTGTAGCTCAATCCATAGCCGAATGGATAGAGAGAACCATTGCTTACATCCAGACAATTGCTGGCAAACTTGGCAAATTTCTGATTGTCATCAGGTACTGGTCTTCCCGTATTCTGATGATTGTAGTAGAGAGGCTCCTGTCCGGTTGTCTTTGGCATGGAAGTGGTGAGCTTACCTGATGGAACCTTGTCGCCGAAGATGACATCGCAAAGTGCATCTCCCACTTCAGAACCACCAAACCATACGTTCATGATGGCAGGAATGTGTTCTTTCTCCCATGACAAAACCGTAGGGCGACCGGCAAAGTTGAGCAATACGACAGGTTTTCCCGTCTTTGCGAGTTCTGCCAGAAGTTCCTGCTGCACATCAGGCATTTCCAGGTTGGTGCGGCTTGCACATTCACCGCTCATATCGGCAGTTTCACCCATAGCGCAGATAATCACATCTGCTTCCTTTGCTATCTGCAGCGCCTCGTTCTTCATCTTTACTTCATCTCCCCAGGCGATAGACTTACCCTGTTCGCCGTTCTTCTGAAGTTCCCTATCGCGCCAGATATTGCTGCCCTGTGCGTATAATAAGGTGGCTTTGCCATCGAGTGCCTTCTCCATCGCCTCCTTGATAGTGGTGTATTTCTCTGGAGCCTGAGCTACACTCCATGTGCCGGCAATATTGTTGCGGGTATCTGCAAGAGGACCAATCAGCGCTATCTTTCCCTGTTTCTTCAGAGGAAGAAGATTTCCTTCATTTTTCAGAAGCACGAAGGTCTCGGCTGCTACGTCGCGAGCTATCTGTCGGTTTTCGGCAGAGTAGATGTCGGTCTTGTTTCGCTTGGCGTTGCAATAACGGTAAGGATTGCTGAACAATCCCAGTTTGTATTTTGCCTCGAGGATGCGTCGGCAGGCGATGTTGATATCTTCCTCCGTCACTTTGCCCTCTGCCACGCTTTGTGCCAGATGCTTGACGAAGGCATTGGAGCACATATCCATATCCGTACCAGCCAGGAGTGCCTGTTCTGATGCTTCTTTCAGATCCTTGGCAGTGCCGTGGTTCAGAATCTCGGCGATAGATGCATAATCTGTTACGAGAAAGCCCTTGAATCCCCATTGTTTTCTCAAGACATCGGTCATCATCCAGTGGTTGGCGGTGGCAGGGGTATAATCTATCAGGTTGAAAGAAGACATTACGCTGCCTACGCCAGCCTTTACCACGGCTTCGTAAGGAGGCAGGTATTGGTTCATCATGCGTATGCGACTCATATCCACGGTGTTGTATTCCTTGCCGCTCTCCACGGCTCCGTAGAGGGCAAAGTGCTTGAGGCAAGCCATGATTCTATCTGCTCTCAAAATCTCCTCTGTGCGCATGTCAACACCCTGGTAACCCTGTGTGAGTGCTGCACCCATCACGCCGCTCAGGTAAGGATCCTCTCCGTTGCCCTCGCTGATTCGTCCCCATCGGGCATCGAGTGCAATATCTACCATAGGCGAGTAAGTCCAGTTGATTCCTGCAGCACTGGCTTCCTTAGCCGATACTTCGCCTACCTTCTTCATCGCTTCTGTATCCCAGGAGCAGGAGAGGGCGAGAGGGATAGGGAACATGGTCTCGTAACCATGGATTACGTCCATGCCCACCAGCAGCGGAATGCCCAGACGGCTGTTCTTGATGGCGATGTCCTGGAGAGCCTTGATTTTGTCGAGTCCCTTGATGTTAAATACGCCGCCCATGTTGCCTTTTGCAATGTCGCCACCCACCTGGGTGTCTAGGGCTCCACCGGTAGTGATATCGCCAGCCACCATCAGGTTGAGCTGACCGATTTTCTCCTGCAGAGTCATCTTTGCCATCAGCTGGTCGATATACTCCTTCATCGGCAGGATTTTACCTTTTTGAGTTGTTGTAGCAACTTTCTTCTTGCTGGCGGGTGTATGGGCGATGTCAGGAACCATCAGCGAGCCAGCCAGCAGAAATGATAGTGATATGAATGCTGTTCTCATGTTTATAATGTTAGTATGGTTATTATGCAACTTATACCATTGCTGGTATTGTTTTGCAAAAGTAATAAAAAAACTTGAGCCCACATAGCATAAAGGGTGAAAATGTGGATTGTTTTTTCTGTTAAAGAAGAAAAAGGAGTTGATAATGATGTCGTTATGAATTGGCGTGCCAGATGAAAAAGTGGATGTAAAACAGCAGAAAAAGGCAAAAAAATATCCTTATGTTTTGGCATTATCTGAAAAAATGATTATATTTGCATCGGCATTCTGCAAAGGAAGTCAAAAAGTTGAAAATGATTTTAAAAAAATCAAACCTATATACAATTTCTTAAAGTGTAACAAAATAATGAAGAATAGATGGTTCTTACTGATATGCTTGTTGCTATTGACGCATATAGCCAATGCTGCAAAGTATAATTTAGATTCTCTTTATCAATGTCTGGATGAAGCCATTCTGCAGTCGCCTCGTTATGTGGCAGTGCGTGAGGGACGTATAGCCAAACTTGCAAGTCAACTGAATGCTTGCAAGAATGATGGAGCAAGGTACCAAATGAGTTTTGCTCTTTTTCAGGAGTATCAGGCTTATAAAAACGATTCAGCCGTGAGTTATCTGAATCGTTGCATTGCCTTGGCTGAGCGTATGGGCGATCAGGCAAAAAAGGGCAATGCTATATCGCTGCTTGCTTTTCAGAGTTCTACTATAGGTGATTATGTGGAATCGTATAGTCTGCTGAACAAGATGGATACTACTAAGCTTGATGCAGAAGGGTATCGCAACTATCTTTGGGCTGGTCAGCATCTTTATGGAGAGCTGGCTTTTTATAGCAATGTGCCGTCATTGAAAGAGCATTATGCACAAAAGGCGCAAGTGATGAAGAAACAGATAGCCAGGATTTTTTCGCATACAGACGATAGATACCTGCAGATGATGGAGGAAGACTGTCGTAGTGCTAACGACCTGAAGGGTGCTTTGTATTATAGCAATTTGCGTATGAAGCAGGTAAAGCCTGGAACGCATGAATATGCTATCGTGGCTTACTATAGGGCGGTGATCTGCAAGCAGCTCAATAAGGATGAGGATGCCATCTATTACCTCCTTGTCTCGGCTCTTTGTGATGTCCGTACGGCGGTGATGGATCAGGGCTCAATGTGGGAACTTGCCAATCTTCTGAATCAAAACCAAAAGGAGTTTGCCCATACCTATACTTACATCAAGTTTGCATGGGATGCAGCCCGCATTTTCAATACCGCTATGCGAAGTCGCCAAATCATGCCATTGCTCTCTGCCGTTGAGGGTACTTATCAGAAGAAAATTACTCAGAGTAACCGGCAGCTTAAACTGATGATAGCAGTATCTGTATTACTTTTGATATTAGTATGTACCCTGCTTCTGTATGTGAACAAGCAGCGCCGTCGCCTTGCCTTGGCTCATAGGGAATTGGAAAATGCGAATAAGAATCTGGAACAAACCAACAGGGAATTGCAGCAAACCAACAGAAACTTAGAGCAGGCTTATGGTAGCTTGAATGAGAGCAATAAGATGAAAGAAGTCTATATTGGCCGATTCTTGCGTCTCTGTGCTATCTATGTGGATAAGATAGAAACCATGCGCAAGCGCGTGGTGAAGCTGGTCAAGCAGCGTGAGTTGACCAAATTGATAGATATGATGCAAACCGATCATGAGTATATCGGCGAGTTATACGATTACTTTGATGCTGCGTTCCTGAAACTCTTCCCTGATTTTGTAGAGGAATTCAATGCTCTTTTGAAGCCTGAGGAACGTATCGTCTTGGAGGATGACGGTAAACTTTCTACCACCATTCGCATCTTTGCTCTTATTCGCCTGGGTATCGAAGATAGTTCTAAAATCGCCGAATTTCTGCATTATTCGGTAAATACCATTTATAATTATCGTGCCAAGGTAAAGAATGGAGCCATCTGTGAAAGAGATGAATTTGAAACAAAGGTAAAGCAGATTGGAATGAGATGATATTGGGTATAAGTTTAGTGCAAACTTATACCGGGTACAAAAATATAAGGTTCCTTGATGGAGTTTGAAAATCTCCAAAGGAACCTTTTTTTGTTTTATTTCAGTTCAAACGCCTTTTTGAGTTTCAGCTGATCGGAAGCATTTCCGACGAGTGCCTCAAACTTGCCTGCTTCTGCCTTCCAGGATGCAGCTGTTTCATCATAGAAGCTGAGTGCCTGCTTATTGATGGTGATGTTTACATCCTTGCTCTCTCCCGGCTGCAGGTAAACCTTCTGGAATCCCTTCAGCTCCTTGTAAGGGCGATCGACAGAAGCCTTTACATCATGGATATAGAGCTGGATGGTTTCTGCACCGGCACGTTTGCCAGAGTTCTTTACATTCACGGTAAAGGTGATAGAGTCATTCTGATTCATCTGATTCTTATCACTGCGAAGATTAGAGATGGCAAACTGAGTGTAGCTCAATCCATGTCCAAAGGCGAATGCTGGCTTGATGTTTTTCTTATCAGTCCAACGGTAACCTACGTAGATGCCTTCCTTATACTCCTCATCAATGATGTTGCCCTCAGTCTTGGCTCCACCTTCCTTGCGCCAGGTGCCCGGATAGGTGTTTAATGCGTGGGCACCCACTTCCTGCAATGAGTTTACCCATGTGAATGGTAATTTGCCGCTAGGATTCTTGTCGCCGGTGAGGATAGAAGCCAGAGCTTTACCGCTTTCGCTACCGATATACCATCCCTGAATGATGCCAGCCACTTTTTCTTTCCAAGGCATAGCCACAGCATTACCTGAGATATTCACATAGATGAAGTTCTTGTTGGCTTTAGCCAAAGCCTCGATGAGCTTGTCTTGAGCGTATGGCAATTCAAGCTGTTTGCGGTCGTGACCTTCGCAATCCTGATAATCACTCTTGTTCAAGCCGCCAAACATCACCACGTAATCAGCATGCTTGGCTTTTTCTACGGCTTCGGCTATCAGCTCAGCCTCGCTGCGTTTGTCCTCCAGATTCTGTCCGGTGGTTACGCCATTGTAATTTCCGCTTACATCGCCTACATAACCTCGGGCAAACTCCACTTCCACATTATCTTTTTCCAGTCGAGATTTTAATCCGTCGAGTGGCGAAATCTCCCGCTGTACCTTGAGAGAAGAGCTGCCTCCACCCACGGTCATCATCTTCACGGCATTTTCTCCTACTACCAAAACACGTTGTGCTTTCTGGGTATTGATAGGAAGCACATGGTTCTTGTTCTGGAGTAGTACGATGCCTTCTTCGGCAATCTGTCTGGCTGCAGCATAGTGGCTGTCAGAACAGAGGAAACCATGAGGACGGTTCGGATTCATGGTGGTGCGATAGAAGAGGCGCAATACGCGGCGCACCTTTTCATCCAATTCCTTGGTGGTGTATTTACCTTCCTGGATACCTTTTATATATGGTACGGCAAGGTAGTAATTATCGTAGGCATTGCTGGCACCCATGGTCAATCCGTTCGTCCATGTGCCGAACTCTATGTCGAGCCCGTTCTTCACGGCTTGGTCGGTATCGTGTGCGCCTCCCCAGTCGCTTACCACTACGCCGTCATATTTCCAGTCGCCCTTCAGAATTTTGTTCAGTGTCCACTGGTTGTGGCAGTTGTGTTCGTTCTTGTAGAGATTGTATGCGCCCATGATTCCCCAAGTCTTACCTTTCTCTACAGCAGCCTTGAAGGCTGGGAGATAGATTTCATGGAGGGCACGGTCGCTCACGATGACGTTTACCTGATGACGGTATTCCTCCTCGTTATTGAGGCAGTAATGCTTTACGCAGGCTGATACTCCCTTAGACTGTAATCCTTGGATATAAGGTACAACCATGATGCTTGCCAGGTAAGGATCTTCACCCATATATTCGAAGTTGCGTCCGTTCAATGGGGTGCGATAGATGTTCACGCCAGGACCTAGAATCATGTCTTTTCCTCGATACAAAGCCTCTTCGCCTAATGATTCTCCATAGATTCTGCTCATCTGTGGGTTCCAGGATGCTGCCAGGCAGGTGAGGGCAGGGAAGGCTACGCAGGAGTCATTAGTTTGGCCAGCCTGCTCCCATTCGTCCCACAATACATCAGGGCGAACACCATGAGGACCGTCATCTGTCCAGAAGTCAGGAAATCCCAAACGGGGAACTCCTGCAGAGGAAAACTTACTCTGTGCATGAATGATGCGAATCTTCTCTTGAAGTGTCATTCGGGCAATGGCATCGTCGATGCGTTGTTCTACAGGTTTGGTGTTGTCGAGATAGACAGGCAACTGACCAGTTTGTTGTGCGCTGGAGGTGGCTATAGCCGCCATCGATAGTGCGCAGGATAGAATGAAATGTTTCATGTTTCTTGTGAATATTATTTCTTATGAATATTAAATTGTTAGTTATGAAAATGCATATCTGTCATTTTCGGTTGCAAAGTTACTAAATAATAAGGTATAAACCGAGTGCTTGTAAAGGAAAAGTGGAAAAATATCATCTGTGATTTTTATAAGTGCCTGATAAATAGTGTTGTATGAAAAATAGAAATGTGGCTAAAAGTGGAAATAAATGAAAATGTTGAAAGAGTTGTAGAAATAATTGATGGATAAGAAGGGTACAAAATACAATTTTTATTCCATCCACTTTCAATGGTATGGAAGATTATGAAAACCTTTTGTAAATGAGGTCGTTATTGCGTTCTAGGGTTGTTTTCGTTCCACTATTCTATTAATGGGGTTAGGAAAGTTCGAAAAATCCTATTAAATTTGCAATCGCATAAATGCCTAAGTGCATTCTCCAACTGGCACGAAACCAACCTTCGTATCAACAACGGAGAAATACTTCGCAACTAACATATATTATTAATGAATAAAATCAATTCTAAACAAACTTTCAAAATATGAAAACAAAAAGTTTATTGCTGGCTTCCGCATTATTAATGTCGGCGTCAACGTTTGCACAGAAGAACATCTTTAAAGGTGTTGTGTTGGATGACCAAGGTGAACCTGTTATCGGTGCCACCATCCAGGTGAAAGGCAACAGGGGAACAGGTACAATTACCGATCTGGATGGTAACTTCTCCATTGAGACAGATGCCAGCCAACCTCTGGTAATTACTTATGTGGGTTATCAGAATGTAGAGGTGAAGCCATCTGCTAATATGCGCATCACCCTGAAACAAGATGATAAAACCCTCGACGAAGTGGTGGTAGTAGGTTATGGTACGCAGAAAAAGAGCGTAGTTACCGCTTCTATTGCCAAGATTGGAGCTGATGAACTGGGTAAAACTCAGCCTGTGCGTGTGGATGCTGCTCTCAAGGGATTGGTATCTGGTGTACAGGTTACTACTGCCGGTGGTCAGCCTGGTGCTGGCAGCAAGATTCGCATACGTGGTACGGGTACCGTGAATAGTGCCGACCCTCTCTACATCGTAGATGGAATGCCTATTGAGGGTGGTATCGACTATTTGAATCCTAGTGATATTCAGAGTATCGAAATCCTGAAAGATGCTGCTTCGGGTGCTGTGTATGGTGCGCGTGCAGCCAATGGTGTAGTTCTTGTTACCACCAAGACTGGTAGTATCGGCAAGACGATGGTTAAGTATGATTTCTCCATAGGATGGCAGAATCCTTGGCGTAAGCGCAAACTGCTCAATGCCGAGCAATATACTACCCTGATGAAGGAAGCTGCTGCATACGCTGGTGAAAAAGATATTGATAATATCCTGAAGAATATGGGCTCCAGCGATACCAATTGGCAGGATGTGCTCTACAATGATAATGCTCCTGTACAGAATCATCAGTTGAGCATCAGCGGTGCATCAGAGAAGTTTAATTACTATCTCTCTCTGGGTTACTATAAGAGTGAAGGTGTGATAGGTGGCGATTATGGACGTGCCAACTACGAGCGTATGACAATAAGAAGTAACAATACCTATGTTGTCTTCGACCAGAGCAAGGTGCGTAACTGGCTCAAGACGGGTAAGGTGGGTGTTAATCTGGCTTATTCCCGCATCAACAATACCAGTATGAATATCAACGATATTGGCGGTCTTTCTGCCCTTGGTAATGCCATGTTCCTTTCTCCATTGATGAGTGTCTATGCAGAAGATGAGGATGCTCTCAATTCGCAGTATGCTGGAGAAATTGCGAAATATGGTCCTTTGGTAAGAGACAAGAAAACGGGCAGGTTGCTTAATGTGCCAAACAAGAACTTCAATGATCTTTCCAATCCTTTGGGATGGCTCTCTCTGCCTGGAGAAAAGAATAATTCTGATAAGTTCGTTGCTAACTTCTGGGCAGAGCTGGGCATTTGGGATAACCTGAAGTTTAAGACTTCTTATGGCGTTGATCTCAGTTTCTGGGGGACTGACGGATGGACTCTTCCATACTATTTGAATGCTGATCGGCATAATGACAAGTCATCTGTCTGGAGTTCCATGAATCGTGGCAACCGTTGGCAGGTTGAGAATATCCTGACCTATAATAAGCAGTTGGGAGAGCATAATTTCTCGGCTGTAGTTGGACAATCTGCTATCAAATATTCCGGACGTAATATTAGTGGCTCTGCTCAGGATATGATAGCTCTGGATCCTGGCAAGGCAAACCTTGATTTCACCACTGGTATGGCTACCGATGGCAAGCGGGATGTATCGGGTGGATTGTTCAGCCCTCATACCTTGGCTTCTTATTTCGGTCGACTCTCTTATAACTATGCCGAGCGTTATATGGCTCAGTTTACCATTCGCCGTGATGGCTCTTCCAATTTCGGCCCGAACAACAAGTGGGGTACCTTCCCTTCTGTATCATTGGGTTGGAATGTGACGAATGAAAAGTTCATGGAAAAACGTCCTGAGTGGTTTAGCAAGATGAAGCTCCGCCTGAGTTGGGGTAAGAATGGTAACGAGGCTATCGGTGCTTTCAGATATACTGCCAATGTGGCTATAGGCAACAACTATACCTTTGGTGGTGCTGGCAACCAGGTAATCATAGGTGGTAGTAAGCCATCGGGAACTCCTAATGCCGACTTGAAGTGGGAGGAGAGCGAGCAGTATGATGCTGGATTGGATTTCAGCTTCTTCAATAATGCCCTGACGTTCACGGTAGATTGGTTTAAGAAGAAAACCAATGGTATGCTGAAAACCATGAGTGTGCCTTCTTACTTGGGCGAATCAAAGCCTTGGGGTAATGTGGGCGATATGGAGAATAGCGGTATCGAGTTTGAACTGGGATACAAGTTCCGTAAGGGCGATTGGGCTTTCAACATCAACGCCAATGCCAGTTATCTGAAGAACAAGTTGATCAATCTGGGCAATGATACCGGTTATGAAACATCGGACGAGGTTCACCTGATCGGTAATGTGAGCCGTGCAGAAAACGGTCAGCCATATCCTTTCTTCTATGGTTACAAGACGGCTGGTATCTTCCAGAATCAGGCTCAGGTAGATGCTTATGTGAATGATAAGGGAGTGAAATTGCAGCCAAATGCGCAGCCGGGTGATGTAATCTTTGTAGATTATAATGGTGATGGAAAGATTGATGATGCCGATAAGACTAATATCGGTAAGGGTGATCCTGATTGGACTTTCGGTTTCAATCTGGGGGCCAGCTGGAAGATGCTCGACTTCTCTATGTTGTGGGCAGGTTCCTTCGGCAACAAAATCTTCGATACCACTCGCCGTGTGGATCTCCGTTATGCCAATCTTCCTGAAGCGTTTATGGGTCGTTGGCACGGTGAGGGCACATCCAATACTATGCCGCGTTTCGCCTGGTCAACAGCCAATGATAATAATAAGGTGTCTGACCTCTACATCAAGAATGGTTCCTATGTTCGTCTGAAGAACATCCAGCTGGGGGTTACCCTGCCGAAGAAATGGACGGAGACGGTATTCATCTCTAATCTCCGTTTCTATGTAGCAGCCGAAAACCTGCTCACTTTTACAAGTTACAAGGGTATGGAACCGGAGATTTACAGTGGTACACAGTCGGGTATCGACCGTGGATTCTATCCGCAGAATCGAACCATCACCGTGGGTGCCAATGTGACATTCTAAATAAATATCATTCAGAATTAAGTAGAACATATTAAAAAGAAACAATGATGAAAGCAAAAAATATATTATTATATAGTGCAATGGCAGGTATGGCATTGTCGTTGTCTTCTTGCGGCGATGATTTCCTAAGCGTAGATCCAGCAAGCAGCTTGCCTATCGATGGTTATTACAACACCAAGGCGCATGTGGATGAGGCGCTTACCGCAGCATACGCTCCTATGGCTTGGTATGATCAATATAATGGCATATGTCCTCTCTTCCTGGTATCTGATGCGCAGGGCGATGATATCTATGTGGGTGGTGGCAATACTAACGACCAGACAGAAATGCACTTGGCTTCGCAGTATAAGAGTACCAGTCTGTTGAACTTCAAGGGTGCATGGACAACCAGCTATTCGGGTATCAACCGTTCCAACTTGGTGATCAAGGATGTCGATGAGACTACAGTGCTTTCTGATGCCGAGAAGGCTACTTATATTGCAGAGGCAAAGACCTTGAAGGCTTTTTATTATCTGCAGCTTTGGAAGTTCTGGGGCAATGTGCCTTATTACGAGAAGAATCTGGAGTCCCCTTATATTGCCGAGCAGCTTTCAGCCAGCGAGGTATATAATAAGGTAATAGCCATGTTGGAAGAGGTTATCAAGAGCAATGCCCTGCCGATGAAGGAAACTGCCGCCCGCAGCGGACATGCTACTCAGGCTTTTGCCGAGATGCTTTTTGCCGATTACGTGATGTATCAGAAGGATGAGAGCCGCTATCAGCAGGCACTCGGTTATATGGAGGATATCATCAATAGCAGGAAGTATAGACTGATGAGCGATTATGCCGGCATCTGGGAACAGAGTGGTGAGTGGTGTGATGAGTCAATCTACGAAATCAACTATTGTGCCAAGGGTAGTAAACGTAGTTGGGGAAGTCCCGATGCGGCTGGTGGTACCGTAGTGCCAACCTTGATTGGTATCGATGGCTTGAGCTATAAGGCTTCTGCTGCCCATCTGGCAGAAAATCCTTCCTACGCTCCTAAACAGGAGCTGAATGGTGGATGGGGCTTCGGCGATGTATCCAAGGAGGTGTACGATCTTTATGAAAAAGATGACATTCGCCGTACTGGTGGAATTGTTAACATGGCTGATTATGCTGCCGATTACAAGGCTCGTACGGGTGATGAGGTAACTTACAATGGCCGTTATCAGAACACAGGAATCTTCCTTTTGAAGTATTTGGGCCGCCATGGTGGTAATGATGGGGCTGTGGGTGAAGTCGACATGGGTTGGGATAACAACCAGCGTATCTATCGTTATTCTGAAACTCTGCTCAATGCCGCTGAGTTGATTCTCCGCACTGGCGGTGATGTAGCCAAGGCACAGGGATATTATAATGAGGTTCGCAATCGAGCTCATGCTTCTGCCCGTACTGTTTCTTTTGATAATCTCTTGGAGGAACGCCGTTTGGAATTTGTTGGCGAGGGCAAGCGTTACTACGACTTGATTCGCTTTGGCAAGGCTGCCGAGGTATTGAAGCCTGGTGGAGGAAAGGTACTCAACAAGGCAAAGACTGCATACGATGTGCTTGGTATACCTGAGCGTATCCAGTGGACGGAAAGCAAGAAATACTTGCCAATCCCTCAGGATGAAATAGAGGCTGCTAAGGGTACTTTAAAGCAGAATGAGTATTAATAGTCTGTTCTCCTAGTAATAAGTTATGTTCGGCACTGTTGAACCTATGTTCAGCAGTGCTGAACTTATGTTTCGCAGTGCTGAACTTATGTTCAACACTGCTGAACATAGATTTCTTCGTAGTTTAAAAACTTTTATTCCTAGGAATAAGTGATAATATAAAAAAGAGTGTGAGTTTTCTCGGATAGAAGACTCACACTCTTTTTATATGTCATTACTCAGCATTCATATATTACTCTGCTTTCAGTCCCATAGACTTGATATATCCAGCTTGAGGCACGAATTCTGAAACTTGGCATTCTCAACGTTCTGTAATAAGCCCCTTTCTAGATTTGATATTCTTGAGTGGATCTTATGCGATTATCATACAGAGCTTGAGTACGTTCTCCTCGAAGTGCTCCTTGTCGATGGCATTGTTCTTGAGCAGGGAACGGTAGTTGTATACGGTTTGTGGCGAATAAGACAGGATGCCGGCTATCTTGGAACTTTCGGTGATGCCTAATCGCAACAAGGCGCACACACGGAGGATAGGGGGCATTTCCCCATTCTCTTTCAGTTGGATGTGAGCCGATTCTGTGAGTTGCTGGTTCAGTTCGTTTACAAAAGTTGGGTACAGAGCTAGGAAAGACTTGTCGAATTCAGTCAAAAACTCCTTGTTCTCTTTCTCTGTATTGGTTGAGGAAGAAAGGAGGCTCAGAAGTTCCTTGCTTTGGTTGGCTTTTATCTTTCTTACTACCAAGGTGCGCAGTTTGCTGTTTCTCTCTATATTCTTATAACACAGGTCAATATACACCTTTATCAGTCTTTCGCGCTTCTGGTTGGTATCCTTCAGTTCGTCGTTGATGAGATGCAACTGTCCATTGAGAATTTCCATTTTTGCGGATGTTGCTGTGATTTCATCTTTCTTTTGTTTCAGCAGCCTGTTCTTCTTGCGGATGAACAGGCTGCTAATACCTACTCCAAGTAGGAGCAGGATAATGACCAATAGGGCGATGTTGAGCAATCTGTTAGTTGTTTTGATGTCATCTGTATAGGCATTGGTAATCAATTGTAATTTGGATGAAATCTCAATGCGGCGTAACCGGTTGTTGTATGCATAAGCATCTTCCAGGGACAGGTTGATGTATTCCTGTGCTTTTTTCAGACTTCTTGTCTTATGTTTGTAGATGAAGAGAGCGATGTCTTGCAGGGCTAAGTTTTCTTTTGTGGCAGAAGTGATGTCTGAGATAGCTGCAACCAGAAGGTAATGCTCCATTAGCTTTAGGTTGTTGGCTTTCTTATAGACTTCAGAAAGCGCAAAGGCGGTCATGGCATGCAGACGGCTGTTGCCCTTTTCCATATTCAGTGCCTTTTTGTAGTATTGGATGGTCCTGTTATTGTTGGGATGATTGCTGAAATAGTATAATTCTCCCATCAGATAGTAATAGAACGCATCTTTCTTTGGAGATAGTTCTATTGCTTTCTTCAGGTATTCCATTTTCTTCTGGTTGTAATTCTTGCTGAATTCATTGTTTTCACAGTAGGCTGCCCAGTTGTTGTATAGTTCGTAAAGTGTATAATAATATAGAAACTGGTAGTTATGTGAATCTTCTTTGGGGGCTATCTTCTGCAAAATTTCCTTTGCTTCTGCATAGAATCCCCGTGTGATAAGTAACCTGGTTTGGCTAAGGCGGAATCTTTTGTTGAATAAGATATTGTTGCTCTTTTGGGCAAGGAGAAGGCCTTTGTTTACGTAGGTCATCGCCGAGTCGTACTCGTAGGCTTTGTAGTCATTGGCGAGTTGTTCATATAGCTTTAGCTTGTCTTCATTGCTGGTTACATATTTGGCACCTTGCTTGATGTCATTCAAGCTTTTCTCTTTTAACTCTATATAATGGGCACGTTGTGCCAGGGCAGCATCCAGTTGCTTGTATAGCTGGTTGTTGTCTCCTTTTACGTATATCGGCTGTATCATCAGGGTGATGATTATAATGATAAGATGTCTCATATTTCCTATGTTTTTAGATTCCGCTGCAAAAATAATAAAAAACATTGAGAATCTCGCATCTACTAGCCGCTTTTTTTTGAGAATTCGCAAAATCTTGATATTCAGAGCTGTGAGATTGGTTCTAGATACCGACAATCTACCAAAAGCCTACTATTCGCACCAACTTATTGATTTTTGCCGTACTTTTGCAGCAACAAACAATTTTAAACAAAAAAATATGAAAAAACTATTTTTGCTCGCAAGCCTTCTGTTGGCTTTTGGCATCTCGGCAGATGCTGGAGACATCACTTCTCCTAACGGACAAATCAAGGTGAATTTCACCTTGGATGGCACTGTGCCTACCTATAGTGTGACCTATCAGGGCAAGACCATTATCAAGCCTAGCCGTCTGGGTTATCAGCTCGCCAAGGGTGGTAAGGATGGCAAGGACCTGCTTGCCGATTTTAGCGTCATCGATGAGAAAACTTCCACTTTCGATGAGACTTGGACTCCTGTTTGGGGAGAGAACAAGTCTATCCGCAATCATTATAATGATATGCTGGTAGAGTTGAAGCAGAATTCCACCGACAGTTATATGAACGTCCGTTTCCGTGTCTATGATGATGGAGTAGGATTACGCTATGAGTTTCCTCAGAAAGGCAGTCTCAACTACTTTACCATCAAGGAAGAACGTACTGAATTTGCCATGACGGGCGATCATACCGCCTGGTGGATTCCTGGTGATTACGATACCCAGGAATATGAATACACCAAGACCCGCCTGTCGGGCATTCGTCCAGCCTTGCATGCTGCTGTCAGCAGCAATCTCTCGCAGACTGTTTTTTCTGATACCGGTGTACAGACCTCACTCCAGTTGAAGACTGATGATGGTATCTATATCAATCTGCATGAGGCTGCTTTAGTGGATTATCCAGCCATGCACCTGAATCTGGATGACAAGACCATGACCTTTACCTCTTGGCTTACCCCTGATGCACAGGGAATGAAGGGATACATGCAGACTCCGTTCAAGAGCCCTTGGCGTACCATGGTCATTACAGATGATGCCCGCAAGGTTCTGTCTTCCAACTTGATTCTCAACCTCAATGAGCCTTGCAAGATCAAGGATACCTCCTGGATTCACCCAGTGAAGTACGTGGGTGTATGGTGGGAGATGATTTCCGGTAAGGGAGAGTGGGCCTATACCCATGATTATCCTACCGTGAAGTTGGATGGAACCGACTATGTACATGCCAAGCCATCTGGCAAGCATTCTGCCAACAATGCCAATGTGCGCCGTTACATTGACTTTGCTGCAGCCCATGGTTTCGATGCAGTCCTGGTAGAAGGATGGAACATCGGTTGGGAAGACTGGAGTGGTTATATGAAGGAAAAGGTATTCGATTTCCTGACTCCATATCCTGATTTCGACATCAAGGCACTCAATGAGTATGCGCATTCCAAGGGAGTGAAGCTCATTATGCATCATGAGACCTCTTCTTCTGTGATGAACTACGAGAAGTATATGGACAGAGCTTATCAGTTGATGAAGGATTATGGCTACGATGCTGTGAAGAGCGGTTATGTGGGCAACATCATTCCTCGTGGCGAGCATCACTACAGTCAGTTGGAAATCAATCACTATCTGCATGCCGTAACCCGTGCTGCTGATTATCACATCATGGTAAATGCCCATGAGGCTGTGCGTCCTACCGGTCTCTGCCGCACTTATCCTAACCTGATTGGCAACGAGAGTGCTCGCGGTACAGAATATCAGGCTTTCGGAGGAACCAAACCGGGACATACCGCCATCTTGCCTTTCACCCGTCTGCAGGGTGGTCCGATGGATTATACCCCTGGTATCTTTGAGATGGATTGTGCCAATGGTTCACATTGCAACTCTACCATCTGCGGTCAGTTGGCACTTTATGTTACCATGTATAGTCCATTGCAGATGGCTGCTGATTTCCCTGAGAATTACGAGAAGCACATGGATGCCTTCCAGTTTATCAAGGATGTGGCCGTAGATTGGGACAAGTCTATCTATCTGGAGGCTGAACCAATGGAGTATATCACCGCTGCCCGCAAAGCAAAGGATTCTGATAACTGGTTTGTCGGTGGTGTAACGGGCATGAAGGCTCATCAATCTACCGTAAAGTTCGATTTCCTCGACAAGGGAAAGAAGTATGTGGCTACCATCTATCAGGATGCAAAGAATGCCAACTACAAGACAAATCCTCAGGCTTATGTCATCACCAAGAAGACTGTGACCAGCAAGTCTGTCTTGAAGTTGAACTCTGTTGCAGGTGGCGGATTTGCAATTAGCATTCTTGCACAATAAAATGTAGGATTTTGAGTTATTATGAAAGAAAGTTTTCTTGAATTAATAATTATGCTCATGAAAAGAATGAATAAAATGTTGTTGGTTGCTGCTTTGGCGGCAACCACACTTTCTGTTCAGGCAGAACAGAAGAAGGGACCGGCTTGGTTGAGTGATGCACTTTTCTATCAGATTTATCCATCTTCCTATATGGATACTGATGGCAACGGTATTGGCGATCTGCCGGGTATCACTTCCAAGTTGGATTACATCAAGTCTCTGGGGGTGAACGCCCTATGGCTCAATCCAATCTTTGAGTCGGGATGGTTTGATGGTGGCTATGATGTCATCGATTTCTACAAGGTGGATCCTCGATTCGGTACCAATACCGATTTGGTTACTTTGGTCAATGAGGCCCATAAGCGTGGCATCAAGGTTTGTCTCGACCTGGTGGCAGGACATTCTAGCACCAAGTGTTCCTGGTTTAAGGAGTCTTCCGAGAAAGATCCTAACCAGCGTTACAGCGACTATTATATCTGGATGAATGATATCCCTGAGAGCGAGAAGAAAGAAATAGAAGCTCGTCATCAGGAAGCTAGTCCGGAGTCTAGTACCCGAGGCAGATATGTGGAGGCGAATGCTCCTCGTGCCAAGTATTATGAGAAGAATTTCTTCGAGTGCCAGCCAGCCTTGAACTATGGCTTTGCTCATCCAGACCCAAATCATCCTTGGGAGCAGAGCGTAGATGCGCCTGGACCACAGGCTGTCCGCAGGGAAATACGTAACATCATGGCTTTCTGGTTTGATAAGGGTGTGGATGGCTTCCGTGTAGATATGGCATCATCGCTTATCAAGAACGACCCCGACAAGAAGGAGGTTTCCAAACTCTGGAATGAGATGCGTGCCTGGAAGGACAAGTACTATCCTGAGACCGTCCTGATTTCAGAGTGGGCTAATCCGCAGCAAGCCATTCCTGCCGGCTTCAACATCGATTTCTACATCCATTTCGGTCTCAAGGGCTATGCCTCTCTGTTCTTCGACCGTAAGACTCCATGGGGCAAATGGGAGCAGAGCTATAAGAACTGCTATTTCGACAAGCAGGGCAAGGGTTCGCTCAAGGAATTTAGCGAGAACTATACCAAGGCATTCAATGCCACCAAGAATCTCGGCTACATCGCTGTTCCATCTGCCAACCACGATTACCAGCGTCCTAACATCGGTACCCGCAACACGCCAGACCAGTTGAAGGTGGCGATGACCTTCTTCCTCACCATGCCAGGTATTCCGTTTATCTATTATGGTGATGAGATTGGTATGAAGTATCAGATGAATCTCCCTAACAAGGAGGGTAGCAATGAGCGTTCTGGTACCCGCACTCCGATGCAGTGGACCAAGGGCAAGAATGCCGGATTCTCAACGAGTGCGCCTGATAAACTCTACTTCCCTGTAGATACGGAAAACGGAAAGTTGACCGTTGAAGCTCAGCAGGGAGATCAGAATTCTCTGTTGTCATATACCCGTAAGTTGACCGCTTTGCGTCATTCAGCCAAGGCTCTTGACAATGAGGGTGATTGGAAGCTCCTGAACCGGAAGGGGCAGGAATATCCGATGGTGTATGAGCGTACTTTGGGTGAGGAGAAGTATGTTGTTGTCGTGAATCCTGGTGTCAAGGCTGCCTCTCTCAATATCAGCTCCGTAGGTGGTAAGGCTGTTTCTGTTCTTTCCACAGGAAAGGTTGTGTATAAATCAGGAAGAAAGACTGATGTGATTAAAGCTTCAGGCATAAGTGCCGCCATATTCAAGGTGGAAAGATAGTTTATGAGAAGGAACGTTTATCTGAATGAGAAAACGTTCCTTCTCTTACTTTTATTGCAAGCGATATCTATAAAAAAAGCCTTCAATTCTTATTTTTGTTGCTTTTCTCTTTCCTATTTCGGAGTTTTACTGTACTTTTGTACCGGAATAGGAAAAAGATAAGTAAGATGAATAGACGGAAAATGAAAATTGGTTCAATGATGGCGTTGAAAGCATCATTTCTTGTAATGGTATTTTCTATGGGAGTGATTGCTCCTGCCATCGCCCAAAATAAACAGAACAGGAAGCCTCGAAAGAAGCTGAAGGAACTGCTGATGATGGCAGATAGCCTGCGACTCCAGTTGCGGCAATCTGCCGATAGGGGATGTATGCTCCAATGGGGCGACTCTCTTCTCATGACAGAATTGGGTAAAAGTAAGATGAGTGAGAAGAAAAAGCAAAGGTTCATGAAGCATTATGCCAAGATTCAAAGACGATTGAGCCTCTACGACCGCCAATTGTTCAGAGGAGATTCCCTGCTGGCTGCCAATTATTACAAGATAAAGTATGATACTAACTACATCTCCCGTCCCAATGCCCGATGGACCATCAAACTGAGAGGTAATCTTTCGGGAGCAGATTTGGAAACTACGGCGAAGACGGATGGAATGAAAACGCATACCAAAGTGATGGCAGACTGCCGTGGAACTCTCTCCATGGCCGTGGCTTATCGTGGATTGGGACTTGGATTGGCTGTAAATCCAGCCAAGCTGGCTGGCAAGAACCAGGACTACGAGTTCAATCTCAACTCCTACAGCAACCGCTATGGCTTCGATGTGGTCTATCTCTCGTCCAAGACATTCCATGGTCACCAGAAAGTGGGTTCCTGCGAGATTGATGTCCATAAGGGTGATATATCGCAGAAGGCTCTGAATCTCAATTTCTATTATGCTTTCAATTATCGTAAATTCTCCTTTCCGGCTGCCTTCAGCCAGAGCTACATACAGAAACGAAGCGCCGGAAGTTGGATGATAGGTGCCAGTTTTGACGGTTCCAAGACGAAGGTGAAGGGTATGAACATCCGTCTTAATGAGTTGGCGCTCGGTGCAGGGTATGGATATAATCTTGTCCCATCCTCCCATCTGCTGTTCCATCTGTCAGCCTTGCCAACCATAACGGTATATTCCCACGACTATACCAAGATGAGGGCAGAAGCAGAGGAGGGGAGTAGTGATGCAGAGGTTCCAACCGTTCGTAACAGTATGAAATATCATTTCCCATCTGCGATCATTACGGGGCGGGGAGCGGCCGTCTATTCCTGGCGCAACAAGTTTGCCGGTGCCACTGCGGTTTATAATTTCTCTGTAGCAGGAGATGAGGATCACCTCCAGGTGAAGAGAAACAAATGGAGAGTAAGAATGTTCTTTGGATTCCGGTTCTAGGAAAACTCTTTACCTACATGACGTTGACCTGCTAATACAATGATGGTCTCCTTGCCAAGATGCCTTTCTATCTTGTCGATATATGATTGACGAATGATAGCTGCCCTATTTTTATCACTTATAGATGGTATCATTTCAGGCAAAAAAGAAAAACCGTTAAAGGTCATTAAATTATGGGGGTATTAAGTTCTTATTCTGATGAAAATGCTTAATTTTGCAACCCGAGAAAAGGAAGGGGTGCAAAAAATAGGTATGAAACGTTCGCTCAACATATTGATGGCTTTGATGCTCTCGCTCATGGTGGTTTACTTGAGCGTGGGTACAACCGTCATGCACTGCCTTCGTTATGACAAGGTGATGGTGGGTATGGTGACTGACTGTTGCGTGAAACGTAGCATGGACCATGACTGTTGCCAAGGCAAGCTGGGCGCACAGGTGAACAAGCATTGCATGGATGTGAAGCAGGTGAAGCTATCGCCTACGGTCTCTACTCAACACTTGGATTTCGATGCAGCACCAGTGTTTGCAGGCATTGCGCCAGCTCTTTGGCAGAAGTTGCCTCGTCCTGTTATCTGTAGCATTCAAAAGGCAAGATATTGGAATCAGAATGTTCCGCATTCGCCTCCAAGGGCTTATCTTGCCCTCCTTAACATCCTGATTATTTGATTTTTCCATATTTGCAAATAGGTTGCAAAAGTTTTTTTGTACTTTTGCAACCAAAATTGTCGTATGCCTATCCCTATCAGTAAAATCTTAGGGTTGCATACATATATAAAAAGGTAAAATCATCCGAAGCGAAGATTTAAGATTCGGATAAAAGGAAATATATTTATGTATTCAAGATATCTGTTGCTCAGTACCTTGCTGGTTATTGGTGCTGAGACTTATGCAAAAAATAGTAAGACAGAGGTCGTGTCTCTGTCATCATCATATAATAATTCTGTAGAAAATAACTCTGTAGATTCCTCCTATCTGGATTCCATTTTCAAGGACGAGACCTTACAGGAGGTGAAGGTGGTGGCTCGCAAGTCGGGCACTTCCCGATTGGCTGGTGCCGTGAATGGCATCGCCGTGAACAAGGATGAACTCTTCAAGGCGGCTTGTTGCAACCTGGGCGAGAGTTTTACGACCAATCCATCGGTGGATGTGGCTTATAATGATGCCACGACGGGCGCAAGACAAATCAAACTCCTTGGTCTTTCGGGCACTTACGTACAGATGCTCACCGAGAATCTCCCTAACTTCCGTGGTGCAGCCATCCCTTACGCTTTGGGGTATGTGCCAGGTCCTTGGATGAAAGGCATTCAGGTATCGAAGGGCTGTGCTTCGGTGAAGAATGGCTATGAGTCGATTACGGGGCAAATCAATGTGGATTACTTGCAACCAGAGGATGAGCAACAGGTGGAGGTGAACCTCTTTGGCGATACCAAGAGCCGAATCGAGGCAAATGCCGATGCCAATGTTCATCTGTCGGATAAGTGGGCAACGGAGATATTGTTGCATCATGAGAATATCCTCAAAAACCATGATGATAATGGTGATGGTTTCTATGATATGCCAGGCAGGGAACAATATAATGTGCAAAACCGTTGGGTGTATAAAGACAAGAACTACATCTTCCATGGTGGACTTGGGGCTTTGAAGGAGATTCGTACCAGCGGGCAGGATGAGGAGCATGTTCATAGTGATGATATTTACAGAATCAAGCTCCATACCAACCGTTTTGAGGGTTATATGAAGCATGCCTTCATCTTCAATCACGAGCATGGCACCAATATTGCCTTCATGTCCTCGGCTTCGATGCACCAGCTCGATGCCCAGTATGGCAATAGGTTCTACGACCTCAATGAGAAGAATCTCTATGGCTCGCTGATGTTTGAGACCAATTTCTCTACTCAGCACAATTTGTCGGTAGGTTTGAGCGTCAACCATGATTACCTGGGACAGCGCGCCAATGTGAATGTTTCTCCAAGACCGACAGTTGGGCTAGAAGACTCTCCTTACCTCTTGTCGGAGATGCAGAGAATGAACGAGAAGGAGACGACTCCTGGAGCATACGCCCAATACACCTATACGTTAGGCACGAAGTTGACAGCGATGGCAGGTGTCCGTTTCGACCATAGTTCGCTTTATGGCAGCTTCTTCACCCCTCGTTTCCACGTGAAGTATTCGCCTGTCGATGCCATCAGCATCCGCTTATCAGCAGGTAAGGGCTATCGCACGGTATTTGGCTTGGCAGAGTACAACTATCTCTTGGCGAGCGACAGGGAGTTTCAGATTACGGGTGATGGACTTAAGCAAGAGGAGGCTTGGAACTATGGTATGAGTACCGCTTTTTACATCCCGATGTTTGGCAAGACCCTGAAACTGAACGCTGAGTATTATTATACCGACTTCAAGAATCAAGCGGTGGTGGATTATGATGCCAACAAGGAGCTTATCTCCATCTGCAATTTGATGGGCAAGTCTTATTCGCACACCTTCCAGATTGATGCCTCCTATCCTTTGCTCAAAGGCTTGGAGATAACAGCGGCTTATCGTCTGAACGATGTGAAGTGTACCTACGATTATGGCAAAACCTTGAAAGAAAAGCCATTGACCAGCAAGTATAAGGCGCTTTTCACGGCTTCCTATAAGACTCCACTTGGACTTTGGCAATTTGATGCCACCATGCAGTTGAATGGTGGAGGCAGGAATCCTGAGCCTTACCAGTTGGCAGATGGAAGCCAGTCATGGTCTTCTCGTTTCCATAGTTTCGAGCAAGTGAGTGCGCAGGTTACGAGATGGTTCCGTCATTGGAGCATCTATGTGGGAGGCGAGAACCTGACTGGTTTCAAGCAGAAAACTCCTATCTATGGTGCCAGCAACCCATGGGGAAGCGATTTCGAGCCAACCTTGGTTTGGGGACCTGTAGAGGGCAGGATGTTCTACGCAGGAGTGAGAGTACACTTTTAAGGGAGAATGTTTAATGTTGAATTATTAAAGCAAATAGAAAAGTTATGAAGAAGATTTTGGTAATGTTCACAATGATGATGGTGGCAATGGTAACCTTTGCCAAGGACATCAAGACCGTAGTGTTCACCACAACCCCACAGATGCACTGTGCGGCTTGTGAGAATAAGATTAAGAGCAACCTTCGCTTCGAGAAGGGAATCAAGAGCATTGAAACCTCTGTGCCAGACCAGACAGTCACAGTACAGTATAATGCCGACAAGACAACCCCAGAGAAGCTCCAGAAAGGTTTTGAGAAGTTTAGCTATAAGGCTCGCATCCTAAAAGATGGCGAGAAGGTTGAGAAGAACACCGAGGAAAAGTGTGACTTGATGTAATTTTAGAAGCTAATCTCTCCAAGATAGGAATATCTTGGAGATATGATTGACGAATAATAGTTGCCATATTTTTATCACTTATAAATGAAATTTTCTGCAAATATACGATTTTTATCTTTTATAATGGATAAAAAACTGGAATTTTTTACTTTTATCTTCTATAAAAGATAAAAAATGGCGTTTTATTATCATTTTATGATAATTATAAAAAGTGATTATTAGTCTTCCTTCAGATACCAGTCTTTGATGTATCCGGAATAATGCTTGGCAAATTCCTCGGCTTGTCCGGGAGCGCAGACCTTTACTTTCCTGGCTGGAATACCTGCCCAAATCTCATGTGCAGGAACTTTGGTGCCATGGGTAACTACAGCACCTGCTGCAATAATAGCCCCTTCTCCAATGTCAGCCTTGTCAAGCACAGTGGCATTCATTCCGATGAGTGCCCCTTTTCTGACTGTGGCTCCGTGGACGATGGCACCATGTCCCACAGATACATCATCCTCCAGGATGCAAGGCATCGTACCGGTTTGATGGATGCAGGCGCAATCCTGTACATTCACTCTGTTTCCACATCTGATAGCATCCACATCAGAGCGCAATACCGCACTATACCAGATGCTGCAGTCATCACCAAGAATACAGTCACCTGTCAGTACTGCGTTCTCAGCGATAAAACAATTCTTTCCCCATCGGGGAGTCTTTCCCTCTACTGTCTTTATGATAGCCATATTAAATATGTATATGTTTTACAATTCGGGTGCAAAGGTAATAAAAATATTGAAATCATGCGCAGCATTTTACAGAAAAAGGGTTACAATCCTCGAAAAGATGGATTGCAACCCTTTATACCTTAATTATATATAAGAGTTAAGATAACTCTATCATATATTCAAATGTGGAAGCTTATTACAGCTGAGCCAACTCTACAACCTTATCTACTGCAGCGCTCAAGCCGTCCTTGTTCTTACCGCCAGCCTGAGCATAGTGAGGCTGACCGCCACCGCCGCCCTGAATCAACTTGGCAGCTTCGCGAATCATCTTACCAGCGTTCAAACCGTGATCCTTAACCATATCATCGCTGAACATTACGCTGAGCATTGGCTTGTCGTTATAAACAGAACCTACTACGCAGATCATGTTCTCTGGCAATGCCTCGCGAACCTTGAATACCAAATCCTTGGCAGCTGCTGGCTCCATTGGCAATACGGCTGTAACAACCTTCACGCCGTTGATTTCTCTTGCATTCTCTACAAGCTTATCCTTGGCACGCTCTACAGCCTGAGCCTGGAACTTCTCAACATCCTTCTTCAAGGCATCGTGTTCGTCGATGTACTTTCTGATGACACCCTCAAGATCCTTGGCATTGTTGAACAAGCCCTTCAACGCTACGATGGTATCCTGCAAGCCGTAGATAGCCTCCTCGCATGCCTTGCCTGTCAAAGCCTCGATACGGCGGATGCCGGCAGCTACACTGCTCTCAGAGATAATCTTGAAGAAACCAATCTTACCGGTGCTCTTGGCGTGAATACCACCACAGAACTCAGCAGATGGACCGAAGCGAACCACACGAACCTTGTCGCCATACTTCTCGCCGAAGAGGGCGATAGCGCCAAGCTCCTTAGCCTCCTCAATAGGAGTATCGCGGTGCTCATCCAGTGCGTAGTCGGCACGGATCATCTCGTTTACCATGTGCTCTACCTTGCGGAGCTCCTCATCAGTTACCTTCTGGAAGTGAGAGAAGTCGAAACGCAATGTATCCTTATCTACATAAGAACCCTTCTGCTCTACGTGCTCGCCCAAAACCTGCTTCAGACAGTAGTCGAGCAAGTGGGTAGCTGTATGGTTGGCAGCGCTTCCCTCGCGGCTCTCGATATCTACGCAAGCCATGAAATCAGCGTTTACATCCTTTGGCAACTCCTTTACGATATGGATGCTCTGGTTGTTCTCACGCTTGGTGTCGATAACCTGGATAGTCTCATCCTCGCTAACGAGTACACCCTTGTCGCCAACCTGTCCACCCATCTCACCATAGAATGGAGTGTTGTCGAGTACCAACTCATAGAAAGAGTTCTTCTTCTGAGTCACCTTGCGGTAGCGCAGGATGTGGCACTCATATTCTGTATAGTCGTAACCCACGAAGTTCTGGTCGCCTTCCTTCAAAACTTCCCAGTCGCCGTTCTCTACGGCAGCAGCATTGCGGGCACGCTCTTTCTGCTTCTTCATCTCCTCGTCGAAGCCTGCAGCATCTACGGTGTAACCATTCTCACGGCAGATAAGCTCTGTCAGGTCGAGAGGGAAACCGTAGGTGTCGAAGAGGCGGAATGCGCTCACGCCGTCGAGCTGAGTCTCGCCATGAGCCTTGAGCTCGTCCATATCGCCATTGAGGAGGTTGATACCCTTCTCCAAGGTGCGGAGGAAAGAATCCTCTTCCTCTTTCATCACTCGGGTGATAAGCTCCTGCTGAGCTGGCAACTCTGGGAAGGCTGCACCCATCTGCTCTACCAATACATTGACGAGCTTGTACATGAATGCCTGCTTCTGGCCGAGGAATGTATAAGCATAACGTACGGCACGGCGCAAGATACGGCGGATTACGTAACCTGCCTTGGCGTTGCTTGGCAGCTGACCATCGGCGATAGAGAAGGCTACGGCACGGAGGTGGTCGGCGCAGACACGCATAGCGATGTCGATCTTCTCCTGCTCATCCTTACCCTCACCATTCTCACCAGTAGGAGTAGTGAAGCCATACTTCTTGCCAGAGATAGCCTCGATTTCCTTGATGATTGGCTGGAAGATATCTGTATCATAGTTAGAGTGCTTGTCCTGCAACATGCGAACCAAGCGCTCGAAGCCCATACCTGTATCGATAACGTGCATTGGGAGTGGTTCGAGAGAACCGTCAGCCTTGCGGTTGTACTGCATGAACACGATGTTCCAGATTTCGATGACCTGTGGGTTATCCTTGTTTACCAACTCACGGCCTGGCACCTGAGCCTTCTCCTCTGGAGTACGAGAATCCACGTGAATCTCTGAGCAAGGACCGCAAGGACCTGTATCGCCCATCTCCCAGAAGTTGTCGTGCTTGTTACCGTTGATGATGTGGTCGGCTGGCACGTGCTTAGCCCAGTAACCTGCAGCCTCGTTGTCGCGTTCCAGACCTTCCTCCTTGCTACCCTCGAACACGGTAACGTAGAGGTCGGCAGGGTTGAGCTTCAAAACTCCAGTCAGATACTCCCAAGCCATATCAATGGCGCCTTCCTTGAAGTAGTCGCCGAAGCTCCAGTTACCGAGCATCTCGAACATGGTGTGGTGGTAAGTATCATGACCTACCTCTTCGAGGTCGTTGTGCTTACCGCTTACACGGAGACATTTTTGAGTATCAACACGACGAACATCCTTGCCTGGGTCTTTTGTACCGAGGATGATGTCTTTCCACTGGTTCATACCAGCGTTTGTAAACATCAGCGTTGGGTCATCCTTGATAACCATAGGTGCTGATGGAACAATCTTGTGGCCCTTACCTTCGAAGAATTTCTTGAAGGATTCGCGCACTTCATTAGCTGTCATCATATTATCTTTTATATTAATCTTTTTTAATTCTCAAATATTGTTTCAGAGGCTGTATTTCTCCTCTGTTTTGATTATTTTTTGCCCTTAAGGGCATTTTCTTCCGAAAAACTTTGCAAAGATAAGAAGAATTGCTTAATTTTGCAACAAAATTAATTATTTTTGAAATTAAAGTTTGGAAAAATGGCTTTAAATACAGATAAAAACGTAAAATTGTACTATTCCATCAAGGAAGTGGCTGAGGAAGTGGGTGTAACTGAGTCAACTCTCCGTTATTGGGAAAAGGAGTTTCCTTTCCTCAGGCCTAAGGTGGGTGTGAACAAGGTGCGTCAATATTCTGACAAGGATATTGAGCAGGTGAAACTCATCTATAACCTGATCAAGGTGAAGGGATTCAAGATTGCTGCGGCACGTAAGTATCTGAGTCAAAACAGAACGGGTGCCGAGAAATCGTCTGACGTTCTCGACACCCTCATTTCTGTAAGAGATCAGCTCAAGGAACTCAAGAAACAGCTAGACGGACTGGTTTAATACTTTGAACTTGGAACATTGAACTTTGAACTTTATGATTAGTAAAGTGTAGGGGATTACCAGCATTCTTCGCCGAAAACCTCGGCGATGGTAATCTTGCTGGCCTCTTTCTTGCTGAGCTGATGGCTCCAGGCCATGAAGAGGGTCTTGGCGTATGGGCGCCAAGGACGACCCAAATATACCTTATCAACTCATTGTTTTGTTTGTTTTTGTTTTAATGATTGTAGTTTATTTGGCTTGATGAAATTCTGGAGCCGGAAGCAGTAGGCTTCCAGCTCCAGATTTCAAATGATATCATCTTTGTTCTTTTTTGATGATGATACCATCTCTGTTCTTTTCAGATTATAAGATTCTCTGCACTTCCTGCAGATCCTCAATCGTCTTGAGCTTATCCATGATGATCTTCACTTCATCACGGTCATGAATACGAAGTTCGATGGTTCCGTCGAAGATACCATTGTCACTGCTGATGGTAACCTTGTGAATATTGATACCCAGTTGGTCGCTGATAATCTTGCTTACGTCAAGGAGCATGCCCTTGCGGTCGATACCCTTGATTTCGATGGTTGCATCGAAGAGCATCTGCTTGTGCATATCCCACTTGGCATCCACGATGCGGTTGCCATAGCTTGATTTCAGCTTGGCAGCTACATTGCACGAACGCTTGTGAATCTCGATGCGGTTCTTGTTATCGATGAATCCCATCACGTCGTCGCCCGGAATGGCGTGGCAGCAGGAAGGGAAGATAAACTGATTGATGTTTTCTTCGGTCAGGATGAGCGGCTTCTTCTTGTTGAAGTCCTTGCTCACCACAAAGAGTTCCTGTGGTTTTACGATGCCGCCCGTTTCCTCCTTTTGCTTGTTCTTGCCGAGGAATGGAATGTAGTCGCGCCAGCTCGATGATTGTTTCTGCTTCTTGGTCTTGCCCTGCAGCTCATCGAGGTCTTTCTCTCCGAGCAGGATGCAGTGTTCGCCCAGTGACTGGAAGAAGTTGTCGCGCTTCTGGATATTGTGGAATTCGCAGAGCTTGTCCACTACCGAGTTCGTCATCTCCATATTGTTCTTCTGCAGCCATTCGGTGAGGATGTTCTCACCCTTTTTCTGTACTTCGCGGGAGTCACGTCGCAATATCGCCATAATCTTGCTCTTAGCCTTGGCTGTGCTTACGAAGTTCACCCAAGCAGGCTGCACGTGTTGGCTCTTGGAGGAAAGAATTTCTACCTGGTCGCCGCTGTTCAGCTTGTGGCTCAGAGGCACCAGCTTATGGTTTACCTTGGCTCCGATGCAGTGGCTGCCCAGGAAGGTATGTATCTGGAAGGCGAAGTCGAGTGCAGTACATCCGGCTGGCATCGTGATGATTTCTCCCTTCGGAGTGAAGACGAAAATTTCGGATGCATAGAGGTTGAGCTTGATTGCATCGAGGAAGTCCATCGCATCAGGTTGCGGATCGTCCAGAATCTCCTTGATGGTGCTCAGCCAGTCGTTCAACTCGTTCTCATCCTCAGTATATTCGCCACCCTCCTTGTATTTCCAGTGGGCTGCAAATCCCTTTTCTGCCACCTCGTCCATGCGATCGGAGCGGATTTGTACCTCTATCCATCGTCCCTGCTTACTCATCAGGGTAACGTGGAGAGCCTGGTATCCGTTAGCTTTCGGATGGTTCAGCCAGTCGCGCAGACGGTCGGGATGGCTCTTGTATATTTTGCTGATGGCTACATAGACATTGAAGCATTCGTTCACCTCGTTGGTTCTGCTCTTTGGAGTCACGATGATGCGAACTGCAAGAATATCGTAGATTTCATCAAAGGAAACGTGTTTGTTCTGCATCTTGTTCCAAATGGAATAAGGGCTCTTGACGCGTGCCTTGATCTTGTAATCCACCCCCAGCTTATCCAGTTCCTCACGGATAGGAGCGGTGAATTGTGCAAAGAGGGTGTCGCGCTGCGATTCGGTATCTGCAAGCTTATGCTCAATGTTGGCATACTCCTGTGGATGGTCGTAGCGGAAGCTGAGGTTTTCCAGTTCGGTCTTGATTTTGTTGAGTCCGAGTCGGTTGGCGAGTGGTGCATATATATATAAGGTCTCGCCGGCAATCTTGTATTGTTTGTTGGCTGGTTGCGATTCCAGGGTGCGCATGTTGTGCAGTCGGTCGCAGATTTTGATGAGAATCACTCGGATGTCATCGCTCATGGTGAGCAACAACTTCTTGAAGTTTTCTGCCTGTGCAGAAGCCTGGTCTCCAAAGATGCCATCACTGATTTTGGTGAGTCCATCCACGATCTGTGCCACCTTGGCACCGAAGATGTTGGAGATGTCTTCTACCGTATAGTCTGTATCTTCTACCACATCATGGAGCAGTGCTGCGCAGATGCTGGTAGAACCCAATCCCATTTCCTCACAGGCAATCTGTGCCACGGCGATAGGGTGCATGATATACGGTTCGCCAGACAATCGGCGCACGCCCTTGTGCGCCTGACGGGCGAAGTTGAAGGCTTTTGTCACGATATCTACCTTCTTGCGGTGTCGCGAGCTGAGGTAGGTGTCGAGTAAATGCTGAAAGGCATCACCGATCAGTTTGTTGTCGGCCTGCTCTCTTTCTAGGTCTTTCAAGTTCTGGTCATCCATAGCTGTACCCTCCTATTTATAATATGATTAATATTGTATTACTGAAGTCCACGATCCTGGGCGTGGGCTTCAGTATATAGATTTTATTTTTTTATTTCACTTTGATCTTCTTTCCGGCACGAATGCTGTTGCCTGAAATCTTGTTCAGCTTCTTGAGCTTCTTCACGGTTGTTCCGTGGCGAGCTGCAATCTCTGAGAGTGTATCTCCGTTTTTGATGGTTACGCTCTTGCTTCTTGATCGTCTGCTCTTTTTATTGCGGGCATACTTTTTGTTTCGGCTGCTGCGCGAAGATGATACGCTGCTGCGTGAACGGCTGCTGCGAGAGCGGTTGTAGCTTGGCTCATCGTCGTTGACATCTACTACATCACGCTTCTGCAGAAGCTCATCTGCACGGTAACTGAAGATGGAATCTCTGTTGTCGATGAAGGCTCCGATGAGTGATTCCGGCAGACGCACAGGCATAGGCTTGTGACTGCCGTTGATGATGTCGCGGCGATATTGTGGGTTCAGGTTGCGAAGATGCTCGGCATCGATGTTGAGAACCTTCGCAATCTGCTCTATATGAACATCCTGGTTTACTTCCACAGTGTCTGTCTTGGTTGGCAACTCGGTTACCATCGGACAGATGTTGTGGTCGCAGTAATAGTTCATAATATAGTTGGCTGCGATGAAAGCTGGTACATATCCACGTGTTTCCTTTGGCAGGTATGGATAAATCTTCCAGTAGTCAGTCTCGCCCTTGGCACGATGGATTGCCTTGTTTACCTTGGCTGGTCCGCAGTTGTAGGCTGCGATAACGAGGTTCCAGTCGTCATAGATCTTGTAAAGATCGCGCAGGTAGTGGGCTGCGGCATATGATGCCTTCACTGGGTCGCGGCGCTCATCGTAGAGGGTATTCACCTCCAGACCGTAGCGCTTGCCTGTGCTCAGCATGAACTGCCAGAGACCTGTGGCGCCTACGCGGGAAACAGCCTTGGGGTTGAGTGCCGACTCGATAACCGGCAGATATTTCAGCTCCAGTGGCAGGTTGTATGCTTCCAATGCCTCCTCGAAGATGGGCATGTAGAAGTTGCTGGCACCCAGCATAAAGCTTACAGAGCGACGAAGCTTGCCGCTGTAGCGGTCGATGAACTTCTGTACTACCTCATTGTATGGCATTTCAATAAGTGTAGGGAGTCGCTTCAATCGGTCGATATATACCTGTGTTTCGAAAACCGGATTCACATCACGGTATTTGCAAGAGGTGTCGGCCATCATGTAAGCCTGTGTATTGTAGAGGTGAAGAAGGCTGTCGAGGTTGTCTTCCAAACCTTCAGGAACTTCGATTTCCTCCTGCTTACCGTCCTTGTCGGTTACGGTAATCACATCGTCATTGTCTTCTGCATTGTCGTTTTGGGCTTGAATGCCCTGCCAGCTAAACAGCATCGCTGCTGCCATGATGATTATTTTCTTCATTATCTAATGTCTATTGTTTTCTATTTTAATTATATGCTTCTTTTTCGTTTAGTTTTCTGATGGTTACTTTTAGAATGTGAGTGAGCATTGCAGTCCGAGTGCGCCTGAACGCAGCGGGTTGTTGTATCTGCCGTTATTGAGCACGGCAGGCTCCACTCTGAGGCTGAGGTCGTCGGAGATGTCGAATTCTGAGAGCGATGCATCTACATACGCATCGATGACAGAGAAGGCGTAAATGCCAATCATCACGAAGGTTCCCATATCTCTCCAGCGGCGGAATTTGTCTTTACGCTTACGGAAGATTTCCTTGTAGCGTTCTATGTTAGAGGCATCGATTGTGGCTCCCAAATGCAGAAACTGGTTGTAGCTCTGCGTGTTCGGGTCATCATCCATGATGTCGAGGTAGGCTTGCGAATAGTCGTGATACATCTGGTTGTTCCAGGTGATGGCGTAAGCGCAGCCTACGAAACCACCATATATAATAGGTAGTTTCCAGTATTTGCGGTTGTAGATCTGTCCTGCTCCGGGCAAAACCAGTGCAAGCCACATGGCGCGCTTGGCATCTGGTCGCCAGGTAGCCCAATCGCGCTTCTTCTTCTGCATCGGCTTGAGCGAACTGTTGAGTTTAGCCAGATTCATGCTGTCCTTGGCTGTGATGGCAGAATCTACCGAAGTCTTTGCCGCTTCTGTCGCCATCCTTGCCGAGTCGGCAGCAGCGAAGTCAGGAACGGCTACTTCTGCCTTCGCCTTCTGTTTCTGAGCCGAAACTTGGAGCGAGGTTGCCAGCAGTAAAGCCGAAATGCAAATATGTGATAATCTTAAATTCACTTTTTTATTCTTCTATATCTTATTCGGAACAGATGAAGTTGTTCCTGTTTATCGAAATAATCTATTTCTTTCTATTAAAACAAGATTTATTCCTGTTTCAGTTTATCGAAAACGTTCATGATGTGCTCCAGTTCCTCTTCATTGCTGAATGGGATGCTGATTTTTCCCTTGCCCTTGGCAGAGCAGGTGAATTGCACCTTGGTATTGAGGAATTTGGAGAGCTTTTCTCTGAGCATGGTGAATTCCTCGGGTATCTGTGTCTTGGCAGTGATGGTTTTCTTGCCGCTTTCCACGTCTTCACCGCTTTTCAGTCGCTGTACCATCTCTTCCACTTTTCTCACGGAGTAACCGTTCTTCTGGATTTCCTTGAAGAGCTTGATCTGAAGCGACGGACTGTCGAGTGCTAGGAGCGCTCTGCAATGTCCCATATCGATTTCTTTCTTCTGGAGAGCCATCTGCACCTGTGCCGGCAGCTTCAGAAGTCGGAGATAGTTGGCAATGGCAGCACGGCTTTTGCCCACACGCTCGGAAATTTTTTCCTGGGTCATTCCCTCGTTTTCAAGAAGATGTTCGTATGCGAGTGCAATCTCTATAGCGTTGAGATCCTGGCGCTGGATATTCTCCACGAGCGCCATCTCCATCACGTTTTCATCGCTGATGGTGCGGATGTAGGCAGGTATTGCCATGAGTCCAGCTAGTTGTGAAGCTCTCCATCGTCTTTCTCCCGCAATAATCTGGAATCGGTTTTCCGAAATCTGTCGCAGGGTGATAGGCTGGATGATGCCGATGGCACTGATGCTATCGGCGAGTTCGCGCAGCGCCTCTTCGTCAAACTCCCGTCGTGGCTGGTTTGGGTTTGCCTCGATCTGATCGAGAGGTATCTCGTTGATGGTGCTGCTGCCCTGAGTACGTACTCCCTCTGTCGAGATGAGGGCGTCGAGTCCGCGGCCCAGGGCGTTGTTTCTTATGCCGTTATTGAATTTCTTATGTACTGCCATTTTTACTTTGAACTTTGAATTTTGAACATTGAAGTTTCCTGATGGGTTCAATTTCCAAATCTTATCTATTCTTGTTGATAATTTCTTTTGCCAGTGCCAGGTGATTCTTGGCACCATTTGATTCTGCATCGTAGAGAATGACTGGGAGGCCGTGGCTCGGACTCTCGCTCAATTTCACGTTGCGCTGGATGACAGTCTTGAATACCAATTCCTGGAAGTGGCGCTTCACCTCGTCGTAAATCTGGTTGGCGAGTCGGAGGCGGCTGTCGTACATCGTCAGCAGGAAACCTTCTATTTCGAGCTTCGGATTCAGCTTGCTCTTGATGATCTTGATGGTGTTGAGCAGCTTGCTGATTCCTTCCAGTGCAAAGTATTCACACTGCACTGGGATGATCACGCTGTCTGCGGCGGTAAGCGAGTTCACTGTTATCAAACCCAGCGATGGGGAACAGTCGATGAGAATATAATCGTATTCTTCGCGGATGGGGTCGAGCAGTTTCTTGATTACTTTCTCGCGATTCTTAAGGTTGAGCATTTCTATCTCAGCTCCTACAAGATCGATGTGGCTCGGCACGATGTCGAGTCCGTCGATGTCAGTAGTGTAGATGGCATCACGCACATCTGCATGGTTGATGATGCACTCATAGAGTGAACAATCTACCTCGCTGATGTCCACACCCAGACCGCTGGATGCGTTTGCCTGAGGGTCGGCATCGATGACGAGTACCGTTTTCTCCAGGGTAGCAAGCGATGCAGCCAGGTTGATGGTGGTTGTTGTCTTTCCGACGCCACCTTTCTGATTAGCTAATGCGATGATTTTTCCCATTTTTTAAGTCTATATAATAACCTGATGTGTGCGCCTGCGAGTCTAAAATGGCCTTTGCGCACAGAAATTTTCGGCAAAGATACAAAAAATATGCGAGAAATATGTTTCTTTAAAGGTTTTTTCGTACTTTTGCACCAAAAAGAAAGATATTTTTATGGAAAATAAGAGACCTTTAGTGTTAATTTCAAATGATGATGGCTATCATGCCAATGGTATCAAGACCCTCGTGCGCTTTCTGAAAGACTGGTGCGACGTACTCGTTGTGGCTCCCGAAAGTGCCCGCTCCGGATTCGCCTGTGCCTTCTCGGCTACCACTCCGCTGCGACTGAAGCGCCGTCATAATATGGGCGAAGATGTGGAGGTTTGGTCGTGCAGCGGTACACCGGTGGATTGTGTCAAACTGGCGCTCGACCAGTTTTACAAGGACCGTCGCCCTGATCTCGTAATCGGCGGTATCAACCATGGTGATAATTCCAGTGTGAACAATCACTATTCAGGTACGATGGGCGTAGCCAAGGAGGGATGTATGCAGCACATTCCTAGCATCGCCTTCAGCAGTTGCAACTATGATGAGAATGCCGATCTCTCGCCTTTGCGAGATGGTGTAATCCGGGTGGTGAAGATGGTTCTGGAGAAGGGCTTGCCGAAATATACCTGCCTGAATGTCAACTTCCCGGCACAGCCTCCGTTCAAGGGCTTCAAGGCTTGCAGAATGGCACATGGTTCGTGGATCAACGAGGTGGAACATCGTACGCACCCTCATGGGTATGAATACTATTGGATGGTGGGTGATTATCGCAATGACGAACCGGATGCTGCGGATACAGATCAATGGGCGGTGAATCATGGCTATATTGCCATCACGCCGACCAAGATTGATATCACGGATTATGATTGGATCAAGAACTTTGAATTATGAAGTATTATTTGATTGTAGGAGAGGCGAGTGGCGACCTGCATGCCAGCAGATTGATGCGTTCACTAAAAAATGTTGACGAGTTTGCTGAATTTAGGTTCTTCGGTGGCGACTTGATGGCTGCCGAAGGTGGCACTCGTGTCAAGCATTACAAGGAGCTTGCCTATATGGGCTTTGTTCCTGTGCTGATGCATCTGGGTACCATCTTTTCTAATATGAAAAGATGCAAGGAAGATATTGGAAAATGGAAACCGGATGTGGTAATCCTTGTAGATTATCCTGGATTTAATCTGAATATCGCTAAGTTCTTGAAAAAGAAGACTAATATTCCGGCGTACTATTATATCTCGCCTAAAATCTGGGCGTGGAAGGAATGGCGAATCCGCAGTATCAAGCGTGATATCGCCGAACTTTTCTCCATCCTGCCTTTCGAGGTGCCTTTCTTCGAGAAAAAGCACCGTTATCCTATCCATTATGTAGGTAATCCTACGGCAGAAGAGGTGAATGAGTTTCGGTCGGAATATCATCAGAATTTCGTGGAGTTTTGTGAAGAGAATAATCTGGACAGGCATCGCCCGATTATTGCTTTGCTTGCCGGAAGCCGTTTGCAGGAGATTAAGGATAATCTGCCTGCCATGATTGAGGTGGCAGAGCGGTTTGAGGATTACCAGATGGTGCTTGCAGGAGCTCCTTCCATCGAGGACTCTTATTATGAGAAGTTCCTGAAGGGTACGCCTGTCAAGATGGTGCGCAATAAGACCTATCCGCTCCTGAGTCACAGTACGGCGGCTTTGGTAACGAGTGGTACGGCTACTTTGGAGACGGCGCTGTTCGAGGTTCCGCAGGTGGTTTGCTATGAGACCCCATTGCCGCATCTGGTTCGCCTTGCGTTTAAGCATGTGATGTCGTGCAAGTATATTTCGCTGGTGAATCTGATTGCCGACAAGGAAGTGGTGCAGGAGATGTTTGCTGACCGTTTTCAAGTGGATGCCATCGCCGACCAGCTTTATCGGATTTTGCCAGGCAAGGAGGGTAGGGAGCGTATGCTTTCTGAATATCGTGAGGTGAGAGAACGTCTGGGCAACCAGGTTGCTCCTGATGAGGCTGCTGCCATTATGTTAGATCTTTTGGTCAAGCGTCGTGAAATGCTGGTTAGACTTGCCAAGGAGAGAGCCGAAGCTGAAGCCAAGGCTGCTGCCGAAGCTGCCGAGCGTGCCCGATTGAAAGCCCTGGCCGAAGCTGAAGCTGCAAAAAAGAAAGCGGAACAACAGGCTGAGGCTGCAAGAAAAAGAGCGGAAGAGGAAGCCGAAAAGGCAAGAAGAAAGGCGGAAGAGGCTAGAAGACTGGCAGATGAAGAAGCCGAAAGAGCCAGAAGGGCAGAAGAACAGCTTAATGAGTCGCAGCAGGAGGAATTGAAATAGCTGCTCTATGGGTTGTTGCCGTTATAAATTAAAAAATCCAAGCTAGAATGATTCTGGCTTGGATTTTTTCTTATTGTATTTTTTCAGAATGGAGTCTATCCGAAAAGCTGGAGGGTGTAGAGATAAATCACGGCAGCTGGAATCGCCATAAGTGATGAATCGAAGCGGTCGAGCATTCCGCCATGGCCCGGCAGGATATTACCACTATCCTTTACTCCCAGGGTGCGCTTGAAGAGACTCTCTACCAAATCGCCCCAGGTTCCGAAAACTGCTACAACTACTCCTAAACCTACCCATCCGAGAATGCTGAGGCGGTGAGCCTCGCCATCGTTGGCAATGTAACCTATGATGATGGCTGCGATAATTACGAAGATACCACCACCGATGCTACCTTCCCAACTCTTCGCTGGACTGATGCGAGGAAACAGCTTATGCTTGCCGAAAAGCGAACCGCTGCAATAAGCACCCGTATCATTGGTCCAGAGGAAGATGAATACGCTCAGAGGCAAGAGCATGTCGTAATGAATCTGACCATCGAATGCTGAAGTCTCAAATGCCAACACGTTGATCATCGAGAATGGAAGGGCAATGTACATCTGCGAAAGCATGGTGTAGGCCCAGTCGTTGATGGTATTCTTGTTGGCTGTATAGAGCCCTCCAATGAAGAGGTAGATAATGGTGAGCAAGTATGGTACGAATACCACGAAGTTGCCCACGATACCTGTGCGGAATCCAGCTACGGCAAGGAAGAAATATACTCCTGCCACGGTGGTAATGAATCGGTTGACGGTTACGTCTTCCTTTTGGTTCACCAGTCCGCAGTACTCCCAGATGCTTAGGCCTGTAATCAGGGCGAACAGGAATACCATCGCCCTAGGATTCAGGAAGCAAGATACCATACACACGACGAAGAGTACGCCTGTGATGGATCTAATTACTAGATTTTTTTGTTTCTCAGTCATGGTCTTGCTTTTTATTCGTTATTTTTCTCGTTTTCAGAAGTATTCTCTTCAGCTTCCTCCTTTGAAGCTTTCTTTGCCTCTTCGTGCTCCTTGATGGCTGCCTGAACCTCAGGCATATCCTTTACGGCATCATCAATCTTAGGCTGTTCGTCCTCCATGATTTCCTGAGAACGGCTCAGCCAAGGACGCTTGCCGAAGATGTGCTCCACGTCTTCTGCCATGATCACCTCTTTCTGAATCAGCAGCTCAGCAAGGGCGTTGTGACCCTCCTTGTGCTCCATCAGGATGTTCTTGGCACGGGTGTATTGCTCGTTCACCATCTGCAGAACCTCCTTGTCTATCTCGCGGGCTGTAGTCTCTGAGTATGGACGCTGGAATGAATACTCGTTCTGGTTGTAATAGCAGATATTTGGCAAAGTCTTGCTCATACCCAGATAAGCCACCATTCCGTACGCACTCTTGGTCGCGCGTTCCAGATCGTTCATCGCACCGGAAGAAATATGACCGGTGAAGAGTTCCTCGGCTGCACGTCCACCCATCAGCGAGCACATCTCATCGAGCATCTGCTCCTTGGTGGTAATCTGTCGCTCCTCAGGGAGATACCAGGCTGCTCCGAGTGCCTGACCACGAGGCACGATCGTAACCTTGATGAGTGGATTGGCATACTGACAGAACCAGGAAATGGTTGCATGGCCTGCCTCATGGAGTGCGATGCTTCGTTTCTCATCGGCAGTCATTACCTTGGTCTTCTTCTCCAGTCCGCCTACGATTCTATCTACGGCATCAAGGAAATCCTGTTTGCATACCGCCTTCTTGTCGTGGCGGGCAGCAATGAGGGCTGCCTCGTTACATACATTTGCAATATCGGCACCCGAGAAGCCCGGAGTCTGACGAGCCAGAAGATCCACGTCCACTGTGTCATCTATCTTAATAGGCTTGAGATGGACCAGGAAGATGGCCTTGCGCTCGTTCAAGCCTGGAAGATCTACGTGGATTTCTCGGTCGAAACGACCTGCACGGAGCAGGGCGCTGTCGAGCATATCTACACGGTTGGTAGCTGCCAGAATGATGACACCACTATTGGTACCGAAACCGTCCATCTCTGTAAGCAGGGCGTTGAGCGTGTTCTCTCGCTCGTCGTTTCCGCCCATTGCCGGGTTCTTGCTGCGGGCACGGCCCACAGCATCGATCTCATCGATGAAGATGATGCAAGGAGCCTTCTCCTTTGCCTGGCGGAAGAGGTCGCGGACGCGCGATGCACCCACGCCGACGAACATCTCTACAAAGTCTGAACCGCTCATGGAGAAGAATGGTACGCCAGCTTCGCCAGCTACAGCCTTTGCCAGGAGAGTCTTACCGGTTCCTGGAGGACCAACGAGCAATGCGCCCTTAGGAATCTTACCACCCAGATCGGTATATTTCTGCGGATTCTTGAGGAATTCCACGATTTCCTCTACTTCCTGCTTGGCACCTTCCTGTCCGGCAACATCCTTGAAGGTGATTCCCAGGGAATTTCCCTTCTCGTACATTTTTGCCTTGCTCTTACCTACATTGAAGATGCCGCCGCCCATGTTACTCATACCGCTTCCCATTCTGCCCGACATCCAGTAGATGAAGAGGAAGAAGAGGAGGAGAGGGGCAACGCTCATTACGAGATTCCAGAAATCATTGCTCTTCTGGTTATCGTAACTGAAGGAACGGATTTTCTTCTCCTTCACCATTTCGTTGGCGTAGCGATCTACCTCGTCGATCGATCCGAACTGTACCTTGACGTAAGGATTCGGTCCTACGCTCTGGGCGCTCATTTTATAGACATCTCTCGTATATTTCGGGTTGATATATATCTTGAGAGTACTTTCCGTCTTGTTGGCTACTACGCTCAGCACGTATCCCTTATCTACATATTGTTTGAATTCGGTATAGGTGGCTTCCTTGGCTGCGCTTCCGCCCAAGGCATCACCACCGCCACTGAAAAACAAAGCGATGAGGGCGATGAGGATAATGGTGTAGAGCCAATTCATGTTAAACCTAGGCATCTTCGGACCTTTTCCTCCGCCAGGATTATTGAAGTTGTTGCTTTGTTCCATTGTTATTGTTTATTTCTATTTTATGTATGCTCTTTTTTTTCTCTCTTGATGCGTTGTTTTAGTGCATCATCTTCCTTAATGCCGTTCTTGAAGCATCTGTAGAGTCTGCTGCCATGTTCGGCATTCTTGGGAATTAGTCGAGATTCGGAATATGGGTAAGCTTGGCGTCTGCCCAGAGATGCTCCAGGTCGTAATAGGCGCGTACCTCTGGCAGGAAGATGTGAACGAGAACATCCACAAAGTCCATAGCCACCCACTGGTCGTTGCCCAGACCTGCCACATTCACCGGCTTCTCGCCAAGGTTCTTGCGGCACATGTCGCCCACTGATTCTGCGATGGCTTCTACCTGTGTAGGTGATCCACCCTGGCAGATGATGAAATATTTGGCGATGGTGCCATCCATTTCACTGAGGTCGGCGATAACGATGTCTTGACCTTTTTTCTCCTGTATTCCTTCCTTAATAGTCTCTACGAGTTGTTTAACTGTGTTCATTTAATCTTTCTTTATTTTTTTATTTTCTTTATTTACTACCTTATTATATGTAATTATGGTACAAAGATACGCTAAATACCCGAAAAAGCCATAGAAAACAGAAAAAATTGAGATTTTTTAGAAAAAAGTGCTGAAAAATTTTGGTGATTCAAAAAAATGTTGTACCTTTGCACCCGCAATTGAGAAACAATATGCTTGAGGTTGCAATGATATTGGGATATGGTGTAATGGTAACACTACAGATTCTGGTCCTGTCATTCCTGGTTCGAGTCCGGGTATCCCAACTTCATCTTCAGGTATTCTTCTTAAAAGCAAAATTGGGATATGGTGTAATGGTAACACTACAGATTCTGGTCCTGTCATTCCTGGTTCGAGTCCGGGTATCCCAACTAGAGAGCATCTTTCATTTCGAAAGATGCTTTTTTCGTATATTTACCTTTTGGGGATTGGGGAGAACTTCGCTTTCTACTATGTTCTTCAAAAGAAAAGAGGGTGTGTCGTGGAATTATGACACACCCTCTTATTTGATTTCGATAAAATCTTTTATTTGTTCTCTGCATCAATAGCCTTGATTTTCTCTTTTACGAGCTTCAAGTCTTCTTTGAGCTTTTCTACCTTGCGGTTCATTTCCTCTACCAGGCTATTACCCTTCTTGCTGGCAGCATTGAGGAAGCCGAGGTTGTTCTCGTAGGTAGTAATCTCAGCGCGCAGCTGGTCGTAGCGTCGCAACAGTCTGCCACGCTCGTTGTCCAATGCGTTGACACCTTTCTCGGCAACATTCTTGAGGTTGTTCTTGAAGTTGTGGATATGGCGCTTGGCATTGTTTGAACGTACGGTTTTGTAGAGCTTGTCCATCACCTCGTGATACTCCTGATAAACCTTGTCCTTCTCCTTGAATGGTACATGGCCTACAGCGTTATACTGGGCGATGAGGTCCTGCATATTTTTCTGCAAGTGCTCGCCGGCGTTCTCAACCAACTCGTTGAGCTTGGCGATAATCTCACGCTTCTTGTCCAGGTTAGCATGTTCCTCGCTGCGTGCACCGGCATTCAGCTTGTTGCGTGCGTCGAAGAACTTGTTGCATGCGCCCAGGAATTCCTTCCAGAGCTGGTCGCCCTGCTTGCGAGGCACGTAGCCGATGTTTTTCCATTCTCTCTGCATCTGGATCAGCTTGTCGCCGGTCTTCTTCCACTCAGTGCTATCTGCCAACTGCTTAGCCTTCTCCACGAGTTTCTGTTTCTTCTCGAGATTCTCTGCATACTGGCTCTTGATATTCTTGAAGAATTCAGCCTTCTTGCTGAAGAATTCGTCGTTGGCGATGCGGAAGCGCTCGAAGATTTTCACGTTCATCTTCTGAGGAGCAAAGCCTATCTTCTTCCATTCACCCTGAATCTCGATGATAGCCTTGGTAGCATCCTCCCAATCGGAAGCCTGCTTCTTCTCCTTCAGATTGATAGCCTCAATCTTTTCGCAGAGGGCAGTCTTGTTGGCAAGATTCTCCTCCTCCTTGGCACGCAGATCCTCGAAGTGCTGCTGGTGCTTCTTGTTGATTACGGTACTTGCGTTCTTGAAGCGGGTCCAGATTTCCTCGCGCAGCTCTTTTGCTACAGGACCGATTTCGCGGTATTCCTGGTGCAGATCTTGCAACTGGTGGAAGGCTGAGATTACATCTGGCTCTTCTGCGAGCTTCTCGGCAGCCTCGCAGAGCTTAGTCTTTGCCTCAAGATTCTTCTTGAAGTCGTATTCGCGAGCCTCGTTGTTGAGTTTCAGGAGGTCGTAGAACTGCTCCACGTAGAGCTGGTAGTTCTTCCATACCTCATTTGCCTTGTCAGCAGGGATAGTCTTGATTTCCTTCCATTCCTGCTGCAGGGTCTTGAATTCCTGATATGATTTGTTGGCCTCTTCTGGCGAAGTGGTCATTGCTTTGATCTTTTCGATAATCTCAAGTTTCTTCGCAAGGTTTTCCTGCTTTTCCTCTTCCTGCTGAAGGAAGATCTTGGCTCTCTTTTCCTTGATAATCTGCATTTCGGCCTTGAAGGCTTCTTCTGTGTCATCTGGTAAGAGAACATACTTTTCAGGATCACCACCTGCTGCGAGATACTCTTTTGTCTGCGCATCTCTTTCTGCGAGATGAATCTTGTAGAAAATTGTCTTCAGCATATCAAGCTCCTCTTTGTTAGGAACTTCTGCGCTATGAGCAATTTCTTTTACTCTTTCGAGTACTTCCTGCTTGGTGGCGTATGCCTTCTTGGCAGGATCCAGGGTGCTCTGCTGCAACAGAGCGTTTTCTTGAGAGTCCATCATGTCACTTTGTTTAGTTTATGATTCGAGTTTCTTTGGCCGGTAGTCGTCTTAGACGATTCGACCCACAAAAATATTTATTATATTAATTCTGCAAACTTAAACAAAAAAATCGAATATCTAGTCAAGATATTCGATTTTTTATACTTTTATAACAATAGAAGCCCTTAGGGCTGCATTTTCCAGCTATAATTGTTCCAATATTTATAACAGTCGCTTGTATCTCAGGAAGCCCCAGCTTAAGCCTGAGACGATGAACGAGAGTATCAGGGCGAAGGCGAATCCGTAAGGACTCTCTTCCATGCCGTTGATCAGGTTCATACCGAACAAGGATGAAATCAGCGTTGGCAACATCATGACGATACTGATACTGGTGAGGGTACGCATCGTGGTGTTCATATTGTTGTTGATGATGCTCGAGTAGGTATCCATTGTAGATTCCAGAATGTCGGAGTAGATACTGGTGGTTTCCCTAGCCTGCGTCATCTCGATGTTTACGTCCTCGATCAGGTCAGCATCCAGCTCATCCACCTGCAGCTTGAACTTCAGTTTAGAGAGCAGGGTTTCGTTGCCGCGGATAGAGGTGGTGAAGTAGGTGAGGGAGTCCTGCAGGCGGCTCAGGCCTATCAGGCTCTCGTTGTTCACGCCGTGGTCAAGATTTCTCTTTGCCTTCTCGATGAGCGAATTGATCTGTTTGAGTCGTTTCAGATACCATACGGCAGAAGAGAGGAAGAGTCGGAATATCATATCCACATAGTCGGTGAATCCTTCGCCGCGTTTCTGCTGATAGCTTACGAAGTCTATCATCATATTGGTTTCGTAGAAGCATACGGTAATGGTTACGTCGCGCTTGTGGATGATGCCTAGCGGCACTGTGGTATATGGGGTGCGGCTGCGTATTTCCTTGACGTAAGGGATACGGAGGATGATGAGCATCCAACCGTCGTCGTATTCGTAGCGGGCACGCTCATCGGTATCGCTGATATCCGAAAGGAAATAATCAGGGATCTTGAATTCTTCTTCCAGCAGTCGCTGGTCTTCATCGGTTGGACATGTTACCTGTACCCAACAGTTTGGCTGCCACTCATTGAGTGCAGTCAGATTCTTATCGATATTCCAGAAAGTCTTCATTGTTTGCTAATCTCCAAATAATAAAAGGTTTGGGTATGGAGATGAGCATAGGGTTGCGCCCTTCTTGTGGGCTTACGGTTGCTGAATCTCCACGCCTTACAATTCGTTATTGTTCTCCGCGTGATAATCGTCCATTTTGGTTGTTATTTAATGAAACATCTGCAAGCTTTTCTGCATTTCTGTTCTTATCAGATTTTACAGTTCTTGCCAAATCGCCTGCAAAGGTAATGATTTTAATTGAGAAAAGGAACAAAAAAGCCGAGAATTTTCTTTCTCGGCTTTCTTTTTTCATCATTTTGTAATTTCTTATTTCTTATTTAACAGGAATCTCAGCCAGGAGCTGCTTCATCAGGTTCCAGAAAGGAGCTACGCAGCTAATCTGGCAACGCTCATTGGCTGTGTGAGGGCTGAGCAATGTAGGGCCAAATGAAACTACATCGAGGTGAGGATACTTGCCCAGGATGATAGAGCACTCCAAACCTGCGTGAACAGCCTGTACTACGCCGTCCTTGCCGTTCTGCTCCTTGTAAACCTTCAGCACATGCTCCAGGATGTCGCTCTTAGGGTTAGGGTTCCAGCCGCCGTAAGCACCGCTGAATTCTACCTTCATGCCAGCCATGTTGAAGCAGCTCTCCATCATGGTAGCGAGATACATCTTGTAGTACTCGTGGCTTGAACGGGCCAGAATCTTGATGGCAGCCTTGCCACCGCCAATCTCGATGATGGCGAGGTTAGAAGATGTCTCTACGATGCCTGGCATAGATGGAGCCATACGCAATACGCCGTCGTGGCAGGCATAGATGGCATCTACCAGGTTGTCCTGAATCTCTGCAGGAACCTCTGTAGCTGGAGTCTCTACGTTCTCGGTGAAGAATTCAATGTTCTCGATGTTTTCGATGCCGTTGAACTCATCGCAGATCTCGTCCTTCCAGTCGGCTACCATGTCGTTCAGTGCCTCTACGTTCTCCTTTGGCAGGGTGAGTACTACCTGTGCCTGGAATGGGATGGCATTGCGCATGTTGCCGCCCTGCCATGAGGCCAGACGTGCATCGAGCTCAGAGATAGCCTCGCGTACGAAGCGAACCATGCACTTGTTGGCGTTGGCTCTGCCTTCATTGATCTCGATGCCGGAGTGACCGCCCTTCAATCCCTTCAGGGTAACCTTCACGGCTGCATCTTCCTTGTCTGTCTCTACCTCTTTATAGTCGAGTGTTGCTGTAATGTCGATACCGCCGGCGCTGCCGATTACGAACTCGCCCCATACCTCTGTATCGAGGTTCAGGAGGATGTCACCGTTCAACTCGCCCTCAGGAAGACCGTTGGCACCAAACATACCTGTCTCCTCATCTGCAGTGATCAGACCCTCTACTGGTCCGTGCTGCAGGTCCTTAGCCTCCATCACAGCCATGATGGTAGCTACACCCAGGCCGTCGTCGCTACCCAGGGTAGTCTTATTGGCACGTACCCAGTCACCGTCGATGATGGTCTCGATTGGGTCGTTCTCGAAGTCGTGGTTGCTTTCAGGAGCCTTCTGAGGCACCATATCCATGTGTGCCTGCATGATAACACCCTTTCTGTTCTCCATGCCTGGAGTAGCAGGTTTGCGCATCACGATGTTTCCGGCAGCATCCTGGAATGCCTCTACGCCAGCTTCCTTTGCCCAGTCGAGCAAATAAGCCTGAATTTTCTCCAAATGTCCTGATGGACGTGGAACTTGTGTCAACTTGTCGAAATTACGCCAGATTTCCACTGGACTAAGATTCTTAATGTCAGCCATAATATCTTTATTTAAATTGTTAATGTTCTATTTGTTTTTGAATGTTATGCTTCTTGTTCCTGTGTTCGAAAACATCGCTTATTTCTGAATTTGAAGCTTCTTTGTAAACGCCAGTGCTATCCATCCGTAGATGCCCAGCAGGATGACGAGCAGGGTCTGTACGGAGTGAACGATGAGCACGAAGTAGAGGGCGTCGTTCTGCTGGATGCCATAGAGGATAAGCATCGTCTTCACTGCGAAATGCCATGGACCCGCTCCATTGGGTGTAGGTACGATCACAGCTATGCTTCCCACGATGAAGGTCACCAGTCCGCACATCAGATTGAGATGGCTCGTAGATTCAAAGCACTGGAAGGTGAGATAATAGTGCAGGAAGTAGCTCAGCCAGATGCCCAGGGTGAAGGCGATGTAGAGCGGTACGTTTCTCACGCCCTTCAGCGAGATTACTCCCTGCCAGAGTCCGCTCAGCGTAGCTTTCACCTTATTATATATAGCCAGTTTCTTGAGCAGTATGTGAGCCAGGAAGAGTACGGCGATGCCGCAGATGGCGGTAACCAGGTATCCTGTGGCTGTGAAGTTGCCCAGGATGCTGTCCATGCTCGTGCCCGTCTTGTCGAAGAAGTTCAGGAAGACGGGAATCTGCATCAGGAACACCAGTCCTGTGATAAGTAGTACGAGCAGCGAGTCGATGGCTCTCTCGGTCACCACGGTACCTAGTGCTTTCGGAAACGAAACGCCGTCCCATCTCTTCAGTACGGCACATCTTGCAAATTCACCCGAGCGGGGGATGACGAGGCTCAGGGCATACGAGAGGAATATGGAGTTGATGCTTACGCTGCTGCGCGACTTTTCGCCGATGGGCTCCAGCGCCTGCTTCCATCTCCATCCTCTGAAGAGCTGAGCCGAGATACCGAAGGGGAACGACAGCAGCATCCAGGTCCAGCTCATCTTGTGGAGCAGTACCTCCTCCACCTTCTTGAAATCGAATCCGCGATACATCCAATAGAGGATGGCACCGCCCAGAAACAAGGAGAGTGCCACCTGCCAAATATTGTTTGCTATCTTTTTCTTTTCCATCATAGCTGCAAAGGTAACACTTTTATCGCTTATATGGCACTACTTTCGCATATTTTTAGCATAAATAAACGGTTAGACTCCTTTTTATTTCCTCTTTTTTATATAAAAGATGAAAAAAAAAGCATTCAAGGGGTGATTTCTCGAAAAATAATCGTATTTTTGCAAAATAAATATATCAATATCGTATAGAACGTATGAAAGCTGTAAAGCCAAAGAAAAATCTAGGTCAGCACTTCCTTACTGACCTCAACATAGCCAAGCGCATCGCCGACACGGTGGATGCCTGCCCTGATATACCTGTTCTTGAAATCGGACCGGGTATGGGCGTTCTTACCCAATATCTCGTAGAGAAGCCTCGCCCGGTAAAGGCGGTGGAAATCGATTCAGAGTCGGTAGCATATCTCCACGAGAACTTCCCTACACTGAAGGATAACATTATCGGAGAGGATTTCCTGAGGATGGATCTCAACCAGATATTCGATGGAAAGCAGTTCGTGCTCACGGGCAACTATCCATACGATATCTCTTCGCAGATCTTCTTCAAGATGCTCGATTACAAGGATCTCATTCCTTGCTGCACGGGTATGATTCAGCGAGAGGTGGCTTTGCGCATGGCTTCCGAGCCGGGCAACAAGGCGTATGGTATCCTCAGCGTACTCATCCAGGCATGGTATGATGTGGAGTATCTCTTCACCGTAGATGAGGGCGTGTTCAATCCACCGCCAAAGGTGAAGAGTGCCGTCATCCGCATGACCCGTAACGAGGTGACCGATCTGGGATGTGATGAGAAACTCTTCAAGCGACTGGTGAAGACCGTGTTCAACCAGCGCCGCAAGATGCTCCGAGTAAGCCTCAAGCAGATGTTCCCGGGTGTAACCCCACGTGAGGATTTCTACACCACCGACATTATGACCAAACGCCCTGAGCAGCTCAGCATCCAGCAGTTTGTGGAACTCACCAACTATGTGGGCGAAGAACTGAAACGATTGGAATTAATAAAATAATAAACAAAAAAATATATACAGACTATGATCGACGTAAAAGAAACTTTGAATTCTGCAGCAGAGCGTATGGAGATGGCTGCAATGTATCTCGCAGAAGAGCTCTCTCATATTCGTGCTGGTCGCGCCAACGTGGCTATCCTCGACGGCGTGCGTGTTAACAGCTATGGCAGCATGGTTCCATTGAACCAGGTGGCTACCGTAACCACTCCAGATGCCCGCACCATCGCCATCCGCCCTTGGGACAAGAAGGCTATCAAGGATATCGAGAAGGCTATCATGGACAGTGGCGTGGGTATTACACCAGAGAACAACGGTGAAATCGTACGCCTCGGAATCCCTCAGCCTACTGGTGAGCGCCGTAAGGAACTGGTTAAGCAGTGCAACAAGATTGCGGAGCGTGCCAAGATTGAGGTTCGCAACGTGCGTCAGGAAATCAAGGAGAAGCTGAAGAAGGCTATCAAGGATGGTCTTTCAGAGGACTTGGAGAAGGATGCAGAGAATGATTTGCAGAAGCTTCACGACAAGTACATCAAGCAGCTCGAAGGTTTGATGGACGAGAAGGAAAAGGAAATCATGACTGTCTAGAAAGACGTCATGTTTATCAGACTTACATTATTAATATGTGATAATGAGAGGACTCGTTATTAAGAATACAGGCAGCTGGTACACCGTCAAGACTGACGATGGCCAGCTGATTGAAAGCAAAATCAAGGGCAATTTCCGATTGAAGGGCATCCGCAGCACCAATCCTGTGGCTGTGGGCGACTATGTGCAGCTCATCACCAACCAGGAGGGCACGGCGTTCATCTCTTCCATCGAAGACCGCCAGAACTATATTATCCGTAAATCACCCAACCTCAGCAAGCAGAGTCACATCCTTGCGGCTAATCTCGATCAGGCGCTGCTTGTGGTTACCGTGAATTACCCTGAGACTTCCACCACCTTCATCGACCGATTCCTGGCTGGAGCCGAGGCATACAGAGTGCCCGTCATCATCGTGTTCAACAAGTGCGACCTTCTAACCGAAGAAGAGCTGCGCTACGAGAAAATGATGCGCACCCTCTATGAGACCATTGGTTACCAGTGTGTAGAGATTTCGGCTGCTACCGGTGAGGGCGTAGATGAGTTGCGTCCGCTCATCCGAGACAAGAAGTCGCTGCTCAGCGGCAACAGTGGCGTAGGCAAGTCAACCCTCATCAACCAGCTCATTCCGGATGCCGGACAGCGCACCGCCGAAATCAGCGAGGCTCATAACAGCGGTATGCATACCACCACCTTCAGCGAGATGCTGGAACTTCCGGAAGGGGGCTATCTCATTGATACTCCGGGCATCAAGGGCTTCGGTACCTTTGATATCGAGAAGGAGGAACTCACCAGCTATTTCAAGGAAATTTTCAAGTTTTCGCAGAATTGCAAGTTCTCCGACTGTACTCACACCCACGAACCGGGCTGTGCCGTCATCAAGGCTGTGGAGGAGCATTATATTGCTGCCAGCCGCTATCAGAGCTATCTTTCCATGCTCGAAGACAAGGACGAGAACAAGTATCGTGAGGCATTCTAGAAACCATCGGTTTCCGGAGTGGATATATTAAATAAGAATTATGGCAAAACAGGAACAGAAGGATTTTAAACAGCGCGTAGAGGAAGGCGAATTTGCACAGAGCGCCGAGATTTCTGCCAGTTATCTCGACGAAGACATCCTGATCATAGACAATGTCAAGGTGTTGCAGAATCCAGACCCCGTAAGGTTGCAGATGAACATGATTGCATCCTGCTTGCGTGGCAGTCTGAAAGTAGAGTATAATGGCAATATCCTCTTGGTAGAGAAGGGCGATATCTTTATCTGTCCTCCCAACTCTACACTCGACATCGTGGAAGTGTCGGGCGATTTTGCGTGCACGGCGATGTGTGTGAGCAATCACGGCATGCTGAATATCCTTCGTTCTCATATTTCGGTATGGAATCGGGCGATGTATGTGAGCAAGGTGTCTGTGCTGAAGATGAACGAGGTGGATATGGTATTCTATGCCAAGTTCACCGATCTGGTGCGTCTGTGCCTGGATCCGTCGTTCTGCGAGCGCACTTCGTGGAAGCCTTATCGCCGAGAGATTGTGGAGACGCTCTTGAAGAGTGCGCTCCTGGCGGTGAGCAACATGCTGCTGGAGGATATGCCGAAGGAGGAGCTGAATTCCAGTTCTAGCGAACTTTTCGATCAGTTCCTGGAGCTGTTGCAGCAGGCGGAGGTGAAGCATCAGCCGGTGGAGAATTTCGCCCGCAAGCTCTGCATCACTCCGAAGTATCTCTCCATCATCTGCAAGCGCCATTCGGGCAAGACGGCGATAGAGTGGATTACGGAATATACGCTTGCCGACATCACTTATCTCCTCCGTTCCACTTCGAAGACCATCAAGGAGATTTCGGGCATTCTCGGTTTCTCCAACACATCTTTCTTTGGCAAGTATGTGAGAGAGCATCTCCACATGTCGCCATTGAAATACCGCGAAAGTTTGAGGAAGAAATAGCGTTTTGCTATGCTATCTCAAGAAAAATGGCAACCGGAAATAATTCGGTTGCCATTTTTCTTTCTTACTTCTCTGGGAAGATTTCTGCCAGTTTCTTTGCCATACGCTCAGCGAGTACGGTGGTATAAACTACCTTGCCCTCCGGGTTGATGAGATACATGGTAGGAAGCCAGGAAATCTTGTAATCCTTGGAAATCTGAGTTTCCTTCCACTTCTTGAACTCGCTGTACTGCTCCCATTCCACGCCGTTTGCCTGGGTGTAGTTGTCGAGCTTCTGCTTGTCGGTATCCATGGATACACCGATGAACTTGGCACGGGTGCCGTACTTTTGGAACATCTCCTTGACGGTAGGAATCTCTCTGCGGCAATCAGGACACCAGGTAGCCCAGAAATCCAATACCGTCCATGTTCCCTTCTTGAGAGCAGGGAAGGCTGGGGCCTCTGTTCCTACAGCCAGGAGATTCTTGGCATAGAGTACATCCACATCCTGTGGGTTCTGGGCTGTTGTTGCGCTGCCCTGAGCGCTGGCTCCGATGACAGATGCTGCCATGAGGAGCAAAGAGAATATTGCTTTTTTCATTTTTCTTTGTATTTTTAAAAACTGCTGCAAAGATACGGATATTTTTTTGAATTTGCTATCGGATGAAAGAAAAAATGCCGGGTGCATCTTGAAAAAGATGGCCCGGCATTGTTTCTTAGGGTGGAGCTGGAGGGAATCGAACCCTCGTCTGCACAAGAAAACCATATGCATTCTACATGCTTATTCCTGCCTTCAATTTTCGAGGTATGGCAAGATCTGGAGCACCAACAATACCGATTAAGCACGTTTTCTGCTAAAAAAGTGTAAAAAAGCAACAAGAGAGTAACAAGGTTATCGATTTTTCTTTAAATTTGTGGTGCAGTAAGATGTTTATCTTTTATTTAAAGCCAAAAACCTTAGTGCTTATGGGAAGATATTATATTAAAATACTGCTTGGATCATCTTTGCTTCTTGTTTCCAAGCTCTCATTGGCTCAAACCGCCAACTATATCAAGACATCAACCTACCTTGATGCCTCAGGTATTTCTCGTGCCATAAGTGCGGATTATTGCAATGGCATTGGAAAGAAGATAGCTTCTGTTTCAAGTACGACGGATTACATAGGCTCTTATATCTTAAAGAACGGAAGTTTGGACAAACTTCTGTTCGATGGTGGCTATTGTACATTTAGCGGAAATACACCGCAGTTCCATTATTATAGCCTCGACCACTTAGGCAATGTTCGAGTTGTGGCAAATGAGAGTGGAGCGTTGGAACAAGCCATCCACTATTATCCCTTTGGTGGCATTTTCGGTGATTTTGAAAAATTTTGGATACATATATAAACAATGTATATGGAAAAAATGCTTTAGAAAACCTTTTTAAGCATGAGTCATCTGAGGCTGTTATAAAGAAAACTTTAATGAAATGGTTAAACGAGTATAGGGAATATGAAAACAAATAACATTCTTACATTTTTACTAATTAGCATTTTTATCCTTGCGAGCTGTAGAGATAATAAAATGTATTTTGATGAGCAATCTCAAAGCTTAGTATCTTTAAATGACTACAAATTGCGTAATTTGTTATTTTTTAACTTTAGACCATATCAAGAACAGCAATGGAAAAGGAAGATATATTCTAAGTTTTGGCTTAGATTATCTAAGATATGGACATGATAATACACCTAGAGAAAAAGAAGCGATTAATAAGTTTAATAGTTTTAAAAGCTTTTGGAAATACGTGAACAAAAACTATGGGAAAAATGCTTTGGAAAAATTATTTCAAAACGAACAGTCTGAAACACTTATAATAGAAACTTTAAAACAATGGCTATATGAGTATAGAGAAAATGAAAAGAAATAGTTATATATCAATATTGATAGGAGCATGTCTTTGGGAGAGTTGCCAAAATAATCAGATGTATTTTGATGAGCCTACCCAATGTTTGGTGTCTGCTGATGGCTATGATTTACGATGGGTTTATGTTGATAATGACACACAAAACATGTCTTATTTGATTTATCGTAAAGGTCGACATAAAAGCACATTAAATCTTCATAAAATTAAATATGGAGAACTGTTTTACACGAAAAATGATAGTCTTGTACCTCAACATTTGCTACATTATGTTTATGCACCTAATTGCCATTATGAAGTGATAAATGCTACGGAGGGAGATGCCACTCCATGCCGTATTTTTCTAGCAACAGATTCTGTGGGTCACTTTAGAGAAATTCAAAACGAAAATATTGAATGATATGATGTATAAGTTATCCAGAAGTCAAGCACCGTCTATGTGCCTTTCTTGAGGGCTGGGAAGTCAGGCGTCAAGATGCGGATATTTTTTGAAATCGCTATCGGATGAAAGAAAAAAATGCCGGGCGCATCTTGAAAAAGATGGCTCGGCATGGTTTTGGGGAAGCTTTCCTGTTCTAGGGGGGACCAAGCGATGGAATCGCTTGGAACGGAGGCAAGCTTGCTGCTTGCTGCCCCCTTGCTCCTTGCTTCTTTGCTTTTTCTTCTTACTTCACACTCCATTCGAAGAGACCGCAGGAATGGGTTTCCGGCTGTTTCAGTTCGAGCTTCACAGCCTTGGTCTTCACTGGGTCGAAATTCACGATGCAGGCTACACCACGCTTGCATGGATAAGCATCGGCTCCTGGAACTTCCTTCCAGTTGCCTGCCTCGTCCTGATAGTAGAGTTTCCAGCTGTCTGGCACCTTGCAACCGCCCCATGGCTGGTCGTCGTACCAATATACGGTGCTGGTCTTGATCTCCTTGCTCTCAGGGAAGGTGTAGGTAATCCACTCTGTAGTGTTCTTCTTAGGCCACCAGTGGATGTATGGGATAGAGCGGTCATTCTCATCGGCAGGAACCAGTCCGTCGGTAATGCTGCTCTTTGCTGGCACTGGAGAAGAGAATTCTACCTTAGCCTGTGCGGCGAGAGTTGCAGGAGCTGATGGCTTTGCTGCTTTGACATCCTGTGGTAACCATACCTTCATGTTGCCGTTGCCACGATGAGCCCAGGCGAAATATGGGATGAGGGTCAGAGTCTGGTCCTTGGTACTCAGCTTGCCGCTCTTGTCGTAGGCGAGGGTCTGCACGTTCTCGGTCAAGGTCTCCATGTTCTGACCCTTGTAGAGTGTCAGTACATTTTTGTATTTTGAGTCAATGAAGCCATCGTAAGAGAGCTTGCCCTCAGCGAACTGAGGTTCGCGGTTCTCCAGGATGCTCATGATGTCGAAGCCCTGGTTGTCTGGCCACTCTGCGCAATATACGATAGGACCACGCTCGATGCTGATACAGCCACGGTCTGCCTCTACCTTATTGTTGGCACGTACGGTGCGCGCCTCCATATCGAAGTGAATGCGAACCACATCGCCCTTCTTCCACTTGCGGTTGATGGTATAATAGCCATCCTCGGTCACCTTACCCTCTACTTTCTTGCCGTTTACGGTGATGGTATAGCCCAGTCGCTTGCCGTCGCTGTAGTAGTAGAGATCAGATGGTACAGGCTGACCCTTCACCCATCCAGGGATGCGGATCTTCATGCCAAACTGACCAGCCTTGTTGTCATCCACCTTGATAGCGATATCTCCGTTCCAAGGGTACTGTGTATCCTGGCTCAGGGAAACCTTCTTGCCGGCTACCTTCAGAGAAGAAGAGTTGCTGAGGAAGAGGTTGACATATACATTCTTATCCTTTACGGCATATACATAGCCCGGGAGGGATGGCAGGAAGCGGCAGATGTTGCTAGGGCAGCAGGCACAGCCGAACCAAGCCTGACGCTGATGCTGCCCCATGCTCTCCAATGGGTTAGGGTAGAAGAAGCCGCCGCCGTCCATGCTCACACCACTGATGAGACCATTGTAGAGAGTACGCTCCAAAACATCGTAATACTTGCTCTCGCCATGGAGGAGGAAGAGACGGTAGTTGACATAAACATTACCGATGGCAGCACAAGTCTCGCAGTAAGCACTCATGTTTGGCAGATAATAGTTAGGTCCGAAAGCCTCACCATTGTTAGTGGCTCCGATACCGCCAGTGATATAGAGTTTCTTGCTTACGATGTTGTCCCAGATGCGGTCGATGGCGTGGATATAAGCGGTATCGCCAGTGAGGGCGGCTACATCTGCCATGCCGGCATACATATAGGTGGCACGTACGGCATGTCCCACAGCCTCATCCTGCTCCAATACAGGTTTGTGGCTCTGTGAGTATTCTGTCTGAATCTTGGTCTTGCCACGATAGTCGAGGAAGAACTTAGCCTCGTCCAGGTATTTCTTGTTGCCAGTGGCGAGATAGAGTTTGCAGAGAGCCATCTCTGCTATCTGGTGTCCTGGTACCACGCAAGCCTGACCTGCCTTAGGACCTACCTCCTTAACCACGCAGTCGGCATAGCGGATGGCGATATCGAGGAACTTGCGGCTACCTGTAGCCTGCCAGTGAGCCACGGCACCCTCCACCATATGGCCGAGGTTGTAGAGCTCATGGCTCAAGTCTTCCTCCATGCTCCATCGAGTGTCGCCAGCCCAGAAGTGAGGATGCTTTGGGTTTTGGGTGCGGGCTGTGTAGAGATATCCATCAGGCTCCTGAGCCTTACCGATGATGTTGAGCACACTGTCGATATAAGCCTTGAGTTTCTGGTCTGGATAGGTCTGGAGCACGTAGCTAGCGCCCTCGATAGTCTTGTATGGGTCGGTATCATCGAAGCTGTAAGGCATCAGCTTGCCCACGTCGTAACTGTCGCTAGGGTGAGCGGCGCGCTCAAAGTTCTTGTATCTGCCCTCTGTCTCGCACTTGCTGAAAGCCAGTGGGATGGTTACCTTGCGAGAGGTCTCGATACGCTGTCCCCAGAACGAGTTGTTCCAAACCTTCACTGAGGTGAAAGGCACCGGTGTGATAGGGTAGCCCCCCGAACTCTTGTTTACCTTCTGTGCCGAAGCAGGCATCAATGCCAATGCCGCCAAGGCTGATGTCATCAAAATCTTTTTCATGTATTGCTAGTTTATTTTGTTTGTTTTTTGTAAGGGATGTATTCATCCCAGAGTTTCAATGAGTGCAGATAGCCGGAGAATGGCCATGCCTCTTCGGCGTTCTTGCCCAGCAGCATAAACTGCGATGGCTTGACGAGAAGCTGAATATCCTTCTGGCTGATGAGCTTGTCGTTGATGTAGATGCTTTCGATTCTGCCATCGAAGCAGACATATACGTGCTGCCACTTGTCTTCCAGGGTCTTCATCTCCTTGTAGCCGGCATCCTCGTACCATCCATAGTGATTCATCACACCGCAGCGTGGTTCGGTGCCGTTTACCAGCATCAGCTTCTCCAGTTCATCGTGCGAAGAGGTGAAATCGGCTACGCATTCATTCTCGGCAATCTCCGGATTCAGAATCCATGCCTCGATGGTGTATGGAGCGTTGTCGCGGATGGTGGCAGGGAGCATGAAGTTGCTTCTGTAACTCTCCTTGCCGGTAAAGGCGAATGCCTTCTTGCCCTCTATGGTCTTGATGATAGCTGTGGTATCGTGCTGCGTCTCGAACTCGCCCTTGAGGCGAACATCCAGCGGACTGCCGTTCTTGATGTAAGGCACAGTGTCGCCCTCGTTGTAGTAATCTGCGCTGATATCTACCACCAGTCCCTGACTGTTCTTATCAGCTACCGGTTCACGCACAATGTTGCTCTGGGCATCGAAAGCCTTTTCTGCAGCCTCCTGTTCCCAGTTATAATAACGAAGATTGGTGATGGAAAATTGCTTTTCGTCTGCACGAATTTCAAGTTTTCCTTCAGAAAGATTCAGACGAGGATCGTTTTCATCTATCTGATGCCAGCTTCCGTTGTCGAAAGCCTGGGCGGTGAGGGTGTGCTTGCGTGCCTTGTTGAGCTGCGGATGAGTCATCGCCAGCTGGGCACCCGGTTGCAGGGTGATGGCATCTTTGCCAGCCATACGCTCTCTGAGGGCGGTGCCCTGAAGAAGTGAGAACTTGCCGGCGAGCATTCCTTCGTTGTTATGCCAGTTAGTGCCATCGAAATCAGCTGCTGTCAGACCGAGCCACTGCTGTGGGGCAGAATCTTCTACGGAACCGTAAACCTTGATGTTCCAGATGGCGCCACCGAAACCGTTCTTCTGTCCACCGGTATAGGTGAGACGGATGTACTGTGCCTTGGCATTTCCGAAATCTACCATTGGCGAACCAGCCAGACGGTTCTGTCGCTTGTCGGAGAAGGTCTGCCAGTGCTTGCCATCATTCGATGTCTCGATGAGATACTGATAGAACTGTGTTCCGTATTCAAACTGAGTCCATATGCTCTTGATGCTCTGCTTCTTGCCCAGGTCTATCTGAATCCAAGCCGGTCCGGTGGTGCGAGGACGCCAGAGTGTGCCGTTGTTGTCATCAACCGCATATTCCGGACGGAAATCATTGTCATAATAAGAGGATGCGGTAACTTTGGCACCGAAGGCGAGGTTCTTAGCCACCTTCATCTCCGGTTTCAGATCGAGACCTTCGTGGGTTGGAACGACCTCCTTGATGGTACCGTCTGCATTGAATTCGAGTTTGTCGATAGCCACCTGACGATGGAATCCACGGTTGGAATGCGGATTGTCGTGGCGATGATATACGATGTAGTAGTTGTCGCCTTCCTGCAGCACGCTGTTGTGTCCCGGACCGTGAACAGTTCCGTCGGCATTGGTCTTGAGGATAGTGCCGTGATAGGTATAAGGACCGAGCGGACTCTTGGCTGTGGCGTAATCCACACGATAGCTGGCATCCTCGCAATGTTCGCAGGAGTAGAGGAAGTAGTAGATGCCGTTGCGCTTGAAGACGAAAGGAGCCTCGAAGAAGTGAGTAACCTCGGTGTTCGGGATGAGCTTGGTTTCGCTGAACGATTTCATGTCAGGATTCAGCTTACCTGCTCCGCAACCGAAGCCTTTGTAGATGCCCCATGTGCCCCAATACATATAGACCGAACCATCATCATCTCGGAAGGTCTGACCATCCAGGGTGATGGCATTCTTCACAAATCTATCCGGTACGAGCACGGCTTCGCTCTCGCCCAGCACATTCTTCCAAGGACCGCGAGGGGTATCGCCCACACCCAGATGGAGCTTGCAAGGCTGGCAGTAGAGATAGTAATACTTGCCGTCGGTCTCGTTCTTCATCACGTCCGGTGCCCAGATCCAGTGGCTGTCCGGCCAGTTCATCGGCATCAGGGTCCAGTTCTTGAAATCCTTGCTGCACCAGAGCTGTGCCGGTCCGAAACCGGCTCCGCTACCGTCTGTGGTAGCATATATATAATAGGTGTCGCCAAACTTCTTGATGGTTGGGTCGGCAAAATAACCAGGCAGGATAGGGTTGCCTGCTCCCGGAGTGTTGTAGGCAGCCTTTTGGGCAGAACCCGTCTGAGGTGCTGCCACGGCTGCTGTTACGAACAGTGTTACAATTATATTTTTATTAACCATAAAGCTTTTTTTTATATAATGTTTATTTCTTGATAACCTTGATGACGAATCCACCGCCCGAAGCAAGATGAATCTTCATTTCCGATTTCTGATTGATAATGGAGTTCTCTATCTTGTAATCCTCGGCATCGTGGTTGGCATTGATGCCATCCTTCAATACGATTGCTTCGTAATCTCCATCTGCGAGGAAATCAAACTTCAGGGTGAGCGTGCGCTCATCCCAGTTGCTCTGACCGCCAACATACCAGTCGTTGCCCTTTTTTCTGGCGGTAACGATATACTTTCCGATTTCGCCTTGTGGCACGATGGTCTTGTCGAAGACTACAGGCAATGAAGCGATGTATCGGGTGTATGGCTCATCCGTCTCATAGTTGGTAGGAGTGTCGGCGAGCATCGTAAACGGACTGTCCTGTACGATGTAGCAGGCAGCCTGGTGGCATCGGGTACCCATCGAAATCGGTTTGGTGTAGATTGGCTTCCAGTTGTCACGGGTTCCGTTTCTCATCGCTCCCGGTGTGAAATCCACCTGTCCTGCCATCATTCGGATGTATGGGAAGGTGACGTCGTAGAGCGGCATATCATTCTTGGCTTCCGTCCAGCGGCACTCTTCCATACCGAAGACACTCTCGTAGTTGAGGATGTTAGGATAGGTGCGGTTCAGGCCGTGTGGCTTGTAGATGCCATGCAGGTCGAGGATGAGATGATGCTTGGCGGTGCAGGCAGCCAGGCGTTCCACCATTTCAATGGCGGTCTGGTCGTCGCGGTCCATGAAATCCACCTTGAATCCCTTGATGCCCATATCGGCATAGGTCTTGCAGATGGTTTCCAGGTTCTCGTCCATCACGTTGAAGACTGCCCATAGCACGATATCCACGCCCTTGCTCTTACCATATTCTATGAGCTTAGGCAACTGGATATCGTCTATTGGTTTCAGAATGCTTCCCTCTTTCGAGTTGTACCATCCTTCATCAAGGACGATGTATTCCAAACCGTGATTATGAGCAAAATCTATGTAATATTTGTAAGTTTCGAAGTTGATGCCTGCCTTGAAATCCACACCTTTCAGATTCCAGTCGTTCCACCAGTCCCAAGCCACCTTGCCCGGTTTGATCCAGGAAGTATCGCCAATCTTGTTGGGAGCAGCCAGGGCGTACACCAGATTGTTGGTTGGCATCTGGGTATCGTGCTCTGTGATGGCGAAGATGCGCCAAGGATAATTGCGCTTACCGGTGCTGGTTGCGATGTAATCGCAGGTGCTCTTTACGTGGCTCATGTGTCGCCAAGGGTAGTAAGCCATCTCTTTAGGATAAGGAGCAAAGGCGGCTCTCAGGATACCCTTCTCTTGATCCTGTTCGCTGCTGTTAGCTTTCAACCACATGCCCGGATACTTCTCCAGATCGCTCTCCAGGATGGTAACCTTCGCCTTTCCGCAATCTATGGTTGCTGGCAGGAAGGCTAGATCCTGCTTGGCAGTATCGAGCCGAGTCTCGTGATAGATATTCTGGAAAGCCATGGCAAAAGGCTTTTCTGGAGTCGTGGTGTAAGGCAGCCATGCCTTTCGGTCCTTGCCGAACTGGTAGGCGGCGGTTTCATTCAGGATGATGGTCTTGCCTTTTCGCTGGGTGTAGAAGCGGTAGGCAACTCCCTCATCATAAGCTCTCAGGATGATGCCGAAACCGTTCTTCAGTTTCAGGTTCAGCTCCTGATAGCTGGTTTTGATGCTTGGCTGGCGATAGAATGGTGCCTGGATGTTCTCCCGGTGGTTGGAGATTTTTCGGCTCGCAACCTTCGGGTTTCTGCCCATGTCCATTCCACCGCTCAGCACTACACCTATTGAAGACTCCTGTAAAAGTTTGGAGCCGTTGTATTTGAAACTTAATGAGAGAGTTTTGTCTGTGTTCAGTTCAGCCACAATCTTCCCGTCAGGCGATTTCACCTGATAGCTTTCTGCTGATGCCGTAGCCCCTATATATAATAAGGTGGCGATGAAGAAGAGTTTCTTTACCATAACTTTCTAGGTTTATTATGTTTTGTCTTTTTTGTTATTTGCTTATTCAGAGAAACGTTTTTGCCTTTTCGGCGAATCTCTTTCGTTTCTGCTGCAAAATTACTAAGAGAATCGGGTATTTGATGGAAATAAAGTCCAAAAGACTGCAAAAATCGTATCAGAGGGGTGCAACTAGACGATTTTGTTATCTTTGTGCACGATACTTTTACGACAGCACGTTTTTTTTCTGTTATTTTGCAGCCAGAAAATTAAACGAAACAAAAATAAACCTAGAAGATATGGATTTAAAGCAGTTTACATTATTGATAGGTGTAGCCAGTTTGCCATCCTTGGCAACGGCAGCCACTGTTTATCGCACCATCTCCAAGGTGGCTGCGGTAACAGTGGATTGTCCGGAGGGCACAGCTCCCCGACTTCCTAATCTCGTATGGGTAACCTATTCTGATGGTTACTCAGAATATCGGCAGGTGCGCTGGGCTAACTCTCCGCTTGCTGATGAACAGGCTGAGGCTGATGCGCAGAAGCATCCTGCGGGAAGCCTATATGAGATAGGTGGTTTTGTGATTGGTGATGAGACTACCGACAATGGTTATCCTGTCAAGGCACAGATCAAGGTGGTGGCAGGAGGCTATCAGACTCCTGAAAAGGAAGTGGCTCATACCTTCTCGCTCGCTGATGTGAGCATAGATGGTGACAACCGACTCACCCACAACCGCGATGAGGCTATCCGCGAAATCTGTTCCTGGGATGTTACCCAGCAACTCTACAATTATCGCGATACCTACGGACTCAGTACCGAGGGCTATACCAAGAGTGATGGCTGGGATTCGCCGGATACCAAACTCAAGGGTCATGGATCAGGTCACTATATGTCGGCTATCGCACAGGCATACGCCGTGGCAACTAACCCAGAGCAGAAAGCCATCCTCCGGCAAAACATCACCCGAATGGTGAACGAGTTGCGACAGTATCAGGAGATGACCTTCGTATATAATAAGGAACTGAAGCGCAACTGGGAGGCTCGTGATTTCGCTCCTGAGGCAGAACTCAGAGAGATGAAGGGCACCTGGGCTGCTTTTGATGAGTATAAGAAGCACCCTGAACTGTATGGTTACGGTTACATCAACGCTATTCCGGCTCAGCATTGCGCCCTGATAGAAATGTATCGTGCCTACAACAACTCCGATTGGGTTTGGGCACCTTATTACAGCGTACACAAGCAGCTTGCCGGTCTGATAGACATTGCAACCTACTTTGATGATAAGGAAATCTGCGATAAGGCACTCCTCATCGCCAAGGATATGGGACTCTGGGTATGGAACCGCATGCACTACCGCACTTACGTGAAACAGGACGGTACCCAGGATGAGCGCAGAGCCAAGCCGGGCAACCGCTACGAGATGTGGGATATGTATATCGCCGGTGAGGTGGGAGGAATGAGCGAATCGCTCTCCCGTCTTTCTGAGATGGTTTCCAATCCGGATGAAAAGGCAAAGCTCCTCGAAGCAGCCAACTGTTTCGACGCACCTAAGTTCTATGATCCGCTGAGTAAGAACATCGATGATATCCGCACTCGCCATGCCAACCAGCATATTCCGATGATTATCGGAGCGCTGCGCAGTTACAAGAGTAATCAGAAGCCATACTATTACAATCTGGCACAGAACTTCTGGAGTCTGGTACAGGGCAGATACATGTATGCGATGGGTGGTGTCGGCAACGGAGAAATGTTCCGCCAGCCATATACCCAGATTCTGAGTATGGCAACCAACGGACTGCAGGAAGGTGAATCGCAGGCTTATCCGGATATCAACGAAACCTGCTGTGCGTATAATCTCGTCAAGTTGAGCAAGGATCTGAACTGTTACAACCCAGATAATGCGCAATATCTCGATTATATCGAGCGCACGCTGTACAATCAGATCATCGGTTCACTCAATCCGGACCAGTATCAGACCTGCTATCAGTATGCGGTAGGATTGAATGCCACCAAACCGTTCGGCAACGAGACTCCTCAGAGCTCCTGCTGCGGTGGTACAGGTTCTGAAAACCATACCAAGTACCAGCAGTCGGCTTATTTTGCCAACGATCATACCCTCTGGGTGGGACTCTATATGCCAACCACCCTCCACTGGAAGGAGAAGGGTGTGACCATCAAGCAGGATTGCCTGTGGCCGGCACAGCATTCAGCCATCAAGATAACGGAAGGCGAGGGTAATTTCACCCTGAAACTCCGTGTGCCATATTGGGCTACGCAAGGTTTCTCCATCAAGGTGAACGGCAAGGAAGTGGCAAAGAGTTATCAGCCTAGTACCTATGTAGAACTGGAGCAGAAGCACTGGAAGGTGGGCGATGTCGTGGAAATCGATATGCCGTTCAGCAAGCATATCGAATATGGTGCCGACAAGCTTTCGAGCGATGTGGCAAGTATGGACGGTACTCCGCTGAAGACATCCTGGGTAGGAACTCTGATGTACGGACCATTGGTGATGGCGGGTACAGGTGCACAGACCTGGAACCAGGCTACGCTGAACATAGACTCCAAGTTGAGCAATATCACCGTGGGCGAATCAAACGGCGTGACCACAGGTGCGGGAGCCAATCTCCTTACCCTGAAGCTGGATGGCAAGGAATTCCAGCCTGATTATTACCGCAACGCCAACAGTACCCACTACTACCGCATCAACCTGACCGATGCCAAGAACAAGAAGAGCAAGAAGGTGAAGATAGATTTCAGCGAACTGAATTCTCTCCTGAATCTTGCCGCAGAGCGCAAGGCTGACCAGGAGAAGTGGAATGCCCTCTCTCAGAAGGTTCCGGAGTATGCTCCATGGGCACCGTTTGGATATGAGCGCATGCAGAAGGTAATGGTCCAGGCACAGGAGCTGGTGGCAAAGGGCAAGAAGAAGGTAACCCAGGACGAACTGGAAGGCACAACTGCCATCCTGAACCGTGCCATCAACACGATGCGCCCTGGCAACCTTGCCGAGATGGAAGACCTCCGGGAACTCTCCGGTCTGCTTCGCCGTGCCGGTTGGCCGGATGACAACACCAGCGAGGAACTCAAGGAAGCCATCAGTTATGGCAGAATGGTTCAGAAATACGTGACCGACGGAAGTGGAACCCACGACATGATTCATGCCGCTGTGGGAAAACTGAAGAAGGCGATGAAACAATAAAGACATTGAAACAACAAAACATTAAAGACACCAAAAAGATCATTTAGAATAAACAACATTTGAGAGTAGCAAAATCGGCTAAAAGACGAAAATATCGTCTAAATCGCCAGGTTTGGACGATATTTTCACTCTTTTAGACGATAATATGGCACGAAATGCAAAATTTTGTGTTACTTTGCAAACGAAAAATAAACAATAATAAACCTAGAAAAATAGAAAATGAGACAGACACAAATCATTTCAGGCTTTGTACATAGCCAAGCTTATGTAAAAGCCATCGCGTGTTTGGTCCTTGCATGTGGGGGGGCATTACCTACTCTAGCTGCAAGTGAGACCTTATCAAACCCTAAGGTAGAGGAAGCTCAGCAGAGTGAAATTACCGTAAAGGGTACAGTTGTTGACGATGCCGGTGAGCCAGTCATCGGAGCTACCATTATGGAAAAAGGAACCCGTAATGGTACGGTTACTGATATTGATGGTAACTATGTTATTAAGGTAAAGCGTAATGCTCAGTTGGCTATTTCTTACTTGGGATATTCTACCCAAGTAGTTCCTGCCGGAACTTCAAAAGTGGTTTTGAAAGCCAACGATACTAAACTGAATGAAGTAGTGGTCGTAGGTTTCGGTACCCAGAAAAAGGTAAACCTTACTGGTGCTGTGACCGCTGTTTCGGGTGAGGAATTGGATAGCCGTCCTGTAAGTAATGCAACCCAGGCTCTGCAGGGTATGGTGGCTGGTTTGCAGATTACCCAGGCTGCAGGTAGTTTGGATGATACTCCAAGCTTGAATGTACGTGGTACAACTACAATCGGACAGGGTTCCAGCGGAAGTCCGTTGGTCTTGATTGATGGTATGGAGGGTGATATCAATACCATCAATCCTCAGGATATTGCCAGTGTATCTGTTTTGAAGGATGCTGCTGCGTCATCTATTTATGGTTCTCGTGCACCTTTCGGTGTCATATTGATTACTACAAAGACAGGTGGCAAGCGTGACAAGGTAAGTGTGAACTACAATAATAATTTCCGCTTCAGTACTCCTATTCGTATGAAGCATAGCATGAACTCTGTTGATTTTGCATGTATGCAGAATGATGCGAATACGAACATTGGTGGTGGTCAGCTTTTTACACCTGACCGTGTTCAGCGTATGAAGGATTGGATAGAGGGCGAATATGTTAATGCTGGTACCCGTAAGGATAAAAATGGCAATTTGATTTATTCTTTGGATGCAGATGCTAATGGCTATTGGTTGAGTGGATTTACCGATGGTTATGCTTCTACCGATTTCTATGATGCAATATACAAAAAGCATACATTCTCTCAGGAGCACAATGTAAGTGCAACCGGTGGTGACGAAAAACTCAACTACTATGCTTCTTTTGGATATTTAGGTCAGGATGGTTTGATTAAGGTTGCTGATGAAGGCAGTAATCGATATACTGCTACTGCCAAGATTTCTTCACAGTGGACGAAATGGATGAAGTTTAACTACTCTCTCCGTTTTATTCGCAAGGATTATCATCGTCCTCAGTCTTTGGGTTCTGGTGTATATGAATATCTTGGTGGACAGTGGCCATGTGTTCCTTTGTATGATAGAAATGGTAATCTCTATAATGAGATGGTAAATACCATGACTAATGGTGGTACATATCGTTATCAGAATGATGAGTATAATCATCAGGTAGGTTTGGACATCGAACCAATCAAGAATTGGGTTACCCATGCTATCTTCAACTATCGTACATCCCATAATGAGAGTCATACAGATATGCAGCATACTTATCTGTATAATCTGAATGGTGAGGCTTACGACCAGAATAATTTTACTTATGTAGGTGAAGACTACTATAAGGATAATTATACCAATTTCCAACTCTATTCAGAGTATTCGTTCAATTTGCAGAAGAAGCATAACTTCCATATTATGGCAGGTTTCCAGTCTGAGGATGAGCGTATGAAGTACAAATATGCAGATAGAGCTGGTCTCATCGTAGGTAATAAGCCTCAAATTGATGGTACAACTGGTATTGATGCTTATGGTAATCCTGTGGATCCATCTGTGTCTGGCAACATGAGCCGTTGGACAACTTGTGGTTTCTTTGGTCGTTTGAATTATGATTATCAGGGCAAGTATCTCTTTGAGGTTAATGGCCGATATGATGGTTCTTCTAGATTCCGTCCGGGAAATCAGTGGAAGTTCTTCCCATCTGTTTCTGCAGGTTGGAATATTGCACAAGAGAACTTTATGCAGCCAATCAATGATTGGATTGGTCAGTTGAAGCTTCGTGTATCTTATGGTAACTTGGGTAACCAGAATGTTGGTACTTACCAGACTTATCAGAAGATTGGTGTATATGCCAACAATGGTACATGGCTGCAGAATGGTTTGAAACCTATGACAGCTTGGGCACCAGGCCTGGTTTCTCAGAATTTGACATGGGAAACCATCCAGAGTTTCAACGTCGGTCTTGACTTTGCGTTCTTGAAGGATCGCTTGCATGGATCATTTGACTGGTATGTGCGTAAGACAAAAAATATGATAGGTAATGCCCCTGAGCTTCCGAGCATCTTGGGTACGGCTGTACCTGTTACTAACAATACCGACTTGCGTACTAATGGTTGGGAGTTGACTATCGGTTGGAACGATCGCTTGTCTAATGGCTTGCAGTATGGAATCAGCTTCAATCTCTCTGATGCCTATGCTACTATCACAAGATATCCTAATAACCCTTCTCATTCATTGGGTAACTATATTGAGGGACAGCGTATTGGTGATATCTATGGTTTTGAGACCATCGGTATAGCTAAGAGTCAAGAAGAGATGGATGCTCATATCGCAAAGGTTGACCAGAGTACAATTGACAATAACAAGTGGGGTGCTGGTGATATCATGTATCGTGACCTCAATAATGATGGTAAGATTTCCTGGGGTGCCAATACATTGGAAGATCATGGAGATCTTAAGAAGATTGGTAATTCTACACCACGTTATCTCTTCGGTATCGACTTGAATGCTGCTTGGAAAGGCTTCGATGTACGTTGTTTCTTCCAGGGAGTCATGAAGCGTGAGTATTGGGCTAGTACACGTTACTTCTTTGGTACTTTCGAATATGGCCGTTGGTATCAGATCTGCCTGGATGGTTTGCAAGACTATTATCGTGACGAGAACTCTTGGTCTGTTGTCAATGGCTTCCAGGAGCCAAACAAGGACGCTTACTTGCCACGTGCAGCCTATAGTGCCAAGAATGAGCAGATTCAGACAAAGTATCTGCAGGATGCTTCTTACATTCGCTTGAAGAATCTTCAGATTGGTTATACCTTGCCACAGGATTTGACACGTAAGATTTCTATTGAGAAACTTCGTGTTTACTTCTCTGGTGAGAACCTCTGGACAGGAACATCTCTCCGCAAGCAGTATGACCCAGAGACCATCGGTACATGGTATGGCAATGGATATCCATTGAACACAACCTTCTCTTTTGGTTTAAGTTTAACATTATAAATATAAGAATGATATGAAATTCAATATATCTTTAAAGGTTCTTCCTTTGTTGGCATGCGGTATGTTGATGGCTTCTTGTAATGATTTCCTGAAGCAAGAGCCTCTTACAGAGATTACTCCTACCGACTATTACAAGGATGCTACTCAGCTTCAAGCCGTAGCTAATGCTTTCTATCAGACTGTATTGCCATATCATAGTGGTGCAGGCTATGGTACATTTGCATACGATAATGGTACGGATAATCAGACCGGTTCTAATGGTGATTCTAAGTATAAGAAAGGTAGCTGGAAGACTAGTAATGACAACTCTTCATGGAGCTGGAACAATATTCGTGATATCAACTATCAGTTGAATATTGCACAGTCTAACTATGAAAATGGATTGATTGCGGGTGATGAAAATAAAATTCGTCAATATATTGGCGAGTTACACTTCTTCCGTGCCTATGCTTATTTCAGCTTGTACAAGAGCTTCGGTGACTTACCTATTGTGACAGAGGCCATGCCTGACAATGAGGCTATCCTTGTAGCTGCTAATAAGCGTAGTCCTCGCAACGAAGTTGCTCGTTTTATTCTTGCCGACCTGGATTCTGCTGTAACCTATATGGAACCTGATGGTTGGGAAGCAACCACTCGCATCTCTCCTGCTGTTGCTCATCTGTTTGCATCACGTGTAGCCTTGTTTGAGGGTTCTTGGTTGACCAACTTCGCTGGTACTCCGTTCGTTCCTAATGGTGAGGGATGGCCAGGAAAGGCAAAAGACTATAATGCCAATTATCAGTATCCTACAGGTAGCGTTGAGGCAGAAGCTAAGTACTTCTTCAAGAAGGCGGTTGATGAGGCTGCCATTGTTGGTGATGCTTATGTAGGTAAATTGGATAAGAATACAGGTATTGTACCTCAGTCTTTATCTGATACCAATCCTTATTTCTATAAGTTTGGTAATACCGATATGTCTGCCTATCCTGAAGTTCTTCTCTGGAAGGCCTATAATAAGGGTAAAGGTGTGACTGATAACATTGAGGTTGCTGTAAACCGTGGTAATACCTATACAGGTTTTACCCGTGGTATGATTGATGCCTTCCTAATGGAGGATGGTAAACCAACTTATGCTCATCATGATGGATATGTATATGAAGATACAACGACTTATGCTGTGGTTCGCAATCGTGACCCTCGTTTGTTTATCTTCCTGAAACGCCCTGGTCAGAAGAACGTTCTTCAGGGTGAGGATAATACTATTGCAGCAGAGCAGGTTCGTCCTATCGAACCAGTTCCACAAGTGTTTACCCGCTCATTTGACGTAACTTATACTACTGGTTATGCTATTCGAAAGGGTGGTACGTTCAATCAGAACTTGGCAGAAAACCAGGCTGGTTATACAGCATCTATCACATTCCGTGCAACAGAGGCTTTGCTCAACTATATTGAAGCTCAATATATGCTCGACCATCATTTGAATGCAAAGAGCATTTCATATTGGAAGGCTATCCGTGAGGCTGCTGGCTTTACTGGTGAGGCTGCTGACCCTCAGACAACTATTGCTGCCACAGATATGGCACAGGAGTTAAAGGGTTATACCGATGGTTCTGGTACACAATATGATTGGGGCGCATTTTCTGCTGGCAAGGCATTGACAGATCCTACTTTGTATAGCATTCGTCGTGAGCGTCGTACTGAGTTGATGGCTGAAGGTCTTCGTTGGATGGATTTGATTCGCTGGCGTTCACTCGATCAGTTGATGAAACAGCCTTATCAGCTTGAGGGCTTCCATCTTTGGAATACTCCAATGGAAAAATGGTATACAGTAGATCAGTTGGTAGATGATGGTTCTGTTACTGCTACTGTATCTTCTCGTAAGTTGACAGAGTATTTCCGTCCTTACCAGATTGTTTCTACCAATATGCTTTACAATGGTATGACATGGTCTATGGCTCAGTACCTACAGCCAATGCCTTTGCGTCAGTTTATGCTTACAGCTCCTGACCATAAGACATACGGTGATTCTCCATTGTACCAGAATCCATACTGGCCAATGGAACCAGATGAAGCTGCAGAGCAGTAATGCGATTCCTTTGGAATAACGAATAATTCGCCCAATAGCAAAGCATATAAGCTATTGGGCGATTTTTTTTCAGCTCTTTTGATTTCTGTATCTAATCAAAATCAACTTAAAACATAAATTATGAAACATTCTAAACTGAAAACGGGGATAATGATAGTATTGTCATTGTTCTTTTTATTATCATTCGGCAGTTGCAGTTCCAGTAATGATTCCATAGGAACTGATACTCCTGTAAATCCCAAACCATCGGATGTGAAAGTGATGGATAAATCAAAGATTGTTGACTATAATAAGTATCATTGTCCTGCAAAATGGAATGAAGGATTTGAGAAGGGAGCGGAGTACATGCTCCGCAGCGATGCCAGATGGTCGTGGTGGAGAATGAAGCAGAGCGAGCACTTCTTCGTGTTCTGGGAGCCTGGCTTTGGAGATAACCCTAATGCAGAATCAGTACCGGAGGCTTTGCGTGTGGATATTGATGACTTGTTGCAGAAGGCTGAGCAGTTCTATACGACTAATGTTGAGAAACTCGGTATGGCAACTGTCGGACAGGGAAAATCGGTCCTTGACAATCATAAGATGCAGATTTATCTCCTTTATCAGACAGAATGGCTTGCCACAGGTTCTGGCTATGATGACAAGATAGGTGCCCTTTGGGTAAATCCATCTACCTGCAAGCCGGTTGGTTCAACCATCGGTCATGAAATAGGACACTCTTTCCAATATCAGGTTTCTGCCGACAAGCTCTTTGCGGGTGAGGTTACGCCAATAGATAGAGCTGATGGTTCTCAGCTTGTGCCTGCTGGCTTCCGTTATGGATTTGGTGAAAATGGTGCTGGCGGTTGTGCTTATTGGGAACAATGTGCTCAGTGGCAGTCGTTCCAGGATTATCCTAACGAGTGTTTCGACCAGGATACTCATTATGCTGTTTGGCTCAAGAATCATCATCGCCACTTCAACCATGAGTTCATGCGTTACGCAAGCTACTGGTTCCAATATTGGTTTACCGAAAAGCATGGCATCGAGTCATACGCCCGTATCTGGAAAGAGAGCAAATATCCGGAGGATCCTCTCCAGACTTATATGCGCATCTATTGCAACAATAGTCTTGATGCACTCTACAAGGATTTGTATGCGTATAGTGCTCATTGTGCTGATTATGATTTCAAGGCTGTGCATCAGTATAAGAAGGAGGCGGCTATCAATTACTCTACCAAGCTCTATAAGAGCAATGGTTATTATCAGGTGGCTTACTCTAACTGCCCAGGTACTACGGGCTTCAATCTCATTCCGCTCAAAGTGCCTTCTTCTGGCAAGGTGAGTGCTACTATCGAGGGCTTGACTCCAGGCTCTGTTCTTGCCGCAGGCGACCCAGGTACTGTGGTGGATGGCGATGGAAATGCCAAGAGTACGGTTACCTCTTATAATAAGCAGAGCAATCAGCAGAGCGATTATCGCTATGGATTCGTGGCTATCACCAAGGACGGAAAGTCTCACTATGGCGCGATGCAGAAGGGCAAGAGTGGCAGAGTAAGCTATGATGTACCAGCAAACACCGAGCGTTTGTATCTCTGTGTGCTCGCTGCGCCAGATCAGTACAACCGCAATGCTTGGGATGATGATGAGACCAATGATGAGCAGTGGCCTTATCGTGTGAAATTCTCTGGAACTGATATAGTTATGCGCTCCAAACCTTCAATCTCTTGAACGAGGGCGTGATGCAGAAGATAGCAGTAGCTTTCAAGATGCAACCATCAGAGATTGTACCATCAAAATGAAATACTAATCTCATTCTCCTTTCACAATCATCATAGTGTGCTTTTAATCAGTCACTTAAGTGTGAAAGGAGAATTCTGTACCTCAATAGTACTACGGCAATCAGGGGAAACGGCAAAAGAACCAACTGCGCTTACCACCGCACCTTTTACCTTGAGCTGAAACAACAATAATAATCAGCAGAAAAGACTATTCATATAAGGAGAAGGCAACTTAGTCTAAAGGAGAAAGCAACTATCACAAAAGGAATAGAAAAGGCTTCTTTGTATCGGATGACCCGGGTCATCCATATAGATGACGGGAGTGAGCCATATAGATGACCCGAGTCATCCATATAGACGAGCTTAATCATCCAGCCGATAAATCGTCCCTTTTTGCCTGCCAATATCTATCCCTCATCCTTCTGGTTACTATGCTTCATCCCAACATTCATAACAAAAACACCCACTATTCACTATCAAAACACCCACTATTCACAATCGGAGCAAGACACATCGCCACATTTAAGCTTAGCCGTCAATTATCATCTCAAAATGAAGAGATTTTTCCTTTCACACTTAACTCTCTTATTTTCAGCATAATCCACATTCTGTGAAAGGAGATTTATTATCAACCTTAAATATTTTCTGCAAATTTATCCCTATAAAATTTGGTGGATTCAAAAAAGTAGTACCTTTGCACCCGCTTAAGAAAACCAAGCAATAATCTTATCTCATCATATTATACATCAAAATGATGCAGGAATACGATATTTATATCAATTTAGACGATATTGCGAGCGTTTTTGCTAGATTATCAGTACTTTTGTGCCGTAATATCAATAACGAAAATAATAAATAACGCAAAAATATAAATAACGCAAAAATCATAACCGAAATGAAACGAATCTTCTTATCGCTGATACTTACAGCGGCAACCTTGCCTTGGGCTACTGCAGCCCTGGCGCAGCAGGATCCATCTGAGGCTCCTGCCACCAGACCCGTAAATCCTGTTTCTGCACCACAGAAACTCATCTTCGTACCGGACTCCCTGAAACCCTATGATTTCAATAAGGATGATGAGAGATGGTGCTGGCGACATAGTGCACAGACCCAGAATATCGTGTATTTCTGGGAAAAGCCATTCGGAGATAATCCGCAGAATCCTCCTTCGCTCGAAGGTAAGCCGATGAAATTCGACTTGGGTAATCTGCAGACTCAGGTAGAACGGTTCTACCGTTTCTTCCGTGATACCCTGAAATTCTCTCTGCCGGGAAGTATCTGCGACCAGTATAAAATGATGGTGATGGTGAACTATTCGCTGGAAGGAACCGCTTACGGCGGAACTTATGATGACTTTATCGGGGCGCTCTGGGTAACGCCTAACCGTATTCAAGATCAAAAACTCAATTGTCTGGCTCACGAGTTGGGACACAGTTTCCAGCTTCAGATCATGGCAGACAAAACGGGTGAAGCCTGGGGAGGTAGCGGTTTCTTCGAGATGACATCCCAATGGATGCTCTGGAGAGTGAATCCCGACTGGCTAACGGACGAGAAGTTTCATTTCGATGCTTTCAGACAGCTTACCCATAAGGGTTATCTGCATCTGGACAACATCTATCATTCGCCATACGTGATAGAGTGGTGGGCTGAGAAACATGGTTTGGAAAGCATCGCCCAGCTCTATCGGGAAGGAAAAGTAGGAGAGGACCCGGTTGTTACCTACAAGCGGAAGTATAAGATGAGTCAGAAGCAGTTTAATGATGAGATGTTCGACTGCTACCGCCATCTCGTGAACTTCGATTTCGATTATGCCCGTAAGGAGACCCGACCTTATGCCTGCACCTTTGATACCAGGATGCTGAAGCAGAAGAATGGTTATCTCCGTCCGGATACAGCTTCGGTTCCTGAGAACTATGGTTTCAATGCCATTAAGTTGGAAATCCCGAAGGCTGGCAAGAAGGTTATAGTAGATTTCAGAGCCCTCGATGCCGAGGGTAAGGTGTTCAAGGCATCTAAGGACAAGATGGCACGAACCATCGGTTACCGTTATGGTTTGGTGGGAGTAACTGCCGATACCGATGAATGCATCTACAGTCAGATGGGCGAAGCGATGAACGGAAAGGTTTCGCTTGTGGCTCCAAAGTCCCAGCCTCTCAAGGCGCTCTATCTGGTGGTGATGGGAGCTCCTGCGAATCATTCGCTCGATCCATCTTCCCGCCGATTCCCTTATGAGGTAAAAGTGAAGTAAGAACAACTTAATATTTCCGTTTATGAAACAACTTATGATAAGCCTCTTGTTGTTGCTTTCTTGTTTTTCTGTGCTGGCACAGGAAAAGACAGCCAACCGGGAGGTAAAAAAAGTCAAGAAGCTTTATGCCTTGTATGGTGGAACTTACGACTCTTTTACTCGTATGCCATTAGGTGCAAAGGTATTTCTGATGTTGAAGGATTCTACTATTGTAGATACCTTGTCGGCAGAAGTTTATAATAAAGATAGCTTCTTTAAGTTCCCTGTGGAGAAGGTTCGCCGGGATTATATCCTCAAAGCAACTTATCCAGGTTATTTCGATACATCCATCAACTATACTTTTGAGCCTAAGGGCAGAAAATATAATAATGCCTTGCCTAAGATATTGATGAAGAGAGATAATCAGAACTACGAGGCGCAGCTGGATGAGGTGGTTGTTAAAGCCACCAAGATTCAGGTGGTGCATCGTGGCGATACGATTGTATATGATGCGACAGCCTTTGCCATGCCTGAAGGTTCCATGCTGGATGCCCTCATCAAGCAGTTGCCAGGTGTAGAACTCAAGGAAGGTGGAGAGATTTTCGTGAATGGAAAGAAAGTGGATTTTCTTACCTTGAATGGCAAGAAACTCTTCAAGGGCAACAATCAGGTGATGCTCGAAAACCTGCCTTATTATACGGTGAAGGATATCAAGGTGTTTAACAAGAAGCGCACTTTGGCTGAGCAGATAAGTAAAGGTGAGGGCAGGGACTATGTGATGGATCTGAGCCTGAAACGTGAATATATACAGAATGCATTAGCTACCGTGGAAGCTGGTGGTGGAACCCAAGACCGTTGGTCGGCACGTACTTTCGGACTCTTGATGGGAGAAAAGCATGATGCGATGCTCTATGCCAATACCAACAATCTGAATGAGGATGGTACTCCAAGGAAAAATGGCGATTGGCTTCCTTCTCGTTTCTCGGAAGGTGTGAAGACCAATCGTGAGGTAGGACTTTCTGTCCGTTCCGGTAATAAGGAGAAAACCATCGACAACGATTTTCAAACAACAGTAAAATGGAATGAAGAGAAGATAGAGAGTGAAAGTCAGGGGGAGGTATTTGCCAAGGATGGCAATATCTCAAAACAAGGGTTTACCAAGGAAAAGAATAAATACTTCAGCTGGCGACTGGAAGATGAATTCCAGCATTCTACAGATAAGTTTGCACTCTATACTAATTCCTATGTGAGCTATGACCATGCCAAGACCCTATCTTCGACTGAAACTTCTACTTATCGTGACCAACTGATTAATGAAAGTTTGAACCAAGGTCTCGTTAAGGCTGATTATCTTTATGCGGGTACGAGGCTTGACCTTAAAAAACGCTTTTCGTGGGGTGATGCTATTAGTTTTACTTCAAGCATAGACGTTTCTCATAATAAGCCAAATGATACCTATTCGCTCAATAAGATGAATTATGCAGTTGAAGGTGTTGATGATGTCCGTAATCTCTATAGCGACCAGCACAAGCATTCCTATGATTATAGTTTTGGAGTGAGGTATGAATTGAGTTTATCTCATGGTTGGGTTATCAATATCCCCCTATCATTCATGCAGAAATATGAGAATCGCCATCATTCCAACTATCGTCTGGATCGTTTGGATGAGGGGGGATTTGATGAGTTAGGCATATTGCCTTCTACTACCGACCAATGGATGAAGGCGCAGGATGCTGACAATACCTATAGTTCAGATTTGTGGAAAAAAAGTTGCAAAAGTGAACTCCAGTTAATCAGACAAGGTGATGAGGGATTCTTGCTAATTGTCTTACCTCTAGAGTGGCAACAAGAACAGTATCACTATATGAGACTGGATATGGACACGGTGGCGAAGAGAAGAAAGTTTCTTTTTCAGCCCCAGCTTTTTTATACGAACTGGGGCAAGAATTCTAAGCAGATAGATTATAGTCTCAGTATGAAACAGCCTGACTTTGTCGATCTGATGCCATACGGCGATGATACCAATCCGCTGGCTGTTCGTATCAATAATCCAGACCTTAAGATGCTGATTCGCCATCATCTGGGAGCTTATATGAGTTGGAGTTCTGATTCTACCGACTTGAGCAGATGGGTGGCTATGGAGGCTAATTTGGTGAGGAACTCATGGGGTACGCGCACCTCTTATAATACAAAGACGGGTGCTTTTACCTATAGGAATGACAACGTGAACGGCAACTGGGATGCCAAATTGGCTGCAGGCTTTTCACGTTCCATAGACAAGCAGCATCGCTTCCGTTTCTCGGCAGATGCAAAACTGGGTTATGTGCGCAGCGTGGATTTCGACATCGACTACGATAACAAGGGAGCAGAACTGAGTAAGGTGAATACCTGGAGTCCATCAGTAGGCGCAAGCCTGACCTATCAGCTCAAGGATTTCCTATGGAAGGTGAAGGGAAAGTATGAGGGAAAGTACAGTTGTAGTAACCTGGAAATTTTTGAAGACATCAAAGCCTGTGATTTCCAATATGGCGCGGAACTGCAATATACCATCCCTTGGATGAAAGTGGGTATTCAGACAGACCTCACTATGTTTACCCGAAAAGGTTATAACAGTAACGAGATGAACACCGACGATTTGGTATGGAACGCCATGTTGACCCGTACCTTCTGCAAGGGAAATGTTACAGCCAAGCTTCAAGCTTACGACTTGTTGCACCAGTTGACCAACAAGGTTTATACCGTCAATGCTCAGGGCAGAACCGAAACTTGGTATAATACCATCCCTCGTTACGTGATGTTCTCGTTGGCGTTCAAGCTTCATAAGAAGGCAAAAAATGCGGAATAGGCATCTTTTATGCTTTTAATTATGAGGTTTGATAATAATACAGAAAACCATCCGATATAACTAATGCTATCGGATGGTTTTCTGTATTATTGTTGTTTAAATAAGTCTCTCTATATCTTCTATTGAAAGTCCTGCTCCTTGGGCAACTTGCTCTTGTGTGAGCCCCATGCCGAGAAGACGCTTTGCGGTGGCCAACTTTTCTTTGGCAATACCTTCTTCTCTGCCTTCTTCCTTCGCTGTATCGATCGAATTTTTTATATCTCGGTAAGCCTTGAGGCTGTCTTCATATTCTCGTAGCTCTTGTTGACTGAATTTTGCGATTTCTGCTTCTTCAAACAACTTCGTGAAAATTCTTTCTTTTAAAGCTTTCGGTCGTTTGTCAAGCTTGGGTAAATTCTTGAGTACATAGAGCCATTTGTCATACAGCGTTTCTAGCTCTGTCTCGCTTTTGTTGAACTTTGCAATCTCAATATACTTGAAAGAAAGCTTGTCGTTAAAGACCTTGAATGTCTTTTTGTCTAGCAGGCCAACATCGTGGTTGATTTCTTTTTGGTCGAAAGCTTCTTCCTTAAAATCAAAATTGAGCAACGCTACCGTGTAAACATGGGCTAGCTTGAAATTCCAATCCTGTCCTTTTGGTGCTTGCTCTCTGATAGGAAATGTAGAGTAGAAGAGAGAACGGTCTTTGAAATATTTCTGAAAAGCGTTCTGCATCTCAACAATGAACTTTTCTCCTTTCTCATTTTCACAATACACGTCAAAGATAGCTTTGCGCTCAGCGAAAACATCACCAACGTGCTCGCTATTGAGGTAGCGGACATCCTTAATGACTTGCTCTCCATCAAAAAGTGAATTTAGAAAGTTGATGAGCAAGTCTTTATTTGGCTTTGTTCCAAAGATACGTTTGAAACCAAAGTCGGTAAGTAAGCTGATATATCGTTCTTCTGATAATCTCATAATCTGTTCTTTTTATAGATTCTTTTGGCAAAGATACGACTTTTTATAATATCTCCCAAGTTTTTTTGCACAAATCTATCATTCTGATGTGATTTTTGACGAATCTTTAAGATGTTCTTTGGGAAAATACGATATTTGTATCATTTTAGACGATATTGCGACCGTTTTAGCTAGATTATCAGTACTTTTGTGGCGAAATATAAATAACATAAAATGACAATCGAAATGAAGAATAAGACTTTATTATCGACATCTCTCGCCTTGATGATGGCGATGCCGATGCAGGCACAACAACTCAAAGAGTATGCGGGGGATGCAGAGCTACGCATCCCGGAATGCAAGATAACGGCACCACCCAAATCTATGCATTTAGATAAATTTTATAAGAAATACGTGGATGTGAATGGCATTCCGATCGTAACGTCATGGCGAGTGCCAGACTCATGTATAGTGGCTGCGCATCATACACTCTATGCTATGACGAGTATGTTAAAACCAGAGGTGTTGGAAGCGATGAAAAAGCATGGAACTCGTGTGGCTATTATGGCTAGATATGAGGGCGAGACCGACATCCCAGAACATCATTTCATGATCAATGACACTACGGTGAATATGGATGTGCGGGCTCGAGGAATGGAAGGTACGATGGAAGTACCTGTCACAACCTGTGCGGAAGAGAACATCCTTGCTTACCAAATAGATAAGTATCATGCCGAGGATATCCTCATCCATGAGTTTGCACATTCCATTCATTTGATAGGTATCTATCAGGTGGATCCTACCATCAATGAAAAGCTAGACTCGCTTCTTGCCAAGGCGAAAGCTCGTGGCATTTATGCCAATACTTATCGATTGGACAATGGGATGGAATATTTTGCCGAGGCTGTACAAGACTGGTTTAATGTAAATGCAGAGGTACAACGTGCTGACGGCAAGCATAACTGGATTAACACCCGTGAGGAATTGCAGGCGATGGATCCTGATATGTATCATCTGTTGGCACAGTATTTCCCTGCTACTCAATTACAGATAAGCAAGCACAAGAAGCAAAACATTTATACTTGCGATTATACAGACTTGTTGCGTGCCAAGAACTTTGCATTCACCAGGCAAAAGCAGAAAGTAGAGGAGGGATACATGCCTTTCCGAGGACATCAGGTTTATTATCGAATTGTGGGCGAACGCCAGGAAGGTAAGGCACCTATCATCTTGCTGCATGGTGGACCAGGCAGTACCCACAACTATTTCGAGGTGCTGGATCAAATTGCCGAGACTGGCCATCAGGTCATTATGTACGACCAGTTGGGCTGTGGAAAATCGTATGTAGAAGGTCATCCGGAACTTTGGAAGACTGAGACGTGGGTGGATGAGCTAGATGCGCTCCGTAAATACTTACATCTTGACCAAATACATCTCTTGGGACAGTCGTGGGGAGGTATGTTGGCTTTGGCGTACGTCTATGAACGTCATCCCGATGGGATTCGCTCACTCATTCTCTCCAGTACCAATCCATCGGCTTCGATGTGGGTAAAGGAGCAACATCGCTTGGTAAAATACTTACCGGAAAAAGAGCAAAAAGCCATAGCCAAGGCTGAGGCTACGGGGGATTTTGACAGTAAGGCATACAAAAGTGCAATTGCTCACTATATGGAGCAACATTGTGCTGCACCTGTTACTGCCGACTCGCCTGAATGCCTGAGAAGAGAGAAAAAGGCTGGTACCTTGTCGTATATTTATGGTTGGGGACCTAATGAGCTAAATGCTACTGGCGACTTGAAGGATTTTGAGTATTTGGAGAAGATGAAGAGCATCGACATCCCTACCTTGGTAATTAGTGGTAGTGAAGATCTTTGTACTCCTGCCATCGCCAAGGCCATGCATGATGCTTTGCCTAACAGTAAATGGGAACTCTTTGTGGGAAGCCGCCACATGCCTTTCGTAGAAGATCATAATCATTACTGCAAGGTTTTGGCAGAATGGTTGATGACACATTTGTAAAGGCTTACGTAATGGCGCATCTCTTTTTGTAATGGAATTTTGTAAAAATATAATATGAAGAATAAAGGATTATGGATTGCATCGCTCGCCTTGATGATGGCGATGCCGATGCAGGCACAGAAGTTCAAAGACAACTTCGAAGATAAGACGCTGCGACTGGATTATATAGTGGCGGGCGATAGCGTGAACCAGGCTATCTATTTCGAACAAGCTTACAGCAACCCTACCTGGGCGGGAAGAAAGACAAGACTGGATGAGAAATTCCTGAACGGAAACGGACAGGTAACCGTGTATGAACATGGCACCAACAAGGTGCTCTATGTAAACACCTTCTCTACACTCTTCCAGGAGTGGCAGCTCACACAGGAGGCGAAGCATCTGCAGAAATCATTCGAGAGCAGTTTCCTCGTGCCTTTCCCGAAGAAGCCGGTGGATGTAAGTATCACCCTGAGCGATACGCATCAGAAGGTGACCGCAGAACTGCGCCATACCATCAATCTCCAGGATATCCTCATACGACCATTGGGCGAGAATGGCATCCCTTACCGCTACATCGTGAAGAGCGGAGAGGCTGCCGACTGTGTGGACCTCGCCATCATCGCCGAGGGTTATCGCCAGGACCAGATGGATAAGTTCTATCAGGATGCGCAGCGGGCTGCCGATGCCATCTTCGAGCGCGAACCATTCGCTTCGCTCAAGTCGAGATTCAACGTAGTGGCAGTTGCGGCTCCATCGCTCGATGAGGGTCCTAGTATTCCGCACGACGGGAAATGGAAGAACACGATGGCTTGCTCTCATTACGATACTTTCTATTCGAACCGTTATCTCACCACGAGCAAGATTCATCGCATCTATGATGCCTTGAGCAATGTGCCTTTCGAGCAGATCATCGTATTGGTGAATTCTCCTACGTATGGTGGTGGCGGCATCTACAACCAGGTAACGCTTTCTACTTCTGATCATCCTACGTTCAAGAAGGTGCTGGTGCATGAGTTCGGTCATGGCTATGCGGGTTTGGGCGATGAGTACAGTACCGATGAGTACGACCCGATGTATCCTAGCGATACTGAGCCTTGGGAGCCGAACCTCACCACGCTGAAGGATTTCCAGAGCAAGTGGGCGGATATGATGCCGAAGGGTGTGAAGATTCCTACGCCGCTTGCCAAACTTCCGGATCATAAGAATGTCAGAAACGAGAAGGAGCAGAAGAAACTCAATGAAGCCGTCTTCAAGATTGGTGTCTTTGAGGGTGCGGGAAACCAGAGCAAGGGATGTTACCGTCCGGCGCAGGTTTGCCGTATGAGAATCAACGAAGTGGATGATTTCTGTCCGGTTTGCCAGCGTGCTATCCGACGCATCACAGATTTCTATACTGGAAAATAATTTTTTCCTAACTGGAGAAAAAAGATACTAAAGAAGTCAACAAGTAAAATTTTAAATAGAATGAAGAATCAGATTTTAGGCCTTTCGCTGTTGAGCGCAGTTCTGGCGATGCCGGCAGCTACAGCTTCAGCACAGGGCACATTAGAAGATTACAACAGAGCCTATGCGCTACGTCATCAGTTCTCTGCCGATTCCGTGTTCCATTGGGCACGATCATCGGCTTGGTGCGATTCCACCCATGTATTGCATTATCAGATTTCTACTCCTCAGGGCAAGAAGTTTGTTTCCTATGATGCCGACAAGGATGAGATGAAGACTTATGATTCGCAGGAAGCGATGGAGAAGGCGCTGGGCATCAAGTCTCGCCCTGCCTACAAGCCTCAGTTTGGCAGACGCCACGAGCGCCACTGGATGGAGGTGGATGAGGAGAAGGAGGCTTATCCGGTACTTTCGCCAGACGGTAAGATGGAAGCCTACATCGAAGGTTACAACGTGGTGGTTCATGAGGCAGGAAAACCTTATACCGAGGCCAAACGAATCCTTACGCAGGATGGTACCATCGGATGCTATTACAGCAACCGCATCCAATGGAGCCCAGACGGTAAGCACATCTTCGTATGCAAGCGAGTGCCGGTAGAGAAGCGCTATGCTTACTATGTGGAATCTTCGCCTGCCGACCAGCTGCAGCCTATTCTCCACAAGCAGGAGTATGCCAAGCCGGGCGATGCCCTGCCACAGCACTATCCGGTTATCATCGATGTGGCTACCGGAAAGAAGGTGGAGGCTGACAGGCATCAGATAGAAAACCAGTATGAACTGGAATGGATGCAATGGACACCAGACGGCAAGGAGGTGACGATGGAGTACAACCAGCGTGGTCATCATCTCTATCAGATGCTGGCGATGAATGCTGAAACCGGCAAACTGCGTACCGTGGTAGAAGAGCGTGCCAATACCTTCGTGAACTATGGTCGTCTGTGGCGCCAGTTTATCAAGGATGGCAAGCAGCTGCTCTGGATGAGCGAGCGCGACAACTGGAATCATCTCTATCTCTACGATGTGCAGAAGTCGAAGGTAATCCGACAGATTACCAAGGGCGAATGGTTTGTTCGCGGCATCCAGCGTGTTGATGAAGAGAAGGGAGAAATCTATTTCTCGGCTAGTGGCGTGAACAAGAATGAGGATCCATATCTGATACATTATTATAAAATAGGTATGGACGGCAGGAATATGGTGGCGCTCACTCCTGAAGAGGGAAATCATAGTGCCCAGTACACCTATGATTACCGTTATCTCCTGGATACCTATTCGAAAGTGGATGCCGCTCCTGTTACCGTGCTCCGGGATGCGCAGACAGGTAAGCTCGTCAAGACTCTGGAAACGGCTGATATCGCTACGCTGAAGAAGCATGGATGGGTGGCTCCGGAAGTGTTTGTGGCAAAGGGAAGAGATGGCAAGACGGACATGTGGGGCATCATCCAGCGCCCTACCAATTTCGATCCGAACAAGAAATATCCGGTTATCGAATACATCTATGCGGGTCCGGGCGATGCCTATACTCCGAAGAGTTTCATGCCGTACAACTGGTACACCACTTCGCTTGCCGAACTCGGTTTCATCGTAGTTCAGCTTGATGCGATGGGAACTTCCTATCGCGGCAAGAAGTTTGAGGAGGTTTGCTACAAGAATCTGAAGGATGCCGGATTTCCAGACCGTGAGCTCTGGATCAAGGCTGCCGCCAAGAAGTATCCTTATATGGATGCGGATAATGTAGCTATCTATGGTTGTTCGGCAGGCGGACAGGAGAGTACCACCGCCGTATTGCTGCATGGCGATTTCTACAAGGCTGCCTATAGTGCCTGCGGCTGTCACGACAACCGGATGGATAAGATCTGGTGGAACGAGCAATGGATGAGCTGGCCTGTTGATTCCAGCTACGTGGAGTGCAGCAACGTGGAGAATGCCCATAAACTGGAGCGCCCTCTGATGCTGGTGGTAGGCGAGATAGACGACAACGTAGATCCATCGAGCACCTATCAGGTGGTGAATGCCCTGCAGAAAGCCAACAAGGATTTTGAACTCGTGGTGATTCCTGGAGCCCATCATACCATGGGCGAACTCTATGGCGAGCACAAGCGCTACGACTTCTTCGTGAAGAATCTGCTGGGCGTGAATCCGCCGAAATGGAATCTGGTAAACAGCAAATAATGATGATAGGTTAATCTCTTGTCATTTTCTTTTCTAAGAACTCTTTCTTTTGAATTTAATTTTGTAAATTTGCACCATCAATCGAAAAGACAAGAACAATGAAAAAGATCATAACAATCTTAGCAGCCGTCTTCCTGATGGCGATGGCGCCTGCTTCTTCCTGGAGCAGAAACATAGTGAGGGAGCCTCTGGTGCGTACCATCACGATGAACACGGGATTGCCGAGCAATGCCGTGAGAAGCATCGTGCAGGATAAGAATGGATTCATCTGGTTTGGTACCGATAACGGCCTCTGTCGGTATGATGGCTATCAGGTGCAGAATTTCTATAACCCGCAGATGCAGTTCGACCAGTATGTGAGTGCGCTGGAAGCCTGCGATGAAGGGCTGCTGGTGGGTACTTCCAAGGGTGCCTTCCTCTTTAATATTGAAACGGAGCAGTTTCAGAGGCTGAGCGATCAGATTACTTCCATCATCTCTTATTTTTCTATTGATGGAAATCGAAATGTGTGGGTTTCTACTCTAGGACAGGGACTCTTCAGATACAACCTTACAACCCACGAATGCCGTCATTATCAGATCAAGGGATGCAAGGGAGAAGTGGTGGCTACCCTGGTGGATGTCAACAACCAGGTATGGGCACTCTGCAATCATCTTCCTTCATCACTCGTCCGACTCAATAAGGCGAATGACAGCTTTGAGATGGTTCCTTTAAAGGGAGATGCATCCCGGCTCGGTGGAATAGCCATGCTCGCCAATTCGGATGGAAGCATTCTGGTGGGAACCTGGAACGATGGATTGTTCCAGGTGGATACCGATGGTACTACCACTCAGCTGATCAATGCCTCCGTAAGCAATTCCGTGCATCACATCCACAAGCTCTATAACGACAGGAATATCAACGTGCTGATCGGTAGCGATGATGGATTGGTGGAGTACGATATCCAGAAACGCAGCTGGAGAATGGTTTCGGAAGTGGATAATCCGAGCCGCAGTTCTGCCGAGCGATTCGTGTATAGCATCACTTCGGATAAGGAGGGCGGCATCTGGATAGGAACTTTCTATGGGGGAGTAAGCTATATTCCTTCTCCTGCCATGAGAAACCGATTCGAGATGCATTCTGCCGGTACCGGCGGACAGAAAGGTAACGTGGTAGGAAGATTTGCCGAGGATGCCAGACATCGTATCTGGGTAGCTACCGATGATGCGGGAGTAGATTGCTTTGATCCGGCAACGGATAGCTTTGTTGATTTCCCGGGCAAGCAGGCTGTGGCACGGTATAATGTGCACGGATTGCTGGCAGAAGGGGATGATCTCTGGATAGGAACTTATGGCAACGGAATCTTCAGAATGAGCTTGTCTTCCGGGGCGCTGAAGCCTTTTTCTGCCGCCGACGAAAACTTGAACAGTTGCTATTGCCTGTTCAGAGACAGCAAACGTCAGCTCTGGGCTACTTCTATGAGCGGAGCCTGTATGCTGGATGAGCAGAAGCAGATTTTCAAGAAAATGAAATCATTCAACAGCCTTACCATCGACATCAAGGAAGATAAGAAGGGCAACATCTGGTTTGCTACTCAGGGAAATGGACTCTGGTGCTACCGACGCAACAAGACCTGGAAGCAGTATCTGAATGATGCGAAGGATACCACCTCTATCTGCAGCAATCAGGTAAACTGTGTGCAGGAGGATGCCAAGGGAAGACTTTTCGTGGCTACGAATATGGGATTGTGCGAGTATCAGCCATCCTCAGATTCCTTCCGCCGCATCGCCATCGATGCGCCTAGTCAGGATTTTGCATCCATCATCATCAATCAGGATGAGATGTGGATCTCTTCTGACAAGGGTCTCATCAAGTGGATTCCCGGAGAACCTACGCTATTATTCAACCGTTATGACGGACTCACCTGCGACCAGTTTATGCCGAATGCCAGCCTGCTGGCTTCAGACGGCAAGGTGTATCTGGGTACTACGCAGGGATTCAATACCTTCTATCCTTACCAGGTAAAGATCAATCACGTGGTACCACCGGTGGCAATCACCTCTCTCGAGCTTTTCAACAAGCACGTGGAAGTGGGTTCCGAGAAATTGCCGGAGTCGCTGAACCACATCGAGCAGCTGGATCTCTCGTATGATGAGAATATGATCAATCTCTCGTTTGCGGCTTTGAGTTATGTTTCTCCGGAGAAGAACCTCTATTCCTACATGCTCGAGGGATTCGACAAGGACTGGGTTACCACGAGCGAGCATCGTGCCACCTACACCAATCTTCCTGCCGGAACCTATACGTTCCGAGTGAAGGCTGCCAATAACGACGGCGTGTGGTCGCAGAATGAAGCGAAGCTCAGGATTGTGGTGCATCCACCTTTCTGGTGGTCGTTGCCTGCCAAGATTCTCTATCTGCTGCTTATCGGCTGGCTCATCTGGCTCTACACCCAGTCGAGGGTGAAGAGAGAGAAGCGTCGCCATCAGGAGGAACTCGACCGTCTGGAGGAGAAGCAGGAGCAGGAGATGCGTGATGCAAGACTGCAGTTCTTCACCATGATAGCCCACGAAATCCGTACTCCGGTTACGCTGATTATCGGACCGCTGGAGAATCTGAAGGAGCAATGGCTGAAAATCAGCGAGAGTGTGAAGGATGGCGAAGCAATGAACCAGACCCTGAACGTGATAGACAGAAACGCCCAGCGACTCCTGACGCTTGTCAATCAGTTGCTCGATTTCAACAAGGTGCAGCAGAAGGGACTGCAGGTTCATTTCCGATTGCAGAATATTTCCAAGCTGATGCATGCGGTGGCAGAACGGTTCGAGCCAACCCTGCAGCAGAAGGGAGCCCGATTGGAGGTGGATTATCCTGCCGACGATTTTTCGGCAATCATCGATAGCGAGGCGATTACCAAGGTAATCAGCAATCTGATGACCAACGCCACCAAGTACACCCGCGATTACGTGCATCTCTCGTGCCGACTTGCCGAAGACGGCGAGCATTTCATCATCTCGGTAGAGGATAATGGTATGGGAATCAGTCCTGATGAGCAGGAGAAAATCTTTGCTGCCTTCTATCAGGCTCACGATAACAAGCCGGGAACTGGTATCGGACTCAACATCGTGAAGAATCTGGTGGAGGCTCATCACGGAATGGTTGAGGTGAAATCGGAAGAAGGAAAGGGCGCCACCTTTATCGTCACCCTGCCCGTCAACCAGGAAGATGCCGTGGTAGAAAAGGAGAGCGATGAGGCTAAGAATCCTATCTCAGAGGAGGATGAAACGATGATGGAAGCTGACGAAAATACTGATGATGCTTCAACCGCAGAGAATGCGGAAGATGCCCAGAAGGGTTATCGCCCTACGATGCTGATCGTGGATGATGACGAGGACATGAGAAACTTCGTGCAGGCACATTTCGCCAAGACGTATCGGGTGCTGACGGCAGAAGACGGCAAGCAGGCGCTGCGCATTCTGAACAAATGTGATGTAACGCTGATAGTGAGCGACTGGATGATGCCGGAAATGGATGGTCCGGAGTTCTGCCGTAGTGTTAGAACGAATCCGAAGACCAGTCATCTGCCATTCATCATGCTCACGGCAAAGACCGATGATGCCAGCAAGGCAGAAGGTATGAACTGCGGAGCCGACATCTTTATCGAAAAGCCATTTTCGATGAAGTATCTGGAGGCGAGTGTGAATCATCTGATAGAGATGCGCAGGCTGCTGAAGAGCAAGTTCTCGCATACGCCGCTGGAACCTATCCAGGAGATTGCGCCAACCAAGATTGATAATGATTTTCTGGTGCAGATGGAGAAGGTGATAGAGGAGAATCTCTCGAATCCGGAGATGAACGTGGCGTTCCTGGCTGCCCAGTTGGGAATGAGCCGAAGCTCGCTGTTTAACAAGATCCGCGGTTTGGCTGATGTTACGCCTAACGAGATGATTCAGGTAATCAGGCTCAAGAAGGCAGCTCGCCTGCTGCGTGAGAAGCACTATCGCATCAGCGAAGTGAGCTACATGGTGGGCTTCAGCAGTCCTAGCTATTTTACAAAATGTTTCCAGAAGCAGTTTGGCATGAAACCTGCCGAATTTGCTGAAATGGGATAAACGGGAATGGGATAAAAAAAGAAAAAGAGAACATTGCAAAACGCGATGTTCTCTTTTTTGTTTTTATTCTTTTTAATCAGATTATTCTTTTTAATCAGATTATTCTTTCTGAATCTGATTATTTCTTGGTGGCTCTGATGAAGAAGCCGATGAGGCAGATGTAGGCGATGAGCGAGCAAACCTCAGACATTGGGTTCACCCACCAGCTTTCTGCGATGCTGACCTCTACGCCGCCAAACTTCAGCAGGGCGCTGACCACACCCATCAAGGCTCCACCGGCGATGAAACCGCTGGCGATGAGCGTACCCTTCTCGCCACGCTCCGCATTCACCTTGGCATCCTTGCTGCGTGAAGTAACATACCAGTTGATGGCGCCACCTACCAGCAGCGGAACGTTCAGCTCCAATGGAATAAACATACCCAGGGCAAAAGCCAGGGCTGGAATCTTGAAGTAAGTGAGCACGATGGCAATCACGGCTCCGATGCCGTAGAGAACCCAAGGTGCACCCACACCATTCATCAGCGGGTCGATGACCGCAGCCATCGCATTCGCCTGAGGAGCAGCCAGAGAACCGGAAGCAAATCCGTAGGTCTCGTTGAGCAGCATCATCACGCCGCCTACGGTAGCAGCACTCACCAGGGTGCCGAGGAATTTCCATCCCTCCTGCTTCTTAGGCGTAGTGCCCAGCCAGTAACCAATCTTCAGGTCGGTAATGAACGAACCTGCCACAGAGAGAGCGGTACAAACCACACCACCCATAATCAGGGCGGCAAGCATTCCGCCAGGACCTCGCAAACCTACTGCCACCATCACCACAGAGGCGAAGATGAGCGTCATCAGGGTCATTCCCGATACAGGGTTGGAACCCACGATGGCGATGGCATTGGCTGCCACGGTGGTGAAGAGGAAGGCGATGGCTGCCACCAGCAGGATGGCGATGACGGCGAAGAGCAGGTTGCCATCCATCACGCCAAACCAGAAGAAGAGGAAGGTGATGAGGATGGTGACGAGCGAACCGATGGCGATAATCTTGAAAGAGATGTCGCGCTGGGTACGCTTCACGTTCTCATCCACATCGCTCTTGCCTTTCAGTTCCTTGGCGGCAAGTCCTACGGCGCTCTTGATGATGCCCCAGCTCTTGATGATGCCGATGATACCTGCCATGGCGATACCGCCGATACCGATGCTGCGGGCGTAGGCACGGAAGATTTCCTCCGGACTCATGGCTCCCACAGTCTTCACGATGCTGGGATCCCAGGCGCTCAGCACGCTGTCGTGGAAGATGACGCTCATGCCTGGCACAATCAGCCACCATACTACGAGCGAACCCAGACAGGTGAAGAATGCGTATTTCAATCCGATGATGTAACCCAATCCCAATACGGCTGCACCTGTGTTCACCTTGAACACGAGCTTCGCCTTGTCGGCAAGGTCGCATCCCAGACTTACCACACGAGAGGTGAAGTTCTCGTTCCACCATCCCAGACTGGCTACGATGAAGTCGTAAAGACCACCCACCAGTCCGGCGATGAGCAGGGGTTTAGCCTGGTCGCCGCCCTTGGCTCCGCTCACCAGCACCTGCGTGGTGGCTGTAGCTTCAGGGAACGGATATTTTCCGTGCATGTCGCTTACGAAGTACTTGCGGAAAGGAATCAGGAAAAGGATTCCCAACACGCCTCCCAGGGCAGAAGCCATGAAGATTTTCATAAACGAAGTAGTCATTTCCGGATATTTAGCCTGCAGGATGTAGATGGCTGGCAGGGTAAAGATGGCTCCTGCCACTACGGCACCCGAGCAGGCTCCGATGCTCTGGATGATGACGTTCTCGCCCAGCGCCTTGCTTCGCTTGGTGGCGGTGCTTACGCCCACGGCGATGATGGCGATTGGGATGGCTGCCTCGAACACCTGACCCACCTTCAAGCCCAGATAGGCTGCGGCGGCAGAGAAGATGACCGCCATCACGATACCCCATGTTACCGACCAGCCGTTTACCTCAGGATAAACCTTGTCTGGCGACATCAGCGGCTTGTATTCCTCCCCGTCCTTGAGTTCGCGAAATGCGTTCTCGGGGAGCTGCAAATTTTCTTTTTCTTCCATTATTTATTGCTATGAACGATGGATTACTTTTCAATTCGGATGATGTATTCACTCATGAAGCTGGCACCTGGCTGCAGGCTGTTCATCATGTACTTATCCTTGAACTCGCCGGTGTATTCAGCCCAGTCGCAGGTACCGAACCAAGGTTCGATGCAGACGAATGGAGCGTGGTTGCCCGGATTCCAGACACCTACGGCAGGAGTCTTGAACTCTACGGTTACGTGTGGCTCGCCCTTCTCGTTGAGCAGGGAAATCTGCTTTACCTGACTCTTGTCGAAGATGTAGGCATCGTCTGCGAATGATTCGTCTGTTACCTCCAGGATACCGTTGTCGGTCTGAACAGTCTCGCGTGCGTTAGGGTCGATGCAGCCTCCGATGGTAGCGAAGAGACGGGTTGGAGCCTCGTTGTCGAGCTTGAGGAAAGCCTTCAGCTTCTCTCCCTTCTTGCAGCCTGGTACCTTGAATGCAGGGTGACCGCCAATCTGGAAGTAGATGACCTTGTCGTCGGTATTCTCAACGTGCCAGATAACGTGGAGTTCGTTGCCGGCAAGGCGATAGGAAACGGCGAGGTTGAAGTGGTAAGGATAGTTCTCGAAGGTCTCCTCGTTGTCGATGAGGGCGAAGGTAAGGCGATCGCCGGTCTTGCCAACGAGCTTGAAATCTACTAGCTTACCGAAGCCGTGACGTGGCAGGGTGTATTCCTTGTCGCCGATGCGGTAAACGCCCTTCCACAATCCGCCAACGATAGGGAAGAGGAGAGGAGACTGGCCGCCCCAGAATTCCTTGTCGCCATCCCAGAGATATTCGTTACCATCAGCATCCTTGATGCTCTTGAGCTCTGCTCCGTGCGCTGAAATTTCAACGGTGAGCTGATCGTTTTTAATTTGTTCCATAGTTACAAATGTTTATTGTTTAGTATCATATTGATTTCTGCTTTGCTACATAATCTTTGCAAAGATACGATTTATTTTGATAAAGAGCAAGAATCGGGCTGATTTTCTCAAAGATGGCAAGAGATTTATACGATTTTGTTAGTTTATCTCGAAAAAATGCCGTACTTTTGCAGCTCGAAACAAATTCTCAGAATAGATTCTCGATATTGATTCTCAGAATAGATTCTCGATATTGATTCTCAGAATAGATTCTCGAAAGAAATGATATTATATAATAAGGTATAAGAAAAAACTTAGTAAAATAAAAAAAGCATTTTTAGTTCAATGACAAGCAGTAATAAAGTTAAGGGCTTTGCGGCGGGTGTTGTAGCCGCCGTGTGTTATGGTACCAATCCTTTGGGTACATTGGAACTTTATGGGGATGGATTCAATTCCAGTTCGGTACTCATCTACCGCTATCTCCTGGCTGTGGCGATGTTTGCCGTGGTGATGCTGTTCCGCAAGGAGAGTTTCAAGGTAAAGTGGGGACACTTGATCCGACTCGCTACGCTGGGTTGCATGTTCTCTCTTTCTTCTGCCACACTCTATGTGAGTTTCCACTACATGGCGGCAGGTATTGCCAGTACCATCCTCTTCGTCTATCCAATCATGACGGCAATCCTGATGACGGTATTCTTCCATGAGAAGGTGACGTGGTCCACCACCCTGGCTATCCTCCTGGCTGTATCGGGTGTGGGCTTGCTCTATCAGGGCGATGGAAACGATAAGTTGAGCACGGCTGGTTTTGCGCTGGTGATGTGTTCTTCCCTGCTCTATGCGCTCTACATCATCTCCGTGAACCAATGGAAGAATCCGGGAATGTCGAACATCAAGTTCACCTTTTACATCCTGTTGTTCGGACTCATCACGATGTTCATCTATTCGTTTATTGCAGGCGAGAAGATTCAGATGCTGCAGACTCCTATGCATTGGCTCTATGCTGTCCAGCTGGCGTTGTTGCCAACGGTACTGTCGCTCTTCTTCATGACGATTTCCATCAATCTCATCGGCAGTACTCCTGCTGCCATCATGGGAGCGTTGGAGCCTGTAACGGCAGTTATCATCGGCGTCTGTATCTTCGGCGAGAGTTTCTCCTTCCAGCTTGCCATCGGCATCCTCGCCATCCTGGCTGGTGTAACCATCATTATCGCCCGAAAGAAATAATGCATTCTCTTAAACAAAAAAATAATGCATTCTCAATTTTAAAGAGCAAGAACTTTTATTAGAAAATAAAAAAATGAAGGCTGCCTCCGCAATCAAGTCGGAGACAGCCTTTTTAGATTGAATTACAATCTTCCCTTTATTTCATTTTATTCTTTCTATCCTTTCCCGATTCTATCTCAGAATATCCTTCAGCGCAAAATTGGCGAGGATGCTGGTGCTCTGGCTCAGCATGCGGATGAACTCCTGCGCCGAGTTCTTCATGTACGCATCCTTCAGGATGTGGATGCAGCCATCCATCTCGTTGTCGGCAGCATCTATCGGAATTGCTCTCATGCCTTTTTCCAGGATGGTGGTGGATTCTGAAAGAACCGTTACCAGGTTGCTGCGATGCAGGAGGTCGAAGATGATGTTCACATTATTCACCTCTACCATGATCTTGAAGTCGAGATCCTTGCCCTCTATCAGGTAATCGAAGGCGTTGCGAGCCTGCAGCCCCTTGCATGGAAGGATGAGGTCGTAGCGTTCCAGCTCTGAGAGCTTGATGGATGAAAGTCGTGCCAGGGGATGGTTCTCGTTCACGATCGCCGCCAGACGGTTGCTGAAGATGGCACGGCTGTCAATCGCCTTGTCTGTCTTGATTGGCTTGAAGGCAAGCACAAGGTCGAGCTCACGCTTCTTCAATCCATCCATCAGCTCCTGCATCGAACGGTACTGGATGTTCAGCTTCACGTGAGGATAAGCATGGAGGAAGGCGATGAGCGTTTCTGCCATGATGTTGCTGAAGGAGTAGGTGACGCCGATGTTCAGTTCGCCGGTGAGCATCTCCTTCAGGTCGTTCATGTGGTCAACGCATGCCATGGTGCAGTTTACGGCATTCTGGGCATAGGGAAGAAGCTCCTTTCCTGCCTCGGTGAGATAAACCTCGTGCGAGTTACGTTCGAAGAGCGGCAAGCCTATTTCCTGTTCCAGATGCGAAATCTGCTGCGAGAGGGTACTCTGCGTGATGTAGAGCTTGCGCGATGCCTCCGAGAAATTGAGCGTCTCGGCCACCTTCAGAAAATATTTGAGTTGTCGTATTTCCATTTTCCTTTTTTCTCTAGTCTTATAATTACGCGTGCAAAGATAAAACTTTTATTTTAATTAGCCCTGCTTTCGGGCAAAATAATCAGATAAATCCTGTAATCTGTGAGAGATGAAAAACAATCTTACTTGATTTCCACTTCGTGCAGATCCACGAATTCGCCATTCTTCTTCTTTCTCTCCACCAGCATGTTGAGCAGCTTGCGCTTGCGGTTGTCGGCGATGAAGCGGCGGAAGAATACATTAGGAATGGCTACACCCAGGGCGATGCAGATGATGGCGAGCGAAGCCTTGATCAGGTTGTTCATTCCCACGGTTACCTCGCCTACCACGCCGTGCATGTCGATGAAGGCAAACAGGGCACGATACATCAAGACTCCAGGTACCATTGGGATGACACTAGGAATGGTGATGCATTGGTGAGGGGTGTGGAACCAGTGGCGTGCCTTGATGACGATGACGCTGATGAGTGCAGAACCGGCAAGGGAACCGATGCTCAAGCCCATGTCGAGACCGATGTTGCCATTGGATGGACCCAGGTTGACGAAGTTGCGGAAGCAAACGGCGATGATACCGCCCACAGCCACAGCTGGCAACAGGCGTCTTGGAATGCTGAAGATGGTAGAGAAGCCCATGGCTGATACGGCTGCCGCGATGGCGAACTCCCAGTATTCGTGGTGAGGAGTCATGGTGAGATCCTTCACGAAGTTGTCGATGTGGCACACCTGGATGGCAAAGGCAATACCGAATGCCATGGCAAAGAGCATCAGCAGGGTGTTCAGGGCGCGAACCATTCCCACCTCTATGTAACCGTCGAGCATGTCGCTCACGAAGTTGATCAGTGGAACTCCCGGCACGATGAAGAGGGCGCACGCCATCAATGGGTGCCAAGGGGTAGCCGAATGCATGAAGCCCGGAAGGGCGGCTGCGATGGCTGGATTGAGCGAAAGGAAGGAGGTGAGCCACGCTATCAGCGTTGCCACGAATGCCGAAATACCGATGGCTACATAGTTGTTGCAGCCCTTGGTAGGCAGGAACATTCTCAGGCGGAAGCCCAGGATGGCTGCCAGGGAACAGAAGAAGAATGCTGGCCAGTCGCAACCGAACTGGATGCAGAATCCGCCGCAGGCAAATCCGCCGCCGATGGCTACCTGCCAAGGGGTGAAGCTGCGTGGAGTGGACTTGATATCGTTGAGTGCCTGCTCATACTGTTCGAGCGAATAGTTATCCTTGATAGCTTGCCAGGTGAGCTTACTTACCATCGAAATGGAGGTAAGGTTGATGCCGTGCTTTTCGCAACGCTGGAATTTGGAGAAGGAATGCTCCTCGTCGCTGTAGTTCACCATCAGCACATTCCAGTTGATGTAAAGGTGCATGTAGCGTTCGTCGAGACCGAGGAACGCTGCAGCACGCTTCATCGTACGCATAATGCGCGAGGTGTCGGCAGCACTCTCCATGAGAATGCTGCCTGTACGTAATAATAAGTCGAGTTTCCTTCTGAGTTCAGTTTCTGCGATTTCCTTGCAGGTGTTCTTGCTGTTGTCTGCGCAATCGCAGATTTTCATGTTTTTTTCTGTCATATATTTATCCGAATACGAAAATGATGATCTGAATGGTTACGATTCTGAGGAACATGGCGAAAGGATAAACATTCGCATAGCCTACAGATGGTGCATCTGCTGATGTCTGCTCACGTACGTAAGCCAGGGCAGATGGATTGGTGTTGGCGCCTGCCAGCACTCCGAGCAATGTATAATAGTTGATGTGGAACACGTATCTTCCGATGATGCCGCCCACGATGATTGGAATCATGGTGATGGCGATGCCATAGAGAATCCAGGTCATTCCGCTTTCTGATGCCACGGTCTGGATAAACTGTTCGCCGGTGCCCAGTCCCACGCAAGCCAGGAAGATGCAGATGCCTATTTCGCGGAGCATCAGGTTGGCCGAGATGGTGTTGTAGGTCACGAGGTTGTACTTCGGACCGAAGTAACCTATCAGGATGGCAACTACCAGAGGGCCGCCGGTCAAACCGAGACGCAGGTTCTCGTTGATGCCTGGGATGAAGAATGGGATGTTTGCCACGATGCAACCCAGCATGATACCCAGGAAGATAGGAATCAGGTTAGGGTAGTTGAGGCGCTTCATCTGGTTACCCAAAACCTTCTCGGTATGGGCGATGGCAAGCTCTGTACCTACCACGGTAACACGGTCGCCCAGCTGCAGCTTCAGCTGTGGAGTAGCAATCAGATCCACACCGTTGCGGTTAACACGGGTGATGTTGGCGCCGAGGTTTGAACGAATCTGCAACTGGCTGATGCTCTTGCCGTTGATGCCTGGCTTGGTGATGCGGATGCGGCGGGTAATCAGGTCCTCTCCGAATTTCTCCTCGCTCACCTGAACCTTCTCGCCGAGCAGGGCGATGACTGGCTCTTCTACGGTAGGGTTGGCTACAATCTGCAGGATGTCGCCCTCGTTGATTCGGGTCTGTCCGTTTACCACCTCATCGTGCTTGTCGCTATCTTTGCGGATAATCTTTGAAACCATGAAGTCGCGCTTCAGAATTTCTCTCATCTGCTTGATGGTGTCGCCGAATACCATCTGGTTGGTCACCTTTACAGAGAAGGTGTTCAGGGTCATCGCCTCCAGGTGTCCCATACCGCGCTTGGCTTCAGCTTCCTCTTCGCTCTTGTTGATGCGCAGCGCATACCTTAATATAATAAAGGAGAGGATGACGCCGAGCACACCCATAGGGTAGGCGATGGCGTAGCCGGCTGCGATGGATGGAGCATCGATGTGGCGCAGGTCGCTGAATGCCTGCTGGGCAGCTCCGAGTCCCGGGGTGTTGGTAACGGCACCCGAGAGAATACCAGCCATAGAAGTGATGGATGTTCCCGAGAACGAGAAGATGGCGAGGGTGGTTACGATACTCAACGCTACCACGATGATGCTGAGCAGGTTGAGGCTCTTGCCGCCGTTCTTGAACGAAGCGAAGAAACCTGGTCCTACCTCCAGACCGATGGAATAGACGAAGAGAATCAGTCCAAACTCCTTGAGGAAGTGGAGCAGATGCTCATCGAGATTGAGAGAGAAGTGACCGAAGATGAGGCCGATGAAAAGAATCCATGCCAATCCCAGGGAAACTCCCTTTACTCTCAACTTTCCTAAACTCAAACCCAAGGTGATGACCAACGCCAAGATCAGCACGGAGTGGGCTACTCCGCCTCCCCACAGATCAGGGAAGCCATAAAACAGATTTTTTAAGATATCCATGTTCTTATATTAAACTATGTTATTGATTTTTACTATAACCGCATTTCTCTGATTTTCGATTGCAAAGGTATGGATAAAATCGAAAGCAAAAAAGGATTGGTGTTGGAATGAGTCGATTTCTGCTATTGGAAATTTCGATAGAAGAAGGAGCGGATAACGGGGAGAATGTAGCGCAGGAGAAAACATTTAGGCGAAATATGAGATTTTTCGGCATAAGATGGCGGCTTTTCGCAGAATTTGTTGTAACTTTGCCTTCACAAATGAATAATAGCGAATAGACAATGGATAATAACAATAAGATGATAACGGATACTCCAAGAGAGAAGGAACTGGAGACCAGAGACGAGCTCTTCCTTGCCGAGGTAAAGGACAAGCGAGTGGCCGTGCTGCTTTCGGGCGGCGTGGATAGTTCGGTAGTGGTGTGGGAGTTTGCCCGACTGGGCCTGCACCCTGACTGCTTCTATATCAAGATAGGACCGGAAGAAAAGGAGGAATGGGACTGCTCTTCTGAGGAGGACCTGGAGATGGCTACTGCCGTGGCACGCAAGTATGGCTGCAAGCTGCAGGTAATTGACTGCCATCAGGAATACTGGAACGAGGTGACTCGCTATACCATGGATAAGGTGAAGGCTGGATTCACCCCGAACCCTGATGTGATGTGCAACAGGCTCATCAAGTTTGGTGCCTTCGATGAGAAGATGGGTCACAATTACGACCTCATCGCCACAGGTCATTATGCGCAGACCGAAACGGATGAAAACGGCGATAAATGGCTCGTCACGAGTCCTGACCCCGTAAAGGACCAGACCGATTTCCTGGCTCAGATAGAGAGTTGGCAATTACGAAAAGCGATTTTCCCTATCGGTCATCACATCAAAAATGAAATTCGTGAGATAGCTGAAGAGGAACATCTCATTAATGCCAAGCGCAAGGATAGTCAAGGAATTTGCTTCCTGGGGCAGATTAATTATAACGATTACATCCGCCGATACCTGGGCGAGAACCCGGGCGACGTGATAGAGATGGAGACGGGTAAGCGCATCGGAGGCCACAAGGGTTTGTGGTTTCATACCATCGGTCAGCGCAAGGGTCTGGGCTTCGGCGGTGGACCTTGGTTCGTAATCAAGAAGGATGTGGAGAAGAACATTCTCTACGTGAGTCATGGCTACGATCCTCAGACGGCGTACAAGAAGGATTTCCCATTGCAGGATTTCCATTTCCTCACCCGCGAGGTGGCGATGCAGAAGGTAACGTTCAAGATCCGCCATACGCCGGAGTATCATCCAGCCACTATCGAAAAACTCGAAGATGGCAGATGGATGATACATTCGGAAGAGGCGATCCACGGCGTGGCTCCCGGCCAGTTCTGCGTGGTGTATGATGAGAATCATCATCGCTGCTATGGTTCGGGGGAAATTACTGTATAAATATAATAAAGTGGAATTGTTATTCAGCGTAATCCGATGAATAAAATCTATGAAGAAACGAAAAAAGGATGTGTCATGCAGTTATGGCACATCCTCTTTTTTGTTATCCTTCTACGAGGCTGTTCAATAATCCCTGGCAGGCATCTTCCAGGAGCGTGATTACCAGCTCGAAGTCGCTGTAGTCGCCGTAGTATGGATCGGGCACGGTGGTGTATTCACGATGGTGGGTCAGGAAATCTGCCATGCGCACCACCTTGTCCTTGTCAGCCTGGCAGGAAGCCATGGAGGTGATGGCGCGGTAGTTCTCGTTGTCCATTACTACGATGGTTTCGAATCTCCCGAAATCAGACTTCTGAAACTGGCGGGCGTGACTGTTGAAATTGTAGCCATGCTCGGCTCCGCATTTTCTCATGCGGCTGTCGGGCAGCTGACCTACGTGCCAGTTTCCGATTCCTGCAGAATCGATTTCAAACTCATTCTCCAGTCCTGCCTTCTCCACCAGGCTCTTCATGATGCCCTCGCCGGCAGGCGAACGGCAGATGTTGCCCAGGCAAATGAATAATACCGTATGTTTACCTTTCTTTGTCATTCTTCTGATATTTATTAAATGTTTGTCAATATTTGCAAGTAAACTCCATATGCTCTGAAAGTATGCTCCATCCCTTGCAAGTAAGCTCCACACGCCCTGAAAGGGCAGAAGCTCCTAGCCCAGGGCAACGCCCTGGGTTGTTCGGCGTTATAAACATACGCCCTGTAAGGGCAAAAGCTTTAAAGTGTTGGTAATGAAGCTTTTGCCCTTACAGGGCGCCTTGTTGGCTGCTGTTTGTACCCAGGGTGTTGCCCTGGGCTAAGAGCTTCTGCCCTTTCAGGGCGTGTGGGTGAAATCATCCACTTCAGTCCTTTATCGGAAAAATCTTAGTCAATTTCCTCATCAGCCTCGTAACCACCCATTTCGCGGATGGCATTCTTCAGCATCGTATATTGCTGGTAGAGGTTGTTCACAGCCTCCTCGCCCTTGGTGTAGTCGTGCATTGGCGCCTTGAGGAAGAAGCTCAGGAAGCGCTGGATGCCGTAACGGCCGGCACGGGCAGCAAGGTCGCTCAGCAGACAGAGGTCGAGCAGCAATGGAGCAGCAAGGATAGAGTCGCGGCACAGGAAGTTGATCTTGATCTGCATTGGGTAACCCATCCATCCGAAGATGTCGATGTTGTCCCAGCCCTCCTTGTTGTCGTTGCGAGGTGGATAATAGTTGATGCGTACCTTATGATAATACTGGGTGTCCTCGTCGTTGCCGTGACCATAGAGGTCTGGCTGCTCCTCTGGCTTCAGGATAGTCTCCAGGGTAGAGAGCTTGCTTACCTCCTTGGTGTGGAAGTTGGCTGGCTCATCGAGAACGAGACCGTCGCGGTTGCCCAGGATATTGGTTGAGAACCATCCGTTCAAGCCCAGGCAGCGGGTGCCGATGATAGGAGCGAAACCACTCTTCACCAGGGTCTGACCGGTCTTGAAGTCCTTGCCTGCGATAGGCATCTGGGTTTTCTCTGCGAGTTCCCACATGGCAGGAATATCAACCGTAGTATTAGGAGCACCCATGATGAAAGGAGCACCTTCGGTAAGGGCAGCGTAGGCGTAGCACATGGATGGGGCGATGTGCTGGCGGTCGTCAGCCTTCATCGCAGCCTCGAGAGCTGCCAATGTGCCGTGAATCTCCATATCCACCGGTACGTAGATTTCTGTAGATGCAGCCCATGCTACCACGATGCGAGAGCAGCCGTTCTTCTCCTTGAAGTCGCGGATGTCCTGGCGCAGCGCCTCTACCATCTCCCATCGGGTCTTGCAGTCCTTCACGTTGTCGCCATCCAGGCGCTTGGCGTAGTTCTTGTCGAATGCAGCCTTCATCGGAACAATCTGTTCCAGCTCCTCGCGCACAGGGTTGATGTCCTTTTCCTTCAAAACCTCGGCATACATGGCAGCCTGATAGGCATTCTGAGGATAGACATCCCAGGTGCCGAATACGATGTCGTTGAGGTTGGCAAGAGGAACGATGTCCTTGTAGTGCAGATACTTCTTGTCTGCGCCCTTGCCCACACGAATCTTGTCGTACTGAGTCATTGAGCCTACTGGCTTGGTAAGTCCCTTGCGGGCCATCAGCACACCTGTCATGAATGTAGTAGATACTGCACCACAACCTACAACCATAATACCCAGCTTGCCATCAGCTGGTTTTACATTGTTCTGTTTCATTTCTAATGAATTATTAAGTCTTCTTTTTATTTGATTGATTGATTTGAGGGCAAAGGTACTGAAAACTGATGAATAAAGTGCAGTTTTTCACCAATAATCTGCCATATTTTTAGAAAAATTAGCATTGTAGAGGTAAAAAAAGCGAAATAAAGTAAGTATCTTTGCATCATATTTTTAAAATTCAAAGTTTTTATAGCATGACAATAACGCTTAGTATCTTGATCATTACGGTTGCCATGTTTATTTGGGGCAAGGTGAGAGCCGATATCGTGGCGCTCACAGCCCTGGCAGCACTCCTGGTTTTCGGAATTCTTACGCCAGCCGAAGCCCTGGCTGGTTTCTCTTCGCCCATCGTCGTCATGATGGTCGGACTTTTCGTGGTGGGTGGTGCCATCATGCAGACAGGTCTCGCCAAGCTGACGGGCAATAAACTGATGGCACTCTCGCGCGGCAACGAAACCATCACCTTCCTGCTGGTGATGCTCGTAACCTCCTTTATCGGAGCCTTCGTGAGCAATACCGGAACGGTGGCCCTCATGATGCCTATCATCATGAGCCTGGCAGCAGGTTCGGGCATGCAGTCGTCGCGCTTCCTCATGCCGCTCGCCTTCGCCGGAAGCCTGGGCGGAATGCTCACACTCATCGGTACACCGCCCAACCTGGTTATCGACGAGGTGCTTACCGAGGCTGGCTATCAGCCGCTCGCCTTCTTCTCCTTCTTCCCCGTGGGCATCATCGTCATCGCCATCGGCATCATCGTGCTCATGCCGCTCAGCAAAATCTTCCTCAGCAGGAAACAGAGCGGAAAGAAGAAGAATACCAAGTCGCTCGATGACCTGGTGGATGAATACCGACTGCTCGACAATCTGCATCGCTACATCGTGCCAAGCAACCGGACTTCTGCCGCCAGGGATGAAAACGGCGAGCCGATGAACATCGTGGGAAAGACCCTGAAGGAACTCTGTATCCAGAAGAAATACGGAGTGAGTATCATCGAGATTAGAAACGAGAAGAAATCGAGACTCGGACTGGTGCAGGACGTAAACCAGAACATGGCGAAGAGCAGCAGTACCATTCAGGAGCACGACATACTATATATAATAGGTGACGAGCAGAAGATGCAGCGCTTTGCCCAGGATTACGGACTGAGGAGGATGAAGGACGTGAAGATTGATTTCTACGACCTGGGACTGACGGAAATCGTTGTGATGCCTACCTCCAACTTTGCCGGTCTGCGCATTGGCGATGCCAACCTGCGCAAGCGATTCGGCATCAACGTGCTGGGTGTGAAGCGAGGCGGCTCATCATCCTCTTCTTCTGAGGGTGGCAGAGGTGGCAACGAATACATCACGGATAATCTGATAGCCACCAAGCTGCACGTGGGCGATATGCTGCTGGTGCAGGGCGAATGGACCAACCTGGCGCATCTTACTGCCGATACTTCCAACTGGGTGGTGCTGGATCAGCCGGAGAAGGCTGCCGATAAGGTTCTGCTGGATTACAAGGCGCCTGTGGCAGCTGCCATCATGCTGCTGATGATAGCCATGATGGTGTTCGATTTCATCCCGGTGGCTCCGGTTACGGCGGTCATCATCGCCGGACTGCTCACGGTCTTTGCCGGATGTTTCCGCAACGTAGAGGCTGCCTACAAGACCATCAACTGGGAGAGCATCGTGCTGATAGCCGCCATGATGCCGATGTCAACGGCGCTGGAGAAGACGGGTGCTTCGGCATTGGTATCTCAGGGGTTGGTGGATAGTCTGGGAGCGATGGGACCAACGGCTCTGCTGGCGGGCATCTACTTCACCACTTCGCTCATGACGATGTTTATCAGCAATACTGCCACGGCGGTTCTCATGGCGCCTATTGCCCTGGTGGCAGCCCAGCAGGTGGGGGTGAGTCCATACTCCTTCCTCTTTGCGGTGACCCTGGGAGCCAGTATGTGCTTTGCCTCTCCGTTCTCCACTCCGCCTAATGCGCTGGTGATGAAGGCGGGTGGCTACACGTTTATGGATTACGTAAAGGTGGGTTTGCCGTTGCAGATCATCATCGGCGTGGTCATGACCTTCGTCCTGCCGCTGCTGTTTCCTTATTAAATTAAGGTAATGTTTTCTTATTACAATAGTTCGTTAATAATTCAATAATGTGCTAAGCAGATATACGCTGTAAGCACGAGAGTCAAGGTCGGAGTCAGAAAGAAAATCCTATAATTTCTTGGCAGTTTCAATAGCGTATCTTCGCAGCAGATTTATAGAATCTAAAATAATCAATTATGGGTAGATACATCAACCCTTTTACCGATTGGGGCTTCAAGCGTCTCTTCGGTCAAGAGTTCAGCAAGGACTTGCTGATATTTTATGCCAAAGGAGCATGAGGTGACAAAGTTTAGGACAGACGTTGCTTTGAGGGAGAAGTCTAGTGACACTATTTTTTCTGACAAGCTTCGTTTTATCTATCTTTCTCTTCCTTTCTTTAATAAGAGTGAGGAAGAATGCGAGAGTGGTTTTGAAAAGTGGATTTATGTGTTGAAATATATGGAAGTATTGGAGAGATTGCCTTTTACGGCACAGAAGAAGATATTTGATCATCTTGCAAAATTGCCAGATGTTCGTTACTTGAGTAGTGAGGAGCAGGAAAAATACGATGAGAGTATTAAGGCTGTTATTCCTGATGATGAGGAGATTGAGATAAAATAAATATGAATCATAACGAAAATAGCGAAAAGATGAATCAAATTACGATGCTCGGAACGGGAAATGCTACGGTTTCCCAGATTTATAACACCTGTTTTCTGCTCAAGACTTCCAGCACTCTGCTGCTGGTGGATGCGGGCGGAGGAAACGGAATCCTCTCGCAGCTGAAGAAAGCGAATGTTCAGATTTCTGATATTCATCATCTCTTCGTTACCCATGCCCATACCGACCACGTGCTGGGCGTGATCTGGGTAATCCGTATGGTGGCACAATGCAAGGGTTACGAGGGATTGCTGCATGTGTATGGAAACGACAAGGTGATGAAGGTGATCAAGACCATTATCGACATGATTCTTGCCAAGAAGCAACTGGCGAAGGTGGCTGAAAGGGTGGTGTTCCATCAGCTGGAAGATGGCGATTGTTTCGAAGTGGGGGATATGAAGCTGGAATGCTTTGATATTCAATCTACTAAGGAGAAGCAGTTCGGATTCCGGGCGGAATTGCCAGGAACTTCAGAAGATAATGTTTCAGAAGATAAGACTGCATCCGATTATGCTTCAGAAGATAAGGCTGCATCCGATAAAGCTGCATCTGATAATCATGCTAAACCTTTGGTTTTGGCGTGTCTGGGCGATGAGCCTTATAACGAGCAGAACCGTTGCTACATAGAGGGGGCGGACTGGATGATGTGCGAGGCGTTCTGCCTCTATGCCGACCGGGATACATTCAAGCCTTACGAGAAATGCCACAGTACGGCGCTTGATGCCGGAAAACTGGCGGAGGAACTGGGGGTGAAGAATCTCATTCTTTATCATACGGAGGAGAAGACTCTTGCTACCCGTAAAGAAAATTATACCCGTGAAGCTGCTGAGAACTTCAAGGGTAGAATCTTCGTTCCGGATGATTTGGAAGTGATTGAGCTATAGGATTCTCTGGATTTCCACTTCCCGCTCTCCGAAATCTATCATGGCGTTGAAGAGGCTCACTTTTTCTGCCTTCTTGAGGTCTTCTGGTGTGAGGTCGGCTTCCTCGATGATGCCGGCTTCCAGGAGCTGGGCACACTTGGTTCCCTGGAGCAGGGGATGCTTGGGGGTGAGCCATTTCTTGCCATCAAAAAGGGCGAGATTGGTGAAGGAGGTGTCTGTTATGAGGCCGTTTTTTACGATGATGATTTCATCGCAATCGCCCTTCTGGGCTACCAGGGCGTTGAGCGCACTTCGGTCTGTGCTCTTGTAGGTGTAGTCGATGGAATCATCCTCTACCACCTTGAGGGAATGAATCTCCTTCATCTTGTAGGGGGCATACTCGATGGCTTCCACGCCCTGGACGCCATAAACTACTCGTGCCTTGTAAAGGTTCATTTCTTCTTTGGGAGAAATGAGGGATGAAAGATTTATTTCTTCTGATGCAATGGATGGGAAGAACCTGCTGATGGTTCTCTCCATTCTTGCCTGATGATAGGGCAGGGCCAGGGCCTTGCCGTTCTTGATTTTTATTGTTTCTACAAATTGCTGTTTCATAATTCTCATAATTTTTTGTGTAATCGATTTCCTAATATTCGGAAGATGGATTTTCTTGAATCGGAAGATAGATTTTCTGAATCACTTCTTCGTATTCCTTCCGGCAATCGCTCTTCGAGGTGATACCGCCACCTGCCTTGAAATACAATTCTCGGCTTACTTCAGAATTCTTTCCTTTTTCTGTCTTGGAAGGCGAAGCTTCTTCTTCGACGAATCGAATCATGACGGCGGAATTGAGTTCGCCCTGGTCGTAGATTCCCATGATGCCCGTGTAGAAGCCACGGTCGTAGCCTTCTGCCTCGTGGATAATCTGCATGGTTTTATCCTTCGGGGCGCCCGTGATGGAACCGGCTGGGAGCTGGGCATCGAGGATTTCGCCCAGATGCTGCCGGTAATCTTCGGGCAGGCGACCGCTGATTTCTGAACTGGTTTGCAGGATGTCGCCCTTGTTGGTGTGCAACACGTCGATGTAACGATATTTATCTACTCCTACGTTCTCTGCCACCCGGCTCAGGTCGTTCCTGATTAAATCTACGATGGTGGCGTGTTCTGCCGCCTCTTTCCGGTCTTCCATCAGTTGTTTTTCAGCATCGGGGAGGGATGCATCCAGGGTTCCCTTCATCGGATAGGAGTAGATTCTTCCGTTCTTGATTCTGACGAAGGTTTCGGGCGAAAAGCAGACGAAAGGATTTGAAATCTCTTCGATGTTCTCTTCTTTCGGATAAGTTTTGTTCTGAAATTCTTCTTCCATCTTATCAGCTTTATTCTGCGATTCTTCTTCTTTCTGCTGAGCTTTATCTTCTGCTTGATTTCTCTTTCTTCTGAGCAGCAGTTTATACTTTCCTTTTGCCTGGTTGAAAATATCCTCTAAAGGGAGATTGCAGCTTACGGGAACCTTGCAGGTGAGATTCGTGAGATAGCTGTTGCCCGCCATGATGTTGTTCTTCACGATGTCGAAACTTCGCTCGTAATCCTCATAAAGGGGTGGGGCTATCTGCCAAGAAATCTTCGCAATCTTTTCCGAATTATTTTTCATCTCATCAGAAGAATTCCCTCTTCCTTCGAAATCGAAGAGGCATTCTTCGGGATTTATATCTGATAGCTGGCGGATGAACGCCTTGTCGCCCTGATAGTTGATGACAAAGAGAAAAGGCTCGTCCTGGCTTGCCAATCGGTTGATTTTATCTATCATTTCCTGTTTCATGTCTGCAAAGATACTGCTTTTCTTTGGATGGGCAAAAGATTGGTGATAAAATATTTCAAGGCTTTGAGTTGCTGGAACACAAAAAATCCCGAGACATAGAGAAATGCCCCGGGATTCCGTTGATAAAAACTATGCAAATTGTTATTCGTTTTCTCAATACTTTTGCAAACTTTGTTATTCGTTTCTCAATTCCTTAGCAGCCTCTACCATTCTAATGAGCGAGGTCTTGGTTTCTGCCCAGCCACGGGTCTTCAAACCGCAATCCGGATTCACCCAGAGCTTGCTCTTGTCGATGAATCTTTCCGCTTTTTTCAGCAAATCTACCATCTCCTGAGTCTCTGGTACTCGGGCAGAATGGATGTCGTAGACGCCCGGACCAATCTCGTTAGGATAGTGGAAATCGGCAAAGACATTCAGTAATTCCATCTGCGAACGGGAACACTCGATGGTGATCACGTCAGCATCCATCGCAGCAATATGTTCGATAATATCATTAAACTCAGAATAGCACATGTGGGTGTGAATCTGAGTCTTGTCTTCCACGCCGCTGGCTGAAATCCGGAAGCTTTCTACCGCCCATTTCAGATACTCATCCCATCCTGACTTGCGCAAAGGCAAACCTTCGCGGATGGCTGGCTCGTCTATCTGGATAATCCTGATGTTGTGGCGCTCCAGGTCGCAAACCTCATCACGGATGGCGAGGGCTATCTGCTTGCAGGTGAGAGAACGGGGCTGGTCATTTCTTACAAACGACCATTCGAGGATGGTTACCGGACCGGTGAGCATTCCCTTCATCGGCAACTGGGTGCACGACTGTGCGAAGGTGCTCCAATCCACGGTCATCGCCTGCTTGCGCTCCACGTCGCCATAGATTACTGGTGGTTTCACGCAGCGGGAACCGTAGCTCTGAACCCATCCGTTCTGGGTGAAGGCAAAGCCTGCCAACTGCTCGCCGAAATACTCCACCATGTCGTTGCGCTCAAACTCGCCGTGCACCAGCACATCCAGTCCAATCTCCTCCTGCCATTCTATGCATTTTCGGGTTTCTTCCTTCAGCAGTTGATTGTATCCGGCAGCCGAAATTTCGCCCTTCCTGAACTTGGAACGCCATGAGCGCACCTCTTTGGTCTGAGGAAACGAGCCGATGGTGGTGGTAGGATAGAGCGGAAGATGGAGCTCTGAATGCTGAATCTTCTGGCGCACCTCGAATGCTGAATGGCGCTGCGAATCCTTATCGGTTAAGGCGGCAACCCGGGCTTTCACCTCTGGGTTGTGAATCAGGAAAGAAACCTTTCGGTCGGCAATATCCTTCTGATTTTCAGCAAAGTAAGCCTGGATGCCTGCTGCGTAGTCTTGTTCTGCAGTCTTTTCCTGATGAGAGAATCCCTCTTTAGTCTCACTCCCGGCAAGCGCCTTGATGGCAGCCAGTTCCTCTATCTTCTGTGCCGCAAATGCCATCCATCGCTTGATGCCGGCAGGGAGATTCTGCTCCTTGGTTTCGAGCGCCAGATCGTATGGCACGTGGAGGAACGAGCAGGAACCTGCCACGAAGACTCTATCGGCTCCGAGCTTGCCTTTCGCCTTGTTTACTAGCTCGATCGACTTCTCCAAATCGTTCTTCCAGATGTTGCGGCCGTCCACTACGCCGAGCGAGAGAATCTTGTCTGCAGGCAGGATGTTGAGGATGGAATCCAACTGCTCCGGGCATCTTGCCAGGTCGATGTGGAGGGCTTCCACAGGCAGGTTTACCGCCAAATCTGCGTTATCTTTCAAGCCATCGAAATAGGTGGCTACGATAATCTTGAGGCGGGTGTTCTCTCTGATGTAACCGAACGCCTTCTGGATGGCGTTGCGCTGCTCATCGTCCAGGTCGAGGGCGAGATAAGGCTCGTCTATCTGAATCCATTCTGCTCCCTTCTCTTCCAGGGCTTTGAGAAGTTCGACGTAAACCGGGAGAACCTTATCGAGCAGATCAAGGCGATGGAAACCATCCTGCATTCCCGTGATATCCTCCTTCTCCTTTCCTAAAAGAAGGAACGATACTGGACTCAGAATCACGGGCTTGGTCTTGATGCCCAATTCCAGGGCTTCGCAGAATTCATCCACCACTTTCGTGTCGAAGAGTGAGAATTCCTGATCCTTCACAAATTCCGGAACGATGTAATGATAATTCGTATCAAACCATTTGGTCATCTCCATCGCAATCACATCTTCCTGCTCGTTCTGCTCGCCGTGGGCCATGGCGAAATAGAGGCGGAGCTTATCTTCCTTCAGACTATTGTAGCGCGAAGGGATGGCTCCGAGAGTGAGGGTGAGGTCGAGGGTTGTGTCGTAGTAGGAGAAATCGTTGGAAGGGATGAGGTCGATGCCTGCCTTCTGCAGCAAGTTCCAGTTTTCTCTGCGGAGATTTCTGGCGGTATTCTCCAGTTCGTTACGGTTGATCTTACCAGCCCAATAGGCTTCGCAAGCCTTCTTGAGTTCACGCTTCTTACCAATGCGAGGATAGCCCAGCACATTTGTCTTGATGTTTTTGATACTACTCATATCTCTTGTTTTTTATGTTGTTATTCGTTTTCGGCTGCAAAGGTAAGAAGAAGAATCTCATCCGCCAAATATTCTTTCGTTTTTAGGAAAACATTCTGAAATATGCGGAAAACGATGATTGCGGCAGAATAATATTCTGTAAAAACAGAAAGTTCCGAAAAGAAGAGTAGTCAATGGTACTGGGCTTCCGGGGGCTAACTCTCGAAACTTCAGTTAATAAGCTTCTCCCTGCTCTATTTCTTCCTGCGTGATGCGCTTGCGGTCGATGGCGCGCCAGGCGAAGACGATGTAGGCTAGGACGAACGGGATGAGGAGGGAAACTATCGCCATGGTGCGGAGCGTGAACTCGCTGCTGCAGCTGTTGGCGAGGGTGAGCGAACTCTGAAGGTCGATGTTCGACGGATAGTAGGCGGTATTGTTCCAGCCGGCTATCAGCAGAAGAACCAGCACGGTGAGCACGGTTCCGATGCCCGTAAACCAGATTCCCTTTCTATACTGCACGCTTCTCGATGACTTGTAAATGCCGAAGAGAACGAGCACTACACCTATTAATAATATTACAAGCAAGATTGGCATCTCCAGAAGATTGTGAAGATACTTCATGCTCTCCAGCGTAATACTGCCTGAAGATACTGCGCTCATTCCTGCTCCTGCTGCCGTGCTGAAGCCGTCCTTTATCATTAATCTGATGAGGAATGGTAGGAAGAACAATAGGAAGAGCAGGGCATTCCATGGCAACTGGCGGGTGCAGCGTTCCTGAATCTGCTGGTGCTCGATGTTGTTCTTGATGTAGAGCATGCCCAGAATGCGGGCTAGCATCAGTACGGCAAGGCCCAGCACCACATTCCATGGGTTGAGCAGGGCATCAAGACCATGACTGGCGTTTGCCCAGCGGCTGATAACGGGTTGCAGACTGTTGGTAATATTCCCCTTGTCTATCAGGAAATTGCTGCCGTTGAAGAAGGTGGCTACGGCCCCGCCAAGAAGCAGAGGGCCTACGATGCCGTTGATGATGAGGCAGATTTGAAAGGTCTTTGGTCCAAGAAAATTACCTATCTTGTTCTGGAATTCATAGCTCACCGCCTGTATCACAAATGAGAACAGGATGATCATCCACAGCCAGTAGGCTCCGCCGAAACTGGTGCTGTAGAACAGCGGGAATGAGGCGAAGAAGGCTCCGCCGAAGGTGACGAGCGTGGTGAAGGTGAACTCCCATTTTCGCCCCGTGGAGTTGATGATGAGGCGACGCTCTTCTTCTGTTTTCCCCAAACAGAAAATCAAGGTGTTGGCTCCCTGTACAAACATGAGAAACACCAGCAGGGCTCCTAATAATGATACGAGGAACCACCAGTATGATTGCAAAAATTCGTATGTCATAATACTTTCGGGTTTTGTTGTTTACTGAAAAACTATCCTATGATTCTTTTCGAAATCTTTCTGAAAAAATATTGATTATCAGAGAGATTATTCATATTCCGGTCCTTTCTTGATCTGCTTCACCAGGATGCTGATTTCCACGGCGAGCATGGTGGTGAAGAGTGCCAGGAAGATGAAGAAGGTGGTGGCCACGCTGCCTGCCTCGATGTCGGAGATGGCGGCGCTTACTGGCAGCAGGTCTTGGATGGTCCAAGGCTGGCGACCGATTTCTGCTACTATCCAGCCCGATTCTGAGGCGATGTAAGCCAGCGGAATCATGATGATGGCGGAAATGAGGAACCATCGGTATTGGGCGATTTCCTTCTTATAAACCAAGAAGAGGCTGAGGGCGAAGAAGAGGATGAGCAGGCAGCCTACTCCCACCATCAGGCGGAAGGTGTAGAAGCAGATAGGGATGCTCGGTACCAGTTCCTTGGCGTCCTTGATGTAACCATATCCGAAGTATTTCATATTCTCCTTCAAGATTGGCAGCTGGTCTTGCGCCTTGGTTTCGCGATAGGTTTTCAGGGCAACAATCGCCTTCTTGCCCCGAGCTATCTTTTCCTGCACGGATGGTTCCCGGGTGCCATCCTCCTTAGTATAACCCTTGAGAATATCGTTCACGCCAGGCACGTAGCCATCGGCTGTGCGGGTGGCTAGAAACGAGAGCATGTTGGGGATGGCGATGCGCATGGCTGGCTCCTGCTCGTTTTCGTAATCGGGCTGCCGGAAGGGGTGAACGGCTGCTATCGCCGTAAGGCTCTCGCCCTTGCCACCATTATATAATGCTTCCATCGCAGCCAGTTTCATTGGCTGCACCTGTGCCACCCGATAGGCGGAGTTGTCGCCGGTCATCGCAGCCAGCAGGGTGGCGATGAGTCCTACTCCGGCACCTATCTTGATGCTCGCCTTGGCAAGTTGGGTTTCTCTCTTCTTCAGGAGATACCAGCAGCTTACGGCTACCACGAAGGTGGCGCCGATGATCCACGAGGAGGTGACGGTGTGGGTGAACTTGTTGATGGCGAATGGCGAGAGAGCCACATCCAGGAACGAGGTCATCTCGAAGCGCATGGTGTCGGGGTTGAATTCCTGCCCCACCGGATATTGCATCCAGGCGTTGGCTACGAGAATCCACCAGGCAGAAATGGTGGCTCCAAGTCCCGTGAGCCAGGTGGAGGCAAGGTGGAAGCCCCGGCTCACCTTATCCCAGCCGAAGAACATTACCGCCACGAAGGTGCTCTCCATGAAGAATGCCAGGATGCCTTCGATGGCTAGGGGAGCGCCGAATACGTCGCCCACAAACCAGGAGTAGTTGCTCCAGTTGGTTCCGAATTCAAACTCCAGGATGATTCCCGTGGCAACACCCATGGCGAAGTTCACGCCAAAGAGTTTTTGCCAGAAACGGGTTACGTGCTTCCAGAACGGTTTGTTGGTGCGGTAGTAACATGTTTCGGCGATGCCCATGATTACTGCCAGTCCCAGGGTGAGGGGCACGAATAGCCAATGGTAGATGGCCGTGAGTGCGAATTGCGCCCTCGACCAGTCGATGGTGGCTGATGTAATGTCTAACAAAAGATTTGTCATCATAGTTGAATGGTTTTAAAATTGTTATTATATAATGTTTTTGTATTTCTTCTGATAATATAGGATTGAAATTCAGAGTCTTATCTGTTGAGAATTTCCTTGGATACGAAGCCAGCCTTGTCTCCGTTCTTTGCATTCGTATTGATAAAATCAGGAAAGAAGAAGAGCTTGAGCACCAGGAAGATGATGGCAAGCTTGATGAGGATGATGGTCCAGAGCGTCTTGCCCAGGGTCATCGTCCTGAAACCATCGTAATAGAGATGGAATATTTGGGATAGCAGTCCTTTTTTCATCGGCTTCACATCCGTTTTCATCAGGTTTTTATCTTTTTTCTTCTGCATAGTCACTCCTTCTTTTAAAAATCTGCTGCAAATCTACAATAAAATTATGTAACTACCAAATATTTTCTTGAAAAAGTTACAAAAAGATTGTTTTTAGATATCTCATAAGGGAGTTATTTTAAAGTTTTTCTTTTTAATTTCATCTGTTTATCCATCAAAAAGTAATCTATCTTCTCTAAAAACTCTCGTTTTATTCCTTTATTTTAAAAAAAATGCCTATCTTTGCAGTCGCATTACATCAAATGGGATGCAAAAAACTTATCATATAAAGGAGAAAATGAGGATAAAGTATGATTTGAAATAAAGTTGATGAGAAGAAGAATGTTATGAAGAAAGAGATAAATGCAAGAGAAACTTCCAGGGCGGCGGCATTCGAATTATGGATGTCGTCGCCGATGCCGATGGTAACCCTGACCAAGACATTCGACGTTTCCCGAATTTTGAAGATAAGCAGGAAGAGGGGATGGAAATTCAATATGGTCTTGTGCTGGGCGATAGGTTGTGCTGCATCGAGAACCAGGGAGTTTTATCTTCTTCCGGAAAAAATATCCGGCTCATCCTGGCGATTGATGCAATACGATTCTATCGCCATTAACGTAATTGTGGAAAATAAGAAGGGAGGAATCAATTCCTGCGACATTCCTTATTCTGATGATATTCAGAAGTTTAATGAAGATTATCTCCGTCTGACTTCTGAGGCTGCTGCTGAATGCAAATCATCTTCTTTAGAGGATGCGATGGTGGTGGGAACATCGGCGATGATAGGAACGGAGCTTGATTGTATCGTGAATCAATACACGGATTTGTTCTGCAACCCTATGCTGATGTGGGGGAGTTATCGCCGTGGTTTCTTCCGAACCACGCTCCCCATCTCCTTCCAGTTTCATCATGTTCAGATGGATGGGGGCGAGGCTGCAAGATTTATGAAGTTATTGCAAGCTATCATGAAAATAACTAAGTTGTAGAAAGTAATTCGGCATTTTAGGAATAAATGAGGCAATTACAATAAAAAAGTTCTAATAATCTTTGTACTTTAAAGAGAAAACCTTACCTTTGCATCTGAATTTAAACGATTAAGATTATGGATGTAAAACCTTATATAAACCCATTTGAAGAAGGTTCTGGTGATAAGGTTGAAGAACCGGTAACAGTTCGTACTTCTTCTGCTCATCAGCTTGATGCTTTGCGCCATCAGGTGATGGATGCTGTTGCTTCGTCTGATGACAAAGTAACCTTGGTGTTGTGTCTGGATATGTTGACACATCAGAGAAAACATCGTAGAATTCATCGTGCTGGAAAATCTGATGCAGAACTGGCTGCTACGCTTTCTGCGACGACCGATTGGAATGATACAGACCATGCAGATTTATCTCAGATAGATTATCAGAAATATAAGCCTTATCGTTCACCTAAAGTTCAAAAAACAATAGAAAAATGGTTGTAAGTTCTGTTGAGCAAAGAGAAATTATAAGCTGCATCTCAGAAAGTTTTATGGATAAGCTGCATCTCAGCAAGTAGAATTAAAATATAATGTGACGAAATGTATAATTAATTTGATGTGAAGAAATAATGAATATAGAATCTGTTAGAGAGTATTGCCTCTCGCTTCCCCTCGTAACCGAGGCTTTTCCTTTTGATGAGCGGACCTTGGCGTTTCGCATTTTGGGCAAGATCTTTGCCTGTGTTGACCTGGAGCGCCCCGAGTGGGTTACGATGAAATGTAACGCCGATTACGCCCTCGAACTTCGGGAAGTCCATCCCGAAATAGAAGGCGCATGGCATTGGAATAAGAAATACTGGAATCAGGTAAACCTTTATGGCACGCTGGAAGATGATTTCATCCAGGCCCTGATTCGCCACAGCTATTCCGAAGTGGTGAAGAAGCTCAAGAAAAAGGAAAAGCTTGAGCATCCCTTAATTCCGCAACACTATAGTTTATAATATTTTTTAAGTACCTGAGCAACAAAAAGTTGCTTAGGATTTTGTTATGTCAAAGAATTCACTTATATTAGTGTTGCAAAAAAAACAAGAGAATTCGATAAATGACATGGCAAAAGTACAAATAAAATCTGAGAAACTTACTCCTTTTGGAGAATAATCCCCGATAAACCACTGTCATTGTTGGCGACAATGTCAATCGGCGTGGGTTGTCCTTATCGCGGATTTTTGTTCATACCTGATGTGAGATATCATCGGGTCCGGGCTCATCTTTGACCATATCCATTATCCTTTTACGGCATTCACCCTTTGTTTTTGAGCCTGATTTTCTCATGATAGAAATAGTTCACGATGACAGGCTTACCTTTTTCGGAGCGTCCGTAAGGCAAATCGTTCACCCGATAGGGAAAGCCTTGTGTTTGTGCATACTGGGATATGTCCTGTTCCAAAGCCTGCCAGTAATCAAGTTTTTTCTTGTTGTATATCTCTTCGTACAACGGAAAGAGCTCGGGATATTTCTCACGAATATACGTCATTATTCCTCCTTTGAATTGTCCACGCAGGTTCAGATTTTCAAGCCATATCAAATCGGCATAATTTTTCACCTCCCCAATAATCGCCTTCACATCGGTTATTCCAGGAAATATGGGTGAAACGAAACATACGGTACGGATGCCTGCCTCATAGACTTGACGCATCGCTTTCAGGCGACGTTCTATGCTCACGGCATTGTCCATATCCGTGCGGAACCGCTCATCAAGCGTATTGACCGACCACGATACCGTTACTTTAGGAAAACCTTTCAATAGATCGAGGTCACGCAGGACGAGGTCGGATTTCGTACAAACCATAATCTCGGCATTACTTCCATGTAGTTCTTCGAGCAATTTACGCGTACGACGGAAAGATTCTTCATACGGATTGTAACCATCCGTCACAGAACCTATCACAATACGCTCGCCATCATATTTGTGTGGATTCTTTATCGGTTTCCAATTCTTCACGTCCAGGAATGCTCCCCACGGTTCGGTATGTCCAGTGAAACGTTTCATGAACGAGGCGTAGCAATATTTGCAGGCGTGTGGACAGCCTACATAGGGATTGACCGAATACCCGCCGACCGGCAGCGAAGATTTGGTCATGACACTCTGTACATCTATTTCTCTGATTATTTCCTTTTCCATATTTTTTCTATAAATTGTTCTGGTAGCTCTTGAATCATTCGGTCTTCTCCCATGATAGGCAAAAGGTCTTCTTTCATAAATACCGGAATGTGATTTCTTTTCGCCTGTTCTACAATATGAAGTACCCATTCAGGATTGGCATCTACTTTCCCTTTCCTTTTGCCTGTTTCCGTCCCTATAACAATCCATTCGTAACCCTCCAAATCTATCTCACCCACATCCTCAAAGAGAGGTTCAAAAGTGGCATGATAATGTTTAGAGCGAATGTGACCTTTTAATTCCTTCAGCCGTTTCTTCTCGGAAGCCCTAGTCACAGTAACTCCCATCCATACGTTTTCATCGTTATAAGTGATTTGATACAGACGCTCATAATATTATTGTTTCTCCATCTTCAGGAATAATCAGGCGACTCATTTCTATTTCGTGATGCATGGCCTCGTTACGCAGAATTGCGCGTGTGGTCTGCCCATGATCGGTAGCTTCCATGTGGACTGCTATTAGTTTGATGTGAGCGGGAAGTTCATCAAGCATGGTCATAACTTCCTGTTCGTCGGGAATAATAGAACCTTCTGTTCGAGAAAATTCAGGGAATATTGCACCTCCACTGTTCACTATGATGTAATCGGGAGAAAACTGTTCTATGGTCTGACGGATACACTCCTCCCACTTGCAGTCACTCATTATATATACGGTAGGGAAACCAGACGCGGTAAGCACATAGCCGGATACCGGCCCCATCATTTCTCCAATCTGTCCGAAGCCATGGTGCCCTTGGATGCGATGAATGGTTAAATCTCCAATGGTTTTGTCTTTTTCAATGCTTTCTACATTGGTAAAACCATCCTGCTTAATACCCTCTTTATCCTGCGGTTGTGTCAGGAACAGGATGTTCTTCGCTAAATGCTGTTTCACTGTCGGGTCGTAATGATCAATATGGTTGTGTGTCAGCAATACCATATCCAGACCATCCGTAATTTCATTCATCGGCATCGTAAGATGTACTCTGGGTGTCTTATATACTCCGAGGGCCGACTGCAAAGTGCCTTTTTCGGCAAGCATGGGGTCAACAAGTATCTCTTTTCCAGCATAATGAATTCGCAAAGTTGCATTGCGAATCAGTCGAATTATAACATTTTTTTTCTTCATGATTTGTTGTATGAGTCCACTTGAAAAAGTGGGTTCTATTTAAATTAAACAATAGCCTTGGGTAGTTATATTCTGCCCTTGGCGTTAACTAACTCTGGCGAATAGTTAAGTGTTCATTAGTTGGTCAAACAACTTTAGCACGCAACTACAGCCTTAAAAATGCCTCAAAATGGGGCTATTCGCTCTTTGAACTACTTATTTTGCAATTTGGAGACTTAATTGGCAGTCAAACCAGAAAAGACAGACGGCGCATGTTTATCCAAGCGCATCTTGCAATTTTCTACCACTCCACCTTATCATTCAGAATCACGCCGTCGGTTGCATCTTCGGCTGTAAAGGTTTCGCCCTTATACTGCACGCAGAGCATCACGAGTGGTTCTGTACCATTGTTGCGAACGGAGCGCTTGCCGTCTGGTGCTACTCTCACCACGCTTCCCTCCTGAACTGGGAATACCTTGCCATCCACCTGGAACTCGCCCTTGCCGCTGAGGAAGAAATACAGTTCCTCGTGGTTCTTGTGGGTGTGGAGGAAACCTGTCTCTGTGCCAGGAGCAAAGCTCTGGAATGAGAACTCGCCACCAGTAGCGTTCACGCTCTGACCTCCGAATACCTTTCCAGGAATCTTAATCTCAGGACCCAGCTCTAAGGTGTAATCCTTGATTTCACTCATCTTACCAAAATCTGTGGCCGTAAAGTTTGCAGCCTTTGCAATAAGGTTTGTTTCTTTCATCTTGTCTGTTATTTTTTAATATTTATATTTTTCTTTCTTTATTTCACTTTATGTTATTTCTTATTGTGAATTTGTGAATACTTCTGCTTTCAGCTTTTATTTCTGAATTGCGTTGCAAAGATACTGAAAAAAACTGGTTCCTGCAAGAAGGCACTTGGGGGTAAGATGGTTACCAGGAGGTAACTATTGCGTGGGAATGGGAGAAAGAAAAATGAAGCGTTAACTTAGATTAACTTGGTATGTTTGGTATCTTTCCGGATATTAGTTACTTTTGTAGCCTATTGCAGAATATTGCAGAGTTTTGCAGAATATTATAGATTATTGCAGAATATTATAGTAGAATATAAAGAAGATAGATTATGGGAAGAATGATAAAAGAAATGGTAGTGCAGGACTGTCCCATCCGTAACGTCCTGGCGCGCGTTTGCGACAAGTGGTCGCTACTGGTAATCTACACCCTGAAATATCATCAGGATGGCCCCCTCCGGTTTAATGCCCTGCGTAAGCTGATTCCGGATATTTCGCAGAAAATGCTTACCAGCACGTTAAAGTCGTTGGAGGCTGATGGCTACGTTACCCGCAAGGCTTATGCCGAGGTTCCGCCAAGAGTGGAGTATTCTCTCACACCCCGTACTGAAACCCTTATTCCTATTATGGATCATCTGATAGACTGGGCGCTGGATAACATGGCTGTAATTCTGAAGGATAGGGATAAGGCAACAGGCTGATTTCCCAGATGAGTTTTCCGGAAAATCATTCATATTTTCTGTAGTTTGGGTAATGCATGTTTTCTGGATTCTTTGTATCTTTGCACCCGGAAATCATAATTATAAATATAAGAAAATGTATATTGAGAAGATAAAGTCGCCAGCCGACTTGAAGAAGCTGGATTTGAAGGAGCTGCAGGTGGTGGCTGATGAAACCAGACAGGCTGTGCTGAACCGTGTAAGCAAGCATGGCGGTCATGTGGGACCGAACCTGGGATTCGTGGAGGCTACCGTGGCGCTTCACTACGTTTTTAATGCGCCAAAGGATAAGCTCGTGTTTGACGTAAGCCACCAATGCTATCCGCATAAGGTGCTCACCGGACGAGCTGCGGGATTCCTCGGCGATGTGGATGACATGAATGCCATTTCGGGCTATTCTTCTCCTGCCGAATGTCCGGAGTATGATAACTTTGAGGTGGGACATACTTCTACTTCCGTGAGTCTTGCCACCGGTTTGCAGAAGGCGCGCGACGTCAAGGGTACCGATGAGAACATCATCGCCATTATCGGCGACGGCTCCCTTTCGGGCGGCGAGGCTTTCGAGGGACTGGATGAGGCTTCGGAACTCGGCACGGGCATCATCATCGTGGTGAACGACAACGAAATGTCTATCGCCGAAAATCATGGCGGAATCTACAAGAACCTGCGTGCCCTGCGCCAGAGCAACGGCACCTGCGAGCACAACTGGTTCAAGGCGTGGGGCTTTGAATACAAGTATCTGGAAGAGGGTAACGACATAGAAAAACTCATCCAGGTTTTCGAGAGCGTGAAGGATACGGATAAGCCTACCGTGGTTCACATTCACACAGAAAAAGGTCATGGATTTGCGCCAGCTGTAGCCAACAAGGAGGCTTGGCATTGGGGAATGCCTTTCAACCTGGAAGATGGCAGCCGACCAAGAAAGAATGCCGATGGAACCATTCCGGAGGTTGCTCCAACAGAGGATTACGGCACTTTATTCTCTGACTGGATGCTCAGCGAGATGAAGCAGGATAAGACCCTCATCGCCGTAACCGCCGGTACTCCTACCGCAGGTGGTTTTACTGCCGATAAGCGAAAGTTGGCTGGCAAGCAGCACATTGATATGGGAATCGCCGAAGAGCAGGCGGTGGCCATGATTTCGGGAATGGCGAAGGGCGGATTGCATCCGGTATGGACCGTTTACAGCACCTTCATCCAACGTACCTACGACCAGATTGCGCAAGACCTCTGCATCAATTCCAACCCAGCCGTAATCAACGTGGTAGGAGGCGGAGTGAACTCGATGAACGACATTACCCACATCTGCCTTTTCGATGTTCCGATGCTCTGCAGCATTCCGGGGCTCATCTATCTGGCTCCAACCACCTGCGAGGAGTATTTCGCCATGCTCCGCTGGAGCATTCTGCAGGATAAGAAACCTATCGCCATCCGCGTGCCAAGCAATGGCGTGGTTCATACGTCAGAAGCCGTTGATGCTGAGTATGGCTACGAGGCAAAGTACAAGGTGATGCACCAGGGCGAGAAGGTAGCAATCATCGCCGCCGGTTCGTTCTATCAGAAGGGCGAGAATGTAGTCCGCTTGTTGGCTGATAAGGGTATCGATGCAACGCTCATCAATCCCCGTTATCTGAATGAGGTGGATGCCGAAGTGCTGGATAGCCTGAAAGCAAACCATCAGTTGGTGGTAACCCTGGAGGATGGCTCGAAGGATGGCGGTTTCGGCGAGCGCATCGCCTCTTACTATGGCACTTCAGAAATGAAGGTGATGGTGGGCGGCATCAGAAAGGGTCTCTACGATAGATATGATGTGCAGCAGTTGCTTTCGGATAATCGCCTGCTCGATGAGCAGATTGTGGAAGACATCTTGTTAGTGATTAATGATTAGTGATTAGTAATTAATGATTGGTAATTAATTATTAATGATTAGTTATTAGTTAGTCGGCATAGTTAGTTTTTATTTAACGAGAAATCCAAGCCGGAGAATCATCTCTAGCTTGGATTTCTTCTGTTTTATCATCGAATGTTTGTCTTAATCTCATCTTAATCTTCATCCCTGTCATTATCTCAATCATCGTCATCGTCATCATCGTCATCATCATCCCAATCTCTATCGTGCTTCCACTTCTTCTTGTCGTGCTTCCACTTCTTGTCGTGCTTGTGATGCTTGTGATACTTGTGATGCTTGTCCGGCTTTCCAGATCCATAGGTTACATGGGTTCCGCCTGGCCATCCTGGTCTTCCGTAGCTGCACTCTGGGCGAGGGCGGCGCTTGTCGTGACCCCAGTTATGCTTTGGATACTTGGTGTAAATATGGTGAACATACACATGATTCTGCCAGCCGATAGGGCGATAGAAATAGTAAGAGTCCTTGAATCTCTTCCATTGTCTGGCGGTCATCATGCGCTTGAGCTGCTTGTTGCGGTAATGCCAGCCGTAGGCATCGATGTCGCGATAGCTTTGGATGCCATTGAGATAATTGAGATTGATGTTCAGGATGCTGTTGCGCTGAACGCTGCTCAATCCCAGTTCCACCACCATCTTATCTGTGATAAAACGAGCCTCTGCCTGAATATCTGTCAGTCTCTGAGCATTCATAGATGTTATCATCATCCATGCTGCTACCAATGTCATAATCATTCTTTTCATAACTATCTTCTCTTTAAAGGGTTATTACTGCATTTATTTATTTCTGGTGCAAAGATAGAGAGAATAGCTGAAAAAAGCAAAGGGAAAACCATAAACCAGCGTATGATTTTCCCTAAAAGCATCGGGGGAAACTCCCGTAATAAGATTGTAGTATCTTTTATCTGCTAATTCAAATCCTTGTAACCTCATTGACACATAATACCCCTACCTTTGCACCCGAAATTTAACAGATTCCACCCCGAAAGGGGAAAGGTATCATCAATATTTAATAATGTATTATAGTCAGATAAAGAAAAATGGAAAAGAAAGTATTGGGTAAGCATAGCAGCATGAATGGCTTTGCTATGATGAAAGGTAGAGTAGCAACTGTAGTTTTGGCTTCGGCTTTATTGTTGGGCGGAGGCTTGACTGCTCAGGCTCAAAACGCAGCATTAACCACCTGTTCTCAGAGTGCAGCAACCGCCATTCCGCAGAATCCTAACTGGAAGGCGAATGCTGCCGAATGGCAGAAACTAAAGGGCGAAATCACCCTCTACATGACCAATGACATGGGACGAAACGGCTACTACGACCAGAAGCCTATCGCCGAACTGATGGGCGAGATGGCGGGAACGGTAGATCCGGAATGCGTACTTGCCGTGGGCGACATCCACCATTTCAATGGCGTGGCTTCTACCCAGGACCCTCTGTGGCTTACCAATTATGAATATGTTTATTCTCATCCCGACCTGATGCTCAACTGGTTCCCGGTTTGCGGTAACCATGAGTATCGTGGTAATACCCAGGCTTTTATGGACTACGGCAAGGTGAGCCGCCGCTGGATGATGCCAGCCAAATATTACACCAAGGTGTTCGACCACAAGGGAACCACCGTGCGCGTCATCTTCCTCGACACCACTCCGCTCATCGATTCCTATCGCAAGAATACGGAAATCTATCCTGATGCCTGCAAGCAGGATGCTGAGGCTCAGCTCTCCTGGCTCGACGAAACTCTGAAGAATGCCAAGGAAGACTGGGTCATTGTGGTAGGCCATCATCCTATCTACGCCTATACCACGAAGAAGGAGAATGAGCGCCTCGACATGCAGAAGCGCCTCCTTCCTGTCCTCCATAAATATAATAATGTGGCGATTTATGCCTGCGGTCACATCCACAACTTCCAGCACATCCGGAAGAAGGGCGACAACATCGACTACGTAGTCAATTCCTCTTCGTCTCTGGCTCGCCCTGTGAAGCCTATCGATGGCACCGTGTTCTGCAGTCCTGCCGATGGTTTCTCTGTATTTACAGCAGATAAGAAGCAGCTTAGAATGTCGATGATTGACAAGGATGGAAAAATCATCCACACGGTTTTAAAGGTAAAAAAGTAAAAAGGTAAAAGAAGCTTTTTTTCGAAAAGTAACGAATGAAGATTTCAATAGCGATATAGATGAAAAGAATTTTGCTGAGTGCGGCGCTTCTTGCCGCTGCAACTACCGCCATCCAGGCACACACGCTGGATGGTGTAGTCAAGGATAACAAAACGGGCGAGCCCCTCATCGGAACCGTAATCCGGGTAAAGGAGCTGCCCAACGTGAGTACCACCACCGGACTTGATGGTACTTTCACCCTGCATGAATTGCCAGATAAAGGCAAGTTTACCATCATCGTTTCCTACATGTCTTACAAGACCAGGGAGATGGTAGTGGATGTGGCTAAAGACTTCTCCAAGGATGGAAAAGAGGGAAAGGATGGACAGTTGACCATCGCCATGGATGAAGACCTGAAGCAGTTGGGCGAAGTGGTGGTTACCGGTCATCGTGAATACCGCAGCGACCGCAGCGCCATAGAAACCGTGAAGAATGCCGGCAACGTGCTCAACGTGATGAGCCAGCAGAGCATCCAGCTTTCGCCTGATGTCAACGTGGCGAGCGTTCTGCAGCGAGTATCGGGTGTAACCATGGAGCGTGATGCATCGGGCGAGGCTTCCTACGCCATCCTCCGAGGCATGGACAAGCGCTACAACTACACCCTGGTAAACGGCGTGAAGATTCCTAGTCCGGATGATAAAAACCGTTACATCCCATTGAATATCTTCCCTTCAGATCTGATGGACCGCCTTGTGGTTTCCAAGTCTCTGACTGCTGATATGGAAGGCGATGCTGCCGGCGGCGTGGTTGATATGGTGATGAAGGATGCCCCATCCCGCTTTCAGATTCAGGCAAATGCAGCCATCGGAGCAAGTGATTATTTCTGGAAGGATGGCAGAGATTATCTTACCAGCAATCGCTCTGATTATACAAAGAAATCTCCTTACGAGGCTTTCGGAAAAGACTACAAGGCGCAGATGAGCGATTTCAAGAACGGTCCTGTTCAGTTGAAGAGCCATTCTCTTCCTGCTCCTAACTTCATAGGAGGTCTGAGCATCGGCAACCGCTTCTGGAACGACCGCCTGAGCGTGATGCTTGCCGGAAGCGTGCAGAATGTTTTCCGTGGTACCGAGCGCACCTACAATTCCGTAAAGATGGCTTCGGGCGAGCAGGCCATGTACATTTCCAATCTGCAGCATCGCTACTATAGCATCCACGACCTTACTGCGGGTGCTCATGCCAAGTTCGACTTAACCCTGCCTGGTCACAAGCTGGAATGGTACAACATGTATGTGCGCACCAATTCCAAGGGCACCAGATACAACAATAGCGTCAACACCGAATACATCGGAGCCGACAGCTACACCCAGGATGATGAGATGCGCTCTCTCTCAACCACCCAGAGCATCTTCGCCACCAACCTGAAGGGTACGCATCATCTAACCAAGGATTTTATCGTAGATTGGTCGGGCGTATTCTCGCAGGCTAAGGAGGAAGATCCGGATAGAACTTACGTTACCCTGACCAACTCCATCAGCAGAACTGCCGAGAATGGCGGCGATGCCGTTTCGGGTTCCATCTGGGAAGGCGACAAGAATATCACAAAGACCCTGCCTAAGAGTGCCGAGCGTCGATTCCAGCACAATAAGGATACCGATTGGGCGGGTTACATCAACCTCTCTTACGATACCCATTTCGCCAACTCTGTGGAGGCACTCTGGAAGGCGGGAGCGCAGTATCGCAGAAAGGAACGCAGCAACAGATATTATTCTTACATCTTCAATCCTGCCGACATCTCGCAGCGATTGGATGGCAACGGAATAGACCAGTATGCCAACATCGATTGGGTTTGCAAGACTCCTTATTCTCAGGCTTCTCAGCTCAACTACGATTCCAAGGAGCACATCGGCGGTGCCTACGCCATGGTAACCCTGAAGAGCGAGGTGGGCGAACTGAATGCCGGTTTCCGTGCCGAGCACACCAACCAGATTTACACCATGCTCCAGCACTTCCGCAACATGGGACAGGTGGGCGAGCAGAGCTACTGGGATTATCTGCCATCGGCATCCATCAAGTGGACACCAACCAAGAAGATGAACGTGCGTCTCTCTTACTATCGCTCTATCAACCGTCCGGGCTTCTACGAGATAGTGCCTTATCAGATTCAGGGCGAGGAGTATCAGGAAAAAGGTAATCCAAACCTGAAGCGTGCCCGCATCGACAACATCGACCTGCGCTGGGAGTGGTTCCCAAGCAAGACCGAGCAGATTCTTGCCGGCGTATTCTATAAGTATCTGAAAGACCCTATAGAGCAGGTGTTCGTAACATCGGATGGCAAGATTGGCGCCGGAACCGATGCCTACTACATGCCGGATAACCTGGGTAATGCCAAGAACATGGGATTTGAAATCGATGTGATCAAGTACATCCGCCACTTCGGAGTGAAGGCGAATTATACTTACACCCATTCTGAAATCACCACCTCGAAGCGTGAGTACCAGGAGGGTAGTGCCGAGTATAAGACGGGCGTAACCCAGACCCGTCCGCTGGTTAACCAGGCTCCTCATACCGCCAACATCTCCTTATTATATAAGGATACGGAGAATGGCTGGAATGCTCAGCTTGCCTCTTCCTTCACGGGCACCAAGCTCGCCCTGGTTTCTCCCTTCAAGGATGCCGACCAGTGGGACAAGGCGATGTTCGGTCTCGACCTGAGTGCCGAGAAGCAATTCAAGAACGGCATCTCCATCTTCTTCAAGGCAAACAATCTGCTCGATGCCAAGCGCGAGAGATACTTGAAGACCGTGAACAAGAGCAACCTGGAGTATGAGGGTCAGAAGAGCGATAAGACCATCGTGGGAACTTATCAGTATGGCAGAACCTTCCTGCTGGGAGTAAGATACAAATTATAAAACAAGAAACTGTAAAAATGAAAAAGATAAATACTTTTGCTGCTTTGCTGTTGATGGCAGCAGCTGCAATGTTCTCCACATCTTGCGAGAACGATAATATCAATCCATACGATTACGTGAATAATGGCGGTAATGGAAGTAATGAGAACCAGGGTTCTAAGGATGTCATTACAACGAAGGTGGCAGAATATCCTGCCGGTTCTGTGGTTTGGACCAAGGATACTACCCTGAGCCAGAGCGTTGAGATTCCTGTAGGAGCATCGCTCTACATTGAGCCGGGCGTAACCGTTACCTGCAAATCAGAGGTTCAGGTGCCGGTAGAAATCGTAGTATTGGGCAATCTCTATTGTATGGGAACTGCCGAGAAGCCAGTAGTCTTTACTTCTGATACCAGGAAGCCTGCCGATTGGGGCGGCATCATCTGCGGATATAATTCAGAGGAGGTGGTGCTCAACCACGTGGATGTAGCCTATGCTGGTGCTACTCCTACCGAGAGTTCAGCTTCTTTCCAGAACAAGCTTTTCAAGACCACCATCGATGGTGGTGTGCCAGCCTTCCATTTCTGTAATGTGAACGGCAAGTTTGTGATGGCAAACAGTTTCTTCCATGACAACTACAACGACCAGACTTACTTTACCGGTGGTAACGGCGTGATTATCAATAATATCTTTGCCGATAGCGGAAATGCAGCCGATGGTGGCGAGGCCATCAATGTGAAGTCGGGTTGCAAGCTCGATGTAGCCAACAACCTCATCTACAACGCCTGCACCAACGCCTTCAAGCTTTCGAATGCCGGCAATAGCAAGGTGATTCCTCTCTCTGAGATGACCGTCTATAACAACACCATCGTCAACTGCGGCTGGCGCCGTTCCAAAAACAAGAAGGGTGGTTCTGTCTGGGTAGAGAAGGCAGCGAAGCCAATCTTCGTGAACAACCTCATCTACGATTCCCGTTTCGGATTGAAGCAGCCAAAGAAGGATGGTGCTGATATGGAGCACAGTCGTCTTACACCAAATTACTACTTTGCATCTACAGAGACTGGCGTAGCGCAGATGGCGAAGGATGCAGAGCTCGGCATCTGGTTTGATACCGATATCAAGAGCAGCGTGGCAGGTCAGCTCAATCCTCTCTTCAAGAACTTCACTCAGAGCGAGAAGATAAACATCAATTGCGAGATAGATGATGTAGCCCAGGGTGCTCCATTGGCATTCGACAAGAGTTGGAATTTCGATTATCAGGCAGGCAGTCCTGCTCTTTCTGGAGGTGTAACCGATTTTGCCCGCCTCTTCCCAGAGGGCCTGCCATTCTTCGGCATGAAGCAGGTGAATTTCCTGGATAAGAATAACGACCAGAACTATTACTTCGCCGCCCCATTGCCAAGTGCAAGATTCGGAGCGTGGCTGTAGGATGAATAATAAATAAGATGAATATAAAAGGAAAAAGCGTGCAGGCAACATCATTGTCGCCTGCACGCTTTTCGTTTTTATCATTTTTATCATCTAAATTTGTTGTGATTTCCAATCGAACACGATGGTGTTGTCTTCTTTGATATTGAAGCTCATACCTACCTTGATAATTTCCTTGCCGCTCATGGCAAAGGTATTGACATAATGCTTGCTTTCTATCTGCTCAAGAGCCTCCTGGGCAGTCTTTCCAAACTTCAGCTCCATCACATAGATAGCATCATCCGTCTCCATGGTTATATCAATTCTACCCTTTGATGTATGTTGTTCCACTATAATTCTAAAATTCGTGAGCAAGGCAAAGATGATATACATCGTTTGCTGGTAATGACCTTCGTAATGGGTGTTGTCGCAATAAGGCACCGTCTCCCAAAACGATTTCAATAACTGTAAGGCTTCATCTATCTTTCCATGTTTAATAAGCACCGACATCTTGGCGATGGTGGTATTGCACATCGCCGTCTTTGAGGTCAGATAATTAGGCAACAAACTTCTGTACAATCCAACTCTTATTTCCTTGTTAGGAATGGCTAGGGTATAGAGTTCCGTTTCTTCATCGTAATCCTTGATGGTGATGTAACCACTCTGATAGAGCAGCGGCATGATGGTGGTCATGGTTTCCGTGGCAGCATCAAAGTCATCCTTTCCGGCTTCCATACTCTCGCCCAGGTTCGCTGGCAGAAAGTTGAAATTGCGCATCATATTAATCAGATAAGTAGGAGTGCCGGAACCAAACCAGTAGGAATCAATCTTCTGCTTGGCAAAGCAGGTTAATAAGCTGAACGGATTATAAACGTCAGGAGAAGGCCATGTGAAATGATAGCCGTCATAATTATCCTTTAACTTAGCTAACGTCTGCTCATACGACAGGTTTAATTTTTCTGCAAGTGCCTCTATGTCATCCCGCATTCCGTTCACCAGTTCATCTTCCGTAATTCCGCAAATGCCGGCATACGGCTCGTCCATACTGATATTGGTGATGTTGTTCAATTCGCTGAAGATGCTGAGCTGAGAGAATTTGGTGATGCCTGTGAGGAATACGAAGCGGAGCAATTTCTCGCATCCTTTTAGCGGACTGTAGAAATTGCGCATGGCGTTGCGAAGTTCTTCCAATTTTTCATCCTCGTGCACCACATCAAGCAAAGGGGCATCATATTCGTCAATCAGTATTACCACTTGCTTGCCCGTTTCCCTATAGGCAGTCTGGATAAGTGAGATGAGGCGGACGTTGGCATCAACAGCCGGATTCGTAATGCCCCATTTCTGCTCTTGTTCTGCAAGTTGCTGGTCGAAATATCTTTCCAGCTGGGCTATCTCCATGTGTTTGCCCATGCTCATATCGAAATGCAGCACCGGATAGCTTATCCAATCCTTTTCTAGCTTTTCGATGGCGAGTCCTTTGAAAAGATCCTTCTTTCCTTCAAAATAGCTCTGCATGGTAGTTAGCAACAGCGACTTTCCGAAACGGCGTGGACGGCTCAGGAAGAAATAAGTACCATCAGTATGTGCCATACGATATACATATTCCGTCTTGTCAATGTAGAACTTATCCTCTACTCGGATTCGTTCGAAAGTTTGTAATCCTATCGGATATAGTTTTCTTGCCATAATTGCTCGCCTTTCTTTTAAGTGATATTCTCTTTGTTGGCAAAGATACGAATAAATGGTGAAACCACCAAATAATAAACATCTTTTCTTCATTTATGCCCCTTATCTCATTTCCTTATACCTTTTATTTCTTTTCTCTCCTTATTTCTTTTCTCTCCTCCTTTTATCTTCTTTCTTCCTTCTCTTATCTCCTTTCTCCCTCCTTCCAGTATTAATTTTGTGTTAATCTTAGGAAAAGTCTTGTTTAATATAGGATAAAGTTGTATCTTTGCCTAATAGAAAGTTTCGTTCATTACTTTTGAATGTGTGTTCAGAACTTTTGAATGTCCGTTCAATACTTTTGAATGTAGGTTCAATACTATTGAACGGAGATTTCTATTAGGAGTAGTAACAATTATCCTTAGGGTTAGTAACAATTATCCTTAGAGACGGGAACCATTATGCTGAATGGTGAATAGGAAATCACTTAGGTATAGTGGCTGTTGCAATAAGGAGTGATAACAATCTTTATAAGAAAGGAATCGTCATGACAAAGTACAAGTTGCAAGAGATGCCCGATGTTCATAACACAGGCAAGCGCAGAGTCTATCCCAAGATAGTGACCAATCGGACACTATCCAGAAAAGAGTTCATCAAGAGAATGCAGGGCTACCATCGTGGTATTTCGGAAAGTACCACGGAGGCAGTATTGCTAGATGTGGCTGATATGCTGGTAGAAATGCTCTCCATGGGCTACAATGTGAATCTAGAAGGCATCGGTACCTTCTCCCTCTCCCTCGGTTTCGAGGACGATAAGCCTACGGAAATGCAGAGTGCAGATGATAAGATGACGTATCGCAAGGTGGGCGTGAAGGACATCAATTTCAAGGCATCTCCAGAGTTTATCAGGGAGGTGAAGCGTGAAACCGATCGCGACCTGGAGCGTGATATGGGTGGTGTAAAGGTGATTCGCAAGCAGCTCTATTCCAAGGAAGAACGCATCGCCCGTGCCCTGGAGGTGATAGAGAAGAACGGAGTCCTCACCCTAGGCGATTATGCCTCCATCAACAACCTGAGCCGCACTTCCGCCTCTATGGAACTGAAGGAAATCACCGCCGACCGAACCTCGCCGATAGGTTGGATGGGCAGCGGCAGCCACAAGGTTTGGGTAAAGAGAAAAGAATAAAAGCAAATATCTCTCAGAATATTTGTTAGTTTCAATTCTTTTTCGTATTTTTGCGGTGTGATTTAAATGGTAGTGTTATGACAACAGTAACAAGGGAACATCTTGAAGATGAGGTACTCAAGTCGATTCAGAAGAAAGCGGAGTCGATTATGCCGAAAGATGCCAAGGTTATCCTTTTCGGGTCAAGGGCCAGAAGGGATGCCAAGGCAGATTCCGACTGGGACATCCTTGTGCTTCTGAATAAGGATAAGATAGACGAGCAGGATCATGATAATTACACCTATCCTCTTTGGGAATTGGGATGGCAAATCAATCAGATGATTCACCCGATAGTGTATTCGATGAAGGATTGGAACAGCAAAAAAGGCAGTCCTTTTTATAATAACGTGGAAGAGGAAGGGGTGATGCTATGCTAGAGAGTCAACAACGTAGAGATCTTGTACGCTACAGGATAGAAAAAGCTTATAAGAGTTTTGAAGAGGCTAAAGGTGTGGCAAAATTGAAGTTTTGGAATTTGACGGGAAATCGTTTGTATTATACTGTATTCCATATGGCTTCTGCATTGTTACTTGACAAGGGCTTTACTGCAAAGACCCATGCCGGTGTAATACATTTAGTTGGAGAAAAATTTATTGCAACAGGTTTGTTGGATCGAACTTATGGAAAGTTGTTCTCTCGTCTTTATGAGCTTCGGCAGTCTGGTGATTATGATGATACCTTTGATGCTACAGAAGAGGAGGTTTTGCCGTATTTTGAGAAAGTAGAGAATTTTATCAAAGATATGGAAGCGTTGATTACTCATAAGTAAAACATGGGTAAATATTTGAAATGATAGTGTTATGACGACAGATAGTCGATATTTTGCGCAAAAAGCGATTGATGCCGCAGATGCATTGTGGGATGAGGGCTTGATAGATGAAGAAACTATTGAGCAATGGAAGCATGAGCATATGAGAACGCCTTATTCTGAATAAGTGTAACGGATAGTATAAAAATAGATGTTTAATTTAAAGTCTAAATAATTATGGAGCAGATTAATATAGATTTTAAGAACGCTTTTGATTGTTCCAAGAAGGAAAAGTCGAAGGTTTGTCGCTCTGGCTATGTACGTCTGGTTCGTTTTATGGATGATAAGAAGCATACTAGGCCACAAGTGCATGAGGGCGAATTGTTGGAGGCTATTATGGATGTAAAGATGGACAATGTCAAGAACTTCGATACATTGGAGGATATGATGGACTATCTGGAGGCTTAGTCATGAGTATAAGATGCCTGCTTTAGAAGTAAATCATCAACTATTTTATTGGGATTTGCAAGAAACTTTCCGATTTTCTTGCAAATCCCAATTCTTTTTCGTACTTTTGCAATCGTCTTGCTGTGGATGGCTGGCGATGAGTCGCCGGCTAAGTAAAAGTCCATGGCTTGGCACTATTTTAAATTGAAGACGTTTGCTTGACGTTTCTTCTGACCTGTAGAAACCTGGAAAATTTCAAATCATGTTCAGAATGAGACTGCGGTGGGCGTCTACCCACTGTGTATATACACATGGCATAGGTGTGCCCCTTCGTCTGAGGGGGTACGCTCTGTGCTATCATATATATACCTGTTTGGCGTAGGCTTCTGTTGCTTCTTATCTTTGACATGAAAGGCTTTTCCAGGGCCGCTACAGGCAAAGATAAGGTTATGGGCAGCAAGATTCCTACGCCATCATTTTATAATAGCAATCCAGTTTCTAATAATCTTCTCTACTAAGGGAGTCGGTGGAGCACGGAAAAGGGGAGGAAGGTACACCGCTATGGCGAAGAAAATGGATTTGGGTGCTTTGCGCCAACAGATATTAGAACTTCAGATAGATAAGGAGTTAAAGCATGATTTGTTGGAGGTTATCAATGAGAAGAAGCATTATGGACTTGTGTGGGAAGATAGCTCAGAAGCGGCTTGGGACGACATGCAAGACCAACTTCCTGTTTTTGTTGAAGACGAAAGTAAACGTTTGGATTCTGCGCCAGAAGGTTCGCCTAACCATGTATTGATAGAAGGTGATAACCTCAATGCTCTTGCTGCTCTTACTTATGCTTATGCAGGGAAGATTGATGTAATTTATATCGATCCTCCTTATAATACTGGTAAAGATGGATTTACTTATAATGATAAGATTATTTCTCATGAAGATGATTATCGCTTTTCTAAATGGCTTTCATTTATGAAGCGTAGATTAAGAATAGCAAAACGTTTATTGAGTGATACTGGTGTGCTATTTATTAGTATAGATGATTATAGCTTTGCACAATTGAAAATGTTGTGTGATGAAATTTTTGAAAACAGTTCTAATCCTGATAATTGGAATAATTTGTCGACATTAATTTGGGATAAACAACATTCCCAGCAACAGGGCATATTTAAAAGATACCATGAGTATGTTTTTTTATATGCTAAAAATGCAAGGAATATATCAAAGGTTTTATCTACAGCAGATGGGATAATTGAAGCAGGTGCAATGAAGAAAGTATCTGTGAAGAATCCAGCTTCTCTTTTTTCCTTTCCTGCAGGAATTAGATTTGAAGCACCTGATGGTACAGTTTTACAGGGATGCTATGGAGATAATGAAAAAATAGAGGTCGTAGATGGTATATTGGAAGCAGAAGGAGGGGTCACTAAATATCCTGTAACATTGAAAGCAGGTTGGACACAAAAAAAACAAATGCAATCATGGGTCAACGGCTTTGAAACAATAGATACGAAAGGACAGAAAGTTATAGAGTTTTTCTTTAATTCAAAAGGTAAGGTAAAATGTCGTAAGATGAGAGGTGCTGTGACTCCATGTTCATTACTCCCTAAATTTGGAATGGGCAGCGAACAGACTGCTCATCTTGTTGATATATTGGGAAAGTCTGACATTTTTTCGAATCCTAAACCTGTCGAGATGATAAAGTTGTTTGTTGAGTGGTTTTGCCCAAAGGATGGATATGTACTTGATTTCTTTGCAGGTTCAGGAACAACATTAGAGTCTACGATGACTCTAAATATGGAAGATGGTGGTCATCGTAAATGTATTCTTGTACAAGGAATAGAAAAGGATGAAAAGGGAGTAGATAAATGTATCTGCGAAAAAGTAACCTACGAGCGAAACAAACGAGTCATTAATGGTTATACGAACCAGAAGGGTGAAGAAGTCCCTGGCTTGACTCACAATAATCTTCGTTATTATAAAACGGAGTTTGTGCCTCGTGACCAAAGCAACTTCAAAAGTCGTCGAGCATTGATGGCTTCTCTCGTTGACCTCCTCTGCATCAAGAACAATATCTATAAAGAGCAAGAAACATTTGGAGGCAAGAAATTTAAGAAGAACGTATTGCGTTATTTTAAGGATGAGGCTGGACAGATGCTTGTTGTCCTCGACGAGCGTGTAGTCAGTATTATCATTCCAATGATAGCTGAGGTTGCGACCAAGCAGAATCCTTTGAAGGTTTATGTTTATAGTGATGGCGCATACGCTTATGAGGATGAATTCCATAAAGTCATGCCTGTTATAGAACTGTGTGCCATGCCAGATGCTTTCTTGCAAGCTTTAGAAGGTAGAACGGATATTCTGCCAAAGCGAAAGTATAGTGATGCTATGATGAAAGAGTTTCAGCAAAACGAGGCACTCGCCATGCATAATGAGGAGGTTGTGAAAGAAGCTCTCAGCGATGACTATGATTATGTGTTGAAGGAGAAAGAAGATAATGTTACTAATGACATAATAGACTAAGGAGGTAACGAAAATGATAGAACTACGAGATTACCAGAAAAAGGCGGTGCGTGAACTGAAACAGAAGATGATTGACATGCTCAATGATTCTGAAGACCGCCAAAAGTTGATATTCAAGGCTCCTACAGGAGCAGGAAAAACGGTGATGGTGAGTACCTTGCTGGATGAGCTGACTCGTGACCTACCTATGAATGGGCAGTGCCGATATTCTCGTGTAGCATGGGTTTGGATTGCTCCTAACAAGTTGCATCAGCAGAGTTATCGCTCCATGCGCAATTTCTTTAGTGAACGAAGATCGTTGCGTCCTGTTATGTTTGATGAGTGTGATCATGTAGATGGTCTGCATCCTGGCGATGTGCTCTTTTTAAATTGGGAGAGCATCAATAAGGATAATGCCGTGATGATACGTGACAATGAGCAGAACCGCACGCTCTACGAACTGATACGAAAGACCAAGATAGAGCAGCATCTTCCAGTGGTGGTTATCATAGACGAGGAACACATGTTTGCAGGACGTAATGCCAAGAAAAGCGAGATGGTATTGCAAGCTATCCAGCCACACATAGAACTTCGTGTATCAGCAACGCCAGTCACCCAAAGCTATCATGCAGTTCTTGTGAAACGCCAAGATGTAATCAATGAAGAGATGATTAAGAAGGGCATAGAACTGAATCCGAATGTAAAGAGCAGTAAGGAACAGTCGGAACTGACGGTTAACCAGCGACTCTTGAAGAAAGCACTTGATAAGCGAAAAGAGTTGGCTGAGGCTTACAAGGAATATGGCATCAATCCGCTGTTGCTCATTCAGTTGCCTAACGATAGCAGCGAATCTATGTCGTCGAAGGACAAGACTATCGCCGAGGAAATGCAAGCCTACTTAGAACAGGTTTGCGACATCAGCGTGGCAAATGGCAGGTTGGCTGTATGGCTATCAAAGGATAAATCGCCCAATCTTCAGAATATCACTCATCCTGATGATATTACCGAGGTCTTGCTGTTCAAGCAGGCCATAGCCTTGGGATGGGATTGTCCTCGTGCCTCTGTCCTTCTGATATTCAGAGAATTGCAGAGCATGACTTTTACCACTCAGACCGTGGGACGAATACTCCGAATGCCAGAGCAGCATTTTTATAAGAACGACATTCTGAACTACGGTTATGTTTATACCGACCTTTCGGCAGACATGATTAATATTGTGGGAGATGACATGAACTATATCAGCACCCTCTACGCCAATCGCAAGAAAGACTTGCCGAACATCACGCTCCGTTCCTATTATACGGATAAGCATGGGGCAACAAGAAACCGCTTGGGCTCCCAGTTCCGCAGCATCTTCTATAAGACCATGGAACGGGAATGGGAACAAAACCCATTGTTGCTCTTCTCTGTAGAAGATTTCTTTGAGGATGATGGTGAGACTGAGGATGCTGACGAGGCGAAAAAAAAGGAGGCAGACATGGATGCCAAAATCAAGTTGAATCGCTACAATGCCAAGCGACATGGCGTGCAGACCGATGTATCAAGAATCTTGGTGGCTATCCCGAAGGACACCCCATTGACGGGTGATTCGGGCATCGTGGAGATAACAGACAAGGCAAGGCTGGCTCTGAATGCATCAGAATTGCAGAACCTCTTTACGCTTTTTTGCCGTAAGAATGTGGGTGGGTTCTCCAAATTTGACAGTACGCCAGTCTTGCAAGGAGCCATCGAGAGTGCCTTGGAGGAATACCTGCAAGTCTTTTCGATGGATGTGCCTAAGGTGGTGCTCTATCATCAGAACCGTCCGCGCTTCGAGGAATTGATACGCAAGGCATTGGTTACCTACGAGGCTACGCTGAAGAGAAATGCCAAAGAGGTGACGATGGAATATCAGCAGTCTGTATGGCAAGTACCGGAAACTCGTCTCTATAATGCGGCAATGGTGAGAACCACGGAAGGCGAAATCTTCAACCATGCCTTGTATCCTTATTTTGAGCAGATTACGGCATCGAGACCCGAGCAAGAATTTGCACGTTGGTTGGATGACAAGATGGAATATGTGGAGTGGTGGTACAAGAATGGAGACGAGGGAAAGCAGCATTTCGCCGTTCCTTATACGGATTCGGGTAGTAGAAAACGTTGTTTCTATGTGGATTTCATCGTCAGATTGAAGTCGGGTACCATCTGCCTCTTCGACACCAAAACCAAGGGCAGCGATGCGGATGCGCCAGAAAAGAACAATGCCCTCTTGGATTACATCTCCAGTTATCAATCTACAGGCAAGAAGATTGTGGGTGGCGTGCTCATCAAAGACGAGGGCACGAGCAACTGGTATTATCCTGGAGGCGTTATCGAGAACACTGACAATATAGATGGGTGGTCGGCATTACATCTGGAAACCCTATAATATAATAAGGTAATCATATATAATAAGGTATGAAGAAAAGCTTGGACAGAACATTCCTGAACTATGGAATCAGGCAGGAAGACATGCAACTCATAGAGAGTGCATGCCAATCGGAGGGTATAGATGCGGAATGGCTCAAGGATTATATCCTCAAGCCTTTCCATGAAGAGCGTAATAACCAAAATGAGTCAAGTCTTGAGGAAAAGAAGGTGACGAAAATACTCAAGAAGGCTCTCAAAGAAATTAAGAAGTAATGAAACTGAAGCGTATCTACATAGAGAATTATAAGACCTACAGAAAGTTGGACTTAAACTTAGAGGTAACGAGCGACCGTCCCATCATCTTGATAGGTGGTGCCAACGGTTGTGGTAAAACTACGCTCTTCGATGCCATCTATTCTGCACTCTATGGATTGAAGATATCCAACAAGCGACAGTTTGAGGAAATCTTCAATTCGGGGGTAAAGAACGAGAGCGGTATAGAAGGCAAGACCATCATGCTGGAGATTACTTTCTCTGGGATGGTTTTGGGGCAAGAAACGCCTTATCGGTTGTGTCGTGCCTATCGGTTTGTGGATGGCAAGATACAGGAGAGCAACGTGCTCAATATGAATGGTAACAGTTATCCTTACGGTTCTGGTTCCACAGCTATCCAACGTAGCAACAATGAAGCGATAGTCAACAAGATTATCTCTGCCAATCTGCCTGCTGAATTGAGCAACTATTTCCTCTTTGATGCTATGAAGACTTCCGACCTCGTGAAGGAAGAACAAATCAACAAGCTCATCATGAAGAACATCAATTCGGTGATGGGTTTCAATAAATACACTCAGTTGCAAAATGCAGCCTCGGCTTATCTCGATGAGAAGAAGGCGGAACGCTTGGAGAACGAAAACCTGCGTGCCGAATACTTGAAACTGACCAAACAGAAGGTGGAGATGGAAAGGGATGTGGCAAGTCTTAATGATGCCTACAACGAAGCTTTGAACTATGCTAATGATCATAAGCAGCAGTATGAGCAACTGAAGGAGGGACGGAACTCGGATGATGTGATTCGTGACAAAATGCATCAGATAGAGGAGAGCATCAACAGCTTCTATCAGAAGGAAAAGGACTATAGACAGGATGCTGAGGCTATCTCCAAAGATTTAGAGTGGAAAGTAATTATGCCAAAGGTAGCCAACAGCATCAGTACCGAGGTGGAACTTATTCTGAGCGAGAAGGAGGTGGTGGCTTCTGCAAGGGGTAATATCCTCAATGACCAACAGATAGAAAAGGTTACCCAAGATGTAATACGATTGCTTAAGGAGAAATACCCGCAGGTAGGCGAGGTTTCTATTGCCGAGATTATTGAAGAAATCAAACGTGAGCAAGACAACAGCGATGATTATAATGATAAATATGGTTTTCTGAGTGATGCTGATGTCAATGTGTTGAGAAACCTGGTTCAGCAATCATATTCCAATCCTTATCTTTCGTTGGATGAGAGACGTGAAAGCTTAAACTTAGAGTTGGCGGATATTCCAAAGAAACAGGAACAATTGGAAGAATATAAACGCGCCTTGACTGGTCACGATTACAGCATCATCGAACTCTATGAAAAAAATGACAGGAAGATAGAGGAATTGAAGGCAAAAATCGTGGAACAGAAGAATGCTATCAAGGAAATGGAGAGGAAGATTTCTACTTACGATTATGATATGCCACAAGTTCCAGATCCTCAGTATGATATGTTATGCAAACTGCCTGGTTTCTTCAAGTCGCTTTCCTGTAAGTTACTCAAGTCGAAGAAGGCAAGTATCGAGCGTATGATGAAGGAGCAGTTGAACATCAACTTGGTGATTTATGCTGGTTACATCGGTAGGGTAGAGCTATCGGCAGATGATTCGGAGGAAATCTCGTTCAAGATATTCCACAAGAATGGTAATGAAATTTATCTGAGTCAGCTGAATGCTGGTGCCAAGCAAACTGTGATGCAGGTGTTACTGAAAGTCCTGTATGAACTGGGTGATTACGACCCTCCTGTAATGATAGATACTGTAATGGGTGTTCTTGACAAGGAGAGTCGTGAAGTTATCATCAACCGTTATTTCCCGGATTTGGCTCATCAAACCATCCTGTTAAGTACTGATACGGAAATAACAACAGAGACTGATTTCAAGAAGATCGTGGCTTATGTGGCAAGAACTTATACTTTGCATAGAGACCAGGAAAGGCAGTGTACTACTGTCAGTGATGATTACTTTGGATTACAAACTTACGAATTCTAGTAGAAATGAATGTACAAGATATAAAACTTGAGGGAATGAGAATTCTGGAAGGAACTCATGATTTGCTTGAAGAAGTGAAATATGCTATCGAGCAGAAACTGAACCTTTCGGATTACTCAGATATGGTTCGCCCTGTAGTATTGAACTTTACTACGGTTATGCGAATCTGTCTTCTTGTTGGATTGAGCGATAAGACACCAAGAAGTAAGTCAAAGGTAGAGAAATTGCAAACCTCTGCAGGTATGCAGCCATTGGGTGGGTCTTTCTTTACCAAGTCGAATATAAAGGAGGTCTTTGTGGCTCTTATCAAGATGCGTTATAGTGATATTGATGCCGACTGGCAGAATTCTACTTTTCTGAGCAAGGTGCTTTTTAGCGAAATGATGAGGGGTAAGAGTATCTTGATGGAAGAAGGAGGTATTGATGAATGGCTGCACTTCTCTCCGTTGAGAGGTGGAAAGTCGTTGATGGATATTCCTGAGTTGAATCTTTATATCGGTCAGTATGAGGATGGAATGGATGCGGCTTTAGACATCAACAGTACTGCTATTTCAAATACACAGATATTGATAGCAGGAACTACTGGTTCGGGTAAGTCAAATTTATTAGCTGTCCTCATCAATCAAATCAGAATGGCATCGGCTGATACCTACTATCCTGTCAACTTCCTCTTGTTCGATTATAAGGGGGAGTTCTCTGATCCAGCCCATGCCGATTGGCTGTCGAAGTTTGAGACCGATTCCTCTGCCATCTTGAATCCGATGGAGAAACCTTTGCCGTTTACTCCATTCAAGGACTTTACTGGCAGACCTGTCAATGAAATCCACCTGTATTCCACGACCTTGGCAAATGCCATCTGTGCTATATCTTCCGCTAAGATTGGTGCTTTGATGGATAACAGACTGAGCGAAGCTATTATCAATGCCTACAAGGCGAAGAACCAGAAACCAATCACCTTTCAGGAAGTTTTTGATCATTATACGATGTTGATGCCCGAGAAGAAACAGGGTGATATGGATAGTGTAAAATCAGTCTTAAACCAGTTGATTCTGAATAATATTTTTGCAGAGGAAGACAAGGTAGATTTGGTGAAAGGTTGTTATATTATCAACTTAGGAAAGTTTGACAAGGAAGGTATCATGGCAAAGGCTATCGTATATTTCGTGACATCTAAGTTGAACAATATCTATGAGCAACTGCCTCCACAGGCAAAGAATGAGGACAGGGTGGAACTACGCCATTTCACCATCATTGATGAGGCTCACTATATGCTTGGTTTCGAAAACAAGCCTTTACAGAACTTGATAGCTGTGGGTAGAAACAAGGGTATGAGCATCATCCTTGCTACACAGAATATGGATTCGTTTAAGAAAGCCTCTTTTGACTTCTATGCCAACGCCCAATATCCACTCATTATGAAGCAACAGCAACAGAATGATGGAGTGTTGAAGGATTTGTTTGGTGTGAGTGGCATGGCTCTGCAGGAACTGAAGCAAGCTATTGCTGGCTTGCAGAAGGGTGAACTGATAACCAAGGATGCCCAGGCTATGACCCTCGGCATAGGCAAACATTGGAAGAAAATTAAGGTTACTCATCTTATTTAATAATGAATAAAGATATAGACTATTATCTGGGTGCTTTTGAAAAGATGAAAAGGGCGCTTATGCGGGGTGTGAAAGCTCCGCATAAGCCCCTTTTGCTCTTGGCTATTGTAAATCTCTGCCAGCGGGGGCTCATAAAAGACAAGTATGTTGTTCTTTCAAGTGAGTTGGTTGGGGAGTTTAGGAAGTTTTATTCTAGCTTAAAGTCTTTACGTGATGTTTTTGCTTATGCAGAAATAGACCAGGAATTATATGATTTAATGGTTAATAGAGAGTCTGCTGTAATACTGGAGTGTAAGCTTCGGGAACTCGTATAAACTAATCCCGAAGTATTTATGAATGCTTGCCATGAGTAAAAATATGATATAAAGCTTTTGCCCTTGCAGGGCGCATTGCAGATTGCTAGTGTACCCAGGGTGTTGCCCTGGGCTAAGAGCTTTTGGGCCTTCAGCCCGTTCTTGAACCACCTGCGGACGACATAGTATCCTTTAAATTCTGTTTTCTTTGAATAAATTGCTGATTTTTGAAAGAAATTGCGTAATTTTGCAACCGAAAAGAAATAATATTCAGTTTTTAATAGACAAATGGTAGATACATTACAAAACTTTTTAGTTCAGGTTAGCGATTTTCTCTGGTCGTATATCATCATCACCGTGTTGATATGCTGTGCCCTGTTTTTCACTTGGCGTACTAGGTTTGTACAGTTTCGACTCATCAAGGAGATGGTCAGGCTGCTGTTGAATCCCGACAAGATTCAACCGGAGGAGATAGGCCATGATGAGCTGTCGATGGAGGTAAAGGTGGATGGCGAGATGAAACATATCTCTTCCTTCCAGGCTTTCGTGGTGGCATTGGCCAGCCGTATCGGTACGGGGAATCTTGCAGGCGTAGCTACTGCAATCAGCATCGGTGGACCGGGAGCCGTGTTCTGGATGTGGGTGCTGGCTTTACTGGGTTCAGCATCGGCTTTCATCGAATCAACTCTTGCCCAACTTTATAAGCGTAAGGGCAAGACATCCTTCTTTGGTGGACCTGCCTATTATATGAAGTATGGATTGGGAAAGGGATGGATGGGTATTCTCTTTGCCGTCCTGATGATCATCACCTTTGGCTTTGCCTATAATTCTGTTCAGAGCAATACCATCTGTCTGGCTTGGCAGAAAGCATTCGGTATCGAACCAGCTACCATGGGAATTGTGCTTACTGCGCTTACTCTTCTCATCATCTTCGGTGGTATCCAGCGAGTGGCTAAGTTCTCTTCTACCGTGGTTCCTGTGATGGCTGTCGTCTATCTTCTGATAGCTGTAGGAGTAGTGGTTTGGAATATTGCCAGTCTGCCTAAAGTGTTGCTTGCCATTGTGGAGAATGCCTTCGGATTCAATCAGGCTGCCGGCGGAGTGCTGGGTGTTACGGTGATACAGGGCATCAAGCGAGGTTTGTTCAGTAACGAGGCTGGTGAGGGTAGTGCACCTAATGCAGCAGCTGTGGCTACGGTAAGCCATCCGGTGAAGCAAGGTTTGATTCAGGCTTTGGGTGTTTTTACAGATACCTTGGTGGTATGTTCCTGCACCGCCTTCATCATCCTTGTGAGTGGGGTAGATGTTACCGCATCCAATGGTATCCAGCTGACGCAGGATGCCTTGACCCACGAAATCGGAAGTATCGGCAATCCATTTGTGGCTGTGATGATCTGGCTCTTTGCCTTTAGTAGCATCATCGGCAACTATTATTATGGCGAGACCAATGTGAGATATATCAGGGATTCCAAGTTGGGCGTATTTATCTATCGCCTTGCTGTGGCAGCGATGGTGATGGTAGGAGCTGTGGTATCGCTGGATTTCGCATGGAGCTTTGCCGATATCACGATGGCTCTTCTCACGCTCTGTAATCTGGTGGCTATTGTTCTGCTTTCCCGCCAAGCCGTCTTCCTGCTGCAAGATTATCGTCAGCAGAAAAAGGAAGGAAAGAATCCTGTATTCAGCAAGGATAAGATGCCTGAGATTGCTGATAAGCTGGAGGCATGGTAATATACGGCTTTTATCTGAATGATGCAAGAAAAAAGGAAAAAGCTTTGAAAATAAGATTGTTTTCAAAGCTTTTTCCTTTTTCTGTACGTATTGCTTAAAGTATAGTTATAACATTGTCAAATGGGGCTATTACATATAGCTGTCATTTAAATCAGGTCTGCTACCACCTGCGGACAACATAGTATCTTGTAGGGAATGCCAGGCTTACAATCAGGGCAAAAATCAGTACAGCAACAATTCCCACAATAATATAGGCTATTACAACACAAATCAGATATATTGCCACTATACTGAGGAAAGAATAGAGCATCATCCAGCTTGCTGCCTTCTTGCCATATTGTTCCTTGTCTTTCTTATATCTGTACCAAAGACACAGAACGGGGGTTGCTATGGTTAGTGCTACACCTATCAGCGATAGGAATATCTGCGAAGTGCTGTCCTGTTCTGCCAGCGTAGCCAGATATCCAAACGATATGGTAATCACTACAGTAGCTAATGCTGCCAGTACAGGAACAAGGAGTAGCTTGTTGAATCGCTTGTAGGGTATTACTTCCGTGCCACATTTGCCATTCATCCACTTAGCCAATTTCTGGTATCTGAAAACATAGAAGAAAGTAAACACGATGGCGATAAGACCGAGGGCGCCTCCAACAAGTGACAGAAGCAGCAACGCTATGCCCATTAATACTCCAGTTTCTTCCTTTTCGGCGCTTTGCTGAGTTCCTGCTGGTGCTTGTATATCCTCTTTCTTGGCATCTGCCTTAGATGCTTGTTTCCCATTCTGTTGGGTAACAGCAGCCAGTTCCGTCTTTTCATTCTTGGCGTCTTCCTTGGCATCCTGCTGTATGGCAGCTGCAGGCATTTCTTCTTCTACATCAACATCAGAATCCGGTTCCGGCTCAAATCGTTGGCAGCAGTAAGATGCCACATAAGCCGTTTTGCCCTTGTAGAGGAATCTGATCATGTCGCCATCCATACCTTCCTCCTCAAAAGTATCACCCTGATGCATCATGCCCAACTTCGTAAGATAATTAGGCGAATCCCACACCGTCAGGTCGGCATCTTTCACCTCCCACATATCGCCTTTCTCAGCAAAGCCAGCCATAGAAAGCAATGCGAAGGCGAATACTAACAATAGTTTCACGTATTTCATAAGCCTTGCTCCCTTTCTTCCATTTTCTTCATTTCCTGTTTCTCCTTTGCCTTGTCCCATGCAAAAGAGAATAACTTGCCAAAGAGGCGCAGCACACGCATGGCTATCCATTTGATAACACGCACGATATCCCACAAGATTTCTTCACCAATATTACGCATAATTCTTAAAATTTAAGTTAGACATTTATTATTTGATTATTTACTACTACATTTCGCCGTTTACTTAGGGATGCTAAGTATAACAAGAGAATGACTGAATGCAAAGATAGCGACAATTACCATACAAAGCTTCAAACGACAGTAAAAAAAGGATATTTATATTCATTTCTACGGATTACCATCGTATGCAGCCTATGGTTTTCCGTAGGTAAAGGGACGTATGAACGGAAAAACAACAGCCCCCACCTTTTTTAACAATAGAAAAAATGTCTCTTCCGATTATTTTTCATATCTTTGCACGGACAATCGTTTATGATAGTAATTGCAAATAACGTAAATATAATAGCAAATGAAGCAAACAATACATCACAGGCAGCAAGCCATATTCACATATATTTTCCTTCTGTTATCATCCATCGCTTTCCTTGCCGCTTGTCAACGTGACAACTGCAAAGACGAGAAGCGGGCATATTCCTTGTTTCTGGAAGCCGTCAACTATAATGCTGATGGTGATAAGAAACAGGCCATCCTTCTGATAGACAGCGCACTCAATATGAATTGTGCCGACACTACCCGCAGTTGGCTTACCAGCGAGAAGATGACCGCATATACAGATCTTGGAAAGATGAGAGAAGCCATAGAAATAGGAAAGAAAGGCATCCCGTTTGCTGAGAAGATTGAAGATTACGATGGCATGCTTGCCATGTGTGGAGCAATGGGCATCTGCTATCGCAGAATCGGAGAACTGGATTCCTCGCTCATCTATTATAAGAAGGGTATCCAGAAAGCCATCAAAAGTGAAAATGCGGAATATGAGATTTATCTCTATAATTGTATCTCCGTGCTTTTCAACGAACAGAAGAGATTCAGGGAAGCCATAGAGTACTCCGACAAGGCTGAATCTAAAGCTATTGCTATCAATGATACCATCGAACGACTGTCTGCCCATGCCAATAAAGGTGCTATCCTGATGCGACAGGGAAATTACCGGAAAAGCGTCAATAGCCTTACTTCGATGTGGAATATGGTAAAGCAGACCAATTATAATGTGTTGACCCTCAAATATCTTTCTCCGTTGCTCAAGTCGTACTTGCAACTGGGTAAGGCCGATTCCGTCGCCTTCTATCTCACTTACGCCAATGATGCCTGCCGTAATCTGGCACCTACGAGCAATGGGGTGCTAGGCATATTGGAAATCAAGGCCGACTTGCTGGGGCAACAGAAGAAATACGCAGAGCAATGGCTACTTCTGGACAGCATCGGCAGGTTGGCGGGTACCAATCTGACGATGCCTAAAGACAAGCTTCTCGCCACACAGGCCAGATGCCTCAACAATATGGGTAAATACACTCAGGCATACCAGGCAATGCAAAAGGCATACATGAAAAGTGACTCCCTCAAGCAGAGTGACATCGACAAGCAGTTGAGTGAGTTCAACATCAAGTACAAGACCTTGGAGAAAGAAATGCTGATAGAAAAGATGAACCACGAACAGAGCTTGCTCTATATCCGTATCTTATGGCTCATCCTGGCACTCATCATATTGTTGATAGCCATTCTTGTCATCCTATACCGCAGGAAACTCGACAGGCAGAGAGCCGAATTGTCGGAAAAGACATCCTATATCAATGGTGTGGAGAATGAGCGCAAGCGTCTGGCCAAGGAATTGCATGATGGAATATGCAACGATATTCTGGCGGTGAATATCATGATGCAGACCAATAAGGAGGAAGCAGAAAGATTGCTTAAAAACGTGGGACATGATGTACGCCGTCTTTCACATGAGCTGATACCACCTAGGTTTGACAACACTTCGCTTGCGGAGCTGATAGAAAGCTTCTGTCAATCGGTAACAGCCGAAAACGGAACCATCGTCAAGCCATTCATCAGTACCTCTTTCAATGCGCAGAATCTCCCGGACGGCAAGGCGATAGAAATCTACCGCATCATCCAGGAATGTGTATCCAATGCCATCAAATATGGATACAGCAAGATGATAAGCGTCACGCTGGATACCTGTGGAAAGCAGGGGAGCATATCCATCATCAACGATCTGTCACCACTTCACCCTATCAGCCAGAGCAAGCCAGGCATTGGCAAAGATACTCTGAAGATGAGAGCTGATGCTCTGCAGGCAGAACTCGATATAAGAAATGATGGAGAAGAGTATCTGGTAGAAATTAAGTTTCAACTATAATCTGCGAGCAAAGGCTTGCGAAAAATTACGCTTAAAAATGTATCATCATGGAAAAGAGCAAAAGCATCCTTATTGTAGATGACCATCCTGTCGTCTTGGTTGGTTTGAGGGCACTCATCCTGCAAGATGGTGTCTATAAAAATGTGCAGACCGCCTCTAGCCTCCTATCTGCCAGGGATATCATCAACAGGGAGAATATCGATACCGCTATCATCGACTTGGAACTGAGTAATGAGAATGGTCTGCTGCTTGTCAAGCAGCTTCACCATAAGCATCCCAAGACCAAGATCATTGTCTATACGATGCACGAAGAAATCTGGACGATACGTCAGCTGATGGACGAGGATGTAGATGCCATAGTTTTGAAAGGTGATGACCCGCAGGAACTTCTTACTGCTCTGCACAAGATAGAAGAAGGAAAGGGGTATTATAGTCAACAGTTTTTCAGACTGATCAATCAGCAGAATGTCGAGCAAGTCAATCTCTCTAATAGAGAACTCGAAGTCTTGGAGCACATAGCCGAGGGACATTCGACCAATGCCATCGCCCGGGAGTTGAACATCAGCAACAATACCGTAGAATTTCACCGCCACAACTTGATGAGCAAACTGCAAGCAAGCAATGTGGCAAATATGGTGAAAAAGGCGATGCAGATGGGGTTGGCGTTCATCAAGCATTGAAAACAATCTTATTTTTCAAATAAAAAGACTAATTAGTAAACTGATGACTTTTCCTCCTACAAGTATAAAAACTTCTAATTTTAACAAAAATATAACGCATAATTAGTTGGGGATTCATAAAAAATAGGTAATTTTGCAACCAGCAATTGAATACAAAATCAATATTAAAAATAAAGAACTATGATTAGATTAAATGTATTTTTTGAGAAAAAGGAGGAGGTAAAGGTTGAGGAAATCAACGCTTTGTGTAAGGAGCTGGTAGAGAAGTCCTTGAAGGACAATGGCAATATTGCCTACGACTATTTCACCAGTGGAACTCGCAATGGTGTGATGATGATCTGCGAGACATGGGAGAACGAGGAGGTTCTGAAAGCTCACATGGCTTCTGAGCATTTCACTACACTGGTTCCAAAGATTGAAGCTCTTACCAAGAATGGCTTGAAACTGGAGCAGTTCACTTTCTAAATTTTTTCAGACATCAGCCAGTGGTGATACATTTTCTTCTTCATCACCGGCTGATGTTCTGCATTATATATTTCTACATAATATATAAAAGGTCTATTTTTATCTTATTGGCGTATGGAAAAGAAAATACCTGTCATTCTTCTGAACTTTACTGGCGTATATAACTTAGAGGCATTTGCCTCAAACAAGAAAATCATTCACGTGGATTGCCAGGACATGAAGGGGGTGGATTGCTATTGTGATGAAGAAGGCAGGGAAGAACTGCATCGTCGGCTTGCTCCTTTTCCTGCCGAGGCAATTCATTTCATAGACTCCGGTGATTTTCATTATCTCACAGAATATTGGGTATCCAGACTCCAGGAACCTTTTTCCCTGATCGTTTTCGATCATCATCCTGATATGCAACAACCGGAATGGGAGGGCGTAGTATCATGTGGCGGCTGGGTGAAAGATGTGTTGGAAAAGAACCCGCTAGTCAGACATATTATTATTGTTGGGGCATCGGATGAGTTGATTGCTCAAGTGCCTATTCATCTGAGAGAAAAGGTCTTGTTCTATAGTCAGGCTGAAATGAATCACCATCAGGCATGGCCCTCCAAGGCTGGTAAGCTCATACACGAGCCTGTCTATATTTCCATCGATAAGGATGTCTTAAGAAAGCAGGATGCCATTACGGATTGGAGCAATGGCAACATGACGCTTATGCAGCTACAAGCCGTGCTTCGTATTATCTATTCCCATGAGAATGTGATTGGCATAGATATTACCGGAGAGTGTTCTGCTACTCTTGATTATTTCACCGAAGTTGAAGATGCTGCGATAAACAACAAGACTAATGTTGAACTGATGCAGATGATCTTGGCCGAAAGTTAGATTACTTCTGTGAGCTTACCTGTCTGGGAATCGATGATATAACCATGCAGATTGACATCCTTTGGTACAAGAGGGTGAGTACGGATGGTATCAATCGTATTTCTTACAGAATCCTCGGTGTCGTGGAAGCCCTCCAGCCAATGGTCTAGGTCGATGCCGCAAAGTCCGATGGTGTCAATGACATCCTGGTGGATGCCACGCTTGAGCATCAATTCCTTCATCTGCTGGCCGTTCATGTGGCAGGCACCGCAGTTGGAGTGGGCGATGACCATGATTTCCTCTACACCCAGTTCGTAAATGGCAACCAGGAGGCTGCGCATGGCAGAGTCGAATGGACTGATAACCAGTCCACCTGCATTCTTGATGAGCTTGGCATCTCCATTCTTCAATCCCAATGCCGCCGGCAGAAGCTCTGTCAGGCGGGTATCCATACAGGAAAGAATGGCAAGTTTCTTGTCTGGATATTTGCTCGTAAGATACTTCTCGTAGCCCTTGTTGGCTACGAATTCCTCGTTATACTTGATAATTTCCTCTATAATCATAGTAGTGCAAATGAAATGTGAAACGATTTTTTCCTATTTCTCAGGGGTAGGCTTGAGATAAGCCATGAACTTCTCCGGCTGATAGTTGAGAACCAGTTCTTCCGGGAACTCTGCTTTCTCTACCAGTGGCATGATGTTGCTGTAGTCGGCAATCATGGCAGAGAAGTGGGCATCACTTCCGAAGATGACAGGTGTCTCGTATTTCTTGGCAAGTTCCAGCAGTTCCAGGTTATTAGGAGCTGCCACCGTTTTGTGACGGATGGGAGCCATGGAGTGATTGTTGATTTCGAGCAAGGTATGCGTCTCCTTGGAAACCTTCATCAGAGCCTCGAAATCCAGTTCTGCCGTTCCATCTCCAGGATGGGAGATAATCTGCACGAATGGATTGCGCATGGCATTGATGACACCCTGCGTGTTTTCTTCCTTGGTTCCTCCCTGCCAGCAAAGGCTATGAATGCCAGCGATTCGGATATCAAGTATGCGCCAGTAATCCTCATCGAGGTCAATATCGCCCTGGGTATTGAGGATGTTGAGTTCTGCCCCCAGCATCAGCTTGATTCCATAGAGCTGACGGGGAACGCAATGCAGGTTTCTGAAATAGATGGGATCACAGGTGCCTGGAATATGAGGTCCGTGCTCTGTGATTCCCAGTATTTCCAACCCCTTTTCTTTTGCAGCCATGGTCATTTCCTGCAAACTGCTGAAGGCATGACCCGATGCTATGGTATGTGTATGAACGTCTAATAATGTTTTCATACTGCAAAGGTACGGATATTTTGCGAATTAGTTTATTTCTCCATGATTAAAAAACATTTTTTTCTTCGAAAATAGATGTTTTCCCACTTTTTACGCCTCCTCCTTCTTCGTTTTAGGAAGTACGAGGTTGAGAATCACGCCGATGACGGCAGAGAGACCGATGCCTGAAATGGCGAAGGAACCGGAGGAGAGGACGGCACCACCCAAGCCCATCGTCAGCATCACCGAGATGATGATGACATTGCGGGTTTCATTCATATCTACCTTGTTCTGCATCAGATTCTGAACACCCACACTGGCGATGGTGCCGAAAAGAAGCAGCATGATGCCACCTAATACCGCTTGAGGTATGCTCTGCAGCAAGGCACTCAATTTGCCCACGATAGAGAAACAGATGGCGGTGGCTGCGGATATGCGAATCACGGCAGGACTTGTGACCTTGGTGATAGACATCGCTCCCGTTACTTCAGAATAGGTAGTCTCAGGAGGACCACCCAGGAAGGCGGAACAGAGACACGCCACTCCATCGCCCAACATCGTGCGATGCAATCCCGGATCTGCCACGAAATCCTTCTTCGCCACGGCACTCACCACATACACGTCGCCGATATGTTCCAGCACTGGTGCTATCGCCACGGGTAACATATAGAGAAATGGCGCCCAGGAGAAATGGGTGATGGTATCGAAGCTTACCGGACAGGAGAACCACGAAGCCGCTGCTACATCCGAGAAATCTACCTCGCCCATGCAGATGGCGATGACGTAACCTACGATAACGCCCGAAATGATAGGCACTAGCTTCATCAGTCCCTTGCAGAAGGTAAGTACCAGGATGGCGGTGATAAGCGATGCGAAGGCGAGAACCCAGTTGGTCTTAGCCATATTCACAGCGCTGCCCGAAAGGGAAAGACCGATAAGGATGATGGCGGGTCCGATGACTACCGGAGGGAAAATCCTATCCAGCAGTTTCTTGCCCTGCCATTTTACTAGGGCGCTCATGATGAAATACACCAGGGAGACGCTGGTAAGTCCGGCGATGGTTCCCGGAAGTCCCCACTGCTTGGTGGCAGCGATGATAGGAGCGATGAAGGCGAAGGAACTGCCCAGGAAGATAGGCACCTTGCCCTTGGTGATGAAGTGAAAGAGAAAGGTTCCCACACCTGCGGTGAAGAGAGCCGTTGCCGGATCGATGCCTATCAGGAGAGGCACCAGAACCGTTGCACCGAAAGCCACAAATAGGAATTGTACTCCCACAAGGGTTTTCTTGGTCATAGAAAGTTGTTCTGTATTCATTATTGTTATATGAAAATGATTTTTGTTTCTGTTTATAGCTTGCTAAATCTTTGCAAAAATACGAATAAAGTTTGAAAATACCAAGAATCTCTTTCTTTTATTTCGCAAATCCTTTCTTTTTCTTCACTCTCTTTCCAACGAAGTTTCAGGATGACATCTCTAAATTTCCCCTTGTGATACTAAATATTTGCCGAAAAAGTTGGCTGTTATTATTTCTTTATGTAACTTTGCCGCAACTATTTTGTTTTAGTTAATTAAAAAATATGTTTTATATGGACAAAAAAAGAATATTGGAATATCTAATTAAGATAATTAAAATCAAAAGCGGTATCGATTTTAAAAAGGAAAAGCCTTTGAAATTAGATGAATCTTCTAACTTCGAAAATGGCTTTTTGGGTAGAGAAATTTATGAAAAACTTTTTCAAATCTATGATGAAAAAATAAGCAGAAAAAGATAAAGGATACAAAGGAAGATGATCTAAAAGTGCTGGTTTTGCCTAAAATTATCAAAAGCGAAAGACTTATTGATGAAATGAATAAAGAAGGGAAGATATGTCATGAGACAGACGTACTAGATATACCAGTTCTTTATATTCCAGCTATTCTTGATATGAATGGACAATTAAAGGTCAATACAACTAAGACTCCATGGATACCGATTGAGATTTTGGCTCCTTTTGGAAATAATGTTTCTATTGGTGAATGGAAAGATAAAGATTTCAATCTAACAGAAGGTATCAGCAATAAAAATGAAATTCTTTGGGATAAATATATTGCTAAGGTGAAGGAATATTACAAATTTCAGATAGAAAATGACTGGGATTCTACATTCCTTAAAAATTCTGAAAAGAAAAACAGTTACTATGAGATTTATCCTTCTGCATGGATTATTTTGGATGAAACAGTGGAAGCTTATGGCAAGATACTCGAATTATATCATTTCTTGTTTGAGCATATTGATGAAAATATGAAATCGGTTCCATTACTCAACAAGCTGCTTTTTCCTTCAAAAGATACCGAAGAAGGTTTATATGGAGAATTGAATATTAAATCAATGAAAAAACATTTAGGAGTTATGAGTGGTAAATGGCCTCTTTCTCCTTCTCAAAGAGAATCACTTCATCATTTGAATGAAACGAAAGATGGAGAGATTTTAGCAGTGTCAGGTCCTCCGGGAACAGGTAAGACAACACTTTTACAAAGTGTTGTTGCTGATTTGTTTGTCAAACATGCAAAAGAAGGTCTGAAAGCTCCCATCATTGTAGCAACTTCTACTAATAACAAAGCTGTTACCAATATAATGGATTCTTTTGCAAATGTGGTAGAGGAAGATTCTGATAAGAATGAAAAGAGAAAGTTGTTAGAAAGAAGATGGATTGGACTATCTTCTTTTTCGGTATATTTTCCTTCTGATGCTAAGAAGAATGATCCACATTTTAAGACGAATAAAGAAGGTGGTATAGATTATGAGAGTATAGAACATAAAAATAATAGCCAAGCAGAAAACGAAAAATTTGAGGAATTTAAGAATACGTTCCAGGAGTGTTGTGATAAATGTTATCATATAAAAAATACTAATGAGAACTCCTATTGGGAGGGTGTAATGAAGTATCTTCAAGACGAAATTCAAAAGCGTGAATCGAAATTAAAAGAAATATTATCTGCTGTTGAAAAGCCGACGGTTCAATATAGTAATCAGAAAAAAAAGACATTGTGTCAGAAGTTCTTGAGCTTTTTAGGTTTTTATAAATCTGAAGCTCAGCCCGATTCCTCTAATAGAAAACTTGAGAATCTATTAGAGAGTCTGAACGAATTTGGATTCGATTATAAGGAGAAACTTTTGCATATAACAAAAAGTCTTCATAAAGATGATAAAAAAGTTAAAGATATCCCCGAAAATGGTATTAGTGAGTTGAGTGCTGTGGGGCTTGAAGAAATAAATGGTATTTTAGATATAACGTTAAGATATCAGATGTTTTGGCTTGCAGTTCATTATTATGAGGCTAGTTGGTTAATGGCAAATGATTGTCTAGATGAAAGAAAATATACCTATAAATATTTAAGCATCCAAGACAAAAGATTCCATAGAATGGCAAAGATTACACCTTGTATGGTGATGACATTCTTTAAATTGCCAGATGTCTTTAGGGGAGCATTAGATAGAACAAGGAATTCAAATCAATCGGGAAAAATGAAAATATCGAAAGAATCTGATGATTTAAAACAGTTACCATATATGCGGAACATAGATCTTTTGATTGTAGATGAAGCAGGACAGGTCGCTCCAGAATTGGCCATTCCTTCATTTGCCTTAGCCAAGAAGGCTATCGTCGTAGGTGATGTGCATCAAATACCACCAGTGTATTCTGTTAGTGAGGTCGTAGATTATGAAATGCATAAGAAAATTCTTGGTAAGGATTCAATAGAAAATATATCGGAGTTCTTAACTCTTCCTTTAAACTGCTCTTCTTCAAGCTTGATGTCTTTGGCAACAAGTGCATGCAAGTTTCAAAAGAAAGGGGAGAGAGGAATGTTTCTTAGTGAGCATAGACGTTGTTACAAAGAAATCATTAGCTTCTGCAATGAGTTGGTTTATCATGGACGTCTGAATCCTCGTAGGCCAGATGAGTTTGAAAATGATAGATTCTTAGGTCCAAACTGTCCTGTCATGGGGTCTTTTCATGTTAGTCATCAGAACTCTGAGGTTGATGGTGAGAGTAGAATTTGCATGCAAGAGGCTGAAGCTATTGCAAAATTGATAGACCAAAATTTTGAAGAGATAAGGAATACATATTCGAAAGATGGTAAATTTGCGATAGAAAAAACAATTTCGGTTATTACGCCATTTAAGGCTCAGGTGGACAAGATAAAAGTAGCTTTAGAAGAAGTGTCTAAGAAGCATAAGGTTGGAAAGATTCCTTGTGGAACAGTACATACTTTCCAAGGTGCAGAGAGCAAGATAGTTATATTCTCTACTGTATATGGTCGTCAAGAGGGGTGGAAGTTTATCAAGGAGAATGACAATCTGATAAATGTAGCAGTTTCTAGAGCAAAAGATTATTTTTTCACCTTTGGCGAAAGATCAATTGGAGGCTGTACAGATAATGAGGATGATAAGGATAAAAATGTGGCTCAACTCTTGCTAAAATATACAAAGACAGAGATTCCTGCCCAAATTATAAAGGTTCCTCTATAAAATATGATGAGGAACATCTAGGTAAATTGTATCGATTCACAAATCTGCAAGAATCTTGCAATCTAGTTGGGGCATTACTCTTGTAAAGGGGAAAAACTTTGAAAACTATCTCATAATCAAAGATTTTCCCCTTTTTTCTTTACACCTCTTCCTTCTTCGATTTAGGAAGTACGAGGTTGATAATCACGCCGATGGCAGAACCAATGACTATTTCGCAAATCCTTTCTTTTTCTTCATCCTCTTACCCACGAAGTTCCAGGAAGGCATCTTCTTCAGGGTACTTCTCACGGGCTGTACATCCCAGAGCAGGAAGATGATCAGCACGGCAATGCCGATGAGGCAGGTGATGCCATAGAGATTCCGGATGCTGAGCATCAGAAGATTGGTGGCATCGTAGGGCAAGCCGCGCGACATGTTGTCTGCCATCTGATAACGGAGTCCGAAACTGTACAGACCTGAGCACATCGCCGACATCGGACCGTTGCGGATGATGCCTGCCATCGTCAATCCCATGAAGAAATGCTGGAACGGCATCAGTTCTTCCAGATACACGGTGAGCATGCAGAAGAAGATGGCGTTGCCGAAGCTCCGTAGGAAGCAAGGCAGATAGAGTGCCTCGATGTTGAGACCCGGATCGATGAGGAAATACATCATCACGGGATAACATACCATCGTTGCTACACCTATCGTGAGCAGACGGGTGTATTTCTGACAGAGCACCTTGCACCAGAAGAGACAGAAGAGGCAACCGGCGATGGCACCTGTCCATTCCACAAAGTTGAGCACATTGGTGGTGATGTTACCGAAATGCAGCACGCCACCCGTAAAGGCGGTTTGCAGCACTTTAGGCGTACTGCCCATAAACTCTACGAAGGCAAAAAGGATGAGCAGCGGGATGAGTCGCTTATACTTCCATGCCGCCGGAGCAATGTAAGGGTGACGGATGTGGAACATTCGCTGGATGCAGAAATATCCGGTAAATATAAAGAGCAATACATCCATCTGCATGATCTTCGAATCGAGCCAGTTGTAGTGCTCGCCATAGGTGAAGAAGATGATGAACTCCAGCATCCATGCCGACCACAGGATGCAGCCCAGATAGTCGATACTGATGAAGGGCAGGGGTTTCATGAAGCGGAAGTCGTGGGTGGTGACGTACACGATGAGTGCCACCAGGAGCAGGGCTCCCGTCATCGCCCAGTTGATGATGCGCCAATCCTGATAGATGTAAATCAGGTGTTCGGTAATCCAAGGCGAGAGGAACATGTTTCCCAGTACGATGCAGTAGAGCAGGGGGAAGAAGATGGTGAAATCGCGCTTGGAAGTCATCCACAACTGGATGGTGCTCATACATTCGAAGGTTCCGCAGAGCTTGAAGAAGCCTGCGATGTAAGCGAGAATGCACATCAAGGGTACCGAGTCGGTCCACATGATGAGGAAATTGCAGGTTGCCACTACCAGTGCCGCATTCAGCAGGAGCTGGCGGTTGGTAAAGTGGAACTTCATCTTGAAGAGGAAGGGAAATGGCATCGCCACGCCCACCACGTTGAACATGACAATCATGAGTACGTCTTCTCTCATCAAACTGTATTCGCCCATTACCTGGCTCATGGCTCCTCCATAGATTCCGCCCGACATCAGGAAGATGAAGGCGAAGAGGAGATAAATCCATGGCTGTAACCGGCGAGGAATATATCCATTGAACGATGGAACCCGGAAGGGTCCCTGAAGCATTGGAGGTCCTGGCATTTTCTATAATTTATAATTAATAATTTATAGTTTATAGAACATTCTTGATAGTTTATAATTTATAGAACATTCTATTTAATGTGAACCTTGGTTTCTACGTTTAGTCCGGCACGGAGCAGGGCTATCTGTTTCGGGTCATTGTCCTTGGTAAGGGCGATGCGCACAGGCACACGCTGCTCTACCTTTACGAAGTTGCCGGTGGCATTATCCACAGGAATCATGGAATAGGCATTGCCGGCTGCGGCAGAAAGGGCTTCTACCTTGCCATGGAATACTACACCCGGGATGGCATCGGCGGTGAAATCTACAGTCTTGCCCACGGTGATGCCGTCCATCTGAGTCTCACGATAATTGGCTACCACCCAAACATCATTGTCATCCACGATGCGGGCGAGCATCTGACCAGGCTGCACCAGCTGTCCCTCGTGAATATCCTTTCTTCCCATCACGCCATCGCAGGTTGCCACGATTACGGTATAGGAAAGATTCAGGCGAGCCAGGTTGAGCTGTGCCTCAGCCACGCTCTCTCCGGCACGGGAACCGCCGAGCTGCTGGGTCTGCACATTGCGAACTGATGCGGCGCTAGCCTTGCGGCTGCTAGCCTGCTCATAACGTGCCTTGGCTCCCAGATAACGTGCATAGGCATTGTCGTATTGCTGACGGGTTACCGCATCCTTCTTCATCAGAGCCGCAAAACGGTCGAAGTCCTGCTTGGCATTCATCATATCCACACGAGCCTCCTCGATGCCGGCAGCAGCTGTCTGCACATTGGTATTGGTGGTGCCCATGCTGGCAGTAACTACCGAAGAACTTGACTTGGAGCCACGCAAGCCAGCCTCTGCCTGAGCCACATGCAGGCGGAACTCTGCATCCTCGATGATAACAAGGGTATCGCCCTTCTTTACGTGCTGATAGTCGTTGAAACGAATCTCCTTGATGAATCCCGGTACACGGGTATTGATAGGGGTGATATGGCGGTTAATCTGTGCATCATCTGTGTAAGCCACATCGCTGCCATGATAGAAATGGCTGAAGCACCAGCCGATAGCTCCCAGAAAAAGGAGGATAATCACTACATTATATATTCTCTTGATAATCTTCTTGCTCATAATCTCTTGATAATTGTTTTCGATAAAAACTCTTATTTCTGTTTTTAAAATTAAATTTCTCCTGCCACGTACTTCATGCGATAGTAGGCATAGACAATGTTGATGCGGGCATCCACCTCACTGAGTTCGGCATTGAGCTTGAGGTTGGAGGCATCCACCATATCCGTAACCAGGGCGAGTTGACTGAGATAGCGGGCATTCATCACGTCGTAGTTCTGCTGTGCCAGCTCTACGCTCTTTCGCTGCGTTTCCAGTTCTACGTAGGTTTGCTGATACTGCACGTAGGCAGCCTGCACATTATTGTTAAGCTGCTCTGCCTGAACGGCATGTGCCTCTTTAGCCTGTCGGGTTTCTACGGCTGCCTGCTTGATGCGCTTGTTGCTCTTGAAGAGAGAGCTGAGGCTGTATTTCACGCCTACGCCCACATACCAGACGTTGAGGTTCTTGTCAACAGGTGGCAATTCGAAGAGGATAGGTCCATCGAAGTTGTCTGCGGCAACGAAAGCTACCTTTGGCAGAAGATCGCTCTTGGCAATCTTCTCTTTTTGTTCGGCGATGCGGATGGCGTTACTGCTCTGCTCCAGGAGTGGGGAATTCAGGGTGCCTGCTGTCTGCCAGTAAGCCTCGCCTTCCTTGCCGTAGGTTTTGTCGGCAATGGTGGCATCGGGGATAATTTGAATCTCCTGGCTTTTCTGGTTCATCTGGCTTCCTTCATTTTTTTGGCTTCCCTGGTTCATTCCTAGGGTATTGCAAAGCTGATGGTTCAGGATGCTCCGGTTATTCCTAAGCGCCGTAAGACCGAGTTTGAGACTTTCCATCTGGAGTTCGTATCGGGTAATGTCGTTTTTCAGCGCCATTCCGTGCGTCTGTTTTTCCTTGATGTCGTCGATGAGCTGGCGGGTCAACTCGATATTCTTTTCATACACCTTGATACGGTTGTCTATCTTGTAGAGGTCGAGATATTGCCCCAGGGCGATGAAGCGAATCTGCTGTCGGGTGAGTTTCACGCCTACCTCTGCCTGCTGCTTTCCGAGTTCGGCGAGCTTGATGCCTGCATTGATGGCTCCACCGGCATAAACCACCTGCTGTGCCTGGAAGGCGAAGTTGTTGCCGAAATGTGGGGATTTCAAACCATGAACGTTGCTGAAATCACGGTCAGTAATCAGCGCATTGCCGATATAGCTGAATGAGAGGGAAGCATCGAGGTCGGGCAGTTTCTTGCTTTTGGCCGATTCGATGCCGAGATGGGCTGCTTCTACTCCTGATAATGAAGTACGAAGGCTTTTGCTGTTATCCTCCACCTTCTGGAAGAGCTGGCTGATGGTCATGTTTTCTTTCTTGCTGACGGGCAAGGAAGCAGCCGCTCCTACGGTGGTTTGTGATTGAGCCGAAGCCCAATGGTTTCCTCCTGCAAGCAGAAGGCTTACAAATAAGATGTTCTTAATCATTGATCATTACTTTTTGAATTTCGGGTGCAAAGGTACGGAGTTTTGAGCGAACAATCGCTTTAAATATTTCGCAGTGGATGGACGATTTGGGAATAATAGTTCTTTTATATCACATATTTTATGTAATTTTGCAACCGAAATAGGAATAAAGAGATATAATAACTCTATATATAATAAGGTGTAGATGGAATTATCAGAATTAAGCAGTCAGCAGGAAGCAAGTCTTTTCCTCTCTGGTTTGGAGGAATGGCAGGAGGGTCCGCAAGTTTTGACTTACGGAGCAATATTGATTTGCCGGAAGGGAAAGGCGAGGCTGAATGTGAATTATAAGGATTGGGAACTTTATGAGGGGGCGGTGATTACGCTCTTCCCGAATGATGTAGTGGAATTGAAGGTTGACGGGGATTGCAAATCCCCTCAAACTGAAAACGGGGATTGCAAATCCCCTCAAACAGCGAACAGTTTCCAGGCCGAAATCCTGAAATATAATCCTTCTTTGCTTCGAGAAGCAAGCTTGCAGCTGGAGCAGACGGTATATTCTTCCTTGCGTGAAGATCGTTGCCGGCAGGATACCCCTGTGGTGACAAACATCATCAATGGAATGTTTGGTTTATTGAAGGTATATTTCGACCAGTCGGAATGTACCTGCATCTCGCAGTTGGTATTATGCCAGTTGAAGGCGTTCTTCGTCGGTTTTCATGAGTATCTTCAGCGCAATCCGCAATACCGACCAGATGAAGTAAAGTCGTATCGTGTAAGAGAACTGTTCAATCGGTTTATGATGCTGCTGGAGAGGGACTACAAGATTTCAAGGGATGTGAACTATTATGCCGAACAGATGAATATCTCCTCGAAATATCTGACCAACATTGTGAGTCAGGTGACGGGGCATACCCCCAAGACCATCATCGACCAATACGTGATTCTGCAACTCAAGATGCATCTTAAGCGGACCACGCAAAGCATCAAGGAGATGGCCTGGGAGTTTCATTTCGCCGACGTCAGTTTCTTCTGCCGATATTTCAAGAAGCATACAGGTCTGACACCGCAGCAGATAAGGTCGTAATCACAACCTGCAGTTTTGCTTTGATTTCAGCTTCATCTATCTCGCCGATGTGTTCTGGTGAGAGAGCCTTGAGTTCTTCGAGGCATCCCATCTGCATCATGGTGGCGATAGGGAGGAGCTTATGTGCCGCCTTTCCTATGCGGTCGGTAGATAAGGATTCCTCTTCTACGGCTTCTTTCAGATTCGTGAGATGAGCGGCAAGTTCCTGCTTCACGGTATCGAGAATCTCCTTTGCCGCCTCTTCATCGCCTCCGGCAAAAGCGAGGAGAGCATCCAGTTGAGGGTTGGATTTCTGCTGGGATGATAAATCTGGCTGGAATGGAGTTTCAGGCTGGGCATCCGGTAGAGGCTGGGACTCTATTCCCAAGATAGCAGATAACTTCTCCATGCTGAATGGCTTGAACAGGCAATCATCGAAGCCTGCTTTCAAGAGCTGTCCCAAGATACTTGTATCGTGAGCCGTCATAGCCACCACCATCATATTGGTATGGTTGATGTGGGCAATCATATCCATGCCGTTCATCTCCGGCATTTCGATATCCATCAGCATCAGGGCTGGCTGCTCGTTATGCAGCGTGGTGAGGGCATCCATCACATGGTTGCAGGCGAATACCTGCCAGGTGTCGCCTACGATGCGGCGCAACATCTCCTGAAGAAGCTGGAGCTGCAGCTTGTCATCATCCAGAATCAGAATCTTGTGGTTGGCAAATTCCGGCTTCTTCTTTATATCAGTAACCTGATGGCTGCCAGAATTCTGTCCTTCCTTATCTTGAGCAGAATCGGGAGAAGGATCATGCTTCATTTCAGATGGAGCCATTTCCTGAGCCTCCTTCTTTGGTGCTGGCTCGATAGGGATGGTGACGATGAAGGTAGAACCTTTGCCCAGGGTAGAGTGGAGGATGATTTCTCCACCCAGCAGCGAAACCAGTTCCTGGGTGATGGACAATCCCAAACCGGTACCCTCGATGCCCTGGGCGCTTTTCAATCTCGTAAACGCCTGGAACACCTTCTGCTTCTCCTCATCGGTCATTCCCTTTCCCGTATCCTTTACGCTCAGGGTAAGCGTAGGCTTGCCCAGGATTTCTGAAACCTGTGCCTGGATGGTAACGCTGCCCTGGTCGGTATATTTGATGGCGTTGCTTACCAGATTATCCAATATCTGACGAATGCGGAAGGCATCAGCACGGAAGAATTTCTTCTTCATTGGAGAATCCGAAGTTTCCGAAGAATCCGAAGTTCCCATCCCCTTTATTTTGCATTCGAACGAAATCGCCAGTCCTTTCTCTTCGGCTCTCAATTTCATTCCCTCTACCGATTCAGCTACCAGTTGTGCCGGTGAGAAAGAGGTAGGCTGAACCTTCATCAGTCCGTTCTCTAACTGATGATAATCGAGCAGCGAGGCAACGAGATGTGAAAGATGAGTGGCAGAGTTCTTGATGTTCTGGAGACATTCGATGCCCTGGGGATTGCTGACGTAGGCTTTCATCAGATCGATGAAGCCCGAGATAGAGGCAGCTGGCGCCTTGATATCGTGGGTGATGGTGAGGAGCAGGCGCTCGCGCTGGTTCATGATACGCTGGATTTCCTCATTGGCAGCCTCCAGGTTTTCCCTGTAGATGCGCTCCTTTCTGGCATCGCGCCAGATAAACCAGATCATGATGCCGATGGCAAAGAAGGCTACGATGGCGAGCAGTTCCATCTGCCACAACAGATGCTTTCTTGCTTCCATCGCCTTCTTGATGGCTTCCTGCATATTGTCTTTCTCACGCTGGTGTACATCGCTCAGATGTTTGGCGGAGCGCAGGGCGAGTTTGGCACTCACCATCTTCAACTCTTCCATCTCCCTATTGATACTCTGCTTGTGGCCTTGCGTTTCCACTTTCTCCTTCTTGTCTATCTGTTCGAGGATGGTCGCCACGTTTTCCGCCACGTTTACTGGGGTGGTAACAGAATCGATGACAGCCCGGTTGCTGTCCTGTTTTACGCTCAAGGTTTCGGCGTGCTCCTTCTTGAAGGCATCGGCGAGTCGGCGGAAGAATCCCCTTCGGGTCTTCAATACCTCTACCGTCGTCTTCTTCGCCTCGTGGGTTTGAGGTGCCTTGGAGTGAACCAGTATGGAATCCTTTCCCGTATTCAGATTCTTCACCTTATTCTGCAGATAGTTTTGGGTAGGTCTTCCTGCCATGGCATCAGACAGTTGCTTCAGGTTTATCTGCTCCTCTTTGAGCAGGGAAGAGATGGTACTATCGGCGGCACCCCTTTTCTGGATATACTCGCGCGAAGCTTCATTGATGGCATTGATGCTCTTGGTGTTGCTATACACCAGACTGATTGCCAGAATCATGATAATGGCAATGGCGCTATATCCGAGGGCTACCTTGAGAGGAATATTGTTCTTGTGCATGAGAAATCGTTTAAAATGATGAGCAGACTGATATCTTGCTCAATAGATATTTGTTTGCAAAGTTAATGCAAAAAAATGATATTAGAAAACAAAAGGGCTAAAAACAAGTCAGGAGACCAATGAATTCTATCATTAGTCTCCTGCCTGATTGAAAGCGACGCGTAATTACTGGTGTTATTCTATCTTTTCCTCAGTTAATTACTATTTTTTAAAGGTGATATTACTCTGCTACAGTAGAATCTGTTGTGGTAGAGTCTGCTGGAGTCTCTGCTGGAGTTTCAGCTGGTGTCTCTGCAGGAGTCTCTTTCTCTACTGTTGTGTCTGCTGGAGCAGCTGGTTCTGCTGGAGCTACTGTGTCAACTGGAGCTACTGATGATACACTTGCCATCTTGTTGCTGGCGAATACATTGCTAACTGAAACCATAACCATGGCAGCGATAGCTGCAAAAACTAACTTTTTCATAATCTTTTGTTTTTTTTTTATTGTGAATATTATATTTATTACTTTCTTTGTGAACAGCCTTGCTTGCGTTACCGCTCATTGGCGTGTTCACTTTCTAATATCACAATCTGCGTGCCAAAAAACAAAAGAATTATCTAATAGTTTGATTATCAGCAGTAAATGCTTTTTGTGCCAGAATTCTACATTGTGGAAACTGTGGAATTAGTGTGGAATTATTCCCCAAAAAGTTGGGGAATGGTCATCAGATTCCCCATTTTCCCATATCATCAAAAGCCGTACATCTTTCTATCAGATACCGTACTTCTTCATTTTATTGTAGAGTGTCTTTCTATCTACGGCGAGCAATTGTGCAGCCTTGCTTTTGTTGCCGCCTGCTGCTTTCAGTGCAGCTTCTATTCTCTGCAGTTCCGTTTCCTCATCGTGCAGGGCGGTTGGGGCTTGTGGCTGGATATGCGCCATACTTTGTTCCAGTTCGGTTACTCCGATGTATCTTCCTGTGGCGAGCAGGGTAGCTCGTTTCATCACATTGTTCAGTTCTCGCAGGTTGCCCGGCCAGTTGTAGGCGGCAATTCGCTCCTTGGCTTTGCCGTCGAGTCCTTCCACATTTCTGTTCAGCTCCTTGTTGGCGTGCTTGATAAAGAGGTCGGCAAAGAGGAAGAGGTCGGCACCACGGTCTTTCAGCTCCGGCATGTAGATGGTAAACTCATTGATGCGGTGGTAGAGGTCTTCACGGAAGTTGCCTTCAGCCACACGCTGAGCCAGGTTCTCATTGGTAGCACAAACCAGTCGGATATCGATATCTATTTCCTTGTTGCTTCCCACCGGACGGATTTTTCTTTCCTGGAGGGCACGGAGCAGCTGCACCTGTACTTCATAGTTCAGGTTTCCCATCTCATCGAGGAAGAGAGTTCCTCCGTTGGCAATCTCGAAAGCGCCCTTCTTGTCCTGGTCAGCTCCCGTAAACGATCCCTTCACATGACCGAAGAATTCTGATGCCGCCACTTCTTTAGGGATGGCACCGCAGTCGAGTGCGAAGAAAGGCTTATTGGCTCTTGTGCTGAGTTCATGGATTCTTCTAGCCACATATTCCTTACCTGTACCGCTGGCACCCAGGATGAGTACCGACATAGGGGTAGGGGCCACCAGGGAAACGAAACTGTAGAGCTTGCGTGAAGCCTCGCTTTCACCTTCCAGGTATTTGGGTACATCCCCATTGGCAGATGAAGCCTGGTTTCCTGCCTGCTTGCCAGGTGCTGCGTTTGTAGGAGTAGAATTTGTGTCTGTGGAACGCAGACTATCTGCTGAGGCTGCATACGGATCCTGTTTTTTCGGAGTCTTGATAGCTTCCTTGATCTTATCCAGAAGGATTTCCGGATGGAAAGGTTTTGCCACATAATCGGTAGCGCCTGATTTCATGGCGAGCACCACATTCTGAATTTCTGCATAGCTGGTCATCACGATGAAAGGCACCTGCACGCCATGCTTTCTCATCCATTGCAGCAGGAAGATGCCGTCGTGGTCGGGAAGGCGGAGGTCTGATAATACCAGATCGAATCCTCTTTCTGCTTCCTCGCACACCTGTATGGCTGCCTTGACCGAAGTGGTTTTCTCCACTTCAAATCCCTTCTTCCTGAGCCATGTCTGAATCATGGTTCCAAATGCGATATCGTCTTCAACTATTAGAATCTTTTCCATATTATTGCGATCTTACTGTCTTGTTGTATCTTTCTTATTGTATCTTTGTCTTCTAAAAAGATAGAGTCGTTTCTGAGTGCAAAGTTAGCACTAATATTTGGAATCAGCAAGGAAAAAGTGCTTTATTGTTTGAATGATTCGAAAAAATTAGGAAGTAATCACATAAAAATGAAAACAATCTGAGTTTTTTAACACTTCATCAGTCTCAGTATTCAGGAAAAATATGTATTTTTGCATAATAAAACGAATCTATACAATATTATCGTACTAACAATAGTAGTTATGAAGAAACAAATACTTACATTGGCTATGCTGTCCGCTCTGGCGCTCTCAGCTCATGCCCAACAGCCAGCCAGTCAGCTGTTGCCTTATCAGAACCCTAACCTTTCTGCCGAGGCAAGAGCCAATGACTTACTTTCACGCCTGACCCTGGAGGAAAAGACGAAGCTGATGATGGATGCTTCGCCTGCCATCTCCCGACTGGGTATCCCTCAGTTTCAATGGTGGAACGAGGCGCTGCATGGCGTGGCACGCAACGGATATGCCACGGTTTTCCCTATCACCATGCACATGGCTTCTTCCTGGGATGATGCCTTGCTCTATCAGGTGTTTACTGCCGTAAGCGATGAGGCGAGAGCCAAGGCGCAGGTGGCGAAGAAGTCGGGTAATGTAAAGAGATATCAGAGTCTGAGCTTCTGGACTCCGAATGTCAATATCTTCCGTGATCCTAGATGGGGACGCGGACAGGAGACTTATGGCGAAGATCCTTATCTCACTACACGTATGGGACTCGCCGTAGTGAATGGCTTGCAGGGACAGTCGTTTGACGGCAAGCCGCTGGCGGCTCCTGGTGTTTTGGCTTCTGATCAGTCTAAGACTCCCCAGTATGTCAAGACGCTGGCTTGTGCCAAGCATTTTGCCGTGCATAGCGGTCCGGAGTGGAATCGCCACGTCTTCAATCTGGAGAATCTGCCAGCCCGGGATTTGTGGGAGACTTATCTCCCTGCCTTCAAGTCGCTGGTACAGGATGGACATGTGGCTGAGGTGATGTGTGCCTATCAGCGTATAGATGGTGCTCCTTGCTGTTCCAACGCCAAGTTTGAGCGCCAGATTCTCAGAGAAGAATGGGGATTCAAGGGATTGATTACTTCCGATTGCGGAGCTGTCAACGATTTCTATATGCCGGGCTATCATGGTACGGCAAAGACCGCTACCGAGGCAACTGCCCAGGCTGTGAATGCCGGTACCGACCTGGAGTGCGGCAGCGCCTATCGCACCATTCCGCAGGCTGTGAAGGCAGGAATGGTCAATGAAGATAAGGTAAACCAGAGTTTGAAGCGCCTGCTGGTGGCTCGTTTCAAACTCGGCGATTTCGATAAGGATGAAACCGTGTCGTGGACTCAGATTCCTGAGAACGTCATCGCCTGCAAGGCTCATAAGGATCTGGCTGAGAAAATAGCAGAAGAAGGCATCGTACTTCTTCAGAACAGAAACCAGCTGCTGCCTTTGAACCGCAATCAGAAGATTGTGGTGATGGGACCTAATGCCAATGATTCCATCATGCTGCGAGGCAACTATTCGGGTTATCCTACCGGTTCTACCACTATCCTCCAGGGCATCCGCAACTATATGAAGGGGGCTGAGGTGAAGTATGTTCCGGCTTGTACCTTGACAAGAAACGAGGTGCAGGAAAGCCGTTTCAACCTCTTCCGTGAGGGTATGAAGGCCACCTACTGGAACAATCAGGAACAGAAGGGTGAGCCGGTGGCTACGGATGTGATGAAGACTGCCATCAATCTGAGCAATGGAGGTAACACCGTGTTTGCGCCGGGTGTGAATCTTACTCATTTCTCAGCCCGCTATGAGGGTGTGTTGACTCCTGATAGGGATGAGGATCTTACTATCAATATGGGTATTGATGACGGTTGCCGCCTGATAGTGGATGGTGATACCATCGTAAACATGAGGGAGTGCTGGGGGCGCGTGGCGCCTATCATCAAACCGCTCTCTCTGAAAGCAGGCAAGCCGGTCAAGATTCAGGTAGATTATACCCAGAAGGAAGATGTGGCTGTGATGCAGTTTGATATCCTGAAGACTTCGAAACCTACCAGCGAGCAGATTCTGGCAGAGGTGGGCGATGCGGATGCCGTGGTATTCGTAGGCGGTATCTCTCCAAACCTGGAGGGCGAGCAGCTTGAGATTGAGGAGCCTGGATTCAAGGGCGGCGACAGAACCGACCTGGAGTTGCCGAAGGCTCAGCGTCAGGTCATTGCCATGCTGCATCAGGCAGGCAAGCGTGTTGTCTTTGTCAACTGTTCGGGATGTGCCATCGCCATGGTTCCTGAGACAGAGAATGCCGAGGCGATTCTTCAGGCATGGTATCCTGGTGAACGGGGTGGTGAGGCTGTAGCCAAGGTTCTCTTTGGCGAGGTGAACCCATCGGGCAAGCTTCCGGTTACCTTCTATAAGAGTGTGAACGATCTTCCTGATTTCCTCGATTATACGATGAAGAATCGTACCTATCGTTATTTCAAGGGCGAGCCTTTGTTCCCATTTGGTTATGGTTTGAGTTATACCACTTTCGAGTATGGCAAGCCTACCTTGATGCAGGTGAAGAGCAAGAAGCGTGGCAGCAAGGCTGCTGATTACAAGCTGATGTTCTCCTTGCAGAATACGGGCAAGCGTGAGGGTACCGAAGTAGCGCAGGTTTATATCAAGCGCATGGATGACGTGGATGGACCTATCAAGAGTCTCAAGGCATTCAAGCGTGTGTCTTTGAAGGCTGGCGAGCGCCAGATGGTGAGCATCGATCTTCCTCGCAAGAGTTTCGAGGGTTGGGATGCCCAGACCAACACCATCCGCGTGGTTCCTGGCACTTACCAGGTATTTGTTGGCGGCTCCAGCGCTGATGCAGCCAAGACTAAGATAGAAGTGAAGATCAAGTAAGTCTCTTTTCATAGAGCTTATCTTGGAATACTCAAAAAAGGCGATAGGTGCACTAACTCTTGAATCAATAAGATTTAGTACACCAGGTAACAATATGGAAACGAGCGGACTTCTGCTCGTTTCTGTATTTTGCAATATGCAAAGAACGCCTTAATTCGGGGACAAAGATACGATATTCTTCTAAATCTCGCATAGCTTACAAGGAGAAAACCTTGGAAATTAGAACTTTTTACGTTAAAATCCATATTTGACAAGCAGATTTTGAAGAAAATATTTGGAGTTTCCAATAAAAAAGAGTATTTTTGCAGCAACAAATCCCACCACGCCTCTCAACGATGCGTACCACGGTGGGACTTCGCTTTTTATAAAGGGTATATGGATTACGACAAACAACCGATAAACGTAGATGAACAGGTTGCCTTGCTCCAGAACAGAGGGCTGGTGATAGAAGATATTGCAACTGCCAAATTGCAGCTTCGCAATATCAGTTATTTTCGTATTGCCAGTTACCTACGATATATGGAGGAAGACAGACAGTTTCATCATTATAAACTGGGTAGTACATTTGAACAAGCCATCGACCTTTATCTCTTTGACAAAGAACTTCGTCAACTTATATTCAAGGCAATTCAAGATATAGAGATTTCTCTTCGGACCAAAATGATTCAGATATTTTCTATGGAGCATGGCGCATTTTGGTTTATGGATGCATCATTGTTCAAGAATGCAGACTTTTATGAAGGCTGCCTTGACAATATCAAGAAAGAGGTGTCTCGTTCAAATGAAGATTTCATCAAGGAGCATTCCGAGAAATATACTTTCCCTTCTCTCCCTCCTGTGTGGAAAACATTGGAGGTCGTTTCGTTTGGTACGCTTTCCAAATTATTTTGTCTGTTTAAGGACAATCGTCTTAAAAAGCAAGTGGCAAGAGAGTTTGGACTACCTCAATACACTTACTTGGAAAGTTGGATAAGGTGCATAACCGTGCTTCGCAATTGTTGTGCACACCATGCTCGTATATGGAATAGGCGTTTTGCATTGAAGCCACAATTGCCAAATCGGCTTCCACTTTCTTGGATTGCTCCAACCCAAAAGCCTATCAAACTTTACCATCAGTTATGCACCTTATTATATATGGAGCAAACTATAACTCCTTGTATGGATTTGAAAAGTTCGCTGCTCAGGTTGCTTGCAGATTATCCCAATATTGATTTACATGCCATGGGCTTTCCACAAGGATGGGAAAACGAACCTTTATGGAGATAGCAACAAGTGTTCGGATATAAGTCTATCCAAGCACTTGCTGCCACAATGTCCTCTTTTCATATTTTACCTCGCCTTGGCAAGATATTGCTCTAGTACAGGGCAATAATATGCCAAGGCGAGGCAAGAAACGATGTGTCCTCTCGTATTGGAGGAATTGGCGTATCAGGTTTTCTTCTGATGCGTCGTATAGAATCCTAATCTCTTTTTTACTCTTCACCCTTCACCTTTGCGCCTGAAACCCCGATAAACACTGGGGTTTCGGGAGGTGAAGAGTACCCACTCACTCTTCACCACTCTTCACCTGCCGGAAATCTTCAGATGGATGCTGTAGAAACGGAAAAAATAAATAAGGTGAAGAGGGGGTGAAGAGTGGTGAAGAGTCAACTTGACTCTTCACCCTATTAAAACTTCTGTATATCAGATGGTTATAATGGGTTGGTGAGGGGTGAAGAGTGTTTTGCAATTTTTGCGCTGAAACTCTATCTGGAATATTCAAAAGGTGATAATCTTGTTGTTATGCAAAAAAGGTGTGCCATCATACAATGACACACCTTTTATAATTATTTTAGTGTTCTGCTACGATCTTGTAGTAAACATCCTTTGCCCAGAACAAAGTGCTGAAGTAGCCGAGAGGCTCCTTGTAGTACTTGCTGATGGCAGCCTGGACATTATCCTTGTTGTAGTTCAACTCATCACTTGGATAAGGCAAACGACCCGGAGGTGTTGGATAGCTAGCCAGCTGATTGTCCTTTGCAAAGCTTACTTCTGGATAACCTGTACGGCGTGTTACATTCCAAGCCTCAAGCAAGTTTGTCCAACCAAAGTTTAACCACAACTGAGTACAAACAGCTTCTTGGGTTGGCTTCCAAGCTTTTTCAGCGTATGCAGCGATTTCTTCAGCTGTCGGCTCAATCAAATCGCGGTTAGCATTGTAGCTGTCATTACCTTTCTTGTAGAGAGAACTGTTTTTCTTCTCATTCCAGAAGTATTCAGTTGAAAGTTCAACACCCTTGATGAAGCATGCCTTAGCTTTAGCCTCATCCTTGGTAACACCATAGCCCATCAGATAAGCTTCAGACTTGCTCAAGCTTACTTCTGCAGCACCCATCCAAAGACCAAATACGTTGGAATTACCTTCGTATTCTTTCCAACCTGCTACAGCCTGTGAGTCAAGTACACAATAGTAGTTAGCTGGATAAAGCTTACGTTTCTGATAGTCCTTACCTTTTTCTGTAGCGATATCAGAAATTTGTGAGCTAGTTTTTGTAACATCGTATGAGATATACTCACCATCTGGGTTAGGATCCAACATTACCTGGATACGTGGGTCGGTATCTGCTGTTGGAATACCATTGGCTGGCACGTTCAAAGCATCAAGCATAGCCTGTGATGGAGTGTAACCTGTCCAGAGAGCTTGTGAAATGCTCTTGCCCCAGTTGAAGTCATCTGAGTTTGTACTAGGCTCAACACCCATGTTATCTGCGTTGCTTTCAATAACTGGGTACTTGGATGGATTCTCAACGATTTCCTTGATTGCGGCATGAGCTTCGCTTGTTACGCTACCATTTGTTGAAAGATGGAGAGCGATACGAAGACGAAGTGAGTTGATGTACTTCTGCCAGCGAGCTGCATTTCCTGCTGCAATGGTATAATCCTTGGAAGCCATTGCGTTCTGTACGGCTGTAGAAGGACCACCTTCTGCAAAATAATCACCGGCTTCTTTAAGATCAGCCAGAATCATCTTGTAGAGGTCTGCATCATCGTCGTAAGCAGCTTTCTGCTTTGCACCGGTATAGTCGCTATTCTCCCATAAAGTGCCGGCACCCTTGAATGGAACTGCACCAAAAAGTGACAACATCTCATGGAGCTGAGACTCCAGTATAGAACGGCTAACCATCAGGTAAACCTTGTTGGCGTTCTGTTCTGACTCATCAAGCTTATTGTATGTCTTCTCCAATACGCGATATTGAGTCAGCATATCATAGAAGTTAGTCCATCGGTCGTTGAAGCGGCCTTCACCACCGCCCATAAAACGTCCTTTTCCGTTGGAAGAACCGATCATTCCACCAAAGACACCTGATGTCTGGGTCTGGCAATAATAGCGATAATATACAGGGTTCAACCAAGTATTACCTTTGAAAAGTACGGCAGTGAATACGTCTGGCACACTTACCGTATTGGTTTTTGAAGGATCTGGATATTTCTCGGTGTAGTCTGTATTAGAGCATGAACCGAGAGCAACGAGTGCCAAACCAGCCATCATGATTGAAAATATCTTCTTTTTCATATATGTTTCTTAATTAACTATGAATTACTAATTTAATTAGAAGCTAGCACGGAGTGAAACACCGAATGTACGGGCACTGGCAGTAGAACCACCTATCTGTGACTGATAGATCCAGCTTGTACCATCAGTAGTTTCTGAATCGAACAGCTTCAATGAACGATAGATATAGAATGGGTTACGTGCGAATGCAGAAATCGTCAGGTTGGTGCAAGCAAACTTCTTGGTCAAAGAGGTTGGCAATGTGTATGCCAAGCTGATTTCACGGCATTTTACGTAACTGTTCTTCTGGATAGCATCTGCGTAACTCTTGGTTGCACCAGTACCCCAACCATATTGACTGTCATTGATTTCAAACTGGGTAACGATGATATCGTTAGGAGTGCCGTCTTCCTTTACACCCTTCTGGATAACACCATTGTCCCATACCAAATGACCATCAATCTTAGTCTCACCACGCTTGTAGTTGCTGATAGTTGAAGGATCTACTCTTACGATAGAACCCTTCTTGCTAACATCGTCTGCAGTACTATAGTAGAAGAGACCGCCAGAGGCTGCGTCACGTGAACCTACTGCATCCTTGATGTTACCAGCATCCATCATATACTGCCATGGCTGGTTGAGTACATCACCACCAATGCGGAAGTCGAATGACATATCAAGAGCCCAGTTCTTGTATCTTAAGCTGGTACCGAAACCACCAGTCATCTTAGGCATGGCATTACCCACCTTGTGGCGTTCTGTTGTGTCTGCAATGCGAAGACCGTCGGCACCAATGATGTAGTTGCCCTTATCGTCGGTCTTCCAGGTATATGCATACCAGTCACCCATAGATTCACCTACATGAGACTCAAGGCTGGCTGCACCACCATCGAATGTCTGGTGAGAAAGAACATCAAGTCCATCTGCCAGCTTCTTTACCGTATTCTTGTTCCAAGCCAAGTTACCACGGAGCTCCCAGTTCCAGTCTTTGTTCTGGATAGGTGTTCCATATACGCTCAACTCAATACCCTTGTTGGTCAACTCACCGATATTCATCAGCATACTGCGACCACCCATAGAGGCTGCTGCAGAAGTCTGGAGAATCTGATCCTTGATATCATTGTAATAGTAACTGAATTCCATACCCAAGCGGTTGTTCAAGAACTTGTTCTCGATACCCAACTCATACTCATGCTTCTTTTCTGGTTTGATGCCTTCGTTACCGATCTCGGTATCAACAAATGCGTATGTATAGGTATTGTTCTTATTCAAAGAACCCTGCTTGTAGGCCATGTTTGCTCTGTAAATCTCAGGAGCATTACCTACGATACCGTATGAAGCACGAATCTTACCATAGTTCCACCACTTAGGACACTTATCTTTCAGAAGTTCTGTGTAGAGAACACTTGCACTAACTGATGGATACCAGAAAGAGTTGTTGCCGTCAGCCAATGTGGAAGTCTTCTCCTGGCGGATGGTTCCTTCCAGGTAAGCCCAGTTGTCGAAGCCATAGCTGGCTGTCAGGAACATACCTGTGCGGAGCTGGTCTTGCTTATTCATATCTGCACTCTTTGTACCAACGGAAGCATTCAAATGGAACCAGTTTTCCTGTGACAGACCATTTGTTGTGCTGACACTTGACTGATAATATGACTCATGACGTCCATTCCAACCGAAATTGGCGGTAATGTTATGCTTCTCAGCGAAAGTCTTGTCGAACATCAACATGACATCACCATATACGATAGAATACTGGTCGTTGTTCAAACCGTATGAATCAGAGAACTGACCTGTAGTAGAGAACAAGTGTGGAGTTTCTGCACGGTTCTTATTCTCAATCTTATTGGTTGTGATATCTGTAGCGATACGGGCACTCAGCTTCAATCCAGGGATGATGTCCCATGTAGGGTTTACAGAACCGATAAAGCGAGTGTGATTCTCTTCCTGTGTCTTACCCAGGATATTCCAGAAGTACTCTGACATCAAAGAAGTAGAACCCATTGGTGTGTAAAGGAACTGCTCGTCTGGAGTCAAGGTCTGGTCAGTTCCGCCATTGGCACGGTAGATACTGTTCTGGTATCCCTGACTGGTAAGTGTGTGCTCACGGATATATTTAACATCTGTGAAACCACCGAACATTCCAGAATAGTTACATACCAGACGGCTGATACGATAAGGACGGTTCTTGATATATTGTGATGTGAATGTTGCAGCATAGTTCAACTTGATGGTCTTGGTAACATCAAATGTACCATTTAAGTTGAAGTTGTGCTTATTGTTGTTAGAGTTATACTGCATTGCCTGTACATCATTGTATGTATAAGAGAAACGCAGGTTGTTGCGGTCTGTACTGTTGGTCAATGCAAGATTATAAGTCTGGTTTATACCTGTACGGAAGATATCTTCCCATTGGTTGTGATCAATAGGAGTAAATGAACGTTCTGTACCATCAAAGTAGGTAACCTTTTTGCTGGAATCATATCGGGCACCATAGGTATAGATGGCTTCGCGGTTTGGAGTAACAATGTTGTTGCCATTGCGGTCGAAGCGAGTGTTACGGAAACCTGTAGCTGCTTCCTGTGTGTCGCCAAGAGCCCAGTTGTCATAACCAGGACCGAATTCCTTCTGGATTTCAGGCATATAAGCCACCTTGTCGAAGCTTACGTTTGCGCTGAAGTCAACATGAGTTCCGGTTCCTTTCTGTCCCTTTTTGGTGGTAATCATTACTACACCATTAGCTGCCTCTGAACCATAAAGAGCTGAAGCTGCTGCACCCTTCAAGATAGAGATATTCTCAATATCCTCTGGGTTGATATCTACGAGACCGTTTGAGTTGATTCGCTGATTGCTCCAATAGTCATTATTGTTGGTGTTACCATTATGGATTGGCACGCCATCAAGAATCAATAAAGGCTGGGTATTACCATTGATAGAAGAAAGACCACGAACAGAGATAGATACAGCTGATGTACCGCCACCAGGTGCTGACTGAATACGAACACCTGATGCCTTACCATAAAGACCAGCTGCCAAATTTGCACCACCTGTTCTGTTCAAATCTTCTGCATTGATAGAGCTGACTGCATAACCCAACTTCTTGGCATCCTTCTTGATGCCAAGAGCAGTTACTACGACTTCTTCAAGTGCTTTTGAATCGTCTTTTAAAGTGATTTCGAGAGGTTTGCCATTGTAAGTAACCTCTTTAGTTTCAAATCCTACGTAAGAAATGCGGAGAATAGTTCCCTTTTTCACACCCTTGAGTGAAAAGTTACCATCAATGTCTGTCACAGTTCCGTTGCTTGTTCCCTTGATGAGAACAGAAGCACCAATGACTGTTTCGCCAGTAGCATCCTTGACGATACCTGTACATGTCTCGTCTTGCTGTACGTTCTGTACGCCGTTAACGGCAGGAATACCTGCGTAAGCAGCACCAGCAGAACCAACCATCAAGGCGAATGCCAGATTCATTGTTTTGTTAGTTTTTGCCATAATACAAACTTTTAATGTAATGAATAACTATTTATATTTAATTGTTCTTGCTTGAGATGTTTAATTATACTCACTTACAATCTGATTTTCTTTTATTTATTATCTAGGTTGGTAAGTCTCTTTAAAATTTTAGGCAAAAATACGTAAAATTTATTAATTGATATAGGAAATGCTGTGAATATTTGTCGACTTTAGAACTATTTAACTAAAAAATAAGCTGTGACCGATAACAAACGGCCACAGCTTGCTAATTTTAACCTAAAAGTTTGCCTATACTGCGCAATTTCGTGCGATATCCATAGATGGCAATCACCACGAAACAGATGAATGGAAGAATGAACGACGCATTGGTAGATGGCATTCCGAATACGGTATGCATATCGATGATGGATGCCTGCAAAGGTGGCAGGACACTACCGCCCAGGATTGCCATGATCAGACCGGCAGCACCAAACTTGGCGTCATCGCCAAGACCCCTCAGGGCTATACCATAGATGGTAGGGAACATCAATGACATGCAAGCACTTACTGCCACCAGACAGTAGAGACCCCAGATGTTGTGAAGGGCAATGACGCCGGCTGTGAAGCAGCCACCTGCTATCGCCAATATCATCAGCAACTGTCCTGCGTTGAAGAAGCGGAGGATGAAGGTGCAGATGAAGCGGGAACAGCAGAACAGTACCATCGCAATGATGTTGAACTTCTGCGAAGTTACCTCGGCATCAATCTCTGCCATACCTTCCTGCATCAGAATGCGGGTACCATACTGGATGATGAAGGTCCAGCACATAATCTGTGCGCCCACATAGAAGAACTGGGTGAATACGCCTTCACGATAGTGCGGCATGCGGAAGATGCGGCGTAGGGTAGGCATGAAGTTGATCTTGTTGTCTTTCTCGCTGTTCTTCGGCATCTTGGTAAACAGGATGACGAAGAAGATGGTGAGGATGACAAGACCAATAATCAGGTATGGATTGATCAGTACCGAAAGGTCGTATTCCTTGATTGCCTCAAATTCGCTGGCCGAGAGATTGGCGCGCCCAGCCGTATCAAGTGGGTTGAGTTTTGCCTGGATAAAGTTCATCGCCACATACATACCGAGCAGCGAACCCATCGGGTTGAACGATTGCGCCAGGTTGAGTCGGCGTGTTGCCGTCTCCTCCGTTCCCATCGACAGAATGTAAGGGTTGCTCGATGTCTCCAGGAAGGAGAGTCCGCAGGTTAGGATGAAGTAGGCGAGGAGGAATGGATAATATTCGCCCATCATCTTTGCCGGATAGAAGAGGAATGCACCGAAGGCATAGAGTCCTAATCCCAGCAGTACGCCTGCCTTGTAGGAGAAGCGGCGGATGAAGATGGCGGCAGGGAAAGCCATGGCGAAGTAACCGCCGTAGAAGGCTACCTGTACCAGTGCGCCATCCGTAGATGACATTCGGAAGATCTTGGAGAATGCCTTCACCATCGGATTGGTGATATCATTGGCAAATCCCCACAGTGCAAAGCACGATGTGATTAATATGAAGGGTACGAGGTAGCTCACCCCGTCTTTCATCAGGATTGATTCTTTCTTTTTTGGTTCCATATTTCAGGTTAATATTGTCTGCGTTTATGTTTGTAGGGTAAATATTCGGATGGATCAGATGCTTTGTCTTACCACGGCTCTCAGCTCGTCGATATCCTTGATTTCTCCCTTGGCGAGTGCCTGGGTCAGGATGTTGCCCATACCCGTAGCCTCTATAGGACCCGCAATGACAGGAACGCCCAAAGCTTCGGAGGTGAGACGGTTGAGTAACTTGTTCTGTGAGCCGCCTCCGATGATGTGCATGCACTTGATTGGCTGCGGTAACATCTCGTTGAGGTGAGCAGTAGCCTCGGCATACTTGGCTGCCAGCGACTGGAGTACGCAGCGCACGATTTCTGCCTTGGTCTGAGGAACCTGCAACTGATGGGTGGCGCAGTAGTCGATGATAGCCTGCTGCATGGATGCCGGATTCTGGAACGCAGCGTCATCCACAGGGATGATGGCATTGATGTGAGCTTCTTCTGCCAGAGGGAGGATGATGTCGAACTGCTGTTCCTCGCCATTCTCCTTCCATTCTGCCATCAGTCTCTGCATGATCCAGAGACCTGTGATGTTCTGCAGGAAGGTGATGCGGCCGCCGATGCCGCCCTCGTTGGTAAACTCTGCCTTTCGGGCTTCCTCGGTAAGGATCGGTTTTTCGATCTCTACGCCCAGGAGCGACCAGGTACCTGAACTGATGAATGCCATCGGGTATTCATCTTCTGTAGCAGGTACGGCTGCTACCGCACTGGCTGTATCATGAGAACCTACTGCGATGACATCCACTTCTCCGAGTCCGGTTTCCTCTGCGATGTCGCAGCGCAGCTTTCCTCTTACGGTGCCCGGCATCACGATCTTGCCGAAGATGTGGCGTGGAAGCCCCAGCTGGTCGATGGTTTCCCAGTCCCAGTCCTTGGTGGTTGCATTCAGGAGTTCTGATGTGGATGCGATGGTATATTCATTGTTGGCTTCGCCTGTGAGATAGTAGCTGAAGAGGTCTGGGGTGAAAAGCAGATGCGCAGCCTTCTCCAACTGTGGACTGTTGCCTTTCTTCAGACTGTATAACTGGAAGAGGGTATTGATTTCCATCACCTGCGTGCCGTTGATGGCATAATGTGCCGATGGATCAATCTGCTTGAAAACTTCTTCCGGCATTCCCTTGGTGCGGGCATCGCGATAACATACCGGGTTGCCCAGAAGGTTGCCGTCCTGGTCGATGAGTCCGAAATCCACTCCCCAGGTATCGATGGCGATGCCATCCACCTTGAGTCCCTTGGCTCCTGCCATCTTCAGTCCTGTCTTCATATCCTCGAAAAGGGCGAGGAAATCCCAATAGACGTGGTTGCCTAATCTTACCTGTCGGTTAGGGAAACGATGGATGAGCTCCATTTCGAGCTTGCCGTTTTCTAGTTTTCCGGCAATCACTCGTCCGCTGCCTCCACCGAAATCTATAGCTAGATAAATCATAGTTATTTATAAATGTTTGGGTAGATAAAAGTTGTTTCGTATAAAAAGCGGTAGGAGAGTGCCCGTAGCGGGCAGCTTTCTCTCCTACCGCTTCTCTCATATAGAGGATAGAGGTTTATTGTTTCTTACCTAAAACGTAAACCTCGAGATCGTCGATTTCTTCCGGTGTCAGTGTGGTGTATTTGCCGCCACTCTGAACGATGATTCTGCAAGCCATCTCAAAGAACATGGCACGCTCGAACACCTCGTCGAAATTCTTGCCGCAAACTACCTGTCCGTGCTTCAGCAAGAGAGCAGAGTTGTGATCCTTCAAGGCTGCGATGACAGCTGCTGCCAATTCTGGAGAACCAGGACGATAGTAAGGAATCACAGGGATTTCCTTGCCTACGTGGCATGGTACCTCTGCGGTTACATTGAAGTCTTTTGGAGTTTCCTGCATGCAAGCCACAGCTGTTGCAAAAGGAGACTGGAAGTGGAGAACCACGTCGCAATCAGGACGCTCACGGAGTACACCGAGGTGGAATCCGCTCTCCATAGAAGGTTTAACGCCATTGAGTACTTCGCCCGTTGCTACCAGGCACTGAGATACCTTCTCCTTCTGGAGGCTAGGAACCCATGAACCTGTACCTGAGACAAGAGCCTCGTCGCCAATGCGCCAAGAAAGGTTGCCACTACTGCAGATGGTGAGAGCTGCATCGCCTACGCGGTGAGCCTGCTCCAGGAATTTCTGAATATGCTCTTCTGTAATCATTTTCTTTTTCTTTCTATTTGAATGATATTCGTAATGATGGTGTTACACCTTATTTATATATAGGACCGTAGTTCTTGCAGGCACGGAAGTCTGCACCTTCCTTGTCCATACCGAATGCGTTCCAAGATGCTGGACGGAAGATCTTGTCGTCCTCTACATTGTGCATGCATACTGGGATGCGGAGAATAGAGCAGAGGGTGATGAGGTCGGCACCGATATGACCATAGCTGATAGCACCATGGTTAGCACCCCAGTTGTTCATCACTGAATATACATCCTTGAAAGGAGCCTTGTCGCAAAGACGTGGAGCGAACCAGGTAGTAGGCCATGTTGGGTCTGTACGCTTGTCGAGAACCTTGTGAATCTCTGGATCAATCTCCACTGTCCAACCTTCTGCCAACTGAAGCACAGGACCAAGACCCTTTACGTGGTTCAGACGAACCATGGTTACAGGCATGCCGCCCTTGCTGAGGAAGTTGGAAGAGAAACCGCCGCCACGGAAGTAGTCACGGTTGGCTGGATACCAGGTAGTTGCCTTCAAACACTTATCTACATCCTCCTCGGTCATTTCCCAAGGCTGCTTCATGATAGGGTTGCCCTCAGCATCTGTAGCCTGACCTGTGCCATCGAGTGTGGTAGCACCAGAGTTAATCAAGTGGATGATACCACCAGCTGCCTGACCTGTAAGTTCCTTACCGGTAACACGCTTCACAGCCTCTGGACTCCAGTAGGTACGAACGTCGCTGAAGATCTGAGCACGACCTGTCAACAGGTGGTTGAACAGCATAGCTACGCCGTTGCCTGCATCATTCTCTGTAGCGAGAATGATAGCCTCACGGATACCGTTCCAGTCGAATGAAGTATTGAGGAGAGCCTCAGGATAGTCGCCGTTAGGGTAGAAGTCTGTCCACTGACGCTGTCCCTGGAAACCACCGGCGATGGCATTGTGGCCCAATGCTTCCTCCTTGAAACCTAATTCTTTCAATCTTGGGTTACCGTGCATCAAGTCACGCATAATGATAGTCATCTTCACGATAAACTCCCAGTCTGCATCCTTCTGCTCGCGGGTCTTTGCCTTTTCATGGTTAGCGATGTCCTCACCCTCATTGCACATACAGTGCTCGCGGGTCCATGTCATAGCCTTCTCGTACTCCACTGGGTCGTAGATACCCTCAGTCATACGGCGGATAATCTCAGTAAGGTCAACACTCTCGTTGCGCATACCGAGGTACTCCTGGAAGAAGTTAGGGTCAACGATGGAACCAGCGATACCCATGCAGGCACTACCCATAGAGAGATAAGACTTGCCGCGCATGGTAGCTACAGCCTGAGCTGCTCTGGCAAAGCGCAGAATCTTCTCTGCTACGTCAGCAGGGATAGAGTCATCCTCCAAGTCCTGTACATCATGACCATAGATACCGAAAGCTGGCAATCCCTTCTGGGCATGAGCTGCGAGAACGGCTGCCAGATAAACAGCGCCTGGACGCTCTGTACCGTTGAATCCCCATACAGCCTTTGGCCAGTGTGGGTTCATATCCATAGTCTCAGCACCATAGCACCAGCAAGAAGTAACGGTGATGGTAGAGCCAACACCCTCGCGCTCAAACTTTTCTGCGCAAGCTGCACTTTCTGCTACACGACCGATGGTACTGTCAGCGATTACACACTCTACAGGAGAGCCGTCGCCATTACGTAAGTTCTCTGAAATCAGTTTGGCTACAGACTTAGCCAAATTCATGGTTTTTTCCTCGAGGCTTTCTCGTACACCTCCCTGACGTCCGTCGATAGTAGGACGGATACCGATTTTAGGATAGTTACTCATAATTATTGTTCTTTAAGTTTTTATAGTTACTATATTTTATATACATTATATTATATGTAAGCACAAAGGTAGTGATAAAAAATGAATCTTATCACTACCTTTATACTTTTTTAAATTTGTTTTTCTTTATTTAGAATTAAACTTGAATGCCAGAGGTTCATTCTTGAGTCCAGATGGAAGGGTAACGGTTACCTGATTGCCCTTGACGGTGTACTTGACAGACTTGCCGTTCTGCAGCAGAATCAGCTTGCCCTTAGGCTTGTTTTCTGTCCAGGTAATGATCTTAGGGGTCTTCTCTCCATCTTCCAGTGCATAGATGGCGTAGAGGGTCTTGCCATTCTTGTCTGCGGTAAACCATACCTTGCCATCATTATAGTGAGCTGCATTGATGGTTGAGTAAATAGCCTGACCGTTCTTGTTGAGCCAGTTTCCTATCTGTAGGAGGTTTTTCACAACTTCCGGTTGCAGGGTTCCGTCTGCCTTCGGACCAACGCCGAGAGCGAGACATCCGCCCTTTGCTACAATTTCTGAGAGAATACCGATCACCTTGTTAGGTGACTTGAACTTAGCGTTTGGTGTCCATCCCCAGGCATGGCTCAGGGTGATGCAGCTTTCCCAAGGAATATCGAGCTGCTTGGCTGGGATACCCTGCTCTGGAGTCTGATAGTTTTCATTCTTTCCACGAATGGTTCTATCTACGCTGATCATACCCGGATTGCGCTTGCGGGCATCTACCAGAATGGTATCAAGACCGATTTCATCGCCGGTAATCCATCCGCCATCGAGCCACAAGATATCGATGTTGCCATAATCGGTGGTCAGCTCGTTAAGCTGGTTCTGTGTAAACTTGCGGTAGTTCTGCCACCAGTCTGGATGCTGCTTCTTCTTGTAGTTGATGCGGCGGTTAGGGGTTGCATAATAAGGGTTCCAGAACCATTTGCTGTGCCAGTCTGGTTTGGAGAAATAACAACCGATCATGAATCCCTTGTTGCGGTAGGCGTCGAATACCTCCTTGGCGATGTTGTGGCGTGGATCCTTGCCGAAAGGTCCATGAGCAATGGAGAAGTCGGTATATTTGGTATCAAACATACAGAAGCCGTCGTGGTGCTTGGTGGTGAAGATCATATACTTCATACCTGCCTTTTTCATCACGTCAGCCCATTTGCCAGGATCGAAGTTTACTGGGTTGAGGGAATCTTTCTGACTCCAGTACCATGCCTTGTCCTCCTCGTAGGTTGGTTTGCGCTCACGTACAATCCAGTCTTCCGAACAGATTGACCAGGATTCTACGATACCAGGTACGCTATAGAGTCCCCAGTGCATCAATACACCGAACTTCTGGTCCTGCCAATGCTTGAGTTTTGTTAATACTTGTGGATCTGTTGGCCAGACGTAATCTTCTGTGTTTGACTGTTGGTGAACGAAGCTCTGTGCTTCCTGTGCCTGTGTCTGGGTAGTGAATCCTGCAGATAAGGCTAGGCCGAGCATCATTAATTTGAAATGTTTCATATATCTTGATAGTTAAATTGAACGGATATATTGCCTGTTTCTTTTGCTGCATCAATCAAGCTTCCAAAATCATCGCAGAACTCTGTCATCTGATGATAGAGCAGGTTGCTGCCTTTATCAGATAATTCTGTATCTGGCAAAGGACCGGAGTTGATGGCTACGGTGAAGATGTTGGCTGCCACACCGGCACGAACGCCCAAAGGAGCATTCTCTACCACGATGCCTTCCCAAGGCTGCAGGTTGCCAGCTTTCTGCAATCCCATCAGATAAGGATCTGGATTTGGCTTGCCTCGCTTCACATCATAAGCAGTTACGATATGCTCTTCATCGAGATATTTGCCGAAGTCATTGAGAAGTCTCTGGATGAGTGGGCGCTGCCCGCTGCCCGTCACGACACCTACCTGCATACCGGCTTCCTTGATCTTCTGCATGATTTCCTTCACACCAGGGAAAATCTCGGCGGTAGGCATGGAGTGGAAGATGTCTGTCTTCACATCATACATCTTCTGTGCTTCATCCAGTGTGATGTCGATACCCTTCTGCTTCTTCACCATCATCTGGATGGTGTCGATGCCTCGGGCTCCCTCGGTGGCATAGGCATCGGCGGCAGTCATGTGGATATCAAACTGCTTCATCGATTCCTGCCAAGCCACGGCATGGTTGGGCATACTGTTATACAATACACCATCCATATCAAAAAGAACGGCTTTAGGGTTGAATTCCCCAAAGCCGTGGTCTTTTAAGTATTTTGAAATAATTTCTTTCATCAATTACTTCTCGTTAGCCAGACGCTCCTGGATAGCCTTGCTCTCTGCCTCATAACCTGGCTTGTTGAGCAATGCGAACATATTCTTCTTGTATGCCTCAACACCTGGCTGGTTGAATGGGTTCACCTCTTCCAAGAGACCGCTGATACCGCAAGCCTTCTCGAAGAAGTAGATCAACTGACCGAGGTAGTAAGCGTTCAACTCAGGTACGTTAACCAGGATGTTAGGAACACCACCGTCAACGTGAGCCAGACGTGTACCGAGCTCAGCCATCTTGTTCACCTCGTCAACACGCTTGCCCTCAAGGAAGTTCAAACCGTCGAGGTTCTCATCATCGTGAGGGAAGAGCAACTTCTCGTTAGGAGTCTCTACGCTGATAACAGTCTCGAAGATAGAGCGCTCGCCCTGCTGAATCCACTGGCCCATAGAGTGAAGGTCGGTAGTGAAGTCGCAAGCTGCTGGGAAGATACCCTTCTGGTCCTTACCCTCGCTCTCACCATAGAGCTGCTTCCACCACTCAGCGAAGTAGTGAAGCTTAGGCTGGAAGTTGCAGACGATCTCAATCTTCTTGCCAGCCTGTGTATAGAGAGCCTGACGTGTAGCTGCATAGATAGCAGCAGGATTCTCCTCGAAAGCAACGTCCTTGCCGCAAGCCTTTTCCATGTCTGCAGCACCAGCTACGAGCTGCTTAACATCGAAACCAGCTACTGCGATAGGCAGCAGACCTACTGGAGTAAGAACAGAGAAACGGCCACCCACGTTGTCAGGGATGATGAAGCTCTTGTAACCCTCCTTGTCAGCGCAAGTACGTGCAGCACCCTTCTTGGCATCGGTTACAGCAACGATAACATCCTTAGCCTCTTCCTTGCCGCGCTGATCCTCGCACTGCTTCTTCAGAAGACGGAAAGCGAGAGCAGTCTCAGTTGTGGTACCAGACTTAGAGATATTGATGACACCAAACTTCTTGTCCTTCAGGAAAGAAGTCAACTCGAAGAGGTAATCCTCACCGATGTTGTTACCTGCGAAGAGGATAGTTGGGTTCTTCTTGTCGTTAACGAGCCATGCGAAAGAGTTGCCGAGACCTTCGATAACGGCACGTGCACCGAGGTAGCTACCACCGATACCTGCCACAACAACGACCTCACACTTTTCGCGCAATGTGTTGGCAATAGCCTGGATTTCATTGAGGAACTCAGGAGTGATAGAAGATGGCAAATGCAACCATCCCAAGAAATCGTTACCTTCACATGTGCCGTTCTCAAGAGCTTCCTGAGCGGCCTTTACCTTAGGCTCGTAAGCCTTTACTGCACCCTCTGCGAGGAATGATGCAGCCTTTGTAATGTTTAAGCTGATACTTTTCATTTTTCCTTTTAAATATCTAAATGAATGTGTTAATGTTTCTCCTTTATCTGAACGAGTCGGTCAAGAGCTTGATTTCGATTTGCGGACTGATACGTTCGTACAATATATTATATACGGCATCGAGAATCGGCATGTTGACGTGCATGTGGCGATTGATTTCCTTCATACACTTCGTGCCGAAAAATCCCTCGGCTATCATCTCCATCTCTATCTGCGCACTTTTCACGCTATAGCCCTTGCCTATCATGGTTCCGAAGGTGCGGTTGCGGGAGAAGTTGCTGTAACCCGTTACGAGCAGGTCGCCCAGATATACCGAATCGTACATACAACGGTCGATAGGGTGGACGGCAGTGAGGAAGCGATGCATCTCCTGTACGGCGTTCGACATGAGTACCGCCTGGAAGTTGTCACCATACTTCAAACCACCACAGATACCTGCTGCAATGGCATACACGTTTTTCAGTACCGATGAGTATTCGATACCGATGACGTCGCTGGAAGTTTTGGTCTTGATATACTCACTTGCCAAACAGTCGTTGGCGAAGGCATGCGCTTTGTCTGTGTCGCTGCAACCCACGGTGAGGTAACTCAATCGCTCCAAGGCAACCTCCTCGGCATGAGAAGGACCGCCAATACATGCCAGGTTCTCGTATGGTACGTCATAAACCTGATGGAAATATTCCGAGCAGACAAGGTTCTCATCAGGCACGATACCCTTGATGGCTGTGATGATGAACTTGTCGCTGATCCGTGTCTTGAGTTTCTTGAGATGGTTCTTCAGGTAAGGCGATGGGGTAACGAATACGAGTGTATCGTAGTTCTGCACTATCTTGTTGATGTCGGAAGAGAAGAATATCTCATCCACATTGAATCGTGCTGACATCAGATAGGCAGGGTTGTGGCCCATACGCTTGAAGTCCTCGATGCGGTCATCGCGACGCATATACCAACCTATGTGATGAGTATGTCCCACCACAATCTTGGCTATTGCTGTAGCCCAGCTACCGCCGCCAATTATCGCTATTTTACCGCAATTATACACCTTATTATATAATGTTAAGTGTTAAATGTTCTCAAGTTTTTTCAAGAATTAGAGAATTGGAGAAAAAATCTGAAATTCTCTAATTCTTGAAACGAAAAAAACTTGATTTTATTTGTTTGCTGCGTCAATCCAGCCCTGGATGTCGTCAACAGAAGGCTTCTCGTAGCCGAGCTTGTACTTCTTGTTGATTTCGCCGATTTTCTGCTGGAGACCCTGAGCCTTCTCTTCACGGATATCAGAGATGAGGTTGAAACCTGCCTTGCGGAGTACGTATGCCCAATCCTCTGGCACGCCAATCTCTTCCCATTCCTTGATGGTGCTCTGTGGCATCTTCTTCTCTGGTTTCATCTGTGGGAAGAACAATACCTCCTGGATGAAGGTCTTGCCGGTCATCAGCATTACCAAGCGGTCGATACCGATACCGATACCTGATGTTGGAGGCATACCATACTGGAGGGCACGGAGGAAGTCCTGATCGATGATCATTGCCTCGTCATCACCCTTGTCGGCAAGCTTCATCTGGTCGATGAAACGCTCTTCCTGGTCGATTGGGTCGTTGAGCTCAGAGTATGCATTGGCAAGCTCCTTACCGTTTACCATCAACTCGAAACGCTCGGTCAAGCCTGGCTTAGAACGGTGCATCTTGGTCAATGGAGACATCTCTACAGGATAGTCGGTGATGAAGGTTGGCTGGAGGAAGGTTCCCTCGCAGAACTCGCCGAAGAGCTCATCAATCAACTTACCCTTACCCATAGTCTCATCTACGTCCATGCCCTTCTCCTTGCAGAATGCACGGATTTCTTCTTCGGTCTTGCCGTTGCAGTCGAAACCGGTCTTCTCCTTGATGGCATCGAGGATAGGCAGACGGCGATATGGAGCCTTGAAGCTGATGATGTTGCCATCAATCTCACGCTCTGGCTTGCCGTTGACAGCGATACAGATAGTCTCGAGCAACTTCTCTGTGAATGCCATCATCCAGTTGTAGTCCTTGTACTGAACATAAAGCTCCATACAGGTGAACTCTGGGTTGTGGTTGCGGTCCATACCCTCATTGCGGAAGTTTTTGCCAATCTCATAGACACCCTCGAAACCACCTACGATGAGGCGCTTCAGATAAAGCTCGGTAGCAATACGCATGTACATATCCTGGTCGAGTGCGTTGAAGTGGGTGATGAAGGGGCGGGCAGAAGCACCACCGGCAATGCTCTGCAGGGTAGGAGTCTCTACCTCTGTATAGCCAGCGTTGTCGAGTACGCTGCGCAGAGTGCGCAGTACGGTTGCACGCTGCAGGAAGGTATCCTTCACGCCATCGTTTACGATGAGGTCAACATAGCGCTGACGGTAACGCAACTCAGGATCGTCGAACTTGTCGTAAGCTACACCATCCTTGTACTTCACGATTGGGAGTGGCTTCAAGCTCTTGGAGAGCAGGCACAACTCCTTGGCGTGAACAGAAATCTCGCCAGTCTGTGTACGGAAAACGAAACCCTTTACGCCGATGAAGTCACCGATGTCGAGGAGCTTCTTGAATACAGTATTATAAAGGTCCTTGTTCTCGTCTGGACAAATCTCGTCGCGGGCGATATAGACCTGGATTCTTCCCTTTGAGTCCTGCAACTCAGCAAAGCTTGCTTTACCCATTACGCGGCGACCCATCATACGGCCAGCGATAACTACCTGGCGTGGCTCGTCCTCGTCCTTGAACTCAGCCTTGATATCAGTGCTGAATGCATTGGTTGGAAACTCTGCTGCTGGATATGGATCGATGCCCATCTCGCGCAATGTCTGAAGACTCTGTCTGCGAACGATCTCCTGTTCGCTTAACTCTAAAATGTTCATATTATATTCAGATATATCTTTATATTTTCTTATTTTGGTGCAAAAATACAAATAATTTTCCGAACTCGCGCCCTATTTTTATGCTTTTTAATACAATAAGGTGATTTATCTATGCAAAAATTGCACGAGCCTATAGTTTGATGAAGATTTTCTTGTGATACATCCAGACTCCCATCACGGCATGGATGGCTACAAAGAAGAGGGCGTAGGTGAGCGATGCCACATAATCATCGGTGATGAGGATGTGAATGCCGGCAAAGATATCTGCCTTGATGCCGAAGCTGCCGAAGAGGATGGCGAGCGCCTCGCTCATCACATAGAGAAAGAGTGGGTTCATGCCAAAGGCGAGCAATCCCCTGGTCAGGATGTTGTCTTTCTGCGGCTTCTTCTGGCTGTCGCCTGTCGCAGCTGAATCGGTAGCTGCACCTCTTCCGTCGATAAACTGTACCAGGATACCCAATATCCAGGATGCGAATCCGCAGGTTACGAATACGTAGCTGGGACTCCAGATGCGCTTGTTGATTCCGAAACCTATCAGGGAGAGTCCGAATCCCAGGGCTACCATCACAAGACCTGCCACTTTCAAGACCTTGATTTTGGAATCTACCGTCTGCCCCGCAATGGAGATGTACTTGCAGCAGAGGAATCCTATCATCGTATGGGCGATGGCTGGAATCGTGCTCAGCAGTCCTTCGGGATCTACCGGACTTCTATGATAGAGATGGTCGATGCCGAAGATGCTTCTATCTACCTGTGCCAGGATGTTGATGGAGGCATCGTATGCATAGCCGTTGCCAAATACCAGGATTCCCATATAGATGACAATCAGTCCGATGATGGTATGGATGAAGTAACGGTGGTTCAGGGTGATGGCAAGCATAGCCACTACTCCGTAGCAGAGGGCGATGCGCTGCAGGACAGCCCAGATTCTGAGGTGGGCAAAGTCTAGCCCACCTCCGTTGCATATCATGTCAAACCAGTTGATGCCCAGACCGATGAGAAAGAGCAGGACGGTTCGCTTGGCAATCTTTCTGTAGATGGCGGCAGAAGGCTTGAACTCAGTCTTCTTCAGGGATAGAAAGGTGGACATTCCCATCATGAAGAGGAAGAAGGGAAAGACCAGATCGCATGGGGTGAGTCCATTCCACTTGCTATGCTCCAGGAAACTGTAGTTATGCTCCCCGCCATTGTTTACTAATATCATGAGGGCTACGGTGAGTCCTCGCATCACGTCGAGTGATTTTAATCTGTTCATATTTTACTTGATGAATATCATGATTTATCTGATGGATATCATGAATTACTTGATGAAATGAATGACTTCCTTGGCTATGTCTGCAGGATTTCCCTCTGGCTTCGATGAGTATGGGTTCTTCTGCAGGGTCCAAGGCTCCTCCAGCGCATACCAGTCGATTTTCGGAGCACTAGGCAATGCCAGTTGGAAGAGTTCTGCGGATGTCTTGCCGGCATTTTTGCCACTACCCAAAGCCTCGTAATCGATGTTCGTGCAAGCCGCCATCTGGTCGGCGAGGGCTTTCATATAGGTACTCCAGCGCTTGTAGTAGAAGTCCTTCAGCAATCCTTGCCATTCCTTATGTCCATAATCTCGCAAGCCGCCATCATCGGCACAGACACGGTTGCCCCAGGTGGTAATCTGTACGCGGGCATTCCATTCGTAGAGGTCTTTCTCTGCTGCGGTCTTACCCAGGTTGCGTGCTTCCTCTATCCAGTGTCCCAGACGGAATTCCGAACGGGTGGCGAGCAGCTTGTCCTGCAGCAGAATCATCTTCAGGAAACGGTCGGCATCCTTGTCAAACTCCTTGCGGGAGAATGATTGATAGTCGGCGATGGTCTTCCAGTACTGTTTGCGTCCCTGGTCGGCGAGAGCTTGTCGGCAGATATCTACCAGATCGTACTCATAGTTGTTGTTGCCACGGTATTTGTCTGCTACACTGGCAAAGAGAAGGGCTGCCTGTCGGGTATCTTCCGGGTCGTAATAGTTGCGCATCTTCGACCAGCTGGAAACCTGGAAGTTGTTGAGCGAAGGACGACCGCAGAAGATGCTCTCGTGAGTACCCTGCTGGTTGTTGCCCACCGGACAGTTGTAGATGCTCTGCGCCAGGAGAGCCCATGCCTTCTCGATGGTTGCATCGTGCACACCATAGCGGGCATAGCAGTATTCCTTGAGCCAGTCTTCCTTGGTAGTCTTTTCGGCACGCCAAGGCAGTTCGCTCATCAGCTCAAACATCACCGGGTTGTTTTCCGAGCCTTCCATCGTGAAGCCCCAACCCTTGAGCGTTTCACTATTATGATTGTTTTCTCCCTTTTTTCCTGTTGCCAGATAGAAGTTGTTCAGCAGCTGGTCCATTCTTCCATGCAGTCCCACATTGCCTCCGAAGTTCTCGAGCATACAGAAGAGCCACTGGTGCTTGCCGTAACCGCCATCCCGCTTCAGAATGCTAGGACCACCAAACATCGGACGGCATTCTGAGAAGAGGTCGAGTACCAGGATGTCGCCAACCTTCAAGTCTTCAATCATCTGAGGACGAGGGTTCTCGTTCCATCCCTGAACCACCCAGACCGCTTTTGGGTTTGCACGCTTCATCGCACTCATCAGCACCTGTCCAGCCTTGGCATAATCCACGGCAGCATCATCTCCACTCTCATGGAAAGGATCCATCGAGTAGAAATCTGATTTTCCGTAGAGCTTGGTCAGTTCCTTATAATATAGGTCGGCGATTTCTGTAAATCTGCTGTCGGTAGGAGAGAGGTTGGCAGGACGCTGGTAACCGTTCCACTTGCCGGCATCTGTCACGTTCAGTCCCAGTCTCTTTTTGGCATCATGAGGCACCATTCCGCAATAGCCCGGTAAGACAGGTTTCATACCCATCTCCTTCATTCTGGCAAGAATCTTTTTCTGCAGGGTTTCCTGCTGCTTATACCAGTTCTGCGGCAACGGACCACCCCAACCTTCCAGGTTGTTCATTTCCCACCAGGCAAGAAAGGCTGGTCCGGCGATGAACTTGCCCACTTCTTCCTCAGAATAACCGAGTTTCAGGAGCATATTGCGCCATACGCATTCCGTGCCCACGGCAGCCAGTGGCATATTGATGCCATGCAATGCCATCCAGTCTATTTCTTTCTGCCATCGATTCCAATCCCAGAAAGCCATCGTATAAGAAAAGGTGCAATAATTGAAATCGTAGCGAAGCTTGAGGTCGGTTTCATGGCGCTCTTTCTGTTTTACGGCAGGAAGAACGTTTGGCAATTTTGGACTCATATTGTTCCAGGTGATGTGGATGCCGGCATGGTGTTTCAGATACCAGTTGATGCCCACGGCAATATTGACCCAGGAGTTGCCTCGGATGATGATAGGATTGTTTTTGCCGGCCGGTTTGGATGCTGTCGCATTCTTGCCATTTCCTGCCTGGTCTATCTCGAAGAAATCCTTGTCTGATTTTACAAGGATGGTCTTGAACTTGGCAGCAGCCCCCTTGTCGATTCGATTCAGAAGATCGTCTGCCGGATTAGCGTATGCTCCCAAAGTCATGGTGCATAATAGTCCTAGAAGTAATTTTTTCATAAAATTGTTTGTTGTTGTTTCAATATGCTGCAAAGATAGTGGAAAAAGCCGATAATGCCAAGCAAAAAGTGCTTAAAAGATTAAAAAAGACTTATTTATTTTGTTTTGTCTTTAATTTGCATTACTTTTGCAGGAAAATGAGGTGAGGAGTGAGCTGGACATCCATTTGCTCTTATCCCCCTAAACGACCAACTTTAAATTTTGATAAAGGATGAACATAGATGAATTAGTAAAGAGAATCAGCAAGACCGATGGACTTTCCAAGACCCTCGGCATGCATTTCATATCTACCCCAGAGTCTGATACGCTTCAGGCTTCCATGAAAGTGGATGAGCGTAACCGCCAACCTTTCGGATTCTTGAGTGGAGGTGCCTCTCTGGCTCTTGCCGAGAATGTAGCAGGCATTGGCTCCCTGGCTTTGTGCCCGGGACAGATTGCTGTGGGCATCAATGTGAGTGGTACTCATGTACAGGCTGTGAGTGAAGGTGATACGGTTACGGCATACGCCAAACTGGTACACAAGGGCAGAACCTTGCACACTTGGGAGGTAGCCATCAAGAATACAGCCGGTGAGTTGATCTGTACCGTGCAGGTAACCAACTATGTGTTTACTCCCAAAAAGAAAGACTCAAAGAAAGAAGAATCTAAAAAGACAGAAATATAAGGTATGACCGCATTTGCATACTATCGTTTGCCTTATCTGCATCACGCTCATTATGTGGCGCAGCGGGAGGGTGAGCCGGAAGTGCTCTCATCGGTGGCGGAACTGAATGGCAAGGAGGGCTTTGTGATAGCTCCTTTTTCGCCGTCCAGCGATTGCCCCGTGCTGCTCATTCATCCGGATGAAAGCAAGCTTTTGCCCATCTCTGACGCAAAAGTGATTTCAACATCTGATTCTACTCAGGCAGAAAACGCTTCTGATCGTGATGCCTATGCCGAAGATTTTGAATGCTTTCATCAGGAATTGGAGAAAGGTACTTTCAGAAAGATTGTGTTGGCAAGAAAGGCAACTGTGCGAACTGCTGATAAGGATTTCGAAAGTCTCTTCATGAAGGCGTGCCGGATGTATCCCCGTCTCTTCGTCTCCCTGGTTTATACCCCGCAGTCGGGAATGTGGCTGATGGCTACTCCTGAGATTCTGCTCAAGGGAGAACAGGGAAATATGAGTACGATGTCGCTGGCAGGTACCCAGAAGGCGGAACCTTCCCGTACCGTTGCCGATTATCCGGTGGAGGGCGTGGAATGGTCGCATAAAAATCAGGAGGAGCAACAGTATGTCACGGATTATATCGAAGATTGCATCAAGGCTTTTGCTGATGATTATCAGCTCAAGGGACCTTATACCACGATGGCAGCAAACCTCTATCATCTTCGTACGGATATCAGTTTCCGTCTGCGGGATGAAGGCAGGTTGGGAGATGTGATAGATGCACTCTATCCTACGCCTGCAGTCTGCGGAATTCCGAAGGAGGAAGCCCGCCGGTTTATCCTGCAGCATGAGCATCAGCCCCGCAAATACTATAGTGGTTTTGTGGGACCTGTCTCTCCGCAAGGTAAGACCCATCTCTTCGTTTCCCTTCGCTGCATGAATATCCTGCCGGATGGAACCTGTGAACTCTATGCCGGTGGCGGATTGCTCAAGGAGAGCGAGATGGAAAAGGAATGGAAAGAGACTGAAGCTAAGATGCAGACCATCAGACGGGTATTGCTTTAGCTGAGATGGTCAGTTCATCAGACGTGTTTTTCTTTGATTAATTATAAAATCTTAATTATAAGTAAGTTCTCGTGTTTAGTAATATCGATAATGTCAATATCCTGACGGGTGTTCTCGCATCTCATGGTGTGAGAAGAGTTGTGGCTTGTCCTGGAAGTCGTAATGCGCCTATCGTGCATAATTTTAATGAGATGGAAGGCATTACCTGCTATCCTGTCACCGATGAACGCAGTGCAGGATTTGTGGCTATGGGCATTGCCTTGGGTAATCCGTCACCATGTCCCGATCCGGTAGCGGTATGCGTTACTTCCGGTTCAGCATTGCTCAATCTCTATCCGGCAGTCTGCGAGGCTTTTTATCAGAAACTGCCTGTCATCGTGATTTCGGCTGATAGACCTGAAACTTGGATCGGACAGCAGGATGGACAGACGCTGCCACAAGCCAATGTCTTTGGGACGATGGTCAACAGGAGTGTGAATCTTCCGATTATATCCAATGAGGAGCAGGCATGGTATTGCGAACGGTTGGTGCACGAAGCGGTTATCGACTGTGTGCATCGCAAGATAGGTCCGGTACACATCAATATCCAGCTTTCTGAACCGCTTTATCAGTTTACGGTAGATAAGCTTCCGAAAACTCATTGGGTGGATTACGTGAAGACCAATCTCTTTGGCGGCAGTTTCCATTATGGTGATATGCTTGATTTCCTGAATGCCAGGAAACCGATGATTGTGGTAGGGCAGGATTACCCATGCAGTCAGCTTTACGGCATCAAGCAGATAGATTCATGGGCAGTCACGCTTATCGAACCGACGGCTCTGGGCACATCAAGTGAAGATCCTGCATGCCGGGAATTCTCCAGCGGCCTCCTGGTTACCAATTTCGATGAAGTGCTGAATAAGATGGGGGATGACGAGGATTATATGCCCGATTTTATTCTCTATGTAGGAGGCACTTTGGTGAGCAAGCGTCTGAAAAAGTTTCTTCGCCTTGCCGTAAAGAAGGGGGCGAAGGTATGGCGGGCAAGCACCGATGGTGATTACATCGATACCTTTATGCGTATTGACCGCATCTTCCCATGTGATACCACACAGTTGGCAGATGCCATGACTTCTTACGATCAGGTTTATCGGGATGAAGTGGATGCGTATAAGGAACGTTGGGAGAAAGCACTGTGGGCGGCTAAACGTCATGCTTTCGATTATGAACCGTCCTTCAGCAGTATGGCAGCTGTGAAGGCTTTCCAGACGGAATATCTGGCTCATTCACTGGATGATACTCGTGAGTGCCGTCTCTTTTATGGCAATAGCATGGCTATTCGTCTGGCTTGCATCTATGCCCGCCAGTATGTGCATTGCAATCGGGGTGTAAATGGTATTGAGGGGTCGCTATCTACGGCAGCAGGCTTGTCTATCTATCTTTCGGAGTATCATCATCCGGATGCCAAGAGCCAGCAGAAGGTATTCTGCGTATTGGGCGACCTGAGTTTCTTCTACGATCAGAATGCTCTCTGGAATCAGAATCTCAATGGCAGCCTTCGCATCCTGTTGCTGAACAATGGTGGTGGAGCTATCTTTGCCAAGTTCAAGGGATTGAAGGAGAGTGCTGCGCGCGAAAAACTGGTGATGGCTGAGCATTGCACCTCGGCTTATCACATTTGTCTGGCACAGAATGTTGCCTATCAGAATGCTGATGATATGAAGTCGTTGCATGAGGGGCTCGACTGGCTCATCCATACCGAGTCTGACAGACCGATGCTTCTGGAGGTGCTAACGGATATAGAAACTGATAATCAGGTAATAGAAAAATATTATAATAGTTTTCAAATATGAGAGAATGGAAAAAGATAGAAGGTTTTGATTTCAAGGAAATCATCTTCGAGGAGTATAATCATATCGCTAAGATTACAATCAATCGTGAGCGTTATCGCAATGCCTTCACCCCATTGACTACCTGGGAGATGGCGCAGGCTTTCAACTACTGTCGTGACTGTCTGGATATTCGTGTGGTTATCCTGACGGGTGCTGGCGACAAGGCGTTCTGCGCCGGTGGTGATATGCATGTGAAGGGCAGAGGTGGATATGTAGGCAACGACGGCGTGCCTCGTCTCAACGTGCTCGATGTACAGATGCAGATTCGCCGCTTGCCTAAGCCGGTTATCGCCATGGTGAATGGTTATGCCATCGGTGGCGGTCATGTGCTCCATGTGATGTGCGACCTGACCATCGCATCAGAGAATGCCATCTTCGGACAGACCGGTCCTAAGGTGGGAAGCTTCGATGCCGGTTTCGGTTCTTCTTATCTGGCACGAATGGTAGGTCAGAAGAAGGCTCGTGAAATCTGGTTCCTCTGCAAGCAGTATTCTGCAAAAGAGGCTGAGGAGATGGGAATGGTTAACAAGGTGGTTCCTCTCGATCAGTTGGAGGATACCTGTGTAGAGTGGGCTGAAATCATGATGGAGCGTTCTCCTTTGGCTCTCCGTATGATCAAGGCTGGATTGAATGCCGAGTTGGATGGTCAGGCTGGTATCCAGGAGTTGGCAGGCGATGCCACCATGCTCTATTATACCATGGATGAGGCACAGGAAGGCGGCAAGGCATTCCTGGAGAAGCGCAAGCCTCGCTTCGAGGATTATCCTCAGTTCCCATAATAAAAAAACTCGGAAGATACATTTCTATATCTTCCGAGTTTTTTTATTTCGTTTTTTATTCGTGAGTAGCGAATCTCTGTTCTGCGAGCTTCTCATACTTGGTTCCTGGCTTGCCATAGTTGGCGTAAGGCCAGATGCTGATGCCGCCGCGAGGAGTAAAGATACCTGTTACTTCAATATACTTTGGATCCATCAGCTTGATGAGGTCCTTCATGATGATGTTCACGCAGTCCTCGTGAAAATCACCATGGTTGCGGAAACTGAAGAGATAGAGCTTCAGGCTCTTGCTCTCTACCATCTTCACGTCAGGAATATAGCTGATGCGAATCTCAGCAAAGTCAGGCTGACCCGTGATAGGGCAGAGGGATGTAAACTCAGGGCAGTTGAAACGTACCCAGTAATCATTGCCAGGGTGCTTGTTCACGAAGGTCTCCAATACCTCTGGCGCATAATCCATTCTATATTGGGTCTTGGCACCCAGTGCCTTCAACCCATCTTCTTTTCTATCCATAGTTCTATTCTATTGTTTAATTCTAATGTTTCGTGTTTGTTTTTGGGCAATCTCTTTCTGAAAGCATTAAATCGATCCTAACTTGAAGATGTTGTAGGAGATGTTGTTGTCATACACATCCTCGCCCTCGTGTTTCTTAATCGCATTGACCACACGGATGGTGATAGGCAGCACGATGATTTCATACACGGTCTTCAGGACCACCTGCCAGAGCATCAGCCAAGGCAATTCTGAGGTAGGAACGATTCCGCCCAGGGCAAGAGGGAAGAAGATAAGGCTGTCGCAACTTTCGCCAGCTACCGTACTCCAGATGGCACGGGCTGAGAAATGCTTGCCGCCATCTCGGATCTTCATCACGCTCATTACGTAGGCGTTGGCAAAGGAACCTACGATGAATGCCACGAAGGAGGCGGCTGCAATGCGGGGAGCCAGACCGAAGATGGCATGGAAGCCGGCATCGTTGGTCCAGTAGGGAGCGGCTGGTATCCAGTCGCAGATGGCACCCAGGGTTACGAAGAAGAAGTTCATGGCGAAGCCGGTCCAGATGAGGAGACGGGCTTTCTGGTAGCCCCATACTTCGCATACCACATCATTGATGATGTAACTTACCGGGAACACGATCAGACCGCCGGTCAATGAGATGGGACCAACGGCGATTTGCTTTGTTTCGAGCACGTTTGCCGCAATGAGACAAACGCAGAAGAGGATGCTGAAAAGCATAAACAGCACACTCACTTGAGTTGTTTTCTTTTCCATTTTCTTGTTTTTTACGAGGTTTACCAAGCACTCGGATTATACTAACTTTTTTAATTCGGGCTGCAAAATTACAACATTTCTCTCTAACTGCCAAATCTTTACCCGTTTTTTTGCATAAAAAAAGCCCCAAGTACTATCACTAGCACTTAGGGCGATATGTATTAACTAAACCTAACTTATCTAACAATTAAACCTAACTAAACAATCTAACCTAAACTAAACAATCTATTCAACCAAAACCTAACTAAACAATCTGCTTATGAAAAACTAACCAAAAACACTTATCCTATTGAAATCTGGCGTGCAATCTTCTGCTCTTCCTGCTGCATCTTAGGCAACTGGATGGTGAGCACACCGTCAGCTACGCTGGCAGAAATCTTCTCCTTGTTGACATCGTCTGGGAGAATCAGGGTCTGCTCAAACTTAGCGTATGAGAACTCGCGACGCAGATAAACGTGCTCCTCCTGCTCAGGCTGATGCTTGTTCTCCATCTTGATATGGAGATCGCCATTCTCATTGAGGTTTACCTCAAAATCATCCTTGCGCATTCCTGGGGCTGCAAGTTCTACTGTATATTTTGTCAAAGACTCCTTGACGTTGATAGCTGGGGCTGTAGTATTAGCCTTCTGCATATTACCCTCGTTGAAGAGTCCGTTAAATACCTCTGGTATCCAAGAATTTCTGTACATCATAATCTTAACCTCCGATTCTATTTTTATTTATTATTATTCGTTATTATTTAATGTTGTGTAGCGAATTACTGATCCGCTTACACTCCCTCATCTAGCAATCCCCGTACCAAAGTGTAAACTTCTGCCATTTCGGCAGTAAATCTGAAGAAATGCAAATAAACCCCCAAAAAACGACCCAAAAAGCCCGACATTCTGTCGCGAATGCTGGGCCTTTTATCATTTATTTCTCCATAAACTTCTTGGCTGCTCTGAGCTGGTGTCTCATCACGCTCAGGAACTCCTGGCTCTCCTGCAGTACATTCAGGTAAACCAGCGAAATCTGCATCAGAGAATTATCTGAAAGATGCTGGATGCGGTCGATATGCTTCTTGCGAAGTACGCTGAGCTCATCCTTGCAGGCATCTGCCTCGGCGAGAATCTCGTGGTAGTTCTCGTAGCGGCTGGTCTCAATCTGCTCGCAGCTCATACGCATCAGGTCGTTGATCTTCTGGCGTACAGGAGCAAACTCCTTGGTATATTCTGCTGGAAGTGGGTTGAAGTTGTTATCTACATGCTCCTTGATAGGGTCGAGCATACGGCGCAGAGAGTAGATGAACTGCTGGTTGCTGTTGGCTCCCAGATGGAACCAGGTGTTGCGCTCGATGGCAATCTCCATAGGCGATTTCTTCAAACCGAGCATCTCCTGGCGACGGTACTTCTTCAGTATATCCTGCTCCTTCTTCAAGTCCTTGTTGGCATGACGGAGATACTTAGGATTCTCGTTGGCAAGACCATCCATAATCTGGTTGAACTCGTTGAGTGCAAAGTGGCAGACGAAGCTCTGGGTGCGGGATACCTGGCGACGAAGCAGATCCCATACAATCTCTGGATCGTGTGAGCGCATCATCAATTGGAAGGTGCTGCCCTTGCTCTCTTCCTTTGCCTTCTTGTTATACTGGATGTTGCTGCGGATGAGCAGGAAGATAACCAATGCCATGAAGCAGCTCTGGATTCCTACACCGCCGAAGTGCATGATGAGGCAGACGATAGCGCAGGCTGCGAAAGCTACACCGGCTGTGATAAACCATCCACCAATCACACTCAATACTCCGGTTACACGGAACACGGCACTCTCACGGCTCCAAGCTCTATCAGCGAGTGAAGAACCCATAGCCACCATAAAGGTTACGTAGGTAGTAGAGAGTGGCAACTTCAGGTTGGTACCGATGGTGATGAGCATACTTGCCAATACCAGGTTTACGGCTGCACGAACCACGTCGAAGGCAGCGCTCTCTTCCAACTCTACATCGTTCTTGTCGAATCGGCTGTTAATCCAGTTCATCAAAGACTTTGGCATAAACTGCTTCAACCAAGAATCTGTAGCCTGGCAGTTGCGTACAATCACGCGGGCTGCAGAAGAACTTCCGAACATCTCGTCACCCTCGTCCTGACGGCTCAAATCCACTGAAGTCTTGATTACGTTCTGAGCCTTCTTGGAAGTTGCCATGGCGATGATCATCACGGCACCGGCAGCGAGAAGATAAACTGGAGTAGTCTTGGCGCTATCCATCAGAGAAGTCATCATAAACTGGTCTGGAGTAGCACCGTTGGCATTTGCCATATAGTCCTGATAAGAAGAAAGACCTGCAAGAGGCACACCGATGAAGTTCACCAGGTCGTTGCCGGCGAAAGCCATAGCCAGGGCGAAAGTACCCATCAATACGGTAAACTTGAAGATATTGATGCGGCAGAGATGCAGGAACTCCATTACGATGGCAGAACCCACGAAGGTGATGCAGAGCAGCAAGCCCAGGTTCTGGTCGATATAATCGCGCCATTCTGCTGGCAGGTAAGGACTCTTACCCAATCCCTTCATGAAGATGAAGTAAGAGAGGGCCGTGAAGGCGATACCACCGAAGATAGCGATGCTGTAGCGTGAATGCTTGCGGTAATTGAAGGTGAAGATGATGCGGGAAAGCCACATCACGAAAGCACCGAATACGAAGGCGATGATGACGGATGAGAAGATACCCATGATTACCTCCAAGGCTTTGTTACTGTTGAGCAATACGCCGTAGTTGAGGCTATCGTCGCCGTACATCTTCAAGGTAGCGAGGATAAAGGCACCTCCCAGAAGCTCGAACACCAATGAGACGGTGGTTGAGGTTGGCATACCCAGCGTATTGAACACATCCAGGATGATCACATCCGTCACCATGACGGCTAGGAAGAGCGTCATCACTTCCTCGAACGTGAAGTGGTCTGGACTCATGATGCCGTGTCGGGCGATATCCATCATTCCCGATGACATGATGGCACCCAGTACCACACCGCAGGAAGCGATGATCAGCACAGTGCGAAACTTAGCCACCTTAGCTCCGATGGCAGATTGCAGGAAGTTGACAGCATCGTTGCTGACTCCCACGAAGAGATCAAACACTGCCAGACAGAGCAGGAAGATCACGATACAAAGATAAATCGTACTCATTATATATTAATGTTTATTGTTTATTTTTTCCCCTCGTTTTCGGTTGCAAAGGTACGTAAGGGATGTTACAGGTGATTTAAACAGGTGTTACAATCCTGTTAAAAACGATTTTTCTTCGATTTTTTAGAAAGAAAGCATTATCTTTGCACTCGTTTTTAAGGCAAAGTAGCATATAATAATGTATAAGAAATCATAGAATGGAAAAACTGAAAGATATCAGGGCGATAGCCTTCGATGCCGACGATACGCTCTGGGCATTGCAGAATTACTTTGAGGATGTAGAGCATGAATATTGCGAGCTTCTTTCTGCTTATGGCAGGGAAAAGGAGATTTCTGCAGCCCTCTTTGAAACGGAGAGCCGGAATATGGCAGACTTGGGATATGGCTGCAAGGCTTTCACCCTTTCGCTGGTAGAAAATGCCATCAAGGTGAGTCATGGTAAGGTGGAGGCGAATGTCATTGCTCAGATTCTGGATCTGGGCAAGAGCCTCCTGCATCTTGATGCCAAACCGCTGGAGGGTGTTGAGGTTACTCTTGCTCGCATCCGTGAAATGAGAGTAGGGCAGGAGGATGGTTCTTCCGGTGAAAGAAGATACAGGTTGGCTGTCTTTACCAAGGGCGAACTGATGGATCAGGAGAATAAGTTGTGGCGTTCGGGGCTGCAGCGCTATTTTGATGTGGTAAGTATCGTGAGCGATAAGAAGCCCGAGGCTTACCGTCGTCTTTGCCGGGAGATGGAAGTGAAGCCCGAAGAGCTTCTTATGGTGGGCAACAGCTTTAAGAGCGATATTGCGCCGGCATTGAAAATCGGAGCCTCTGCCGTCCATATCCCTTTCCATACTACCTGGGCGCACGAAAAGATAGAGGAGTTTGAACATCCCAACCTCCGCCGTATCTCCCGCTTTGCGCAGCTGCTGGACATCCTGTAGCTTCCTTGGGGCAAGTTTCGCACAGATAATCTGCGCTAACGTGCTTTTTTCATACCATTAGCGCAGATTATCCACGAATAATTTGCGCTAATGGGGATTTTTTTATATCTTTGCAGAAGATAAGCTGCACTCGGCAATTTGAAAGCAAGCTTTCATTGCGCTCGCTTGCATTATCTTTGCGCAGAAAATAACGAAAGATATATGGAACAGAGACTAATAGGAAGAGAAGCAGAACTCAAACTGCTCAATGAATATATAAACTCCGATAAATCAGAGTTTATCGCCGTCTATGGAAGACGACGTGTAGGCAAGACTTTTCTCATCAGAAAAGCCGTAGAGGATCATTTTGCCTTCTTCATGACAGGAATGAACGGAGTTGCCAAAGGCGAACAGCTTGTCAACTTCAGCATTGCCCTGCAAAAATATACCCACTCCACCACTCTGCAGACGTTCAAGAGCTGGCTGCTGGCATTCTATGCCTTGTCACAATACATAGAAACACTTCCGGAAGGCAAGAAAGTAATATTCATCGATGAATTGCCATGGATGGATACCGCCAAATCGGGATTCATACCAGCACTGGAAAACTTCTGGAACAGTTGGGCTGTACTGCGCAACGACATCAAACTCATCGTTTGCGGATCAGCCACATCCTGGATGATCAACAACCTGATTCGCAACCGTGGTGGCTTGCATAACCGACTGACCCATCATCTGATCGTAAAACCATTCACTCTGCACGAATGCGAAGAATACTTCAAGGCTTACCACTTCGGCTACAGCCGAAAACAGATAGCAGAATGCTATATGGTTATGGGTGGAATACCTTATTATCTGTCTATGATGGATAAATCGAAAAGTCTGGCACAGAACATCGACCAGCTGTTTTTCGCAGACAATGCAGAACTGAAAGATGAATTCAACGACTTATACAGAGCTTTGTTTAAGAAATCAGCCGACCATATCGCCGTGGTTACTGCCCTTGCTACCAAAGGAATGGGTATGACCCGACAGGAACTGGTCAAAGCATCGGGAGGAAAAGATAACGGAGCCTTCTCTACTGTACTGGAAGAATTGGAACAATGCGGATTCATCCGTCTGTATGAACCATTCAGCACTACCAACAAGATGACTTCCGACATTCGCCAAAAGCGAAACACCTTATTTCAGTTAGTAGATTTCTATACGCTCTTCTACTTCCGGTTCATCAGACATAACAAGTATCAGGATTCCAGTTTCTGGTCATCCTCCCAGAACAGTCAGCTATACCATACTTGGGCAGGACTGTCGTTTGAGATGCTTTGTCTAAACCATATAGACAAAATCAAGCATGCCCTGGGAATTTCGGGAGTACAGACCTTGGTTTGCTCATGGCGAAGCAGCAACACAGAAAAGGGAGCTCAAATAGACTTGCTGATAGACCGGAAAGATGAAACCCTCAACATCTGTGAGATGAAATTCTACAAGAGCGAATTCGAAATCAGCAAGGAATATGAGGAGAAATTGCAGGAGAAACTTCGTATCTTCACTGAAGAGACGAAGACTTCCAAATCGCTTCTCCTCACATTGATTACTTCTTTCGGATTGAAGCAGAACAAACATAGCGACATCGTACAGAAACAGATTACGATGAATGATTTGTTTATTTAAAAGATAACCCTAAAAGGAAAGGGTGTGACTTATGCCACACCCCATCTCAAAACTCCCACACTTACTTCTTACTCTTCGGCGCCTTGCTGAATTTATACATCAAATGCACCATCGCATAGCTTGGCAGGGTATTGTTCCATTTCTCGGTCTTGCCCTGTCCGCCCACCTCATACACGGTGCTCGACAGATTCTGAAGAATATCAAAGGCCTCTGCCTTCAGCGTCAACTTGCCTTTGCAGAACGAACGGGCTAGCGAGGCATTCCATACCAGATCACTGGTGTTAAACGACTTCTCGCTGTAACCACGCCTGCAATATTCCTTCAGGTCGGTAGAGAGAGAAATCTCCAGGAGTTCTGCCTGCATCTGAGGATTTAGAGGGAAGCTAGTATACTCTGTAACGTACACTACGACTTAAGCTGCCTCAATTGTTCTTCTGTCAATCCAGTTATCTGCATAATTTGAGGCCAAGACATACCAATTGCCAACAAGTTACGGGCTACAGTCAAACCTTTGGACAATTCACCTTCAGCACGTCCTTCTGCTCTACCTTCCACACGTCCTTTAGCAATACCCTTTTCCTCGCCTTCAACATACGAGCCATAAAGACCGGAGTAGTAATCGTCAACAGCCTTAATACTTTCATCGTATTTTTCCTGCTCCTCACTACTCAAGCAACGAATATCTGCCAATTTAGCAAGATGATCGAATATCTTCTTTTGCGCCGTAAAAGGCAATCTTTCCAATACTTCCATATACTTCAATACATAAATCCATTTTTCAAAAC
>ERZ791809.7-NODE-7-length-237266-cov-34.924894_pt1 | contig 237266 bp, 178 predicted proteins | sample MGYA00509946_ERZ791809 | MGnify/ENA primary metagenome ERZ791809 (study PRJEB30046, sample SAMN00791993) | human gut metagenome | study: EMG produced TPA metagenomics assembly of the A metagenome-wide association study of gut microbiota in type 2...
ACGACCCCCTGATTAACAGTCAGGTGCTCTAACCAACTGAGCTATTGAAGCATTTTGCATTGCGGAATGTTGCGTTCCTTATTTGCGTGTGCAAAAGTACTAACTTTTCTTCATTCAGCCAAATTTTTCGGCAACTTTTTTCTGTTTTTCCTTAAAAAAGTGCATTTTTCGGTGGTTTTCACTACTTTTTGCATCAATTATGGCAGTTTTCGAGAAGAAATGAGTACTTTTGCGGTCGAATAATCATATAACTAAGGTAAACATGAAAAAAGTATTGGTTTCATTGCTGATGGCGCTCCTCGTGGTGCCATCTATTGCACAAACAGATAAAGATCACGACTTCAAGATGGCTAAGAATATGGATATCTTCAATGCCATCTATAAGAATCTTGACTTGATGTACGTTGATACGCTCGATGCTGATGAGGTGGTGGGCAATGGCGTCAAGGCGATGTTGGGAAGCCTCGACCCTTATACTACCTACTATCCGGAGGAAAAAGTCAACGAACTGAAGAATATGCTCACCGGCAAATATGCTGGTGTGGGTGCTGTGGTGCGCTATAACTTCCAGTTGCAGCGTGTGTGTATCAGTGAACCTTATGCCAATATGCCTGCTGCAGAAGTGGGACTGAAGAAGGGTGATATCATCCTGAGTATCGATGACGAGGATATGACCAATAAGGAAGTGAGCTATGTAAGCGATCATCTTCGTGGAGAACCGGGTTCTTCCTTTATGTTGAAGGTAAAGCGACCAAGTACTGGTAAGATTCTGAAGGTAAAGGTAACTCGCCGTACTATTCAGATGCCTTTCCTGCCATATTACGGAATGATGGAAGGTGGTATCGGTTATATCAACTTCAATTCTTTCACCGATAATTGTGCCAAGGATGTGCGCCGTGCTTTCATCGACCTGAAGAAGCAGGGAGCCAAGGGACTCGTCTTCGACCTCAGAAGTAATGGCGGTGGTTCGGTGAGCGAGGCCGTGAGCATCGTCAATATGTTCTTGCCAAAGGGAAAGACTGTATTGAAAATGAAGGGTAGATTGCAACGTTCCAACAATGAATACAAGACTACGGTAGAACCTGTTGACTCTGTGATGCCGATGGTAGTTCTGGTGAGTGGAAACACAGCCAGTTCCAGCGAGATAATGAGCGGTAGTCTGCAGGACTATGACCGTGCTATTATATTAGGTACGCGCACGTATGGAAAGGGATTGGTACAGACCACTATGGATTTGCCATACAATGGACAGATGAAACTTACTACAGCCAAGTATTACATTCCAAGTGGCAGATGCGTGCAGGCACTTAATTACAAGCATGCCAAAGGCGGCTATGTGGAGCATGTTCCAGATTCACTTACCAAGGTGTTCTATACTGCCGGTGGCAGAGAGGTGCGTGATGGAGGCGGTGTGAAGCCGGATGTAGAGGTGAAGCCGGATTCCTTGCCAAACATTGCTTTCTATCTCGCCGGTGCCCGCGACAGTAATGAGGTGATGCTCAACTACGAAGTGGATTATATCGCCAAACATCCTACTATCGCACCTGCCAAGGATTTTGCTTTGACAGATGCCGACTATGATGAGTTCAAGTCCCGCGTTCTGAAAGCGGATTTCAAGTACGACCGTGAGACCGAGAAATATCTCAAGGATTTGGAGAAACTCGCTAAGTTTGAAGGATATTACGAGGATGCAAAACCTGAGTTCGAGGCGTTGAAAAAGAAGTTGAGTCACAATGTGGCAAAAGACTTGGATTTCAATAAAGACTACATCAAGCAGCTTTTGGAAAACGACATCGTGGCAGCTTATTATTTCCAGGCTGGAGCCATCCAGAATTCCCTGCGTTACGACAAGCAGGTCAAGGCTGCCGTCAAGTTGTTAAATTCTCCGGAAGAATACGGAAAAATACTCCATCCTGTGAAGAAATAACAACAAAAACTTGCACAATCGCCTAAAATTGCGCAGGTTATGAATAAAAAACAGAAAAATCTTTGGAGATTTTCAAAAATATTAGTAATTTTGCACACGTTCAGTGGAATGAGGGGCTCGCAAGAGTTCCTCATTTTATTTTAAATAGGTATATATGATAGATAAAAACGTCGTAAAAAAATTAGTTGATGAATGGCTCCAAGATCAGGAATATTTCTTGGTGGACATTGAAATCAGTCCAGACAATCGTATCGTAGTCGAGATTGACCATGTAGATGGTGTATGGATTGAAGATTGTGTGGCTTTGAGTAGATATATCGAGGAACGATTGAGTCGTGATGACGAGGACTATGAGCTGGAAGTAGGTTCTGCTGGTCTGGGTCAACCATTCAAGGTTCCACAGCAGTATATCAACTTCATTGGCAAGGAGGTAGAGGTGCTCGATGCTGACGGTATCAAGGTAAAGGGTATCTTGAAGGCTGTGGATGGCAATGATTTCACAGTAGGCGTAGAAGAAAAAGTGAAGGTAGAGGGCAAGAAGCGTCCTGTAAAGCAGGAGGTTGACCATGTTTACCAGATGGATAAAGTAAAATATACAAAATATATAATCAGTTTCAAATAAGCTATGGCTAAAAAAGAGCAAGAATTAACAGCGAGTATGATTGATACATTCCGCGAGTTTAAAGAAACCAAGAATATCGACCGTACAACATTGGTAAGTGTATTGGAGGAAAGCTTCCGCAATGTACTTGCCAGAATTTTCGGTAGTGATGAGAATTTCGATGTAATCGTAAACCCAGACAAGGGCGATTTCGAGATTTATCGTAACCGTGTCGTTGTTGCTGATGGTGAGGTAGAAGATGAGAACAAGGAGATTACGCTTACCGAAGCACGCAAGATTGAGCCTGACTATGAGGTAGGTGAGGATGTGAGCGAGAAGGTAGATTTCAATAAGTTCGGTCGCCGTGCCATCTTGACTCTTCGCCAGACTTTGGCTTCTAAGATTCTTGAACTTGAGCACGACTCACTCTACAATAAATATAAAGACCGTGTTGGACAGGTAATCTCTGGTGAGGTTTATCAGGTATGGAAGCGCGAGGTTCTTATCGTTGATGACGAGAACAACGAGTTGATGTTGCCTAAGACGGAGCAGATTCCTGGCGATATGTATCGTAAGGGCGAGACTGTACGTGCCGTCATCCTTCGTGTTGACAACGATAACAACAATCCTAAGATTATCTTGAGCCGTACAGCGCCAATCTTCCTGCAGCGTCTGTTGGAGGCTGAGGTTCCTGAGATTGCAGATGGCTTGGTTGCTATCCGTCGCATTGCCCGTCTCCCAGGAGAGCGTGCCAAGATTGCTGTAGAGAGCTTCGATGAGCGTATTGACCCTGTTGGAGCTTGTGTAGGTGTTAAGGGTAGCCGTGTTCACGGTATCGTTCGCGAGCTTTGCAACGAGAACCTCGACGTCATCAACTATAGCTCTAATACCAAGCTGTTTATCCAGCGTGCCTTGGCACCAGCCAATATTACGTCTGTGAACATCGACGAGGAGAACAAGAAGGCAGAGGTGTTCCTGAAGCCTGAGGAGGTTAGCCTGGCTATCGGCCGTGGCGGTATGAACATCAAGTTGGCTTCTATGTTGACAGAATATACCATCGATGTATTCCGTGAGGTAGATGAGAATGAGGCTGATGAGGATATCTACTTGGATGAATTCTCTGACGAGATTGACCAGTGGGTTATCGATGCCATCAAGGGTATCGGTTATGACACAGCTAAGCAGGTGCTCAATGCACCACGTGATATGATCGTAGAGAAGGCTGACCTTGAGGAGGAAACCGTGGATAACGTACTCAAGGTATTGAGAGCTGAATTCGAACAATAATTTCCCTAGCTGGCGAGTGCTTGCAGGGAATCTAACTTTAAAAATAGGAGAATAAAATAATTTATGAGCATCAGATTAAATAAAGCACTACGTGAATTGAATATAGGACTTCAGACGGCAGTTGAATTCCTAGAAAAAAGAAAGGACCTGGGAGAGGTCAAGGCCGAACCGAGCTTCAAACTCAGCGACCAGCAATACAAGGCATTGAACGATGCCTTCAGTCAAGATAAGGAGGTTCGTGATCAGGCCGAGAAACTCATTACCAAAAAGGCCAAGGATAAGAAGCGTGCGCCTGAGCAGAAGGACCATCGTGCCGAAAGCTTATTGGAGTCGAGCAACCAGCAGCAGTATAAGCCGTTGGGTAAGATCGACCTGAATAGCATCGGAAAGGGTAAGTCTGCAGAGTCTGCTGCTAAAAAGTCGGAGGCACCGAAGCATGAGACTGCTGCCGTCAGTCCTGCGCCAGTGAAAGAAGCTCATCGTAATGAGCCAAAACATGACCAGAGATCTAACCATGGATCTCACCAAAAACAAGAGATGAAACAAGAGAATCAGCAAAAGTCACAGCAGCCAAAGATGAACGACTTTAAGGGTCAGAAGAATGCTGCACAAGGTAACAAGAATGTAGAGGCTCAGCAGCAGAATGCTGAGCAGAAGACTGCTGACAACAGCCAGTCTTCTAGCGTGTTCACATTGAAGAGTGAGAAGAAATATACTTCAAATGAACCTAAGGTGTTGGGTAAGATTGATCTTTCTTCTCTCAATCAGAGCACTCGTCCTAAGAAGAAGTCTAAGGAGGAGCGCCGCAAGGAGCGTGAAGAGAAGTTGGCGCAGCAGCACAATGATCGCAAGAAGCGTGTTCGTATCAACAAGGAGCGTGTTGACATCAATGCCGAGGCTAAGAACAACAGTGCCGATGGTAATGGCCAGAATAAGGGCAACAATGGTGGCAACAACAAGAAGAATAGAAACAAGAATAGAAATAATAATAATAACAATAATAACAACCGCGGCAATAACAATAACAACCGCGGCAACCAGCGCCAGATTGAGGTGGACGACGAGGCTGTAGCACGCCAGGTAAAGGAGACTCTCGCTCGCTTGACCAGCAAGAGCCAGAACAAGAAGGGTGCTAAGTATCGTAAGGAGAAGCGTGAGGCTGTTCAGGAAAAGTTGCAGGATCAGGCTCGCCAGGAACAGAAGGAAAGCAAGATTCTGAAGCTTACAGAGTTCGTTACCGTTAGCGAGTTGGCTACGATGATGGATATCAGCGTTACTCAGGTTATCTCTACCCTGATGGGTGTAGGTATCATGGTATCTATCAACCAGCGTCTGGATGCTGAAACCATCAACATGGTGGCTGAGGAGTTCGGTTTCAAGACCGAATACGTGAGTGCCGAGGTTCAGGAGGCAGTGAGCGAGGAAGAGGATGATGAGAACGACTTGGTTCCACGTGCTCCAATCGTAACCGTGATGGGTCACGTTGACCACGGTAAGACCTCTTTGCTCGACTATATCCGCAATACCAATGTGATTGCCGGTGAGGCGGGTGGTATTACCCAGCATATCGGTGCCTACAGTGTGACCCTGAACAGCGGTCGCAAGGTAACCTTCCTGGATACTCCAGGTCATGAGGCGTTTACCGCCATGCGTGCCCGTGGTGCTCAGGCCACCGATATCGCCATCATCATCATCGCAGCCGATGACTCCGTGATGCCTACTACCAAGGAGGCTATCGCCCATGCTCAGGCTGCCGGTGTGCCAATGGTATTCGCTATCAACAAGATTGATAAGCCAGGTGCTAACCCAGACCGTATCCGTGAGGACTTGGCTAACATGAACCTGCTCGTTGAGGAGTGGGGTGGTAAGTACCAGTGCCAGGAAATCAGTGCCAAGAAGGGTATCGGTGTTCACGATTTGCTCGACAAGGTGCTCCTCGAGGCTGATATGCTCGACTTGAAGGCTAACCCTAACCGTCGTGCCACAGGTACCATCATCGAGTCTTCGCTCGACAAGGGTCGTGGATATGTTTCTACCGTATTGGTTGCCAACGGTACCTTGAAGGTAGGCGATATTGTTCTCGCAGGTACTTCTTGGGGTCGTGTCAAGGCGATGTTCAATGAGCGTAATGCCAATATCAAGTCAGCTGCTCCTGCAGAGCCAGCTATCATCCTCGGTTTGAATGGTGCGCCTACAGCAGGTGACCAGTTCCACGTAATCGAGACAGAACAGGAGGCTCGCGAAATCGCCAACAAGCGTGAGCAGTTGCAGCGTGAACAGGGCTTGCGTACTCAGAAGCGCTTGACCTTGGGTGATATCTCTCACCGTATCGCACGTGGTGAGTTCCACGAGTTGAACGTCATCGTGAAGGGTGATACCGACGGTTCTGTTGAGGCATTGAGCGACTCATTCATCAAGCTTTCTACCGAGAAGGTTCAGGTGAACGTAGTGAACAAGGCGGTAGGTCAGATTTCAGAGAACGACGTGATGCTGGCATCTGCTTCAGATGCAGTCATCGTTGGTTTCCAGGTTCGTCCATCTGCCGATGCTCGCAAGGCTGCCGACCGTGAGGGTGTTGAAATCAACACATACTCTATCATCTACGATGCTATCGATGATATCAAGAGCGCGATGGTAGGTATGCTCGACAAGGTGAAGAAGGAAATCGTTACCGGTCAGGTTGAGGTTAAGCAGACCTTCAAGATTTCCAAGGTGGGTACTATTGCCGGTGGTCTCGTTACCGAGGGTAAGGTACACGCTAAGGATAAGGCTCGCGTCATCCGTGACGGTATCGTGATCCGTACTGCTGAAATCGGTGCCTTGAAGCGTTACAAGGACGATGTCAAGGAGGTGGTTACCGGTATGGAATGTGGTTTGAGCCTCGTCAACTACAACGATATCCAGGAAGGTGACGTTATCGAGACCTTCACTGAGATTGAGGTAGAGCAGAAATTGTAATATAGCATATATTATATATAATAAGGTAGGGATGAGTCCTCAGCGGCTTATCCCTATTTAGGGTTAAAATAACGAAAGGTTATTCTAAATAAAATGGCAGAAATAGAGAAAGAACAGAATCAGGTTGTCAAGGATGTGATAGACCAGAAATACGAGTATGGTTTTACCACCGATGTACATACTGAAATCATAGAAAAGGGTCTCAACGAGGATGTTGTGCGCCTGATCTCGCAGAAGAAGGGAGAGCCAGACTGGATGCTCAAATTTCGTCTGAAAGCCTACAATTACTGGAAGACGCTCAAGGAGCCAAAGTGGGGACACGTTCACGTGCCACCTATTGACTACCAGGAGATTTCATACTATGCCGATCCTTTGGCAAAGAAGCCAAAGAACAAGGAGATAGACCCAGAGTTGGAGAAGACATTCGATAAGCTCGGTATTCCTCTGGAGGAGCGCTTGGCATTGAGCGGTACCGCCGTAGATGCCATCATGGACTCTGTGTCGGTAAAGACTACCTTCAAGGAGAAACTCCGTGAGAAGGGTGTCATCTTCTGCAGTATCGGTGAGGCTGTGAAGGAGCATCCTGATTTGGTAAGAGAGTATCTGGGAACCGTAGTTCCTTATCGTGATAACTTTTATGCAGCCTTGAACAGTTGCGTATTCAGCGATGGCTCATTCGTCTATATTCCTAAGGGCGTACGCTGTCCGATGGAGTTGAGCAGTTACTTCCGCATCAATGCCCGTAACACCGGTCAGTTTGAACGTACATTGATCATCGCCGATGATGATGCTTATGTTTCTTACCTGGAGGGATGTACAGCGCCAATGCGTGATGAGAATCAGCTTCATGCGGCTATTGTCGAGATAATTGTCAAGGACAATGCTGAGGTGAAGTACTCTACCGTTCAGAACTGGTATCCTGGTGATGAACATGGTAAGGGTGGCGTGCTGAATCTGGTAACCAAGCGAGGCGACTTGCGTGGTGTGAACTCTAAGTTGAGCTGGACTCAGGTAGAGACGGGTTCTGCGATTACCTGGAAGTATCCTTCCTGCATCTTGCGTGGCGACAACTCTGTAGCTGAGTTCTACAGCGTAGCTGTTACCAACAACTATCAGGAGGCTGATACCGGTACCAAGATGATTCACATGGGTAAGAATACCAAGAGTACCATCATCTCTAAGGGTATTTCGGCTGGTCATAGCCAGAACTCCTATCGTGGTCTGGTTCGTGCTACATCCAATGCCGATAATGCCCGCAACTACAGTTCCTGCGACTCTTTGTTGCTGGGTAGCGATTGCGGAGCGCATACCTTCCCATATATGGATGCTCATAACGATACAGCCGTGTTCGAACATGAGGCAACTACCTCGAAGATTTCAGAAGACCAGCTCTTCTATTGTAATCAGCGAGGCATTCCTACCGAGGAGGCTGTCGGCCTGATTGTAAACGGCTATGCCAAGGATGTGCTCAACAAGTTGCCTATGGAGTTTGCCGTAGAGGCACAGAAACTCCTGAGTGTTTCACTCGAAGGAACCGTAGGATAGTTATCATAATTCTCGATGAAATCGATAAAAATTGACTAAAATTATGTTAGAGGTAAAGAATCTGCATGCTACTATTGCAGGCAAAGAAATATTGAAAGGTATCAACCTGACCATCAACGATGGTGAGATACATGCGATTATGGGACCTAACGGTTCCGGTAAGTCAACCTTGAGCGCTGTGCTTACAGGTAACCCTCTCTATACCGTAACCGAGGGCGAGGCTATCTTCAACGGCAAGAACCTCCTGGATATGAAGCCAGAGGATCGTGCCCGTGAAGGATTGTTCCTTTCTTTCCAATATCCGGTGGAGATCCCTGGTGTATCCATGACCAACTTCATGCGTGCGGCTATCAATGCCAAGCGTGAGTATCAGGGTTTGGAGCCATTGAACACCAGCGAATTCATGAAGCTGATGCGCGAGAAGCGTGAGTTGGTGGAACTGGACAGCAAGTTGGCTCGCCGTTCTGTAAACGAAGGCTTCTCTGGTGGTGAGAAGAAGCGCAACGAGATTTTCCAGATGGCAATGTTGGAGCCAAAGCTCTCTATCCTCGATGAAACCGACTCTGGTCTCGACGTGGATGCGATGCGTATCGTGGCTGACGGTGTAAACAAGATGCATACCGACAAGACTTCTGCCATCGTCATTACTCACTATGAGCGTCTGCTCGATATGATTAAGCCAAGTGTGGTTCACGTTCTCTATAAGGGTAGAATCGTGAAGACTGCCGGTCCTGAACTTGCCAAGGAGATTGAGGCTCGTGGCTACGACTGGATCAAGGCTGAAGTAGATGAGAAATAATTAGGAGGATGGCTATGCTTTCAGAAAAACAATATTTAGACTTGTATCAGTCTTCTTCGAGAATGATCAAGAAGAACAGTGCTGAGGTGCTCAATGCGGTGCGCGATGCAGCATTCGAGGACTTCCGTCGCCTGGGCTTTCCTTCCCGTAAGGTAGAAAGATACAAGTACACAGATATGAGCGCTATCTTCGAGCCAGACTATGGCTTGAACTTGAATCGCCTGGAAATCCCTGTAGATCCATACGAGGCTTTCCGTTGCGATGTGCCTAACCTGAGTACTTCGCTCTACTTCGTGGTGAACGATGCTTTCTATAGCAAGGCATTGCCAAAGGTAGAGTTGCCAGAGGGTGTTATCGTGGACTCTTTGAACAAGATTGCTGCAGAAAACCCTGAATTCATTGAGAAATACTACGCTAAGATTGCCAAAACCGATGAAGATGGCATCACGGCATTGAATACATTCCTGGCACAGGATGGCTTGCTTATCTACGTACCAAAGAACGTGAAGGTGGAGCGTACCATTCAGGTCATCAATATTCTCCGTTCGGAGGTTGACCTGATGGTGAATCGTCGTGTGCTCATCGTGATGGAACAGGGTGCTGAGGCTAAGTTCCTCTTCTGCGATCATGCAGCCGATGATAAGAACTTCCTCGCTACCCAGGTAATCGAGGCTTATGTAGGCGAGAATGCCAGTCTCGACCTCTATTGTCTGGAGGAGACTCATTACAAGAACCGTCGTGTCAGCAACGTTTATATTGAGCAGCAGGCTAACAGCCGTGTAAACCATAACGTCATCACCCTTCATAACGGTATCACCCGCAACCGCCTCGACCTCGTATTCAAGGGCGAGGGAGCCGAGTGCTTCTGTAATGGTTGTGTGATTGCTGATAAGAACCAGGTGGTAGATAACAATACGCTCATCGATCATCAGGTGGGTCATTGCACCAGCAACGAGCTTTATAAGTATGTACTCGATGGTGAGGCACGTGGTGCTTTTGCCGGTAGAGTATTGGTTCGTCATGGTGCCCAGAAGACCACTTCGCAGGAAACTAACCAGAACCTCTGTGCTACGAAGACTGCCCGCATGTTCACCCAGCCGATGCTGGAGATTTATGCCGACGATGTGAAGTGTGCACACGGTAGTACTGTCGGTCAGCTCAACGATGCCGCATTGTTCTATATGCAGCAGCGTGGTGTGAGCCGCGAGGAGGCTAAGTTGCTCCTTCAGTTTGCATTTATCAACGAAGTCATCGACAAGATGGAGCTGGAGCCATTGCGTGATCGTCTGCATCATCTTGTAGAGAAGCGATTCCGTGGTGAACTCAATAAGTGCGAGGGTTGCAAGCTTTGCAAGTAGATAATATCCTTTTAAAGGAGTTAAGTTCTTAAAAATATGTATGATATCAATCAAGTAAGAGCAGATTTCCCGATTTTATCGAGAAAGGTCTATGATAAGCCATTGGTGTATCTGGATAATGCGGCAACCACGCAGAAGCCATTGTGCGTGCTTGATGCCATGCGCGACGAGTATCTCAACGTGAATGCCAATGTGCATCGTGGCGTTCACTATCTCTCTCAGCAGGCTACCGACCTTCATGAGGCTGCCCGCGAAACCGTGCGCAAGTTTATCAATGCGCCTAAGGTTGAGGAAGTCATCTTTACCCGCGGTACTACCGAGAGTCTGAATCTCGTGGTTTCATCGTTCAGCGATGCCTTTATGAGCGAGGGCGATGAGGTGATTATCTCTACCATGGAGCATCACTCCAATATCGTGCCTTGGCAGTTGCAGGCTGCCAAGAAGGGAATTGCCATCCGTGTAATCCCAATCAACGATAAAGGTGAGATTAACCTCGATGAATTCGCCAATTTATTTACCGAACGTACCAAAATCGTGAGCATTGCCCAGGTGAGCAACGTGCTCGGTACGGTGAATCCGGTGAAGGAGATGATTAAGATTGCCCATGAGCACGGTGTGCCTGTGATGGTAGATGGAGCTCAGAGTACTCCTCATTTCGCAGTGGATGTGCAGGATATGGATTGCGATTTCTTCGCTTTCAGCGGTCATAAGATTTATGGTCCTACCGGTATCGGCGTACTTTACGGCAAGGAAGAGTGGCTCGAGAAGTTGCCTCCATATCAGGGAGGTGGCGAAATGATTGAGAGTGTGAGCTTCGAGAAGACCACTTTCGAGAAACTGCCTTTCAAGTTCGAGGCTGGTACTCCTGACTATGTGGCTACCCATGGTCTGGCAAAAGCCATCGATTATGTCTCTGCGCTCGGTATGGATAACATTGCCAAGCATGAGCAGGAACTCACCCGCTACTGTATGGAGCAGATGCGGACCATCGATGGAATCAGACTTTTTGGTGAGCAGGAAGGCAAAGATGCCGTTGTCAGCTTCTTGGTTGGTGATATTCATCATATGGATATGGGAACCTTGCTCGACCGCCTTGGCATCGCCGTTCGTACAGGCCATCACTGTGCACAGCCTTTGATGGACCGCTATGGCATTCTGGGAACCGTTCGTGCAAGCTTCGCCTTGTACAACACCAAGGAAGAGGTTGATGCGCTTATAGCAGGCGTAAAACGCGTTTCTCAGATGTTCTAGGTCGGACAGTGAACCTGTTCGTCTTCTTAACTTCATTTATCTTCTTAAGTAGATAAGAATATGTTAGAAAGTCATTATTATAAGGATATGATTGAGGCGGGCTGCGATGAGGCGGGCAGAGGTTGTCTGGCTGGTAGCGTCTATGCGGCAGCAGTGATTCTTCCTCCCGATTATCAGAACCCTGACCTCAATGATAGCAAAAAGCTGACTGACAAGAAACGCAAGGCGCTCCGTGAACAGATAGAGCGTGATGCTGTGGCTTGGGCTGTGGGAATTGTTACTCCCGAAGAAATCGATCAGATCAATATTCTGAATGCGAGTTTCCTGGCGATGCATCGTGCCTTGGACCAGCTGAAGGTACGTCCTGAGGCGGTGATTGTGGATGGTAATCGTTTCAAGCCTTATAAGGACCTGCCTTATACCACGATTGTCAAAGGAGATGGAAAGTATCTCTCGATAGCTGCGGCAAGCATTCTTGCCAAGACTTATCGTGATGACTATATGGATGAGCTTGCAGAGGAATATCCACAGTACGACTGGAAGGGTAACAAGGGTTATCCTACCAAGAAGCATCGTGCTGCCATCAGGGAGTTTGGTATTACGCCTTATCATCGCAAGAGCTACAATCTTCTAGGCACAGGTGAACTCTCACTCGATTTTAAAGACTAGGTATCATAGCTGCAGTGCTATGATTTCCATATAAAAAAGCCGCTCAACAGATTTGCCTGTTGAGCGGCTTTTAATTTTGATTAGAAGTCGAGGGTGATGCCCTTTTCCTAATCAGGCAAAAAAAAGAGCCGCAAGTATGAACTTGCAGCTCCTTGTACCCAGACCCGGGATCGAACCGGGATGGGTTGCCCCACTGGTGTTTGAGACCAGCGCGTCTACCGATTCCGCCATCTGGGCGATGGTGTTTGCAAAGGAAAGAGCCGCAAGTAAAAACTTGCAGCTCCTTGTACCCAGACCCGGGATCGAACCGGGATGGATTGCTCCACTGGTGTTTGAGACCAGCGCGTCTACCGATTCCGCCATCTGGGCGATTGCGGGTGCAAAGGTACAAATAAAAATTGAAATAGCAAACTTTTTGGTGATTTTTTTTCTGAAAAAACAATTCCAAGGGCGAAAAAAGCTAAAAATGTGTTTTATTTCTCCTATTCTTTATTAAATTCTTAGAAAAGATTTGGCTTTCTCGCAGATAATGAGTAATTTTACACTTGAATTTAGTAACTTATAAAAAATGAACTATAATATGACACTTAATGATAATAATAATTATTGTGTGATTCTCGCAGGTGGAAAAGGTCGAAGACTTTGGCCATGCAGTCGGAGCAGTCATCCAAAACAGTTCATTGACTTCTTTGGAGTCGGACGTACCCAATTGCAGCAGACATTCGATCGCATGGCAAAGATAGTACCTGCCGACCATATTTATATCAATACCAACGAGGAATATGTAGATTTGGTGAAAGAGCAGTTGCCAGAGGTACCTGCCGACCGCATAATGGCTGAGCCTATTCATCGCAATACGGCTCCAAGTATGGCTTGGGCTAACCATCGCATCTCCATGCTGAACCCTGATGCGTGCATCATCAATACTCCTTCCGATCAGGCCATCTTCAATGAAGAGGCTTTCCGCAAGAATGTATTGGAGGGCTTGGCGTTTGTTGCAGCTAACGACCGTTTCCTGACGATGGCTGTCAAGCCTACCCGTCCGGAACCGGGTTATGGTTATATCCAGATGGGCGATGTGGTAGAAGAGGATATCTATGCCGTACAGTCGTTTACGGAGAAACCTGAGCGTGATTTCGCCAAGATCTTTGTTGAGAGTGGCGAGTTCTATTGGAATACAGGTATCTTTTTGAGCAATGTCAAGCATCTTCGTGAGTGCTTCTGCAAGATTCTGCCTCCTGTGCTTCGTGAGTATGACAAGAAATATCCGGAGTTCAGCATAGAGACGGAGAATGCCTATATGAAGGAGACCTTCTCTTCTTACCCTAATATCTCGGTAGATTTTGGCGTATTGGACAAGCCATCCAATGCCTGCATGATGAAATGCGACTTCGGATGGGCCGACCTGGGTACCTGGCACAGTATCTATGAGGCGATGCAGAAGAGCGAGGATGACAATGTGGTGATAGACAGCGACGTCTTCATCGAGGATTGCCATAATACGGTGGTGAAGATGCCGAAGGGCAAGCTTGCCGTACTCAATGGTCTTGATGGCTTTATCGTTGCCGAGAAAGACAATGTGCTCCTGGTATGCAAGAAGGAAGATTCTTCTGCCCTTATTCGCAAGTATGTGAATGAGATACAGATGAAGAAGGGCGATGAATACGTATAGGATAGAAAAAGAGCAGCGAAGATTCGCTGCTCTTTTTTATTGCTTATAACTTCTGGAATTCTGTATAAATCTTGTTGGCGATTTCCTTGAACTCCTCTTCAGAGAGCTTGAGGTGCTCCTTGCGGAAGTTCACGTCAGCCTCGCTGTTCATAGGAATGAGATGGATGTGAGCGTGAGGAACTTCCAGACCCAAAACCACCTGAGCCACCTTCTTGCATGGGAAGGCTGCCTTGATAGCCTTGGCTACTTTCTTGGCGAATACTTCAAACTCAGCCAGGTCTGCATCCTCCATATCGAAGATGTAGTCCACCTCCTTGCGAGGAATCACCAAAGTATGACCTTTGCCGATAGGGCTAATGTCGAGGAAAGCATAGAACTTGTCGCTTTCTGCACACTTGTAGCTAGGAATCTCTCCCGCTGCAATCTTTGAAAAAATGCTTGCCATAATCTCTATTTCTGTTTAAAATGAATAATATGTCTTGATGGGCTTACATATAACATAAAAGGAACCGTCATACGGGCATCACTGTCCGTATGATAGTTCCTTTATTCTTTTTATTCAAATGAAATCTTGTCGATGCGAAGATTGATGGTTCCGCGAGGAATCTTGATCTCTGCAATTTCACCAACCTTCTTGTTGAGCAATCCCTGTGCGATAGGGGTCTTGATGGAAATCTTGCCTTCCTTCAGGTTAGCCTCGCTCTCGCTCACGATGGTATAGGTCATCTTTGCCTTGTTAGCCATGTTGGTCATCTCTACCTTCGACATGATCTGCACGCTGTCGGTGCTGAGCTGCTTGGTGTCGATGATTTTAGCCTCGGCAATGGTGAGCTTCAGACGATTGATCTTATCTTCTAGATGAGCCTGAGCCTCTTTAGCGGCATCATACTCAGAGTTCTCACTTAAATCACCCTTATCGCGGGCTTCAGCAATTGCGGCTGATGCCTTAGGGCGCTCTACAGTTACGAGCTGTTTCAGCTCAGCTACGAGATTGTCGTAGCCTTCTTGTGACATGTAAGCCATAATTTTCTTTTTGTTTATTGTTATTAATTAAGTTGGCAGGAGGCATAAAAAATAAAGAATTCCAGTGCCTGTTGAGCACCGGAATCCTATATCTTATTGTGTCTCTTGTTTATCCTTTTGTTTATAATCCGATTGCAAAGATAGGACTTTATTTCTGAATCACCAAACTTTTTCGGTGAAATTTTGAAAATATCCTCCTTTTTCTTTCACATAGTCCATTAATTGGCTAAAAATCTGATTATTGCGCAATATCTCTGCATTGCCCGTCATAATCATCTGTTTCCGGGCTCGGGTAATGGCGACATTCAGCTTGCGGTCGATGATGGCTCCGTCTTCCACAAAGCTGTTGCCGGCAAGAAAATCGAGCTGCCAGATGTTCTGGATGGTGAAACTGTAGATGATGACATCACGCTGACTGCCCTGATAGCGCTCCACGGTGTCGATGCTGATCTTTTCCAGTTCCGGAATGCCCAGCTTTTCGATGCCTTTGCGCACCATGGCTATCTGGTTGCGATAGGGTACGATGACGCCCACCGTCTTCTGGGCATCAAACCTGTCGCCGTAGAAACGGTGGATGCGGCGAAGCATATCCACTACGATTTCTGCTTCGTTGGCATTGATTTTGTCCGACACATTCGGTTCCTTGCAGAATCTGGAAGGGAGGAAGATCATGCGGTGTTCCTTCAGCAGGTCATCAAGTGCATCTTCTGATGGGAGGGTGTACGACAGTTCCGACTCCAACTGATGCGGACAAGGTACGGGTTCCAGTTTCTCCCGGCGATAGAACATCCGGTTCGGAAACTCGGCAATCTCCGGATGCATCCGTCCCTGTCGGCGCAGGATGCCGATGAATTCGGTGCGCTCCTCGTGGTCTTCCCATCTGATCAGGCGCTCGAAGAGGGAGTTGCGGCAGTTGGTGAGGCAGATGTCCTGCAGGATACTCATATCGATGACACCCCCTTTCTGACTGTCGTTGATGGTAGGGATGCCCGAATCCTTCTCGCTCTGCTGCACGACGGCAGGCAACTGCTTGTAGTCGCCGATGAGGATGAACTTATCTACCGCCGATAGCAGACCGATGAGATTAGGCTCCAGTATCTGGCTCGACTCATCGATGATGGCAAGCTTGAAGTGCTTCAGCGTAAAGATGAAGGGCTTGGAGGTCATCATCGAAGTGGTGCCCACAATCACGCGCGTACCTATTATATATTGCTTGATGGCTTCCAGCTTCGGACAGTCGCTTATAGCCTTCTCTATCAGATAAGGGCGGAATCGCTCATCGCAGGAATACTCGCTGCCGAGGCGCAGAAATGGAATGCCGGAATCTACCAGCATCTCGCAGATTTCATCCACGGCACGGTTGGTATAGCTCATCAGCAGGATAGAGGACGCAGGCTGAAAAGCCGACTTGCCTCCGGCGGCGATGCTTTCTGCTGTAGGCATTCCAGTTCCGTCATTCAGTGCTTCTTCCACCATGAACTTCAGGGCACGACTGGTCTTTCCTGTTCCAGGAGGTCCCACGAGCAGGAAATAATCCTGTGCCTGCTTGGCACGGAGAATGATGTCGTCCAATACATCGTCATAGTGTCTGGTCAATTCCTGCGAAGTGTCTCTCTCTGGAACACGCTGGCCCAGAAGAAGGTCGCGTTTGTCCTTTGGTGCACAGATAAACTGGTGCAGGTTGCGGATGCTTCCCCCCGTAGAGGCATCACTCGTTCCGTGTTCGATGGCATACGGCAGGTTCGTCTCAAAGATGTCGGCGTTCTGCTGTCCATCGGTCAGGTGAACCACGATTTCATCGCTGTGAATCTCCTGCAGCACACCTTTATATAATATAGCCTTTCTCACATCCGGTTCTTCCTTGAACTTGTAGGTATAGAGATACACCATATCGCCGATGCGGAAGTTGGGCAGGAAGTCCTTGCCCTGGTCGGGTACGCTCAGGGTGATGGTATCATATCCGCTTCCGGCGCAGCTCTGTTCCTTTCGGATGATGTGCAGGTCGGTATAGATATTTCCGGCATCCTTCTTTTCGGCGAGCGGCATAGTCCAGAGGTCTGAACTTGATGTATTCGTTCCTTCCTGTGCACCCACCTTGCTGATCATCTGTTCCCGTAATACGAAGGTCATCATGCGACAGAAGTAGGCTTCCTCCAGGGGCGATAGGGTATGGAGCGGCTTGGTGATGGCTTCTATCTGTGGTTTCAGATACTTGTTGTAGAAGAAGTCCTGAGTGCCTGCCACATTCAATACCTCGGGGGTAAATTCGTTCAGCGCATGTTCGAAACCCTCCTTGGCTATCTCGAAGGAGGCGGCTACCAGCTGGTTGCGGTATTGGATGGCTTCCTTGAAGAGCTTCTGGTAGTAGGCTACCACCATCAGTCCGTCCTGTGGACGGTATTTGGAGTAGAGCAATCGGATGTTCACGCGGTCGTTGCTCAACTTGAAGTTGTGCTGCAATACACCATAGTAGAGCAGGAGCTGCACATAGTGAGGCTCCAGCTGATAACTGTGATAACCCGGATCCACCTGATGGGTTTCGATATTCATGTTGCGTCCCGATTTCTGTTCCACCAGCAGTTTGCAGTCGGTGGTCATCAGATCCACACGTCCCTGAATGCCGAGGGCTTCGCAGACGAACGAAGGTTCCAAAATGGCTTTCTTCCGGTCGTAAAGACTTTCGCCACGTAAAGCCGTCATCTGTGCCTGAGATGCGGTGCGGGGAAAGAGGATATCCACTACCTGCTGCAGATTGAAAGCCTGCAGGCTGGCATCGGTATAGAACTTCTTGGGGTCAAACCAGGGACAGGTGCAGAATTCCAGGGCTTTCTCCCGGAAGTTTGTCTTCACCGTCTCGTTCATCTGGTATTTGCCGTGGCTGTTGATGATGTCATCCAGCGCAGCTCCGGCAAAGTTACCGAGCAGGGTAGCCTGGGTGTTGGCTCTGGGCTTCATCAGGTTGAGAAGATAGAGCAGGGGATGATGACCGAAAGCCGTAAAACAGGTGGCGATGCTACTGATATCTACCAGATAATCCGGTTCCACCACGATGAGGCGGGGAGTGATGATGGGCTGCTTCACCTGACAGTCGAGCAGGTTGAGCTGCATCCCTTCCTTCAGGATATCCCAGAGATAGGTATGGTCGATATGATTCTCCTCATCCTTCAACTGCACGAGATATTCCTCCTCATCGGCATCCTGGTCGATGTCCACACGGATGAAATCTCCGTCCCAGTTCTTCACGATGCATCGGATACGGCGGTTGTTGATTTCCAGTCCCTTCTGATAAGGTCGGGGAGTATGCGGAATGAGCACGTTGAGTTCGTGGGGAACATCCACTCCGAAGACTGCTGAGATGAAGAGGGCGAGGGCACGTGCATCGTATTTCAGGTCTTCGCCCGAAAGCGGTTCCTGCGAGTTGCTGTGTCGGCGCATGGTCTGGATGGCAATCTTGTCTGCCACCTTGATGCCGCGTGCCTTGCAGAGATAGTCCACCTGCGAGAAAAGGTTACCGAAAGCCTGTTTCGTATCCTTTACTCCTTCGTGGCAGCAGAGGATGAGCGTGTCGTGCATCATCTTGTTGCGAGTCTGCGGTTCCAATTCCGGGAGCATCAGGAGTTCCCTTACCCTTTGGAAAAGTTCTGCGGCGCTGATATTATTCTGATTCATGAGATATTGCTAATTCTTGAAATGTAGGTACAAAGATACATCAATTTATAGATAAAAGCAAGAAAATAGAGATAAAAGAAAAAAGCCGCAGGGCTTTTTCTAAAATATAGGTAAGAAATGCTTGCCGTATCAATTCTTTTTTGTAAATTTGTAGCCCCCAAATGATAAAGATGGGATATTATTAATCTAAAATATTAAACGAATGACAAAAGAAGAATTGATGCATAGAGCCATTGAGCTCTCAAAGAATAGCGTGAAGACCGGTGGCGGACCTTTCGGTGCCGTTATCGCCAAGGACGGAATCATCATCGCTGAGGCTTCCAACAGCGTAACCATCGACCTCGATCCTACGGCACATGCCGAGGTGAACTGTGTGCGCCAGGCTTGTTTCAAGCTGAAGACCTTCAATCTGGAGGGCTGCGAGATCTATACCTCCTGCGAGCCATGCCCGATGTGTCTGGGTGCTATCTACTGGGCACATCTCGACAGAATCTATTATGCCAATGATAGAAAGGATGCGGCAAAGATAGGTTTCGACGATGAGTTTATCTACGAGGAGATAGACCGCAAGATAGAAGACCGCCACAAGCCGATGATTGCCCTGATGCGAGATGAGGCGCTTGGAGCCTTCCGTATGTGGGAGGAAAATACAGAAAAAACGGAGTATTAACACTCCGTTTTTTTATTGTTCAACGAATTATTCTACTAAAAGAACCGATTTCTCGGATTTTCTTTGTAATTTTGCCGCCAAATTCAGAAAAACCCTGAATTCTCTGATTATATGGAAATTCTCTAATTATTATAACGACAATGGAACAGTCAATAGAAAATCTCTACAAGCTTGACGGTAGAGTGCCCGTCGGTAAAGCACTCCCATTTGGTCTTCAACATGTGTTGGCGATGTTTGTCAGCAACATTGCTCCAATTATGATTCTTGCTGGTGCAGTAGGATTGGATAGTTCGGTGAGCGCTGTGCTCATCCAGAACTGTATGGTTATCGCCGGTATCGGTACTCTGGTACAGCTCTATCCGGTATGGCGCATCGGTTCCCGTCTGCCTATCGTGATGGGTATCTCCTTCACCTTCCTTTCGCTTGCCATCGCCATTGCTGGTGCTCATGGCATGGGTACGCTGATTGGTGCAGTCATCATCGGCGGTTTGGTAGAAGGTACACTCGGTCTCTTTGCCAAGTACTGGATCAAGCTCATTCCGCCTGTAGTAGCCGCTACCGTGGTAACAGCCATCGGTTTCTCGCTGCTTCCTGTAGGCGCCAACTCTTTTGCCGGTGGTCAGGGTGCTGCCGACTTCGGTAGCATGAACAATTGGGTCGTGGGTTCAGTAACCTTGCTCGCATGTCTCCTCTGCCAGATTTTTGCCAAGGGATTCCTCCGCTCTCTGTCGGTATTGGTTGGTCTGCTGGTAGGCTATGTCTTGGCTCTCTTTATGGGAATGATCGATTTTAGCGGACTTTCCGGCCTTTCTATCGTTGCCTTGCCAAAGCTCCTTCCATTTACTCCGGAGTTTAATGTTGGTGCCATTCTCTCGGTGGTAGCTGTTTATTTGGTTTCTGCCACAGAGACCATCGGTGATACTTCTGCGCTCTGCAACAGTGCCTTGAAGCGCGATCCTAATACCAAGGAGATGGGTGCAGCTGTCTGCTGTGATGGCTTCGTAAGCTCAGTATCGGGTCTCTTCGGATGTACTCCTATCACTTCGTTCAGCCAGAATGTAGGTTTGGCAGCCATGTCGGGAGTTGTTAACCGCTTTACCATTGCCTTGGGTGCCATCATCATGATTATCGGTGGTGTGTTCCCGGCTATCGGATATGTGCTCACCACCATTCCTCAGGCTGTATTGGGTGGATGTACCATTATGATGTTTGGTAGCATCCTCTTTGCCGGTTTCGGTATGATGGCTCGCACGGGTTTCTCTCAGCGCAACATGGTCATCGTGAGTCTTTCACTCAGCGTGGGTCTCGGCTTTACATCAGCAACAGGTATGTTCAATATCTTCCCAGAGATTGTGCGCACCGTTTTTGCAGATAACTGTGTGGCAGTAGTCTTCCTGCTTGCCGTGATTCTGAACCTCGTATTGCCAAAGAATCTGGATAAGGCATAAGATTACTGTCCTCCCAGTCTTTCGAAGAAGGTGATGATTTCCTCGAAGGTCTTGAATTCATCGCTGCCATACTCGATGGTTGTACCCATGAAACCATCGCATGGGCGAGGGTCGATGAAGTAATCGCCGTAGAGCAGGTTCTTCTGATTGCAGAAGATGATGTGGTTGTAGGCTGGGGTAGAGAGATATTCCTCTACCCAGGTCTGCACCTTCGCCATATATTCATGGTCGTTGGTTGGCGCTGGGGCTACGATATATACGTTGTAATGCTCTATCAGCATCTCGTAAGCCTTGTGCATCGAGCTGGTTGCCTTCATGTAACTGTCGTGCAGGGCATCGAAGTCTATATATACGATAGGGCGCTCCTTGCCGTTCTGCTTGTCGTCAATCCATCGGATTACGGGACAGAGATAGTGGAAAGCCACTTTGTCGATGAGTCGGTGCTCGCCATGGAAGTGGATAGCCTGTGGATAATGCTCATGGAAGAGGTCGAAGGTGTGGACTAACGGGTCTTCATCGCCGAAGAGACCATATACCCGCTCCTGTTCCTCGGGAGTGATATCCTGGAAGCATCGCTCGGTGAAGTCGCGGTATTCCTTGATAAGACCTTTGGTAACCATCAGCTCGTTCACTCCATCCTTTCTCGGGTTCTGGAATTCCTGCTTGCCGGTCATGCTGCTCATCGTGTTTCCCATCTCGAAGGCTGGGTTTACGAGGATGCGGTCGAATCCTTTCAGCAGCTCGGTGTACATTCCGCCCATCGAAGTACCGATGATGAGGTCGGGTTGCTCTGTCTCTGCCATCTTCTGCAGCATCTCTATGGCTTCTTCCGGATGAACCGGGATGTCTTCAGCCACGAGGGTAGCATTCGGCATCAGTTCCTGCAACATCTTCACGGTACCGCTCTGTGCAGAAGAGAGGAAGCCGTGCACATACATGATTTTCTTGCCCGACATCAGGTCGGGGAATTGTTTGATATATGAATTCATAATCTTATATTTTTTATTGGGGGTAAGTCCTTAACTTCTTTCACTCCCAGTTATTTTCGCTGCAAAATTACGGTAAATTGCAGACAAAACAAAATTATTGGGCGATAAACTTTCTTGTTTGCGAAAAAAGTAGTAATTTTGCACCCAATAACCAAAAAGTTCAAGTCATAATGGATTTACTGAAAGAAAGAATTATGCAGGAAGGCAGATGCTTTCCTGGTGGAATCTTAAAAGTAGATAGCTTCGTAAATCATCAGATGGACCCAATCCTGATGATGGACCTGGCTAAGGAATTCGTGCGCCTTTTCAAGGACATCAAGTACAACAAGATTGTTACTATCGAGGCTTCGGGCATCGCTCCAGCCATCATGGTGGGTTACCTGACCAATCTTCCTGTTGTCTTCGTCAAGAAAAAGCAGCCTAAGACGATGGAGGGTATGATTACCTCGGTGGTTCACTCTTTTACCAAGGATCGTGACTATACGGTTTGCGTGAGCAACAGCTATCTGACTCCAGAGGATCATGTGATCTTCATCGATGACTTCCTCGCCAACGGTAACGCATCCAAGGGTGTGATGGATCTCTGCGAGAAGGCTGGTGCCAAGATTGAGGCGATGGGCTTCATCATCGAGAAAGCTTTCCAGCATGGTGGCGACTTCCTGCGTAAGGAGGGTATCCGTTATGAGGCGCTCGCAACCGTAGAGAGCCTGGATGATTGCAAGATTGTCTTGAAGTAATACACCTATTATTATATATTGTAAAAGCCGCCTGTTTATATGGGCGGCTTTTGCTGTTTTTTATATCGGCTATTTTACAATGTCTGCTGCATAGATTCCCATCGCCTTATAGCCTGTTGGGTTAGGATGGAGCCAGTCGTTGCTGGCGTATTCCCGCTTCATTCTTCTGTCATCATTCGGATCTTGAAGCAGCTTGGCGAAATCCAGGATGCCATCCACGTTCTTCGCCTGACTTCGGATCCAGTCGTTTACATAGAGGCGGGCAGCTTCGTGGAAGTGGGTATAATATCCTGCGCCCTTGAAAGGGGTGATGGTTCCCAGATAAACCTTCATTTTCCTTGCTTTCGCCTTCTTCATCATTCCCTGGATGCTCTCGATGATCTGCCGGGCTACGGTTTCGCTGCTGCCGCTTCTGGCTGCACCGATGTCGTTGACTCCCTCGAAGATCACCACCTTCTTGACGCCGCTCTGCATCAGAATGTCTCTGTCGAAACGTTCCTTGGCGAGGGCTCCGAAGCCGCCCGGTACGGTTACGCGGTTGTTGCCGATGCCCAGGTTCAGTACACCCTGATTGGTTATCTTATGCTTCAGCTGCAGCATCTCCGACATCACGTCGGGCCATCGGTTCTGGGCATTGTCGGTAGAGCATTTTCCGTCGGTGATGGAATTTCCGATGATGGCGATGGCGCTCATGTTGTTGCTCATCGTATAGACATCGATGCCGCTGATGTTGTACCAGTGGTTCTCCCGGAAAGCCTTCGCAAAATTGGTGTGGGCATTGGTTACACCTTTCATGATATAGGAGGTGGTGCGCGAACCCATGTGTACGGTCGGCACTTCGGGAGCCGAGGTATAGTTGATGGTGATGGCTACCCGTTCCAGATTCCTGAGATTGAACTTCAGGGCATCGCTCACAATCTGCTTGCCGGCAGGGATGACGGTCTTGTAGCTGTTGCCGAACTTGAAGTATTGCGCCGTCTTGGCATCGATGTCGGAGGAATCCTTGGCATGAGCAATGTAGATAGATCGGATCTCTACGGGTTGCATCGAATAGATGTTGCTCAACTTGAGGCGGATCACGTCGCCTCCTATGCTAACCTTTACCACCTGGCGTACCGAACGGTTAGTCATGCAATTGTTATAGGGCATAAATGATTTGACTACAGTTTGCGGAGCTGTGGCCCAGGTGCCTACCCAGTTCTGTGCCAGCGAATAAGTTGATAGGGCACAGAACATCATTAAGAAAACTAATAATCTTTTCATCATACGTGCAAAGTTAGATAGAAAAGGCAATAAAACCAAGAAATTTAAAAACTTTTTTCATAAAACTTTGGAGAATATTGAGAAAAGTTGTACCTTTGCCCAAAATTCTAACTAAAATATAAGTCTATGCAACCAACAAAAAGTTTTGCGATTCCATTGTCGTTCATTGGAATCATGTTTTTCTCTTTGGGCTTTGCCCTGGGTATTAATTCCTTGCTGGTGCCTGTATTGCAGGGCTCGCTGGGTATTTCCAATGCTGCCTCTTATCTCATCATCGCAGCCACCTTCATTCCGTTCCTGATTTTCGGTTATCCTGCCGGACTCACCATCAAGGCTATCGGTTATAAGAAGACGATGTCGCTGTCGTTTGTCATATTCGCAGCAGCATTCTATCTCTTCATCCTTTCTGCCGATGAGAAGAGTTTCCCATTGTTCCTGCTTGCTTCGTTTGTGAGTGGTGCTGCCAATGCCTATCTCCAGGCATCAGTCAACCCTTACATCACCATTCTGGGTCCTTTGGATAGTGCAGCCAAGCGTATCAGTATGATGGGTATCTGCAACAAGCTGGCTTGGCCAATCCCATCTATGTTCATCGTATGGCTGTTGGGCAAGGATGTTCATCTCATCGGAATCGAGGATTTGTCCAAGCCATTCTGGATCATCATCGTAGCCTTCCTGGCTTTGGGTGTTCTGGCATTCCTGGCTCCATTACCAGAGGTAAAGGCTGCCGGAGAGGATGAATCTGAGGAGGAGGAGTCTGCTGCCTGCGCTTATGCGGCAACCAAGACTTCTGTCTTCCAGTTCACTCACTTGCTTTTGGGCTGTCTGGCGCTGTTCCTTTATGTAGGTGTTGAGACGGTTTCTCTCGGTACATTGGTAGATTATGCCAATTCCCTGGGTTTGCCGGGTGCTGCTAACTATGCCTGGATTGCTCCTATCGGTATTGTTATCGGTTATATCTGCGGTATCATTCTGATTCCTAAGTATATCAGTCAGGCAGTAGCCTTGAAGCTCTGTTCGTTCCTGGCAATTGCCGGAGCTTTGCTGGTAGTTCTTACTCCAGCCGAGATTTCCATCTATTTCATCTCATTGATGGCATTGGGTTGTTCTCTGATGTGGCCTGCTCTCTGGCCATTGGCAATGGCAGATTTGGGTAAGTTTACCAAGTCAGGTTCTTCATTGCTCATCATGGCGATGTTTGGTGGGGCCGTTCTTCCTACGCTCTATGGCAGTTTGAAGGATGCAGTAGGTGCTCAGCAGGCATATTGGCTCTGTCTCCCTTGCTTCCTCTACATTTTGTATTACAGCATCCATGGTTACAAGATCCGTTCATAGTATCGTTTCTTATCAGCTGAGATGATAAAAAAGTAAGGTGTATCCTCTGTTGCCTTCGATGATGAAAGGCTAGGGGATACACCTTTTATATTATAGTCTTTTAATTTCCTGCTCTGTCAAACCAGTAATTAAAGCAATCTGCTCTATGCTCAATCCATTAGCCAGCATTTTGCGGGCAATGTTATTTTTCTCTTCAACACGACCTTCAGCACGACCTTCAGCTTTGCCTTCTTCCATACCTTCCAGTCTTGCATTTCCCAAAACATCATTTTGAATCATGATGGCATTGATATGTTCATCGTATGCATAACGTTCTGCATCCGACATGGAATAGTATTTCAGTTTCTCACGAGCTTCCTGCAGACCTGGTGCCTGGGTTTCTGGCGAGATGACTCCATTTTTCAAGTATTCAACCCATTCTTCCAATGGTGATTTAGCCACCTTATTGAATTCATTAACTCGAACAAGAATATAGGTTGGGAATATCTCTGAAGGCGATTTCCTTACTATCGTATCTTTCTCCTTGGTGCTGATAACAAGATGGTCTTGGGTATGCAAACCCACGAAGTTATTTTGTCCCACATAGATGTAGTCTGATCCCTTGCCTAGATCAAAGTACAGAATGCTGATGGAATATACCTTCTTCACCTCTTTGTAGGTATTTCCCAGATTGATATGCTCTGTGATGGCTTTGGCTACTCCATAGAGCACACGCTCCAGGTAATATAGTTCACTTGTGTTCTGTATCTCGACGATAATGATTTCTCCCTTGCTGTTTTTCGCCTTGATATCTACCCTGTTGAACTTATCATTAGCCTGTTGCTGGTTTCCTTCGCTTTCCAGAATATCAACAATCTTAATAGGTTCATTCAGAAACACAGTCAAGAAGCCCTCAAGCACACCAAAGTTCGCCTTTTGGCGAAGCAAGCGCTTGATGGCCCAGTCAAATCTTATGTATCTATCTCTTAGCTCTGTCATATTTGCCTCCTTATTTTAATAATTCAACTTTCGTGCTGCAAAGATTATGCTAGCGAGCGTGATATAAGCTTGCTTACAAATTGCCGAGTGCAGCTTTTCTGATGCAAAGATACGCTTTTCTTCTGAAAGATGCAAGGAATTATTGGAAAATGTTTGAGGGTGAGGGAGATAAAAAGAAAAAGGTGTATCCACGTTTGCCCGATATATGGGGCAAGAAGGATACACCATTTTATATTATGGGTTAGGATAATCTTGATTGATACCTCTAGGAAGAAAATAACCCTTGATGCAATTTGGATTGCAGACACATATCTGAATATGATTCTTTTCTCTGAATCCTGCATTAGGATATAGTTCCTGCCCTTCCCAAAATACACCTTTTACAGAATCATAAGGATGGGCATTAGCCTTTTTGTTGTATGTTAATGCTGTTTGAACAACAGCACAATCCAATTTTCTAATCAGTAAATCTGTAGATTTACCGATAGATGTATTTTGGGGTAATTCTAATCCTGACTCTTTATAAAGTTCAACCATAGACTCATACGCATCTTTTAATTCCTGAAGATAAGAACTGTCCGTAAGGTCAAAACAATAACCTAAGTCTATTATTGCTCCAACAACAGCCGGTTCTTTTACTTGCGAATTTCTCCTTTTTGCTAAATCTTTAGCCCATAGCCAAGCTCTTTCTTCGTTATTCTCCCAAAAGTAAATACCATTACCTAACCAGTCATAGTCATTAGTGCTGGAAAGAAGATCGGTCTTTCCAGCAACTACGGCATCGACAACAGACTTGTCGCAACCATGAAATCCAATTACCAGGTTGGAGCGCCTTGAATACAAAGACTTGTCCATAGTTTTATCTCAAATGTGGTGCAACTTCTCCGTTTGGCAACAAGATTCCTGCCTCAATGAGAAATTTTCTTGCTGCTTCTTTACTGGCAGTAGAAGCCTTTCTTACAGCCTCTAATCTTTCTTGTCTTTTGCTATCAAATAAATCCATATTCTACCTCCTTATTTTAATGATTCAACTTTCGTGCTGCACTGATTATGCCAGCGAGCGCAATGAAAGTTTACTTTCAAATTGCCGAGTGCAGCTTTTCTTCTGCAAAGATACGCTTTTCTTCTGAAAGATGCAAGGAATTATTGAAAAATGTTTGAGAGTGAGGAAGATAAAAAGAAAAAGGTGTATCCCCGCTTGCCCGATGTATGGGGCAAGAAGGATACACCTTAATCATGTATTCTTATGAGAGCAAGAAATTACTCACCATATTGGTCATTCTGCTTAATATTAGGGTTTGCATTGATTTCGCTCTGAGGAATAGCAGAAATTGCTTTGTAATAGTCACGATCGAATGACTTTTCCTCTGAGTTCAAAATCTGGTGCCAACCTTGATCAGCTTCGCTTGTATAACGAACAATCTTCTCATTGCGACGGAGGCAATCGAAGTAACGGTGGCCTTCACCCACCAATTCCTTACGACGCTCAATAGAGATTCGTTCTGCTGTGATGTTTTCAGCTGTTACAAGCTTAGTTTCATCAGAGGTACGATTCTCAATAATTGCATTGAGATACTCTGCTGCTTTTGTTTTGTTACCAAGATTAAAAGCACACTCGGCAGCTGTCAAATATACCTCAGAAAGACGCATCATAGGTACATTAGAGTAACGTGGATCACCATTTACTGCTGGAATTTTGTTCAACCAAACTTTGTTGTCGCCATAAACTTCCTGATTATCAGGATTCAGAGACGCCAAGAATACGTTATTACGAACATCCTTTGGATCTGAAGATAACATATCTACGAAACTCTTAGTAGCAACAACATCACTATATCCTACATGGTCATCACTATTCTCGTTCAACAGATATCCTATACCATTACGGTCAGTCCAATCATTCTTATCATTAATCGCGATTTCAAAAATCATCTCGTTTTCATGAACAGCACTTGTCTTAAACCAAGCTTTTGCATACTGATCCTTTGTCCACAACTGATAAGGTGAGTTCTTGATGATATCTTCAGAAACTTCCAGAGCCTTGTCCCATTCACCCATTGTCAGATATACACGAGCAAGGAGAGTTTTTGCTGCCCAAACATTGATATAGCCTTGGTCTTTTTCCTCTGTTAATGCATTAGAATTGATGGCCACAGTTAAATCTTTGAGAACTTGTTCATAGTTCTCTTTGACAGTCAAACGTGGCAACTGACAGGTAGCAATGTCTGCTGCAGATACAACACTCTCTGTAAATGGCACACCCAAAGACGCACCATTATCCTCTGTATATGTCTTTCCATAAATGCGAGCCATATCAAAGAGAGCCATTGCACGAAGAACCAAAGCCTGACTCTTGTAATTTGCAATTGTCTTTGCTGCTTCATTCTTGTCTTCAAGTTGACCGTCAGCAGCAGCGATGATGCGATTTGCACGTCCCATAACAATATAAGGTGACTGCCAAATTGCATTGCCAGAGAATCCTGTACCTGTAGTGTATTGCATGAGATAGTAGAATGAAGCACGATTACTGTTAGTACCTGCCAATTCATTACTCTGCATATCATCTGCATGAACGTCACCATACAGGAACATACGGGCTCCGTAATAATCAATCAAAGAGCTATTTCCCTTTAAACCAGCATACAAACCAGCAACAGCTGTTCCCATATTGTCGCTATTTGTAATACCAGTATTTTCCTCTACACCATCAGATGGTTCAAGGTCAAGCCAGTTGTTTACGCATGAAGTCAAAGCCATTGCTGACAAGGTTGCGCAAAGTGTTGCCTTATATATATATTTAAATACTTTCATTAGTCTAATCTTTTTTTGGTTAGAAACCAAGTTCAATACCGAATGTGAATGTTCTCAATGATGGAGTCTCGAATGTACAAAGACCATTTACAGGAACCTCAGGGTCTACTGTGAGATCCTTTGATTTCCAAGTCAGCAAGTTAGATGCTGCAAAATATGCACGCGCCTTGCTAAGACCTATGTGTGAGATGAAACTCTTAGGTGCATTGAAACCAACAGACAAGCTCTTGACACGCAGGTAGTCTGTAGACATCAACCAACGTGAAGACATTGTTGAGGAAGAACCATACTGGAACTTAGGCAACTTTGCATTGTCTCCTGGCTTCTGCCACATGTCCTCTATCTTATAGTAAGAAGGAACGGCACCAGAATAGAGGAATGAACCACCATTTGTATGCTGCCATGTAGCATAATCCATAGCGTCACCGCCCAAAGAGAATGTCAAGGTCATACCAAAGTCGATAAACTTATAGCGCAAAGTATTTGTCAAACCACCTTCAATTGCTGGGTCATGATCGCCAACGATAGTCTTGTTAGCTTCAGCATACTCTGTTGTTGTTGCACCTGTTCCATCATTCTTATAGTACAATTCCTTACCAGTTTCAGGATCAACGCCAGCATATTCGTATGTATAGTAAGAATAGTATGGCTCACCTTCTTTATGGATTAATATTCCACTGATGATTTGATTCTGACCACCATAAAGCTTAGATACCTTGTTGCTATTATGAGCAAGGTTCAGAGTTGTAGTCCAAGTGAAATCCTTTGTATTAAAGTTATTTGATGTGATAGTAACTTCATATCCAGTATTCTTCAACTCGCCAACATTCTGAGGAGAAGTGAGTGCATAACCTGGAGAAGAAAAATAGCCTGGTACAGCAGATACTGGCAAATCGAAGATCAAATCACTTGTAGTACGAGTATAGTAATCAAATGTCAAAGACAGACGATTCCAGAGATTCAAGTCAATACCGATATTGAGAGCCTTGTTCTTCTCCCACTTCAGGTTCTCGTTTGCGATACCTGAGATAGCAGAACCATTGGTGCCGTTATAGAAGAATCCCCACTTATACCATGATTTATAACCATAGTAAACAGAAGGCTGAGTACCATTTACACCATAAGATACACGAATCTTACCATCTGTCAACACATCTTTGACAGGATCCATGAAATTCTCACTTGTAAATCTCCAAGAACCAGACAAAGACCAGAAGTCGCCCCATCTATTTTCGCGAGCCAAGCGAGAACTACCATCACGGCGATAGCTAACACCAAAGTAATACTTGTCAGCGTAATTATAATTAACACGCCCCAAGAATGATGTTAAACGATAACCTTGCTTGTCTGTTTGAGTACTTGTATTGTTCGCATTTTCAAACTCATACTTATCGCCTGGATAAGAATCACCACTGAGATATGTCTGAGCATAGTGATAATCCTCTGTCTCGAAACCAAGTAAAGCATCTACGTTATGCTCGCCAAACGACTTGTTGTATGTAGCCTGTGTCTGGGTATTCAATGTGTTGAATTCATTGATAATACGCTGAGCAACGCCACCTGGTGCACCATCATTAGAGAAACGATCCCAAAGAACAGTTTCTGTAGAATTAATGTAATCGTATGAAACCTTCTCGCTTATCTTCAAGTTATCCCATACGTTGTATGTCAACTGCATACTGTTCAAAGCACGGTTGATGATATTCTTGTCAGAACTATGCTCCTGCTCGTAAAGTGGGTTTACACCAAACATACCGCACTGTGTCAAATTTCCTTCAGAATCATAAGGAACTGAAGATGGACTCTGGAAGAAAGCATAGTTTGCAATGGCACCTGAATAAGAAGTACCTTCATTAACTAAGCTCTGGTTCATCTTAGAGAACTGAGAATTTACTCGTAAATTGAATCTTCCAAAATCATGACTGACACTAGCATTACCAGTAAAACGCTCTAATCCTTGCTTATACAAGATACCTTCCTGCTTCATGTATGAAACAGAAGAATAGAACTTGGTTTTTTCGCTACCACCAGAAACACTTACCTGATAGTTAGAATGAGAACCTGTGCGGAACAATAAGTCTTTCCAGTCAGTATAGCCATTTTCTGGTTTTGCTGCAAAGCGGTCAATTAGACCATCTGCAAAAGTTGTTGCAGCAGCAGCATCATAACCGGCATCGTATATTGCATAATTCTTCAAACCCGTATAAAGCAATTCACGACGATCGGCACCGCTCAACTGAGGACGGTAATCAACAGCCATGTTTGAGAAACCCCAATCGCTGCGGAACTCTACATTTGTCTTACCAGCCTTACCACTTTTTGTTGTAATGACAACCACACCATTGGCAGCACGAGAACCATAAAGTGAAGCAGCAGCGGCATCCTTAATCACAGTAATAGACTCAATGTCGTTACTGTTCAGGGTAGCCAAAAGACTTGTACCAGCATCGTTATAACCGCTGCCAGGTTCACTGTTGAAAGCACTCGCATTACCAGCGTTCATAGGAGTACCATCGATTACATACAATGGTTCATTTCCAGCATTGATTGAACCCATACCACGTACACGAATGCTGCTAACAGCACCAGGAGCACTTGATGAACCTGATACAGAAACACCTGGAACGCCACCAGAAAGCTTATCGGTAAGTGATACAACTGGGATATCTTCCAAGCCTTGAGTGTTTAATGTTGAAGCAGAACCTGTAAATGAAGACTTCTTGAAGTTACCATAACCAGTAACAACTACCTCATCCAAAGCCTTGTTGTCTGGATTCAATACAATCTTCAAGTTTGTACCTGCCTTAACTGTTTGAGAGTCCATACCAATGTATGTAATCTCCAACTTGGCTCCAGCTGGAGCGTTCAATGAGAAGTTACCATCAATGTCGGTAACTGTACCTGTGTTAGTGCCCGCAACCTTGATAGAAGCACCGATAACAGGGCTTCCGTCCTCAGAAGAGGTCACGTGACCAGAGATTTGACTTTGTGCAAAAGCCATGCTCGTACTGAGAGCAAGACCTGCAACTACTGTCATGAGTCTTTTTTCCATAAATCTCTCTCGTTTTAAATAAATGAATATATAATGTTTATAATTTCTTTCTCTCAACTTTTCTTATATGATCACTCACAAGGAGTTATCATCATCTTCTTGCTCTCCACCTCTTGCCCCGAGGTAGAGATTTATGGGAAAAACGGCGATTTTTCACAATAAAGCCATTGGAATTAACAGGATGTATCATACCTTTGGGTATATTTTCGTAAATTCTTTATTTTTAATCATTTAAACATTTAAGTTATGGCATATTTCAAGTTAGAATTCGGTTTCGGAAGAAGTAAGAGTGAGGGTAAGATTTCTGATTCTGCGAATCAGGCAGATGAGCAGGCTGTGTTGGAGATTCCTGGATGGGACTTCGTGAAAGGTGAAGTGGAGAGGGCAAAACAGCAAGGACGCTTTAAAGTTGCTGGTAATTACCTTACTGCTGCCCGTTCCTTTACAAAGTTTATTGGTAGTGACAACTGGCTTTTTTCTGATATGACGGCAGAAAAGCTGGAAAGCTATCAGCGATGGCTGCTGAGACGCAATATCTGCCTGAACACATGCTCTGCTTATATGCGGGCTTTGCGGGCTATGCATCATAGAGCATTGCCGTTTCTCAATGCTGCTCCATTCAGTAAAGTCTTTACGGGGAGGACCAAGACCGAGAAACGTTGTATCTCACAATCAGAAATTCTGCAACTCAAAGCCTTGCCGCTACAGCCTGGAGGTTCTCTTTCCTTCGCTCGTGACATCTTCCTGTTTTCTTTTTATGCGATGGGAATGCCTTTTGTTGATATTGCCTATCTCAAGAAAAGCCAACTGAGAAACGGATGTATTTATTATGCCCGGCATAAGACGGGACAGCAGATACAGGTAGCACTATTGCCTGCGATGCTTGAAATCATCATGCGATATGAACAAAGAGATTCAGAATTTGTCTTTCCGATACTTTCAGACAAGGTAGAGAATTCTGTTTCCTCACCATCAGTTTCTGCCCAACTGCATCGTCAATATACAGCTCGATTGCGCCAGTACAACTACAATCTGCATCAGAAGTCTAAGATGCTGGGGCTGGCTAAACCCTTATCTTCTTACGTGGTTCGTCATTCTTGGGCAAGCATAGCTTATCTTCATCATCTGGACATCAGCTTGATAAGCAAGGCTTTGGGACATACCAAATCTTCAACCACCTTTATCTATATAAAAAGCCTTTTTGATTCCGACCTGTTCGAAGCAAATCAGACTTTGATGGAAGATTTGGGGTTATAGTCCTGTCGGAAAACTTCACCGATTATTGAAACTGGCTTCGTTTGCCATCGCAATAGGCTTCATCGGTCAATGAAATAGGCTTCGTTTGCCGTTGAAGCAGGTTTCTGTTTCAAATCGGAAAGAATGGTACTTACGAAGTGTCGGAACGTCTCTGAGAGGTAGCCATAATAGTCCTGGCGGGTTACAAGTAGCCTCCTTTCGTTTATTGCCTGGTTACGGCACAATATTGCCCTCTACCAGGGCAACTTTGTGCCATTGCCAGGCACAAAACGATACGTCGGGAGGAAGAATTCTTCAGAACTGCCATCTGTGATTTGGAATATGGTTTGCTTCCAGAGCCCGTTTTGCGTGTGAAAAGACTACTCTCTATTTTACTCTTCACTCTTCACCAAACCGCCTGAAACCCCGATAAACACAGGGCTTCCGAGCGGTGAAGAGTGGCAGGGCACTCTTCACCACTCTTCACCGTATAAACGCGGAGCCGCTTACTTATGCAAGGGAGTACTGCTGAGCCGCTACTTATCACGAAGCTTGGTCATCATTGATGACCAGCGCTGGTCTTCAATGATGGCTGAAGCAGGGAGCAGGGAATGATCTCGGAGCCTCAAAAAATACAGGGTGAAGAGAGGTGAAGAGAGGTGAAGAGTGCATAGCCACTCTTCACCCGTGCAAACCTCTTATATACAGTTGGTTATGTCGTATTTGTGAAGAGTGAAGAGTGTTTTTGAAAGTAGCTCTCTATTCATCAAACTCAGCCAAACTCCTTCGGAAAATGTGAGAGATTGCTGCAAAACTCCTTCGAAAAATGTGAGTATTTAACATAAAACTCCTTTGTAAAATGTGATAAATATATTTAAAACTCCTTCGAAATATGTGATTTTTCTTGCTTAATACCATGATTTTTAGTACTTTTGCAAAAAACAAATAAAAAGCGTATGGAAAGACTTCTAATTCACCAATTGTTAAAATGGAAAGAGAGCACCCATCGAAAACCGCTTGTCTTAGAAGGAGCAAGACAGGTAGGCAAAACCTGGTTGTTAAGAGAATTCGGCAAAAAGTATTTCAAAGATGTTTGCTATATCAACTTTGAGCAAAAAGACAGGTTGGAAAGCATCTTTGCGGGCGACCTTTCGCCCCAATTCATCATCGAGCAACTATCCATCTATCATGGAAAGCCAATCAAACCACAAACCACACTCATCGTATTTGATGAAGTGCAAGAAATGCCTCGTGCCCTTACATCACTAAAGTATTTTTGTGAGGAAGCACCCGAATACGCCATTTGTTGTGCGGGCTCTCTGCTGGGCATAGCATTGCATGAAGGCACATCTTTCCCTGTTGGAAAAACAGACTTTCTGCATCTATACCCTCTAACTTTCAAGGAGTTTCTTCTTGCCAATGGCGAGCAGATGTTAGTTGACTATATACAGCAAGGCAACAGAAACGTAAAAGCTTTCGAACCGCGACTCATTGATTATCTCAAGAGATACATGATAGTAGGAGGAATGCCTGCTGTTGTTAACGAATGGCTTGACACCAAGGATTTTACGAAGGTAGAGAAAATTCAGAAACAACTGATTGCTGCATACCAAAAAGACTTCTCCAAACATGCACCTCATCAAATGGTCGAGAAAATAAGATATGTGTGGAATAGTATCACCTCCCAACTTGCCAAGGAAAACAAAAAGTTTATCTACGGCTTGGTAAGAGAAGGAGCCAGGGCAAGAGAATATGAGGATGCCATCATGTGGCTATGTGACGCAGGCGAAACTATCCGCACCCACAATGTTAGCAAACCAGACGTTCCAATATCCGCATATGTTGATTTGAAATCATTCAAGGTATTCCTGCTGGATGTTGGCTTGCTGAGAGCCATGAGCGGAGTGTCGCCTAAGGTTATCTTAGACGGCAGCAGAATCTTTGAGGAATTTAAGGGCGCATTGACAGAGCAATTTGTCTGTCAGGAGCTTCAGCAATTTTCTGACACCCTCCAAACCAATTATTATTGGACGTCCTCTGCCACCTCGGAAGTGGACTTTATCATCTCTGATGGCCTTGATGTCTATCCATTAGAGGTGAAAGCAGGCGTTACGATGAATGCCAAGAGCCTCAAGCTCTATGTAGAGAAATACTCTCCCAAATGGGCTATCCGTACCAGCCTCTTGCCATACGAGCGTAATGCCGAGGCTAAAACGCTCAATATTCCTCTCTATATGCTCTTTGTTCTCGGAAAGGAGCTGGAGACTGAAAGCTAAAATCTAAGTGTCCTCACTGACGGACTTTGGTGCCCCAGTGAGGAACAAACAACAACTACGAGGTAAGCAACCACTTCCATACTGGTATCACTTCAATCTTCAAGTCCTCCAGTTCTATCGTCTCTTCTTCATCCATCGTAATAACAAAAAGTTTACTTCCTGGATACCTCTTCTGATAAGCATTCAAAGCCCCCAATTCTCGCTCACGAGTAGCAGCATCCTTGATACTATACGACACTTGGAAAGCACATTGATGCTCAAAGAGACAAAAGTCCACCTCCACATTATCATAATAATAGAAGAGGTCTTCCCCATACTTCTCATGCAGGTGAATGGCTACCAGATTCTCCAAGAGAGATGTTTCTGGATCAAAGAGGAATAGACTCAGGAAACCATTATCTATAAAGTAATACTTCTGGTTCGACATTCTATCTTGCAATTTTGCGCAAATGTTTTCTATGGAGAAGACCAAGCAAGTGTCCTTGATATATCTCAGATAGTCCACTATCGTCTCTTGCTTTACCTTTCCAGCCACAGTAGAAACCAGATTAGCCAGTCTGTTAAAAGACTGTGGCTGCTTTACGCTCTCAGAAAGTTTGCGTATCAAAGTCTTCATCGCCAGAGGGTTACGAATACCGTATCTGGTAATTAAATCTCCAAAGTAAATCTTGTTGTATAGATTGCCCAACCACTCTCGCTTAAACTGATTGTCAACAATCACCAATTCTGGCAAACCGCCAATATGAAAATACTCAAGAAAAGCCCTCTTGAGGTCAGAATTTTGCAGATACTCCCACTGCGCAGGCAAGGAGAAATGCTGGGCTGTCAAGTATTCCTGAAAGGAGAAAGGAAAGACGGGCTGCACCATATATCTGCCACCAAGCGTAGTAGAAATCTCGCTACTCAGCATCTTGGCGTTGCTACCAGTGATATACACTCTATATTTCTGGTCAGCAAGTCTGCGTGCAAATTTCTCCCACCCATCAATGATTTGTATCTCGTCGAGCATGAAGATCGGCTGATGCCCATACATCTCCTCGTAAGCCTGCTTGATGGCATCCAGGTCGGAAAGCTGGAGATTTTCCAATCGGTCGTCCTCAAAATTGAAGTAAAGGATTTCCTCTGGCAGATGTCCCAGAGCTATCATCTCTTGGGCACGCTGATATAGCAAGTAAGACTTACCGGCTCTTCTTAGTCCTACCAGCACATAGTTAGAATGAGATTCGAAGCTGATGTTTCTTTTCACCATCTCCACATTCTGAATCATCCTTTGGTTCTCCGCTATCAGCAGTTTTGCTATTCTCTTGTCCATATCTTCCGTTTTATGTTAATCTGGGTGCAAAGATACAACATTTTCCTTTATAAAGGAAGAAAAATCATAAGATATTTCCTTTATAGGGGAAACTTTTCCCGAAAAACTTTCCCCTATAAAGGAAACTTTCTTTAAACTCCTTCGGAAAATGTGAGGATTTGTCGAAAACTAGAATATGGAACGGGCGACGGTTTTTAAATGAACTGTCGCCCGTTTCTTTACATTTTATAAGAAAAAGTGCATAAAAACTGGATTTTTATAACAAAATGTAGGGCGAAGTGCAACTTTTTCTGAAAAAAGTTTGGTGGTTTCCTAAATAATGCTTAATTTTGCACCCGATTAAAAATATTCTTTAAAATTAAGTAAGTTTTAGACTTACAGACCCTTATATAATATAAGGTATAAAAAGCGAACTCCTCCACCTCGGGGCAAGAGGAGGGGGCAAAAAGATGATGATAACTCCTTGTGAGTGATCATATAAGAAAAGTTGAGAGAAAGAAATTATAAACATTATATATTCATTTATTTAAAACGAGAGAGATTTATGGAAAAAAGACTCATGACAGTAGTTGCAGGTCTTGCTCTCAGTACGAGCATGGCTTTTGCACAAAGTCAAATCTCTGGTCACGTGACCTCTTCTGAGGACGGAAGCCCAGTTATCGGTGCTTCTATCAAGGTTGCAGGCACTAACACAGGTACAGTTACCGATATTGACGGTAACTTCGCATTGAACGCTCCTGCCGGAGCCAAGTTGGAGATTACATACATCGGTATGCAGTCTAAGACAGCCAAGGCTTCTTCTAACATGAAGATTGTTTTGGATGCTGACAATCATTCTCTGGATGATGTCGTTGTTGTGGCATACGGTACAGCTAAGCGCCAATCTATTACCGGTTCTGTAACTGCTGTTGATTCTAAGGAAATCGAGAACCGTATCTCTACTTCTGTAACAGGTGCGCTCGAAGGTGCTGCTCCTGGTGTACAGGTTAATAGCTCATACGGTGAGCCAGGTAAGGCTCCAACGATCCACATCCGTGGTGTCGGAACCTTGGTAAAGGATGCTGACCAGCCTCTTTATGTGGTAGATGGCGCTGCTTTTGATGGTAACATCTCTGAGTTGAACCCTAACGACATCGAGAGCATGTCTGTATTGAAGGATGCTGCTTCTGCTGCCCTTTATGGTAACCGTGCTGCCAATGGTGTTGTCCTAATTACTACCAAGCGTGCAAAGTATGGCATCAAGCCAACTATCAATCTCCAGATCAACAATGGTGTTTATACTCGTGGTATTGCAGAGTATGAGCGTTTGAACGCCGACCAGTGGATGGAGGCATCTTGGTTGGCTATGAAGAACTATGCTATGTCTGGTTCTATGGGTCTGGATGCTACAGCTGCAGCTCAATACGCTACAACTCACTTGATTAGCGACTATGTAAAGCGAAATATCTACAATGCAAAGGATGATGCTTTGTTTGATGCAAATGGTAAGCTGATTGCTTCTCGCCTCTCTGGTTATGACGACCTCGATTGGCAGGATGGTGTAGAGCGTACCGGTCATCGTCAGGAGTACAATGTCTCTGGTGCTGTAAGTGGTGAGAAGTTTAATGTTTATGCTTCTGCCGGTTACTTGAACGAGAAGGGTTATACCAAGAACTCTGCTTTCGAGCGTTTCACTGGTCGTATCAACTCTAAGTTTACTCCAAGCAAGTGGTTCGAAGGTGGCATCAACTTGAGTGCCAACGTTTCTAACCGTCAGTTTAACGATAATGCGAAGGGTAGTGCTTTTGCAAACCCATTCTATATCACCCGTTACATGGCGCCTGTCTATCCTATGTATATGCATAATGCAGATGGTAGCTATGCGCTTGACGAGAATGGCGAAAAGCAGTTTGATGTAACTTCTGAGTACCTCTCTAACCGTAACATCGCATACGAGATGACTGCTGACAAGGATAAGACCCGTCGTGCAGTTATTGATGCACAGGTTTATGGTAAGATCAATTTGCCATACAACTTCTCTGTAATGGTAAAGGCTAATGGTAACAATAGTACATCTAACCGCCAGTCTTATAACAACCCTAACATTGGTGATGGTGCTGCTAACAATGGTCGTTTGATTAGCTATGCATACCAGTATGCTACCTATACAGCCCAGGAGTTGTTGACATGGAATCAGACCTACGGTAAGCACACCGTAGATGTTCTTGCCGGTCATGAGAACTATAGCTGGGAGAGAAAGCTTACTAGTGGAATGAACACTAATATGGCTGCAGCAGGAAACTTAACTATGGGCAATTTTCTGAAGAATTCTTACTTCGGCGGTTCTGATGATGTAGATAAGACCGAATCTTATTTGGGTCGTATCCGTTATAACTATGATGAGAAATACTTCGCAGACTTCTCATATCGTCGTGATGGTTCTTCTCGTTTTGCAAAGGATGCACGCTGGGGTGATTTCTATTCAGTCGGTTTAAATTGGAATGCCAAGAAAGAGAACTTCCTGCAGAATGTAGAATGGTTGAACGATTTGCGTGTACGTGCTTCTTATGGTGAGGTAGGTAACAATGCCGGTGTAAGCCTCTATGCTTATCAGGCTCTCTATGAGATTGACAAGAATGGTGGTAACGGTGCATTCATCAGCCAGTCTTTACCAGCACCAAATATCAAGTGGGAGACAACTCAGACTGTCGATCTTGGTGTAGAGGGTAGAGTGTTCGACCGCTTGAACTTCAGTATCGGCTACTTCGACAAGCGTTCTAAGGATCTTCTCTTCGAGGTTCGTCTGCCATATTCTGCAGGATCATTTCCTCATAATGAAAATATGACAAACTGGTCTATTTATCAGAACATTGGTACGATTTCAAACCGTGGCTTTGAAATCGCTTTGAGTGGTGAAATCATCAAAAACAAGGATTGGAACTGGACAGTTTCTGCTGATGCTACCACCTTGAAGAATAAGGTAATCAAGTTGCCTGGAGGTAAGGATATTCTTCATGGCGTACAGAAGTATTCTGAGGGACACTCTGCATACGAGTTCTTTACCTATCACTTTGCAGGTGTTGACCAGATGACTGGTAATTCTTTGTATGATATTGCCGATGATAATGTTGAGGCAGCTAAGGCTGATGGTACACTTGTAACCATTAATGGCAAGAACTATACAACAGAGACTGCCAATGCTGAGCGTAAATGGGCTGGTACAGCTCTCCCATCTGTATATGGTTCATTCGGTACAAACCTCCGTTGGAAGGACTTGAGCCTCGGTGTATTGTTTACCTATAGCTTGGGTGGCAAGGTTTATGATGCTTCTTATAGAAGCTTGATGAGCACATCTTCTGCTTCTTCAGCATCAGCTAATCATAAGGACATCCTGAAGTCTTGGAATGGTGTGCCTGAGGGAATGACAGAGACATCTCCAAACCGTCTCGATCCTAATGGAATTCCTGTCATTGACTTCAATCGCAGTACCTATAACAACGATACAAGTGACCGTTGGTTGACAAGTGCAGATTATCTCATCTTCAAGAACATCAACCTGACTTACAACTTGCCAAAGGCATGGATCCAGAGCATGGGTATCCAGGGCTTGCAGGTTAAGGCAGGTGCAGAGAACTTGTTTACACTTACAGCCCGTAAGGGTATGAACCCTCAGTATAGCTTCAATGGAGGTTCAGAGGATACATACGTTAGTGCACGTGTATTCAACTTCGGTTTGTCTGTAACATTCTAAGGGAATAATAATATAAAGAGAAAAATAAGATGAAAAATTATATAAACAAGATATTCGGTTGCGCTATTTTAGCTTCTGCAACCTTGCTGGCATCATGTGGCAGCGATTATCTCGAAACCAAGCCAACAGCTTCCGTTTCTTCTACAGAAGCTGTAGCAACTACAGATATGGCTTACAAGGCTTTAAATGGTATCGCTCGTTGCCAGACTACTCAGCATTATGCTTTCACACAGGGCTTTGCTGGTGAGAATGCTATCATGCGTCTTTATGAGAACTTGCCAAGCCAGAACTATAATTATAACTATTATGCTTCTGGTTGGGCACCTATCCATAACCAGACATTCCATAATAGAACAAGTACTATCTATGACGGATATGCTTGGTACTATTATTACCAGCTCATCGGTCAGGCAAACAGAATTATTGCCCATATCGATGCTGCGACAGGTAGTGATGAGGACAAGAAATTTATCAAGGCTTCAGCCTTGTCTTTCCGTGCTTACAGCTACGAGAAGTTGATTCACTACTACTGCTATCGTTGGCAGGACAGCAACAATGGTGCTTCACAGGGAGTGGTTCTTCGTTTGGATGAATCTACAGGCGATGCTCCATTTGCAACATTGGCAGAAACAGTAAATCAGATTTACAAGGATTGCCAGGAAGCAATTACCTTGTTTGGCGAGAGTGGCATCGATCGTCCTGCAGCTGAGGTTTGGATCCCTAATGCGAACGTAGCTCATGCTGTTTATGCACGTGCAGCTTTGTTCCGTCAGGATTACCAGACAGCTCTTGATCAGGCTAAGCTTGCTAAGCAGGGTTATCCATTGATGAGCAACGATAGCTACGCAGCCGGTTTCTGTGAGCCAACATCTGAGTGGATTATGGGAAGTTATGGTGAGGATTCAGAAAACAACTTTTATTGGTCTTATGGCACACAGGGTGCTTGTAACGGTTACTATGCAACAGCAGATGGTAATCCAACCGGTGCAGGTACTATCGGTCATGAGTTGATTTCCCGCATCCCTAACAATGATGCCCGCAAGCAGAACTTCCTGACAGAGGATAAGTTCCCTAACCTTGACCTCTCCAAGGAGTCTAAATATTACTATACATTTGGTATCCTTGGTATGATGGATGATAACATCTATGAGCAGGCTGATTCTATAGTAAAGGCTCATCAGGCTAAGGGCTTAACAACTCCATATCAGGCAGGTTTCTACTATCTGGATGCGAACTTGAAGTTCTATGTAAAAGCTCAGCCAGGTGTCGGCTACGTACCATTCATCCGCTCTAGCGAGATGGTACTGATTGAGGCTGAGGCAAATTACTTCCTGGGCAAGACTGCAGAGGCTCAGGCTGCATTGGTTGAACTGAATGCTACTTCTGGTCGTAACCCAGAATATACCTGCACAAAGACTGGCGAGGAGCTTCTTTCAGAGATTCAGGACTATCGTTGTCTTGAGCTTTGGGGTGAGGGCTTCGAGTGGAGCGACTTCAAGCGTTGGAACAAGGCTGTTGTCCGCAAGTCATTTGCAAAAGGTGGTAATGCACATCAGTCTGTTGCTATCACCATCAATCCAGAAGATGGTAACAAGTGGACATGGGGCGTTCCTCTGAACGAGACCGACTACAATGCTGATGCAACTGCTCCAAAGATTAACTAATCAAATCTTTCGGAATAGTATAATATAATAAGGTGTATCCTTCTTGCCCAACACATCGGGCAAGCGGGATACACCTTTTTCTTTTTATCTTCCTCAGCCTCAAATATTTTCCAATAATTCCTTGCTTCTTTCAGAAGGAAAGCGTATCTTCTCGGGTTGGAGAAAGTATCATTCTGGGTGCTAGAAAGTAACTTCTCTGTTGAGCCTAGTGGGAATACCTTGTTGTCGTACAACTTTTTGTACCTTATGTTATGCAAACAAGTCATCCCCTATTACTTGTCTTGTTATTTTTCTTGCATACATATTATTATATAGTCCGTATGGAGTGATGAAGGTAGGGATGAGGGTCTTGTTAGTCTTGGTCACTTTCTTGAATATGTTAAGGCGGTGCATGAGATGGGCATCGTATGCCTTGTTGATTTCATATTCTCCCTGACAGTATTTCATCTCGCAGATGGAAATGGACTTGTCGGAGCGGTCTATCAATAAGTCTATCTGGGCACCTTGTTTCAAATCCTCATCGGCATCCTCGTCTGCCAATGTCTTGCTGGTAGGGCGATACGACCAAGCGCATGGGATGTTGATGCAACCATCTATGCCAAGGGCTTTTACAATATTGTTGATGTGATGAAGGCAAGTTATCTCGAAGGCATGGCCACACCATGAGGCATACTCGCTGGTTGATTGCATCTTGATCCAGTAGTTGTCAAAGAATGTACCTTTGTTGTGCATAAATTTGAAGTAGAACAATGTGAATGGGTCTATCAGTTGATACATACATTCCTTTTTGGTCTTTCCAAAAGGATTGTAACTGCGGATGAAGTCGCACTGCTCCAGTTCCTTTAGCATGCTCGTAAACCTACCGTTGTTGGGAAGATGCGTAGCATCCAAGAGTTCTTGTCTCGTCATGCCTTTGCCCTTATCTTTCAGTGCCGTTACGATTGCTTGGTAATTGTCTGCTTTCTTGAATAAAGATTTGAAGAGACGGTCGAATTCTTCTGTCAGTTCGCCACCACGTGTAAAGCATAGTTGCTGGATATTTTGTGCCACGCTCTTGTCGCTTTCGAAGAGGGAGAGATAATAGGCAATTCCACCTACAGCCATGAAGCATTCGATGATTTCTGGTCGCTCATAATTGAATCCCTGTGCCTTGAAATAGTCTTCTACTTCTCTCAGGCAGAAAGGTGAGAGAAGGATATTGTGCGTAACACGATTGTGGAGACCGCCATGAGAGTTGATGACATTGTCTATCATCCAGGTAGTGGCACTTCCGCAGGTTATCAACTTGATGTCGTTGCGATAGAAAGCCCAGTCGTTCCAGAAGTGCTCCAAGACACAGATGAAGTGAGAGGAACGAGTGTCAAACCATGGAAGTTCATCGAAGAAGATGACCTTCGCGCCTTCCGGCATATTTTCTATTGCCTTTTGTAATAATCTGAAGGCTTCTTCCCAGTCTTTAGGCATTGTGTCCACATTCATTTGCTCAAGGAGGGCAAAGCCAAAATTGGTGAGTTGTTCCTTGGTAGAGACATTGTCTTTGCCTGTAACTCGGAAGGTAAAACGTCCCTCAAACATTTCCTTGATGAGAAATGTTTTACCTACACGTCGTCTGCCGTATATGGCAATAAACTCCGATTTACGACTAGAGATGTAGTTCTCCAGCTTGGATATCTCTTGTTCTCTTCCGATGATGTTCTCTTTCATATCAGTCTTTTTTTGCTTAAAACTGTCGCAAAGTTACAAAAAAAATGAGATTACGACAACTTTTTAGCGAGAAAAGTGTCGCAATCTCATAAAAAATCTGAGATTACGACACTTTGTCATTACTTTCCTGCGGGTTCTACTATTACTTATCTACTGTAGAAGATACATAGTTCTGGAAATACTTGAGGCAGGTATTGCGCCATTCCTTGGCGTTTTCCAACTGTACATTGAGTAATGAATCGGTATGTTGCCATTCCTGTTCATGCCCCTTCATATACTGTTTGGCTGAGGTGTGCCAGAAGTCGCGATAAACTTCAACCATCGCTACACCCATGTTGTACTTCATGCAGAGTTCCTGCCAGAGGGTGCTTCCTGATTTCATTTTGTAATTCCAAGCTACATGATGGAACCAGAGGAGATATTCTTCTGGGCAAGTCTCAATGTTGTCATACAGACTGCGATATGGTTCCGGATACTGACCTACGGCATCTGTTCCCTTGGATGAGCGGTCGAAACCTACACCCTGAGCATCAGCCTTGTGATAATATACCGGACACCACTCCAGTGGATAACTTGCGATGAAACCATCTGGTTCCGGACCGTAGTGGTGATCGAACTTGAAGATGTGGTGCAAGCCCAATGGCATCATATAGTTGACGCAAGCTTCACGTGAGGTCATCATCATCATCTCTACAGGTTTGGTGAACTTCTCGTCCTGGTTCTCATAGGTCTGTACGAGCCATTCGTGGGCAATCTCTTCGGCTGTAAGCGAAGGATTCCATGCCAGGCGACCGAAGGCATACCAGTTAGCCTGTGAGAAAGGATGACCGCACCAGTTGGCATCATCACCGATATTGGCTACGCCAGAGATACCTACCAGTTTGCTTGGATTGACGAATCCGAAGAATTCCTTCCACATAGGTGCAAGATAGGTGAGGTGTTTAGACTGTCCGAGATATTCCTGGGTAATCTGAAGTTCTGCTATCTGTGGAGTCTGTTTGATGTTGTCGAAGATAGGGGCGTATGGTTCACGAGGCTGGAAGTCGAGCGGACCGTTCTTTGACTGGAGGATTACATTGTCACGGAACTTTCCATCCATACCTTTGAATTCGCTGACAGCTTGCTTTACACGGTCTTCGCCTTTATGATTAGCACCATATACAAAGCTTCGCCACATGATAATGCCACCGTATGGTTTGACGGCATCGGCAAGCATGTTGGCTCCCTCGGCATGAGTGCGGTGGTAATCGCCAGGACCAGGTTGTCCTTCTGAATTAGCTTTTACCAGGAATCCGCCAAAGTCTGGAATGGCAGCATAAATCTCCTTTGCTTTCTTCTGCCACCACTGTTGTACCTTTTTATCCAATGGGTCTGCAGTCTTGGTATAGCCCAATGCCATAGGAGAAGCAAAGTTGATGCTGAGATATACTCGGATACCGTATGGACGCAGGATGTTGGCGATGACCTTCACCTTCTTAATGTATTCCGCCGTCATCATCTTTGGTGATGCATTTACATTGTTCAGTACGCTTCCGTTGATACCGAGCGATGCGTTGGCACGGGCATAGGTGATGAGACGGTCGTGAAGACTCTTGCTGATGCTGCCACCCTTGCCGTTTTTGCCGAGTTTGATTTCTTCCCATTTGAAGATGCTCTTGCCGGCATAGCCACGTTCGATGCTGCCATCGAGATTATCCCAATGGTTGAGGATGCGGAGACCCACTTGTGGTTTCTCGGTCTCATCGATAGCTTTACTGAAGTTCTGTTGATTGCCGCTACCTGTGTTGTAGGCATCGGTGTTCTGAAGACGGATCAGCTCGTAGGCTCCATAGAGCAAACCGATAGGATTGCTGGCGGTGATGGTTGCTTCGTATTGAATGTTGTCGCCTTGCTGTGCAGGACGGGCATAGAGGTTATAGCCCTCGCCAAGATTCAGAGCCTTGTCTATCTTTAGCTCAACATTCTTGCCGCGCCAGTTGTTTTCCAACTCCTGCTTGGCAATCTTGGCTGTTGCATCATCGGGCAACTGTGAGATGACTTGGCATGAGTTAGCATACTGCTTTCCTAGCCATAACTGTGAGCCATCACTCTGTGCAGAAACATGGAGTGATGTAAGTACCGTAAATAATAAAATAAGGTATTTCTTCATATCTTTGCAGATCGTTAGTTTGTATTATTATTGTTTCTGTTGCAAAGATACGAAAAAATACCTTATTCTCTTCTATTTGTTGTTTATTTCTCATTTCTCTTTGTTTCAGCATATTCACTTGGTGACATGCCATAGTGTTTCTTGAACACTGTAGAGAAGTGGGTCTGGTTGCAAAATCCTACGGAATAAGCTACTTGCGTGATGTTGATCTGCCCTTCTTCAATAAGACGTGCAGCTTGTTCTAATCGTAAGTTACGGATGAATTCACCGGCAGAGACACCTGCTATTTCTTTCAGCTTACGGTGCAGTTGGGCACGGCTGATGCCTACATCTTCTGTCAGTTTTTCAACGTTGAGCTCAGGATCGGCGAGGTGCTCGTTCATATATTTCATCACTCTTTCCATGAGAGCGTCGTTATTGCCCTTTACCTTTATCTGCTCAATCTTAGCCTTCTGTCCCTGCGCACCGCTGTATTTGCCACGGATGCGTCGGACATTATCTACCAGATTGTCGATGAGAATATGCAGCTCTTCCATATTGAAAGGTTTAGCCAGGAAGGCATCGGCACCTTTGCGCAATCCCTCTAGTCGATTCTCTACCTCGCTCTTGGAGGTGAGCAGAATGACAGGAATATCGCTTACGTTAGAGTTACCTTTAATCTTCTTGAGCATGGTAATACCATCCATTTCCGGCATCATCACATCGCTTATCACGAGATCATATTTGCTGGTGAGCAACATCTTGAGACCTTCCTTGCCGTTGCTGGCATGTTCAAATCGGTACCAGTCGCTCAGTTCGGTCTTGATATAATGTGCAATCTCAGCATCGTCATCTACTATCAGAATGTTGAAGTTGCGGTTGGCTTGCACTTTCTTGCCGATGGATTCGATGCTTCTGTCCTCTTCCTCGTTGAGAATCTCTTCTGGCTTCAGATGTTCCTTGCCCAGCGGAATGGTTACCTCGAAGCAGGAACCCTTGATGCCATCGGTGCGGTTGTATGCCTTGATCTTGCCTCCGTGCATCTCTACGAATGCCTTGCAGAGGTTCAGTCCTATGCCGGTGCCTTCGATGTGAAGGTCGCTGCTGTTGTTGCCCTGGTAGAACCGGTCAAAGAGTCGGTCGGTCTTCTCTTCCTTCAGTCCGATGCCGGTATCCTGTACCTTGATGATGGCATTCTTCTCGTCCTTGCCTATGATGAGGGTGATGGTGCCGCCATTGAAGGTATACTTCATGGCGTTGGAGAGCAGGTTGGAAATCACCTTGTCGAAGTTGATGCGGTCTATCCATACAGGCAACTTGCCATTGGCATCGTTGAGGCTCGCATCTTCCTGGAGCGAGAGTGTGATGTTGCGCTCTTCTGCATTGAAACGGTAGAGCGATATGATGCCGTTCAGGAATTCCCTGAGCTGGGTTTTCTGACAGTGCAGATGCATCTGGTTTTTGTCTATCTTTCGCTCGTCGAGTATCTGGTTCACCAGAAGCAGCAGGCGTTGGGCGTTGCGGTCGATGGTATCGATATCCTGTTTGCTTTCGGCATCCGTGATTCTTGTCTTCAGCTTGTTGAGAGGTCCCATAATCAGTGTCAACGGTGAACGGATGTCGTGGGTGGCATTGATGAGGAACTGCATCTTGGTTTCCTCCAGGTCTTCCTTGCGATGGCGCTCATATCGGTAGATGATATACAGGATGATGCCTGCTGCTGTCAGGAAATAGAGGAGAAATGCCCAGGTGGAAGCATACCAAGGGTCGCACACCTTGATGTGGATGATGGTTGACTTCTTGGAGAAGTTGCCATTGCTCATGGCTCTTACCTCCAGGGTGTAGCTGCCCGGTTTCAACTTGTTGAATGATACTGCGTTGGAGCCTTCGTTGGTACTGTTCCATTTTCCCTCGTTGATACGATATTGGAAGCTGATGTTGTCGGTGTTCCTGTAGTTGAGCAGCGAGAACTCCAGCGTGAACGAATTCTCCTCGTATGGTATAGTGAACTCATCCGTCAGACAGTTGATTGGCTTGCCGTCGATGATGAAGTCGGTGAGATGAACATCTCCCAGTTCCATCTTCTTGGCTCTCACTCTTTCTGGGTAGAAGGTGGTGATGCCGTTGCTTGTTCCGAAGGCGATGAGGTCGCTGGCGGTATGCATGGAGGACCCCAGCACGTATTCACGGGTGGTGAGTCCGTTGCCATTGATGTGCCCGATAAACTGTCTGTTCTTTTGGTCATACTGCCAGATGCCCATGGTGGTGCTTATCCACAAGTCGCCCTGATGGTCTTTGATGATGCTGCACACCTGCTTTCCCTTCAGAACTTCGGCGTGAGGGAAAGCAAGGGGCTTGTTGTTCTTTCGGTCGAAAAGATAGAGTCCTTCTTCCGTTCCGATAATCATATTGCCGTTCTTTCCTTCGCAGATGCCATTCGCCTGTCTGTCTTTCAGAATGTTATTCCATCCGAAGTCCTTGAAGCTGAGTGTCTTCGTGTTGAGGCAGGAAACGCCATTTGAAGTACCTATCCACAGATGACCGGTATGGTCGAATGCCATGCTGCGCACCCAGTCGTTGCAGAGGAATCCCTTGTTTCCTCTCTGTCGCATATTGAGTACGGTAACCTTTCCGCTTTCCACATTATATATATATAGGCCCTTGCTATATACAGAGATATAGAGATTGCCCTGGTTGTCATCTGTCATGCAGTAGATACCTGCGCTGGTAAAGGTGAGCTTTTCCTGATAGGCTCCCGTATGCGGATTGTAGCTGTAGAGCGCACTTCCGTTGCTGATCCAGTATGCACCCCGGCGGTCTTTGTAGATGATGCAGGTGCCTGCTGGCGAGGTAGGGTGGGCGATAATCTTTCCTGAAGCATCAAAACAGAATACGCCACTGTTTTGCACCGTACACCATGTTTCGCCATTCTCGCCAGGGGCGATGGAAGAAACGCTGCTGCCGATGATGTAGTTCTGTGCCGAGAAACTCCAGCTGCTGAAGGCTTGCTGGCGCTGGTTGAGCAGATAGAGACCTTTCTTGTAACAGCCTATCCAGAGGTTGTTGTCCTTGTCTTCGATGATATCGTTGACGAAGGCGGTGGAAAGATTGAAATTGCTGTTGCTGTTTTCCACCTGTTCCACCTTGTTGCTTCCCTTCTTGATGATCAGGGCTCCATGTTCAGATGTGCTGATATAGAGGTTGCCCTCGTGGTCGAAGGTGGCATTGTTGATGGTTACATGATTCTTGAAAGTACCCAGGTCGTAACCGGCATCGGCTATACGCCCCGTTCGATAGTCATAGTAGATGATGCCATACATGCAGACGATGAGCATGGCTTGCGGGCGATGCTGGATGAATGCCACAGGGGCTCCGTATGGCGATTTGAAGTCTTTGCGCTGCACCTTGCCTTGCTTCTCGATGAATCGGGTGAAGGTTGACAGGTGACTGCTCTGCCAGAGGTAGTGGTGCTTGTCTTCGTAGATATGGGTGAAGAATACATCCGAGTCGCGCTCGGCGTATGCTCTTTCCCATCTGATGGTGAATCTGTTGTTTGCCGTTTTCTCTATGCCGTTGTTCTTCACGGAGTAGAGACCGTAACCTGCAGTGCCCAGCAGGATATCGCCGCGATGGCTTTCTACCATCGAATAGATGCGTGGCTTTCTGCCATCAGGAAACTGGAGACGGGAGAAATTGTTCGTCTCATAATTATAGCGCATCAATCCCTTGGCGCAACCAATCCAGAGGTTACCTTTCTTATCTACCAGAAGGTCGGAGATAATATTGTCGGTGATGGAGGTTGTGTCTTCTTCGTTGTGCAGATAGTTGGTAAAGCGGTAGCCGTCGAACTTGCTGAGTCCGTATTCCGTGCCCACCCAGATATAGCCATACTTGTCTTGCACAATACAGTTGATAAGCGAACTGGATAGCTTGCCCGAAGTGAAGAGTTCACCACTGTCGGCCCATACCATAAGCGATAGGGCGATAGCGAAGAGTGCCGTGAGGTAATGTCTGATATGCTTCATATTTTTTGTCCGTTTCTTATTTAAATAGGTTATTATGGCTGCAAAAGTAACAAAAAACAATGGAAGAAACAAATTCTAATGTAACAATATGTTTCGTTTCTTTTTGTTTCTTTATCTTTTTGTGCCATTTTTGTGAGTATGAAACAAATAGAAAAGTAATGGTAACTATAAAATACCTGTTATTTCATAACTTATTAGTAAATTTGCATCGTCAACAACAATAGAAACATTAAAAGCATCATAATAACAATGAATAAACAAGCAATAAGAATCTTATCTTTGGCACTCGTGTTGGCAGCGTCAAGTTCTGTAGCTTTTGCCCAGAAGGTATGGAAAGGCTCTTGGGCTACTGCAGTGGAATGGACTGGCAAAGGAGATATGCCTAAGAAAAGCTTGAGCAACCGCTCTTGCCGACAGGTGGTTCATGTATCCTTTGGCGGAGAGGAACTCAGAGTGAAGCTCAGCAACGAGCAGAGCAAGGAACCGGTGGAAATCAAATCGGTGTATATTGCAGATACAGATGTTCCTAGCAACTGGGGAATTCAGACCAAGACGGTGAAGTATCTTAAATTCAGAGGTAAGAAGAATGTGACCATTGCTCCTGGAAAGGCTATCTTCTCTGATGATTTGAAGTATGTCTTGAAGAGTGGTCAGCGCCTTACGATTACCATCGATTATGGCAAGCAGACACCGGTGAATGCAACATCTCATCGCGGATCACGTACCACATCTTATATTGTTAGTAATGTGAAGGGCAAGGCGGTGAAGCCAACGAATGTTGCTTTCGATAAGCAGGAGAAGGCTGACCACTGGTATAATCTTTCAGCCATTGATGTGAAGACCGATAAGGCTACCCCTGTGGTGGCTATCCTCGGAAACTCTATTACCGATGGCCGTGGAAGTACCACCAACCATCAGAACCGATGGACCGATTTCCTCTCGGATGCCCTGAATGCAGAGAGACCATACGGTGTATTGAATCTCGGTATCGGTGGCAACTGCGTGGTGCAAGGCGGATTGAGCGAACCGGCTATGAAGCGTTTCGACCGTGACATCCTGGGACAGACAGGTGTGGATAAGCTCATTATCTTCGAAGGAACCAACGATATCGGTTGCTGCGGAGGAAATTATGAACATGTAACAGATACCCTGATTGCCTGCTACAAGGTTCTGATAGCGAAAGCCAAGGCAAAAGGAATCAAGGTGTATGGCGGAACCATCACCCCAACCAAGGGCAACGGATGGTATTCTTTCTGGCATGAGGCAATGCGCCAAACCGTGAACGAATGGATTAGAAAGAGCGGTGCCTTTGATGAGGTCATCGATTTCGATGAATTAACCCGTGACCCGAAAGACCCTCAGCGCCTGAAGGCTGAATATTCAGACGACTGGTTGCATCTCAACCCTAAGGGATATGAAGCTATGGGCAAGTTTGCCGCAGAAAAATTGAAATAAAAGAATAAAGATATGGAAAAGAATTCACAGGAATCCCAGGGATTCTACAAATTGAGTTGGTTGCAGCGCATCGGATTCGGTTCTGGTGACTTGGCACAAAACCTCATCTTCCAGACAACATGTATGTACTTGTTGTTCTTCTATACCGATATCTATGGACTCGATGCAGTTGACGTTTCCGTGATGTTTACGGTAGGAAATGTTGCAAATGTGATTTGGGACCCTATTGTAGGTGCCCTTATAGATAAGCACAATCCTAAGTTGGGTAAGTATCGCTCTTATCTGGTATTCGTAGGAATCCCACTTTCGGGCTTTGCCATCCTCTGCTTCTGGAATGGTTTTGCACCATCCCTGCTCTATGCCTATATCACATATATTGCCATGACATTGCTCTATACATTTATCAATGTACCTTATGGAGCCTTGAACTCATCGCTGACTCGTGATACCGATGAAATCACGGTGTTGACGTCAGTTCGTATGTTTATGGCAAACTGTGGCGGTTTGGCTGTAGGCTCAGGCCTTCCGTTGCTCATCGCATACTTTACCGACCAGCAGTCGGATGGTTTGCCTAAGGATCCAGTGGCTTGGTTTACCACCATGACCATCTATGCCGTCATTGGTTTGTTGTTGCTCCTTTTCTGTTTCTCACAGTGTAAGGAGCGTGTGGTAATGAATGCCGAGGAGAGTGCCAATGTGAAGATAAGCGACCTTTGGATGGAATTTTTCCACAACCGTCCTTTGCGTATCATAGCCTTCTTCTTCATCACCGCCTTCGCCATGATGTCTATCGGCAATGCGGCAGGAGCTTACTTCATGAACAGCAACCTTCATGGAACCTCCGAGCAGCTTTCTATCTTCATGGGTTTGGGTTCGGCACCATCGTTCATCTTCATGCCACTGGTGCCTATGATTAAGAAGGCAATCGGCAAGAAGAACATGTTCTATGTGTTCCTGGGCATCGCCATCGTGGGTATGGCATTCCTTTATCTGGTAGCAAAGATGGAGCAGCCAAGTATGATGCTCGTCTATATCGCCCAGTTTGTTAAGTCAACGGGTGTTATTGTAGCTACGGGTTATATGTGGGCTCTTGTTCCTGAGGTTATCTCTTATGGAGAGTATAAGAGTGGCAAGCGTATTGCAGGTATCGTGAATGCCTTGACGGGCATCTTCTTCAAGGCGGGTATGACCTTGGGTAGTGTGGTGGCTCCAGCCATCCTTGCTTACGTGGCTTACAATCCGAAGGCCGTGGAGCAGACTCCTGAGGCTCAGGAGGGTATTCTCTGGTTGGTATGTGTCATTCCTGCTGCCTTGTTGCTGCTCGCCATCTTCATTATTTCGAAGTATGAGTTGACAGATGCGGTTATCGATGATATCAACAAGAAGATCGAGGCTCGGCACAAACAGGGAAAGTAACATTTAAAAATGAGAAAAATATAAATTAGACATGAAGAAAATATCGACTTTTGCATTGGGCTTGATGCTTGCTTCGGCAGCATTTGCCCAGAAAGGCAATAATAATACGACAATCCCAACATTCCAGGAGGCCATGGGCAAGTACTTCCTGGTGGGTGCAGCCGTTAATACTTCTCTGACAGACGGACAAGACCCGGCAGGTGAGGAACTAGTGAAGAAACAGTTTAACCAGGTGGTTGCCGAGAACTGTATGAAGGGCGAGGAAAATCATCCGGAGGTGAATCGCTTTGATTTCACCGATGGCGATAAGCTGGCTGACTGGGCTGAGAAGAACGGCAAGACCTTGATAGGTCATTGTCTGGTATGGCACTCTCAGCCACCTAAGTGGATGTTTACCGATGATAAGGGTAATCTGGTAAGCCGTGAAGTGCTCATCGGCAGAATGTATAATCACATCATGAATGTGGTTACTCATTATAAAGGTAGAGTAAAGGGATGGGACGTTGTGAACGAAGCTTTCGAGGATGATGGCTCTTACCGCAAGTCTTTATATTATAAAATTATCGGTCCGGAGTTCATCGAACTGGCTTTCCGCTTTGCGCATGAGGCTGACCCTAACGTAGAGCTTTACTATAATGATTATTCTACTTCGAAGCCAGCTAAGCGAGAGGCTATCTGCAAGCTGGTACGCGATTTGAAGGCGAAGGGTCTCCGTATCGATGCTGTAGGTATGCAGAGCCACAATGGTTTTGATTATCCTGATTATGCTGAGTATGAGAAGAGCATCGAGGCTTTTGCAGGTGAAGGTGTCAAGGTGATGCTGACCGAGCTGGATATGAACATGCTTCCTAATCCGGAAGGATTCGGCGGTGCGGAAATCAGCCAGAAGTTTGAACTTCAGAAGAAGTACAATCCATACGTGAAGGGACTTGACAAGAAGGCACAGAAACTCTTCAACCAGCGTTATCTCGATCTCTTCAAGATTGTAGAGCGTCACAAGGATGTCATCAGTCGTGTTACCTTCTGGGGTGTCAACGATGGTCACTCTTGGTTGAATGGCTGGCCTATCCCTGGCAGAACCAACTATCCACTGCTCATCGACCGCAACAACGAGGTGAAGCCAGTGGTGAAGGAAATCGTCAATCTCTTTAAATAAGATCTCTTCAAATAGAATCTCTTAAGATAATATCATCAATCTCTTTAAATATAAGATAACAATGAAAGCAAGATATTTGTTCCCTAAGGATTATATGGCAGATCCATCTGCCAATGTGTTTAACGGTCGCCTGTATGTTTACCCATCTCATGACTGGGACAGCGGCGAAAGCTTCGACGATGATGGCGGTCACTTCCAGATGAAAGACTATCATGTTCTCTCTATGGACGATGTGATGGAGGGTGAAGTAACCGATCATGGTGTGATTCTCGATGTGAAGGATGTGCCATGGGCTGAGAAGCAGATGTGGGACAACGATGTAGTAGAGAAGGATGGCAAGTACTATCTTATCTTCTCTGCCAAGGATTATAATGGCGTGTTCCATCTCGGTGTGGCTGTGGCTGACAAGCCGGAAGGTCCTTTCGTTCCGAATGCCGATCCAATCCGCAAGTCATACAGCATCGACCCTTGCGTGTTCAAGGATGATGATGGCAAGATTTACTGCTACTTCGGTGGTATCTGGGGCGGTCAGCTTCAGTGGTACAAGGACAATAAGGCACTGAAGGATGAGCATCTTCCAGAAGGCAAGGAGAATCCGTTGCCATCCCGTGTAGCCATGATGACTGATGATGTTCAGCAGTTTGCTGAGATGCCAAAGCCTGTTGTCATTGTTGACGAGGAGGGTAAGGTATTGCCAGCCGATGATCCGCATCGCTTCTTCGAGGCTAGCTGGATGCATAAGTACAAGGGCAAGTATTACTTCAGCTACTCTACTGGTGATACTCATTATCTCTGCTATGCAGTAGGTGATAATCCTTATGGTCCATTTACTTACAAGGGTGTTATCCTGGAGCCGGTGGTAGGTTGGACAACCCATCACAGTATCTGCGAGTATAAGGGACAGTGGTATCTGTTCCATCACGACTGTGTGCCATCTAATGATACAACCTGGCTTCGCAGCGTAAAGGTGGCTCCTCTCTTCTATGATGAGGAGGATAACATCTTGCCGGTAAAATAGAATTGTTTTTTAGGTTTTAATAGTTTTGGAGAATAGTTGATACATGAGTTAGTTTTAGTTAGAAACGAGCAGCATCTTCGGGATGAAGATGCTGCTTTTTGTTTTTTTCTCTTATAACTTCTCAGTTCTTCTTGCAAATTGTTTCTTATCTAATGTTATTTTTAAGTTATTTCTTTCGTTTTGTCATAGATTTCTTAGTTTTTTATTTACCTTTGCATCCATAAACCAATGAAATGAAAGAATTATGTTGAAATTACTGTTAAGGTTATGGTGGCTGCAACAGCGCCGTAACTTCCGCAAGAGAGATGCCTTCGTGGCGTGCTACATCATCTTCCTGTATGTGATGGTGGGTGTGGGCTTCTACCAGGGCTTCACCGAGAGTGGAGGAGAACTGAAGGGGGAAGATATGCCGGCATTGTTGGGCGCAGGCATCGTAATCGGCATGCTGATTCCAGACATCATCATGAAGATGGTGATGAAGCGGGATATTACGGCAATGGATGATTACGTGAAGTCGCGCCCTGTGCCAGAGAAAATCTGGAACAAGTTCCTGCTCACTACCAATCTCGTGAGCTTCTGGAACTATGTGCTTCCGGTGCTTACGCTTCCGGTGTTCATCTATCTCCTGCCGGCAAGTGAGGTTGTAGCCAGCTTCTTCCTGTTCTTGGAGTTCTCTTTTGTCAACGGCATCTACATCACCTGTTACCGCAAAGCTACAGAGTGGATTCTGAAATGGCCCTTGATATTGGGATGGATGGGAATGTTTGCCGTGCTGATAGGGTATATGTTTGTGGCTTCTTTCTTCCCGGTATATATGGGATGGATAGGTCTCTTCTTCCTTGCTGGAGCGGTATTCACCGGACTTACCGCCTATCTCTATCACGAAAAGATTTATAACGAGCAGAAGCAGAAGGTTTCCAAGTTCCGTGGATTCAGCCATATCAACCTCTTCAGTCTGCAATATATCGGCACGTTGAGAGCAAAGCGTGTCCGTACGATGGTGATTATGATTACCGCCATCTTCCTCTTCGATGCCTATCTCTTCGCCCTGGTGCCTTTAGAGCCGGGACAGGAAATGGGGGATAAGGTGGCTATGACTACCCTCTATGTGGCAGGTGCCATCCTGCTGCCATCGGTGGTGTTGTCGCAATGGACCTTTGGTATTGAGGCAAACTTCTTCCATGGTTTGATGACCAAGCCGGTAAAGGTGAAGCAGATGCTGCAGAATTGCTTCTATTATTATATGGTAGTGAGTGCGATAGCCTTGCTGCTCACCCTTCCGTTCCTTTTCCTGGAGGCAGGAATCGGAATCCAGGTGCTCATCAGCGGTTTCTGTCTGGCAGTATTCATCAATCTCTTTAATCTGCCTACAGCACTCTTCTCTTCCCGTCTGGAGATATTCCAGACTTCCATGTTCAGCATGCAGGGAGCGAATCTGAAGATCAATCTTTATTCCATCGCCTTCCTCTTCCCGCTGGCTGGCGTCGCTGCCATCTATCATTTCTTCGGTGAGACGGCATGGTTTATCACCTGCGTAGCGCTGGCAGTCATCAGCATCGCCATCCACAAATGGTTCATCGCCAAGATTGCTGCCATCTTCGAGAAGAACAAGTATAAGCGCATGGAGAAGTTCATGGAAAGCTAGGAGAGTAATCATAAAGTTCAATGTTCAAAATTCAAAGTTCAAAGTAAAATGATTAAGATTCAGAATCTCAAAAAGATATATAATGGCAATACCGTCCTCGATATTGATAATCTGGGTGTTGCAAAGGGCGAGCTGATAGGACTCGTAGGTAACAATGGTGCGGGCAAGACCACCTTGCTCCGTCTGATTCTCGACCTGATTCAGGCTGATGACGGTTTCGTGGAAAGCAATGGACAGAAGGTGAATGAGAGTGAGACGTGGAAGGAATATACCGGCAGTTACATCGACGGCAGATTCCTCATCGACTTCCTCACTCCTGAGGAATACTTCGATTTCATTGCTGATGTCTATAACATCGACGATGAGACCTTGCAGGAGCGATTGGCGCAGTTTGAGGGTTTTATGCACGATGAAATCATGGGAACCAAGAAGTATCTCCGTGATTTCTCTCAGGGCAACCGACAGAAGATTGGCATTATCGGAGCGATGATCATCAATCCGAAGGTTCTTCTCCTGGATGAGCCATTCAACTATCTCGACCCTTCTTCTCAGATGACTATTGCCCACATGATTCAGCGCATCTGCAAGGAGCAGGGCACTACGGTCATCATCTCCAGCCATAACCTCAACTTCATTGCCGACATCTCCACCCGCATCCTCCTGCTGGAGAAAGGCAAGTTGGTGAAGGATCTTCCGAATGCTGATGGCGTTGCCATCGCCGAACTCAACGAGTACTTCGGTATTCAGGCAGAATAAGAACACGATATTACATTGATAAATCTCTCTCTCAGAATCGCCAGTGAAGCAACAGAATTGCTTCCTGGCGATTCTTCGTGAAGAGTGTTTTCGAAAGTAGCTTTCTATGCACCAGATGTTTGAACCTTTTGCGAACTCTTCCGTCTTTTCTTCACCGTATTAATATAAATTATACTTCAAGATAAAGGATTTTGAAAATGATTTAGTACTTTTGCAGTCAAAAGAGTATTTCTTTAATTTTTAAAGGTTATATTAATATGTTTGTTAAGAGATTTTTTATAAGTATATCCATGTTGTTCTTTGGTGCGCTTCTGTTGCAAGCTAAGAACAATGTGATAGACAGTGGGCAATATCTCTGCTCATATTATTATTGTTATTCGAAAGATACAATAAAGCAGGATCAGAAAGGAGAAGATTTACTCTTTCTTTCTATCGGAAAGAATGTTTCAAAATGCTATAGTTATTATACTTACCAGTCTGATTCCTTGCAATCTACAGAAGATGGCAAGGCAAAGTTTCGTGCTTTATTCAAAGAAGCCTTTAAGCGAGAAGGATATCTGACTAATTCTTTTCCACATCGCAGAATGACGGCGTGCGTCTATAAGAATTATCCGCAGAATATGATGACGGTAACGGACAATCTGATGTCTCAGTATTATGAATATAGTGACAGCTTAGGTTTACAGAATTGGGATGTAGAAGGTGATAGCATTAAAAATATTTTGGGCTATAACTGCCAGAAGGCAACCTGTAGATTCCGTGGTCGCTCTTGGACGGCATGGTTTGCCTTGGATGTTCCTATGAGTGATGGCCCTTGGAAATTTTGTGGTCTTCCTGGTTTGATTATGGAAGTGTATGATAAAGGGAAACAGCAATATTTTTGCATCAAGGGATTGCAGAAGGATGCTGGTACGCCTATCGTTTATGATGTTTTCAATAGAAAACGGATAAAGATAGACCGGAAAGCTTTTCTGAAGTCTAAATATAATTATTTTCATAATCAAAATAGCATAAACGAGGCTACGTCAGGTATATCCTTAGGTCTGTCAGACGAAAAACGTAACTATGACTTGATAGAAAGAGAATAGAATCAAAGAGCATCTTTATTTTAAACAAGGAAAGGTTATGGAGAAAATGAAAAGTTGGGTGGCATTAACAATCTTTGTCTATATGGGGATAGGATGTTGTTATGCCCAAAAAAGAATAGATGAGGCTTATCTGAAATGTCAATATGATTATACCTATATACAGGATACTTTGTCTGGAAAAACAGCCAAGGATTGGTTGGTACTGCAGATAGGTAAAAATATGTCCAAATGCTATAGTTATTATAGTATGCAGGTAGATTCTATTTTTGCTTCTCCTGATAGAGATGTAATACTGCGGCAGCAGATAAATGCTGCGATAGGTAGTAAGACCGAGTGGCCTCATAAAAGGATGAAAGCCTATGTGTACAAAAACTATCCGCAAGGAAAGATGACTGTAACAGATGGCTTACTGATGCAAGATTATATTTATGAAGATACTTTATATGCTCAGAATTGGGTAATACAAGATTCTTCTAAATTAATCTTGGGACATGAATGCCAAAAAGCAGTCTGTCATTATCGTGGTCATTGTTGGACTGCATGGTTTGCTATGGATATTCCAATAACTGACGGACCTTGGAAATTATGTGGATTGCCGGGACTGATCTTGGAGGCTACTACGGAAGAAAATAGCCATGCCTTTAAACTTCTTGGTTTGGAAAAGGTATCAAAAGAGCCGATTGTCTTTAGCAAGACTTACGTTGGAAACAACAAATTTGAGAAGACTACATTTGAAAAATTCTTAAAGGAACAATATGTATTTCTTTTTGGAGATTTCCAGTCACAAACGCAACTGCAGGGTATTGATATTCCCCAGATAGAAAAAGTTGGGTCTAAAAAGTGGAAATATAAACAATTAGAATGTTTGTAAAATATAAATAGATTTATAGTATTGAGAAATCATGAAGAGAAAGTGTTTTGTTTTTCTGTATTCTGTCTTTAGTCTGTTAGGACTAGCTCAAAATAAGAAGATAGATACGGCTAATATGCTGTGTAGCTATGTATATGAATATCTTACGGATACGCTGTCTGGAGAACAACAGCGCAAGGAAGACTTGCTCTATCTGCAAATCGGAGCGGAGTGTTCTAAATGCTATAGCTATTATACTTATCAGTGTGATTCTCTGATGGCTTCTCCTAATGGCGATAAACTATGGGATAGCTTCTTGACCGAAGCGATAGGGAAGGGATTGAAAGGGCGACAATTGCGCAATGCCATACCCCATCGCAGAATGACTGCTACCATCTACAAGAATTATCCGCAAGGGGAAATGACCATTACAGATTTCCTGTTGGGGCAATATTATCTTTATGGAGATTCCCTGAATGCGCAGGAATGGAATATGGAAAATGACAGCACGAAGATGGTGCTCGGTCATGAATGCCAAAAGGCTACCTGCTGCTTCCGGGGAAGACAATGGACAGCCTGGTTTGCCTTGGATGTTCCTGTAAGTGACGGTCCCTGGAAGTTCTGCGGACTCCCTGGCTTGATTATGGAAGTGTATGATAGGGGAAAGCAATACTATTTCTGTATCAATGGAATGCAGCAGGTTAGTTCAACACCTATTACTTTTGGGGTACTGGACAAGGAATTCAAGCGCTTTCAGAAAACGACAAGAAAGGATTTCCTACAATCAAAATATAAGTATCTGAAAAATCGGAACAGTATCAACGAGGCTTCAATGGGAATATCTCTGGGTGGCTCGGATGAGGCTCTGAAATATGATCTGATAGAAAAAGAATAAGTATCAACGTAAAGAGAGAACGGAATGGGTTCTCAAGAAGATAATTTATGAAGCAACTGTTTTTATATCTGTGGTTTATCTGTATGAGCACTTTGACCTATGCCCAGCAAGTCACCTTGTCGGGTAAGGTGGAAGATGCCTATACGGGCAACGGGTTGCAGGGAGTGATGGTTACCATCCGACCTGCTGCCGGCAATAGAATCCTGAAGTTTACCAAGACACAGGCAGATGGAAGTTTCCTGCTGTCGCTCAATGCTATTCCGGATGGTCGTAACGTGCTGCATTTCTCAATGATGGGATATGCTGTGAAAACCATTCCTTTGTCGAAGGATACTACTGTATATCATGTGCTCCTGACGGAGCAGGCTACAAAGTTGAAGGATGTTGTGGTGAAGGCTCCAAGCATCCGGCAGCGGGGCGATACCATCTCCTACAATGTGGCAAGCTTTGCCGATGCCAACGACAAGAGTCTGGCTGATGTCTTGAAGAAGATGCCGGGAATGGAGGTGTCGGATAAGGGAGAAATCAAATATAACGGCAAGGCTATCAATAAGTTTTATATCGAAGGACATGATATGCTCGGCGGCCGCTATTCCATCGCCACCAACAATATCCATCAGAAGGATGTCGGTTCGGTAGAGGTGATGACCAATCATCAACCTATCAAGGCTTTGGAAGATATGTCGTTTTCGCAAGACCCTGCCATCAACATCAAACTGAAGGAATCTGCCAAGAGTCGTCTGGTAGGAACGCTGAAAACAGGTGGCGGTATGGAGCAGAAGAAAGGGGAGAAGTTTGGTAAGCTGAATGTCTGGGAAGGCGAGATGTCGTTGATGCGCTTTGCCAAGAAAGCCCAGTCGCTCAATACCTTCAAGAGTAATAATATAGGTACGGATGTAACCGGTGAAGGCAATCTCCTCTTTTCGGATAATGGTACTGGAGTGATGGGAAATTCTTATAATCTGAAAGATTACGTGAATGTTACGCCCGACCAGCTGACGGATATTTCAGACAGCCGTGTGCGTAAGAACCAGACCCATGTTTTCACCACCAATAATCTCTGGGTGTTAGGCAAAAATACGGATTTGTCTTCTCAGATAGTCTATACCCACGACCGTCTTCTTTCTTCCTCATTCAGTAATACCCAGTATTTCCTGAATGATTCAACCATTTATGATGTAGAGGATGAACAGGCTAAACAGAAGCAGAACAGGTTGGTTGCCGACTTTACGCTGACTTCGAATGGCGAAAAGGCGTATGTAGCCAATCAGCTTTCCGCGGACCTGGCTTGGAATGATGTCATGATGGATATTGCCGGCTCTTATCCTAATCATCAGCAGGTCAAGATGCCGAAATATAAAGTATCAGACAAACTGGAACTGTTGCAACGGAGTGGTAAGCGAACCTATACCTTTAACACATATAATACTTATATGGTGAATCCGCACTCTCTGTCTGTTGATAATTCGCAGCAAACGGCTTATCAAAGTGTTCGTTCGGCAGCATTCTTCAGTCATACCAATACTTCGCTCGGCTTTTTCCTCAAGCCTTTTACCGTGATGATGAAGGTTGGCTTGCAGGTATTGAGCAGAACGATGAAGAGTCATCTGGAGGGAGTACCCGACTCCCTGGGCAATATGCGCAATCAGTTGGGCATGAACTTCTTCCGTGCCTATGCATCGCCGGAGGCAGAGTATAACCAGGGTGGCTGGCATATCCGTTTCCAGATGCCCATCACCTTTACACCTTATTATTATAATGATAAGTTGATGGGAGCGAAAGAGAATGCCAGCAAGACACAGGTTGCTCCTCAACTCAGCGTGAGCTATTTCCTTACAGCCCGTTTGCAGGCTACGCTTTCCGGTGGAATCGCTCAGCGGGAAGTGGATGAACAGAATTTCTATCAGGGACTACTGATGCGTGATTACCGTAATCTTTATATGGGTTTTGTGGATTATACCGCCGACAGGAGCAAGCATGTTTCCTTCAACATCAACTATAAGCGTCCTCTTGCTACCATCTTTGCCAATGCCTACATCCGCAAGAGCTGGTCTGACAGTCATCTTACGGTGGCTCGTGATTTTGTGGGTGATTATATCATCAACTCCTATTTCTCCAACAGTAGCAGTTCTGAAAACCTGATGGCTGGTGGAAAGGTAAGTAAGGGATTGGGATTCATGCATGGACTCGTTAGCGTAGGTTTTGATTATCTGAGGTTTGATGGCTTCCTGCGTCAGAACGATTCTCCTTCAGCCTATTCATCTGATAACTATATGTTGTCGGCAAAATGGAGTGGTCGTCCTGCGGATTGGTTCAATTTCACCTATGAGCTGAACTGGGATAAGGATAAGATGGTATTGAAGAATTTGGGTTTCGATTCTTCCTCTACCAATCTTGCCCAGCATCTCACTTTCAACTTCCAGCCATTGAAGTCATGGTTCATCAAGTTGCATGGAGAGCATTATCGCAATCAGATAGCAGATCATCAGCACAAGAATCTTACTCTTGCCGATGCATCCACCAGTTATGGCTTTAGGAATGGTATGGAATTGAGTTTGACTGCGCTTAATCTTTTCAATCAGCGCACCTATGGTTATACTGTTTATTCTGGGTTGACCCGTACGAGCAAGGAGTATCAGTTGCGAGGTAGAACAATATTAATGTCTATATTCTTTCATTTTTGATGATGGAGGCAACAGTTCTGCCGTTTCTGAAAAGAATTTCCGGTAGATTTGGTTAAATATCAAAAATTATAAATGTAATTGTAATAAGAGTATTTATAATTTTTGTACCTTTGTACCCAAACGAAGAAAAAAAGAATCAATGAGCAAAGGAAAATTAGCTAAGTTTGCGGATATGGAGCGTTTCGAGAACGTGTTCCAGTATCCATATAGTGTTGTAGATGACGTGCCTTTCGATATGAAGGGCAAGTGGCGTGAGATGTATTTCCACAATGATAATCCTATCGTGCTGGAGTTGGGATGCGGCAAGGGTGAATATACCGTGGAACTTGCCAAGCTCTATCCTGAGATGAACTTCATCGGTGTGGATATCAAGGGCGCACGAATGTGGACCGGTGCCAAGAAGGCGATAGAGGAAGGACAGAAGAACGTGGCTTTCCTCCGTACCAACATCGAGATTATCGACCGCTTCTTTGCAGAGGATGAGGTGCAGGAAATCTGGCTCACCTTCTCTGACCCGCAGATGAAGAACCCTCGCAAGCGTCTTACATCTACTTACTTCATGAACCGTTATCGCCACTTCCTTGTGGATGGCGGTATCATCCATCTGAAGACGGACTCCAACTTCCTCTTCACCTATACCACTTATATGGTGGATGGCAACCATCTGCCTGTGCTCTTCCGCACCGAGGACCTCTATCATCAGGAGGGTATCGATGAGGAAACCCGTAAGATTCTCTCTATCCAGACCTATTATGAGAGTATGTGGATAGAGCGTGGCTTGAACATCAAGTATCAGAAGTTTGCCTTGCCACGTGAGGGCGAGCTGGTGGAACCTGATATTGAGATTCCGCTGGATGATTATCGCAGTTATCGCCGTGATAAGCGAAGCTCAAAGGATACAGCGAAGTAAGTTGTCGCAATATATATTTAAAACCGCACAACAGCTGTTGTGCGGTTTTAAAATAGCAATTCTTATTGATTGTCTTTGTTAATCAAGTTGACGACTACTTTTACCATTACATCTTTTTCCTCAGTTCTGCTTTCTGCAATCATCAGAGTCAGTGCTACGAGTGTGTTGTCGGCAATCCTCTTATGTCCATTTTCTGCATACAGAATGCCATTTTTCTCCATAAACCAAAGAAAAAGCATGGCCGCAATTCTCTTGTTGCCATCGCTGAATGAATGGTTCTTTACGACAAGGTAGAGCAGCATGGCTGCTTTTTCCTCTACCGAAGCGTAGAGTTCTTCACCACCGAAGGTTTGGTAAATCTGACCTATGCTGCTCTTGAATGAATCATCCTTCTCATTGGCAAACCATTTACTGCCTCCAAACTTTTCTTTCAAAGCATTGATGGCTTCCATTGCATTTTCGTAGGTGGCATGGAACGGTTCGGCTTGAGTCGTCTTGTCTATGAGTAATGTCTGATAATCATATTTGTCGAGAGTATCCAGGGCATAAACATAGTCGCTGATGACATTGAACAGTCCGTTATATTCTCCCTCGGATACTTGATCTTGCAATGTAATCGCACGTGACATCAAACGAACTACTTCTTTCAGTTCGTTGTAATTGTCTAGGCGTTTCTGGTTGATGGCATAACCCTTGATAATGTATTGCTTCAAGATGGAATTAGCCCATTGACGGAATCTGGTGCCATTGATTGACTTTACACGATAGCCTACGGAGATAATGACGTCCAGGTTATAATATTCCGTTTCTACAACCTGTTCAAAGCCGTCGTGGCGACCATATTTCTTGGTATGTGCAAATTTTGCACATACCAAGGATTTGTCGAGTTCACCTTCTTTAAAACAGTTATTGACATGTCGTGAAATCACAGTTCTGTCACGACCAAACAACTCTGCCATTTGGCTTTGTGTAAGCCAAACGGTATCATTTTCTAATTTTACATTCAGCTCTATGTTGCCCTCTGGGGAACGATAGAATTCGATGGAAGAATTTCTCTGCTCCATACCTTTCATTATTTAAATGTTCTTATTCTAGTACCCAATTTTTGGATAATTCGGCAAAGATACGATAATTATCTGATTCCTACAAGGTTTTCGAGTATTTTTTCTTCTTTTTGATGAAACTTACGAAAGATTGAAATGGAAGGAATGTTCTGTCTTTGATTACTTCCTGATTAAATATCAGGACTAGCTTTAGGTTAGGGATATGTATAGTATGTTATTCTCTTACTATATCTTTTGTTAAATCCGGGAATAATCTTGTTGAATTCAAGAAAAAAAGGTGGAAATGCTTGGTGTTTCCACCTTATTTTATTAAATTTGCAGCAAGTTTTTGAAGAAATGCAGTATTCTCAGGGACTGCATGGAACTGACGAAACGACTAAAAGAACAGAAAAGTAATAACTAACTAAATAAACGACAAAATGATGAACTACAAGAAATTGGCTCTTACCGTTGCGGCAGGAGCGATGGCAACTACAATGATGGCGCAATCTGCACCAAAATTGAATGCCAACAACATCGATGAAGTAATCAAGGCGATGACCTTGGAAGAAAAAGCCCAGATGCTGGTGGGCGGTGGTAACGATGGATTCGTGGGCAGCGGTGCTATGCTCGGACATCAGAAGAAGTTCGTGCCGGGTGCTGCGGGTACAACTGTAGCCATCCCTCGTCTCGGCATTCCTACTACTGTTCAGTGTGATGGTCCTGCCGGTGTTCATATCGATGCTCATCGCGAAGGTGACAGCCGTAGCTACTTTGCTACTGGTTTCCCTATCGGAACCTGTCTGGCTTCTACCTGGAACACCGACCTGGTGCGCAAGGTGGGTGAGGCTATCGGTAACGAAACCCTGGAGTATGGCTGTGATGTTGTGCTCGGACCGGGTATGAACCTGCATCGCAATCCGCTCTGCGGCCGTAACTTTGAGTATTATTCTGAAGACCCAATCGTAACGGGTCTTATCGGAACCGCCTTTGTACAGGGTGTACAGAGTCAGGGCGTGGGCGTAAGTGCCAAGCACTTTGCCGTAAACTCTCAGGAAACTGACCGTACCAAGGTGGATGAGCGATTGAGCCAGCGTGCTCTCCGTGAGTTGTATCTGAAGGGTTTCGAGATGATGGTTCGCAAGAGCAATCCTTGGACTATTATGTCTGCCTATAACAAAATCAATGGTGTTTATGCGCAGGGCAACAAGGGGCTCTTGACTGATATTCTCCGCAACGACTGGGGGTATAAGGGAATCGTGGAGACCGACTGGATTGGTAAGCGTGCCGACCTTCCGCTGGAACAGGAAGTTGAGGCTGGCAACGACCTGATGATGCCGGGTTATCCAGCTCAGGTGCAGGATATTGTTGATGCTGTAAAGAATGGCAAGCTGGATATCAAGGATGTGGACCGCAATGTTCGCCGTATGCTCGAATATATCGTGAAGACTCCTCGATTCAAGGGATATAAATATAGTGGTGAGCCAGACTTGAAGGCTCATGCAGCTATCACCCGTCAGAGTTCTACCGAGGGTATGGTGCTCCTGAAGAATGATGCCGCTCTTCCTATCCAGGGCTTGAAGACCGTGGCGCTCTTCGGTGTCAACTCTTACGACTTCATGTCGGGTGGTCTCGGTAGTGGAGCCGTTAATGTAGGCTATTCTGTAGATATGGTCACCGGTTTGAAGAACATCGGCGTGGCAACTACTCCTCAGCTTACAGAAATCTATCAGAATTATGTGAAGTATGCCAAGGCTAAGCTGAAGGCAGACAAGAATCCGATGATGTGGTTCCTGAATCAGGGTCAGCCAAAGCTCGATGAAATCGAGATTACTGAACGCTGTGTAGCTGGCGAGGAGCCAAAGGCAGACGCTGCCATCATCACCATCGGCCGTCAGGCAGGTGAGGGTATGGATCGCCAGATTAATGGTGAGTTCAACCTCAGTCAGATAGAGCAGGATATGATTTTCCGTGTATCTGATGCTTTCCATGCCAAGGGCAAGAAGGTGATTGTCATCATCAACTCTGGTTCTGTGATGGAGACAGCCAGCTGGAGAGACCGTGTAGATGCTATTCTTGTAGCTTGGCAGCCAGGTATCGAGGGTGGTAACTCTGTAGCTGATATTCTGACCGGTAAGGTAAATCCATCGGGTAAGTTGACCATGACCTGGCCTATCGCTGCTACCGATCATCCATCTACTGCCAACTTCGCCAAGGATTACGATATGTACACCTACAAGAATCTGCAGGATTGGTGCAAGGGTAACATCAAGGGTTACGACTATAGCAACCACGAGGAGGATATCTATGTAGGTTACCGCTACTTCGACACCTTCAAGAAGAATGTGGCTTATCCTTTCGGTTATGGTTTGAGCTATACTACCTTCGAGTTTGGCAAGCCATCAGTCAAGGCTAAAGGCAACAATATCGAGGTTAGCGTAACTATCAAGAATACCGGTAAGGTTGCCGGCAAGGAAGTTGCTGAGGTTTATGTTACCGCTCCAAAGGGCGCTTACGAGAAGCCAGCCAAGGAGCTCAAGACCTTCGGCAAGACCAAGTTGCTGAATCCAGGTGAGAGCCAGACTTTGAAGATGACACTTGAAAAGCGCGATCTTGCCAGCTTCGATGAGGCCAACAGCCAGTGGAAGGTAGATGCAGGTAACTATCTCTTCAAGGTAGGTAGTGATGTAGAGAACATCAAGGGTACTGCTACATTGAAGGTGGCAGAATATACCGAGAAGACAAGCAATGCCTGCGCTCCTAAGGTTCAGTTGAACTATCTGAAGCAGAAGTAGCTAATGTAAACAATATTCCAGAAAGAGATTATCTAGAAGAAACTCCCGGAAAATGGGGAAGAAGAGATTGAAAATTTTCCCTTAAGGATATTTATTTTTTTCCTTAAGGGAAAATATATTTTTCCTTAAGGGAAATAAAATTTTTCCTTAAGAGATATTTTTCACCTCATTTGGTCTGTAAAGTTATTTCTTTGTAAATTTCGCGGCACCTATTTTCCTATCCTCAAAAGCAAAGAACTCCCGTCTCTTTTCTGAGATGGGAGTTCTTGTTTAGAAGGAATACTGGGCGGAAATCATCAGTTCGCGGGGGCGAAGATGATAGCTGTCGGTCAATGTACTGATGCCGCTATAGATGGTTTCCATATAGTTCTTCTTGTTGAAAAGGTTTCGAAGCTCTGCTGAAAGGCGGAGCTTTTTCATTCTCCAAACTGCCGATGCATCGCCAAGGAGGGTGTTAAGGTGGTTGCCCTCTTGCAGCTCATTTTGATAATGTACGAGCGAGAAGGAGAGGTCCACATGGCTGATGGTAGCGGTGGCAGATACGCTTTGGCGCCAATTAAATAACGATGACTTCGCCATTTTTTGACGTTTCGAGTTGTAAAAAGAGAATTCTCCTTCATAGCTAAAGGCACACCAGGACGGCGAGAAGTCGATGCTAGGCTTTACAGTATAGTTGTCGGCGGTGTAGCTGATGGCTTTGCCGCTGCTGTATTGCTCACCCTTGCTGTAGTTGTAACTGCCCTCCAGGCGGGTTTTCAGATGCAGGTCGTAGAAGCCCTTCGATATGTAGAGTGATGCCCCTAGGTTGTTGCTCTTGCTGTCCTGCTTATATAATGAGGTATAGTATTTGCCATCCTCGATGCGTAGGTCGGATGCCGTGTTCATCCAGTTTTTGCTGGCATTGACCGATGCGCTGAAGAAGATTTCCTTGATAGGGCGCTTGTAGTCGTAACTCAACTTGCCATAAAGAGAGCGAGTTATCGGAATGATGTCGTTCGAAGTGTACCAAGAGCGATAACTTTTGCGATATTGCTTTATGGCGTAGTTGGTGGCATTGCCTGTTCCTGTACTGTATCCTGTGTAGATTGTCAACTCTCTACGGAAATCCAATTTCTTATATAAGTAAAGGTAGGGTGATATGGTAAGTAGAGTTTTCTGTGGATAGGTGAAGCGTTCCCAAATGAAGTCGGGAGAGAACGACATACGGAACGTCTCGGTCTTGTATTGCCAGTAAGGGGTGAACTTCCCTGTGATGTTAAGACTGTTTTGTCCGATTTCATCGTGACTGTTTTCGGTGAATCCGTTGTTTTTGCCGATTTCATCGCTTCTTTTCTGATATTTCGCATAGATGTTGTTGAGGTCGATACTCATTCTATATTCCTGTGTCCAGTGGAAGCGATTCCTCATCCACTGTAAGGCGTGGGCAGTATGCCAAAGGTTGGTGCGGATGCGATTCCGCTCGTCGTTAACGTAGAGGTCCGCCACACCATGGTGATAGTCGGCAGTGCTACGCCAGGAGAGTTGACTTTTCTTGAAGACGAAGAGGCGGTAGATACTTGCCGAGAGGTCGAGCTTTGGGATGCGGACACGTTGGGTAAGCGTGTCGTTGATGTTTGACAAACCGTCGCTTTGTGCTGCGCTGAGGCAGATGCTCTCGTTGCCATAATGCTCAGCCTTGTTTACCTTGTTCTCCCATTGCAGATTGAAGGCATCGCTGATCATCGTCTTGTGGTTGTGCTCCGTGGTAACTGTGGGAGTTTCGCCGTCGAGGTCGTAGATACTCATGTTCTCTCGCTCTTGTCTGGTTAACGTACGAAGATAGTTGGCTTCTATGCGAGTCTCTGCATCGTCCTTGTTCTTCTTGATATGGTTGATGGAGTATTTTTGCGAGGTGTTGAAGCGCAGGCGTTCTTCGTCGATAGGAGTGTCAAGCGATGGTACTGATATCCATGATGGAAGGGAGGCAGGAGCCAGACGATTGCTGTAAGATGCAAGTTGGTTAAGTGCATAGCCGAGATTTTTACCTGTTCTGTCGTATTCTGCATCATACATCATCTGTTTCTTCTTGCCAATTTGTATGATATTGATGCTTCCGCCTACGTGGGATGGATGCCCTACGAGTAAGTAGGGCTTGAGAGTAGGCATCAGTTTGTCGCGGGCACTATCCTTCAGGGCGATGTTCATCGCCACATTATCCGTAAAGGTCTTGTTCTGGAGCGCCTTGATAGGTTGGTCATGCTCGATGACTTCGGCCTTTTTTACGTCTTTTGCCTTGATATTCTCCTCTAGTTGGTTATATTTGCCACCGGTCAGGTCGAGACCTTCCACAGTGAATCGATTGATGGGCTTACCATTGTAGTTGATACGACCATTCTTCTCTATATCCACGCCTGGCAGCTTTTTCAGTACATCTTTCAGTGAGTTATCTCGTTCGTTGGCAAAGCGGGTGAGGTCGAAAGATATGGTGTCTCGACCCGTGATGCGAGAGCCTTTTACTTGTACTTCCTTCAAGACAAAAGCTGTGGAAGCCATACTGATAATGGTTTCTTTTCCCGATGAAATCGATGTTTTTGTCTTTTTATACCCCATAAACGTGGCCTGCAGTTTGTCGTTGGCTTGCTTTTCGGTAATAGGGAGCACGAAGGTTCCGTCCTCCTTTGTTCTTGTAAACTTCAAGGGCTTTCCATTGCGGAGCAGCGTGATGGAGACGTTGGCTAGACGGTTATGGGTCAATGAATCTTCTACATAACCATGAATCCCGGTAGCAGTGTTGTCGTCATCGAGTAAGATAGGAGTGTTTCTCTTGCTCTGCATCGCCATTGGGATGCAGAACAAGAGAAAGAAAGCGATAAAACTGATAATTATTCTCTTCATAATTCGCCTTTTTCTATTTATCTGTTTACAAACCTTTTAGTTGCTCCTTTACTTTCGCTGTAAGTTTAGCTTTTTCCTTTTCATCCTTCAACTTATCAGCTTTTGCCAAGAACATCTGGAGATAGAGTTTTGCCTGTGGCTTCATCTTGGCTCCGATATACATTTGCGCAGCATTATAATAGTTGTGAGGCTCGTCCTCGTCATCATATTCGATGCACTGGGCGAAGGCATGACCTGCATTCTCGTATTCCATTTTATAGTAATAAAGCTCAGCAAGTTGCTGGTTTACATATAGTCCACGACTGCGAGGGTAAGCCACGGTTATAGACCGTTCCAGGTTGATGATGGCGTGTCTTGCCAGGGTTTCCTTTTCCACGATATTCTTAGTCTGTTCGGAAATCTTCTTGCAAGTCATGCCCAAGTAGAAGAGACAGTTCATATTTGGGTTGTCTTTCTTCATCTCTGCCGCCTTGTTCAGATAGGTATAGGCTTCTCGGTACTTTTCCAAGTTATAATAGCACAATCCTATGACGAGGTTAGACTCAAAATTGTCGAATCCATCGGCTATAAGCTTCTTGTATCTAGGGATGGCTTGCTCGTATCTAAGCTGTAAATAGAGTGAATAGGCAAGCTCCTTGTTGATGAGAATATTCGTGGAGTCACGTTTTTCAACATACGACAAGGCGAATGCTGAAACGCTTTCAGGCTCCCCATGGTTGTTCCATTGCTGAAGTAGGGCGGCAAATACCTCCCCGTCGTATGGGTATTTGTCATAGATCGTCATGCCATATAATTCTACCTTTTTTTTATCGCCAAGATTAAGATAGGAATAGAACATCATGCGCAAGTCTTCATGGTTGAGACTGTCGTTAGGAATGCTATCCATGCAGGCGATGCACTTCTTGTTGTCGCCACGAAGACGATAGCAAGAAGCGAGCTTTCTGAGAACATTCAAATCGTGTGGATGCTCATTGATATATTGCTGGTAATAGGTGATGGCATGGTACGAGTCATGCTCGTTCATGCAACTGTCGCCCTGCAGTATCAAGTGTTGGATGGGAGTCTGCTCTTTTTGGGCTGATATTCCGATGATTCCAAGGAATACCAAACAAGTGATGAATAAATATCTTTTCATGCTTATATTGTTCGTTTGTTGTTATGGTGTAGAATACGATCAGTTAATCGAGCTGGAGTTATTCCAGCTCGATAGGGTTGCCCTTGTTGCTTCGGTTTAGAGCCTTGATGGCACCTTCGGGTAATTTCTTAAACGTAAATCCAGTTTTTCTCGCTGTTGCTTTGAGTGCTTCTGCGCCATCAAATTTATGCTTAGCCTCTTTTAACTCTTTCTGTGTTACTTTCTCTCTTGCCTTTTCCGTGAAAGTTATGCTTTCGGTCCCATTCAATGTGCTCATACCGATAGCATTGAATATGTATTGTTTGTTCTGGTCGTAAGCAAGTAGAACAAGACCAGGCAGTCCGGAAATTTTCCAAGGTCCTTCGCTTATAGGTATGTCTTCTGAGTACCAGGCATACCAGGTTCTGCCTTTGAAGAATGCTTTTGCCAACAGGCATTTATAGCTAATGATGGTAGTTGTGCTATCTGGGATAAGCTGCCAGTTTGGCACCTCTAATTGTTCTGTACATTGGTAATAGTTACCAAGGACTTTATCCAGTAAAGTGGTTTGCCCCTTTGTTGGATAGTTCTTGTAGAATTCCCAACGGATTCTGCCACCTCTAGGAATTTTACTCATGTCATATTGCCCCGTCTTAGCTTGTTCATCCATGATAGAATCGGATATTTGCTTGGTTCTATCATAGAAATGAGTTGTCTTGCTACCGATGTCAAGTCGCATTTCGCTCTCCCAATAGTTGTAGGGAACTGTTGTGGTATCTGGTACCATTTTCCCATTGTAGGTGATGCGATAGTTTACCTTGTCAATATTGACCACTTTCTCATTTTTGTTGCCTTTCTGAGCATTCAAGCTGCATACTGTGAGTATGGCTGCTAATAATAATGTTATTCTTCTCATAGTTGTTTGATGTTTTGAATTTCGGATGCAAAGGTAACACAAATGATAGAGATAGCCAAATCGGAATTACATGCCAATGAGTACAGATGTGTTGATAACGAGAGAGTTACGATTAGGAAAAACTTAAAATACAAGCTTTTTGTAATGCTTCGATAAGTTAATGAAGTAAAGCGAAAAACTTATGGGAGTGCTTATCTGATGATGTCGTCGAATGACTCTGCTCCAGTGTCACTCTTGATTCTCGACTTTCTTACCCTGATATTCGAGAGAGAGTATTGCAGGATTTGCATCACTTCCTCATCGCTCTTGCCGATATGGTAGAGGATGCAGAAGAGGCTTTGTGATGGATTCAAGTCGTAGTTCTCCAATCGTTCGCTATACTTCTCGTCTATCACCTTGAAGCTGGCGAGAAGTTGTCGGATGCCTTGCTTACCTATCTGGCTGATGTTTTGATTTTGTATCGTCATCGAATAATACACCAAGCCTTGGCTGATGTCTGTGAGCTCGGTAATTTGAGCCTTGTATTCTTCGATGTCCTTGTCACGGCGTTTCAGTTTGCGAAGCTGGGTGGTGATTTCGTGGTTTAATCGTTCGCATTGCTCCGATAACGAAGAGTTCTCCACATCTTTTAACTGGTGCAGTGACTCATGCAAGTTCTTTATAGTTTGGTGAGCCTTTCGGATTCTGGAAATAGAGAGGTAAGTCATCGTCAAGAGAATGATGAGCACGATGATGATTCCTACAAATATATAGGTCTTAACCTTTTCATAGCGATAACGAGTGTTACCACCCTCGTACATCAGTTTTACTTGCTTTTCCTTTCCAGAGTTTTGGTCTTTGGCAAGCAAAGGAGCTTCTTGTCGTAATTCGTGGGCAACACGGTTTGCCATGAGCGTATCTCCTTTTTGTAGGGAGAGGAAATATAAGGGGAGATAATACTTATATCCTAAAGCAAAGGAATAGGATCCCCATGACTTTATGAGTTCTTGATCCATGCTATATTCTTCTTTGATATGCTGCATGGCGAAGGCATGGGTTTCCTTGCTGTTTCTTGTGAGCAAGCGATAGAAATCGATGTTGTTGTCATATTTTACCCCGTGATTGTCTTGCGCTTTCTTTGCATAGCTTATCAAGATGGAATCAGGCACATCGCCCCTGTCCATCAAGGCTTGGAAGTAATGATAGTACATGGGGCCCAAGGTGCTGTCCTTGTTCTCTTTTATTTGATTGGCAACTTCGAAAGCTTGGTTGGCAAGTTCCTGATCTTGGTTGTTGATGCTGCGATAGAGTAGTGCCCAGGCACGGTAGCGGATATTGTTGGTTTGGCGAGCCTCGTCTTCTAACTCTACGGTGTAAATGTTTTGGTGGGTAATGCGACACAATATGTCGTACATATCCAGCTTCTCCTTTTCTCTCATGTTGCTATCGTAGGCGATGGCCTGTGAGAACCATTTGATGGCTTTTGCGGTATCTCGATAGTTGTTGAGTATCGAGGCTCCCTTATAATATAAGGAACGTGCAAGAAGGGGTTCATCCTTTTCGTTCACGAAGATGTTGATGGCATCGTCTATGTAGTTTTCTTTATAAATGTAACCTTTGAGTTGATACTCTATCTTGGCTGTTAAGAGCTTATAGTAGCCTTTGTTGTCGTTGCTGTCAGCACGAGAGAGAAATACCTTGGCTTGTGCTGGGTATTCGTCGGCAAGGTCGTCTATCTCAGGGAAGGATAGGCGATATCCTGAGTCCATGCAACTAGAGAAAATGGCTAGCTGCATGATAGTGAACAGAAATATGATGATTTTCTTGCTTGTATAAATCATATTGTTATCGTCAAATTATCAACTTTACATTTGTTGTTTCAGAAATCTTTTTGCAAAAGTACAATAAATTGTCGATAAGAACAAGAAAATAAGCTTTCTATTTCAGATTTTTGTAGAAACTCGCAAAAATCTGAAATGGAAAGCCTTTGAGATGTCCCTATCGCTCGATTGGATTGAAAACACGTTTCCTTGCTTTTGGTTTGATAGGTTTTCCATTCTCATCTGTCCATTTTTCATCTCTTAGCATCTCACTTCCATCGTCTCTCTGCTTGATTTTGGTGAGGTCAGACTGGGAAACTTTCTCAGCCTTTTCAGGCTTGGCGTATTTGAGAGTCTCCTTGCCATTCAGGTCTTCCAGTCCGATAGCGTTGAGATAGAATTGTTGCTGTGCATCGTAGGCACGGAGGATAAGACCTGGCAGACCGCAGAGTTTCCAAGGACCTTCTGGCACAGGGATATCCTCAGCATACCAAGCTAACCAAGTTCTTCCCTTGAAGTTGGTCTTGGCGAGTTGGCAATGATAGCCGATGATGGTTGTGGTGCTGTCTGGGATGAGTTGCCAATCGGGAGTCTCGTCCTTTTCGATGCAGTGATAGGTTGTCAAAACCCACGAATCTTGAAATAGGGTCAGACCGTTCTTTGGGTAGTTTTTGAGGAATTCAAAGTCCATGCATTTTACCGGCTCGGCTTTTCTTAGATCAATGACACCGCCTGAAAGTATCATTTGTAAGACTTGCTGTTCCCATTGCTCCTTGGACTGGTTATAGAAGTGAGTGATGTTGCTACCGATGTCGAGTCGCATCTGTGCCTTGCGATAGATATACGGCATTTCTGTGGTGTCGTTCACCTGTTTTGCATCGTAGGTGATGCGATACTTCACTTGGTCGAGGGTGAGTGTGTCCACGCCCGATCTCATCTGTGCTTTTGCGGTCAGGCTGCCTAAGGCGAGGATGGCTGCAAGAATCATTAGAATCTTTTTCATGTTCTCTATTTATTTTGTTGATGTTTATTTACGAGTAAGACGCAGAGATAGGGAAAAGGTAAACAGAATAATGACGGTCAGTTGGATTATCTGAAGCAGAAGTAGTCTATGTAAATAATACTCTAGAACGAGGCAATCTAGAAGAAACATCCGTAAAATGGGGAAAGAAGAGATTGAAAATCTTCCCTTAAGAGATATTCTCATCAGACTTAACCTGTAAAGATATCTCTTCGTAGATTTCGCGGCATCTCTTTTCCTTCATTTTATTCTTTACGCCAACGGCAATCATATCCTCTACGGTCGGATGCCCAGTCCCATTTACAGATGTTGCGTGTTCACCATTATATCCCTCGGTGCAGTGGGTGAGGTCGTAGGCTGGGGCTAAATGCCAATGCCATTTGCCATCGCTCTCTTTCTGAACCAAGAAAGAGAAGTTCTTGCAGTGGTCGTCCTTGTTGTCCATTATGTAATTAAAAACCATACGGCGGAACATCTCTTCTACATCCTCTTGGCTCTGAGTAAGATAACCTGTAAGCGCCAAAAGGTTGAGGTAATCGAGAATGGGGTTGGAAAGGGAAACGTTGAGCAAGGCTCCAGCTGTGGCTACGTGAATGCGTTCGCCTGTTGGAGAAATGTCGAAGCGACGGCAGGCAAAATACTTGTTGTTTACCAGTTTGAAGTCGGGTACTTGGATACCACATTGCTTGGCTATCTTATTATAATGATACTCTTGCTTTCCCATATCTTGTGGGTCATAGGTATGGCGAAACTTGACCAACCAATGACCATCCTCATTTGTGAAAATGGCTTTCGGGCGACAACCGCCACTATTACCACTATTATATAATAGCAATCCTGCGTCACTATCCTGTTGCTCCTTCAATACTTCCAAGGCTTTGGCTTGTAAAAGGTCAAAGTCCTCAATCTCGTGTCCTGTCTGGATAGAAGTTATAGGTTCGTAGGTCAATGCGCCCATACCTCCATTGCCCACGATGCTCAGTCGGTCGAGAGCAGATAGCTCAAAGTCGTTAATGCCCTCTTTTAGCAAGGCTTTATGCAATAGGTATCTACCATATCCATCGGGAAGGCTGTCTTCGAAGATGCCAAAGTTCCCGTTGAAAGGGGTGGCTTTGGCAATGAAAAGACCAGGCTTCAGTGGCAATTCCAACGGAGATATACTAAAGCCAGATGCCAACCACTGATTGTCATACTCGAATGTGCATACCTTTCCATCGGCACTCAATGACAGTGTGCCGACTTTCTCCTGGTGATATTTCACGGCTAAAGATTCTATATGTTTCATTGTCTGTAAGCCTTTTTCTTGTTAGCGTTTCTTTTTATCTGTTGCAACTCCTCCATGGTGGAGTACTTGGGTTGCGAGAAGACGTTTTTGATTTCTGAGGTGTATTCCAAAGCTATGGCGATACCTATCAGATTTTTGAGGGAGATGAGGCCCTTTTGTTCGAATCTGGTGATGTTGCTGACGGCAACGCCTGACTTGTCTGCCACTTGCTCACGTGTCAGATTCTTCTCTATTCTTCGTTTTCTGAAGTCGTTTGCCATCTCCTTTGCAATCTCATCAGGATTGTCGTGGAGGTAGTTATCTAATATTGCTAATATATTATTCGTTTCTTGCATAATCGTTGGGATAATAATAAGATATTATCAGTTGCAAAGATACAAAAAATAATGTTATGTTCCAAATAAAAATGAACTAAAAAGTCAAAATCCCTTATAACCTTGTCTTTTATCCTTAAAAGCAAAGAACTCCCGTCTTTTTTTTGAGATGGGAGTTCTTGTTTAAAAGGAATACTGGGCGGAAATCATCAGTTCACGAGGGCGAAGATAATAGCTGTCGGTCAATGTACTGATGCCGCTATAGATGGTTTCCATATAGTTCTTCTTGTTGAAAAGGTTTCGAAGCTCTGCTGAAAGGCGGAGCTTTTTCATTCTCCAAACTGCCGATGCATCGCCAAGGAGGGTGTTAAGGTGGTTGCCCTCTTGCAGCTCATTTTGATAATGTACGAGCGAGAAGGAGAGGTCCACATGGCTGATGGTAGCGGTGGCAGATACGCTTTGGCGCCAATTAAATAACGATGACTTCGCCATTTTCTGGCGTTTCGAGTTGTAAAAAGAGAATTCTCCCTCATAGCTAAAGGCACACCAGGATGGCGAGAAGTCTATGCTGGGCTTCACTGTATAGTTGTCGGCGGTGTAGCTGATGGCATTGCCGCTGCTGTATTGCTCGCCCTTGCTGTAGTTGTAACTGCCCTCCAAGCGGGTTTTCAGATGAAGGTCGTAAAAGCCCTTCGATATGTAGAGTGATGCTCCAAGATTGTTGCTCTTGCTATCCTGCTTATATAATGAAGTATAGTATTTGCCATCCTCGATGCGTAGGTCGGATGCCGTGTTCATCCAGTTTTTGCTGGCATTGACCGATGCGCTGAAGAAGATTTCCTTGATAGGGCGCTTGTAGTCGTAACTCAACTTGCCATAAAGAGAGCGAGTTATCGGAATGATGTCGTTCGAAGTGTACCAAGAGCGATAACTTTTGCGATATTGCTTTATGGCGTAGTTGGTGGCATTGCCTGTTCCTGTACTGTATCCTGTGTAGATTGTCAACTCTCTACGGAAATCCAATTTCTTATATAAGTAAAGGTAGGGTGATATGGTAAGTAGAGTTTTCTGTGGATAGGTGAAGCGTTCCCAAATGAAGTCGGGAGAGAACGACATACGGAACGTCTCGGTCTTGTATTGCCAGTAAGGGGTGAACTTCCCTGTGATGTTAAGGCTGTTTTTGCCGATTTCATCGCTTCTTTCCTGATATTTCGCATAGATGTTGTTGAGGTCGATACTCATTCTATATTCCTGTGTCCAGTGGAAGCGATTCCTCATCCACTGTAAGGCGTGGGCAGTATGCCAAAGGTTGGTGCGGATGCGATTCCGCTCGTCGTTAACGTAGAGGTCCGCCACACCATGGTGATAGTCGGCAGTGCTACGCCAGGAGAGTTGACTTTTCTTGAAGACGAAGAGGCGGTAGATACTTGCCGAGAGGTCGAGCTTTGGGATGCGGACACGTTGGGTAAGCGTGTCGTTGATGTTTGACAAACCGTCGCTTTGTGCTGCGCTGAGGCAGATGCTCTCGTTGCCATAATGCTCAGCCTTGTTTACCTTGTTCTCCCATTGCAGATTGAAGGCATCGCTGATCATCGTCTTGTGGTTGTGCTCCGTGGTAACTGTGGGAGTTTCGCCGCCGAGGTCGTAGATACTCATGTTCTCTCGCTCTTGTCTGGTTACCGTACGAAGATAGTTGGCTTCTATGCGAGTCTCAGCATCGTCCTTATTCTTCTTGATATGGTTGATGGAGTATTTTTGTGAGGTGTTGAAGCGCAGGCGTTCTTCGTCGATAGGAGCGTCAAGCGATGGCACCGATACCCATGATGGAAGGGAGGCAGGAGCCAGACGATTGCTGTAAGATGCGAGTTGGTTAAGTGCATAGCCTAGATTTTTGCCTGTTCTGTCGTATTCTGCATCATACATCATCTGTTTCTTCTTGCCAATTTGCATGATATTGATGCTTCCGCCTACGTGGGATGGATGCCCTACGAGCATGTAAGGCTTGAGGGTGGGCATCAGTTTGTCGCGGGCACTATCTTTCAGGGCGATGTTCATCGCTACATTATCCGTAAAGGTCTTGTTCTGGAGCGCCTTGATAGGCTGGTCATGCTCGATGACTTCGGCCTTTTTCACATCTTTTGCCTTGATGTTCTCCTCCAGCTGGTTATATTTGCCACCGGTCAGGTCGAGACCTTCTACTGTGAATCGATTGATGGGCTTACCATTGTAATTGATACGACCATTCTTCTCTATATCCACGCCTGGCAGCTTTTTCAATACATCCTTCAGACTGTTGTCTCGTTCGTTGGCAAAGCGGGTGAGGTCGAAAGATATGGTATCCCGCCCTGTGATACGAGAGCCTTTTACTTGTACTTCCTTCAGGACAAAAGCTGTTGAAGCCATACTGATGATGGTTTCTTTTCCCGATGAAATCGATGTTTTTGTCTTTTTATACCCCATAAACGTGGCCTGCAGTTTGTCGTTGGCTTGCTTTTCGGTAATAGGGAGCACGAAGGTTCCGTCCTCCTTTGTTCTTGTAAACTTCAAGGGCTTTCCATTGCGCAGCAGCGTAACCGATACGTTGGTCAGACGGTTGTGTGTAAGTGAATCTTCCACATAACCGCTAATCTTCTCTTGGGCAAACGCATGGAACGCCACGAACAGAATAGTGAAAAGAACTATTATTTTCTTCATCTTTTTTCTCTCTTTTCTATTTTACCTTAGACACTTATCTTGCTAATGTCTTTAAGACGCTTGTCTGGCAAAAAAGTAAACTGCTAATTATCTTTCAATCGGATTGTATGGCTCAGCACGCTTGGAATGCTTCAGGATATTTCCTTTTTCATCCTTGATCTTTACAATTGCAGCATACTTGGCATCTTGAAGCAGATAACCGATTGGATCGGCATAGTATTTCTTGTAAATGGAGGTCAATGATTTGCGGTCGATAGGCTCGAAAGTCTTACCTTTATAATAGATAGGTGTGGAGCCTTTGCCTGTTGTGAGTCCTACAGCTGTAAATCCATAATCGTTCTCGGAGTCGTGAGCCTTGAGAATCAATCCCGGCAGTCCGCTCAGCTTCCAGGGACCATTGTCAATAGGGATGTCTTCCGTGTACCATGCAATCCATGTTCTCCCCTTAAACTTGGCAATAGCCTGGTGGCACTCGTAACCGCAGATGGAATCGATACTGTCTGTGAGTTGCCAGTCTATCGGTTCCATCGGTTCAATGCACAAATATCTGTCAGCAGCAAAGAAATCGAGATAGGCAGTCTTGCCCCGTTCTGGATAGTTCTTATATACTTTCCAATTAATCTGTCCGCCATTACCGGAGAAATTGACAGGTATTCCTTTTGCCATATTTGCGGAGATGATAGAGTCTCTTTGGAATATCGGATAACTGTAGAATGCGGAATACTTGTTGCCAATCTGCAAGAGCATTTTCTCTTCGATGCGGCCAATGATGGTGTCGGTCTTGGTATATTTCTTTTCGTAAATATACTCGGCATCATATACTACCTGATACTTTACCTGATCAATGGAATCTCCCATGCCAATGCTTGATTCATCGAACAGGTTTACTGTTTGAGCTTGGAGCATGCAAGCATATAATGCAAGCCATGCTATTAATAATACCTTTTTCATAATCTTCGTCAATTATTCATTATTTTATCTGTTTCTTTCGTTTTTGTGATGCAAAGGTACTGAGATCATCCGATGAAATCGATGATTTCTGTTACTGAGTTATTACTTTTGCTTCTTTTCGCCTATTATTATTTTATTACTCTTGCCTTTGTTTACGGATTTTTCAGTAACTTTGCCATCAAAAATCAAAAGATCAGGAATGTATGAACAGTAACAGTAAGCTGAAAATAGTGTGGATGGTATGTGGAGTAGCAATCGTATTGTTGTTCTGCACGCAGGCATATTGGCTCCATCTTCAATGTCAATATAGCTTAGACCAGCAGGTAGAGCAATTCAAGAAGGATTGTGATGAAGTGTTAGCGCAAGATTTGAAGAATAGAAAAAAGTTGCAGGAGAATTCATCTACGAAAGGTAGGAGAGATACGGTTATGCTTAAGATAGAATCTGAATATGATATGAAGAAGGGGTGTAGCCGTACAACGCTTTCTTTTTGGAACAATCACCGCTTTCTTGTCCGTTTGAATGATCCTGATCTTACGGGTGATGATGCTTATCTCATCATTAGCAGATATCTGGCTTATATAGGTAAGCATCCCTCGTTGGCTTCTTATCAAAGATTACTGGATGATAAGGGATATGGGAAGATATCCTTTTTTCGTCATCTTGATTACAAGACCGTCTTCCTGAATGCAAAATATGATGTCGAAGGCAGGTGGTCACGTGTGGTGACGGTAAAGTATCAGACGAACCCAATGTTTCGCCAAGGTATTTCTTTTCAGGTGCCCATTCCTATTACTCGAACGCTCACAGCCATGATGTGGCAATTGATAGGAAGCATCTTTCTCTTTTTCATCTTGATAGGATGTCTGTATTACCTGGTTAAGACCATAGTCTTCCAAAAGCGCATTGATGGCATTCGTCATGAGTTCCTGAAGAATATGATTTATGAGTTGAAGCAACCGAAAGAAGACGATAAAGGTGAAGAAACCGCCGTTTTAATCGGTACCATCGCCTTCTACTATGCGCAGAATGAACTGCAATGTGGTAACTCCAGAGTAGTCATCACATCTCGTCAAGCTGAAATTCTGAAGCTTCTTGCCGAGAACCAGAACCAGCTTGTAGAGCGGGATTTCATACTGAATGAAGTATGGGGTGATGACTCATACTCCAATTCCCTAGCCCTGAACGTGCAGATTACCTATCTTCGCCGGGCATTGAACCTGGATGAAAAGGTAAGTATCGAAGCTGTCATCAAGAAGGGATATATCCTGCGAACCTGTTGATCTTGTTATCAACTCTCATCTTTTTAGAAAGGTGGGAGTTTTTTTATCTTAATTTATTTTGTCCTTCACCTATTTTGTTGTAACTTTGCAGGCAGAAATTCGAATTTAAATTATTTTATGTAATTATGGCAAAAAAAGCTCTTTTAATGATTCTCGACGGATGGGGAATCGGTAAGCATGATAAGGGTGATGTTATCTTCAAGACTCCAACTCCTTATCTCGATTATTTGACAGCAGTTTCAGCACATTCTACTCTCCAGACTTGTGGCGAGGACGTAGGTCTTCCTAACGGTCAGATGGGTAACTCAGAGGTAGGTCACCTCAACATCGGTGCTGGTCGTGTGGTATATCAGGACCTCGTTAAGATCAATAAGGCTTGCGAGAGCGGTGACATCTTGAAGAATCAGGAGATCATCAACGCTTACAGCTATGCTCAGAAGACAGGTAAGAAGCTCCACTTGATGGGTTTGACTTCTACCGGTGGTGTTCACTCTTCTTTGGATCACCTCTTCAAGTTGATTGAAATCGGTAAGGAATATGGTTTGAAGGAGACATACGTTCACTGCTTCATGGATGGTCGTGATACAGACCCTAAGAGCGGTAAGGGCTTCATCGAGGAGGTGCAGGCTTGCTGCGACAAGAACGGTGCACACATCGCAAGCATCGTAGGTCGTTTCTATGCTATGGACCGTGACAAGCGCTGGAACCGCGTGAAGGAAGCATACGACTTGCTCGTTGAGGGTAAGGGTAAGCAGGCTGACGATATGGTGAAGGCAATGCAGGAGAGCTACGATGAGGACGTAACAGACGAGTTCATCAAGCCAATCAATAACTCTAAGGTTGACGGTACTATCCAGGAGGGTGATGTTGTTATCTTCATCAACTACCGTAACGACCGTGCCAAGGAGTTGACACAGGTATTGACTCAGCAGGATATGCCAGAGGAAGGCATGCACACTATCAAGGACTTGCAGTACTACTGCATGACTCCATACGATGCAAGCTTCCAGGGTGTTCACATCCTCTTCCCTAAGGAGAACGTAATGAACACTCTCGGCGAGTACTTGAGCGCACAGGGCAAGAAGCAGCTCCACACTGCAGAGACAGAGAAGTATGCTCACGTAACATTCTTCTTCAATGGTGGTCGTGAGACTCCATACGAGGGTGAGGACCGTATCCTGGTTCCTTCTCCAAAGGTGGCTACATACGACTTGAAGCCAGAGATGAGTGCTTACGAGGTAAAGGATAAGTTGGTTGGTGCTATCAACACTCAGGAGTACGACTTCATCGTTGTTAACTTCGCTAATGGTGATATGGTAGGTCACACAGGTATCTACAACGCTATCGCTAAGGCTGTTCACGCTGTTGACAACTGCGTAAAGGACGTTATCGAGGCTGCCAAGGCTAACGATTATGAGGCTATCATCATCGCTGACCACGGTAATGCAGACCACGCTATCAACGAGGACGGTACACCAAACACCGCTCACTCTTTGAACCCAGTTCCATTCATCTACGTAACTGACAACAACTCAGCTACCGTTAAGGATGGCCGTTTGGCAGACGTTGCTCCTTCTATCCTCCACATTATGGGCTTGGAGCAGCCAGCTGATATGACAGGTGAGAACTTGATTATTGACTAATAATAAATTCGGAAGTCAAGGCTTTTTGGAGCCTTGACTTCTTTAACTTAAATCATTATGGACGTAAAGATAGAAGAAAGTTGGAGACAGCATATAGGAGAAGAATTTGACAAGCAGTATTTTGTTGACCTCACAAACTTCGTAAAAGAGGAATACCTTTGTACACCTTGTTATCCTCCGGGCCGTTTAATTTTCAATGCCTTCAATCTCTGTCCTTTTGATGATGTAAAGGTAGTGATTATCGGACAGGATCCCTATCATGAGCCTGGTCAGGCGATGGGATTGAGTTTCTCTGTGCCTGATGGAATCACCTTCCCCCCATCATTGATTAATATATTCAAGGAGATTCAGATGGATCTCGGCACTCCGATGCCAGCCACGGGCGATTTGACCCGCTGGGCTAAACAGGGAGTACTGCTTCTCAATGCTACGCTTACTGTTCGTGCCCATCAGGCAGCGAGCCATCAGCGCAAAGGTTGGGAGGAGTTTACCGATGCTGCCATCAAGGCACTCAGCAAGGATAAGGAGCACTTGGTGTTTATCCTCTGGGGCGGTTATGCCCGAAGCAAGGCGAAACTCATCGATACGAGCAAGCACCTGATATTGGAAAGTGTGCATCCTTCGCCATTATCTGCCAACCGTGGCGGATGGTTTGGCAATCATCATTTCTCCCGCTGCAATGCGTATCTGCAGCAGAATGGTATTTCGCCTATCCAATGGTAGGCACACCTAATTATATATAGCTATCCACTCATGGGTAGCTATCATTATTTTTATTATACACTCAAAGAAATTTATTCATCTCAAAAACATTATGAAGAAAGACGAACTGCGTATTCTGCAGGTGGGCAACGTATTGGTTTCACCTGATATCATCACCGAAAAATTCTGTTGCGACCTTGATGCCTGCAAGGGTGAATGCTGCATCGAAGGCGATGCGGGTGCTCCTGTTACCCTGGATGAAATCATGGAGATAGAGGATGCGCTCGATGTGGTTTGGGATGATCTCTCGGCTTCTGCTCAGGCTATCATCGACAAGCAGGGCGTGGCTTATACGGATATCGAAGGCGATTTGGTAACGAGTATCGTGAATGGTAAGGATTGTGTGTTTACCTGCTATCAGGACTTGAAAGACTTGGGCGATGGACATACCATTCCGAATTGCTGTCTTTGTGCCTTGGAGCGTGCTTATCGCGAAGGCAAGTCGAAGTTCAAGAAGCCTATCTCCTGTGCCTTGTATCCGATCCGTGCCAAGGATTTCGGTAACGAAGTGTATGGCATCAACTATAACAAATGGCGCATCTGCAAGGATGCCATCAAGAAGGGTGAAGAGTTGAATCTTCCGGTTTATAAGTTCCTGGAAGGTCCGCTGATTGAGAAGTTCGGTAAGGAATGGTATGATGAGCTTTGCGAAGTGGCAGAGCAGTTACTTGCCGACTTGGAAGATTAATAAAAAAAAGAGATTTCGAAAAGCTTGGTAGCTTATTCCGAAATCTCTAATCCTTCAATATCCACGATATCACTTTCCTTGAATCTTCCTTTCCAGGTAAGAGTGTATATCTTTTGCTTGCTGAATTTAAATCGGCAGAATGCCTGCTCATCCAGTTCTCCGTTGCAGATGTACAGGAAATCATTGATCTTTAATCTGGTTCCTTTGCCGGCTCCTCGCAGCGTAAGGCGGATGGTGCCATAGAAAGGTCTGCCAAAGTCGATGTTGTAACCGGTGGAGTCTCTGTATGTACAGGCTGGTTTCAATATCTTGTAGAGCTTGTTCTCGTCCTTGATAACCTTCTTGTCGCCGACGGCTTTATAATTCATAACATAGGCAGAATCCTGTCTATATTCGTCTGTGATGACGCAACCGGTAGGGTGAATCCATCCGTAAGGGTGATATTCCTCAGATTTCCAAGCCTGCGTATTGGTGTGGGCATGGAAGCGTTCGCCTTCTCCATTGCTGCATTCCTTGAGTTGTCGACAGAGCCATTTACCGTCTGCTTTCTGATAGAAAGGAATGCTGTCCCGCTGCCATCCGTAGAATTCCAGCGAGAGTTGCTTGCCGTAGCTAGGCTTGCCTTGTGGGGCGTACCATACTGCAATCACATTTTCGCCATTTTTGAGGAAGCGGGTTACGTCGATGGTTCGGTTCAGAAGAATGCTGTCCTTGATACCATCGAATTTCAGGCTTCCCGTTACGTTTCTCTCATTGATATAGAGTTTGTAGTTGCCAGTGCTTGCTATATTCATAAAGGCCTGGGTGGGGCACTCGTCCATGATATAACTTTGGCGGAACCATACCTCAGAAGAATCGTTGGGCAGGGGATAGGATATCCAGTGGGTACCGAACTCCTGTGCATGGGAGCTCAGTACCCAAAGTATAGAAATGATGAGAGTTGTTATGTATCTCATTGAATTACTTTTGTCCTTTTCTTTAATGTTTTGTCTTTTACTCTAATAGATAACTATAGTCTTTTACTCTATAGATATAGATAAGATCGATATGGATCTTTTATCTGATGGTCTTTGTTTCTCCTGCCCTGAAGGTAAGGATTTTCTGTTTGCCATTGTAGAGGATAGTCAGATTACCCTCGTTTTTGCTGGTGATGGTTGCCTGAGTCAATTTGCCTTTGTTCCATGCGAGCGATACGCCATAGTTACCACGGGCCTTTAGACCTCTTATCTCTCCTGCCTGCCATTCCTGTGGAAGAGCAGGGAGCAAATTCATCGTTTCACCATCGCATTGCATCAGCATCTCGCAAACACCTGCAGTTCCTCCGAAGTTGCCGTCTATCTGAAATGGTGGATGGGCATCGAAGAGGTTGGGATAGGTACCGCCACTGTGATGCTTGCTATCCTTGTAAACCTCAGGACTAACGTAGGTGAGCAATTTGCGGTATATCTGGTAAGCCTTGTCGGCACGATGCAGACGAGCCCAGAGGTTGATTCTCCAGCCTGTGCTCCAACCTGTAGAATTGTCGCCCTTGATTTCCAAAGTCTTGGTTGCAGCTGCAGCAAGCTCGGGTGTCTTTGCTACCGAAATCTGGTGGAAAGGATAGAGACCGAGCAGGTGAGACTGATGGCGATGATGCCAATCCTGGTCATCCCAATCGTGATACCACTCCATCAGGTTGCCTCGCTTTCCAATGTGGTAAGGACGCAGGCGATCGAGAGCAGCTTGCAACTGCTGCTGGTAATCGCTGTCGATATCCAGGGCTTTCGCTCCCTTGATAGTGTTCTTGAAGAGCTCACGGATGATGGCAAGGTCGGCGGTTCCACCATAGAAACTGCTGCCACGGTAGCCCTTATCGGTGATATAGTCTGCCTCTGGCGATGTGCAAGGGGCTGTAATCAGTTCGTTTGGATTGTGTGGATTCGGAATAAGCCACTCCAGCAGGAAGTCGGCAGCACCCTTCATCAAAGGATAGGCTGTATTGCGGAGATATTCCGTATCACGGGTATAGTCGTAGTGATCCCAGAGGGTTTCTACAAGCCAGGCTCCACCCATCGCCCAATTGCTCCATTGTGGGCTCTCGTTTCCGGTTCCCACAGGGTTGCTCATCGCCCACGCATCGGTATTATGTCCGGCACACCATCCCTTATCGATGCCGTAGAAGTGCTGGGCATTGTGGCGACCTGTTACCGACAAGCCTTCTACCAATCCATCTACAGGAGCAACCAGCTCGGAAAGATTGGCAACTTCTGCCGGCCAGTAATTTTCTTCCAGATTGATGTTGATGGTATAGTTGCCACGCCATGGAGAGCGGAGGGCTGGTGCCCAGAGTCCCTGCAGATTGGCTGGTACTCCCTTGGTGCGGCTACTGCTGATGAGCAGGTATCTGCCATATTGGAAATAGAGCTGTTCCAGATAAGGGTTGCTCTCGTGGTTGTCGCTATAGGCGAGCAACTGCTGGTCGGTAGGGCGGGAAGCATCAAACTTGGCACCTTTCAGGTTCAGGCTTACTCTATCAAAGAGTTTCCTGTAATCAGCGATATGACGCTGCTTGAATTCATCATAGGTGAAGTTGGCAAGATGCCAGGCATCATCAGATACTCTTTCGATATATGGAGCCCCTTCTTTCACCGGGTGTTTGTCGAAGCCATTGTAGCTTGTCTCGTTGACAAGATAGATGATAGCCTCGCTTATATCTTTTAGATGGAGCACTGAATCGTCAGCCCATACCTGTCCGTCGGTGTTCTTTACCTGAAGTATCGCACAGTAATGCGTACTGTTGGCTTCATCTCCCAGAACATGACCTGTCATGGTGATTTGTCCTCTGGATGCTTTCACCTGATGAGGAATGAGGGAGGTCAGGGATATGTCGCTGTTGATGGCTCTCTTTTGAGAGGCACTCAACTTGATGGCGATCATCTTGTCAGGATGTGAAGCAAAATACTCCTTGGTGTACTGGATGCCATTGCGCTTGAATTGTACTGTAGCAAGGGATTTGTCGAGATTTAACTCACGATAGTAATCAGTAAATTCTCCCTGGTTGCAGTCTATGATATTGATCATGCCCAGCGGCTGATAGAACTCCGAGTTGTGTCCTTGTACATAGTGCTGCAGGGAATCGGCAGTCTTGTAATCTTCCTTAAACAGGGCTTCTCTGATTTTGGGAATCCACTTGTAGGCTTCGCCACCTTCGTCAGGGTTTACAGGAACGCCCGTCCATAGGGTGATGTCATTGAGCTGGATGGAATCATTGTTGGCTCCGCCGTAAACCAGCGCACCCAGTTTGCCATTGCCCAGTGGCAGTGACTCTTCGAAGGCGTATGCAGGCTTGTTGTACCACAACTTGTTGGGTAGGGGAGTTTTACTAACTGTTGCCGCCTGGCAGTTCAAGAACGTTGAGGCAGCTAGCGCAAACGTAAAAAGCAGATGCTTCATAAATTTAGTTTTGTTAGTTGTAAAAAACATGATGCTGGGGTGTCGCTTTTTGAAGGCGGCAACCTAAAAAAGGGGGAAGACTCCTGCAGAGTCTGCCCCCAATATATGGTGCTCGCTTTATGCGTCGATATTGGCGTATGTTGCGTTCTGCTCGATGAACTCTCGGCGTGGCTCCACATCGTCGCCCATCAGCATAGAGAAAATCTCGTCAGCCTGAGCTGCATTCTCGATGGTAACCTGCTTGAGCAAGCGTGTTGCTGGGTCCATAGTGGTTTCCCAAAGCTGCTCTGGGTTCATCTCACCCAAACCTTTGTATCGCTGGGTGTGGATATTCTTATCTTCGGTGCCGTCGCCATACTTGTCGATGAAAGCCTGGCGCTGCTGTTCTGTATAGCAATATTCGCTTACCTTGCTGCGGTAAGTACACTTGTAGAGAGGTGGGGTAGCGATATACAAGTGGCCTTCCTCGATAACTTTAGGCATGAAGCGATAGAACAATGTCATGATCAGCGTGTCGATGTGGGAACCATCGACGTCGGCATCGGTCATGATGATAATCTTGTCGTAACGCAGCTTGTCTGTGTTGGCTTCCTTGCTGTCCTCACCATCTACACCGAAGCGAACTCCGATACTCTGGATGATGTTCATGACAGACTCTGCCTCGAAGACTTTATGCCACTGAACCTTTTCTACGTTCAGAATCTTACCACGCAATGGGAGGATAGCCTGGCGGAAACGGTCGCGGCCCTGCTTGGCAGAACCACCAGCGGAATCACCCTCGACGAGGAAGATCTCGCATTCCTTAGGATCCTTCATAGAGCAATCGGCAAGCTTGCCAGGAAGACCGCCACCAGTCATGAAGTTCTTGCGCTGTACGCTCTCACGTGCTTTACGGGCAGCGATACGTGCTGTAGCAGCCAGGACAACCTTTTCGCAGATGCGCTTAGCCTCGTCTGGATGTTCCTCCAGGTAATCAGACAAAGCTTCGTTTACAGCCTGCTGAACGGCGCCCTGTACCTCGCTGTTTCCGAGCTTGGTCTTGGTCTGGCCCTCAAACTGAGGTTCTGCTACCTTGATAGAGATAACGGCGGTAAGACCCTCGCGGAAGTCTTCTGGTGCAATCTCTACCTTTGCCTTCTCAATCTGCTTGGAGATGGTTGGGTCGGCTTCTGCGTAAGCCTTCAGGGTACGGGTCAACGCCATACGGAAACCTGTCAGGTGGGTACCACCCTCGATAGTGTTGATGTTGTTGACGTATGAGTGGATATTCTCTGAATAGTCTGTGTTGTACATCACGGCAATCTCGATAGGAATACCCTGCTTCTCTGTCTTCAGGTAGATGACGTCATCGAAGAGGTGGGTGCGATGGCGATCCACGTAGCGAACGAATTCCTTCAAACCATCCTTCGCATGGAAAACCTGCTCCTTGGTCTTTCCTTCCTCGTCTGGGCGCAGATCTCTCAGAGTAATCTTGATACCCGCGTTGAGGAATGCCAACTCGCGCATACGGTTGGCGATGATGTCCCACTTATAGACAGTGTGAGTAAAGATTGTTGGGTCAGGCCAGAACTGCTGGCGTGTACCGCGCTTGTTGGTCTCGCCTACCACCTTGACAGGATAGAGAGGCTTACCCTTCTCGTATTCCTGCTGGTAGATCTTGCCACCACGGAAGACCTGTGACAACATGTGAGTAGAAAGTGCGTTTACACAACTTACACCCACGCCGTGCAAACCTCCAGAAACCTTGTATGAACCCTTGTCGAACTTACCACCGGCATGGAGCACGGTCATTACGACTTCGAGGGCTGACTTATGAAGCTTCTCGTGCATATCCACAGGAATACCACGGCCATTGTCTTCTACAGTGATAGAGTTGTCCTCATTGATGGTAACCTCGATGTCGGTACAGTAACCAGCCATCGCCTCGTCGATAGAGTTATCAACGGTCTCGTTTACCAAGTGGTGAAGACCCTTCTCGGAAATGTCTCCAATGTACATTGCCGGACGTTTGCGAACAGCTTCCAAGCCTTCAAGAACCTGGATGTTGCTCGCTGAGTAATTATTTGCGGTGTTTTGATTTTCTGCCATTTTTAGAATTGTCTTATTTCCGTGCAAAGATACAAAAAAAAGCTGAGAAACAGCTAGTTTTCTTTGTGAAAATTAGCGAAAAAGGAGAAAAAAGTAAGGTGGTGATGTGTTGAAGGTCGAAGGGGTATAAAAAAGAGTAAGGCTGCAACCCCTTTATGAAGGATAGCAGCCTTATTTATCTCTTTTGCTTTAACTTGGAAGTTAGGCCAACTTAGCGATGTGCTGTGTAAGACCAGACTTCAAGTTTGCAGCCTTGTTCTCGTGAATAACGTTGATCTTAGCCAACTTGTCCAAAAGCTTCTGTACTGTAGGATAGAGCTTTGCAGCCTCCTCCTTGTCAGTCATGTTGCGCAACTTGCGAACGGCATTGCGCATAGTCTTTGCATAGTACTTGTTATGCAAAGCCTTCTTCTTGTCCTGACGGATTCTCTTTACTGATGATTTGTGATTTGCCATCTCTATGTTTTATTTTTATATTCTTTATTAATGTTTGTAGTCCCTAGCAGAGTCGAACTGCTCTTTAGAGAATGAAAATCTCTCGTCCTAACCGATAGACGAAGGGACCATTGCTTATTTGCGGGTGCAAAGTTACTACTTTTATTTGAATCTTGCAAATTTTTCCGCGAAAATTTTCGCTAAATGCTTGTTTTTTTGTAATTTTGCCCTGTTTTTTAATAATTATAGACAAAATGGAAGTAAAAACTAGAGCTATCGTACTGCAAACCATTAAGTATGGGGATGCACAACTTATCGTGGATTTCTTCACCGAAAAGTTGGGCAGAGTCTCTTTTATGGTCAAAATACCCAAGTCTTCTAAGGCGAAGATGAAGCGTCAGCTGTTTCAGCCCTTGATGATTCTCAACCTGGAGTTCGACCATCGTCCGAAAGCTAACTTGCAGCGATTGAAGGATGTATCCATCGCTCTTCCCTTTGTGGATCTTCCCTTTTCGCCTTACAAGTTGGCGATGTCTATGTTTCTGGCAGAGCTTTTGGGGCAAGCCACCAGGAACGAGCAGGTGAATGTTCCATTGTTTTCCTTCATAGAGGAGAGTGTGGCGTGGCTCGACCAGGCACAGGGGAATTATGCCAATTTCCATATAGTCTTTATGGTTCGGCTAACCTTCTTTCTTGGATTTTCGCCTAACCTTGAGAGTGGTGCGCATGGCGATTTCTTCGACTTGGAGGAAGGCCGTTTTGTATCCTTCGTGCCTACACACGTACATTATTTAAATAAAGAGGATTCTTTACGTATGTTGGGGCTGCTTCGCTTGAGCTATGAAACAATGCACCTCTACACAATGTCCCGATTGGATCGAAACCGCTGTGTAGAGGTGATATTGCAATATTATAGGATTCATATTCCGGGATTCCCGGAACTGAAAAGCTTTTCTGTTCTACAGGAGTTGTTCGCTTAAGGAACGGTTCCCTAGGCGAAGCTAATGACTCCCTGTACTGTGTCGTTATCGTCTTTCTTCTTAGCCTCCTCTGTCTCTGCATTGCCAGAAGCCAGATTGCGGATGTCTTCGAGAGTCTGACGGGTGCGCTTGAAGGTTGGTGTATTCTCTACCTGAAGGATTACATCCTCATTGTCGAGATCCTCAGGACGGAACAGGAAGATGTGTGGATGACGCTTATACTGGGTAGAGTTGCCGTCTGAACCATAGTAGCGCTCGCGTCTGTTCTGACGCTCTGCCCTTGTCTCTTCCTCTTCTGCGATACGACGAGCTTCCTCTTCTGTATGCTTCTTCATGTGGCGGTTCATTCCCTCTACGTCTTCGAGTCCGAAACCTGTTGCCAATACGGTAACCTTGACACGGCTGCCCAACTCTGGGTCGATGGCGAGTCCCCACTTCAACTCGAAGTCGTCTCCAAACTTCTCCATGAAGTCGTTTACATCGTTCATCTCATCCATGGTCAAACCAGGATTGTCCTTCTTCTCACTGGCAAAAGCAATGCTCAGCAAGATCTTCTTGGAGTTGAATACATCGTTGTCGTTGAGCAAAGGTGAGTTCAATGCATCCTCAATCGCCTTCTTGACACGACCTTCGCCCTCACCGTAACCTGTACTCATGATGGCAACGCCACCATCCTTCAATACAGTCTTCACGTCGTTGAAGTCTAGGTTGATGAGTCCGTGAACGGTGATGATTTCTGCAATACTCTTTGCTGCAACGCTTAAGGTGTCGTCTGCCTTTCCGAAGGCATCGAGTACAGCGAGGTCTGGATAAATCTGGCGGAGACGCTCGTTGTTGATAACCAGCAGCGCATCTACGTGCTTAGACATCTCTTCTACACCATCCAGTGCCTGGTCGATCTTCTTAGGACCTTCGAAGCGGAAAGGAATGGTTACGATACCAACGGTAAGGATTCCGAGTTCCTTGCTTACTCTTGCGATGACAGGTGCAGCACCGGTTCCTGTACCACCACCCATTCCGGCGGTGATGAAAGCCATCTTGGTGCCGTCGTTCAGCATGTGCTTGATCTCTTCAAGGGTTTCCTCGGCAGCCTGGCGAGCCTTGGCAGGCTTGTTGCCGGCTCCCAGACCTTCCTTGCCCAACTGCAGATGTACAGGTACTGGAGAATCGTTGAGCGCCTGATTATCAGTGTTACACAATACGAAGCTTACGTCGTGGATGCCTTCACGGTACATGTGGTTGACAGCGTTACCACCGCCACCACCTACACCAATCACCTTGATGATGCTGTTTTCCTTTTCTGGCTCTCCAAAGTCCAGAATATGTGGAGTATTTGTGTTATCTAGCATAATAGTCTATTCTAAAATATGATTATATTATTCTTCCTCAGAGATGGTATCCTTCACGAATTTCTTGAATCCTCTCATGAACTTGTGAACGAGGCTGTTCTCTTTTCTGCGTTTTGCTTCTTCCTCGGCTTCCTTTTCAGCCAGGAGTCTTGCCTCTTCCTCTTCCTGTTCTCTCTTGCGGCGAGCCTCTTCTTCAGCCTTCTGCTTTTCGGCTGCAGTCAATACCACGCCGGTGCCTACTGTCTCGTTCGGGTTGCGAGGAGCCTTGTGGGCTTCTGAACCTGTTCCTGTTGTAGGACGGTTGTCGAGGTTGTCGAAGAGGTCGTTGTTGAATTCGCTGCCTGCGCAGTTCATGTCGCCCTTAGCCAGGAGTCCCAATACGGTATTCATCATACCAGTATGATTGGTGATCTTAGGATCCTTTGAGTTGACTGTCTGGGTAACAAACTTCGCGATGCGTACCTTGTCGATATGGGTATGAGTCTTGAATACCTTATCGATTTCAGGCATATTGCTTCCACCGCCGGTGAGGATGATACCCCCCATCAGCTTATCAGAGAATTCTACAGGTACCTGGAACCATGCATTTTCTACGATTTCCTCCACACGAGCCTCTACAATCTCGATAAACTTTTTGCTCTCTATGGTTCTGTCCTTGTCAACAGAGTAGTTGAGTGTTGGGTCGATATTGCTGATATCGGTGTAGGCCTTTGCATATTTCAGCTTCATCTTTTCTGCATCAGCATCCTCGAGCTGGAGGCAAGTCAAGTCCTTGGTGATGTTGTTTCCACCCAGTGGGATGACAGAGAGATGGCGCAGGATACCCTTGTAGTAAACGGATACGGTAGTGGTGTCGGCACCCAGGTCAACGAGCATACATCCGGCTCTCTTCTCAGAGTCGGTCAATACACTGTCTGCCATAGCCAATGGTGCGAGATACATCTCCGCAATCGAGATATTTGCATTCTCGAAGCAGGTGTTGATATTGTTATAGAAGTTCTTGCGCCAAAGGATATTCAGGAAGATACCTTCCAGATGGCTGCACTGTATGCCTACAGGGTCAATCTGGTACTGGTTGTCTATCTTGTATTCCTGTGTTGCAGCGTCAAGAATTTCTTGGTCTGGATAAGTCATGTTGCGGTTGATGTCCATCAGCTCATTAATCATATCCTGCGAGATGATAGATGCGCCTGGCAGATCTTTCACGATGACGTTCTTGAGGCTTCTGATAGATCTGCCTCCTACACCCACGTAAACCTGGGTAATATCTTGTTTGAGGAAGTTCTTCAACTTCTTGATGATGCTAGTGAGGCACTGGCATGTTTTGTCGATGTTATAGATAACACCCTTTCTGATACAAGAAGACGAGTTTTCCTCGACGGTAGCCAGCACGGTGATGCTGCCGTCTAAATTCTTCTGACCAGCTATACCTGTCATCTTAGATGAGCCAAGCTCGATAGCTACAATAAATTCCTTTGGCATAGTCTTTATATATTATCTTTTTCTGTTTCAATTATAAAATTAGCTGTTATGATGCTTTGTGCAAATTATCTGGTTGTCAAACTCGATGTTGATGTATGAGTATTTGTTCCAGCCAGCTTGAGAGAGACCATATTTGTAGAACTTTTCCAGACGGTCCATCTTCTTGTTGATGAAGTCTTCTACATCTTGTTCTCTTTTGCTGATGATATTGCTTTCCGGCAGGTTACCTATATATATAATGTGGTTTCCTACTCGTGGCACCAGTTCAATGCCCCTGTCGGGCAGTACGTTGATCTGCTCTATCTGATTTCTCCAAAGATTGTTCTTCATCAGGGTCTTGCTTACCAGCGATATGTATTTCTGGGCAAACCATTTGTTGATGTTGCCTGTGGCGATGATGATGTCGCTCGTATAGTTGGTGTTGGGCATTACCTGATAATGATCATCTATATAGTAGTCCTCGTTGTTGATGCTCTTGATTCTCACAATTGGCATACGCTGGGTGAGGTAGATATCCACCAGTCCGTCTTGCGTCTTGTAGCATTCTGCGGTCTTCACGAAGGGACTGGTCTTTAAGGTTTCCTCTATCTTCCTGGCGTTCACGCCGTTCAGCGGTTTCTCCAGGGGATAGAGCTTTTTTATCTCCAGTCTCTTCTTGATTTCCTTTGCATTCAGAAAGCCGTTGGTCATCTCATCCTCAATGTTGATGTTCACCTTGGTGCATAGCATTCCCTTTTCATCAGGTTTGTTAAACTTGGTGAAAGCGAATCCCAGATAGATTGCCAGTGCAACATCCAGGGTGATGAGTAGGGTTTTCTGCCAATTGATATGCATTGATTACTTTGTTCTTGTTTGCACAACCCCCTGTCTCCGGGGGCTTATTTTGATTCTAGAATCTTTGTGATCTCTGGAACGTAGTTGTCCAGATCGCCAGCTCCCAGAACGACGAGTACGTCGAAGTCACGGCTCTTCACCAGTCCGAGTACATCTTCCTTGTGAATCATGCTCTTCTCTACGCCTGGTTTCAGGTTGTCATAGATGAGCTTGGAGGTAACTCCTGGGATAGGCTGCTCGCGAGCAGGATAGATATCGCAGAGGATGACTTCATCGAGGAGACTCAGGCTGTTGGCAAAGTCCTTGTAGAAGTCACGGGTGCGGGTGTAGAGGTGAGGCTGGAAGATGGCTGTAATCTTGCGATCTTTGTAAAGCTCACGAATACTCTTTGCACTCTGGTAAATCTCTTTTGGATGATGAGCGTAGTCGGAAAGGAATACGAGCTTGTCGTTCTTGATCTTGAAGTCGAAGCGGCGGTCCACGCCTCCGTATGTCTTCATTCCGTTGCGAAGCTCATCGGCGGTACAACCATTCAGCTGTGCCATTGCCATTGCTGCCACACCATTTGTGATGTTGATTGGCACTGGCTGTCCGAGTTCTACGCCTGTAACGTTTTCGATAGGAGAAATGAAGTCGAATGTGATTCCGCCATTCTCTATCTTGATGTTCTCTGCGTGGAAGTCTCCTTCGTCCTGGCTGTATTCGTATATCTTGACGCCGTCCTGTACGTGCTGTTTCATCTCCAGGTCTTTGTGGATGATGAGCGCACCGCCCGGCTGAATCAATTCTGTATAGTGACGGAAGCTTTCGAGATAAGCCTCCTTGGTACCATAGATGTCGAGGTGATCAGGATCTGTAGATGTGATGACGCTCATCCATGGGCGCAACCAGTGGAAACTGCGGTCAAACTCATCTGCTTCGATGACTACGAAGTCGCTCTTGTCTGAGAGAATGTAGTTGGTGCCATAGTTCTTGGAGATTCCTCCGAGGAAGGCATTGCAGTCGAGATGGCTCTGGTGCATGATATGGGCACACATGGTAGAAGTAGAAGTCTTGCCGTGTGTACCTGCCACGCACAGTCCCTTGTGGGTGCGGGTCAGGGTACCCAGAACCTGTGCACGCTTCTCGATGGTGAATCCATTCTCGCGGAAGTAAACCAGCTCCTTGTGCTCAGCAGGGATGGCTGGTGTATAGACAACCAGCGTATTCCTGGCATCCTTGCAAGCCTCAGGGATGAGATCTACATTCTCTTCGTAGTGGATGAGCATTCCTTCTTTCTCCAACTCGTGAGTGAGATTGGAAGGAGTCTTGTCGTATCCGGCTACAACCAACTTCTTGCTGAGGAAGTATCTGGCGATGGCGCTCATACCAATGCCGCCAGCACCTACAAAATAAACTGCTTTAATATCCTTGATTTCCATTATCTTGTTGCTAATTTGATTACTTCGTCGGCGATGACGTCGGCTGAGTTCTTTAATCCTAATTTCTTGATGTTCTCACAGAGTGAGTTGAGTTTATCCTCGTTCTTGACTGTGTTGATGGCTTTCTGGAGTAATTCGTTTGGCGCATCAGCATCTTTCACGTAGATGGCTGCATCCTTGTTTACCAGTGCCATAGCATTCTTGGTCTGATGGTCTTCTGCCACGTTAGGGCTTGGGACGAGGATGACAGGCTTTCCGATGAGGCAGAACTCACTGATACTGCTGGCTCCGGCACGGCTGATCACGAGGTCGGCAGCCTTGTAGGCTGCGCCCATGTCGCTGATGAAGTCGGTAACCTTGAGCATTGGCAGTTCCTTGCCCTTGAGTTGCTCCATGATAGCTGCGTTGTAGTACTTACCTGTCTGCCAGATAAACTGCACGCCGCTTTCCTTCACGAGGTCGAGGTGCTGAAGCACGCTCTCGTTGATGGTTCTTGCACCGAGGCTTCCGCCCACGAGCAGGATGGTTTTCTTGTCAGGGTCGAGACCGAACTGCTTTCGTGCCTCTTCCTTGGTGAGGGTTGTCTCCAATACGTTCTGGCGTACTGGATTTCCCGTCATGATGATTTTGTCGGCAGGGAAGAAACGTTCCATTCCTTCGTAAGCCACGCATATCTTTTCTGCCTTCTTTGCCAGGAGCTTGTTGGTCACACCTGCGTATGAGTTCTGTTCCTGGATGAGGCATGGAATACCTTTGCTAGCGCAAACGTTGAGTGTAGGACCGCTGGCGTATCCGCCCACACCTACAGCAGCCATTGGCTTGAAATTCTTGATGATGCTCTTGGCCATGTGCTGGCTCTTCCATATCTTGAAGAGAACAGCGATGTTCTTGAGCAGATGCTTTCTGTCGAAACCGCAGATAGGCAATCCTTTGATTTCATAACCCGCTGCAGGAACACGCTGCATTTCCATTCTGCCGAGTGCTCCAACAAACAATATTTTGGCATCAGGGCGCTTTGCCTTGATGGCGTTTGCGATGGATACGGCAGGGAATATATGACCGCCTGTACCGCCTCCACTTATGATAATTCTCAGTTCATTATTCATAATCCATTCTTGTTTACGACCCGAGGGTCAACAATTTTCACGCAAAGGTAAGCAAAAAAATCCATTTAATGGCATTTTTTACCTTATTTATGATACTCTTTTGTTATGCAGCAGCAAATTTGTCAAAATTTGCTTCGTTTTGAGGCAAATCTTTCTTTTTTGCGGTTCTACTGATGCTTAAGATGATGCCCAGGTAGAGACAGTTGATGATGGTTGAGGTTCCACCTCGGCTGATGAGCGGAAGTGGCTGACCAGTAACCGGTGCCAAGCCTACAGCTACAGCCATGTTGAACAGTGCCTGGATAACCAGCATGATGGCAAGTCCCATGCACAGGAATGCTGGGAATGTGTTCTCACACCGGTTGGCGATTCGCCCAGCTCTGAAGAGCAGAATGATGTAGAGGAATGCCACAAAGAAGGCACCCCACAGTCCCATTTCCTCGATGATGATGGCGTAGATGAAGTCGGAGAAAGCTTGAGAGAGGAAATCTCGTTCTACGGAGTTTCCCGGTCCCTTTCCCACGATATTCGATGAGGCGATGGCGATGTTGGCATGGGCCACCTGCGCATCCTTATCCAGATCCACGTCTTCCGGAGCCACTGGCTTGGAATTGATAAACTTGTCGATACGTGCTTTCCAGGTATCTGCTCGGTGGAACATCTTCTCTGCCATACCTGGTGCTTCTTCCTTCTCGTTGATGTTCTCTGTGAGCGTATTTTCCGGCTTGTTTCCTCCGTTTTCCTTGTCTTCACCCACGATCATGACGCCGGCGAAGACAACGCAGATAAATATCAAGACGCTGCCCACGAGTTTGCCTATCTGACTCATAGGTACTCTTCCGATGATCATCATGCATAAGATGGTGATGCACAGAAGCATGGCGGTGGATAAGTTCTCAAGTCCGATGAGGATGATAAACGGGCAGCAGGCCGTCAAGACATACTTGAAGGCTCTCCGTTCTGCACCATTCTGCGTCTGCATCGCACTGAGAATCTGTGCCACTACCAGCACCACCGCTCCCTTGGCTATTTCCGAAGGCTGAAACTGGATGCCCACCAGGTTAATCCAGCGGGATGCGCCATTGGTGGATTGTCCCGCTATCAAAACCCAGATGAGTAAGCCCAGAGATGGAAATATTACAAAAGGAGTGACGATCTTGAAGTACTTACACTTAACCTTGAGCATACATATCATGGTGCCTAAGCCTAGAAAAAGGAGACCTATATGGCGTATTACCGGCGCCATATAGTTACCACTCTTGTACGACAAGGAGCTAGAGGCGGAATACACCTCTATGATGCTTATCATACAGAGAAAGAAGAAGACCATCCAGATGACCTTGTCTCCCTTGAATATGTTGCCTATGGTCTTATTGTTCATTTCTTAACTGTCCTATCTCTAAAATTATTATCACTTAAGTTCTTGCCAAATGAAAAGTTATTCACCGATGGCTCTTGCCAGGGCCTTGAACTGCTCGCCGCGGTCCTCCATGTTCTTGAAGAGGTCGAAGCTGGCGCAGCATGGGCTCAGCAATACGGTGTCGCCTGGCTTGGCCAGCTCCTGGCAGGCAGCCACGCAGTCTTTCATGCTGTGGGTGTCGCGAACAGAAATGCCCAGGGCGTCGAAGTTGTCGTGCAGCTTCTGGTTGTCGGCTCCGAGATATACGATACCTGCACACTTCTCCTTTACCAGGTCCTTGATCTGGTTGTAATCGTTGCCCTTGTCCTTACCACCGATGATGAGGATGGTAGGGGTTGTCATGCTCTCCAGAGCGTACCAGCAAGCATCCACATTGGTAGCCTTTGAGTCGTTTACATAGTAAACTCCCTTGAACTTGCCCACTTTCTCCAGTCGGTGCTCTACGCCTGGGAAGTCGCTGAGGCCCTTGTGCAGGGTCTCGTGGTCGATGCCAACGATGTTGCAGGCGAGTCCTGCTGCCAGGCTGTTGTAGATGTTGTGCTTGCCGCGCAGGCTCATGTCTGCCTGTGGCATCTCGAAGGCTGATGGGAAGTTGAGCTTGTACTTGCCGTCCTCGATGTAGCCCACGCATCCTTCCTCGTTGAATTCTGAGAATGGGCAGAGGTGTGACTTGAGGTCATACTTCTCCAGTTCCTTCTTCACGATAGGATCATCGTTCCAGAAGATGAAGCTGTCTTCCTCTGTCTGGTTCTGTGTGATGCGCATCTTGGCATCGGTATAGTTCTGCATCTTGAACTCGTAGCGGTCCAGATGGTCTGGAGTGATATTGAGCAGGATTGCCACGTTGGCACGGAATTCGTACATGTTGTCAAGCTGGAAACTGCTCAGCTCGATGACGTAGTACTTATGAGGTGTCTCTGCCACCTGCAGCGCCAGACTCTTGCCGATATTGCCAGCCAGACCAACATCGTAGCCAGCCGACTTGATGATGTGATAGATCAGCGAAGTAGTTGTGGTCTTGCCATTGCTACCTGTGATGCAGATCATCTTGGCGTCTGTATATCTGCCTGCAAATTCTATTTCGCTGATGATAGGAGTACCCTTTGCCATCAGTTTCTGAATCATAGGGGCTTCCTTAGGAATGCCCGGGCTCTTGATGACTTCATCAGCGTCTAAGATTTTCTCTTCTGTATGATGTCCCTCTTCCCACTCAATGCCGTGGTCGTCCATCAACTTCTTGTAGTTGTCCTTGATCTTAGACATGTCAGAGACAAATACCTCGAATCCCTCTTTCTTCGCCAGCACGGCAGCACCTGCGCCACTTTCGCCAGCTCCTAAAATTACAATTTTGCTCATTGTTGTATCTTTATCTTGTCAGGCTGATAAGAGCCTTTGTTTTATCTTATCTTCAATGTGATGATGGTGAGTGCTGCCAGGATGATGGTCACGATCCAGAAACGGATGGTAATCTTCGATTCGTGGTAGCAGTTGCGAGGCTTCTTCCACAGATACTTGCAGTCTGGATCCAGCTGGCTGTCCTGTGTACGGAAGTTGTCGTGGATAGGCGTGCGCTTAAAGATGCGCTGCTTGATGCCTCTGCGCTTACCCAGCTTGTAGTAATATACCTGCATCATCACGCTGAGGCTCTCTACGAAGAAGATTCCGCAGAGGATAGGCAGCATCAGCTCCTTGTGGATGATGATGGCGCCCACGGCGATGATACCGCCGATGGTGAGCGAACCGGTATCGCCCATGAACACCTGCGCAGGGTAGGCATTGTACCAGAGGAAGCCGATGAGGGCTCCGATAAAGGCACAGAAGAATACCACAAGCTCCTCGGAGCCTGGAATATACATGATGTTGAGGTAGGCGGCAAACTCGATGTGCGACGACACATACGCAAGAATGCCTAATGCCACACCTATGATGGCGGAGTTTCCGGCACACATTCCATCCATTCCATCGTTGAGGTTGGCACCGTTGGAAACGGCAGTAACCACGAAGATGGTCATGATTACAAAGAGAATCCAGCCTGCAGCTACCTTGTGCTCACCACAGAAGCTGGTGATGCTGGAGTAGTCGAGATTATGCCCCTTGATGAATGGTATGGTGGTTTTCAACGACTTTCGTGCCTCTGCACGATGCTTTACCACCGTCTCCTGTCCCTGGCGTTCGATGGCGAGGTTCTCGTTCATCTTCACGTCTGGAGAAGCCCAGAGCACCAGACCTACGATGAGGCCGATACCAACCTGTCCTACGATTTTGTATTTGCCCTTCAGTCCCTCTTTGTCGCGCTTGAAAATCTTGATGAAGTCATCCATACCACCGAGGAAACCAAGCCATACGGTAGTGATGATCATCAGAATCAGATAGATGTTGCGCAATCTGCCGAGCAGCAATACCGGTACGAGGATGGCCAGGATGATGATGACGCCACCCATGGATGGGACACCGATCTTCTTTACGCCGAATGGGTCGATGCTGGCATCGCGCTGGGTCTCGGTAATCTGCTTGCTCTTGAGGTACTTGATGAACTTCTCGCCAAACCATGCAGAGATGACGAGTGATAAAATCAGTGCGAGCAGGGCACGGAATGAAATGTAACCCCACATGTGGGAACCTGTGATGCCCCACTGCTCCAGAAATCTAAAAAGATAGTATAACATTTTTCTTCTTCTCTTTTTCTATTAGATGATAATACTACTTGTTGATACCGAAGATTTCGCGAAGCACTTCCTTGTCGTCGAAGTGATGCTTCACGCCCTTGATCTCCTGGTAGTCTTCATGTCCCTTTCCGGCAACGAGGATTACATCGCCCTTCTTGGCCAGCATGCAGGCTGTGCGGATTGCTTCCTTGCGGTCAACGATGCTGATCACCTTCTTCATCTGCTGGGCGTTGAGACCAGCCAGCATGTCGTTGATGATGTCCTGTGGCTCTTCGAAGCGAGGATTGTCGCTGGTGATGATAACCTTATCGCTCTGCTTGACTGCCTCTTGTGCCATCAACGGGCGCTTGCCCTTGTCACGGTTTCCACCGGCACCGCAGACGGTAATCACTTCTCCGCCCTTGCCGTCGAGTACTTCGTGGATGGCATTCAGTACGTTCTCCAATGCATCTGGTGTATGAGCATAGTCAACGATGGCAGTATAGCCTTCTGGCGACTGGATTGGCTCCAGTCGTCCGTTTACGCTGTGAAGGGTACTCATCACTACGAGTACATCCTCAGGCTTCTTGCCGAGCATGACGGCTGCACCATATACGGCAAGCAGATTGCTTACATTGAATTTTCCGATAAACTGTACGCCTACCTCTCTGCCATCTATCTCCAGATACATGCCGCCGAAGTGACACTCCAGGATTCTTGCCTTGAAGTCTGCCATAGAGCGGGTAGAGTAGGTCTTCACGGTAGCCTTGGTGTTCTGTACCATGATCATGCCGTTCTTGTCGTCGGCATTGGTGATGGCGAAGGCTGTCTTAGGCAGACCGTCGAAGAAAGCCTTCTTGGCGTTGCGGTAGTTCTCGAATGTCTTGTGATAGTCGAGATGGTCGCGGGTGAGATTGGTGAACAGTCCGCCGGCGAACTCCAAACCGCCGATACGCTTCTGTGCGATGGCGTGAGAAGAGCACTCCATGAAGGCGTATTCGCATCCTGCCTCTACCATCTTGCCCAGCAGCATGTTCAGCTCGATAGGGTCTGGGGTAGTGTGGTCGGCAGGAATCGCCTCGCCCTCAATGTAATTGCAGACGGTAGAGAGCAGACCGCACTTATGTCCGAACTTGCGGAACATATTATATAATAAGGTGGCGATGGTGGTCTTGCCATTGGTGCCAGTCACGCCAACCAACTTCAGCTTCTTGGATGGGTCGCCATAGAAGAGTGTAGCTACTTTACCTACAGCATCTTCGGTAGATGCTACCTGAATGTAAGTTACGCCTTCGATTTTCTCCTCAGGCATATCCTCGCACAAAACCGACTTTGCGCCCAGGGTCAATGCCTTTGAAATAAACTGGTGGCCGTCAACCTGAGTGCCCTTGATAGCAACGAACAAGTGACCTTCCTTAATCTTTCGGGAGTCAATGTTTACGCCCGAAACCTCTACATCAGCATCACCGACAATCTGAATCGGCTCGATGTTTTTGAGTAATTCTTGTAACTTCATATTTAATATCTTTATGTATTTACACCTTATTATATATATTAGTTCAATTCGATGATACAGATGGAACCCTTCTTGACCGGTGTTCCCGGCATGAGACTCTGCTTGATTACCTTGCCTCTGCCATGAATCCTGGTTCTGATTCCTCTGCTCTCCATGCAGAAGATTGCGTCTCTGGCTCCCATGCCTGTAATATCCGGCACGGTGCTTTTGCCGTATTGCTTCTCTTTGAAAAGCTTGATGCTTCTGCTTCCTATGCGTTCTGCCTTGCCCCAGATAGGATTGCCGTTGGCGTAGCTTCCACTCCAGTTGGTGTTGGTCTTGATGCCCAGGTGGGTGAGTACGTAGTCGGCAGCCAGCACGTTTCCGTTCTTCACGTCCGGAACGAAGATGGAGGCTGAATCCTTGGCATCCTTCACGTCGAGTTTCAGGCTCTGTGCCATGATGCCTTCGGCAATGTCGTGGAATACCTTACCACTCATGCTTCCGCCGGAAGCTGGCAAACCTGATTTCTGAATGCAGACGATACAGCTGTAGCGCGGATTGTCGGCAGGGAAGTAGCCGGCGAAGCTCACCAGATAGTTGGTAATGCCGTTCTTGTAACCGCCGGCTCCCTTGGAAACCTGAGCCGTACCGGTCTTTCCGGCAACCTTGAAGTTAGGCGAACCGGCTTTTTTGCCCAGTCCCAGGCTAACCACCTGTTCCAGGATGGTCTGCATCTTCTTGATGGATTGCGGTTTGGCTATCTGTGGGCGCATCACCTCTGGCGGAAACTCCATGATGGTTTCTCCGTTCTTCACTACCTTGCTCACGAATCTAGGACGCATCATCTTGCCGTTGTTGGCGATGGTGTTGTAGAAGGTGAGGGTAGAGATCGGTGGCACCTGTGTTTCGTATCCGATACTCATCCATGGCAAGCTGGTCTTTGCCCAGTTGTCATACTGTCCGTGGCTGTTTCTGTGCGGCATTCGGATTCGGGCAGGAGTAGCTCCCACCAGCGGAATCTTCAGGTCGTCGTGCAGACCGGTGCGATAGATGCCTTGTACGAATTTCTCCGGACAGTTGTGGTAGTGGTCGTCGATGATTCGGCTCACACCGATGTTAGAACTGTACCACAGTGTCTTTGCGAAGGTCAGCATTCCATATCCGCCCTTTCGCCAGTTATGGTCCTTCATATCTCGTCCGTACATCTGCCAGACACCACATCCCGTTTCCACGCGACAGGTAGTATCTACCACGCCGTCATCGAGCGCTACGAGCAGCGAGGCAGGCTTGAATACCGAACCAGGCTCCAGAAGGTCGCTCACGGCATGGTTGTGAATCTCTCTGTATTCGCCGTCGAAGCATTTTTCCATGTTTACAATGGCCTTGATGTCGCCGGTAGGCACATCCATCACGATGGCTACACCCACGTTGGCATTGATTTCCTTCAACTCTTCGATGAGTGAGCGCTCGGCAAGATCCTGCATGCTCACATCGATGGTGGTAACGATGTCGGCACCGTCGATAGGAGGGGTGTCGGTGATGTCGAGGAACTTGTTGCGCACCTTGCGGCGATGCACGATGCCGTTGGTTCCGCGCAGGATGGAGTCATAGCTCAGCTCCAGTCCGAATCTGGCGGTATCCTTGGCACCAAACATGGCTCCGATGGTTCTTCCTGCCAGCGAACCGTAGGTGCGGGTGCGGGCATTGTATTCCTCCCAGTGGAATCCGCTCTTGTAGGGAGTGAGGCGGAAAATTGGCAGCGCCTTCACCTCGGTGAAGGTGTTATAGTCGATACGACTTCCATATACCGCCCAATGGCGGCTCTTCTTGCCGCGTCCCTCTATGAGATGGCGCTTGAATTCCTCTGCTGTCTTCTCCGGGAATATCTTGTGGAGTCCCTGGCAGATGGAATCCTGCTTGGCATCCCAAAGCGAGTCGTTGCCGGCTTCGGTCAGCGCCTTGAAGTCCATGAATACCTTGAACTCTGGCAGCGAACTCGCCATCAGCTGTCCTGCGCAGCTCAGGATGTTGCCTCGGTTAGGCTTCACGGTCACGGAGTCTCTCTTCTGTCGCTCGGCAACCTGCATCCAGTAGTCGTGCTTAGCCGTCATGATGTAGAGTGCTTTTCCTACGATGGCGGTGGCAATCAGGGTCATGATGATGGCGATGGCACTATAGCGCGGCATTACTTTCTTATGCTCAAACTTGCTCATTCTTCTGGTACGTTTATGATGTAAGGAGGTTGTGTGGCGATGTGCAGGGTGCTGTCCTTGCTGTGCTTCAGCATGTCGAGCACATTGCTTTCACGACTCTTCTCTGTTATCTGACTGCTGGTTGACAGTGCTCTGTATTTCGTGTCTTGCAGCTCTTTTTGCAGTTGATCCAATTCGATGAGATCCTTCTGGATGCTGTATCGGTTGGATATGTAGATAATGATGAAAACCACGATGAGCATGAACAGCCATATCTGCTTTCTGATGATTTGTGCGGTGAGGATGTCGCCACCCAGAATCTTGCGCAGTGTGAAGCTGGCAGAACCCGACACTTCCTCCTCGATGGCCTGCTTGGCAATCACTTCCTTGAGCGAAGCCTGCGGAGCCGGTTTGGGAGCTTCCGGCTGCGCCTTCTGCTCTTCAGCCGGGATGCTTGTTTCTGGTTTTTCTTTATCTTGTTTCATTTTCTATTGCATTACATGATTGCAGTTACATGATAATCTCATTTACTCTATTTCTTTTCTGCGATTCTCAACTTGGCGCTGCGGCTTCTCGGGTTTCTTTCCTGCTCATCGGCATCTGGTATGATTACCTTGTTGTTGACGAGCTTGAAAGGCGTCTCGATTCTTCCGAAGAAGTCCTGTTCTACCTTGCCCTCTGGATTGCCCGCCTTCATCATGTTCTTCACGATGCGGTCTTCCAGTGAGTGATAGGTAATCACCGAGAGTCTTCCTCCCGGCTTGAGCAGTTCGGTGGCAGAGCGGAGCATCTCTTTCAGGGCGTCCATCTCGTGATTCACCTCTATGCGCAGTGCCTGGAAGAGCTTGGCCATCTCCTTCTTCTCCCGCTCTCGCTTGAAGAGGGGTTCCACGGCAGCCATGAAGTCCTTGGTGGTCTTGATAGGGCTTGCGGCTCTTGCCTTGACCAGCGCTGAAGCGATGCGGCGGGAATTCTTCAGTTCGCCGTAGAGATAGAAGATGTCGGCAAGTGCCTCTTCCTCGTATTCGTTCACGATGTCGGCAGCAGTCTTTCCGGCTCTCTTGTTCATGCGCATGTCGAGAGGAGAATCAAAGCGGAAGGAGAATCCGCGGGTCTCGTCGTCGAAATGATGACTCGATACACCGAGGTCGGCGAGTAGTCCGTCCAGTCCCTCCACGCCATAGTATCTCATCCAGTTCTTCAGGTATCTGAAGTTGGAGCATACGAAGGTGAAGTTGGGATTTGCCACCACGTTGCGCTCGGCATCAGCGTCCTGGTCGAAGCTGTAGAGATGTGCTCCCTCGCTCAGGCGGGAGATGATCTCCCTGGAATGTCCTCCACCGCCGAAGGTAACATCTACATAGATGCCGCCTGGCTGGATGTTGAGTCCGTCAACGCTCTCTTTGAGGAGCACGGGTACGTGATATGTTTCTGCTGTCTTGATCATTCTTCTTGATTCTTTTTCTTTTGTAAGTTACTTATTTTTAACTTGTTTCTTTCACGTGCATGTACTTATATACAGCGCGTATGTACCTATTTAATAGGAATTCGGCTCCAAAGGTACATAAAAATCCTCACATAGCTCCATGTTTCCCCACAAATTTTATGAAACGGGCGCAAAAAAATGATTTTTTTCATTTTACGCTCCTTATTCGCTGGTATCTAGTAATTCGCGAAAAACGATGTTTTTTGTCTTGATTTCTCCCGAAAAGATGGAAAAATGCACTATTTTTTAGCTTTATTGATAATTTTTCGGGAAAAATGACTCATATTTAAAAAAGAAAAACTAACTTTGCACGTACTTATTAGGTTTACTGAAAATGAGTGGTTCAATAGAGAAAACGATAGACATAGAAAAGATACTGAAGAACAAGATGGGGAGCAAAGCTAAATTTGTTCCCGGATTCCTCGTGTCTTGGCTGAAAAAGATTATACACGAAGACGAAGTGAACAAGTTCTTGTGGGAAAGCCGAAACCTCTCCGGTACGGAGTGGCTTACAGAATGCGTGCGCTATCTGAAGATGGATGTAGAAATCGTAGGCTTGGAGAATTTGCCGGATAAGAATGATGGCAAGCTCTATACTTTCGTGTCTAATCATCCGCTGGGCGGACAGGACGGCGTGTGCCTCGGCTCCATCATCGGAACGCATTATGATGGTAAGTTCCGCTATCTGGTAAACGATCTGCTGCTCAATCTCCCGGGCTTGAAACCGGTGAGCATCGGCATCAATAAGACCGGCAGACAGAGCCGTGACTTCCCTCGAATGGTAGAGGCAGGATTCCAGAGTGACAACCACATGCTGATGTTCCCTGCGGGATTGAACAGCCGCAAGCAGCCTGATGGCAGCATCCGCGATTTGCCTTGGAAGAAGACTTTCATCTCCAAGAGTGTGGAATATCAGCGTGATGTGGTGCCTATCCATTTCGGTGGGCAGAACTCCGAAAGGTTCTATCGCATCGCCAGGTTCAGCGACAAGCATCTGCCTTTCAACCTTGCCATGATGTTCCTCGTGGATGAGATGTACAAGAATGTGGGCAAGCATTTCCGCATCGCCATCGGTAAGCCGATTCCCTGGCAGACTTTCGATCACAGCAAGTCGGCTACAGAGTGGGCACAGTATGTGAAGGACAGGGTTTACGAACTCTAGTGAGAACCCTTTTACAGTGAGCAATCATAGAAAAAGTAAGAGAAATAGAACAAGATAATTATCGATATTATATAGAGAATTATGGAAGAAGAAATCATCCAACCGATTGACCGCGAACTGCTGAAGAGCGAGTTGACTCCCGAGAAGCAGCTTCGTATGACCAACAAGAGTCATAACGAAATCTATATCGTTACGGCTAATGATTCGCCAAATGTATTGAAGGAAATTGGTCGCCTTCGTGAAATCGCTTTCCGCGAAGCAGGTGGTGGAACGGGTAAATCGATGGACCTTGACGAATTCGACTTTGGTGACAACTGCTACAAACAGCTTGTTGTCTGGAATCCAGATGCTAACGAGATTATCGGTGGCTACCGTTATCTCCTGGGCAAGGATTGGGAACTTGATGAAAAGGGGCAGCCTAAGCTTGCTACCAGTCACATGTTCCACTTTTCAGATAAGTTCCTGAAGGAATACATGCCATATACCGTGGAGCTGGGTCGTTCGTTCGTCTCTCTCGAGTATCAGAATGTGCGCAAGAATACCAAGAGTATCTTTGCTCTCGACAATCTCTGGGACGGATTGGGTGCCCTTACCGTGCTCTATCCGGATGTAAAGTATTTCTTCGGCAAGATGACGATGTATCCTTCTTATATCCGTCGTGGCCGCGATATGATTCTCTACTTCCTCAAGAAGCATTTTGATGACAAGGAGAACCTGGTGATTCCGATGAAGCCATTGAAGTTGGAAACTCCTGAGAGCGAGATGGCAGCTATCTTCACGGAAGATGATTTCCGTGCTGACTATCGCATTCTGAATCATGAGATTCGCCAGCTCGGTTTCAATATTCCTCCTCTGGTGAATGCCTATATGAACCTCAGTCCTACCATGAAGCTCTTTGGTACAGCCATCAATTATGGCTTCGGCGATGTAGAGGAGACGGGCATTCTCATTGCCGTGGATGAAATCCTGGAGGAGAAGCGTATCCGCCACATCAACAGCTTTATTGAGGAGCATCCTGAGGCGCTGAAGATTACAAGCGGTGCCAACAAGATTTTCTACAAGGAAAAAGAATAGTATTTTCTAATTTACTCTTCACTCTTCATCGGGAAGGTATAAGGTGTTGTAAATTAGATGGTTATGCGGGTGAAGAGTTGGACTGACTCTTCACCTCTCTTCACCACTCTTCACCCATATTATTTTAGAGGAAAGAATATCAGAGAGGCAATGGTTCCGTCATCAATGAAGACTAGGCTTTGTCATCAATGAAGACTAGGCCCTGTCATCAATGAAGACCAGATCTTGGAATAAATGATAGCTGAACCTCGCGATAAGTGAAGAGTGGTGAAGAGTGGTGAAGAGTGAACCACCACTCTTCACCGCCCACACCCCCAGTGTTTATCGGGGTTTCAGCCGATTTGGTGAAGAGTGAAGAGTAAAAACGAGAGTAGTCTTTTTACAGATAGTTCAGCTGAATTTTATCTCCCGACGTATCGTTTTGTGCCTGGCAATGGCACAAAGTTGCCCTGGTAAAGGGCAATATCTTGCCATAACCAGGCAGTAAATGGAATAAGGCAAAGAATGCCAATATTCCATTATACGGGGTGTTCTTAAAATGAATTGCAATATGGACAGAAAATTATCAATCAGATTTTATAAAGACCGGGAGGTAAGAGCGGTTTGGGACGGGGAACACAACAAGTGGTGGTTCTCCGTACTGGATATTATCGGCGTTTTGAACGAGCAGGATGATTATTCCAAAAACCGTAATTACTGGAAGTATCTGAAGACCAAGCTGAAGAAGGAAAATAATGAACTGGTTAGTGCCACTAACCAGTTGAAATTGCAAGCTCCTGATGGTAAACTGCGTTTGACCGATGTTCTCGACAACGAAGGCATTATGCTGCTAGCCAGGAACTTTCCTAATAATAAGGCTGCTGACTTTCTGGATTGGTTTGCCTATAGCGATAATACCATTGATGGACAGAGTCGCAAGAAAGCATACACTCTTTTTGAGAGTGAATTGATCAATTCCATTACAGAAGGCTCTGTCAAAGGTTTGCAGCAGATTCATGCTTTCCTCTTTGGTGGTCTATACGATTTTGCAGGACAGATCCGAACTGTGAATATTGCAAAGGGCGGTTTCCAGTTTGCTATGGCGCAATATCTCCCACAAACACTTGCAGGAATCGAACAGATGCCGGAAAGTACGCTGGATGAAATCATCGACAAATACGTAGAAATGAACATCGCTCATCCTTTCCGTGAGGGAAATGGTAGAGCTACGCGCATTTGGCTTGACCTGATATTGAAGCGCAGGCTGAAAAAATGTGTGGATTGGAGCCTTATTGACAAGAATGATTATTTGGCTGCGATGACACAGAGTGTTGTTGATAGCAGTCGCATCAAACAGCTTATTGCCAATGCCTTAACTGATAAGATTGAAGACCGTGAGGTCTTTATGAAGGGCATAGACTATTCTTATTATTATGAGCAGGTGGATGAATAAGTAAGACTAAAAAATAACACGGACAAATTCAATCTGTCCGTGTTATTTTTTTTCTTTGCTTTTTATTTCTATGTTTTCCACCTCGGAACTCATAGACTTAGAAGCCATGTATGTTTGATTAAAAAGCGCGAATTCAACAAGCAAGTGCAAAATTACTAAATGCTTTTGCACTTGCTTGTTCCATTAGAAGAAGATATTATTCGCTTCATAGTTGTCTCACCTAGACTTTTTTCAAAAACTTCCTTAAATGACATTCTTGGTTCCAACAAAAAGTATTATTTTTGCATCCTATAAAAGAAATATGCAATGATGAGAAGAAAGACAACTTATAATTTTCTGCAAATAGTTATCATAACCGTTTTGTTTCTGCTGGTTTCATGTGGCGGGAATCGTTTTGTGGATTCCAAGATGGCGAGTGCTGATAGTTTGATGGATGTCTGTCAGGATTCGGCACAGACAGCCTTAGCCATGCTTGATAGTCTAAAGGCGCAGAAGCCTGATATGAGCAAGGCACAACAGATGCATTATGATCTAATCTATGCCAAGGCGATGAACAAGAGCTTTGAGGATTTTACCACAGATAGCGTGATGAAGCGAGTGGTTGCCTATTACGACAAGCACGGTTCTGTGAATGAGCGAATGCTGGCATATTATCTTTTAGGTTGTGTGTATCGGGATTTACAGGATGCCCCTGCTTCTCTTGATAACTACTATAAGGCTGTGGAGCTGGCTGATACCACAAGTGCTTCGTGTGATTATGCCTTGTTGGCTAGAATTCATGGCGCTATGCTAGTTTTGTATAACAAGGAATCTTCTCCTCTGATGTCGATAAAAGAAGCGAAGCTTGCTGCTAAATACGCTTGGATGGCTAAGGATACATTGGCAGCAGTGGTTGCTTATCGCAACCAGGTTGGCGGTTATTATGACTTGGGCAATTCGGATTCAGTCTTGAGTATTTCCCTCAAAGCCCATGATTTCTGCAGAAAAAATGGGCTGGTTACAGAAATGTATCATGGTTTGAATGCTATCATAGATGTCTATATTAACAGGAAAGACTATAAGCGTGCTGGTTATTATATCCAGATGATGCGGCAAAAAGCAGATCAGTTTATTACCCCAAGTCAGGTTCGTAGAGGTAGTGAACTCTTATATTATAATATAGGTAGATATTATTGCGGCATAGGCAAGGTGGATGAGGGTATTGGTTATTTCCGTAAGATACTTACGGCAGACCATATTACATTCAACCAAAAAGAGGCGGCTTATAGAGGATTACATATTGCTTATCAGCTCAAGGGGATTCCTGATTCCATATCCAAGTATGCCCAGCTGTTTGTCAATGCCAATGATTCTTCCTATAGGCATAGCACTGTGGAGTCTATGTATAATATACAATCTATGTATGATTATCAGCATTACCAGCAGCGAGCTTTGAAAGCACAGACGGAGAATCAGTTGCTGTGGTTATCTATGGCTTTGGGTGTCGTTGTCTTGATTTTTGTTGCTGTTGTTGTCTTTTTATACATACGCAAGCAGATGAAGCGGAGAAAGGCTGTATTGGCTGGAATAAACGCAGACTATAATAAGGTGCTTGATGAGTATAAGCGTTCTGTTGCCGATTTGAAAATGATAGAAAATAATTTTGAACAATATAGGCAGAAGAAAGAACAGGAAATCCAGCAGATGAATCTGGCTCTGAATTCTTTTCATCAGGTTGGTGAAAATGAGAACTGGATGACGGAGATTAGCTTGCTTGATAATGAATTGGTGAATCATTTCCATGCGCAGGCAAATGGAGTGAATTGCAAGATCTCAGATAGTGAATGGGAAAAGTTGAAATCATTGGTCGAAAAGCAACAGCCTGATTTTATTCGCTTCATTTCTGCTTCTGACAAAGGATTAACAGACAGGGAATATCTTGTAGCCATATTGGTAAAACTACATTTCATCCCTTCTGAGCTGTCACTTTTATTGGGTGTCGGGTCGCAGCAAATAACCAATATCCGTTCGAAAATCAACAGCAAGCTATTTGGTAAAGGCGGAGCCAAAACCCTTGATGCCAATATCTGGAGGATATAATTGCCATCAGTGTAAAAAATGTAATATGACATATAAAGCTTTCATTTATAATATGTTATATTAGTTGAATTTCGTGATAAATGTAAAACGTGTAATCAAAAGATTCGTCTCATAACTTTATTTTTTATATCTTTGCCCCCAAAAATAATGAAGTTATGAGACGAATCTTTTTTTATACAACTCTGCTGTTTGTATTAATGGCACAATACCCACAGGTTTCTTTTGCAGAAAAAAGAAACCTAATATTTACGGTCTGTAAGATTAATCCTTCAGACGATCCAAAAGATGCTCCTCAAAGGACAATTATGATGATGCCGAGTGTTGCAATAGATGAATATGAGCTTTTCTTTTCAGACTCTCATCCATCATATATAATAAGGTTGGAAAACGAAGATGGAGATGTCGTTTTCGAACAGAGAATTCCCGAAAATGTTCTGCAACAAGAAATTCCTTCAGAATTGAAAGGTGATTATAAACTGATCTTGTTTCAAGGGAAACGGATGTTTATCAGTAACATTCTTTTATAAATTCAACTTTTATGAACAGTTAAAAATGGGTATGTATAATCTCTATTTTTTGGAAATATATGATCATCACCAATCTGGTTTTGTGACCTATATGAATGAACTTATTGTAAGCTTACAGCAACAGTGTGATGCAAAACTCAACGTAGTTATTTTAGCTAGTCCAACATCCAAACTGGTTCTTAAGGAAGCGAATGGGATAAAAGAATATAGCATTCCTTCCATAAAGAATCAGTCAAGTGAAAAGATAGCTTGTATTCTAAAACGATTTGTTGTAGAATCGGAAAAGACTGTATTCTTTATCAATTATGCTCCATCGTATCCGACTGTCAAAATGCTTAGAGAAAATTTCCCGTATGGCAAAATTGTGAATGTTATTCATGATTTTATGTGGGCAACGTACTTGCTAGGTGATGTGGAACGATTTCAGAGAATTTTGCTCCATCAAGAGTCTTGCAAGTACACAAAAATACTAGAAGATATTTACAAAGATGGTTATCTAAGTTATCTTTCTGTAGATAAGGTAGTGTGCCTTTCGGAAGATGCTTTGCAAATTTTAAAGGATATTTATAAGATTCCAAAAGAAAAAATCATCTTAATATATAATGGATTGAATGATGAAGCTAATGCTACAAGATTTTCTTGTGAATTGAGACAGAAAATGGGGATTTCACCGCAAGAGAAAATACTTGTATATGTTGGTCGTGTTACATACCAAAAAGGTATCATTAATGTTCTTGAATGCTACAATTTTATTTTGCGTAAAGTGCCAGAATGTTTACTTGTTATTATTGGTCAAATTGATGATAATATCCAGGCTTCAATAACGGAACGCTTCAATCATCGAGTATTAATGACAGGTGAGTTGCCGAAACAAAAGGTTTATGAGTGGTATAATATTGCTGATGTAGGTTTACTTCCCTCATATTATGAGCAATGTAGTTACACGGGCATTGAGATGAAGATGTATGGTCTACCTGTTGTTGCCTCTGATGGATTGGGAGTAAGGAATATGTTTGATGTAAACAATGGAATCATTGCAAATATTGAGAATCGAAATTGCCCCAAAGAGTTTCAGGTGAATTTAGGAAATGCTATAGTTAAGGCTTTGACATTGTCTTCTTCAAAAATCAAAAAAATACGTAAGAAAGCAAGAGAGCATTACTTAAAGCAATATGAGGCAACCATCATGTCTGAAAAGTATGTTTCTCTATTAAAAAGTTTTTCTAGTATGAAAACTAGCAAACATACATAATTACGAAAAGTCTTTTTTAGACACAAATATATATTATTAACATTTAAAAAGTAAAGCTTATGGAAAAAGTAAAGCAAATTAAGCTCATTGAGCAGCCAAAAGAAGACATTAGACTTAGTGAACAGGACGAGTCTTCTTTGTTTGGTGGTTTTTATTGTCCTGGTTCTTACCATGATGGTGGTCTTGGTGGAGGTGATTATTGCTCTAGACAATATATTTCTGATGGCTCATGTGGTGGTGCTTCAGATTATTGTGGAGGGTATAAGTCGTGTTCAATAAATTTTTCGTAGTTTTTCAAAAGTATACCTGTGCATATGCACAGGTATATGTAAAAATAAAATAGCTTATGTGGTCTAGATATACATATTTTTTCAAAACAAAGAAAAAGTTTTTTCTTTACAACTCATTATCTAATAGCTTAGCAGAATTAAAGCAGGAAGACTATGAATTGTTGAATAAAATGAAAGAAGAAGATTTGTCTTTAACAGATAAAGAACTTGAAAAACAATTACGTAAACTAAAAGTAATTGTGGATAATGATAAAGATGAAATTAATAAAGTAAAATATCTAAACTTATTAAATCGAAACGAGAATAGAAGATTAATATTGACTATTAATCCCACTTTGGCTTGTAATTTTAATTGTCCATATTGTTTTGAAAATGAGCATTCAAACATCTATATGCATGATTTGGTAGAAGAAAAGATAATTCTGTTTATAAAGAAACATGTAGGTTTAAAAGCTCTTGATGTGACTTGGTTTGGTGGAGAGCCTTTACTGGCTTTTGACAGGATTGTCAGTATGACAAAAAAAATGCAAAACTTGGGGTTAAATTATAAAGCCGGAATGATAACTAATGGTTATTTACTAACGGAAAAAGTAATTTCTAAGTTGGAATCTTTGGCAATCTCATCTATTCAAATTACCATTGATGGAATGGCTGATTTACATAATACTCGTAGATGTCTGAAATCTGGCAAACCTACATTTGACAAAATACTTCAAAATATAGATTTGTTGCAAAAAGTGAATCCGCAAATACGGATTAATGTTCGTGTAAATGTGGATAAAACAAACTATGCTGACTTTTTGAAATTATATAAGTTTCTTAAGGATAAGCAATATCCAACATTAAATGTAAGCTTAGCTTTTGTTAAAGATGTAACAGGATGTAAAAAATGTAAACACTCTTATAATATGCAGGAACAAGCCCAAATAGTCATGGAACTTTTGCAAAAATATGGATTGGATTTTTCTATGGTTTTCCCGCAATCAGAACGATACGAATGTGCTATTAGAAACAAAAATGCACTAGTCATTGGACCTGAAGGAGAAATCTACAAGTGTTGGAATGACGTTGGAAACAAAAGCAAAGTTATAGGTAACATAGATGGCGAGATAACTAATGAGGCTTTGTTGCTACGTTATTTGGTTGCTGCAGATCCTTTTGAAGATCCTATGTGTCAGAATTGTTTTCTTCTTCCGGTTTGTGGTGGCGGTTGTCCTTATTCTAGAATACAGAATGAATATGAGGGAACTAACATCAATACATGCTTGTATTTGAAAGATCATTTGGAGGATTTTTTGATTGCACATGCCGAATTTAAAAATCGGTTGAATAGTAATTTACACTAAATAATATATGAAACATCTAACTCTTATAATCCTAGGCATATTGTTTTGCTTGTCCAGTAATGCTGTTAGTAACGACAGTATATTTCTGGAAGGAAAAGTCTTTGATAAGCTCACTCATGTACAAGTACCTGGGTGCTTGGTAGAGATATTGAATGGAAGTGATAGTACTCTTGTCAATTCACAGATAGCTCAGCAAACATCGGTTTCTTCGGGAAAGAAAAGTGTGCATGCAATATACGAAATAAAGATACCACGCCTTGTTGGAAAATATATTCTTCGTGTTTCTATGGCAGGTTATGATACTACCTATGCAGATTTATTGATAAATAAAATTCACGAAAGAGCTTGGAAAATAGATACCCAACCTATATACATATCACGGGTTAAATCTGTTCATTTGGATGATGTGGTGGTTAAAGCTACAAAAGTGAAGTTTTACCATAAAGGTGATACTTTGGTCTATAATGCTGATGCTTTCCTATTGGCAGAAGGTTCTATGTTGGATGCCCTAATTAGGCAGTTGCCTGGAGCTGAACTGCGCAAGGATGGGCAGATATATGTGAATGGAAAATTTGTAGATAATCTTTTGCTTAATGGAAAGGACTTTTTCAGAGGTAATCATACTGTTATGCTGGAAAACTTGCCAAACTATATGGTGAGTTCCATTAATGTATATGACAAGCTTGGAAAGAACAGCAAATTTGCAGGATATGAAATGTCGGATGATAGACAATATGTGATGGATGTGAAATTGAAAAAACAATATTCTATTGGATGGATAGGTAATATAGAGGGTGGCGGTGGAACCAAGGATCGTTACCTCGGCAGATTGTTTGCTATGCGTTATACAGATCATTCACGATTGGCTATTTATGGGAATGTCAATAACTTAAATGATTCTCGAAAGCCTGGAGAAAATGATAGTTGGAGCCCTTCGGACTTGCAAGGTGGTTTGAGCGAACAGCAATTAGGAGGTATAGATTATTTTATAGATGATCGTAACGGCAAATATACTCTTGATGGAAATGTACAAGTAAATCATCAGGAGACCACTAGCATTACTCATACCAATCGACAAAACTTCCTTTCTAGTGGTGATACTTATGAGCGTATGGTTAATAGCAACCGAAACCATGAATTGACTTTTAACACAGTTCATCGTTTGTATTTTGAAGGCAAATATGCCAACTTAGAACTGGTGCCAAAGGTGAATTATCGTAAGTATGACAATACGGTAGATTATTCCTCATTGGCTCTGACAAAGGACTTTACTTTGTTCGGAAAAAAGCAGTTGGATAGTCTGTTTTCTATGAACTTAGGCAAGGAACTATTGAGTTTTGCCATCAATCGAAATCTACAATGTGGTAAGTTTAAAGGACATGTTTTGAAGACTAGTGTATCTGCTAATTCTGTCATTAAGTTCAAAAACTCACCAGACATCCTTACTTTATATGCTGATGCTAGTTATCGGGATGCCAAAGAAGAACGTTTCGATCATAACAAGGTAGAATATTACAACCAAGGCGCAAAGATTTTGTCGGATTTTAGAAACCGCTACTTTGATAACGTTCCTAATAAGGGATACCATCTGACGGGGAAGGTTACTTATACATATCCTACAGGGAAGTGGTACACTTTGTATTTATCATACAAATATGAGCGGGATTACAAATCAAGCCATTCTTTTCTTTACCGTTTAGACCAATTAGATGGCTGGGGGGAGGATTCTATGGAGAAATTGGGGAGCTTGCCGTCTATGGAAGCTTATCAAAGGATGCTGGATACCCCTAACAGCTATCATAGTCGGTTGTATGAAGACAATCACCAGCTAGCCCCATTCCTAAATTGGCAAGTTAAGGGAGTCAAAGGTATATGGAGTGGACAGTTTAGAATGCCAGTTGCATATAAGACAAGAACTTTGCGTTATCATCGTGGTGAAGTAGATACAACTTTTACCAAGCGAACAATATTGTTAAGCATTTATAGTACTTATGCAAATTGGAAAAGCAACGACAAAAAGAAGGAGTTCCGAATAGCATACGATGTAAATTCTAAAGCTCCTGATATGAATATGTATCTTAACATACGTGACACGACAGATCCTTTGAATATAACTTTGGGTAACTTGAACTTGAAAAACGCCTATGAGCATACGGTGAGAAGTTCTCTGTCCCGAATGTATCCTAAAAGACAAATGTTGATGGTAGCGGAAGCTGAGTACAGTGTATCGACTAATGAAATTGCTATGGGATATACTTATGATACAAAAACTGGTATTCGTACATTCTGCCCTGATAATGTTAATGGAAATTGGAAGGGGAGGATTAATTTGGGGCTTATAACCCCTCTTGACAAAAAGAAGGCATTGGTTCTGCAAGCTGTCTTGGGAGCCAATTATAGACGCAATGTTGATTTCGTCGGTCTGAATGGAAACGCTGCTTCACGAAGTGTTGTAAAGACGAGTGGTTTACAAGAGAATGTTAGCCTGCAATGGCGCTTGGGAAAATCTTCGCTCTCCTTTAAGTCAAAAGGTGATTGGGGGCATACAACAAGTACTCGTCAGGACTTCCAGCCATTCAATGCTATAAATATAAATAATGGGTTAACAGCGCAGGTTCTGTTGCCATGGAAATTCCAGCTAGGTACAGACTTGACACTTTATAGTCGTCGTGGTTATACGGATAAGGAAATGAATACTGATGATTTTGTTTGGAATGCTCGCCTTTCACGTTCATTTTTCAAGGGGAGAATATTGGCTATGATAGATGGATTTGATATATTGGGACAGTTGAATAATATTACTCGCATAATGAATGCACAAGCTATTACGGAAACTTATAGCAATGTAATTCCACGTTATGTGATGTTCCATATTTCATACAAGTTGAAGACAATGCCAAAGAAAAAATAATAAAGGTATGAAAGTAACAGTTTTAATGGTTGTCTATAATGGGGAGAAATATTTGGTGGAGTGCGTAAATAGTATCATTAACCAAACTTTTTCTGATTTTGAACTTCTTATCATAGATGATGGATCTACTGATAATAGTTTAGGGATTATCCAAGATTTTAAGGATTGGAGAGTTAGGGTTGTCCGTAATAAACATGATTATATAGGCTCTCTAAATCTTGGATTAAAAGAATCTCGGGGTGAGTATATTGCTCGTATGGATGTAGACGATATAATGGAAAGATACCGGCTAGAAGAACAGATTGCAATATTGGACGCTTATCCAGAAGTGGCAGCTTGTATGTGCTGGGCTAAAACGTTTGGACTTGTGGAAAAGGGACTCTGTCGAGGGAATGGGATTATACGGGATGCCTTGCCAGAGCTTTTATGTAGTAATATTTTGATTCATTCGAGTGCAATGCTCAGAAAATCCTTTTTGTTAAGCCATAAAATACAATACAAGGATTATCCTTATGCTGAAGATTACAAGCTTTGGGTGGATATGTCTATTGTTGGTGCGTGTTTTTGGGTGGTGCCAAAATATCTCTTAAAATATAGGACTTCTTGTGAACAGGTTTCAACAAAGCATGCAACCGAGCAGGAGGCAACAGCCGTTAGGATTAAAAATGAGATTCTATTAGCACTTCTTAATGATGAGAATAATAATATTGCGTCTTTGCAGAATATTTATTCAATCATGGAATATATGAATGCGCAAGGGATATTATCTTCAAATTCAATTCGTATGATTATGAGTATTTTATTTAAAGAAATAAGGGTAAGAAAATAATGAAACAAGCGATATTAATAGTGTGTGGTGAAGAATATGAAAGATTACCATTCCTGGTGGAACAATTTGATGAGAGGTTCAATGTATATATTCATATTGACAAAAAAGTTATAGTGCCTCAAAAACTTGTAGAAGGCTTGAAAGCAAAGACAGGCATAAGATGGATGAATCAATCGTTTATTACAAATTGGGGCAGTATGAATCTTGTAAATGCAATCTTGTTATTGTGTGAAGTAGCTTTGACAGAAGAAGATAATACTCATTTTCATTTAATAAGTGGAGCCGATTTTCCTGCAGCAACGAATTCGGAAATCATAGCTACTTGTAGTTCTGAAAAGGATAATTATATAGAATTTTTCCCCATGCCAACACCACGATGGAAAGAAGGTGGTATGAATAGATTGTTATATTTCCATCCTTTGGATATTCTAAATAGTAGAAATTCTATGGATAGGGAACGCTATATACGATTCTTGCAAGTTCAGCAAACTCTTGGTATCAAAAGGAATTTGTTGGATATAACATATTTTGGCGGTTCCACTTGGTGGAGTCTTTCTAGAACTTGTGTTGAATATCTTATACGTAATAAGTGTGAGAATAATATTTATACAAGTATGCAGGATACCTACATCCCAGATGAAATGTTTGTTCAAACGTTGCTTTTGAATTCTCCGATGAAAGAGTTTCTAAGAAATGATAATCGGCGTTATATTGTGTGGAGCGTTAAAAATGGGCATATTCCAGCCAATTTGGATATGGAAGATTATGATGCAATACAAAAGAGTCGCTGTTTGTTCGTAAGAAAAACAGACAAAACATGCTCTTGGAAGCTAATTAATCGAATTGCACAGCAGAGAAAAATGTTAGATAGTCAATCTTTTGGTGAGTTGAATTTGTGAAATGTTTAAGAATTTGTCCTTTCCCCATTATCAGCAACTCGACGAAATGGACTGCGGTTCCACCTCGTTGCGGATGATAGCGAAATATTACGGTAAGGAGTATTCGGCAGAGATGTTGCGCAATCATTGCCACATCACCCGCAACGGTGTATCGATGCTTGGCATCAGCGAGGCAGCCGAGTATCTGGGCTTTCGTACGCTGGGAGTGAAAATCACGATGGAACAGCTGGCCCACGATGCCTCCCTGCCCTGCATCCTCCACTGGAACCAGAACCATTTCGTGGTCTGCTATAAGGTGAAGAAGAACCGGAGCGGGCGCTATCGCTTCTATATCGCTGATCCCGCTTCCCAGAAGTTGTGCTATACTGAAGAGGAGTTCATGCGCTGCTGGCTAAGCACCAGTGTGCAGGGACGGGACTGTGGTATGGCATTGCTGATGGTGCCGGGAGTGAACTTTGGCAAGCGCAAGGAGGAGTGCGAGAACCACGGGCAGAGTCTGGGGTTCTTTTTCAAATATCTCAAGCCCTACCGCCGTCAGGTTGTGGTTCTCCTGCTGGGGATGTTGCTGGGTAGCTTGCTGCAGCTGGTGTTCCCTTTCCTGACCCAGACGTTGGTTGACAGGGGTATCAATGGAAAGAACCTGGGCTTCGTCACGCTCATCCTCATCGCCCAGCTCGTGCTTTTCATCGCCCAGCTCAGCGTGAACTTTATCCGGGGCTGGATATTGCTGCATGTGAATACCCGAATTGACATTGCCCTGATTTCAGACTTCCTGGTCAAGCTGATGAAGATGCCGCTCCATTTCTTCGATACAAAGAAGATTGGCGACCTGATGCAGCGCATAGAAGATCATTCCCGCATAAAATCGTTCCTGATGGGCAACTCGCTGGGGTTTATCTTTTCTCTTGCCAACTTTGTCGTGTTTTCAGTTGTGCTCGGTTATTATAGTCTTCGCGTGCTTGGTGTGTTTTTGCTGGGAAACACCTTATATATATTATGGGTTGCATTCTTCATGAAGTATCGCCGTGAATTGGACTATAAGCGCTTCAGCCAGTCGGCTACCGAACGCAACAAGATGATTCAGCTGATACAGGGAATGCAGGACATCAAGCTTAACAACTGTGAGCGTCAGAAGCGCTGGGAATGGGAGCGTGTGCAGATGAGGCTTTTTCGCATCAGCGTGAAAGGGTTGACCATCGGTCAGTTTCAGCAGTCTGGTTCCGTTTTCTTCAGCCAGTCCACCAATATTCTCATTACGTTCATTGCAGCCCGTAACGTCATTCATGGCGATATGACGCTGGGTATGATGATGTCTCTCACCTATATCATCGGTCAGCTTTCCGCTCCTATCAACGACTTCATCAGCTTCATCCAGTCTGTCCAGGATGCCAAAATCAGCCTGGAGCGACTGAATGAGATTCATTCACAGCCCGATGAGGATACTGACCTTGATGACAAGGTTAGCGAACTGCCTGAGGACAGGACCATCCGTGTAGAGCACGTTACTTTCAGCTATGATGGTGCTGAGCGAAATTATGCCCTCAATGACGTCAGCCTGGAAATACCAGAACGTAAGGTGACGGCGATTGTGGGAGAGAGCGGCTGTGGCAAGACCACGCTTATCAAGCTCCTGCAGGGTTTTTATCAGCCTAACCATGGAAGCATCAAGGTGGGTAATTTGCCGCTGACTTCCATAAATCCTCATTTTTGGCGCAGCGTGACAGGATCTGTGATGCAGGAGAGTTTCATCTTCAGTGATACTTTTGCCCACAATATTGCCCTTGACAGCGATTCTCTGGATGAGACTCGACTTTATCAGGCGGCAAAGATGGCTAATGTAGATGGTTTTATCCGCACGTTGCCTCTGGGTTATCATACGAAAATAGGTATGGAGGGTAATGGTGTGAGTCAAGGTCAGCGCCAGCGCTTACTTATAGCTCGTGCCATTTATAAGAATCCGGAGTATATCTTTTTCGATGAGGCGACCAATGCCCTTGATACAACCAATGAATCGGAGATAATGCACCATCTGTATGAATTTTACCATGGAAGAACCGTGGTTGTGGCAGCGCATCGCCTGAGTACAGTGAAGAATGCCGACCAAATCGTAGTCATAGATCAGGGCAAGGTGGTTGAGGTTGGCAATCATGAATCGTTGACTGCCAAACGAGGCGCATACTATAATCTTGTGAAGAATCAGTTGGAATTGGGAAACTAAAATGCTTTTTGTTGGTAAGCATCAGATTTCGTATGCCTGCTTTGTTTCTATACTATCGGCAGACTTATTCCGTTGATTTTCTGATAGATGTCGAGTGCATAGATATCCGTCATACCACTGATGTAATCCAATATCGCCATGATTCGCTCCTCCAGATTCTCGTTCTCTATGTCGTACTGGCTGCTTACCCTTCTCAGGAGTTGCTTGGAGTAGAAGCGGGATGGATTCACGGCGGCATCGATGAAGACCTCCATCAGGGTAGCCATGATCTTGTAACCCGAAAGTTCGATGTCGAGAACCGGTTTGCTGGCATAGATTTTCTTGCGGGAAACCTGCGTACATTTCTGATAGGCTTGGCGCTGATGTTCGGCGATATGTTCGATGAGACATCCCTCGAAAGTGCCGGCAAGAATCTCCTCTTCGTGATTCAGAAAAACATTGACGCATTCGTTCTCCAGCTTTCCGATTACGCAGGCACGCATATACACTACCTGTTCGTTTTCATCGGTCAACCCTTCATCCAGGATTCGCTGGCGAATCTTCTGCTGGGTTTCCTCGTCAAAGAATCCCAGCAGTAAGTCTGCAGTCTCCTCGAAGGATAAGATCTTGAGCTTGTGGGAGTCTTCGATGTCCATAATCTCATAACAGATATCATCAGCTGCTTCTACCATATACACCAGCGGGTGGCGGGCATATTCCAGAGGCTCTCCCGGTTTCGATTTTCTCAGGATTCCCAACTCCTCAGCAACCTTCTGGTAAGATTCTGCTTCGGAAGTAAAAAATCCAAACTTGCCGTGCTTCCCTGCCAGACTGCTGGCAAAAGGATATTTCACGATGGCTGCAAGCATAGGATAGGTCATCACGAAACCACCCTGGCGGCGACCTTTAAACTGATGCGTCAGGATTCTGAAGCCGTTGGCATTACCCTCGAAATGGGTGATGTCGTCCCAGAACTCGGCAGAAACTTCATCTTTCAATCCCTGTCCGGCACCCTCGCTGAAGAAAGTCTGGATGGCTTTTTCTCCGGAATGACCGAAGGGAGGATTGCCCAAATCGTGCGCCAGGCAGGCTGCACTCACGATGGTTCCGATTTCCTCGAAGAGTGTATCCTTCAGCTCCGGGCGCTTCTGGATGATGTGGCGGGAGATATCGTTGCCCAACGACATACCCACACTTGCCACTTCCAGGCTGTGAGTGAGACGGTTGTGTACGAAGATGCTGCCCGGCAAGGGGAAGACCTGCGTCTTGTTCTGCAACCGACGGAAAGCCGAAGAGAAGATGAGTCGGTCGTAATCGCGCTTGAACTCCGAGCGGTCATCGTGGCGTTCGGCGTGCTTATGCTCCTGTCCGAAGCGCTTGTTAGATATGAGTTGGGTCCATTCCATATTCTTTCTGTATTATGAGTCTTTTATGTTGTCTATTGTGCAAAAATACACGAAAGTTAGGATAAATCAAAATAAAAAAGGATAAATTATATCATTTTCACGTCTAAAATGCTATTATTCGGTTAAAAAGCAGTATTTTTGCAGAAAAATAGAAAATTATGCTGAAAGTACAGATTATCAATAAGGGGCATCAGCCTCTCCCTGCGTTTGCCACACCTCAGAGTGCGGGCATGGATTTGCGTGCTAATATCGAAGAGGCTATCGTGCTTCATCCTATGGAGCGCCGACTCGTTCCTACGGGGCTTTTCATGGCATTGCCGGCTGGTTATGAGGCACAGATCCGTCCTCGCAGCGGTCTCGCTCTGAAGCATGGCATCACCGTGCTCAATACTCCGGGTACCATCGATGCCGATTACCGTGGTGAGATCATGGTGCTGCTCATCAACTTCTCACAGCAAGACTTCGTTGTCAATGATGGCGAGCGCATCGCACAAATGGTGCTTGCCAAGCACGAACAGTGCGACTTCATCGAGGTGGAGGAGCTGGATGAAACTGAGCGTGGTGCAGGCGGTTATGGTCATACCGGCGTAAAATAAGATAAGGATTTTTAGATAAGATTTGATCGTGAAGATAGATTTAAGAAACATGGGAGTCTGGGTGACTGTGGTGCTCATCGGCGCCATAGCCTTGCCTTCGCTCGCCCGAAAAAAGAAGATGCAGCCTGTTAGTCAGCAACAGCAGACTGTAAGGGTGGATTCGCTTTCTCCAAACAACCGTAAGCGATATGATTACTTCTTGACCGAGGCGGCTCGCCAGCATGCAGCTGGCAATTATTCTGCAGCCTTCGATCTCTACGAACACGCCCGGAACATCGATCCTAACTCGGCAACGGCAAATTATTATCTGTCTCTCTATTTAACCGAGATGAAGCAGGATTCGCTGGGTCTTCTGCGATTGCAGAAGGCGATAGAGCAGGATCCTGAGAACCTGATTTTTGCAGAGCGACTCGCCCAATACTATATCAGCAAGGGAAAATACGAGGATGCCATCAATGCCTACGAGGCTGTCTATGCCAAGAATCACAGCAATACAGATGTGCTCCGCGTGTTGGCGCAGCTCTATCAGCAGCAGAAAAACTTCAAGATGATGCTCAATACCGTCAGCCGTCTGGAGACTGAAGAAGGTGAGAGCGAGCAGTTTACACTCACCAAGATGCGTATCCATGAGATGATGGATGACAAGAAGGCTGCCTATAACGAACTGAAGTCGCTCGTAGAACAGCATCCTCTGGACATGCAGTATAAAACCATGCTGGGCAACTGGCTGATGCAGCACGACCGTCAGAAGGAAGCGTTCAAGTACTTCACTGATGTGCTGAAGGAAGAGCCGGATAATTCCTACGCCCAGATGTCGCTCTATGATTATTACAATGCCACCAAGCAGGCGGATCTGGCGAATGGCATGCTCGATAAGATTCTGATGAGTCAGAAGACGGATACCCAGACCAAGATTATGATGTTCCGTTCCTTCATCCAGAACAATGAAACCGAAGGCGGCGACTCTACCAAGGTCATCGCCCTCTTCGATAAGGTGCTCAATGTGCCACAGCCATCTTCTGAGATAGCCGAGGTGCGTGCCGCCTATATGAGTTTGAAGAAGATGCCGACCGACTCTGTGATTTCAGCCTTCAAAAAGGTGCTTGATATCGCTCCTGACAATGCCAATGCGCGCATCCAGACCATTCAGCTGCTCTGGAATCAGAAGAAGTATCATGAGGTGATCGAGCAGGCGAAGGCTGCCCACGAATACAATCCGGAAGAGATGATCTTCTATTATTTCGGAGGTATGGCTTACTATCAGAATAAGGACGAAGATGCGGCGCTCAATGAGTTCCGGCTGGGTGTGGCTCAGGTGAATAAACTCTCTGCCAACGACCTGGTTTCTGATCTCTATGCCGTGATGGGCGACATCCTGCATCAGAAGAATCAGAAGGATGCAGCCTTTGCAGCCTATGATTCCTGTCTGCAGTGGAAAGCCGACAACGTAATGGCGCTCAACAACTACGCCTACTATCTGAGCGAAGAAGGCAAGGATCTGCACAAGGCTGAGGCGATGAGCTACAAGACCATCAAACTGGAACCGAACAATGGTACCTATCTTGATACCTACGCTTGGATTCTGTTTATGGAAGAGCGTTATGTAGATGCCAAGACCTACATCGATGCGGCTCTCAAGAACCGTGATTCTACCGAGAATAACAGTACGGTATTGGAGCATGCCGGCGATATTTACGCCATGAACGGTATGGTGAATGAGGCTGTCGGCTATTGGAAGCAGGCCTTGGATGATGACCATCAGACCGAGATCCTGAAATGGAAGATAGAAAATAAGCAATATATTTCCGAGGAAGAATTCCAACGAAAGAAGAACCCTGCAGCTGCTGAGCTCAAGAAATCGAAAGTGGCAGGCAAGTCTGCGGGTAAAAAGAATAAGAAAGGTAAAAAGAAGTAATGAATATGAAGAAGATGAATATGGCAGTAGCTGCTGCGGCACTCCTGCTGATGGCTTCCTGCGGCACTACCAAGAAGATGGAAGAAGCTGGAAAGGTGAATGCCAACGATAAGAAGACCGAGACAAAGGCTGAGCAGTCGGCTGCGCTCAGGAATCTGGCTTTCGTTCAGAAAGTATCAGATAATCAAGTTTATACCAATAATATTGTGGGCAATATGAATTTCAATCTGCAGGCAGCAGATAAGGACATCACCGTGCCGGGCAAGTTGAGTATGCGCAAGGATGAGGTAATCCGCATCCAGCTCTTCATCCCTATCCTGGGTACAGAAGTGGGAAGACTGGAATTCACCCCTAACTATGTGCTGATCATCGACCGCCTTCACAAGGAATACATCAAGGCAGATTATACCCAGGTGGATTTCCTGAAGAAGCAGGGTGTGAACTTCTATTCTCTCCAGGCGCTCTTCTGGAACCAGTTGCTCGTGCCTGGCACCAAGAAGGTGACAGATGCAGACCTGAAGAAGTTCTCTGCCAATCTGGATGCTGTGGGTGAGAATGTACCTGTGGCTCTGCAATATGGCAAACTGAACTATACCTGGACTGCCAACCGTAATTCGGGCAGAATCACCGAGGCCAATGTAGTGTATCAGGACAGAAGCACCAGCGCAGCCAAGCTCAATCTGAAATACAGCAATTTCAAGAGCGTGGGCGTGAAGATGTTTCCGGCTACCCAGAATCTTACGCTCTCTGCTATGGTGAACAACAAGCCTCAGGTGGTGAAGATCAACATCGATATGAAGAGCGTGAAGACCGACAGTAAATGGGAGGCACAGACCGAAGTGTCTGACAAGTACAAGAAGGTGGCTCCAGAGGATGTACTCGGCAAACTGATGAGTATGTAGTGTTTGTCGCGAAAGAAAACAATGAAATCATGTATTGAATAATGAAGCGAATTATATTTTTCCTATTGGCAATCATGTTCTCGCTTGCTCCCTATGCGCAGAAAACGGTGCATAAGAAGCCGGTGAAGAAAACCGCTGTTGCCAATCGTAAACATCAGGCTCAAAGAAAACCGGCGGCTCGCCGTGCCAAGGCACCTACCAAGGCAGAACGTCGTGCTGCTACCTATAGCAATGCTTCTATCAGAGGATTGCAGGGGCAGCGTGCCGATATCCAGCGAAGAATCAGGGAGCAGGAGCAGGCTTTGCGCAAGAACAAGGCTGACGTGAAGAAGCGCCTGGAAGACCTGATGGCGCTGAATGGCGAAATAGACCAGAGTCAGAAGAAGATTGAAGGTATCGAGAAGGATATTCATCATATTAATGGAAACATCGGTATCCTGCAGGCGCAGTTGAAGACCCTTCAGCAGCAGTTGCAGGATAGAAAGAACAAGTATATCCGTTCTATGCGATATATGAGCCGGCATCATACGGTGCAGGACAAGCTGATGTTTATCTTCAGTGCCAAGAACCTGACCCAGATGTACCGCCGTCTCTCGTTCATCCGCCAGTACTCTTCTTACCAGAAGGTGCAGGGCGAGGCTGTAAAGGCTAAGCAGCAGCAGGTGAACGATAAGCACAAGCAGTTGCAGAATGTAAAGGGGCATAAGAATACCTTATTATATAAGGGCAAGCAGGAGAAGACCGTGCTCGAAGGCAAGCAGACCCAGCAGCAGGAGATGGTACACGGACTGCAGAAGCAGCAGAAGACCATTCAGGCTGTCATCGCCGACCAGCGTCAGAAGGATGCTGCCATCAATGCTCAGATCGACCGCCTGATCCAGCAGGAAGTAGCCAAGGCTCGTGCCCGTGCTGCTGCCGAGGCTAAGCGCAAGGCAGCCGCAGCCGCTGCTGCCAAGAAGCGTGCAGAGGAACTGGCGCGTAAGAAAGCTGCTGCAGAGGCTGCTGCAAGGGAGAATGCACGTCGTATTGCTGAGGCGAAGGCTCGTGAGGCAGCTGCCGAGGCTGCAAGAAGAAAGGCTGCCGAGGAGGCTCGTGCTGCTGCCGAGGCTGCTAGAAAGGCGCAGGAAGAAGCTGCTGCCCAGGCTGAGGCGAAGGCTAAAGCAAAGGCGCAGGCTAAGGCCCGTGCTGCTGCCGAAGCTGCTCAGCGTGCTGCTGCAGAACAGGCGGCTCGTGAAGCTGCTGCCGAACAGGCGGCTAAGAAGGCGGAAGCTGACCGCAGGGCTGCTGAGCTGAAAGCCAAGGCGGATGAGGAGCGTCAGGCCCGTGAGATTGCTGCTGCCAAGAAGGAGGCGCAGGAAGCGGCAACCTTGAGTTCGGTAGATAGAATGTTGAGTGGTGGATTCGAGGCAAACCGTGGCAGATTGCCTATGCCTATCAGCGGCGGTTATCGCATCGTGAGCCATTTCGGTCAGTATAATGTTCAGGGATTGAAGGGTGTTACCCTCGACAACAAGGGTATCAATATCCAGGGTAAACCGGGTTGTGTGGCTCGCAGCATCTACGATGGTGAGGTGAGTGCCGTCTTCGGATACGGTGGTATGTGGAATGTCCTGGTTCGCCATGGTGCCTACATCTCGGTATATTGCAACCTGAAATCGGTCAGCGTACATAAGGGTCAGAAGGTTAGTACCCGTCAGGCTTTGGGTAGTGTAGGATCTGATAACATCCTACAGTTCCAGCTTCGCAAGGAGACGGCAAAACTCAATCCTGAGGCTTGGCTGGGAAGATAAAATACAGGAGATCATCAAGGTTACCTGTATAGACAGATAGAGGAAACCCTCTTAGATGGCAGCGCCATCTAAGAGGGTTTCGTATTTTGCAATGGCATCGCGTATTTCGCTGATGCGGATAAACTCGTTGGCAGAATGGGAGCGGGAAGATTCGCCCGGCCCCAGCTTGAAGGATGGAAAATGCATCAATGCCTGATCGCTGAGGGTAGGACTTCCGAATGGCTTCATACCCATAGCTACACATTTCCTGATAAGAGGATGCTCCGGGTCGATACGTGATGATTTCAGGCGGAAACTGTGTGCCTTTACCTCGCTCTTGAGGTGCTGGCGGATAAACTCGTAAACCTCCTCGTTGTCGTAAAACTCGTTGGTTCGGATATCCACAAGCATCGTGCACTTGTCTGGAATCACATTATGCTGGGTTCCGGCATTCACTACGGTGAGCGTCATCTTGGTAGGACCCAGGAATTCGCTTACCTTCTCGAATTTGTAATCACGAATCCAACGCATATCATCCAGCGCCTCATAGATCGCATTCACTCCTTCGTTTCTAGCCGCATGACCACTTTTGCCATGAGCAATCACATCCAGCACCATCAGTCCCTTTTCGGCTACGGCAGGATTCATGCCTGTAGGTTCTCCCACAATGGCAAGATCGATGTGTGGAAGCAAGGGCAGGGCACGTGTGATGCCATCCTTTCCGGAAACCTCTTCTTCGGCAGAAGCCAGATAAATCAGGTTGTAGCTCTGCGGCTTCTCCGTCAGCATTCGGAAAATCTGGAGAAGGGAACACAATCCGCCACCGCAGTCGTTACTACCCAGTCCATAAAGCACGCCGTCTTCTACATCTGGAGAAAAAGGATCGCGACTCCACGAAGTCACGGGCTTCACGGTGTCGATATGGGCATTGAGCAGCAAGGTAGGACGGCTCTCATCGTAGTGAGGGTCGATAATCCAGAGGTTGTTTGCCTCGCGCTGCGGTTCGAAACCATAGCTGCGGATGGTCTGCTCCATGATGTCGGCAGCATCTTTTTCGTTGCGGCTTACCGATGGAGTGGCAATCAGCTTTTTGAGCAGTTGCACCGCATCGCTAACATATTGTTCCTGTGTCATCATAATCTCTCTTTTTAATGTTTTGGGGACAAAGTTACGAAAAAAAGAGCATATAAAGTGGAAAAACCAACATTTTATTTTGTGTTCTTAACAAATTCTATTATCTTTGCACCAATATTATAATACTAAGCTTATGCAAATTAATAGTCATCTTTCGGTTCTGGTTCATGACCTTGCTAAGAAGTGGGGAGATAAGCCTGCGCTTACCTTCAGGAAGTTTGGTAGTGACCAGTGGCAAACGGTTTCATTCAATCAGTTTTCCCTAAGAGTGAAACAAGTGAGCAATGCCCTTCTTAATCTTGGGGCTAAACCACAAGACAAAATTGCTGTCTTCTCACAGAACTGTGTGCATTATCTGTACACCGATTTTGGTGCATACGGTATCAGAGTTACTGCAGTACCTTTCTATGCCAACAGTAGTGAGCAGCAGATTCAATATATGATCAATGATGCCCAGATTCGCTTTCTCTTCGTAGGCGAACAGGAGCAGTATGACAAGGCACATCGTATCTTTGCCCTCTGCCCATCCCTGGAGCGCATCATCATCTTCGATTCCAGTGTGCGCATCAGTACACATGACCCTGCAGCCCTCTATTTCAAGGACTTCCTGAAGTTGGGTGAGAATCTTCCTCGTCAGACCGAAGTGGAGGAACTCTACAAGCAGGCAAATATGGATGATTTGGCTGATATCCTTTATACCAGTGGAACTACCGGTGACAGCAAGGGCGTAATGCTGACCTATAGTCAGTATGCAGCTGCATTGAAGGCCAACAATGAGTGTGTGCCTGTTACCGACAAGGATCGAGTCATCGATTTCCTTCCATTCACCCATATCTTTGAGCGTGCCTGGTCTTATCTCTGCTTGAGTGAGGGTGCCCAGCTCATCATCAATACCTATCCACAGGAGATTCAGGATAGTATGCGCGAGATGCGCCCTACCTGTATGTGCAGTGTGCCTCGTTTCTGGGAGAAGGTGTATATCGCAGTAAAGGCTAAGATGGATGATGCTGGTCCTATCCAGAAGAAACTTTTCTATCATGCTTTGGCTGTGGGAAAGAAGCGTAACATTGATTATATCGCCAACTGTAAGCGTCCTCCTCTGGCTCTGGAGCTGGAATATAAGATTGTCAACAAGACTATCCTGAGCATCGTGCGCAAGCAGTTGGGCTTGGATAATCCTAATATCTTCCCTACGGCAGGCGCTTACGTAAGTCCTGAGGTGGAGGAATTCGTACATGCCATCGGTATCAATATGGTGGTGGGTTATGGCTTGACAGAGAGTCTTGCTACCGTATCTTGCGATCATCTCGACAAGAAGCACAGCCTGGGTTCTGTGGGTCGTCCTATCTCCTGCATCCAGGTCAAGATCGGTGAGGATAACGAGGTGCTCCTCAAGGGACCTACCATCACTCCTGGATATTATCATCGCGATACCACCAATGCCAAGGCCTTCGATAAGGATGGATTCTTCCATACCGGTGATGCCGGCTATATGAAGGATGGTGAGCTTTACCTCACCGAGCGTATCAAGGATTTGTTCAAGACTTCGAATGGTAAATATATCGCTCCGCAGCAGGTGGAGTCTTTGCTCCTGGTGGATAAGTTCATCGATCAGGTGGCAGTCATCGCCGACCAGCGCAAGTTCGTTTCAGCCCTCGTTGTACCTGAGTTCCGTCTCGTAGAGGATTGGGCTCGTGAGCATCACATCGCCTTCGCCTGCCGTGAGGACCTGTGTGCCAACGGGAAGGTGCAGAAGATGTTGATGGATCGCATCCAGATTCTTCAGCAGCACCTGGCTTATTATGAGCAGATCAAGCGTATCACCCTCCTGGCTCACCATTTCTCTATGGAGTCGGGAGAGTTGACCAATACATTGAAGATTCGCCGTCCTATCATCAACAAGAACTATAAGGCGGAGATTGACAAGATGTATGAGGAATAATGGTTTTACTTTAAAATTCAAAGTTAATGATTACAGCTGACCAGTTGAAAGATGTGATGGACAGAGCCGATGCTCTCCATCATTATCTCAATATCGACCAGAAAAAAGTAGAATTCGAGGAGGAGCAGCTCCGCACCCAGGCTCCTGACTTTTGGGAAGACCCAAAATATGCGCAGGAGCAGATGAAGAAGGTGAAGAGCATCCAGAAATGGCTCGATGGCTATAAGACCGTGCGCCTTTATGCCGATGAATTGAAGCTCGCCTTCGATTTCTATAAAGACGAAATGGTGACCGAGGAAGAGGTGGATGCCGATTACGGCAAGGCTATCAAGGCCATCGAAGACCTGGAGTTGAAGAACATGCTTCGCCAGAAGGAAGATCCGATGGACTGCGTGCTCAAGATCAATTCCGGTGCCGGTGGTACGGAAAGTCAGGATTGGGCCCAGATGCTGATGCGTATGTATATGCGCTGGGCTGAGGCTCATGGCTACAAGGTAACCATCACCGATATGCTGGAAGGCGATGAGGCTGGTATCAAGAGCGTGACGATGACCATCGAGGGCGGCGAGTTCGCCTATGGCTATCTGAAGAGCGAGAATGGTGTCCATCGTCTGGTGCGTGTATCTCCTTTCAATGCTCAGGGCAAGCGAATGACCAGTTTTGCCAGTGTCTTTGTTACTCCGTTGGTGGATGATACCATCGAGGTGTATGTAGATCCTGCCAAGCTCTCCTGGGATACTTTCCGTTCGAGTGGTGCCGGTGGTCAGAATGTAAATAAGGTGGAGTCGGGTGTCCGTCTGCGTTATTGGTACACAGATCCTGATACGGGCGAGGAGGAAGAAATCCTCATCGAGAACACCGAGACCCGCGATCAGCCGAAGAACCGTGCCAAGGCATTGTTGCTCTTGAAGAGTCAACTCTACGACCGCGCCATGAAGAAGCGCCTCGAAGCCAAGGCGAAGATTGAGGCTGGCAAAAAGAAGATAGAGTGGGGAAGCCAGATTAGAAGCTATGTCTTCGATGACCGCCGTGTGAAAGACCATCGTACCAACTATCAGACCTCTGATGTAGATGGCGTGATGGACGGCAAGATAGATGATTTCATCAAGGCATACCTGATGGAGTTCCCAACTACCGATGACGAACAATAGAATTATAACAACCTAAAAATAAGATAACTATGAGTGGAAATAAAGATTTAAGAAGAGCCAAGCATGAGGCTTATCAGAAGAAGCAGGCTGCCAAGGGCGAGAAAGTAGTAAAGTGGATTTTCATCTCTTTGATAGTACTGGGTGCTCTCTTTGCCATCTATGCAGCTTCGATTGCATAATACTTCTATCGCATAATAAGCTTCTATTGCATAAAATGAGTAAGAAATGAGTGGATTGGAAATAGAAAGAAAATTCCTCGTCAAGAAGGGCGACGCTTACAAAAGCGCCGCCTTTTCTAGTAGTCATATCCAGCAGGGATATATTCCGGCTGAAGGGGCTACGGTGCGTGTTCGCACCCGAGACGACAAGGCTTACCTTACCATCAAGGGTAAGTCGGTGAATGGCGGAATGACCCGCTATGAGTTTGAAAAGGAGATTACCATGGACGAGGCGCAGCATCTCCTGCAGCTTTGCCAGGGAGGTGTGATTGATAAGCGCCGCTATCTCGTGAAAAGTGGCAGACATATCTTCGAGGTGGACGAGTTTTATGGTGACAACGATGGCTTGGTAATGGCGGAGGTTGAACTGGAAAGCGAGACCGAAACTTTCGAGAAACCTGATTTCATCGATCGCGAAGTTACAGGAGACAAACGCTTCTATAATTCGCATCTTTTGACAAATCCATTCTGTAAATGGCGTGATTTGCTATAAAATTGCATAATTATTTAGGATTTTGCATAATTTACTTTCGATTTATACGCTTATTTGGATTATTTTTTATAATTTTGCAGCGTCAAAGAGCTAAAGCGTTAAGAAAGATATAATAGCGCTGTGAGTTTGATGTGAAATAATAAAGAAGAATCTAAGTTTTTTAAAAGAAATAATAAGGATTAAAAAAATAATAAGGAGAAAGTAAACGAAATGGCAGATTCAAATAGAGGTAGTTTTGGTAGTAAGTTGGGAATGATTCTTGCTACCGCTGGTGGTGCCGTAGGTTTGGGTAACGTATGGCGCTTCCCTTATATGGCTGGTCAGGAAGGTGGCGCAGCCTTTATCTTGGTGTACATCGGATGCGTGCTTTTGCTCGGCATCCCTTGTATGATTTCGGAGTTTATCATCGGTCGCCATGGTGCTTCCAATACAGCTCGCGCCTACGCCAAGCTTGCCAATGGCACAGCCTGGAAGTGGGTGGGATTTCTGGGAGTGCTCACGGGTTTCCTGATTACGGGTTACTATGCCGTGGTTTCGGGTTGGTGCCTTCAGTACGTGTATGCCAGCATCATAGGCGAACTGCATGGTGATGCCAATTATGTGACTCAGTATTTCCAGGAGTTTGCTGCCGATCCGTTCCGTCCTGTATTGTGGACGGTGGTTATTTTCCTGATTTGTCATTTCGTGATTATCCATGGTGTTCGTGGCGGTATCGAAAAGGCATCCAAGGTGATGATGCCGCTGCTTTTCATCCTGCTGCTCATCATCGTTGTGGCTTCCTGCCTGTTGCCTGATGCGGGCAAGGGTGTCGAGTTCCTGCTCAAGCCTGATTTTGGAAAGGTAGATCGCAATGTGTTCCTTAATGCCTTGGGACAGTCGTTCTATTCTATGAGTATCGGTATGGGTTGCATCTGTACCTATGCATCTTATTTCAGTCGCCAGACCAATCTCTTTAAGTCGGCATTGCAGATTTCAGTCATCGACTTGATGGTTGCAGTATTGGCGGGTCTGATGATTTTCCCTGCAGCCTTTTCTGTTGGTATTTCGCCGGATAGTGGTCCGTCACTCATCTTCATCACTTTGCCGAATGTCTTCAACAAGGCGTTTGCGGCACTTCCTGTATTGGGATGGATTATCTCCCTGCTGTTCTATGTACTTCTGTCAGTGGCAGCATTGACCTCTCTGATGTCGCTGCACGAGGTGAATACTTCGTTCTTCTACGAGGAGTTGAAGATCGACCGTAAGAAGGGTGCTTGGATTGTAACCATCTCCTGTGCCATCATTGGTGCATTCTGTTCGTTCTCATTGGGAGCTACCGATAAGCTTTCCTGGTTGGGCAAGACGCTTTTCGATTGGTTTGATTTCATCACCGGACAGATTTTCCTTCCAATGGGAGGCTTGCTTACCTGTCTGTTCCTGGGATGGTATGTACCAAAGAAGATTTTAAAGGATGAGTTTACCAACTGGGGAACCTTGAAGGGTCGCCTCTTTGGCATCTATTTCTTCCTGATTAAGTTCGTGTGCCCAATCCTCATCTTGCTGGTGTTCTTAAACCAGTTTGGAGTTTTGTGATAATCGGAGTTTGGACGTAAGGTATATATAATATTAAGGTATATATAATAAGGTGTAGTTCTTCAATAAACATAGATCCTACACATTTAACATTAACATAATGGAAACAAGAGGAAATTTCGGAAGCAAGTTAGGCATTATTCTCGCCACGGCGGGATCTGCTGTAGGATTGGGAAACATTTGGCGTTTCCCATATATGACTGGTCAGAATGGTGGCGCAGCCTTCATCCTGATTTATTTAGTCTGCATCATTCTGCTGGGTTTGCCGGGTATGCTGAGCGAATTTATCATCGGTCGTCATTCTGCATCCAATGCAGCCCGTGCTTATACCAATCTGGGTAAGCATAAGGCGTGGGGTGCCTTGGGATTGATGGGCATCATCACTTCCATGATCATCTTCGGATTTTATTCCGTTGTGGCAGGCTGGTGCTTGCAGTATCTTTATGCAAGTATCATCGGCGGCGTGCATGGTGATCCGGAGTATGTAAAAAGCTATTTCCAGACCTTTGCATCCGATCCGATTCGTCCTGTATTATGGGCTTTAGGCTTTATCCTGCTCACCCACATGGTGGTGGTTCGCGGTGTTCGCAACGGTATTGAAAAGGCATCCAAGATCTTGATGCCACTGCTTTTCATCCTGTTGGTGGTCATCGTGATTGCTTCCTGCTCATTGCCGGGAGCGATGAAGGGAGTGGAGTTCCTGCTGAAACCGGATTTCAGCAAGGTAGATGAGAATGTGCTGCTCGAGGCTTTGGGACAGGCTTTCTTCTCGCTGAGTATGGGTACGGCATGTCTTTGCACCTACGCTTCTTACTTCAACCGACAGACGAATCTCTTGAAATCAGCCACTCAGATTGTAACCATCGATACGCTCATCGCCGTATTGGCAGGATTGATGATCTTCCCTGCAGCTTTCTCTGTGGGAGTTCAGCCGGATAGTGGTCCGTCGCTTATCTTCATCACCCTGCCTAATGTTTTCCAGCAGGCTTTTGGCAATATGCCGGTGGTTAGTTACATCATCTCTGTATTGTTCTATGGCTTGTTGGTGCTGGCTGCTCTTACCTCTACCATCTCGATGCACGAGATTGGTACCGCCTTTATTTATGAAGAGGGCAAGGTAAGTCGTGCGAAGGGAGCCTGGGTTGAGACGATAGTCTGTGGTATTATCGCAGTATTCTGTTCCCTTTCTCAGGGAGCGGTAGAGGGATTGGGCTTCTTCGGTAAGGATTTTCTCTCCAATTGTGATAATTTGACGGCGCAGTTTCTGATGCCGTTGTCTTCGTTCATCACCTGCCTGTTCCTGGGCTGGTATGTACCAAAGAAGATTGTACGTGATGAATTCACCAACTGGAATACGGTAAGTGGAAAGCTTTTTCCTGTCTTCCTCTTTACCATCCGATTCATCTGTCCAATCTGCATCTTCCTGATCTTCCTGCATCAGTTTGGAATCATCTAGTTCCTCACATATAGTCTTGTAAGGGCAAAAGCACCGTACGCCAATAGGGTACGATGCTTTTGCCCTTACTTTTTATATGCAGGTCTTGCCGGATAGCTAGAAACAGATGTAGGGCTTCAACCTTTCTATTTCGTCTGGTGGGAAATCCTTCAGCAGTTTGAGGTCTTCTATACTATGCAGTGGACCTTTCAGCCTGCGATAATCACAGATTTCCTTGGCTTGATAGAAGTTGAGATAGGGGTGCTTCTTGAGCTGGTTGAGCGTTAACTTGTTGAGATTCATCTTGCGGATTTGCTGCTCGTCAATCTTGATATAGGCAATGGAAGATTCGGGCAATCCATCGATTTCTTCCAACTGTTGGGCAGATGCAAATCCTCCCAGCCGTTCTCTGTATCTTACGATGCGGCTGGCATAGTAACTGCCTATACCGGGAATCTTCATCAGCAGCGTCGTATCGGCGCCATTGATTTCAATATGCTCGTTGGCTCTCAGCTTATGTGGATAACTATAAACCTTGGTATCATCGTTTCTTCTATTATAATAAGGTGTATTGCGCCTTCCGCTTCTTCCATATCCTTCTTTTCCGTAGAAATCAGCCGCAGGCTTGTAATCGTCGGCTATCTGGATAAACGGCAACAGCACCTCGTAGGTTCTCTTGGTGATGCCATAGACTCGGGCGAAATCGGATGGGCGGGAGAAGATGCCGCCTTTCTCCCGGAAACGGATGATGCTTCTGGCTTGCCAGCTTTCTAATCCCAGCCGTTCGAAATCCTCAGCGCTAGCCGTATTGGGATCAAAAGGGAAGAGTTCGTGCACCATCCCTTCTTCTTTGCTGTATAAAGGATGAGATTTGGAGGCGTGATGGATTTTGGCAGATGATGCATCTTTCTCCTGATTGCTGTTTGTGGAGTCTAGTTGGGAAGTCACAGGAGCATCGTTCTGCTTTTCCTGAATCAGGAACGTGAGAGAAACACACACAATCATAATGGCAAGCAGGGTGAGGAGAGCTTGTCGGTCTTTCTTTTGAAGGTAAAAAATGTCTTTGAACTTCATAAGCTCCGATTTTATAGGTGAGTCGGGATTACTGGACTCGAACCAGCGACCTCATCGTCCCGAACGACGTGCGCTACCAACTGCGCTAAATCCCGTTTTGTGGTACTTATGAGCACAAAGACGATGCAAAGGTACACCAAATTCTTCATAAAACCAAATAAAAAAGCACTTTTTTATCTTTTTTGAAAAGTTTTTCACTTAAAAATTTGGTGAATCCAAATAATTGTTGTACCTTTGCACCCGCAAATGAGAAATCATCTGTAAAGGTATGGTGCCATAGCTCAGTTGGTAGAGCAAAGGACTGAAAATCCTTGTGTCCCCGGTTCGATTCCTGGTGGTACCACTTAAAAAGCCGAACTTCTTCAAAGAGGTTCGGCTTTTTGGTGTTTATAAGGCTTTTGCTCATTATGGGCGCATTGCAGTCTGGATTTCTGCGTCTTTTTTCTTTCTTTTCCCTTTTTCTTCGATATATTTCGGGTATTTGTCCCTTTTGTTGCTAGATTTGTCTGATATTTAGCGTGAGATTGCGGTATTCTAACCTACTTTTGCAATCGAAATCAAACAAAAAATCAAAAGAACAATGAAGAATATTTTAGGAAAAGCCATATTGCTGGCTACAGCGCTCTTGTTTTCTATCACGGGCACGAGTTGCAGCAATGATGATAATACCACTCCTGAAAAGGAGAAGACATACGATATGAGTGGCTTCGCCAAGGGAGCCGATGTAAGTTGGATTACAGAGATGGAGCAGAACGGAAAGAAGTTCTATAACGCCAATGGTAAGGCTACCGAGTGCATGGCACTTCTCCGCGACCTCGGCATGAACTCCATCCGCCTTCGAGTATGGGTAAATCCAAAGGATGGATGGAACGGAAAGAATGATGTGGTAGCAAAGGCATGGAGAGCTCAGCAGCTCGGTATGCGTCTGATGATCGACTTCCACTACTCTGATACCTGGGCAGACCCATCCAAGCAGGGCGTTCCTGCTGCCTGGAAAAACTATGACTTCAATCAGATGAAGCAGGCGGTTGCCGATCATACCAAGGATGTATTGAATGCCTTGAAGGCAAGAGGTGTCAACGTAGAGTGGGTACAGGTAGGTAACGAGACTACCGACGGAATGCTCTGGAATGATGAGGCTGGCGATGCTGCCCTGAAGGTGACAGGCCGTGCCTCTAAGAACATGGCTAACTTTGCCGCTTATATCAATGCCGGTTATGATGCCGTCAAGGCGGTTTATCCGGAGGCTAAGGTGATTGTGCATCTCGATAAGGGAAACAATCTGAGCCAATATACCTGGATGTTTGATGGCTTGAAGCAGAATGGAGCCAAGTGGGATGTCATCGGTATGTCGCTCTATCCGGATTGGATTACTGACAAGACCTGGGAGCAGGTTTCTGATGACTGCCTCAGCAACATCAAGACCCTTTCCGGCAAATACAACTGCGATGTCATCATCTCAGAGATTGGTATGGTGTGGAATTCAAAAAATGCCGCTCCATTCCTCAAGAAGATGGTGGATGGCTGCAAGGCAATCTCTACCTGCGAGGGTGTGTTCTACTGGGAGCCTGAGTGTAACAGCGGCTGGAACGGCTACGACAAGGGAGCCTTCGACAACAGCGGCAAGCCAACCGCTGCACTCGATGCTTTCAAGTAATCGGGCAAGTTAGCCTTCTTTGTTTCCTTTGGGAGCGAAAGAAGCGAATTTTAAAATGGAATATTGTACTAACTTAGAAGGAAAAGATATGATCAAGAGAAGCATTACTTTCGTGTCTCTCGCCCTGGCTCTTTCTACCATGTGCCAGGCGCAGAGTAGAAAAGTCATCAATTTGCCATCGTGGGATTTCTCCCGCAATGGCAAATCGTGGTCTCAGGTAGCCGTGCCTCACGACTGGGCTATCTCGGGTCCTTTCGATAAGAAATGGGATCTGCAGATGGTGGCTATCGAGCAGAATGGCGAAAAGGAGAAGACCGAGAAGTCGGGACGCTCTGGAGCTCTCCCTTGGATTGGAGAGGGTATGTATAAGATGAATCTTCAGTTGCCGAAGGGCTACAAGCGTGCCGTCCTCGTATTTGATGGTGCGATGAGTCAGCCTGTGGTGAGCGTGAATGGCAAGGAGGCTGGCAGATGGGCTTACGGCTACAATGCCTTCCGCATCGACATCACACCTTACGTGAAGTTTGGCGGAAAGAAGAATCTCGTAGAGGTTCATCTCAACAATGTAGAGGAAAGCAGCCGATGGTATCCGGGCGGCGGACTTTACCGTCCGGTTTCCGTGGAACTTTACGGCAACGAGAACTTCTCTACCTGGGATACCTTCGTGCGTACCCTGAAAGCAGACAGGCAGGAGGCTGAAGTAGAAGTGAATGCTCTCTTGGAAGGAAAGATAGGAAAATCGGGCAAGACAGTCATCGCCTTGTTGGATGAGGCTGGTACAAAGGTTGCCGAGCAGACCGTATCGGGTGCAACCCCGCAAATCAAGACTACCCTGAAAGTAGCAAATCCTCAGCTCTGGTCTCCGGAATCTCCTTATCTCTATCAGGTGAAGTTAACCCGATATGAAGGCAAGAAAGTGGCTGATGTCCAGACGCTGAAGACCGGTATTCGTACCATCTCGGTATCCAAGAATAATGGTTTCCAGCTCAATGGCATTACCCGCAAGATCAAGGGTGTCTGCCTGCACCACGACCTCGGTCCGTTGGGAGCTGCAGAGAACAAGGCGGCACTTATCCGCCAGATCAAGACGATGAAGGAGATGGGCTGCGACGCCATCCGTACAGCCCATAACATGCCTTCTACCATGCAGATGGAAATCTGCGACTCTCTCGGCATGATGGTAATGGCAGAGAGCTTCGATATGTGGATTTATCCTAAGTGCAAGAATGGCTATGCCAAGTTCTTCAAGGACTGGAGCGACAAGGATATGACCAATTTGGTGAAGCACCATCGCAACCATCCTAGCATCATTATGTGGAGTATCGGTAACGAGATTCCTGAGCAATGGAGCAAGGAGGGTATGGAGATAGCCAAGCATCTGCAGGATCTCTGTCATCAGTACGACCCATCCCGCCCTGTAACCCAGGGTATGGATAGGGCTGAGGATGCCCTGAAGAGTGGATTTGCCCAGGTGATGGACGTTCCGGGCTTCAACTATCGCGTACATAAATATTATAAGAATATCGAGCAGTTGCCTCAAGGCTTCCTGCTGGGTTCCGAGACGGCATCTACCGTCAGCTCCCGTGGCGTGTATAAGTTCCCGGTTCAGGTGCGTGCCAGCAACAACAATCCATACGCCGACGGCCAGTGCTCCAGCTATGACACGGAGTATTGCTCCTGGAGTAATCTTCCGGATGATGACTGGAAGATGCAGGATGATTACAGTTGGGTAATCGGAGAGTTCGTGTGGACGGGCTACGATTATCTGGGCGAGCCAACTCCTTATGATACTTACTGGCCAAGCCGCAGCAGCTACTTTGGTATCTGCGACCTTGCCGGACTTCCAAAGGACCGATATTATATGTATCGTGCCCGCTGGAACGAGCATCAGCACACTACCCATCTTCTTCCTCACTGGAACTGGAAGGGCAGGGAAGGACAGGTTACCCCAGTATATTGCTACACTGATGGTGTGGAAGGCGAGCTTTTCGTGAATGGCAAGAGTCAGGGCAGAGTTCGTAAGGACAAGTCAAGCCGATTGGACCGCTATCGCCTCCGCTGGAACAATGTGAAGTATGAACCAGGCGAGATTCGCGTGGTTACCTACAACCAGTATGGCGACAAGGTAGGCGAGGACGTGAAGCGTACAGCCGGAGAACCAGCGCAGATGAAGTTCAGCGTGGAGACTCCAGACCATGAGCCTATCGCCTGCATGGTAGAAGGTTGCACCGATGAGCACAACGTGCTTCTGAATGCCGATGGCAACGACCTTGCCTTCATCACCGTGAGCCTCCTGGACAAGGATGGCAATGAGTGTCCGCTCGCCGATGATGAACTTACCTTCGAGGTAAAGGGTGCCGGAACCTTCAAGGCAGCATGCAACGGTGATGCTACTTCGCTCGATTCCTTCACTCAGCCACACATGCGACTTTTTTCTGGCAAACTCGTTATTGTTGTTCAGAGCAAGGCACAGAAGGGCGACATCATCCTCACCGTAAAGGATGGCAAGCGCAATATGGAAAAGTCGCTTACGCTGCAGGCAATATAATACAAACTTATTAATGATAATTATAGATTCCCCTAGGAGAAGAAGTTCTTGCTCCTAGGGGAATTCTTCGTTCAGCGACGTTGAATGTGTGTTCAGCACTGTTGAATGTGTGTTCAGCACTGTTGAACATAGGTTCAGCAGTATTGAACGGAGATTTCTTCTAATGGTACCAACAAATTCTCCCTATTCTTTCAACAACTTCTTTCTATACTTTGAGTATCTTCTCCTTATCCTTTCATCCGTTTTCCATAGGCCTGGACGGAACTTCTCCTTATTCTATTGTTATTTTTCTCTAATAATATTTGGCATTGTCGTGAATAATGTGTATTTTTGCAGCTATGAACAAATCACTAACCGCTTTATCTAAAATAAGCATGGCGATAGCTATGCTTTTTATAACCATAGCGCTCCATGCGCAACGTTTCGTCAACACCACCCTGGATGGTGCTCAGGCAGTCTATGCCATTACCCAAGATACATCAGGAGTAGTCTGGCTGGGTACCGACAATGGTCTCTACAGTTATGATGGCTACCACGACTATCGTCATTTTGCTTCCCATACCTTTAGTCATGTCAGCATCAATGCGCTCGGCTTCGAGGGTAGCATGCTCTATCTGGCTACGGGCAATGGAATGCTGAAGTTTGATACGCAGAAGGGAATCTATGCTTCTGCGCCAGCGATGGAATCAGATGGAGACAAGGGCAGGAAAAAGGCGGTAAGGGAGTTGCGAGTGCTCAATATGAAGGGCAGGAAAGATGCCTTTGGCAACGAAGTGTATGCTATCCTGCATACACAGAAGGGACTTCTGGTGGGTTCTCTCGCCGGACTCCGTCTCAACCAGCGCCAGATTCTCCTGACTCCCGGAGCACAGCCGCTGGTGAATGCCCTGGCTTATGATGCCAAGCGCCACTGCTACTGGATAGGTACCGAGGGAGCCTTGTACTGTGCCGACCAGGCTTTGCAGAACTTCTCCAAGATTGCGGCACTGGATGGAAACTCCGTGAAGTGTCTGGACGAAGACCAGGATGGCAATCTCTATATTGGTACAGATAATGGACTTTATCGCATGGCGATGAATAACAGTCTGGAGCATTTCGTTCACGACTCGCGCAATGAGGCAACCATCCCCAACAATATCGTATGGTCCTGCTATGTGGATAAGTGGCAGAATGTGTGGATCGGTACCGATCACGGACTTTCCCGTTTATCTACCCATACCTACTATCGCTTCACTTCGCTCGATAAGATTACCTTCTCGGGCGAGGGTAACTGTCTGCATGCTATCCTTCAGACCCGCAGCGGCGACTGGTGGATGGGCGGAACCAACGGCTTGATTCACTATGCAGAGGGAGTGCGCGTGCAGGGAACTGCATCTGAATATCAGAATGTGGTATGGTATAAACAGAACAATCCTTCGGCTCCTCTTGCTCACAACCGTGTGCGCAAGATTTATGAAGATAAGGAGGGGGATGTATGGATCTGTACAGACCACGGCATCAACCTCTATCAGAAGAGTACGGGAAAGTTGCTCAACTTCATCGTCTATGACAAGAGCGGCAAGTATTCTACTGCCTGGGCTTATGATATTCTTCAGGATCAGATGGGCAGAATGTGGATGGCATCTTATCAGGGTGGCGTCTTCGTGCTGGACAAGCAGCGCCTTCTGGCAGCCATCTCGCTCTCATCTGCTGCTACAGCCACCTGTGTGGCAGATTATCATTTCTCAGACAAGGGAAAGAACGCCCTCTCGGGTCTGCACATCGGTCAGCTGGTACTCGATGGAAAGGGATTTGTCTGGGCTTCCTCTTATAATCATCTCGACCGTATCGATACCCGTACCCTTTGCATCTCGCATATCCCAGGCAATGATGCCATCAATTATCTGATGAAATCTGGCAACGGCAATGTGTGGGTAGGATACAATGCCAGCGTGAAGTGCTTTATGGTGAACCTGCCGATGAAGGGCAAGGAACTGGAAAGCAAGGAATGGAAGATTGATGCGAAGGTGGTCTCCATGTGCGATGTGGAAAACAAGGTCTGGGTGGTGGCAGGCAATGTCTGCAGCGTGCTGGATCCTGAGAACAACAGTTTCCGATTCTTCATTCCGATGGAGAGTCCGAACAATATCTATTATTCCAAGCTGAACCACGAAGTGGTGATGGGTGGCAATGATGGCTTCATCTCCATCCGTGCCGACCTTTCCATGCCGAAGGACGACAAGGCGCAGCTGCTCCTGGCGGGTATCGTGGTGAATGGCAGACAGACCCAGGATGCCTTGCTCGACGAGAACATTGAGGGAACACCGGGCGTTTCGCCTGTGGGACTGAAGACGCTTGTTCTGAAGCATGATGAGAACAACTTCACGCTCCAGTTGTCTGATTTGCCTTTTGCCGATCATCCTACCGCCGTCTATGCCTACCGTCTGGAGGGTAGCGACCACGAGTGGCACTATCTGGACAAGGGCGATCTTGACATCACTTACAATGGATTGTCGTATGGCGATTATCATCTCACCGTGCATATGGTGGATGGCGAGGGAAATATCGGAGATGAAGTTTATCAGCTCGAAATCTCCGTTCTTCCACCATGGTATCTCACCATCTGGTGCAAGCTGTTCTATCTTACCCTCCTGATTGTGTGTATAGTCTGGGTCATCAATGCCCATTTCGTAAGAAAGCAGTTGAAGGAGGCGAAAAAGCAGAAGGAGGAAATTCTGGAGCAGGTGCAGGCGCGTATGCAGTTCTATGCCAACCTTGCCGATGAGCTGAAGAATGCTGCCGCTCACCGTTCGTTCGATGAAGTGAATCATCTGGTAGTTTCTAATCTCGATGTGAATGCTTCCGACAGCGAATCAGAGTCGGCAATGATTGTAGATCTCCATGCTCCTCAGGCTCCGGAAGTTGAGATGGATGAGCTGGATAAGAAACTGCTCGACGAGATTAAGGAGACGATAGAAGAGAATATGGTGGATTCCGACTTTAACGTGTCGGTGCTTCAGGAGAAGATGGGCATGGGAAATAAGCAGCTTTACCGCAAGCTGAAGGCAATTACGGGTCAGACTCCGGTGGAGTATATCCGTGATATGAGAATGCAGAAGGCGGCAAAATTATTAAAGGCGGGCAAGTTCAGCGTGTCGGAGGTAATGTACACCGTAGGCTTCTCTAACAGCAGTTATTTCTCCAAGTGCTTCTCCAAGGCGTTTGGAATGACTCCTACCGAGTTTATGCGCAGTTAGGAGTGAAAATGTTGCCTAAAATCATAACTTTACAGAAAAATGTTATGATTTTAGGCAAAATTCGTTATTTTATGTTTTAATTCTTGCTTAAGTTATTAAAAATTAGTAATTTTGCACCTTGAATCGAAGTACAGGTCCATGCGTGGACTATCAAGCACTATTGGTCAAAACTGAAAGAGGTATTGAGCGAAACACCTCAAGATGGGATGCAGTAATTGATTTATGTACAAGAAAGAAAAAAATAAGTATCAATTTATAGTAAACAATTTAAGAAACAAGGATGAGAAGATTAACTCTTTTACTTGTCTCTCTTGTATTGTTGTCTATCCAATCCGTATTGGCGCAGAGTTTCCGCGTCAAAGGTACCGTCGTGTCTGCTGAGGACAACGAACCGATGATTGGTGTGACGATTAAGCAAGAGGGTACATCAAATGGTGTGGTTACCGATATTGACGGTAACTATATCATCGAAATTAAAGGGGCTTCGAAAGCTACACTGGCATTTTCGTATGTCGGATGTCTGACCCAGAAGCATGTAGTCAAAGAGCAGACAAACACGCTCAACATCACCCTTGCTCCTGATTCAAAGATGATGGACGAGGTTGTCGTTGTGGCGTATGGTGTGCGAAAGAAGGGAACCATTGCGGGTTCCGTGTCTGCTGTGAAGGCAGAAAAGATTGAGAATGTTCCAGCAGCTAGCTTCGACCAGGCTTTGCAGGGACAGAGTACAGGTTTGCAGGTCATCGCCTCTTCGGGTGAGCCAAGCAAGGCTGCCACTTTCCAGATCCGTGGTACCAACTCCATCAACTCTGGTAAGGCTCCTCTCTTTATTCTGGACGGTGTGCCTATCTCCAGCTCCGATTTCAATACCTTGAGTCCTAACGACATAGAGAGTATCTCGGTATTGAAAGACGCCTCTTCTACCTCTATCTATGGTGCCCGTGCGGCAAATGGTGTGGTGGTGATTACATCGAAGCGAGGTTTGTCGATGGATAAGGCGAAGATTACGCTCCGCGCACAGTATGGTTTTTCTGAATTGGCTCAGAACAACTGGAAGATGATGAACACCGATGAGCGTATCCAGTTTGAAAAGGAAGTTGGCTTGGATGCCGGTAAGGATTACAACCTCCTTTCAAAGGTGAATGTCAACTGGCTGGATGAGGTGTTCAACGACCGTGCTCCTCTGCAGAGCTACGAACTCTCTATCAACCGTGCTACCGACCGTTTGAATTATTATGTTTCGGGTGGTTTCTACGATCAGGATGGTATTGCACAGAACTCAACCTTCCGCCGTTACAACATCCGCACCAATGCTGATGTCAAGGCTAGCAAGTGGTTGAAGGTAGGTACCAATACCATGGCTGCTTACGAGGAAGCTCAGCAGGCTGATGATGGTAGCTATACCACCGTGACTCCTATTTCTGCTTGTCGCTTCATGTTGCCTTACTGGAATCCGTATGCCAAGGATGGCAGTCTGGCTTCGCTTGCAGCAGGCAACTGGGCTGGAACCAGTGAGAACCCTATCGTCTATATGGGCAAGAATCCTATCAGAAACAAGAAGTACAAGGTGCTCTCTACCATGTATGCTGAGGTTTATCCGATAGAGAACTTGACTATCCGTACCCAGTTTGGTGCCGATTTCACTCACTCTACAGCCTTCCTCCAGTCATTCCCAAGTCTCTCTTCCAATAATGGTCAGGGTACTGCGGCACGACAGAGCAGCGATGCCATCAACCTGACAGAGACTACCACCGCCAACTATCGCTTCAGTCTGAACGATATCCATGCGTTCAACGTGATGTTGGGTCAGGAGGCAGTAAGCTATCATTCAGAGGGATTCCAGGTATATTCCAAGGGTCAGACCAGTGATCTCCTGACCAACGTATCTTCTGGTACACGTGCCAGCCGTTGGGCAGATTCATCTTCTGATTACTCTTACCTCTCGTTCTTCATGCGTGGCGAGTACAACTACAAGGAGCTTTACTACGCCGACTTCTCTCTGCGTACCGATGCTTCTTCACGTTTTGGTAAGGATCATCGCTGGGGTACCTTCTGGTCACTCGGTTTCATGTACAATGTGAAATCTACCGATTGGCTGAAGGATGTAAAGTGGCTCAGCTCTGCTCAGCTTGCCGTAAGTACAGGTACATCGGGTAACTCTGAGATTCCAAACTATTATCACCTGGCTTTGGTTTCTGGTGGTGCCAACTACGATGATACTGCCGGTTTCTATCCATCACAGAGTGGTAACGAGGAATTGGGTTGGGAGTCAACCTGGGCAAACAACTTCGCCCTCCGCTTGGGCTTCCTCGATAGAATCAACTTCAGCTTCGAGGCTTACTACAAGCGTACTTCCAATATGCTGATGCGCGTTCCTGAGTCTTACACCGTTACCGGCGAGGGCTATCGCTGGAAGAACGTAGGTGTGATGGCTAACAAGGGTATTGAGTTGAGTGCTGATGGCGATGTAATCCGTACCCGCGACTTCACCTGGAATGTAAGCGCTAACGTATCTTACAACCAGAACCGCCTGAAGGAACTTTATAACGGTGTAACCGAGTATGTAAACTCAACCACCGGTTTGAAGTATGTGGTAGGTCACTCTGTAAGCGAGTTCTTCCTGAACCGTTATGCCGGTGTGAACCCTGCAAATGGTGAGCAGCTCTGGTATGATAAGGACGGCAACGTAACCAACGAGTTCCGTGAGAGCGACAAGGTGATGACAGGCAAGACATACGATGCACCTTGGATGGGTGGTTTCGGTACAAGCTTCCGTTGGAAAGGCTTGCAGCTTTCTGCCCAGTTCAGTTGGATTGGTACACGCTACGTCATCAACAACGACCGCTTCTTCGAGGAGAGTGGTGTAACCTTCGGAACAGCTTACAACCAGTCAAACCGTCTGTTGTACGACCGTTGGAAGCAGCCGGGCGATATTACCGACATCCCACGTTGGGGCGAGGTAACCCAGCTTGACGACCGCTTCCTGGAGAACGCATCGTTCCTCCGCATGAAGAATCTCAGTCTGTCGTATTCGTTGCCACAGAGCTTGTTGCGCAAGACCAACTTCTTCTCTATGGTTCGCATCTACGGACAGGCACAGAACCTCTTCACCATTACCGGTTTCAACGGCTTGGATCCAGAGGTTTCATCCAATATTTACCAGGCGCAGTATCCAGCTTCACGCCAGTTTACCCTGGGTGTGGAACTGCAATTCTAAGCTAGAAAGGAGAAAACAAAAAATGAATATCAGAAATATAAAGACATACATCCTGTCGGGTATCCTGACCCTCTCGCTGTCTTCCTGTCTTGATAAATATCCAGAGGATTCCATCCGCATGGATGAGGCTATCAACAAGGTGGAAGATGTGGATAAGCTGGTGATCGGTATCTACGACAGTTTCAAGAGCAGCGCCTTGTATTCGGGCAATCTGACTATCCTGCCAGATTTGCAGGCAGACTTCGTATTCTGCGTAAAGGGCTACTCTAATGCCTATGGCGATATCTATCGCTGGAAAGACATCAAGGCAACCAATACCGACATCGAATCGGTTTATGCCGATCTTTATGATGTAATCAACCGATGCAATTTCCTGCTCGACAATGTTGATAAGGTAAAGGCTGCAACTACCGATGACAAGCAACTTGACAAGTTGGAGCAGTATGAGGGCGAGGCTTACTTTGCACGTGCCCTGGCTTACTCAGAACTGATCAAGTGTTTCTGCAAGGCTTACGATAGCGATGAGCAGGCAGAGAAGGAACTCGGCGTGGTGCTCACAGAGCACTATAAGGGCAATGAGGTTCAGAAGCGAGCTACCCTGAAGGAGTCATACGAATTTGTATTGAGAGACCTCGATAAGGCTGCTGAATATCTGAAGGTAGGTGATGACTTCACCGGAAGTCTCTACAACGAGATTTACTTCAATGAATATACCTGCCATGCCTTGCGTGCGCGCGTATCTTTATATATGCACAAGTACGATGATGCCATCAAGTATGCATCCAAGGTTATCGGCAGCAAGTATTACACCTTGGAGAAGGCTTCTTCCAACACCTATTCCAGCCAGGTGAAGGATTACAAGTACATCTGGACTTACGGTGATTCACGCGAGGCTATCTGGAAGGTAGGTTTCACGGTGAACAGTTATGGTGGTGCCCTGGGTACTATCTTCGATAACTACAACTACGTAAGTTATCGTCCAGACTATGTGCCTGAGACCTGGGTCATCAATTCATTCGACAGCAACGACCTTCGTGCCGCAGCCATCTTCACTACTCGTGTAACAGGTTATGAGCACGGCTTGCAGTGGCCTCTGTTGAGCAAGTATTTCGGCGATGCCACCTTCTTGAGCAACAACATCCTTCACGTTCACCAGCCAATGGTGTTCCGCCTTGCCGAGCAGTATCTGATCCGTGCTGAGGCTTATGCGATGAAGAAGGACTACACCAAGGCAGGTAAGGATATCTCAACTCTGCGCACCGCCCGCTACTCTTCTTATGGTGGTAACACCTCTTTGAGCGAGAGCAATGCCTTGACCGTTATCGAGTCGGAGCGTGTGAAGGAACTCTATATGGAAGGCTTCCGCCTGAACGACCTGAAGCGTTGGCACAAGGGATTCACCCGCAAGGTGAGCGACCAGCCTGCTGCCAACTTCGTACAGAGCAGCCTGAAGGTAGAAAAGGACGACCCACTCTTCGTATGGCCTATCCCACAGCATGAGCTGGAGGCACCGGGTTCGGAGATTGAGCCTAATGAAAGTAACAAATAAAATAAGGAGACGATCATGAAGAAAATAATGATGGGATGTTTGGCAGCCGTGGCTGTACTCATCGCTCTTGCGAGCTGTTCGCAGGATTATACCACCTATTCGGGTCCAAGTCATATCATGTTCTCTGATACGCTCTATCAGTATGCCGTGCAGGAAACCAACGAGGTTTTCAATGTTCCTGTTTCGGCTACCGAGAAGGTTGATTACGACCGCACCTTCGGCGTGGAGGTTGTAGATAAGCAGAGCAATGCCATCGAGGGACAGCACTATCGCATCCTCAACAACACCGTTACGATCAAGGCGGGAGAGATGGTAGGAAACGTGCAGGTGCAGGGTATCTATGAGAATATCGGAAAGACCGACTCTCTGGGCTTCACCCTGAAGCTGGTGATTCCGGAGAAGTATAACTGGACAGAACTCTACAAGGACTACACCCACGTGGTGATGCAGAAGTCTTGTCCTTTCGATATCCACAACTTCTCTGGTTGGTGCATGGTAACCTCTACCTTCTACAACCAGTACTTGAACAACGTAACCAACCGTCTGATCAAGACCGAGGTAGTGGAAGGCGAGGAGAATACCGTTCTGCTGAAGGATGTTTACTACAAGGGCTACAACCTGAAGTTGAAGTTCAATACCGATAACATCCTGGAGCCAAAGGTAGAGATGGACGATCAGATAGCCGGTGAGACCGGTGAGGCGTTCGGCACCATCTATGGAGATGGCAAGTTGCGCATCAGCCAGCCATCTTTCTACACCTCTTATTATAATACCTGCCAGAACTATGTATTGCAGTATGTCACCATGAGTGTTGACAACAAGGATGGTTCATCCTTCGGCACCGTGGGCACCTTCATCACCATGTATGAATGGATCAGCGATGCAGAGGCAGAGAAATTAAAAGAACAAGGATATTAAAAACAGAATAAAGTAAAATGAAAACATTGATTTCAAAATATTGGCTCGTACTCATGGCGCTGGTTTCAGTGACCCTGTTCACTGCTTGTTCCAGCGATGACGACGATGCCGTAAACCCTGTGTTCCCACAGGTACAGACTATCGCAGGTGCAGCTGGCGACGAGTTGGACTTCACCTTCGATGCCAACGAGAACTGGAGCCTCGCTTCTTCTGCCATCTGGTGTAAGCTGGCGCAGGGCGAGAATGCTGATGCCTTCGTGCTCAATGGTACAGCAGGCAAGCAGACCCTCAAGGTAAAGATTACGGCAGATGATGCCAGCAAGGATATGAGCGTGGCTCAGCTCTTCCTGACCATGGGTGGTCAGAAGGTTGCCATCGCTGAGGTAAAGCGTTCGGCTGCCGGCTATGAGCTCAAGGTTTACGATGAGTTGGGCAACGATATCACCGAGACAGGTATTACCGTTGGTTACAAGGATATCGCAGGTCAGCCTATCTACAACAAGTTTTCTGTCAAGGCAAACTATCGTTTTGCTGTTACCAACACGCCTGCCTGGGTAGAGTTGGAAGGCGGCTTCCTGGTAGGTACACCTAACAAGCCAGCCGTAGGCGGTGCAGCCTTCAAGGAGAACCAGGGCATGAGCGCCAAGTATGCCATTGCCAAGGATGCCAACTACACCGTTACCTTCTCTTCTGAGGATGGCAAGGCTGCCGTTACCGTACCGGTTATCTATAATGGTATGACCACCAACACCTTGGATGTTACATATCCTACCGCTTCACAGTGGGCAGTATGGAATGTATCTCTGGATGGCAAGGTATTCACCCAGAACGGTTCAAGTCTGAATGGCGAGACCACCAATGCGTTTACTTTCCACAACTTCGTTCCTTTCACCCTCAAGACCTTTGGTGATGCTTATCAGCTGGTAGTCTTCGAGAACAAGGAGAATGGTTTGTTCGAGGATGCTTCCGGCGCTGTTAAGTTGCTGGGCGAGAAGGGTGATGTGAAGCTCACTGTCGCTCCATTGGGCAGCGGAAGCCGTGAGTTCCTGGTCTATGCATTGCCACAGAGCGTATTCGAGAGTCTGGAGAATGGACTCGACGGAATGCTGGAGGATGACTTCATGACCGTGAAGAGTGATTACGACCGTTACTTCCTGATGGACATCGTACAGAAGGAGGACAAGAAGGGTGAGTCTGCAGTTACTGCTCCTATCGTAACCAGCATGGGTATGGAGGCAGATTGCGCCTTGTCAAGCAATGCCGACTATAAGATGTATGCCGAGGGCTTCTTCAGCTATACAGGCAACGAGGTATTCGAGTCAACTGTTTATGGTGGCTATGTAGCCATCTATCCACAGATCGATGGATGGAATCCTGGTGATGGTGCCTCTGTCGTGATTTATGATGGTACAGGCGAAAAGATGGGTGACTATGAGGTAGGACAGGACGAGAAGGGCATCTATGTAGGAATGAATGTAGATGGACTCAAGTTCCCTATCTTCGCAGGATTCAATGATGCCCAGGGCGCTTGCAAGCGCGTAGTCTTTATCAATAATATGGGATTTAGAAGCAAGAGAAAGTAATGAAGAAATTCAAAAGATATAGCAAGGCATTCCTGTTGCTCCTGGTTGCAATGATGACCCTGGTAGTGACAAGCTGCTCCGACGATAACACCGAGGGCTGGGACGGCACATACGGTTATGTGCAGTTCATGCTCTCCAAGAAGGTTTCGTCGAGAGCCACCCGTGCTGCTGCCATCGATAAGCTTGAGAAGCTCGGCGATGCCAAGAAAATCAAGGTGGTGATGGAGCATGACGGTACAACCGTATCGCAGACATTGTCGCTCAATGCCTACAATGCCGAGAATGCGGAGTATGGATTGAGAAGTGATAAGCTGCAGCTGGCATCAGGTTCTTACACCATCATCGGTTTCTATCTCTATGATGCCGTAGATGAGGAACTGCTTGCCTCTTCTGCAGGCGAGACCTTCACCGTTGTGGGAGGCGGCTTGACCAAGCAGGACCTGATGGTTGAGACCGTAGAGCGTGGCAAGGTGCAGTTCGACCTCATCAAGCAGTGGGAGAAGACCCGTGCCGGAAAACAGGAGTATCTCTTCTCCAGCATCCGCATGATTGATGTGAGCGTAACCAACCTCTTCACCCGTGAAACCTTCACCTTCGCCAACCTGAAGGTGAAATACAAGGAGGGAAGCAAGGAGAATCAGAATCCGGACAACGAAGACGATAAGTATATGGATGTGGCTACTGCCCATTGCGATTCTACCGTATGGCTCCCGGCAGGTACCTATCAGGTTACCTCTTATACTACATACGGCAAGACCGGTGCGGTGAAGACTACCTACGAGACTCAGCCGGTAAAGGGCGAGGCTTTCGTGGTTACCGACAACAAGCTTACAGACAATGCCCAGGTGCCTATCCTCCTCTCAGAGACCAAGGAATACATCAAGGACTACAAGGCATTGAAGGCTATCTGGGAATCTCTGCAGGGCAAGGACTGGAGTTTCTATGGTGATGCTACCTTCCACGGTGCCAACTGGAACTTCAACAAGGAACTCGATATGTGGGGTGAGCAGCCTGGCGTTACGCTTAACAGCAATGGCCGCGTCATCGGTCTGGTCATCGCCGGCTTCGGTGCCAAGGGTATCGTGCCTGATGCCATCGGTCAGCTGACTGAACTTCAGGTGTTGAACTTCGGTTCGCACGACGAGAAGATTGGTGCCAACCTCTTCTCCGCCTACGATGCCAGCAAGTTGAGTGCCGCTCATAAGATGGCAATGCGTCATGATTATGAGAACAAGTTCCTGAAGTATGACCCACGTGCCCACATGTCGGAGATGATCGTGGAGAGTTTCAACTCTGATAGCAAGAATGCCAAGAACTTCATCAAGAAGGATTCCAGAATCCAGCTGAAGGATGCCCAGATTGGTTTGACTACCAATAAGATTACAGGTATTTCGAAGGCAATCTATCGTCTGACCAAGATGCAGCAGTTCTATATTGGTAACTCACCAATCACTGCGGATGAGGTTTGTGCCAAGTTCTATGATGATGAGAATTCTGAGTACCATCGCTTTGCCGAGGAATATACCGAGGAGGCATGGGACAAGATGACCACTCTCACCGACCTGGAGCTTTACAACTGTCCTAAGCTGACCCGCCTGCCGGATGTGTACTACAATCTGCCGAATATCCAGGCGTTCAATCTGGCACGTAACAAGGGTATCAAGGCAGCTCAGCTGCGTGACGACTGGGAACAGATGGCAACCAGCAAGATAGGTAAGACCCTGCAGATTCTCTATCTGAGCTATAACAACCTGGAAGAGTTCCCTGCCACATGGGCACTCCGCAACATGGTGAAGCTGGGCTTGCTCGACCTTGCCAACAACAATATCAAGAAGGTACATCCATTCACCAAGGAGGTCATGCTTTCATCACTCTATCTCAACAATAACCAGATAGAGGAGATTCCAGCCGACCTGTGCGGTTTCTCAGAGAATACAGAGAGTCTGAACTTCTCTTATAACAAGTTGAAGAAGATCCCGAATATCTTTGATGCAAGCTCTGTACACGTGATGGGTTCTGTAGATTTCTCCAACAATGAGATTTCGGGTGTGGATGACGCAGGCGGTTACAAGGGTATCAATGCCTCAACCGTATCGCTTGCCAACAACAAGTTCAGCAAGTTCCCTTCAGAGCTGATTGCTGCCGGTTCGCCAATCATCACCCTCGATCTGAGCGGCAACCAGATGACCAGCATCCCTAAGGGTTCCATCAAGGGTAAGTATGCTTATCTCTTGCAGGTGATGGACTTCCGCTTCAACAAGTTGACAGCTCTCTCTAACGACTTCTTGAGCGATAACATGCCATACATCACCAACATCGACCTGAGCTACAACTGCTTCAGCGAGGTACCTACCCAGCCATTGAACAGTGCCAACCTGCGTGCGTTCGGTATCAACCATCAGCGTGATGCCCAGGGCAACCGTCCTCTCCGCACATGGCCAACAGGCATCACCAAGTGCCCAAGCCTGATTCAGTTCCAGATTGGTTCCAACGATATCCGCAAGGTGGATGAGACATTGACCTCTCACATGTATATCCTGAACATCTCAGACAACCCTAACATCTCTATCGATGTAACCAGCGTCTGCGCATACATCAAGGCAGGTATGTACAAGTTGTTCTATGACAAGACCCAGGACATCCGTGGCTGCGATGCATTGGATCTCGAAAATTAAACTATAAGGAAGTAAGATAATATGAAATATATTAAGAAACTTACATGGCTCCTCGTTCTCGGTGCCGGTCTGATGACCGCATCCTGCAGCGACAATGATGATGTGGAAATCCCTGGTGGACTCGCCATCGACAAGGAGCAGATAGAAATAGGAGCTGAGGGCGGAAGCGAACAGCTCGCCATTGCTGCCTCTCAGAACTGGGTGAGCAGCGTGGTTGAGCCTTGGCTGATGCTGACTCCTGCCAACGGTGTGGGTTCTACCACTGCTACGGTAATCGTAGATTCTACCTTGACCAATGGCCGCCGTACCACCGACATCGCCTTCATCGGCGATAACGGCCAGCGCCGTACCGTCTCGGTCGTGCAGTTTGGTTATGGCAAGCAGATTGATATCAAGGACCCTGTTGTGGAAATCGATAACTCCGGCTCATACGATGAGCGTGCTTTCGAAAGTCTGATTTCTGCCAATGTGGAATGCAAGATCGGAAGCATCGAGTATTCCTTCGAGGGCGATATGACGGATGCCGAGAAGGCAGAGAACGAAAGTGAGCGTGAAGGATGGCTCCTGAACGCCAAGAACGAGGATAAGCTGACCGGTACCAACCTGGGTATCGTGCTCGACCGCAAGGCGCGTCCTCGCAGCGTGAAGTTCAAGTTCCGCTGGAACATGAACATCGTTCCTGCTGTGCGTGTGGCTAAGGTTCATCTCGTTCCTGTGAATGCAGAAGATGAGCTTGTGGATGCTGACGGCAACAAGACGGATGATGTGATCCTTACCGTTCGCCAGGCTGCGGCTCCGAAGATTGAGGATACCCGTGCCGGAGATTCCCTCTCGGTCATCATGATCAATCAGAAGCTCAACAGCATGGCTACTTACGATACAAGCGACAACATGCGCAACTGGAGCAGTGTAACCCTCTGGGAGGCTACCGATGCCTTCGTGAAGCAGCACCCTGAGGCTGTGGGACGTGTGCGCAGCGTGAAGTTCAGCATGCTGAATCTCAAGCCGGGCGAGACTCTTCCTAAGGAGGTGAAGAACCTGAAGTACCTGGAGAGCTTCTCTGTGGCAAGTAATGACAATAACCAGCTTCGAGAGATGCAACTCGGCGAGGACATCTGCGAGCTGGCTTATCTCAAGCATCTTACCGTACAGGCGTTCGGACTGGTTAAGTTGCCTGCGGGATTCAAGAAGTTGGGTAAGTCGCTGGAGAGCCTCAATCTGGTAAGTAACAACTTCAACAGGTTGTCGGATATCACCAAGGTGGTGAATGCCCAGAACTTCCCTCACCTCACAGAGCTGATTCTCTATGCACAGCGCCGTTCCGATGTCTGCATCAATATGAGCGGATTGAACAAGAATAGCGACGGCAACTATATCTACAATACTTATCCTATCGGTATGTATGGTAATATCAGCAGCGAATATTCTGAGCGCCAGGCATTCCTCTCGCTTCTTACCTGGGACAACCTGAGAGCCCTGGAGCTTTCTTACTGTTTCCTGGAGGGCGAACTTCCTACCGATGAGGAGATGGACGAGGCCTTGGAGGCTGCCGGAAAGCCTACACGCTATACGGCTGCCGACTTCTCTACCAACAAGGCAGAATGGCAGGATAAGCTGGTGGGTGATACCTGCAAGTGGTTGCTCTCTAAATGGAACAACCCTGTAACCTGCAAGCAGAAGGATGGCACCATCGTTTACAAGGATGTCTATCCGATGTCTGTGCCACGTGTGTTGCCTAAGTGCCGCTCTCTGGCGCTCAACCTCAACTTCTTCACGGGTGCGGTGCCTAAGTGGATTCTGTTCCACCCTCGCATGGTGCTGTGGAGCCCTGCCACCATGGTATTCAACCAGACGGAGCGTGGTTTCAACACAGAAGGTAAGGCTGCCGGATTCTCCAATATGGCAGAGGATACCTATAGCGCAGAGTACTACTATGGTTCTAAGGATCCAGGTTCCAAGTGGGAAGTGAAAGGCGTAGCTTATCCATTGTACTACCGTGCCTACGTGGCTGCCGGAGATGAATCTGGCGAAGAGGCACTTGCCAAGTACAAGAGAAGTAGAAAAGTATAATTAATATAGAAGCAAACAATGAAGAAAAAGTTTTTCTATATAGCAATGGTCGCTTTGGCATTGACAGGCTGTTCTGACAGCCTGTCAACCATCGACTCTTCTGAGGGCAAGGCAGACATCACCATCCCTTCTGATGCAGAGGCTGGTGAGTTGCTCATCAAGTTTGCCCCAGAGATGAGCAGCATTCTCGACCAGGCGCAAATGAGCAAGACTCGTTCTGGCAAGGCTACCCGTTCGGGTATTCCTTCTACCGACGAGGTGCTCGACATCCTGGGAAGCTACAGCTTCGAGCGTGTCTTCCCTGTTGATGCAAACACCGAGGCAAGAACCCGTGAGGCGGGACTCCACCTCTGGTACACCGTGAAGTTTGACAAGAGCACCGACCTGAAGGCTGCCGCTGAGCGCCTGAAGCAGTTGGGAGAAGTTACCAAGGTGCAGACCAATGGTCGCATCAAGCGTGCCTACAATACCGATAGCAAGCGCATCTATCTCAGCGACAAGGCGCTTCAGCAGAAGGCAACCCGTGCGGCTGCATCTGGTGAGCCTAACGACCCAGGCTTCGCTTATCAGTGGCACTATCGCAATCTGGGCGCCGGCAACTATGGCTTCGAGAATCTCAACGATAATCAGGCTGGTGCTGAGGCTGGATGTGATGTGAATGCCGTTGAGGCTTGGAAAACCTGCGTAGGCGATCCTTCCATCATCGTGGCTGTGCTCGACGAGGGTGTGATGTACACTCACCCTGACTTGGCGCCTAACATGTGGTGCAACCCGGGAGAAACTTCCCAGGGTGCGAAGGCTGATGGCGACGGAAATGGTTATGAGGGCGACCTTCACGGATATAACTTCGTAGAGGAGAGCGGAAACATCACCTGGTCGGATGCCAATGATTCTGGTCATGGTACCCACGTAGCTGGAACCATCGCTGCTGCCAACAACAATGGTATCGGCGTGAGCGGTGTGGCTGGTGGTGATGGTACTCCAAACTCCGGTGTCAAGATCATGTCTTGCCAGATCTTCTCCGGTCAGAACAGTGTTACCTTGGCAGGAGAGGCGAGAGCCATCAAGTATGCTGCCGATAATGGTGCAGTCATCCTGCAGTGCAGCTGGGGTTACAACTCTTCTGAGAGTAGCGAGCTGAGTGGTTACACTCCTGGACCTGCTACAGAGAAGGAATGGGCTGAGACCTATCCGTTGGAGAAGGAAGCGCTGGATTACTTCATCAACAATGCTGGTTCGCCAAATGGCGTAATCGATGGCGGTATTGCTGTCTTTGCTGCCGGTAATGAGTATGCGGGCAATCCTGCATTCCCTGGTGCTTACTCCAAGTGTGTGAGCGTAGCGTCGCTGGCTGCCGATTATACTCCTGCCTGCTATACCGACTTCGGTTCGCTCGTAACCTTGAGTGCTCCGGGCGGTGACTTGGAATACTATGGTAAGATTGGTGAGACTGAGGATGAATATTGGGCTGAGACTGGTGAACAGAAGGGTGCCGTGCTCTCTACTTTGGTAAAGAACGGTCAGCCTGCATATGGTTATATGGAGGGAACCTCTATGGCTTGTCCTCACGTATCGGGTGTGGCTGCATTGGGTCTTTCCTATGCTGTCAAGCAGAACCGTCACTATCGTGCAGCCGACTTCATCTCCCTGATGAAGAAATCGGTGAAGGATCTGGATAGCCATTATCAGAATGGTGCTACCAAGACTTATTACATGAATCATACCACCGTGGGTGCTTCGCCTGAGACCATCGAGCTTTCCAAGTATATCGGCAAGATGGGTGCGGGTCTGATTGATGCGGCTCTGCTCTTGAACGGCATCCAGAACAAGGAACTCAGCTCGGAGATGAAGCTGCCTAATATGTATGTGGGTATCGAGAAGACTACTTCTCTCAACCTTGCTGCTTATTTCGCAGGTCAGACCGAGGGCTACTCCTGCTCGGTTGCCAATACCAGCGTGGCTTCTGCTACCGTAGATGGCAAGATGCTCACTGTGAAGGGTCTCGTTGCGGGTAGTACATCGCTCACCGTAACTGCTGCCGACGGTACTAGCCAGACAGTGGTAGTAACGGTTCGCAAGAGTGCAGGCAACAATGGTTGGATGTAATCGGAGAGAGAGATTGATAAAAAGGATTACTATATAATAAGGTATAAAGGATATGAAGAAATTTGCTTTCATGATGTCGCTGTTTCAGGCTTCGGTTCAGACAGTGCTGATGGCTTTTCTTTTGGCTTTGCCAACAGTGGCGAATGCTCAGAAAGAATTGTTGAGGTTTGAACATCCGCTTATCAATGCTGGTACGATGACCGAGGACGATGCGCCTCGCACCTTTACCTTCGTGGGTAAGAATGTGAGTAAGAAGATACTGCACATCACACAGGTGAGAACCACCTGTGGATGTACCAGTTCTTATGTGAAGGGCGATGTGATGAAGCCAGGTGATACCTGTCAGGTACAGATTACTTTCACCCCGAATCGCTATCCGGGCACTATCAATACGGGGGCTTTCCTCTATCTGAAAGAGGTAGAGGGTCAGCCAGCCGTGAAGCTTGCCTTGACGGGTAGGGTATTGCCGGGAGCCGATATGTGGGCTCGCTATCCGCATAAGATGGGAGCGCTGAGGCTGAAACAGGCGAAGGCAAGCATCACGGAGGTGAAGCCGGGCACAGAGCCTTCGGCACGTATCCTCTGCGGCAACAGTGGCGAGAAGCCGCTTCGCATCACCAGTCTGCTTCTTCCGCCTTATGCCCGTCTAACCACGGAGCCGGAGGTGATAGAACCGGGTGATGAGGCTGACCTCGTTATCACCATCCTTGCGGATAAGATTCCTGCAACGATGCCTGAAACCTTCACCTTTCCTGTTATTCTGGAGGGGCTGGATGCCCGCCCGTCCGACAGGACTATACAGGTGAGTGTATCTCGTTTAAAGTAATCCATTCATTCATAAACAAGAAAAGATAAAGACAATGAAATATTTAAAGAAACTCTTCACCCTCCTGGTGATTGCCTTGTTTGCCTGCGGCTTTGCAGCCTGCAGCAGCGATGATGAGGAACCGGAGGAGCCTGCACTGGAGGTAACTCCTGCCAATCTTCATGGCACATGGAAGTTGGTGGAGTGGAACAATGGTGAGCAGGTGCCTGAGGGTACTTACTGCTACATCGTGTTCAACCGCAAGGAGCAGACTTTCGAGATGTATCAGAAGTTTGACAGTATGTATGGCCGCCATATCACGGGTTCGTTTGCCATCAAGAACGATCCTTACCAGGGCTACATCATCAGCGGAAGCTATGATTACGGCATGGGCGACTGGAACCAGAGCTATCTCGTAACCCGCCTTCTGGCTTCGGGTTCAATGATCTGGACCGGCAAGGATGATGCCACCGATGTCTGCCGCTACGAGCGTTGCAGCGAGGTGCCAGCCGAGGTTATCAAAGAATCGAAAGATTTTTCAGAATAAAGCCCGCCAGGTGCTCCGGGGGAATCTATCATAAATTCTTCCCCAAACGCCCTGAAAGGGCAGAAACTCTTAGCCCAGGGCAGCGCCCTGGGGAACAAGCACTCGGCAAAGTCGCCCTGTAAGGGCAAAAGCATAATTCAAAGAGCGAATAATCAGCAAACCATGCTGATTATTCGCTCTTTTTTTGTATCTTTGCCCTCGAACTTTTCATCACTCTCAAATGTAGAGGATAGGTTCAAGGAATAAAGTATAAGGATTAAAGTTCAAACGATATGTTGCCAATATTAACGATTACAGGTTCCGACAGCACCGGTGGCTCTGGTGTGCAGGCGGATATCAAGACGATATTCGAATTGGGAGGTTATGCCGTTTCGGCGATAACCAGCATCACCGTGCAGAATACCCTGGGTATCCAGGAGTTCTTCGATATTCCTGCCGAGATTGTTTCCGGACAGATAGAGGCAATCATGAACGATATGCAGCCCAACATCGTGAAGGTGGGAATGATACGCAAGGTAGAGACGCTGAATGTGCTCATCGATGCCCTGACCAAGTATCGTCCCGAACACATCATCTATGCTCCTTCCATCTGGTCGAGCCAGGGTGATGCGCTGATGACGGAGGATGTGGTGAGCCAGATTAAATACCGCTTGCTGCCGCTCTGTTCGGTAGTCGTGGCGAGAAAGAAGGAGAGTGATATCATTCTTCAGAACTCCCGACTCTTGGAGCTTGCCGAGAAGCAGGGGCTCAGGATTTACCGGCTCGATAATGCCAATTCGCATGGTCTCATCAACCGCTTCTCTTCTGCCCTTGCCATTTATCTGAACCAGGGCAAGAAGATGGAGGAGGCGTTGGCGATGGCGCAGGATTTCATCAATATAGAACTGGCAAGAGAGAGTAATCTGCAGGGCAGGAGTTCCGAGCTTTACAACCAGTTTATCTCGCAGGTGAACAACTTCTGCCGCACCTATAGCGATGTGCATTTCTATGCTGACCAGTTGAATGTGAGTGGCCGCTATCTGGCGCAGGTTACCCGCCGCATCTCCGGCAAGACGCCGAAGGCAATCATCGATGAATACATCGTGAAGGAGATAGAGCGCGAGCTTTCTACCACCACGCATACGGTGCAGGAGATTGCCAACACCTTCGGCTTCTCATCGCAGGCTCATCTCACCAAGTTTTTCAAGAAGATGAGAGGGGTAACGCCTTCTGCTTTCAGGCAGAAAGGCTGAAAACAGGTGGTTTTTGACCAAAAAGTTAAAATAATTAAGTTAAATGAGGAACACGGACAAATTGAATTTGTCCGGCTCTTTTGTCCGGTTGCTTGTAAATGGTTAAATATTAGTAATTTATAGACTGCTGGACAATTTGTCCGGACAAATTCAATTTGTCCGTGTTATTTTTTTCTTTGCTTTTTAACTCTATGTTTTCCTTCTCGGAACTCATAGACTTAGGAGCCATAAAACTATGAGTTGTTTTTGTTCAAAACTGCGAATGAAAGCTATTGAGCCAAGTTTAAGCGGATTTTCCATAATCGATTTTTTTCGTAACGAAACTTTTCGCAAAGATATGAAAAAATAAAGATGCTCAGATGATAAAACCCTTAAATTATTATTGTTTAATAGTTTTCGGATAGAAAGTCAAGGTTTTACCTATTTATATAAGTTTTAAAGGAAAGCTTCCTGTAGATTGCTCTTTGCCGCTCAATCTGTGTAGAGCTTTGCATATTTAGGAATATGGCTTATACTTTTGCGTATCTCTCTTTATACAAAATGACTCAATGTTTGTAGAAAATGGAACTTTTTTCTGCTGTTTCGACGAAAAGTGTTTCCTTTGCAGTCATAAATAGATAAAATTAAAAGAATTATGGCAGAAAATAGACAAGAATTGAACCGCAACTTGGCTCAGATGCTCAAGGGTGGTGTGATTATGGACGTAACAACTCCAGAACAGGCAAGAATCGCAGAGGCAGCAGGTGCATGCGCAGTAATGGCTTTGGAACGTATTCCAGCTGATATCCGTGCAGCAGGTGGTGTTTCTCGTATGAGCGACCCTAAGATGATTAAGGGTATCCAGGAGGCTGTTTCTATCCCTGTAATGGCTAAGTGCCGTATCGGTCACTTCGCTGAGGCTCAGATTCTTCAGGCTATCGAAATCGACTATATCGACGAGAGCGAGGTGCTCTCTCCAGCAGATAACGTTTATCACATCGACAAGACTCAGTTTGACGTACCATTCGTTTGTGGTGCCAAGAACCTGGGCGAGGCGCTCCGCCGTATCGCTGAGGGTGCTACGATGATCCGTACCAAGGGTGAGCCAGGAACTGGTGATGTGGTTCAGGCTGTTACCCACATGCGTATGATGCAGAGCGAAATCCGCCGCCTGGTTTCTATGAGCGAGGATGAACTTTACGAGGCAGCCAAGCAGTTGCAGGCTCCTTACGACCTGGTGAAGTATGTTCACGAGAACGGCAAGTTGCCAGTGGTTAACTTCGCTGCCGGTGGTGTGGCTACTCCAGCTGATGCTGCCCTGATGATGCAGCTCGGTGCCGAGGGTGTATTCGTAGGTTCAGGTATCTTCAAGAGCGGTAATCCTGCTAAGCGTGCCCAGGCTATCGTGAAGGCGGTAACCAACTACAACGACCCTAAGATGCTGGCTGAGTTGAGCGAGGACCTCGGTGAGGCTATGGTTGGTATCAACGAGCAGGAGATTGCCTTGTTGATGGCAGAAAGAGGTAAGTAATAATAAATAAGATAACGGATAAAGGCCCCTCCTGAACAAGAAGGGGCTTTTATATTAGATAAGTATGTTATGAGAATAGCAGTTTTAGCTTTACAAGGCGCTTTTGCTGAGCACAGACAGAAGTTGGCTCAGCTGGGCGTGGATAGTTTTGAGGTTCGCCAGTTGAAGGATTGGGATCAGCCTAAGGATGGTTTGATTATTCCGGGCGGTGAGAGTACCACTCAGGCGAAACTCTTGAATGAACTGGGATTGATGGAGCCTGTGAAGGAGGCGATTGCTGCCGGTTTGCCAGTTTATGGTACTTGTGCCGGCTTGATTCTTCTTGCCAAGAAGATTGAGGGTGAGCCTAGTCAGCGCATTGCTTCGATGGACATCACGGCTTTGAGAAATGCCTACGGTCGCCAGTTGGGCAGTTTCTACATCGAGGCTCCTATGAAGGGCATCGAGGACAACATCCCAATGACTTTCATTCGTGCTCCTTATATTAAAGAGGTGTGGGGAGATGCTGAGGTCTTGGCGGAAGTAGATGGTAAGATTGTGGCTGCCCGCCAGGGTAACCAGCTGGTTACAGCCTTTCATCCGGAATTAAACGAAAGTCTGGAAATTCATAAGTATTTCCTGGAGATGTGCAGGAAATAAGAGTAGGGCATAGTTCAGTACCGACACGTCCTGAACAAAAACTTTTCCCAGCACACCCTGAAAGGGCAAAAGCTTCATATATACAAAGCTTTTGCCCTTTCAGGGCGACTTCTTGTATCTATCATATACCCAGGGCGTTGCCCTGGGCTAAGAGCTTTTGCCCTTTCAGGGCGTGCCGGGCAAGTTTTGCTTCAGGATATACCTAAAAACTATAACAACTCAGGAAGCTGGAAGAGCTTCACACTGTTGCTGCCCTTGATGAGGATGTAATGGTCGTGAGGCTGGTTCGCCTTGAGCGCTTCCTTCACTTCCTCTACATTCTGGAACTTGCGGTAGCTGCATGGAATATCCTTGAACTCATCGCCTACCAACCATACATTCTCCAGACCGGCTGCCTGCAACTGATCTACTACCTTCTGGTGCTCCTCGTGGCTCACTTCGCCGAGCTCGCCCATCTGTCCGAGAATCGCCATCTTATGAGGTACATCCATTACGCGGAAGTTCTCGATGGCGGCTGCCATGCTCGATGGGTTGGCATTGTAGGCATCTACCACCAGCTTGTTGTGCGCCGTCTCTTCCAACTGTGAACGGTTGTTGCTCGGGATGTAGTTCTCCAGAGCATGGTCTATCTGCTGAGGCTTCACGTCGAAATGAAGTCCGATGGTGATGGCGGCAAGCATATTGTCGATATTGTAGGAGCCGATGAGATGAGTCTGAACCTCATGCCAGTCGAAACTCTCGGTGCGCCAGCGGAACTTCAGGAATGGGGCGCAGGAGATGACTTCTCCCCATACATCGCAGTTTCCGTCCTTGCCGTAGGTGATGAGGCGGTTGATGTTGCGCTGCTCTGCCATCTGCATCAGGTGCTCGTTATCTGCATTGATGAAGACGAGGGCATCGTTGGTAGCGAGGTAATCATAGAGTTCTCCCTTGGTCTTCTTCACGCCTTCGAAGCTTCCGAATCCCTGTAGGTGGGCACGGCCCACATTGGTAATCATACCGCAGGTTGGCTCCACGTATTCCACGAGTTTCCGGATGTCGCCTGGATGGGAAGCACCCATTTCTACAACGGCAATCTCATTCTCTGGTGAGAGACGGAAGAGCGTCTTTGGTACGCCTACATCATTATTGAAGTTGCCCTGGGTGAACATCACGTTGAACTTCTCGCCGAGAACGGCAGAGACGAGTTCCTTGGTGGTGGTCTTGCCGTTGGTTCCGGTGATTCCCACTACGGGAATCTCGAAGTGCCGGCGATGCTCACGGGCGAGTTCCTTGAAGGTGGTGAGGCAGTCCTCTACGAGGATGTAGCGCTCGTCGCCCTCCTTGGCATACTCTTTTTCATCTACAATCACATAGGCACAGCCTTTCTCCAAAGCCATGTCGGCAAACTTGTTGCCATCAAACGATGCGCCCTTCAAAGCCAGGAAGATGCTGCCCTCTGGGCAGTCGCGGCTATCAGTGGTAATCACTGGGTGCGCTTGGTAAATCTGATAGAGTTCTGAAATATCCATAGTCTATAACTGTTGTTTTGAGTGCAAAAGTACATTAAATCGTGGACATGGCAAACATTTTTTCAAAAAAATGTGGTTTTCTCGATTATTCTTTCTATTTTTGCAGAAATATTCGATGAATCTTTAGAAAGTGAGGGCGGAATGGGCGCAAACATAGAAAGAGATAAATTAAAAACGAGGAAAGACAAGCTAGCTGGTTATTTCTTCGATATCTCCAAACTAAGTTTTGGAGCGATGGTTTTGGGTGGGCTTACGCCAATGATAACAGGAGAATTCGATTATATGAATCTTCTGTATGTTTTATTTGGTGTGTGCATGACAATTTTGTTTGCAATAGTAGGTAATCGAATTTTAAAATATTAAGAAAATGGAAACAATGATTTTGATATTTGGAATAGGCACTTTAATAGGTGGTGGTATTTTGCTTTGGACATATACTGAATCAGGGAAGAAATGGCTAAAAAGTTTATAGTATGAGTTATTTAGCATTATTTTTTCTGATTTGCTGTATTGTTGGTGGAAGTTTTTTAGCTTGGTTATATACAAAGCCAGGCGAAAAATGGCTTAAAGAGTTATAATCCGATGGAATATACAATTAATATCAAGGGGCACTTGATGGATTTGAGTACCCCTCAGGTGATGGGCATCCTGAACGTTACGCCCGACAGTTTCTACTCAGGCAGTAGAAAGCAGACAGAAATGGAGATAGCTCAGAGAGCTAATCAGATTATAGAAGAAGGTGGAAGCATCATTGATGTGGGCGCATTCTCCACCCGTCCCGGTGCCGATGAAGTATCGGAAGAGGAGGAGGGAAGACGCCTGAAGTTCGCTCTCGACATCGTTCGCAGGGAGCAACCGGATGCTGCCGTCTCCGTAGATACCTATCGCCCTACCTTGGCACGCAAGTGTATCGAGGAGTGGGGAGCCGATATCATCAACGATGTATCAGAAGGTGGAATCACAGGTATCGCCAATGTGCCGCTGGAGCAGAGACAGGAGGAATATCCTGAAATGTTCCGGGTGGTAGGCGAACTGAAGGTACCTTATATATTAATGTCAGTGCAGCCAACGCTTGCTACGATGATGAAGGGCTTTGCCAGAGAGGTACAGCAGTTGCGTGACCTGGGAGCCAAGGATATCATCCTCGACCCGGGCTTCGGCTTCGGCAAGAATCTCATCCAGAATTATCAGATTTATAATGAGATGGAGAAGTTGAACGTACTGGAACTTCCAATGCTCGTAGGTATCTCACGCAAGAGCATGATTTACAAGCTGCTGGGTGGCGATGCCACTACATCGCTCAATGGAACCGCAGTGCTTGATACCATTGCCCTGATGAAGGGAGCCAGCATCCTTCGTGTTCACGATGTGAAGGAAGCTGCTGAGGCTGTGAAAATCGTGGAAGCCATGAAGGAGGGCAGAGTATGATAGAGTTTGGAATCAAAGATGCTTTAGATGTACTTCTGGTAGCCTCGCTGCTCTTCTACGTCTATCGCCTGATGAAGGAATCCCGCTCGCTGAACATCTTCGTGGGCATCATGCTTTTTGTACTGATCTGGCTTTTCGTAAGCCAGGTACTCGAAATGCGCCTGCTGGGTTCTATTCTGGATAAACTGGTGAGTGTGGGAGTCATCGCCCTTATCGTCATCTTCCAGGAAGACATCCGCCGATTCCTTTATGAGATTGGTTCGCAGAAAAGTATGCGCCGGCTGGTGCGCTTCTTCCACTCCAGCAAGGAAAGTCAGAAGGAGGCAAACAAGGAGACGATCATGCCTATCGTGCTTGCCTGCATGAGCATGGCTAAGAAATATGTGGGTGCCCTCATCGTGATAGAGCGAGGCGTGCCTTTGAAGGATATCATGGATACTGGCGAGGAGATAGATGCCAAAATCAACCAGCGCTTGATAGAGAACATCTTCTTCAAGAATTCGCCTCTTCACGATGGAGCCATGGTGGTAAGTAACAAGCGAATCATGGCTGCAGGCTGTATCCTTCCCGTGAGTCACAACCTGGATATTCCCAAGGAACTGGGACTCCGCCACCGTGCTGCCCTTGGTATCTCGCAGAGCAGTGATGCCATTGCCGTTATCGTTTCTGAAGAGACGGGACGAATCAGCGTAGCCATCAAAGGCGAATTCAAGCTCCGACTCTCTGCCGAGGAACTGGAAAGCATCCTCACTCAGGAAATGTTATAAGAGCGAAGAGTGAAGAAGGAAAGCACATGAATTCTTCACTCTTCACTCTTAATTCTTTACTTTTCCTACTACGTAAACCTTTACGATAATGATTATCTCCCGTTTTAGCTTTTTTTACACATATTAATGGGCGTTATTTCAAAATAAATATGTACTTTTGCAAAGTCGATATGGCAAAACGGCAAAAAACAAGCCGTAGCTCTTTATTAGATTGACAAATCTACTATCGAAGATAACAAAATTATATAAATAAAGAAATAAAATGGATTTATTACAGCAAATCGTAGCTCGCGCTAAAGCTGACAAGCAGCGCATCGTGCTCCCTGAAGCAGAAGAGGAGCGTACATTGAAAGCAGCCGATAAAGTTTTGGCTGATGATCTCGCAGACATCATCCTCATCGGTAACCCTGCCAACATTAAGAATCTCGCTGCACAGTGGGGTCTTAACAACATCGACAAGGCTACTATCGTTGATCCACAAAACAACCCTAAGACTGAGGAGTATGCTGAGAAGCTCGCTGAACTTCGCAAGAAGAAGGGTATGACCATAGAGCAGGCTCGTGAACTCGTAACTAAGAACAACCTCTACCTCGGTTGCATGATTATCAAGACAGAGGGTGCTGATGGTCAGATTTCTGGTGCATTGAGCACAACTGGCGATACTCTTCGTCCAGCTCTCCAGATTATCAAGTGTACTCCAGGTATCACTTGCGTAAGTGGTGCTATGTTGCTTATCTCAGACCAGAAGCAGTATGGTCAGGATGGCGTAGTGGTAATGGGTGACGTTGCTGTAACTCCAAACCCTACAGCAGACCAGCTTGCTCAGATTGCCTATACAACAGCTCATACTGCTCAGTCAGTAGCTGGTATTGCTGATCCTCAGATTGCCATGCTGAGCTTCTCAACAATGGGTAGTGCCAAGGATGCTATCAACAAGGAGACAGGCAAGAGCGTTTATATCATCGACAAGGTAAAGGATGCTGTAGCTATCGCTAAGGAGAAATTCCCTGAGCTTCATCTCGACGGTGAGCTTCAGGCTGATGCAGCCCTCGTTCCTGAGGTAGCTGCCAAGAAGGCTCCAAAGTCTGAGGTCGCAGGTAAGGCTAACGTATTGGTAGTTCCAAACCTCGAGGTAGGTAACATCGGCTACAAGCTCGTTCAGCGCCTGGGTGGTGCCATCGCTATCGGTCCTATCCTCCAGGGTATCGCTCGTCCTGTTAACGACCTCTCTCGTGGTTGCTCTGTAGATGACATCTACTATATGGTAGCTATCACAGCTTGCCAGGCACAGGATGCAAAGAAGGCTTAATCAACTAACTTTATTTATAACATTACAAACTAAACATTATGAAAGTATTGGTTCTGAACTGTGGTAGTTCATCTATCAAGTACAAGTTATATAATATGGACGATGAGTCTGTATTGGCACAGGGTGGTGTAGAGCGTATCGGTCTTGATAACGCTTTCATCAAGGTTAAATTGCCTAATGGCGAGAAGAAGCAGATCATGCACGACATGCCTGACCACAAGGAAGGTGTGAACTTCGTGTTCAAGTGCCTGCTCGACCCGGAAATCGGCGCCATCAAGGACTTGAAGGAAATCGACGCTGTAGGTCACCGCGTAGTGCAGGGTGGTGACAAGTTCAAGGAGAGTGTCATCGTTGACCAGAGCGTAGAGGATGGTATCGAGGAACTTTGCGACCTCGCTCCTGTTCACAACGCAGGTCACCTGAAGGGTATCCGTGCCGTAGATTCATTGATGCCTGGCACTCCTCAGGTTTGCGTATTCGACAACGCGTTCCACAGCACAATGCCAGACTATGCTTATCTCTATGCCATTCCTTACGAGTTGTACGAGAAGTATCACGTACGCCGTTATGGTTTCCACGGAACATCTCACCGCTATGTTTCTAAGCGTGTTTGCGAGATTCTCGGTCTCGACCAGAACAACTCAAAGGTAATCACTTGCCACATCGGTAACGGTGGCTCTGTAGCTGCTGTATTGAATGGTAAGGTATTGGATACTTCAATGGGCTTGACTCCATTGGCTGGTTTGATGATGGGTTCACGTTGTGGTGACATCGATGCTTCTGCCGTTACTTATCTGATGGATAAGTTGAACATGAAGCCACAGGAGATGGCTGACTTCCTGAACAAGAAGAGTGGTGTGCTCGGTATCACAGGTATTTCTTCTGATATGCGCGACATCGAGAACGCTGCCAACGAGGGTAACGAGAAGGCTCAGCTGGCTCTCCGTATGTACGAATATCGCATCAAGAAGTACATCGGTGCTTACACAGCAGCTATGGGTGGCGTTGACGCTATCGTATTCACAGCTGGTGTTGGTGAGAACCAGACCGACCTCCGTGAGGAAGCTTGCAAGAATCTGGAGTATCTTGGCATCAAGATCAATAAGGAGGTTAACGACAAGGTTCGTGGTGAGGAAGCTATCATCTCTACCGATGACAGCAAGGTGAAGGTAGTTGTAGTTCCTACCGATGAGGAGATTGTTATCGCTCGCGATACAATGGAATTGGTTTCCAAGAAGTAATTCCACACAATACTATATAATATAAGGTGAAGACTAAAGACAGCAATGGATGGTCTTCACCTTATTTCTTTCTTATCATTATTACATGATGAGGCTCCTGCCTGATGAGGATGGAAGCATCACTTAAATTTTGAGAATTATGAAAACAAAGATTGTAACTTTCGGAGAAATATTGCTTAGAATATCTAAGCCTGGTTATCAACGGTTATTCCAAGGTCACCGTATGTTCGGCAACTATGGTGGCAGCGAGGCAAATGCAGCCATCTCTCTGGCTCATTTGGGCGATAACGTGGAGTATGTAACCCGATTGCCATACGGCGAGATGGGTGAAGCTGCGCTGATGCATCTCAGGGAGTTTGGTTTGAATGTTTCTCATGTGGTGCGTGGTGGCGATCGTCTCGGTACCTATTACTTCGAGGAAGCTGTGGCGATGCGCAACTCCCGTGTAGTCTATGACCGCAAGAACTCTTCTTTCTATTCCTTGAAGCGTGGTATGGTGAAATGGAATCAGGTACTGGCAGATGCTGCCGTATTCCATTGCTCAGGTATCACCTGTGCCATCAGTCGTGATGCGATGGAATCTACCATGGATGCCATCAAGCTGGCGGTTGCTGATGGGCTGACCATCGCCTGCGATATCAACTATCGCAAGAATCTCTGGGGATACGGTCTGGAACCTCACGATGTGCTCTTCCAGATGATGCAGTATAGCGATATCATCTTTGGTGATCAGAATGAGTGGGAGATAGCCAGTGGAGTGCCTCATATTCCTTTCGAGGCTTTGGATGAAAACTATGTAATAGACAGGGAGGCTTATCTGTCGTATTTCCGCAAGATGCACCGTCTCTTCCCTAAATGCAAGAAGATGATAATGGCTGTAAGAAACCAGATTGCCAGCAGCCATCATACCTTGAGCGGTCTGCTCTATGATGCAGTAGAGGATCAGCTCTATACAACGAGAATCTACGACATACAGCCTATTGTTGATCCGATGGGTGTAGGCGATGCCTTCATTGCTGCCTATATCCACGCTCACCAGAAGTGGGGCGATGAGAACCAGTATTGCCTGGATTTCTCTCTCTCGGCCAGTGCCATCAAGAATACGATTCCGGGCGATCAGAATCTGGTATCTGAAGAAGAAATCATCAGTAATATGACTTCTTCAGGAGGAAGAATCCAGCGATAGGAATAAACCTAGATTACAATAGAACTATAAGATTCGTGTGATAAGAATAAAGGGCAGTCCAAATCGGGCTGCCCTTTATTCTTGTAGCTTATTTATTGTTATGGTTGGCTTTCGCCTTCCACATATTCTTCCATAAACATGTGTTCGCCATCGAATACGGCATAGGTGAACTGCCATATCCAGTCGCCCAGAATCATCAGGCGGGTCTTCTTGCTCAGCATCAGGTCCAGCTCTATGTGGCGGTGTCCGAACATGAAGTAATCTATATCCTTGTGACTTTGCATATACTGTTTGGCAAAGCGTACCAGGAATTCCTTCTTTTCGCCCATATAAGGCTCCTCCTTGCCGTCGGCACGTTTCAGACGGCTATGCTTCGCCCAGTTCAGTCCCAACGACAATCCCCAGCGTGGATGTATGGCATTCAGCAGCCGTTGGCAGGTGCGGTTGTGGAACATCGCCTTCAGGAACTTGAACTTCTTGTCCGGGTCACCCAGGCCGTCACCATGGGCAAGGAAGAACACCTTGTCGTAAATTTCCACGGTCTGTGGTTTATGGTGAACGATCAGTCCGCACTCTTCTTCCAGGTAGCCGTATGTCCATAAGTCGTGGTTGCCGGTGAAGAAATGTACTTCCACTCCCATATCCGTCAACTCCGAGAGCTTACCCAGGAATCGGGTGTAGCCTTTCGGTACCACATATCTATACTCGTTCCAGAAATCAAACATATCGCCCAGCAGATAGATGGCTGCAGCCTTGTGCTTGATGCTGTCGAGGAAACGTACGAGTCTGCGTTCCTGCATTCTGCCGTGTGGGATAGCCCACGAGCCGAGATGCGCATCAGAGAGGAAATATACATTTTTCATAAGCGATTCTTTTTAAGTGAAGAGTGAAGAATGAAGAGTGAATAATTCAACGGTTTTGTCTATTCGAAACCGAGTTCTACACGAGCTTCCTCGCTCATCATACTCTGATCCCAGGCTGGTTCGAATACGAGGTTTACATTGGCAGACTTGATTCCCTCTACGCTATCCACCTTGGTGCGCACATCCTCAAGGATGAAGTCGGCTGCAGGGCAGGATGGGGCAGTAAAGGTCATGTCAAGATCTACGGTAGCATCGTCTTTTACGTCTATCTTGTAAATCATACCCAGATCCCAGATATTCACAGGTATTTCAGGGTCGTAAACGGTCTTGAGAACATCTACGATCTTTTCTTCTATCTTTGTCTTTTCTTCTTGTGTCATAATAATCTTTGTTTTTGCCTACAAAGATACTGCAAAATGGGGACAATACAAAAAGAAAAGACACTTTTTTCTTCGTGCCTGCTTAATAATACCGGAAAAAGTCTATAATTTGCCTTTATCGTGATAGGAATAAAAGGCTCCATCGGTGATGATGACATGGTCCATGAAGAAGATGCGCATGATTTCGCAGGCTTTCTGAATCTGAAGGGTAAGCTGGTCGTCTGCCTTGCTGGGGAGCGGACTGTTGCTCGGATGGTTGTGACAGAAGGCGATGATGGTGGCGTTGTTGAGTACGGCTTCCTTGATGAGCAGTCGGATATCCACGGCTGTTTCCGTAATGCCTCCGTGCGAGATACAGGAAGCCTTGATGAGTTTGAAATTCTGGTTCATCATCAAAACCCATGCTTCTTCGGTATTGAGATCCTGCATCTTGGGGAGCATATAGTTGTAGATGGCGAGAGATGAACCCAAATCCGGGCGATAGCCTATCTTGTCAAGGGCACGACGCTTCCCCAGTTCACAGGCTGCAAGCACGGTAATCGCTTTTGCGGGTCCCATACCTTTGTAGCGGGTGAGTTCCTTGATTGTCATCTTGCCGAGAGTATTGAGATTGTTGTCGCAGTCTTTCATGATGTGCTTCATCAGATCTACTGCGCTCTCGTCCTGAGAGCCGGAACCTATTAAGATGGCTAGCAGTTCGGCATTGGATAGTGCTGATGCTCCTAGTCGCTCCAGTTTTTCACGAGGTTTGTCTTCCTCTGCCCATTGCGAAATAGAAAGCTTCTCACTCATAGTGATTTATTTATAGAAAGTCTTGTTGTATGCGCTGAATTCACTCTGTCCGAGCAGGCATCTCTTCCACCAGGCTGAAAGGAATCCGCAGCCGTAACCCATCAGTTGGGTGAAGGCGGCACGTATGCTCAGCACGCCAATCTTCACACTGTGATTCTCCCTGCTGCTGTCGATGAACAGCGCAATGATATAGAGAATGATGCCAAGTAGGCCGATGCAGCCCAATGCTGCCATCGCATTGCCCAGGGTAGGGAATACGTGGACGGTGCTCAGCATATACGGCAGGAATCCGAAGAAGAGCAGAAGGAGCGTACCTATCACGCCCACGGTGAAGACCATCGGCAGGAGATGTACGAGCTTGAGGCTCTCGGGATATTTCTTGTAGAGGTTGATGCGGGCAATGCCGCTGTTATATACCTGTCGCCAGAATTTGCGGAAGTCGGTGCGGCGCTTATGCCATACCCATGCTTCAGGGAACAGACGGCAACGGCAGCCTGCCTTGAAGATACGGATGGAGAAATCGATGTCCTCACCAAAACGCATGTTGGAAAAGCCATTCAACTTGAGATAAACGTCCCTGCGGATGCCCATGTTGAATGAACGAGGGTAGAACTTATCCATTTTCTTCTTTCCGCCACGGATACCACCGGTGGTGAAGAAAGAAGTCATGGAATAAGAAATGGCTTTCTGAGTATCTGTAAATGATGAGTGTGCCTTGTCGGGACCGCCGAATGCATCGGCAGGTTCGCGGCTCAACTCATCACTTACAGCCTTCAGATAGCCCTCTGGCAAGACCACGTCGCTGTCGAGTATCAGCAGATACTCGCCCTTGGCACGTTCGGCACCATAGTTGCGACTCTGCCCCGGACCAGAGTTCTCCTTATAGTAATAATGTATATCCATCAGGTTTTCGTATCGCTTGCACACTTCCTCGCAGGGAGTCTGTGAGCCATCCTCTACGATGACAACCTCGAAGTCCTTCTCCGTCTGATGGGTAAGGCTCTCTAACAGTTCGTCCACTTCGTCAGGACGGTTGAATACTGGTACTATGATGGAATATTTCATTCTTCTTACTATTAAGGGTTAAGTTTGCTCGATAAGAGCGTAATCTTCTTGTTGAAAGACGGATTACTCGCTTACACGACCGAGGTAGCTACCGTCACGAGTATCAACCTGGATGGTCTCGCCCTCGTTAACGAACAAAGGAACGCGAACCTCAGCACCAGTCTCGAGAGTAGCTGGCTTGGTAGCGTTGGTAGCAGTGTTACCCTTTACACCTGGCTCAGAGTGAGTGATCTTCAGGGTAGTCTTTGCTGGCATTTCTGCCAAGAGGATAGTACCGTCTGTAGTATCAGTAACAACCTCAACTACGTCACCCTCCTTCATGTACTGACCACCGGTAACGTTCTCCTTAGCGATAGGCACCTGCTCGAATGTCTCCTGGTTCATGAAGATGCAACCAGTAGCGTCCTCGTAGAGGTACTGATAAGGGCGACGCTCAACGCGAACATCCTCCAATTTGAAACCAACCTGGAATGTACGCTCCAGCACGCGGCCGTCAGCAACATTCTTCAACTTAGTGTTCATTACGGTGTTACCTTTACCTGGCTTTCTGTGCTGAAAGTCGATGCAAACCCATACTTTGCCATCCATACGGATGCAAGTTCCAATCTTAATTTCCTGTGAATTAATCATTTCTTGTTTTATCTTGAATGTTATTATTATTCTCGTAATCGGGTGCAAAGTTACGGCAAAATGATGAAAAAACAAAGGGAAAATCGAAAAAAACATAAATATTTAAGCTAAATTTGGTAGTTTTCTTGGTTATTTGAGAAATTATGCGTAATTTTGCAGCCCAAAAAGGGCTTATTTTGCTCTTTTGTGAAGAATATTAATTAAAAAATAAATAAGAAAAATGAAAAGAACATTTCAGCCTCACAATCGTCGTCGCGTGAACAAGCATGGTTTCCGTGAGCGTATGGCAACAAAGAATGGTCGTCGCGTATTGGCTTCTCGCCGTGCTCATGGCCGCAAGAAGTTAACTGTTTCTGACGAGCACCACGGAAAGTAATTTCCGATAGGGAAATTCGTCTATCGACGATGACATTAAAAGCAGCAAGGAGAGATTCTTTGCTGCTTTTTGTGTTTTTATGACTTTTTATATTGTGATGAAACGCAAAAACTTGGCGTTTTATTTTGTATTGTCTTCGATTATTCCTATCTTTGCACCAAAAAAGAAAGAATGACTTCATCTGAGTTTATAAATAAGTTTAAGAGTAAGTATCTCTGGGGCAACCTGGGCGCCATGTTCCTGGTGCTGGTTTTGCTCTGCGTCGGTGTCAAGTTCGGCATCGATATCTACACCCATCATGGTGAGGCCATCCGTGTGCCGGATATCAGATACAAGAATATCAATGATGCCACCCGCATCCTCGATGATGCCGGATTGGAAATAGTGGTTTCGGATACCGGATATGTCCGTTCGCTCCCTGCCGACTGTATCCTGGAGCAGACGCCGGTGTTCGGAGAGGTGGTAAAGTCGGGACATATCATCTATGTCACGATTAACTCCAACCATTCTCCTCGCATCACCATTCCTGATGTCATCGACAACAGTTCTCTGAGAGAGGCGATGGCTAAGTTGACCGCCATGGGATTCAAGCTGGGTTCACCGGAATATATTCCAGGCGAGGAAGACTGGGTTTACGGTATTCTCGTTAAGGGCAGGCATGTGGTGGCTGGCGATAAGGTTTCTATCGATGATGTGCTCATCATTCAGGTAGGTAATGGTCAGCGCGACACTACCGACTCCTTCGATATGGTGGACCCTGTCTATCACGAAAACGATGATGTGATGGAGGGAGAAGGTGATGGTACTGAAAGCACCGAAGATAACTTCGAGGTGGTTCCGGGAACTGAATCTACAGAAACAGCCCCTGCTACACACGAACACCAGCAGAAAGAGGTGGTGGAGTAGGAGAAGTGAAGAGTGAAGAACGATGAGTGAAGAATTCAATAGTAATACGAATGATATTTTTAGATTATATATATAATAAGGTATATGCTCCTGTAGAGGATGACTTCGGTTTTGATGGCGACGACCTCTATGAGCATTGGAAGGTGCAGGTGGATGCCAACCAGGATCCTGTCCGCATAGACAAGTATCTGGCTGATAAGATGGCTTACCAGAGCCGCAACCGCATTCAGCAGGCAGCTGATGCCGGATTTATTCATGTAAACGGTAAACCGGTGAAGAGCAATTACAAGGTGCGCCCGAACGACATCGTTACGCTGATGCTCGACCGCCCTCGTCATGAAACAAGCATCAAGCCGGAAGAAATCGACATCAATGTGGTTTATGAAGACGACCAGTTGATGGTGGTGAACAAAGAGGCTGGAATGGTGGTTCATCCGGGAGCCGGCAACTTTCATGGCACCCTGATTCAGGCTGTGGCCTGGCACCTGCGCGATATGCCGGAGTTTGATGCCAACGACCCGGAAGTGGGTCTGGTCCATCGCATCGACAAGGATACCAGCGGATTGCTCGTAGTAGCCAAGACTCCTACTGCCAAGACGGCATTGGGCAAGCAGTTCTTCAACAAGACTACCCATCGCAGTTACAATGCGCTGGTATGGGGTAATATCGTGGAGGATGAGGGACGCATCGAGGGTAATATCGGACGTGACCCGAAGAACCGTCTCCGTATGAAGGTCTTCGACCCGGATAGCGGTATCGGCAAGAGTGCGGTTACTCATTATAAGGTTTTGGAGCGCTTCGGTTATACCACCTTGGTACAGTGCATCCTGGAAACGGGCCGTACCCATCAGATCCGTGCCCACATGAAGCAGATTGGTCATCCGCTCTTCATGGATGAGACCTATGGTGGTGCCGAGATCCTGAGAGGTCAGCGCAGCAGTGGTTACAAGGCTTTTATACAGAATTGCTTCAAGCTCTGCCCACGTCAGGCTCTCCATGCCAAGACCCTCGGCTTCGTGCATCCTGTTACCAAGCAGCAGATGGACTTCGACAGCGAGTGGCCTGATGATTTTAGACAATTAATAGAAAAGTGGCGCGGCTTCATCGCAGGCACCACAAAAGATACATTCAAAAATATTTAGAGATTATGGAAAATAGCAAGAGAACGATAGCCATCGTATGTGGTGGTGATTCTTCTGAGCACGATGTTTCTTTGCGCTCAGGTCAGGGTTTGTACTCATTCTTCGACAAGGAGCGTTATCATATCTATCTCGTCGATGTAAAGGGCACCGACTGGCACGTGGCTTTAGATAACGGTGAGACTATTGATATTGACAAGAACGACTTCTCGTTTGTGAAAGACGGTAAGCATATCTATTTCGATTATGCTTATATCACCATCCACGGACAGCCTGGCGAGAATGGTGTGATGCAGGGCTACTTCGACCTCATCCACTTGCCATATTCTACAAGTGGTGTGCTGGTAGAGGCTATGACATTCGACAAGTATGTGCTCAACAACTACCTGCGTGGTTTCGGTGTGAACGTGGCTGACAGTATCTTGCTCCGTCGTGGCGAACAGTATGATGAGGACGAGATTGCCGATCGCATCGGTATGCCTTGTTTCGTAAAGCCTGCTGCCGACGGTAGTAGCTTCGGTGTGAGCAAGGTGAAGAATGCTGACCAGTTGGCTCCAGCCCTCCGTGTAGCTTTCATGGAGAGCAACGAGGTGATGATTGAAGGGTTCCTCGATGGTACTGAGATTTCTCAGGGCATCTACAAGACAGCCGAGAAGACCGTTGTCTTGCCAGCTACAGAGGTGGTAACCAGCAATGAGTTCTTCGATTATGATGCCAAGTACAATGGTCAGGTACAGGAAATCACTCCAGCCCGTCTCTCTCCTGAGACTGCAGAAGAGGTGGCAAAGACCACATCCCGCATCTACGATATCCTCCATGCCAACGGTATCATCCGCATCGACTATATCATATCTAAGGATAAGGACGGTAAGGACAAGGTGAACATGCTGGAGATCAATACCACTCCAGGTATGACCGTTACCAGCTTCATTCCTCAGCAGGTGCGCGCTGCAGGCCTTGACATCAAGGACGTGCTCAGCGATATCGTGGAGAATCAGTTCTAGAATTTATAAATCACATATATGGTTCTGCGACTTTCTCGCAGAGCCATATATATTAAAAGGTATATATTAAAAAGGTATATATTATGAAGATCCCTCAAGAATTTGATACCATTCGACCTTGGGAGCCAGAAGACCTTCCTGAGGTGTTCGACCGTTTGCTTTCAAACGATCAGTTCAAGCAAGTACTTGCTTATCTTTATCCACAAGTTCCTTTTGAGATGATTGCCCAGAAGTTGAAGGCTTGCAAGACCAATCTCGACTTCCAGTTGGCTTTCGCCTACGATTTTGTTCAAGGCATCCTGAAGAAGGCTGCAACGGGTTGTGAGATGGATTGCGCAGCCATCGATAATACCCGCAACTATACCTTCATCAGTAACCATCGTGATATCGTGCTCGATTCAGCTATCCTCGATGTAATGCTTATCGACAATGGCTTCAAGACCACCTGCGAGATTGCTATCGGAGATAACCTCCTGTCGCTTCCTTGGGTGAAGGACCTGGTACGTGTCAACAAGGCGTTTATCGTGGAGCGTGCCCTGAGCATGCGCCAGATGCTGATGTCAAGCAAACGTCTTTCCGATTACATGCATTTCTCCATCAAGGAGAAGAACGAGAATATCTGGATTGCCCAGCGAGAGGGTAGAGCCAAGGATAGCGATGACCGTACCCAGAAGAGCATTCTCCAGATGATGGCGATGGGCGGTGAAGGCAGCATCATCGACCGATTGAAGCAGCTCCATCTCGTACCGCTGTCTATCAGCTATGAGTACGATCCTTGCGATTTCCTCAAGGCTAAGGAGTATCAGCAGAAGCGTGATGTGGAAGGATGGAAGAAGGGACCTATGGATGATCTCGTAAGCATGCAGACCGGTATCTTCGGTTACAAGGGACATGTGCATTATCATGCAGCCCCATGTATCGATGAGTATCTGGATACCCTCGACCCAGAGATGCCGAAGCAGGAACTCTTCAATACCATTGCTGCCCATCTTGATCATGAGATACATAGCCACTACCGTCTCTATCCTGGCAATTATGTGGCGCTCGATCTCTTGGAGAATACCGAGGCTCATGCTTCTGAATATACACCGGAAGATAAGGCTCGCTTCGAGAAATATATCGCAGGGCAATTGGCAAAGATTGAACTTCCTGACAAGGATGAAGCCTTCCTGAAGGAGAAGATTTTAGCAATGTATGCCAATCCAGTGCGCAATTTCCTTGCAGCAAAGTAGGTGGAGGGCGCAAAATAATGATACTTTATTGCTTTATGTGCAAAAATGTACCATTAATACTGTTAAAATGTTAAGTGTACGATAAACACGAAAGTTAATAAATCTTTCGTGTTTATCGACTTTTTATTAAAAAAATAACCTTTCTTACGAAAAATACACAAATTGAGCAAAAAAGTATCACCCTTTTTCGAAAAAGTATTGTACTTTTGCAGCGGTGATACGAATGTGAACGATACCACTAAAAGATACCTCACATCGTTTTGCCGGAAATACAGCTAAAATAACAAAACTAACAAAATAAAAAGTAATGACCTATGAGTATCAATTCAGCTTAAAATGAAAGAAGGATTGTTTCCGTGCAGCTGGTAGTTACAGGGAGACAAGAGTGTGTGGCTATTTGCTAGTCAATTAAGTAATGTTTATTCTATTCAAACCTAGAAAGTACATAAGTATGAATCTAAACTTAAGAAAATCAGTGCTGCTTGTTGGAGCGTTGGCATCCTTAGGCTTGAGTTACACAACTGAAGCTTTGGCAACATCTCCAAATTTTGCTGTTAACTCAGTACAGCAGTCTAAGAAGGTTACCGGTAATGTAAGTGACGCAGAAGGTCCTATCATCGGTGCAAGTGTAGTAGAGAAAGGTAATGCCGGAAATGGTACTGTTACCGACTTGGATGGTAACTTCGCATTGAACGTGAAGCCTGGTGCTACTATTGTTATTACTTATATCGGTTATCAGAAGCAGGAAATCGTTGTAGGTAATCAGTCTAATTTTAACGTCACAATGAAGACAGACGACAAGACTCTCGAAGAAGTTGTTGTCGTAGGTTATGGTGTTCAGAAGAAAAAGCTCGTTACCGGTTCTACCATCGAGGTGAAGGGTGATGATATTCAGAAGATGAATACCACTCAGGTGTTGGGCGCTTTGCAGAGCCAGACTCCTGGTGTTAACATTCAGGCGGCTTCCGGTCAGCCTGGTGATGGCTTTAAGATTTCTATCCGTGGTGCCGGTACCAACGGCAACACAGCTCCTCTTTATATTATTGATGGTGTAGCAGGTGATATCAACAACTTGAACCCTGCCGACATCGAGCGTATCGACGTTTTGAAGGATGCTGCATCCTGTGCCATCTACGGTTCTGCCGCAGCCAATGGTGTTATCCTTGTTACTACCAAGCAGGGTAAGCAGGGCAAGATTCAGGTATCTTACGATGGCAATGTTGGTTGGTCTAATGTATATCGCATGCCAAAGATGCTGAATGCCAAGCAGTATATGGAGGTAATGGATCAGGTGCGTTTCAACAGTGGTGAAAGTGGCTACGATTGGAAGAGCATTATGGGCGAGGACCTCTACAACTCTTATATGGATGGTTCTAACGAAGGAACCAACTGGGTAGAGGCTATCCGCAACAAGAATGCCGTTACAACAAGTCATTCCCTGAACGTTACTGGTGGTTCCGACCGTTCTACCTTCTCTATGGGTGCCGGTTATCAGTATCAGGATGGTGTGTTTGGCAATGTTGTTAAGTCAGATTACCGCCGTTTCACCTTCCGTATCAATTCAGAGCATGTCATCTATCGCAATGACAAGGGTATGGATGTAGTGAAGATTGGTGAGAATATCTACTATCAGCACAAGCAGAACCAGGGTATCCAGATTGGTAACCAGTATAGCAATGAGCTTTCCAATATGCTTCGTTCCAATCCTACTATCCCTATGTATAATGCAGATGGAAGCTATACCAAGGCTGAGGACTTGAAGAACTGGATTGATAACTACAACTCTTATTCTGTAAACCCAATCTATAAGATGTTGAATCAGCAGTCTGGTCACAATAAGAGTATCAACCAGAATCTGCATGCTACAGGTTATTTGGTGATTCAGCCAATCAAGAATCTGGTTTACCGTGGACAGTTGAATTACAATCAGAATACTTGGACATGGCGTACATTCCTCCCTATATTCGATGCCAACAGAACCAATGCGGATTATTTCCGAACAGAGGATAAGGCAACAAACCAGATTGGAACAAGTTGGGGATGGAGTACAACAAATACCTTGAGTTATAAGTTTGACTTGCAGAAGAAGCACAACTTCGACATCCTGGTAGGTACTGAGTATGGTGAGAGCCGTCCTGACTTCGGTTTCTCCTTGAATGCTACATCTTCTAATTCGGTGTTTGGCGATATGACTCATGCTTACATGACCTATATGAAGAATAATAATGCTGCTGCCGTTACTGGTACTCCTTGTGATGATTCTCGCAGTATGTCTTACTTCGGTCGTGTCAACTACAACTTCAATGAGAAGTATATGCTTTCAGCCATCATGCGTGCCGATGGTAACTCTAAATTCGCTCCAGGTAAGCGTTGGGGTTATTTCCCATCTGTATCTGCCGGTTGGGTTATCTCTAACGAGAAGTTCATGGCAAAGACTGTATCATGGCTCGACTTCCTGAAGCTTCGTGCTGGTTGGGGTCAGAATGGTAATGCGCAGACCATTAACAACTTCCAGTGGCAGGGTGCTTTCGCATTTAATACAAGTAGCTATTATACCTTCAATGGTAATCCTGACCAGTATGTTTCCGGTGCAGCTCCTTCCCGTCTGTCTAACGAGGATTTGACTTGGGAGACTTCAGAGCAGTTGAACATCGGTTTGGATGCTCGCTTCCTGAGTGGACGCTTGGGCTTCACCTTGGATTGGTATAACAAGAAGACCAAGGACTTGCTGGTTGCAGTTCCTGTAGATCCAACAACTGGTTTCTCTACCCAGATGAAGAATGCTGGTACTGTTGAGAACAAGGGTATTGAGCTTTCTCTCTCTTGGAACGATAAGATTGGCAAGGACTTCCAGTACAACGTAGGTTGGAACATGGCTTACAATCACAATGAGGTAACAGAGGTGAAGTCTAACCAGAAGTACAACAATGGTGGTAAGGACCTCTTGGCTCAGAATACCGGTTATATGGCTCGTTTCGAGGAAGGTCATCCTATCGGCTACTTCTGGGGCTACAAGACAGAAGGTGTGATGCAGAATGAGGCAGATGTTCAGGCTTATCTTGATAAGAACTGTAAGGGTAATGCCGCTAACTCTAAGCAGGGTACCGGTATCAAGCCAGGTGACTTGAAGTTTGTGGATGTAAATGGCGATGGTGTTGTCAATGATGACGATAAGACAGAACTTGGCGATCCACATCCAGATGTAACCATGGGTATCACTCTCGGTGCATCTTACAAGGGCTTCGACCTTTCTGCAACAGGCTTTGGAGCATTCGGTCAGCAGGTGGCTCGTTCATTCCGCAAGTTCACCGATGGTGAGTACGAGAACTTCACTACAGAGGTGTATGACTACTGGCATGGTGAGGGAACTTCCAACAAGTATCCTTTGCTCGCCCACATGAATGCAGGTCCAAACTGGCAGACCATTTCTGATATTTACATTGAGGATGCCAGCTACTTCCGTCTTCAGAATCTGACCGTGGGTTACGATTTCACCAAGATCTGGAAGAACAGCCCATTCCAGCAGCTCCGTCTCTATTTCGCAGCCCAGAACCTCTTTACCATTACCGGTTATAAGGGTATGGATCCAGAGAATGGTACTGCTATCGGCTCAGACTCATGGGTAACAGGTGTTGATGTAGGTAACTATCCTCAGCCTCGTACCTATATGGTTGGTGTAAATGTAAAGTTCTAATCTAAAATTGAATTCACAATGAAAAAGTTAAATATATTTTTGGCTTCAGCCATGGCGGTGCTTAGCTTGGCATCCTGCGACATCAATGATGTGCAGAATGTAGGCGAGTTATCTACCAGTACCTTCCCTGTTTCCAAGGAGGATGGTGAGGCTGTATTGGCTGGTGTTTACCAGAATTTGAACCAGGTTTGTGCAGACCCTCAGATGAGTTTCCTTTACTATGCCCAGTTGGCTAGTGATGATATGCTCGGTGGTGGTGGTGTCAACGATAAGTTGATGCAGGCAGATGATTTGCTCTGTAACTATAATGCCGATATGACCAACGTGTTCTATGAGGCTCGTTACAAGGGTATTAACCGCGCCAATACCCTGATAGAGGCTCTTCCTAATACCTCTATGAATGAGGATACCAAAAACTCAATGATGGGACAGGCTAAGTTCCTGCGTGCCTTCTATTATTATGAGTTGGCTTCCATGTACGGAAATGTACCTATGCGTCTGAAGCCAGGTTCTGAGGCTATCACCCAAGGTAATATTGAAGACCCTTGGAAGCAGATTCTGATGGATCTTCGTGATGCTGTCGATCTCTTGCCTGCTGCAAAGAGCACTGATGGCCATATTGATAAGTATGCTGCTGAGGCTTTGCTGGGTCGTGCCTGGTTGTTCTATTCAGGTTTCTTTGGCAATGGTTCTACATTGGCTGATCTGACCAGCACTACTTACAATCCTTTGACTTCTGTGGAACTTCCTGATGGAACTACTCTGTCTAAGGAGAATGTCATTACAGCCATCGATGACTGTGTGGCTAACTCTGGTCGCAAGTTGGTGGATAAGTATCAGAATCTCTGGGCTTATACCAACAGATGCACTGTAGAGGATTATGATTATACCAAGGGTCAGGGCTTCAAGTGGGTTGAGGATGATGCTTCTCAGAATCCCGAGACTTTGTTCTCTATCAAGTTTAACAAGTACGCAGACTGGGGTACAACGATTGGCTATGCCAATGCTTACGCTCTTCACTTTGGTGTTCGTGGTGGTCAGGCTTATGGCAACACCTTCCCATTCGGTCAGGGTTGGGGCGCAGGTCCTGTAGCTCCAAACCTGGTAAAGGATTGGGCTGCTGCTGAGCCTAATGATGCACGTCGTGATGCTTCTATCCAGGACTGGTCTAAGGTAGCAACCTATAAGAAAGGTGGTTGGGCAGACTTCGTTCAGGAAACTGATTACTATGCCAAGAAGTGGGCTCCTGTTACTTGTAAGAATGATCAGCTGAAGGATGGCTATTCTTGTACTTTCGAGAATGTGATGTATCCTGGCAACTGGGATGTAGCAGGAAAGGAGAACATGCAGTTGAATAACATCCACGACCTGGTACTCATCCGTTTCGCTGACGTATTGTTGATGCAGAGTGAGTTGAAGAAGGATATAGCTGGTATCAATGAGGTTCGCAAGCGTGCTGGTTTGAACCCTATTGCAGCTTATTCAGAGGAAGCTTTGAGAAATGAGCGCCGTTGGGAGTTGGCTTGCGAGGGTACCCGCTGGAACGACCTCCGTCGTTGGCATATTGCCGCTGCTGCTCTTGAGAAGCAGAATGGTGTTGCTATCTATTATTGCGGACAGCCTGATACAAATACTCCACACAATGGAGGTTATACTGCCCGTTACAATGCTACTGCTGGCTTCCAGAAGATGCCTGAGACTCAGGTGGCTCTGGGTACCGTAAAACAGAATGAAGGTTGGACTGGTGCTGATTCAGAATATCAGGGCTGGAAGTAATCAATTCTTTAATCTTTTAAATGAATAAGTATATGAAAAAGATATTTTTTGCATTGTCTATGCTGACATTGCTTTATACTTCTTGTGATCCTTCTACCGATTCTGGCAGCACAGGTTTCTCTGAGAATGTAACAGCTGAGAGCGTAGATGCCAAGGCAACACCTGTTCAGGTGAATGGTAAGAATAGCAACCGTATCATCATCGAGAATCATTCTCCTATCACAAGCCAGTGGTCGGTTGACCAGTTGGCTGAAGGTGCGGTAACCTCTTCCAAGGCATACGATACCATCTATGTTACCAAGGTAGGTGCCAACACCGTTACTATGCACTGCAAGAACGTGGCTGTTGACTTTACCAAGGACTTCACTGTGAATGTAGATGAGATTACTTATCTCTCTGCAGAACTTCAGAAGCGTCTCTGCGTAACTGGTTCTGAGGGTAATTATACTTCTACTGTAGGCGAGTTCGCTGGTCAGCCTGTACAGTTCGGTACTGCTTTTGATGCAGGTAAGGTAAAGGTTATTCAGGAGGTCAAGGAAGGCAAGAAGGGTAATGTCTTTACTGTTGAGAATGGTAACGGTGTGCTTTCTAACTGGGCTATTACCAAGGAAGGTGCTGATGAGGCTGCTGGTACTGCTACTCTGAATGGCGATCAGCTGATGGTTGTTGAGGAAGGTCAGTTCAATATTACCTTGACTTATACCAAGGCTGATGGCACTCAGGAGACTTACAATGCAGGTTCTTTCGATGTTGAGTCTTTGACTACCAAGCCAGAGCTTCTTGAGTATCTCGCTGGTGGCGAAGATGGTGATGGTACTACAACATGGGAATGGAACGATAAGGCTTCTGGTGTTTGGGGCAATGGTTCTTTCGGTAGCGGTAATGGTCCTCAGTGGTGGACTGTATCATATACAGACATTGAAGGCCAAGGTAGTAGCAAAGCTGGCGGTGTAAAGCGTAGCGGTACTCATGCTTACTTTACCATTGATACCAATTCCAAGACAGCAACTAATGGTGATGGTACAACGCTTCCTATCAAGGTGAATGTGCTTGAGCACAAGGATGCTTCTTGGGATAAGGGTACTATCTCATTCCCAACAGTAACAAATGATAAGTTTGTTATTCCTATGGGTGTAAATGTTAATGAAGGTGATGCTGCTTTCCAAAAGTATTATGTCTTGGTAGCATCTAATGACGAGCTTGTTTTAGCAGCTTGTCAATCTGATGGTAGTACCGGATGGTACTATGTCTTCAAGAAAAAGGCTAAATAGGTATGTGATAAATCGTTGTGATTAAAACATAAAATTAGGCTAAGCCTCGGCTGTAGTGATACAGTCGGGGCTTTTTCTTACCTTTTAGTAAACAGAAATTGACTTTTTTTGCTTTTCTTCCGTACTTTCTAGTATAATTGTTGAAAAGATTTGGTGTTTACGAGTTTTTATTGTACTTTTGTATGCTGTAAAACAAGTAGGTTTAGCAGTGTATGTTTGTACAACTGAGAGCTTATAACAGCTTAACTTTGCGACTCACACCGAACGGTGTGAGTGCGTGCATCGAACGAAGTAAGAACGTGCGGCGTTCGATGTGAGCACGTGCATCGTTCGAAGCACGTCGGAAAGTCCTGGAACTTCAAGCTTATATCATTAGTACTTAGTACCTTATAACATACTTGTGATAACAGCTAATAATACTAAACTATGGCAATAAAGTATGAAATCCATTCCATCCATAACTCGAAGGGCGAAGGAGGAGAACAGAAATTTGTCCGGTTGCGTGAACACGAACCGATGACCAGTAAGCAGATGGAGCAGTATATAGAGCAGGCATGCTCGCTTACCAGGGGCGATGTGCAGGCGGTGATGACATCGCTGCACGATCTCATCGTGACTGAGCTCTCTCAAGGTGCCCGTTTCTATCTTCCACAAATAGGCTATCTCTCGCTCTCTGTTACAACGGAGTTGCCGGAAGGTAAACCCATGGATAAGGTAACGGGCAATAATATCCGCTTGCGTAACATCAACTTCAAGCCTACTGCCGAATTACTGAACGAGGTGGGTAGAAATGTAAGGTTCGAACGCTCTAAATACACCACGAAGTCTCGCAGATACACCGAAGAACAGTTGTGGGATAAGATTGTGGCTTTCATAAAAGAGCATGACTATATTTGTCGACGCGACATGGAATACCATTTCTCCTTGCGCCAGCAGACAGCCTTGAAATGGTTGAAGCATTTTACCGAGAAAGGGCTTCTGGTAAAGGAGGGGGCAAGAAATGCTCCTATCTATTTCCTGGCAAAAGACAATAAAGGCAATGAAGACAATGGAATCTCCTTTCACACTAAACGTCTTGAGCCATAGAAGTTTAGCGTAGCTGTGAAAGGAGAAATGAAAATGGAAATTAAAATTAATACCTGATAAAAATGAATAATTTGATCACTAAAACTTGGAAACCGCTGCTGTCGCTGCTCTTCGGCGTGGCAGTGATGCTGTTCTGGGCTGTGCCTTATATGGCAGGGCTCTGCTTTCAGGAACAGTATCAGATGTTTCTCTTTGATACCAACTATTTCCTGGAGCGCATTGTGCTGCCAGGAGGATTGGCTGACTATATCAGTGAGTTTCTGGTACAGTTCTACTATATGCCAGTATTGGGTGGTGCCTTCATCGGACTGCTCCTGATAGGCATTCAGACTGCCGTATGGGGACTGATGAAGCAATATGGAGCCAAGCATGATTTCCCGGGCTATCTCCTGAGTTTCCTTCCAGGCATCGCCCTGTGGTGCGCTATGGGCGACCAGAACATCCTGCTTTCTTTTGTGGTTGCACTTTTCGGAGCTCTGCTGATGGGATGGATTCACAACCGATTCCACAACCGGTTGGTAAAGGTGGTGTTCGAACTGGTAAGCACGGCATTGGTTTATTGGTTCCTGGGTCCGGTGGTATTCCTTTATGCCGCCCTGATGATAGGTGATACGCTGAAGAATGCGCAGCAGAAGGGCAACTTCCTTTCCGGAATAGGCTATTCTGTCTGCATCCTTGTGCTTACCATAGCCTGGATTCTGCTGAGCACGCAGTCTCTGCAGTATCCAATGCAACGCATCTTTGCCGGACTCAATTATTATCGTTATCCAGGTGCCGTATCTCCGTTGCCTTTTGTTGTGATGGTATGGGCTGTTGTGATTCCTTTTCTGGGGATGATTCCATGCCGCCAGAAATCCTTGCAGAAGTTGCAGCAATCCAAGGTGGTGATGGCATTGAGCTATATATTGGTGATGGTGGCTTCATGGTTTGGTATCAAGGCATCTTTTGATGAAATGACCTACGACCTGATAGATTATGATTTCCTGGTTCGCACCGAACAGTGGGATAAGATTATAGAGAAGGCTGAGAAGAAGCCGGCAACCACACCGCTCAGTGTTTCGTGTGTGAATCTTGCCTTGAGCCAGAAAGGTATGCTTGCCGACCGCCTTTTCGAGTTCTATCAGAATGGAGGCGAGGGCTTGTTCCCTACCTTTACCCGCGATATGATTTCACCGGTATCTACGGCAGAAATCTTCTTCCGTCTGGGTATGGTGAATGATGCCGAAAGATATATGTTCGAGGCACAGGAAGCGATACCGAATTATCGCAAGAGTGCCCGCTTGACCCGCAGGATTATAGAGTGCGAAATCATCAACGGTAATTACAAGGTGGCAGCAAAGCTGCTCCGCCGCCTGCAGAAGACGCTCTTCTATAGCAACTGGGCGAACCAGATGATGGCGCTGCTGGGTAATGAGAAGGCTATCAACCGACATCCCGTTTATGGAAAGTTGAGAAAGTATCGTGAGAAGAAGCAGGACTTCCTCTTCAGCGACCGGGAGATGGACCAAATGCTGGGTTTGCTCTTCCTGAATGATAACCATAACAGGATGGCATACGAATATCTGATGTGCTACGAACTCCTGCAGCGCGATATGGAGAAGTTCATGCAGTATTATCCGCTGGGCAGATTCGTGGGTTACGACCATATTCCACGTTCCTTCCAGGAGATTCTCATCGGCAACTGGATGAAGACGCATAGCGATCCACGTACCATCCCATATAGTGTGGATGCACAGAACGTGAACAATACGCTCAACTTCATTCAGCTCTATATGCAGAATCCGAAGAATCCTCAGCTTGATCAGCAGCCGTATGTATCCAATGCCTGGCACTATGTGATGGTGCAGGGGGCTGATGAGGCTGCCGGAAAGAAGGAGGGAATGAAAGAGGTTTATTGATAATGTTAAGTGTTAAATGTTAAGTTGGCATTCTTGCTGATTGGACATTTGGCATGATTATAATATAGATTAATGATGAATATCAGACAATATTTTATGGGATTATTGCTCATGGGGGGCATGTTGGGACTTGGCTCTTGTATGTCCAAACCGGGAATTCTTGTGCCCACCAATCCCATCCAAGCAAATCAACTTCCAAAGATTTATCCTGATTATATTGGAGTTACTGTGCCCGCAACGATTGCTCCTCTCAACTTCAATGTGGAGGATATAGATGCGGAATCTGTTAATGTCGTAGTAGAAGGATCAAAGATAGGTGAACTTCAAAGTGAAGGCGACTACGCAAATTTCGATATCGATGAATGGCATCATCTGCTTGCTCAAAATAGGGGTGGAGATTTGAAAGTTACTGTTTATGTGGAAAAGAAGGGTAACTGGACGCAGTATAAGGACTTCGATATCCATGTCAGTCCATACGCTCTTGATGACTGGGGCTTGACTTATCGTCGCATCGCTCCTGGTTATGAGGTATATGGCAAGTTGGGCATCTATCAGTGCAACTTGAGTAATTTCGAGGAAACGGCAATCCTTGAGAATACCGCAGCGCCGGGTGCCTGTCTCAACTGTCATACGGCAAACAGAACCAATCCCGATCAGTTTACCTTCCATGTGCGTGGCGACCATGGTGCTACCTTGGTTTCTCAGAACGGAAAGCGGGAGTGGCTGAAGGCTAAGAATGATTCCCTGAAGGGTTCGATGGTTTATCCTTATTGGCATCCATCGGGCAAGTATTGTGCTTATAGCACCAATACAACCCATCAGAGTTTCCATGCCGTGAAGGATGAGCGAATTGAAGTCTTCGACCAGGCATCGGATGTCTTCGTTTATCAGCCTGCAACCCATGAACTGATATTGGATTCGCTCCTGATGACAAAAGACCATTATGAGACTTATCCGGTATTCTCGCCTGATGGAAAGACGCTCTATTTCTGCTCTTCTACAGCAGAGCCTATCCCAAGCGGTTACAAGGATATCAAGTATAATATCTGCAAGATTGGTTTTGATGCGGCTACGGGTAAGTTTGGCAACCAGGTGGATACCATCTTCAATGCCCGTGAACTGGGCAAGAGTGCCACCCATCCACGTCCTTCTTATGATGGTAAGTACATCATGTTTACGATGAGCGACTATGGCTGCTTCCCTATCTGGCATAAGGAAGCGGATAACTGGTTGCTGGATTTGAAGACGGGGCAGGCGCGACCAATGACGGCTGCCAATAGCAGGAATACAGATAGCTGGCACAACTGGAGTAGGGATTCCCATTGGTTTGTCTTCACTTCCCGTCGCGGTGACGGTCTCTATACCCGTCTTTATCTTGCCTGCATCGATGACAAGGGCAATGTAAGCAAGCCGTTCCTCTTGCCTCAGCGCAATCCGAAGAAGTACTACGACGAGTTGCTGGATTCCTATAATACCCCTGATTTCACTTCGAAGCCAGTAGAGCTGGATGCCCGTGCGGCAGGAAATGAAATCATGAGTGATAAGAGGATTCCGACAAAGGTTAGATAACGGAATCTTTATAATTCCTTATTCTGTAGAACATGATTCCTTCTCAGCAATGCATTCCATTTCTATCAACCAGCCTGGTCGGCATACTTTAGCCTCCACGATGATGCGGGGAATCTGGGGATAAAACTGCTGCATCAGTCTGTCAACCGTATGATAGTCGGAGATGTCGCGAAGATAGATGATGAAGTATTGGATATCATTCATCGTGGCATCGCCATCTTTCAGCAGGGCGCCAATGTTCTCAAGCAGTCTGCCGGTCTGGCGCACGATGTCGCCTTCATAGACCACATCTCCATGCTTGTCGATACTGGCTGTACCGGAGATGAAGTATTGTTGCTTGAACTGCTGGCTTCCTTCTGGATGGAGAGTATGGGTAGGTAGCGTAAGCCGGGTTCCTCTTTCGAAGGCTACACCATATTCATGGGTAGGATTCAGATGATCGAGTGCCTGAAGATACTTCTTGTCCTCTTCCTTGATATGGGGGATGGTGAGGAAGTCGATGGCTACAGCTGCGTGGCGTACCGGAGTGGCACCACCGATACCCGTGCTGGCAATGTAGTGGGTGTCGGCAGTCAATCCTTCTTGGTCGAAGATGTCATTGCGGGCTTCTACTACGCCTTGATAGTTTACATCGATGTTGGTGACGTATATCCAGGTGCGAACCAGGTTGCGTTCCATGGTCATATCCGTACCTTCGATAGTCTTCTGATATTTATTGAAGAGAAAATGGGTCTGCTCGTACGAATCCTTTCCCTTTGCTTCCTCTTCTGTAAGGCGAAGGCTGTGGAATAAGATAGGTGTAGCTTCATCCGTAGTCTTGATCAGCAGGCTCACCTTGCTGCCATTCAGTGGAGTCTGTTCCACGATAGTGAGGTTTGCGCCTTTCAGAAACTCCTGATAAAGGAGAGATTCTTCTAACTCTTTTATCTGGTTCTGGGAGTCGCTGAGGAATACCTTACAATATTGCAAGGTACGATTTTCCAGTTTCTCTGTATCGAGAAAGTTACCTAGTTTTAGATACAGAAAGTTAAGGCGATCATTGAATGAACCCTTAGCTTCTGGTGATAGTATTATGTATTTGTCCATCTTGTTTTTCTTTTTTCGTCAGCAAAGGTACGGATAATATCTGAGATATAAGAATATAGATAGGATGAAAAGATAAAAATACCGAGATATGGGGATAGGATCAGGCTGGATAGAACGGAAAAGAGGGAAGTAAAGGCTTGTTTTCCTTTACTTCCCCCTATTTTTTTCTTATTTCCTGCTTTAGAGTGATTCGAGCATGCGCTTGATGACAACCTCGGCTGAAATCTCACGGTTGGCTGCCTCTGGAATCACCAGACTGTTCTTGCTCTCGATGACATCATCGGTAACAATCAGACCGCGGCGAACAGGCAGGCAGTGCATGAAGCAACCGTCATTGGTCCAGCTCATGTGCTCCTCGTCGATGGTCCAGCTCATATCCTTGCTCAGAATCTCACCATATTGTGCTGGGTTTTTCACGCCCGGACAGCTCCAGTTCTTGGCATAAACGAAGTCTGCACCTTCCAGCGCCTTCTTCTGGTCGTACTCCACTTTGGCATTACCTACGAACTTAGGATCAAGCTCATAGCCCTCTGGGTGAGTAACCACGAAATCAACATCAGCTGCGTTCATCCACTGAGCAAATGAGTTTGGCACAGCCTGAGGCAAGGCACGGCAATGAGGAGCCCAGGTCAGGACTACCTTAGGACGAGCCACCTTCTTGTGCTCCTCGATGGTGATGAGGTCGGCGAATGCCTGGAGTGGGTGAACAGTGGCTGTCTCCATAGCGAAGACTGGGCGACCGCTGTACTTCACAAACTGGTTGACGATGGTCTCGGCATAATCGTAGTCGCGGTCTTTCAGACCGGCAAAGCTGCGCACACCGATAAGGTCGCAGAAGCTACCCATCACTGGGATTGCCTCAAGCAGGTGCTCACTCTTGTCGCCATCCATGATAACGCCACGCTCTGTCTCCAGTTTCCATGCACCGGCATTCACGTCGAGCACGATTACATTCATGCCCAGGTTCATCGCAGCCTTCTGTGTACTCAGTCGGGTGCGGAGACTGTTATTGAAGAATATCATCAGCAAGGTTTTGTTCTTGCCTAACTCCTGATAACCGAAACGGTTTGCTTTCACTTCCTGTGCCTCGGCGAGCGCTGCTTTCAAGTCGCCAAGGTCTTCAACATTAAAGAATGTCTTCATTGTTATTATTGTTATTTCGTTTTTTATTTGTTATTTCTGATATATATTGCTCTTGGATCTTTCTTCTTGAATCTTGATGTTTGCAAAGTTTGCATGCAAATCTTGCAAACATGGCAGAAACTAAGACTTGGTACGGAGCGGGTACGGAGCGAGTCCTGTTAAGCTCTTGTCTGTCCCTGGCCAGTAATCAACCACTTGTAGGTGGTAATCTCTTCGAGTGCCATTGGTCCGCGGGCTCCGAGCTTCTGGGTACTGATGCCAATCTCTGCGCCCAGTCCGAATTGTGCGCCATCGGTAAAGCTGGTAGGAGCGTTTACATAAACGCAGGCTGCATCTACCAATGCCTGGAACTTCTTCTGGGCAGCTTCGTTGTTGGAAACGATGCTCTCGCTGTGTCCGCTTCCGTAAGTGGCGATATGGTCGAGCGCTTCATCTTCCGAAGCCACGGTCTTGATACCCATCTGCATGCTGAGCCATTCTGTGTTCCAGATGCTCTTCATATTAGCATCTGCTTCTGTTGAGTCTGCGGATTTGCAATCCGCAGTCAGCAAACCTGCTTCCTTCATCTTCGCTTCGCTTTCTTCTGCCTTATATAATAAGGTATCAGGATAGTGTCCCTTTAAAGCCTCATAAGCCTTGGCATCAGCATGAATTTTGGTCTGTTTCTCCGCGAGCCCCTCGCAGAGAGCAGGGAGGTCGCTTAATCTGCTTTCGTGAATCAGCAGACAGTCGAGTGCATTGCATACGCTCACTCTTCGGCACTTGGCATTGGTGATGATGCGCTTGCCCATCTCCAGGTCGCCATCCTTGTCGAAGTAACAATGTACCACGCCGGCTCCGGTCTCTATAACCGGTACTTTGGCGGTATCACGAACGAAGTTGATAAGCTTCTTTCCGCCACGAGGAATACAGAGGTCGATATAGCCAACGGCATTCAGCATTTCGCCGGTAGCTTCATGGGTAGCAGGGAGCAGTGTAACAACATTCGGATCAATACCAAAAGTTATCAACACCTTGTGGATAAGTTCGACACCCGCTGAATTAGAGGCGTTTGCGTCCTTTCCTCCTTTAAGTACGCACGCATTTCCACTCTTGAAACAGAGAGAAAAAACATCGTAAGTCACATTAGGACGAGCCTCGTAAATCATGCCGATAACTCCGAATGGAACGGCTACTCGCTGCAGATGCAAACCATTTTCGAGTGTTTTGTCTTTGAGAACTCTTCCGAGCGGTGAGGGCAGGGTACTTACGTGTCTCATATCTGAAGCAATATCCTGGAGTCGCTGCTCTGTGAGTTGCAATCGGTCGTAGAGCGGGTTCGCCTTGTCCATCTTCGCCAAGTCCTCCGCATTTGCTTTCAAGAGCGCTGGAGTCTCTGCGATGATGGCATCAGCCACCGCCTGCAGGATTTCATTACGTTGTTCATCAGTTAGCAAACCAAGTGTTTTGCTAGCTGCCTTCACTTTTTGGAAAGTCTCTTTCTGTTCCATTCGCTATTTCCTTTCTTATTTTTATGATAAGATATTTTGTAATGTGTTACGAGTTTCCTCTTAACAACGGCAAAGGTAAGCATAAATATCGGAAATTGCAAACTTTATGCAATAAAAAGTGATGATTTTATAGAAAAATGTATAGTTATACGGAAAATGATATTAAAAAAGGTCAGGCAGTGCCTGACCTTTTTGTAATGGTTCCTTCTAATTATTTTGATACTGCCAGAAGAATTACTCTTTTTCGTTTTCTTCAGGGTGAGTCATTAGATACAGTTCCTTCTGTCGTTCGATTTCTCTTCTCAAGTCTTCCTTGTCTGGCAGGTAGAGCTTGTATTTGGCAGCAAACATCTGGTCGTTCTTGGCAAGAGTGGAGTATCGGGCTACATCCGAATCGGTTTCGGCACAGAGGATGATTCCGATTGTAGGATTGTCGTCTGGTCCTTTCTTCATCTTGTCATACATCTGCAAGTACATGTCCATTTGGCCGACATCCTGATAGGTGATGCGGTTGACCTTTAAATCTACAAGGATAAAACTCTTGATAAGATAATTATAGAATACCAAGTCGATATAGTAGTCATTCTCCTCGGTTCGGATATGTTGCTGGCGAGCCACAAGCGCATATCCCTTTCCCATTTCCATCAAGAACTTCTCTAAGTTATCTATGATGGCAGATTCCAATTTCGATTCTTTGAGAGAAGAGTCGGAAGGTAATCCCAAAAACTCCATGACTACAGGAGATTTGATGTATTCCAGTTTATCTTGCTGGAATTCATTTGTTTTCTCTTTCATCTCTTTCTCTACAGGTGCTTTGTCTTTTGACATAAGGAGGCGCTCATAGTACAAGGTATTGATGTTACGGTTCAACGTACGGTAACTCCAACCTTGCTCGAAAGCCTCCTTTGCATACCAATCCCTAGCCTGCTTGTCTTCTATGCGAATAAGCAGTTCGTAATGCGACCAAGGTAGTAGGTGGATACCTGCTTTTTGTACATGCTGGAGGTTATTGCTCAATTCTTCAGACGGTGTTTGTTGAATTGAGGCTTTGAATTCGACGGACACTGTCCGTTGAATTTGTAAGTTACTGAATTTTAGGTAAAAACGTCTGAAAACCCTTAGGGTAGTTACAGAGAACCCTTTCCCAAATTCCTCTGTAAGTGCAGCGGATGCCACCTCAATAATATGCTTTCCATACTCAGCCCTTGCTTCTCCGTTCTGCTCCTCTTCTACAATACGTTTCCCTATTCTCCAGTTTCTTTCTACCAGAGAATAATTGACGGCAGCGAAAGCTTTGCTCCTTGCTTTGCTGACTATTGTCTTCAAATCATTTACGAGAAACTTCTCTTCTCCTTTATATGAGTGCTCCATCTGCTTCATAATTATGCCTTGTTTTATGTATGATGAGTGCAAAGATACGCTTTTTTATTGGTAAAGCACAAAAATATGGTTAAAAAGTTTGCGGAAACCAAAACTTTTGCTATCTTTGCATCGTCAAACCCTTGCTGAAAGCCCTCGTGGGTGGGATGCTTAGGGAGACACATATACATAAAAGGCGTAACTGTACGCTTTGGTTTTGACTGTGTGGAATTCTCGCAAAGTTCAACGATAAGTCAAGAACAAAGCAACGGGAACGCCCCTTGGGTGTATTGTATGCATTCCTTTCAAGATGCAGTATCCATTTCTATGGATGGATTGTATCTTGTGGGATGATTATATATACATTTACGTGGGGTTTTCAGCGTTGCTCGTTTCGACTTATCGGGCAATGCGAGAAGCCTCACACAGTGGAACGAGTGACAGACTGGCTCCACGTTTCTTTTTTTGTGTATGGGTGGTTAAACTTTTTAAAAGCACGAGGAGCCACGTGAGGAGGGTAAGCATGCCATGCAATGGATAGAATTCCAAATAGAAGATAATTATCGTGGTCGAATTTCTTGTAGAGGATATTTGCCAAGTAAATTAGCTGTGGACTTTTTGACGCAGCTAAATTGAGAGTGTGAAGAAAAAGTAACGTGTAAATACAAAATGTTATGGACATAAATGTTGAAACAGCAAAGAGGATGCTGAAAGAGGAAGTTGAAAATGCGCCTTATGTAATCGAAGAGTCATTTGGAAATGCAGGTACCTATCGTAAATTGATTTCGTTCTTTGTGGCAGTTGTTAAAGATGATACTGTCAGTAGAGAAGATGCGAAGGAGTGGTTGTGCTCTCTTTTCTCTAAACAATCACCAAAAGAACACGAGTTGTTTAAAGTTCGTGTTGATAGTATCTTGACAGCATTGGAATATTTGTATAACACGAAAATGGTTGTGCTATGAAAAGATTTTTGTTGAGTTCATTACTTGCTTTTACCAGTCTTTGTATGTACGCAGTAGACCCAAATGGAGTGAGGGTAGATTTTGAAGATTCAGATGGAGACTCTGGAAGTTTAGTGCTTATGGCATTAGTAGGCATGGTCTTATTTCCTTTTGTGGCATTTGTCTGTTTAAGTGGTAAGGAGAAGGATTTTAAATGGGGCTGTCTCTCTCTTGCAGGCATTCCGCTTGTTGTATTTGTATTGTTCAAAAGTTGTACAGGTTGGTAATAGTAAATCTCAAACATTACATAAATAAGAGAAAATATGAAAAAGTTTTTGAAAATCGGGCAACTTGCTTTAGTAGTAATGTTGCTAATTGGTTTAAATTCGTGTGAGTTAGAAAAGAAAATACGAAAGCATTTTGGTGGAAAAGAGCAGCCGGAAGCGCAAACTGCTAATGCTCCCGTTGCACAAGAACCTTCGTATAAGACACCTGAGCCTAAGATGGATGGAGTTTTTCAAGTAGAAGCTAGAATATATCGAATTATAGACAATTATGACGGAAGTGTCACCCTGAAGGCTACAGATCATATTGTTCCTATGAAAATTGAACATTATGATAATGGCCATATGTATGCCAAAGGTAGCATGGAGGTGCGTTTTTCGAAGATCTCAGGATATGAATATGAATGTGGCCCTTTTACAGATCTCTTAGGACGACAACTAGAAAATGCTATATATGCATTTAATACAGACAAAGTGATATAGTTGTGTTATATGGTGTCATTTCATAAGATAACAAATGCACCATGTCAAAAAGGTGAAACACTGTCTCACTTTTTGATATGGTGCATTGATATTTATTTCTTCTTTCTAGTCCAATCGTTTCTATGAAGAGATTCTTGGCCGATTTGCTTGTCCATAATCTTACATTATTTCTAACTATACTTTGCAAAAATACAAAATTATTTCGAAGTATAGGTAGAAATAATGCAAGAAATATTGTTTTTTAACTGTAAGCCATCGGCTAACCACGTATTGTGAGACATAAAAGTTTTATGAGAATCCCTTCCCGAATTCCTCTGTAAGAGCAGCCGAAGCAATCTCTATCACATGCTTTCCGTATTCTGCACGTGATGCTCCGTTCTGTTCCACAATACGTTGTCCTATTCTCCAGTTTCTTTCCACCAGAGAATAATTGACGGCAGCAAATGCTTTGCTGCGAGCCTTGCTGACGATGGAGTGCAAGTCGTTGACGAGCATGTTGTCTTCATCGTTATATTTCTTGCCGGGTTCTTTCATGATGCTACTGATTTTAGCTGTTCAAAGTGCAAAGATACGATTTTATATCGAAAAAGCAATCTTTCTCTTCACTTTTTTCGATAAAAAGTTGCAGATAATAATTGTATTTCCAAAAGAAAGTAGTATCTCTGCATCAGAGTTTGTAGTTGTACAACTATAGTGTATAAGGTTGTACAACTATGGGGGGGGTAAAGTTGTACAACTATAAGGTGTGTTATTGTACAACAATAAGGTGTTGTCACTATAGTCAGCAGATGTGCTGACTGCAGTCGGCAGACCTGCTGACTAGGCTCAGCAGAGCTGCTGAGCCTAGTGGCAAACTCCGAGAAGCAGTATTCTCTTACCCAAGAAACTGTCTCCGCTAACTCAAGAAACTATCTCCGTTAACCCGAGATTCAGTGTCCGTAAGCTTAAGCAACCACATTCTCTTACTTAAGCAACCATATTCTCTGGCTTGTTAAAGCAGTTAGGGAATCTACATATCCATAGTGTAGTTGTGAAGATATTCCCAAGCATCGTTCAAATCACGTAAAGGGAGGCGCTCTTTTACGAGTTTTATCTTTAATGCCTTGCAGAATGCTTTCTGAACAGATTCTGTTGCCATCTCCTCCAACTTAATATAGTTAGGACGCTTAGAGAACAAACAAGTCGTCCATTGTTACTACCGACTGAACATCCCAGGCATAAGGATTGTCGGATAATCCCATGGTCGTAATCATTGTAAGATGCACGGCTTTTTCGGTGCCAGTTTCTTGGATGAAACGCTCTCGCTTGTTTTGTAAACTCGCATCTATCGTATTAGTTATCTGAAATGGAGCCTTGGAGTATTTGATTTCACAGAGATTGATGACATCATCGTTCCTGTCTATCAGCAAGTCGATCTGTGCTCCCGGCTTTTCCTTGCTCCCAGTTACACTCCAAGAATAAACCGTGGTGATAACTCCTTGAATGCCTAGCTTTGCCTTGATTTGCTCCACATGCTGCAGGCATACTCGTTCAAAAGCCAAACCGCACCACGTATTGTACTCGGGTTTGCCGGTAATCTTGGTCCAATATTGTGCATCATTGATATAGCTGTCCTTGATAAACTTATAATAAAATAAGGTGTAATTATCCATTAGCTGGAACAAGGCATTCTTTGCTTTCATTCCGATGCAATTGTATTTTCGGATAAATCCGCAATATTCCAAATTCTCTAAGTATTCCGTCAACTTGCCATTGTCGGTCAATTTGGTTGCTCGTAAGATTTCTGTTCGGGTCATTCCAACTTTCTTGGTGGCCAAAGCATCTACTATCGAGAGATAAGGCTTAGGCTGTTTGAACAAAGAGTCGTATAAGTCATCAAACTCGTGACGAAGATTGCCATCCTCTGAGAAAAACAACTGGTTGATGTTCTGTGCCAGGCTCATTCCTGGTTTCAGTTGAGACCAATAAAACGGAACACCTCCCATAATCATATATCCTTCCAAAACCTGTCGGCGATTAAAGCGCAGTCCCATTTCTTCAGAATAGAGTTCGCATTCCCTTAAGCAAAACGGTTTCAGATGAATACGGACAGACACACGGTTGTGCAATCCACCATGATTTTTAATCACCTTATTGATAATCCATGAGGTAGCACTGCCGCAAACGATGAGGAGAATATCCTTGCGGGCGGAAGCCCATCCATTCCAGAAATGTTCCAAAGCCGAAAGGAAATTGGAGCGTGGAGAATCCATCCATGGCATCTCGTCGATGAACACTACTTTCTTGGGGATAGTAGATTGTGCTAGTAGTTGCCCCAATCTGTCAAAAGCATCATACCAATCTTTTAACTTAGACTGTTTCTGTTTGCTATATGATGCGAGTGAACGGTTGAACTCTGCCAATTGTATGTGATTGGTCTCATTTGCCAATCCTGTATGATAAAAGGCAAAGTCATTGTTGAAGGCCTCCCTTACCAGGAAAGTCTTTCCCACTCGTCTGCGCCCATATATGGCAACAAACTTCGATTCATCTGCAATCAATGCTTGATGAAGTGTCTTCAGTTCTTCTTTTCTACCTATTAACATAGTTCAAATAGTTATATTTCTGGGGCAAATATACGAAAAAATAGTGAGATAACGTGCGAAATCTATCTTTTTTAGATACATTCCGCACGTTTAAAGTATATTTTTAACGTTTGTTGCTATAAAAAGTAAAGAAAAGAGTATGCGGAATAGCCCAAATATGAAGCGATATCTAAGAAAATGTGCTTTAAACGTGCGGAATGTGTCTTTTTTAAGCACATTCCGCACGTTTAAAGCACATTTTCACTGTCGCAGAAATACTCGGGGCTTTCATAACCTTGATAGATGAAAGGATTTGCTAATTTCCTGTTATTTAGTTTCATACGTCATTACATTTTTTGTGTTACAACTTTATTGTAATGGCAAAGATACAACTATTTATTGAATATGCAAAAGAAAAAGGCAGAAAGTTGAGGAACATTCTCAAATTTCTGCCATTTATGATGCAATCTTTTGATTATTTAATCTTCTTAAATGTGATAGTGCTAGGATATGAGGCGTTGCCATCCAGATTGTATTTTAAAACCAAAGTTGTCAAATTAATACTCTGTATGGTATAAACATCTAAAACGCTGGTGCCATCTTTTTCGTATGTAGTTAATTTGTTGCCTGAGATACTATAGGCTTCTCCGGAACACTCTATTTTCCATTTGTTTCCAGTCCAACAATACTCATTGAAAGTGCTACCTTGCTTGAATTCGAAAGAGATAGCATCATCAATGTCTATGTCCTGATCTACTTTAGCAGGCTTGTCATTTTCATCCCAGTCATAGCCTGTTACATGTGTAGGTTGCCACATTCCAATGATGTATGTCTGGATATCTTCTGTGGAAGGCGTGTCTTCGTCATCTGAAGAACAAGCAGTGAAAGACACCATTGCAAACAAGGCGAAAAGAATCGCCAAAAGAGAAAAATGTAACTTTTTCATAAAATTTGCCCGTTATGCCGATAGCTAAGCTTTTAATGTTATTAAATTAGTTGACTGGATAGATTGCGAAGCCATCGTTCTACATAACCTACGGATACAAACACGTGGACGAAACTTGTCCAAATTGCAGCCGTAGGAAAAGCTGATTAGAACAACAAGTAACGCCCACGATATAGCGGACGTTCACTATCTGTCGTTTCTAATGCTCTTTTTGAAATTTCCTACGTTCCAATTTGCATGACCGAATAGCAAACGCTAATTTAACCATCAAAAATATGGAAGTCCTCACAATAGTGTGATTCGATTCCAACTGCAAAGATAAGGATAATTCTTGAAATAGCAAAATAAAACCCAGAAAATTAAAGGAAAAATTTTCTTTTAGACTTGCTTCTGTTCTTTTTAAGTTTGTCTGCACAGCCCTCTTGCTTATCTTTAAATGTCAAAAGATAGTTCTATGAAGAACGTTCCTTATTCTCTTATATATTGTTGATGATGTTGTATCACAAGAGAATTGTATTCGTACGATTATTTCTTGCATGTGCAAAAGAATATAGCAGAAAGTTGGGGCTGTTCCTCAACTTTCTGCCATTTATTAGCCTATCACATTGCATAGTCGGTTGATGGCTGCATCAAAAGTGGTGAGGTCTTTGGCTCGCTTTCTGATGGCTGTCTTGTAATTATAGATGGTTTGCGTAGAATAGAACAGGAGGGTGGCCAGTTCCTGACCATCTGTAATTCCTAGTCGCATCAGTGCATAGATACGCAGTTCCTTGGTGAGACTGTTAGGGGCAGGGAGAACAATCTGCTTTTCTGGCAACAGCAGTTGGTTGAACTCTTCCACGAAATTCGGATATAAGTCAATGAATGCCTTGTCGAAGCGAATATAGAAGTTGGCAGCCTCTTCTTCTGCCAGCTTGTAGCTGCTGATGGCAGTCAGAAGATCGGCAGTTTGTTTTGCCTTGATTTTGCGGCTTACCAATTTGCGATAATCATCCAGTTTCTTGATATATACGGCACTGATGTCCAGGAATAAATGCATATAGGTCTCTCTTCGCTTATTGGTGTTGATCAGCTTCTGGTTCAGTTCGTCCAAGAGTATATTTTGGCTTTTTATCTCCCGACGGCTCTTGGCTAGACGCTTGTTCATCTTGAATGCAAAGAAAGCCATGGCAAGGAATCCTAGCGACAGGATACTTACGATGACGAGGGATGCTGTTACGATGCGGTTCTTGCGTACTTCTGCCTGATGGTTCGTTTCTGTGATAAGGGGAAGTATGCGTGAAATCTCAACCATGCGGAGACGGTTGTTGTAGAATTGGGCATCCTCCATGGAGCAATAGATGTATTTGGAAGCCCTCTTTGCATAGGAGGCATCCTTATTATATAGATAGGTGGAAAGTTCCTGAAGGGCAAGATTCTCCTTCAGGGGACATATCTGGTCTGAGATGGCTGCTTCTACAATATACTTTTCATATAAATCCTTTTGGTCGATATCATAATAATAGCGGGCAATGCAATATGCCGAAGAGGCATGTACACGGCTGTTCAGGGGACTGGCTGAAAGTGCCTTCATGTAGAACTGAAGCATCTTTTTGCTAGTACGCTGCTTTAGAAATTCAAACTCTCCCGAAAGATAGTAATAAAGAGCGGATTCCTTGTTGCCGATATGCTCAAGAGTCTTGCCTAAATAAAAACGTTTTTTGGCTTCTAATCCTTCTTGAAATTCCGACTTGTTGCAAAAAGTTTCCCAATAGTTATATACCCAAGTCAAGGTATAATAATAGTATTGCAATAACTTAGGTGACATTTTCTCCACATCCATTGTGAGCATTAAGTTTTCTGCCTGGCTGTAGAAACCGCCTGTTGACAGCACTGCCGCACGATTGATTTTATTCAGGTTGATAAAATAATCATCCTGAAGTTGTGCTGCCAGCTGGTAGCCCTTCTTGGCGTAGGTCATGGCAGAGTCGTAACGGTAGGTATAATACTCTCTGTAGATTTGGTTATAGAGACTAAGCTGGCTGCGCTTGTCGGAAGTCATGTATAGTTGCTTTTTGAGTCTTAGCAGTTTCGCTTCTTTTCTTTGGGTAAATTTGCTTCGCTGAGCGATGTAACTGTCTAAACGATGGAACAGCTGTTCCTCGTTTACGGAAGAAGCACTTGCCAGCAATGGCATAAGCATCATTAAGAACCACAATACTACTTTCATAACTATTCTTTTAATTGTTATTGTTACTATCTGATAGGCTATAAGAAAGCCTTAGAGTTGTATTTTTCTGCAAAGATACTACATTTATTTCTCTTTTTACCATCTACTCTATTAAAAAGAATTAATATCTTTGGTAGCTTGATTATTAATAGGTTATGAACTTAATAAACCTGGCATTTATCTACTCGTAACCTACACATGATGCCAATGTCTGAAAAATCTCCTTAACTTTGCAACCGCAACCGAATCGCATTCGGTGGCAAGTGAAATCATGACAAAATAAGAATAAACAACTGTAAGATTATGAGCTTAAGAATCCGTACATTTTCTATGGCTTTGGTAGCGATGTCAGCTGCAAGCCAAGTGTATGCACTTCCTTCTGACGATTCTGAAAACAAGGAGAAAAAGGAAGAGCGTAATGTGATGCTCAACGCATCTGATGCCAACAAGCCTCGTGAAATCCAGATAGGATTGCCAAGCGAGGATGTAACCGTATATGAAAACGGTCTTCCTGCCGTTTACTCTTCTTCCGTACACAAACTGTCTGCACATTGGCGTAGCGATGCCTCACTGAAAGGTACCGACTTGATGACTCCATCTGAGTCTGCCATTGCTACTGGTAATATTGCGTACGCAGTTTCTTCTTTCAGCGAGTTGGGACAGAAAGAGTTCAAGGGCAAGCTCAACTATAAGGCAAACCATTTTGGTATGCAGAATGTAGATCTCAACCTGTCTGGTGGAATCGGTGACAATTGGCTTTATACAGCCAGTATGTATCAGAATTTCGATCCAGGTAGTTTCAAGCTTCGCTTTACTGATTATGCCGACCGTACCCAACTTTATCATTTCGGTATCACACGTATCTTGAATGATGGAAAGGGACGTGTCTCCTTATTATATAAGTATTCCAACAGTAAGAACCCTGGCAATTTTGCCAATGCAGCCCCATTTATCTATTCTGGTGACGGCAGTATCAAGAAGATTGATGGCTTTGACCCTGGTATGGACTCATACGTGCAGCGTCAAGGTTCTTTCCAATACTTGAATACAAAGTCAGGAAAGATGGAGACATGGAATATGAGCGATGGCAGTGAGAATCATGCCAACGAGATTGCCCTCATCAGTCAGTATCAGTTTGATAATGGATGGTTGTGGAAATTCAACGCTAAGTATATGAATGCTCCACGTGCCAATTATGCGGATTACGGAGGAAGTACCATCTCTCAGGTGAGCGAGGCTGATGGCTATCAGCTTTCTGATGGGTCTGCCTACAGTGGCTACATAGAGGGACGTCGCACCTGGTTGCATGTTGGTAAGGTGAGCAATGCGCTTTTGACTACCGAAATCTCCAAGCAGTTGAACAACCATAAGTTAATGATTGGTTTGAACGAGTGGTATTACCATCTCAATTACTATTCGTCTTCGTTCCAGTGGGCAGGCACCGTAGAAGCTTATCCACGCACATTGAGCCAGATGTATGTCAATCCGCTTGATCCTACACAGACAGCCCGTCGTTCTGAGACTTTCGGTTATAATGAGTTGAGTCCTGAATACACCAAGGGATCAGAGAACAAGTTGGCACTCTACTTTACCGACGAATGGAAGGTAAGTCCTAAGTTCAAGGTGTTCTATGGTGGTAGATTGGAGTACTACCGTATGTCTGCCGAGCAGATTTCTACTCCACGTTTCTCAGGATTCCACATGGGTAACTATAATACATACGCCACTGCTGCTGATGGTTCTGTTGTTGCTACCGAGCACAGCATCGAAGCAAAGAACGTAACCAAGGATAAATTGAATTATGCAGCCACCTTGCAATTGACGTATAACCTTACCCGCCAGTTTGGTTTGACAGCCGATGCTACCATCGCCACCCGTTTCCCACGCATCAGCGAGTATGCAGGAACAGGTCCTACCGAGGAGCAGTATAAGCGAGTAACCATCCCACTGATTCGTGGTGGTATTTTCTACAAGAACGATTGGATTGACCTTTCTTCAATGGTGACCTACATATCAAAGTCGAACAATATCGACCAGCAGAATCTTACCAAGCCTGGCACTACAGAGGGCAAGACCGTGTTGCTCATCTATGATATCCAGACTTTGGGTTGGACAACCTCGGCAGAAATCAATCCGTTCAAGAACTTCCACATGCATGCACTCTTCACCTATCAGAAGCCGGTGTATAAGAACTATAATGCGAGCGTAACGTTCAGTGACGGTCAGTCTATGGGTGTGAATGCCAATAACATGATTGTCAAGGAGATTCCTCAGGTTCTTATCGAGTTGGACCCTAGATATGATATCACCAAGAATCTGAATGCCTGGTTGAGCTTCCGTTACTTCGGTAAGACCTATGCCAACCTTCAGGAGGCACTCTATTTCAATGGTCACTGGGAGACTTTTGGCGGAATCAACTGGAATGTGAACAAGAAGCTGAGCCTTGGCGTGAGTGTCATTAATATCTTCAACGAGAAGGGTGCCAAGGGTACCATTAACGGCTCTGAGCTGATTACCAAGCAGGAAGCCGGAAAATATGAAGGCAAGTACATGAGTGGTAGCTATCTCCGTCCGTTTACGGTAGAATTCTCTGCAGGAATCAAATTCTAAGATAATAACGAAAGAATTATAGCGTTTAATTATAACATAGCAATCACATAAAAACCAAAGAACAATGAAAAAGGTATTTATGATTATCGCAGCGATGTGCATGACATCTATCATGGCATCTGCTCAAAAGACCATCCGAGTGTCAACCGATAAGACCGACCTCGTGATGCAGGTTTCTCCTAAGGGTCGCCTCTATCAAGTGTATCTGGGTGACAAGTTGAAGAATCCTTCAGATTACAATCATCTGAAGTGGGATGTATATGCAGCCTCTGATGGTGCCGTCTGCCAGCGAGGACATGAGGTTTATGCATCCTCTGGTGCAGAAGATTTCTTCGAGCCAGCAGTGGCAGTGACCCATGCAGATGGTAACATGACCACCTATTTGTATTATCAGTCTTCTGAAGAAAAGGCTATCAGTGGAGGTGTTGAGACCATCATCACTCTTAAGGACAAGGTATATCCGCTGACCGTGAAGCTCCACTATGCTGCTTATCCTAAGGAGAACGTCATCAAGGCGTGGAGCGAAATTTCTCATAAGGAGAAAGCTCCGGTTACGCTTTGGAGATATAGCTCTACAATGCTTTATTTTAAGGCAAACAAGTATTTCGTTACCAATTATCATAGCGACTGGGCTAAGGAAGGACAGCCTGAGACTTGCCAGTTGACTGCTGGTAAGAAGATTGTTGATACCAAGTTGGGGACCCGTGCAGCCATGCATGAGGAGCCGTTCTTTGAACTGGGATTCGATGAGCCTGCCAAGGAGAATGAGGGCAAGGTGATGCTTGGAACCATCGGATGGCCTGGCAACTTCCGCTTTACCTTCGAGGTAGATAACGTGGGAGCCCTTCGTGTTATCCCTGCCATCAATCCATACGCCTCTAATTATAAGCTGAAGGCTGGTGAGACATTTACTACCCCTGAGTTTATCTTTGCCATGAGCGATAATGGTATCGGTGAGGCTTCCCGTAATTTGCACAATTGGGCTCGTCAGTATCAGGTAAACATGGGTATGGAAGATCGCCTTACGCTCTTGAACAACTGGGAGAATACCGGCTTCGACTTCAACCAGCAGAGTCTTGCTGAGTTGATGAAGGATGCCAAGGACCTGGGTGTAGACATGTTCTTGCTTGATGATGGTTGGTTTGCCAATAAGTATCCTCGCAAGGACGACCATGCAGGTCTCGGCGACTGGGAGGCTACCAAGAGCAAGCTGCCTGATGGAATACCTGGATTGGTAAGAGATGCCAAAAAGGCTGGTGTGAAGTTTGGTATTTGGATTGAGCCTGAGATGGTGAATCCTAAGAGTGAACTCTTTGAGAAGCATCCTGACTGGGTGATTATGCAGCCAAAGCGTGATACCTATTATTACCGCAACCAGCTGGTGCTTGATATCAGTAATCCTAAGGTACAGGATTATGTGTTCGGCATCGTGGATCGTATCATGACAGAGAATCCGGATGTGGCTTACTTCAAGTGGGACTGCAACAGTGTGATTACCAATATCTATTCTCCATATCATAAGGAGAATCAGGGTAATTTCTATATCGATCATGTGCGTGGTATCTACAAGGTGCTTACCCGTATTCATAAGAAGTATCCTAAGTTGCCGATGATGCTTTGCTCAGGTGGTGGCGGCAGAATGGATTACGAGATGCTGAAGTATTTCACTGAGTTCTGGTGTTCAGACGATACGGATCCATACGAGCGCCTCTACATCCAGTGGAGTCTGTCTAAGTTCTTCCCAGCTAAGACCATGGGTTCGCATGTAACCAACTGGAACAAGAATACCAGTGTGAAGTTCCGTACCGATGTTTGCAGTTCATGTAAGTTGGGCTTTGATATCGACCTCAAGTCGCTTTCTGCTGATGACTACAAGTTTGTGCAGAATGCAGTCAAGAACTACGATAGCATGAAGCCGATGATTCTTGAGGGTGACCAGTATCGCCTGGTTTCTCCATACGAAGGCAACCACTGTGCCATTAACTATGTAAGTAAGGACAAGCAGCGTGCCGTTCTCTTTGCTTACGACTTGCATCCACGCTACAAGGAGCCTGTGATGAATGTGAAGATGCAGGGATTGGATGCCGATAAGGTTTATACCGTAAAGGAGACCAATCTGATGCCTGGCAAGGAATCTGATTTGGAGTGCAATGGCAAGCAGTACAGCGGTGACTATCTGATGAAAGTCGGCTTGAATGTATTCAGCCAGACAGATGGAACAAGCCATGTATTGGTATTAGAATAACGTATCAACTATTCATAATGAAAACAAAAAGCAGCAAAGTCTATAATAGGCTTGCTGCTTTTTTAGGTTTCTGTATTTCTTATCCCTAATGATTTTACTTGTTTAGCGGTCTTGCCACAAACTCAGTCTGAAGGGTCTCCATCGGATGTTCCTTCAGATTGATGAGAATGTTTGGCGTATTGCCGTTGGCGATGATTACCTTGATGCCGGCATTGGCTACGTCGTGGGCGGTCTTTACCTTTGATGTCATACCGCCTCTGCCGTGGCTGCTCTTGCTGGCAAGGATATACTCGCTGATGTCGCGGTCGTAATAAACCGATGGGATGATGCGGGTGGTTGGCTCGCTTGGGTCGCCATTGTAGATGCCATCCACATTACTTAATAGGATCAAGGTGTCGGCATTCATCATCTTGGCAATCAAGCCTGACAACTCATCGTTATCGGTAAACATCAGCTCGGTGATGCATACGGTATCGTTCTCGTTGACGATAGGGAGCACGTTGTTTTCCAGCATCACCTGCATGCAGGCTTCCTGGTTCTTATACTGCTCCTCGGCACCGAAATTCTCCTTCATGGTCAATACCTGACCTATCTTGATCTTGTATTCGCGGAAAAGGTTGTAATAGAGACCTACGAGTTTCACCTGTCCGATGGCAGAGAACAGCTGGCGTTGCTCCACGCTGTCCAGATGGTGGTCAACGTGCAGTTCGGCTCTTCCGGCAGCCACGGCACCAGAAGATACCAGAATCACCTCATAGTCATGCTTTCTGAGCCAGACAATCTGATCAACAATCGCCGACATTCTCGTTACATCCAGTTTTCCGTCTTCTCGTGTCAGCACGTTGCTGCCCACTTTTACTACGATTCTTTTTCCCATTTTATGCTGATATTTAGTTGGAGCAAAGGATTTGAAAAATCAAATTCTTTGCTCCAACAATCATTATTTCTTTTTATTGTCTTTTTCTCGAATCTCTACTCTTCGAATCTTGCCGGAGATGGTCTTTGGCAATTCATCTACGAATTCGATGATGCGAGGATATTTATAAGGAGCAGTCTCATGCTTCACATGATCCTGCAGCTTCTTGATAAGATCAGGACCCGCCATACTTTTGTATTCATCCTTCAGTACGACGGTTGCCTTTACAACCATACCACGGATTGGGTCTGGCACACCGGTGATGGCGCACTCTACTACGGCAGGGTGAGTCATCAGGGCATTCTCTACCTCGAAAGGACCGATACGGTAGCCAGAACTCTTGATCACGTCGTCAATTCTGCCCTCAAACCAGAAGTAGCCTTCTTCATCACGCCAAGCCATATCGCCCGTGTGATAGAAACCATCATGCCAAACAGATTTGGTCTGCTTCTCGTCACGATAGTAATATTTGAAGAGACCGATAGGCTTGTTGTCGCCGATGCGGATGCAAATCTCGCCCTTTTCGCCATCCTCGCATTCTGTCATGTCTGGGCGGAGGATGTGAACATCATATTGTGGGTTTGGCTTGCCCATGCTTCCTGGCTTTGGCTTAATCCAAGGGAAGGTTCCGAGTGTCATCGTGGTCTCAGTCTGTCCGAAGCCTTCGTAAATCTGAACACCAGTAAGTTTCTGGAAGGTCTCTGCCACGGATGGGTTCATAGCCTCACCCGCAGTGGTGCAGTATTCAAGACTGCTGAGGTCATACTTAGAGAAATCCTCCTGAATCATGAAGCGATAGATGGTAGGAGGGGCACAGAAAGAGGTGATGTGATACTTCTCAATCTGGCGCATGATCTTATCTGCCGTAAACTTCTCGTGATCGAAGACGAAGACGGTGGCTCCGGCAAACCATTGTCCGTAGAGCTTGCCCCATACAGCCTTGCCCCAACCGGTATCGGCTACGGTAAGGTGGATGGAATTCTCGTGGAGATTATGCCAATATACACCCGTGGTCAGGTGACCGAGGGCATAGAGGTGATCGTGTGCCACCATCTTTGGCTCGCCAGTGGTTCCCGATGTGAAGTACATCAGCAGGGTATCCTCGTTAGAGTTTACATGTTCCGGGCGAACGAAAGGAGCGCATTCGTTCCATTCCTTCATCCAGTCGTGGAAACCTTCAGGGATATCCGGACCGATACTGATCAAAGTCTTGACAGTAGGACTTTCTGGCATAGCCTGATTAACCTGCTCTACCACGTAATCATCGCCGCAGCAGATGATAGCCTTCACGCTTGCTGCATTGTTGCGGTAAACGATGTCGTGCTTGGTAAGCATGTGGGTAGCAGGGATGGCTACGGCGCCCAACTTGTGGAGACCGAGCATGGCAAGCCACCACTGATAGTGACGCTTCAGAATCAGCATCACCTTATCATCGTGACCGATACCGAGACTCTGGAAGTAAGCGGCAGCCTTGTCGCTCTGCTCCTTCAGGTCCTTGTATGTGAAACGGATTTCCTCACCTCGTTCGCTTGCCCAAAGTAGCGCCACGTGATCAGGTTTGATCTTTGCCCATTCGTCCATCACGTCGTAGGCAAAGTTGAAATCTTCTGGTATGATAAACTCCAGATGCTCCTTGAAGTCTTGCTCTGAAGTGAATTTTGTCTGTTTAAGAAATCTCTCGATCATAATAACTCTCCTAGATAATTATACAAAGGAACTTGGCAGGCTCATTGTTGAGTGAGCGGAAGCAGTGTGACTTCTTGCTGTCGAAGTAGATGCTGTCGCCCGGGTTCAGTACCATCACCTTCTCTTCGATGGTAACTTCCAGCTGTCCCTCAATCACATAATCATATTCCTGTCCGTCGTGTCCGTTCTTGTTTGGCTTCTTGTCGCCTGGCAACGGATCCACCTGTACCATGAACGGATTCACCTTTCTATCCTTGAATCCTACGGCAAGGCTCTGGTATTTATACTGGTTGTTGCGGTCTATCTCCGGTCCCTGTCCCTTGCGGGTAACGTAGTATCCCTTCATGCGAGGTTCCTCGCCGAAGAGCAATACGTCGAGGTCGATGCCGTATCGCTTGGAAATTTTTGAAAGTCGATACACAGAAGGGTCGGCTTCTCCCGACTCAATCTTGAGATAGTGGTCAAGACTGATTTCGCAAAGTTCAGCCACCTCCTCTGCAGGAATGTTGAGAACCTCGCGGAGACCTTTCAGTCTTTCACCGATTTGCTTAATTGCTTCGTCCATAATCGAATATTTTATTGGTTGTTTTATCTTTTACCTGCCAGCAAACCATTGATCACTGCGCTAGTAAAGCCGCCCTGTTCCATGGTGTTGAGGCCCTTGATGGTGCAGCCGCCAGGAGTAGTAACCTTATCAATGGCAGCCTCTGGGTGTTCGCCTGTTGCCTGGAGCAACTCCACGGCACCCTTCACGGTCTGCAAGACAATCTTCTGGGCATCCTTTGCCTTGAAGCCCATCTCTACGCCGCCTTCCACATTGGCTCTTACATAGCGCATCGCATAAGCAATAGCGCATGACATAGCTGTGGCTGCAGGGAAAAGACGCTCTTCCATGATGAGGCTCTCGCCCAATTCATCGAAAATTTCTGTAATCTGCTGGATTTCTGTGGCAGATGCATCCACAGGAGTGATGAAGGTCATCGACTGCTTGTAGGCGATGGCGATGTTTGGCATCACAAGGAAGAAGGTTGGGGTGATGCCATCCTTGTCCAGCCACTCCTTGATGTTGGCTGAAGGCACACCGGCTGCAACGACCACGAGTTTCTGGCTCTTGTAGTTGAGTGCATCCTTGATTCCCTTCAATGTCTTTTCTACGCACCATGGTTTTACTACCACGCATACGATGTCTGCGCCGTGGCAAGCCAACTGGTTGTCGAGGGTTACGCTGGCTCCTTCGCTTGTGAAGTGATCCAAAACTGGTTGGTTATGGTCTGATACCGTAATATCTGATGGAGTGAACTTCTCGCTCTGCAAGAGTCCTTCTGCCATAGCACCGCCCATAGCACCTGCTCCGATAATTGTTATTTTCATTGTCGTCTTATAGTTAAAATGCAATTACGGTGCAAAGATACTACTTTTATCTGAAAATAGCGTGTTTATAGACGATTTTTTAAGAAAGTACGCTTGTTTACTGACGATATTCTAAGAATTTTGCTAGTTTACTCCCATTCTGGAAGTATCTACGTCCTTGGTCGTCTTCTCCTTGCCTATTACCTTTAACCACAATGCTCCATTTGTCATTATCAGAAGCCACTCTGAGCAAGAAGTTGGCATTTGATATGATGAGATATTCTTCCATACTGATAAGTTTGGTGCAAAGATAAGCAAAATATTTAAAAAGTATGGCTGGAGGTAGCGTGTTTTTTGTGAACCTGCGGATTCGTTTTGTGGAGAATGCTGCTAACAACTCAGTACCCCTATGAGCAAGAGTAGTTACAATTATTATTTCATTTTTATCCTATCCCCTTTTTATTCTCCTATCTATGTAAATAATATTCAAGAAAGAGTAAAACAAGAAGAAACACCCATAAAATGGGGAAAGAAGGGATTGAAAATTTTCCCTTAAGGATATTTGTATTTTTCCTTAAGGGAAAATATTTTTTTCCTTAAGGGAAATAAAATCTTCCCTTAAGAGATATTTTCGCTATATCTTAATCTGTAAAGTTATTTAGCCTGTACGTTTGGAAATACTCAATACGACCTGAGCCAACGGTCACCGACCGAAGGGAAAGGTAAAGGGCAGAAGCAAGGTTTGGGCTTTCAGCCCGTTTCAACCGTACAGTTAGAATTTATTTATGACTACTAAAGCTGTGATTTCTCCCTTCTCATATCACCAGCCTTCCCATTTTTTTTGCGAAGGCAGAGGAAGCAATTTTCTGTCGTTTCTCTGTCATGTTCGTAAGTGAAGAACGAAGAGTGAGGAATTCATTAGTTACTCTTGCGTTGTCTCTTCCTGTTGGCAAAGGTAATAACTTTTTTTAAAAACGCCAAGAGCGACAGCCAAAAATGTATCGGCTGCCGCTCTGTTATTTGCTTTTGACATTTGCTTGCTCAATTAATCTTTTTTTCTTTTTCCTCACTAAATGCCTTTATCTCATCAGTAAGGACTTTCTGTAATTTCTCTTTCGGTACTATCAGCTGATAGTCTGCCACTCCGATAGGTTTTCCCATATCTTCAAGTGCAAGTTCCACCTCTACACGGTCTTTTTCCGCACAAAGTATGATTCCTATGGAACGGTTCTCGTCTGCACCACGTTCAAGGCGGTCAAGTAGAGACAGATAATAGTTCATCTTACCTGCATACTCTGGTTTGAAAGCCCCTATTTTTAAGTCAACAGCAACAAGGCAGCGTAGTCCACGATGGAAAAACAGCATATCTACCTTGCTTTCTTTACCATTGTATTCCAATACATGCTGGTTGCCTATAAACGTAAAGCCGTTGCCGAGTTCCATAAGGAAACAAGTGATAGCTTTTACAAGGCGGTCTTCAAGTTCAAGCTCCAAAATAGGACTTGTTACTCCCAAGAAGCCAAGATTATAGCTGCTGCTAAATACCTCATTGGCATACTGCGCTTGTTCGGCAGGAAGAGTGCGGTCGAAATTGTTGTCTACTCGTGCCAATGCTTGTGTCTCATATATATTGAGTTTGATGGCATTGAGCAACAAGTCGCGATTCCAACCTTTGGAACGTGTCTCTTGTGCATAGAAAAGCATTGCTGCATCGTCATTGCCAACTTTCTGAAGAAGACGCAATATATGCCCCCAAGGCAAAAGTGCGACAGCTTGTCGCACTTTTATATCTGAGTGACAAAAGCGTTCGTAGAATTTCTTCATATCCCACAGATTTCGTGGCGAGACACCCATCTTTGGATAGCGTTCTTTAAGGTCTGCTGACAACCGTCTTACAACGCTGTCACCATACCCGCTTTCAATCTTGCGCTCATGAAGTATTTGACCAATCTCCCAATAAGCGGTAGAGACATAGCCATTGACATGTCGGGCTATTTCTGTCCGAGCATGCTCAATTACTGCGACAGCGTGTCGCAGTATCTCGGCATAATCGCTGTTCTCTATTGAGAACCTGTTGTCTTTATTGTCTGTTGTCATTTTATATGTTTATAAGCCTGTTTAATATTATTTGCCATATTAAGATGCGAATAAGTGCAGCTGTTTTATACACCATTCCAAGGATTACGGCTGCAAATATACACTTTTCCTACGAAATAACCAAGATAAAACTACAATTTTCCTATAAGGGAAACAAAAAAGCAGCAAACCGCAAAGGGCTTGCTGCTCACGATAGGAGTGATTCCTATTTCTTTTATGGGTTGAGTTTTCTTTATATCCTTATCTCAATGGATTTATACTTCCTTCAATACGGTTTCCAATCTTCCGATGAAGTCATCGACATTCTCCTTGGTCAATACCAGTGGAGGGAGGATACGGAGAATGTTGGTGCCAGCGCAACCGGTGAAACAGTGCTGCTCGTGGATGAGCTTGCTGCGAACTTCCTTGTGAGGAATGTCGAGTACGGCTCCTACCATTAAGCCACGGCCACGAACTTCTGTGATGTGGCTGTTGCGCTTCTGCAACTCCTTCAGCTGGGCGATGAGATATTCACCAACCTCATGCGCATTCTGTACTAGGTTCTCCTTCTCGAATACATCGAGAACGGCGAGAGCGGCAGTACATGCCAGATGGTTGCCACCAAAGGTAGTACCCAACTGGCCATATACTGGAGTAAACTCTGGAGAAATCAACACGCCACCCATAGGGAAACCATTGCCGATACCCTTGGCTACGGTGATGAGGTCTGGCTTGATGCCCAACCACTGGTGAGCAAAGAACTTACCGCTTCTGCCGTAACCGCACTGGATTTCATCGCAAATCAGGAAAGTGCCGTATTTCTTGCAGGCTGCCTGCAATCCCTGAGCAAACTCAGGAGTAACCATGTTGCAGCCACCTACGCCCTGAATCGCCTCGATGATACAAGCGCAGACATCGCCCTTGGCAAGTTCCTTCTCCCAAGCTTCCAAATCGTTGATAGGAAGATAGGTTACGTGACCATTGTCATTGATAGGAGCGATGATCTTAGGATTATTTGTTACCTCTACGGCAAGGGATGTTCTGCCGTGGAAAGCCTTCTCTATGGAAAGCACGCGGGTTCTTCCGTTGGTGAATGAAGCCAGCTTCAAGGCATTCTCATTTGCCTCGGCACCCGAGTTGATAAGGAAGAACTGATAATCTTCATAACCGCTTATCTTGCCCAGATGCTCAGCGAGTTTCACCTGCAACTTGTTGATAACAGAGTTGGAATAGAAACCCAGGTTGTTCAACTGGTTGGTGAGCATCTCCACATAGTGAGGATGGCAATGACCGATACTGATAACGGCATGACCGCCATAGAGGTCGAGATATTCCTGACCCTTGTCGTCCCATACCTTGCAGCCCTTACCTTTTACTATATTAATATCGAAAAGAGGATATACGTCGTAAAGTTTCATGTTAAATCTATGTTTTAAGAAAGACAACTCATAGAGTTATCTTGTGGTAAACTATTTTTTATGATAGAAGAACGAATGAATATTCATCCGTTCTTCCGAATTCTTTTATCTAAAAAGCTGATGGCTTGAGTTTCAAACCTGCTGTCTGGTCGAGACCAAACATGATGTTCATGTTCTGAACAGCCTGACCTACGGCACCCTTCAAGAGATTGTCAATGCAGGAAGTGATGAGGAGCTTATCGCCATATTTATCCACATGAACCAGGCACTTGTTGGTATTTACCACCTGCTTCAGGTCGATAGCCTTATCCACATAGTGGGTGAACTTGGCATTCTTGTAGAACTCCTTGTAACCTGCCACGATTTCCTCGATAGGCTTGTCGGTCTTTACAACTTCTGTAGCGAAGATGCCACGGGCGAAGTCGCCACGGTAAGGGATGAAGTCGATGGCTGCATCGAGATAACCCTGTGTCTGCTTCAGACTCTGACGAATCTCTGGCACGTGCTGATGGTTGAATGCCTTGTAGATGCTCATGTTGTTGTTGCGCCATGAGAAATGGGTAGTGGCACCTGGCTTCTGACCAGCGCCGGTGCTACCGGTAATGGCGTTAACAGAAACATCGCTGTTGATGAGGCCCATCTTAGCAGCAGGCAACAAACCAAGTTGAATGCAGGTTGCAAAACAACCTGGGTTTGCCACGTGCTGAGCTACGGCTATTTTTGATTCATTTATTTCTGGAAGACCATATACAAAATCGTGAGCGGCTGGGGTTGGCTGCTGGGTAGCAACCACTGTCTCTGGGGCAAGACGGAAGTCTTGTGCCAAATCGATAATCTTCACGTTCTCCGGAACATTGTGCTCCTTCAGGAACGCCTCGCTCTTGCCGTGACCGAAGCAGAAGAAGATGACATCCACCTGGTCGAAAGGCATCTCGGCGGTAAACTTCAAATCGGTCTCGCCATACAATCCCTCGTGAACCTCAGCCACCAGGTTGCCGGCGTTACTCTCGCTGTTGGCGAATACAATCTCTGCCTCAGGATGGTTGATAAGGAGGCGAATCAACTCACCTCCTGTATAACCAGCTGCTCCTAAAATACCTACTTTTACCATAATTATCTTTCCTCGTTAGGGTGCATACCATAATAAACACGGAGTGGGGTAGAGCTTACCTTGATGAAGCCCTTCGCATCCTCTGCTGTCCAACCGTGCTGCATCTCACCATACTCACCGAGCTTAGACTTGGTCAAATCGTCTGGTGAATCGATACCTACAGTCTGGAAACTGTATGGACGAAGCTTCAAGATGGCTGTACCGTTTACGTTGCGCTGAGAAGAAGTCAGCATAGCCTCGATATCTGGCATTACTGGCTCCAAGTACTGGCTCTCGTGGAGGAACATTCCGTACCAGTTGCCTACCTGATCCTTCCAGTACTGCTGCCACTTGCTCAATGTGCTCTTCTCCAACAGGCGGTGAGCCTCGATGATGAGCTTAGGAGCCGCTGCCTCGAAAGCTACACGACCCTTGATACCGATGATGGTGTCACCCACGTTGCAGTCGCGACCGATAGCGTAAGATGCACCAATCTCCTCAATCTTCTGGATGGCTGCAATCTTATCATCAAACTTCTCGCCGTTGACAGCCACAATCTCACCCTTCTCGAAGGTAATCTTCAGTTCTGCCTCTTCTTCCTTGGCAGTAACGTGCTTCAGGTAAGCCTCCTCTGGGAGACCCTGGGTAGGGTCGAGAATCTCACCACCGCAGATACTGGTTCCCCAGATACCTACGTTATAAGAATACTTCAACTTGGTGAAGTCTGCATAGAAACCGTGCTCGTTCAGGTAGTCAACCTCCTCCTTACGAGAAAGAGCCTTGTCACGTGTCAATGTGATGATCTCTACACCAGGAGCCATTACCAGGAAGGTCATGTCGAAACGAATCTGGTCGTTACCGGCACCTGTACTTCCGTGAGCGATGGCGTCAGCACCAATCTCCTTGGCGTAGCGAGCGATGGCGATAGCCTGGAAGATACGCTCTGAAGAAACTGAGATAGGGTAGCAGTTGTTGCGGAGTACATTACCGAAAATCATGTATTTCAATGATTTCTCGTAATACTCGTGGGTAACGTCGAGAGTGACGTATGCCTTGGCACCCAACTTATATGCGTTCTCCTCGTTGGTCTTCAACTGCTCGGCAGAGAAACCACCAGTGTTAGCGCATGCTGCATAAACATCCCAGCCATCCTGGGTCAACTTCATTACTGTGTATGATGTATCGAGACCGCCGCTGAAAGCGACTACAACTTTTTTATTTGCCATTTTATTTTATGTTTAATATGTGGTGAATAATGTTTAGATGGCATTCTTGCCAACACCTTATTATATATATAAGGATTTAAATTTCTGCAGATGGACCGTCAATCTTACGGATTCTCTCAATTACCTCCTGAGGAAGCTTGATAGGCAGATGCTCCTCTGGGTCGAAGAGCATGGCGGTGCAGATGCAGTATTTGCGGTTGGTACGATGGAGCACATCTACGTTGATGCAACCCTCGCAACCACGCCAGAATGACTCATCATCGGTCAGGTCGGCGAAAGTAACTGGAAGATAACCCAACTGGGTGTTCATCTTCATGACAGCCGAACCGGATGTCAAAGAGAAAATCTTGGCATGAGGCCATCGCTGTCGGGCGAGCGTAAAGGTCAGGTTCTTGATGCGTTTAGCCAGTCCCATACCACGGAAGTCTGGGTGAACGATCAAACCTGATGTGGTGACATAGTGCTTGTTCCCCCATGTTTCGATGTAGCTGAAACCTGCGAACTTTTCGCCCTGGAGAGCGATGACCGCCTTGGCTTCGCGCATCTTGGTGGCAACATACTCTGGTGAACGCTTGGCGATACCAGAACCACGCTTCTTTGCAGCTTCTGCAATTGTAGTCAGAATGGTGTCGATGTACTTGATGTGACTTTCGTCAGCCACCATTACTTTAACTTCTTCCATTTTCTCTTTATATTTTGAATGTTCTTATTTTGTAATCTGTTGTTTTAATACCTGTCAACCATCAATTAATATCTATGATTGAGCTCCGGAATCACTTCCGACAAGATGTCAATGATTTCCTCTTCTGTAGTACCCTTCTTCTTGACCAGGAAGATGGTGTCATCTCCTGCGATGGTTCCAAGGATTTGAGGAATATCGCTGTTGTCGATGTTGTAGGCGATACTGCTCGCATATCCCGGTCGTGTCTTGATAACTACCATATTGCCTGAGAAATTGATGGATTGAAATCCTGTACTCAGTCCCATCTTGCTGATGGACATAGGGTGAGTGACACGTTTGTAGAGCGCATCATTTGGTAAGACGTATGCGTATTTTCCGCTGGATGAAGCAGCCTTGGCTACCTTGAGCAGCTTGAGGTCGCGGCTCAATGTGGCTTGCGTTATCTCAAATCCTTCTTTGTGCAAAGCTTGCAAGAGTTGTTCCTGCGAACTTAGCTCTTGGCTAGAGATAAGCATCTTTAATGCTTCTAATCTATTGTTCTTTACTTTCATACGCTGTATTTTTATTCGTTTGTGATTGCAAAATTACAATAAATATATGAAAACGCCAAGAAAATACGTATAAAATTTGCATATTTACGATAATTTGTTGTAGAATGATAGAAATATACAAGAAATATGCGGTATAAATATGCATACGACGTACCTGGGCTACTGTATCGAATAGCTTTGGCTTGTTTCCTGGTGTTTCCTTTGGCATTATATATACGTTTGAATCATTGTAAAGGTGGGTTAGCAGGAATAAAAGAAGGTTTTTTTGTTGATTCTTGCACCTTTTTTACTTAAAAACTTGCATTTATTGTTTTTTTTATTTATTTTTGCAGCAACTAATCTTTAAGCCGATGAATAAATTAACGCTAAACTTATTGATTTTACTAACCATACCCTGTATCCTCTATGGTCGTAACTTCAATGTGATGGATTTCGGTGCTCGAGGTAACGGAATCAGTGATGACGCAATCGCCATTCAGAAAGCTGTAGATGCTTGTACGAATGCCGGAGGGGGAGATGTGGTCTTTTCCGCCAATCATACTTTCCTTTCAGGACCCGTACAATTGAAGTCGAATGTGAACATCGTTTTGGAAACCAATTCCGTCTGGAAAGCCAATCCTGATGAAAGTATCTATCATCTCAGCGCCTTCGGTAAGAACGAGGGTGAGGGAATGATGTGGATATGGGCGAAGGATGTGGAGAATCTTTCGTTCTCGGGTCATGGTACGATTCATGGCAATGGTATCAAGTTTATGGGTGCTGAACTTTTTGATAGTTACGAACTCAAACCGGTCACTACTTTCGATCCCCGTCCGCACGTGCTTACCCTGATGGGAGTCAGGAATCTCAATATCCGTGATATTACCATTCGGGAAGGTGCTTACTGGACGGTGCATCTCATCGGTTGCGATGGGGCTGTGATTGATGGCATCAATCTGCTCAACAATCTCAAGATCCGTAATGGTGATGGCATTGATATCGATCATAGTAAGAATGTGCGCATTGCCAATTGTCATATCACCAGTGGCGATGATGCTATCTGTCTGAAAAACCGCCGTGAGTTTGAAGAGTATGGTTCTTGTCACGACATCGTTGTAACGAATTGTGTGATGGAGAGTCGCAGCTGTACCGTGAAGATTGGCAGCGAGAATATGGATTCCATCTATAATGTGGTTATCGATAATTGTGTAATCAAAGGTAGCAACCGTGGCCTTGGTATTCAGAATCGTGATGAGGGAACCGTGAGCAATGTGGTTTTCTCTAACATCATTCTGGATTGCCAGCTATGGAGCGATGTATGGTGGGGCAAGGCAGAACCTATTTACGTTACTTCTTACCCTCGTGCCAATGGAAATCATAAGGATGCCAACTGGCGATTCCCTAAGGGTCAGACAGTAGGCAGATGTGGCGAGGTGAGCCATATCTACTTTAATAATATTTATGCCACTTCAGAAAACGGATGCTTTATCGGCGGAGATACTCCGGATAAGGTAAACAATATCTATCTCAACAATATACATCTTAACTTGAAGAAACTGACAGGCTATGATGGCGGCGTGTATGATAAGCGTCCATGTCGTGGCGAGGGCTTTATATATAATAAGGTATATGGAGTCTATGTAGAGAATGCCAGGGACGTAGAGATTGATGATCTGAGAGTGCAGGTTGGACCAAAAGTAAACTATGGAGGAAAGACTTTCGGGATAGACGACTAAGAAAACAGTCTTTTCATAGAATTGAAACTAAAATCTTAAACAGGTGTAATAAGGTAGTACTACCTTTGCATCCGATTATTTATAACAAAATCTAGTAGTTATGCAAATAGTACAAAAGACAAATGGAAGAAGCATGAAAAGAGTATTGCTTTCTTCCGCCCTTCTGCTGGTGAGTACACTCACATTTGCACAAAGTAAGGTTAGTGGTACCGTGAAAGATGCCAATGGCGAACCTCTCATAGGCGTAAGCGTCATGGAGGTTGGTACTAACAATGGTGCGGTTACCGATATGAATGGTAACTATACCTTGAATGTGAAGCCTGGTGCTAAGTTAAAGCTCACTTACATCGGTTTTACGTCAAAGATTATTAAGGCAAGTGGCAATAGTCAGATTGTGTTGGATGAAGATAACACTGCCCTCAACGAGGTGGTTGTGGTAGGTTATGGTACGATGCGTCGTAAGGATGTAACTTCTTCTATCACAACAGTGAATGCTAAGGATTTGAACAAGGGTGTTTATACAGACCCTGCCCAGATGCTTCAGGGTAAGGTGCCAGGATTGGTGGTAACTTCTTCTGGCGACCCTAGTGGTTCTACCAGCATGACTCTTCGTGGTGCTTCCTCTCTTCGAACCGGAGAGGCTATGCAGCCTTATTATGTGATAGATGGTATCCCGGGAGTGGATATTTCAATGGTGGCTCCTGACGATATCGAGAGCATTGATGTCCTCCGTGATGCCTCTGCTACAGCTATCTATGGTTCCAAGGCAGCTAATGGTGTGATTATGATTACCACCAAGAAAGGCAAGAACAATCAGGAGCGTGTGAACGTATCTTACTCTGGTTATGTAGGTTTCGACCATATTTCCAAGACTTTGGATATGGCTTCTGCCGATGATATTCGGGGCTATGTAAAGGCTAACAATTTGGATTATGCTTATGACTATGGAGCTTCTACCGATTGGCAGAAGGAGGTACTTCGTACAGGTATCAGCCATAACCACAACCTTTCCATCAATGGTGGCAGCAAGAAGACTACCTATATGACTTCCCTGAATTATAACAATCGTGAGGGTATCATCAAGGGAACTGATATGCATCGTATCAATTTCCGCTCTTTGGTAAGTTCTAAGGTTTTGAAAGACCATTTAGACCTTTCTGCAGGCTTGAATGCCATGTATGGTAAGCACGAGGGAGTGCCTATGAACAATGAGGGCGGTTCTGTACTGGATGCAATGAACTATTTTAACCCTACTACACCTGTTAGAAATGAGGATGGCTCTTGGAGTAATGGTGATGGTTCTAAAAACTATAACCCGCTATCCCTCATTGCAGAGGATTCTTCTGAGTTCGAGTGGAAACGTATGCAGTTTATCGCAAAGGCTACGGCTAATATTGTCAAGGGTTTGACTTGGAATGTCAACTATCAGTATAGCAATAAGCAGCGTACCTATAGTGCATACGATTCTCATAACACCCAGCTCAATGGTATCAGCGATTATCAGGGACGTGCCAACCGTAGCACATATCAAGGACATGACCAGACTTTCGAGACATACATCAACTATGATGCTACTTTCAATAAAGTACATAAGTTGGGCTTGATGGCAGGTTACTCTTGGGAGGAGCGTGTTAACAATGATGGCTTTGGACTGACCGTTCATAATTTCTTCGATGATAAATTGGGTTGGAATCAGTTGAAGTATGCTGGTACCATTGATGGCATGACTGCAGTGGAGAGCGGTACGAAGGAGACTGTCCGTAATATCTCTTTCTATGGTCGTCTGTCTTATTCATACAATAGCCGTTATATGTTGCAGGCTACCATTCGTCGCGATGGATCATCTGTGTTTGGTGATGGTCATCAGTGGGGATATTTCCCATCCGTATCAGGAGCTTGGAATGTCACTGAAGAAAAATTCATGGATGGCTTGAAGGATGCCTTGAAACTGTCTAATCTGAAGCTTCGTGTGGGTTATGGTGTAAGTGGTAATGCTCTGGGTTTTGGTGCATACACTGCTGTGGCTACCTATGGTGCGAATGGTTCTGTATCTACCATCAATGGTAAGAATTATGCTACATTGGTGGCTACCAAGTTAGCTAATCCGGATTTGAAGTGGGAGAAAACCAGTATGTTGAACATTGGTTTGGATTATGCCTTCTTCGATGGTCGTATCAATGGATCTATCGAGTATTACGACAAGAATACCAAGGATCTGATCTGGAATTATCCAGTATCTTCTTTCGTTTATCCTTGTAGTACTATCGTAGCCAATGTGGGTGAAATCAGCAATCGTGGTATTGAGTTCTCTATCAATGCAATTCCTGTACGGAATCAGAATTTTACATGGACAACAACTCTGAACCTTTCTCATAATAAGAATAAGGTAAAGAAGTTGACTAATGAGAAGTATAGTACAGCAACCTTTACTCAGGGTGATCCTATGGTGGCTGGCGTGTCTGCCTATGGTTATACACAGCAGATTATGGAAGGTCAGCCTTTGGGTACGTTCTTCACCTACGAGTTTGCTGGTTACGACGAGGATGGTATTTCTGTATATTATGAGCATGATAAGGCTACAGGTGAGCGCAATGGCAAGACTACTAAGTCGCCAGCATTTGAAGACCGTACAATCACGGGTTGCGCACAGCCAAAGTTGAATGTGGGATGGAACAATAGTTTCAGTTATAAGAACTGGAGTGCTTCCTTCTTCTTTACTGGTGTGTTTGGCAATAAGATTTATAATGGTCTCCGAGCTCACTATACTGCACCAGACTTCTTTGCTGGTGGCAAGAATGTATTGAAGGAGTTTATTACCGACCGTCCGGCAACTGATACCAGTTCTAACATTCCATCAGATAAGTTCATAGAGAATGGCTCTTATGTTCGCTTGCAGAACCTATCCTTGGGTTATACTTTCCGCAATTTGGACGGATGGTTGAACAGCCTTCAGTTGTATGTTAATGCCAATAACGTCTTCACTATTACAAGCTACAAGGGATTGGATCCAGAGGTTAATCTTGGTGGAATCGACCCTGGTGTGGATTATCGTTGGAGTAATTATCCACATACTCGTACGATTATGGTGGGTGCTAAAATCAATTTCTAACAACATTTAAATACGCTTAGAATATGAAACTAAATATAAAGACTTTGTTCGCGGCTAGTTTAGCTACTTTGGCTGTGAGTTGTACAGACTTGGATGTACCGGTAGATTCTCAATATACGAAATATCCTGGTACGGAGGAGGCTATTGTTTCCAAGATGGCGGGTATCTATTTTCAGATGAGAGAGTGCTTTGGCCGCCGTTATATGGAGGCACAGGCCCTGTCAAGTGATGAGTTTACGGCTTTGTCGTATAGTGGAAACTGGCTGGATACTTATGCATACGCCAATACGTCTTTGCATAATTTTACAGATGAGTGCGCTACCATTGACTGGATGAATGTATTGGGTGAGGGTGTTGTGAAAGCCAATGAGGTTATCGATTCTGATGCTGATCCTAAGTATGTGGCTGCAGCTCGTGCCGTCCGTGCTTACTTCACTTATCTGGAAATGGACAACTTTGGTGATGCTCCTATCGTAGATAAGGTCTATTGCGAGAAGAATGGGGTGGATATTACTGCCCGCCAGCCTCGCGCAGATGTTGCCAAGTGGATAGAGAGTGAACTCCTGGCTGTAGCAGATCAACTTCCAGAGGAAACTACCGGAGAGAACTACGGTAAACCAAATAAGTATATGGCATACGGTCTTTTGGCTCGCTTGTATATCAACTGGCCTGTTTATACAGCAGCTTCCGTTGATCAATATGATGCAGCCAATTACAGCAATGAAAAGTTGAATGCCTGTGTAGAGGCTTGTGATAAGATCATCAATGCAGGTAAGTTTGCCCTGGGACCTGCAGCTTATCGCTTCAAGTTTGCTCCTAATAATACCGAGTTGGTGGAGAAGGGAGAAATTAAGGACTTCATCTATGTAATGCCTTACCATACATTGGATGCTACTGGTATGCAGTATGGTCGTTCGCATTCTTATAAGGATATCAAGAAGTTGGCTCCTAGTTATTATGGCACAGCCATGTCTAACTCTGGTGGTGCGTATATAACTGTAACTCCTGAGGCTGCTGCTCGCTTCAATCTGGAAGGTGATGAGCGTAATACGATGGTGCTTCAGGGTACTGTACATGTATATGACCCGGAGACACTCCTTCCTACCGACCAGATTTGTAAGGATCGCAATGGTAATCCATTGGTGTTGGAAACAAACATTAAGTTGGTGAAGCAGAGTTCTGAGCTTGATGCAGGAGATAATGTGGAAGGCTGGCGCCAGGGCGCTCGTTCTGTGAAATGGTTTGTTAGCAATGAGGACTTTAAGAATGGACGTAATCAGTCTAACGACATACCTCTGATTCGCTATGCCGACATTTTGCTGATGAAGGCTGAAGCTATTGCACGTGGTGCATCGGCAACAGGTGGAGATACTTCTCTTAGTCTTTTCAATCAGATTCGTTCATACGTTCATGCACCGGAGCTTGATCATACCCCATCTTTGGATGAAATTTATGAGGAGCGTGGTCGTGAGTTCTTTGATGAGAACCTTCGTCGTATGGATATGATTCGCTTTGGTCATTTCGAGGATGAGTATTGCTTCCACAAGAAAGGTTTCGAAAATGCGAATTTTGACAAGACTCATCGTATCTTCCCATTGCATAAGGGATTGCAGTTGGATACAAATCCTAAGTGGAAACAGAATCCTGGATATTAATCGGTTGAATGATGATAAAGGGGGAGTGGTGGATTCTGCCACTCCCTTTTTTCTAATTGTTAGATGAAGTTTGTTTCATTTTGATAAAACTGTTTGATTATGAGAAGAAATCTATTGTTGTTATTACTGTGGTTGGCAGGCTTGTTAGCTGTAGATGCTCAAACATTGAGCCGTAAAGAGGTCGAGACCTACGTGATTAATCAATATGGAAAAAGATGGAAAGACATTGCTCTTTATCTTGGCGAAAAAGATACGTTGGACAAGGACAATGCTTTGACGTTTGAGAAAACCATCTCGGTGCGAGGCAAGAGTAAAAATGAACTCTTTGTCGATTTGAATTATTGGTTTCTGAAAACCTTTAGTAATGCTAGTTCATCGATAGAGATGGCAGACAAGGAATTGGGGGTTATCATGGCAAAGGGTTATTTGCCTGGCATTGCTTATCACTCGGGTGGTTATTCCTCTTATTGTGTCAATATTCGCCCTCTTGTGCGTTGCGACATCAAAGACGAACAGGTCAAACTGACGATTGTCGTTCCAAATTATGAGGTGACGAAAGTTGATGATGGTATTTGGAGTGCCATGCTGGATGAGGATTTCGACAAGCATCCCCCATATACTGTGAACGAAACATGGTCGCTGAATGTTTGTTTCCCTTTTGCGAAGAAAGATGGAACCAAGAAAACTTCCAGCAAGGCATTGGTGATGAGCCATGGATATGTGGAGGTCTTGATGAATCGCATTCAAATGGCGTTATAGCTGCGCCAAAATGTGGTGAAATTGAAGATTTTGGCGCAATTATTAATTAAAACGTATGAAGAGAAGCGTATTCTTAGTTATATTTTTTGCCTTTGGCTTCTTGATGACAATGGCGCAAGATTATTCCCGATACGTAGATCCGCGTATCGGAAGTGAGGGATTGGGTAGAACTTTCCCCGGACCTTGCATGCCATACGGTATGGCGAAGCCGGGACCGGATGCCGTGTCTATGCCGAATGCGGGATGGGCGCCGATGCCTGAGCCTGTCAAGGGATTCTCGCAGATGCACGTCAGCGGAACCGGGGGTGGACAGAAGTATGGCAATATTCTTATCCAGCCTTTCTTGGATGCTGGGGAAATCATCCAGAAACGGGTGGATGAGAAGATTGCCTTGGGATATTATGCCTGTACTTTTGAAAATGGAATCCGGACGGAGATTACCGCTTCAGAACGTTGTGCCTTCTATCGATTGGATTATGGCAGGAAACAGAAGGGAAAACTCCTGATAGATGTAGCTACCTTCCTGGGTATAGACACGATTCCAGATAAGCGCGAAACTCAGCAGTATGTGGATTCGTATGTTACTTGTGATGGAAAATATGCCGTCTCAGGATGGAGTACTGTAAGGGGTGGCTGGAACAATGGCGGCCCTTATACCGTATATTTCTATTTGCAGAGTGACGTGCCTTTATCTAATTGTGATGTCCCTTTATCTAATTGCGAAGCGCCTCTATATAATAAGGTGAAGGAATCAAAGACAAGATTGGATGTTGCCTTCTCGAAAAGTGTCGTCAATCTGAAGGTCGGTATTTCGCATATCAGTATTGATCAGGCAAGGAAGAATATCCCTGCCTGCGGCTTCGATGCCCAGTTGAAGAATGTGCGGAAAACCTGGAACGGAAAGTTGGGGAAGATAGAAATCTCAGGCACCGAAAAGCAGAAGCGGATGTTTTATACAGCCCTTTATCATACGATGCTGATGCCTGTGGATAAGTCGGGTGAAAACCCTCATTTCGCTGCTACGCCTTATTATGATGATTACTATGCTATCTGGGATACTTATCGTACTTCCATGCCTTTGCTTACGCTGATAGAGGAACCCCAGCAGCGCGATATGGTCAATTCTCTGCTTAATATCTATAAGCATGATGGTTATATGCCTGATGCTAGAAGTGGCAACTGGAACGGCAGAACGCAGGGTGGCAGCAATGCGGATATTGTCATAGCCGATGCCTTTGCCAAAGGAATGAAGGGTATCGATTATGAACTGGCGCTAGAGGCGATGGTCAAGGATGCCGAAGTGCCGCCAACGGATGATGATGGCTTTGTGGGCAGTGTGCCTGAGGAAAAGCATGGTAGAGGTGGATTGATGGAATATAACACGCTGGGCTATATTCCGTATGGAATAGACCGTGCCGGCAATCGTACCGTGGAGTATAGCTATGATGACTGGTGTATTGCCCAGGTGGCAAAAGGACTGGGTTTTCCGGAACTCTACGATAAGTATATGAAGCGTTCGCATAACTGGCGCAACCTCTGGCGTTCTGATTATGAATGGCAGGGGATGAAGGGATTTATCATGCCGAGAGATGCGGATGGCAGATGGCTCGATTCTGTGCCTTGGGGCAAGTCGAAGGTCTATCATCCTGTGATTCCTTATCGTCCGGATACCAAGGTGGCACCCTGGTATCTTCCATGGTGGTCAACCTTCTTCTACGAGGCTTTGTCGGCAGAATATAGTCTCAGTATTCCGCACGATGTTCCGGGACTGATTGAGGCTTGTGGAGGAAAGGATGCTTTCATCCGACGGTTGGACACCTTCTTCGCCAATGGTCATTTCAATGTGGCGAATGAACCGAGCTTCATGACTCCTTACCTGTATCATTGGGTAGAACGCCCGGACTTGAGCATTCAGCGAATCCAGCAGATCGTGAACGATAACTATGATGATTCTCCTGACGGTTTGCCGGGTAATGATGATGGGGGAGCAATGTCGTCCTGGCTCGTTTTCAATATGCTGGGATTCTATCCGATAGCCGGTCAGAATCTCTATATCGTAGGTTCGCCGATGATTCCAGAATACACCATCCATCTATCCAATGGTAAGGACTTGAAGGTGGTGAGAGAAGGAGAGCTATGGAAGCAGATGTTCATAACTCACGATGTGTTGATAAGTGGTGGAAAACTTGTTCTTCCTGATTTTAAAACTGAGGAAAAGGGTGTTGATAAGACGCAGAAACTGCTGATAATGAAAGAAAAAGAGAAATCCACAGTTTTTGCACTGCCTGTGGATAAGTATTTGAAAACTATTCCGGCACAGTATGTGGCTCGTTTCATTGTCAATCGACAGTATCGTAACTGGGAGGTAGGAGTAGATTCTACGAGTATGGCTGATACGCTTATGCTGAAATGTAATCTGTCTCTCTATCTGATTCCTCGCAAGGTGGTGGATGAGGCTGATGGTTTCTGTTGGGATAGTCCGCAGAAAGGCAGGAATCTCTATGTGTGCGATATGGGACCCAACAAGGGTATGCGTGACGGCACCTTCCTGTTTATCTCCCGAAAGGCACTGCGTCAGCTTCAGGCAAACGGATCCTTTGTCTATAATGGGATTTTATGGCGGAAAATATCAGCAGATGAAAAGAGCATTACCGTCAAGGCAGAACAGGATGGAACTATGATGCAGATTGCTGTGGACCTCGGTCTCCCTTGGGTGCTGCGTATGGATGGAAATTCTTTAGGTATTGATTGGAGGTTGGAAAAACAATAAATGGGAGTATTCTCCGTTTCATTATTATATGAATAGAAAAGTAACATTATTATATATCTCTTTGGCTTGCGTGCTATCTGTGCAAGCTCAGACCCGCCAGCAGATGGGTGGTGTCTATTATGCTTATCCGGAAGGTCCTTCTGCCAAGACAGGAACTTTTGGTACGGCTACTTATGTGATGTCTGATTCTCTGAATGTTCCTCAGGGATATGCACCTTTTTATATCAGCCATTACGGTCGCCATGGTTCCCGTTGGATGCCGAAGGATGACCGGTATGTCTGGATCTGCAAGCATTTTGAAGATGAGAGTAACCTCACTCCGCTGGGTTTGCAGGTGAAGGGAATGCTGCAGCGTGTATGGGAAAATGCCAGAGGTAACGGTGGCAGACTGAGCAAGCTGGGTGCTCTTCAGCATCAGGGCATCGCTCATCGTATGTTTGAGCGTTATCCGCAGATTTTTGCTGCGGGCAATGCGGTAAAGGCTCGTTCCAGTGTGGTGGATCGATGCGCCAAGAGTATGCAGGCTTTTACTTCGGAATTGCATAGCCTTCAGCCAGGCTTGAATCTGGATGTCAAGACCGATTCTGCCGATATGGCTTGGATAGCGTATGTCTCTCCCGAAGTGAAGGCTTTGGAGAATCGTACCCATGTGCAGGCTCAGGTTTCACCTCGCCGTTTCCTTCTTCAGTTGTTTAAGGATGTCTCTAAGGTGGATGAACCCCTGAAGCTGATGACCGAGATGCATACGGTGGCTTCTTCCATTCAGGATGTAGGCTTGAACTTCTCTTCTTATCCACAGGATATAGAAGATGGATTGAATGCGCTTTTCACCGATGATGAGTTCCGTGCCATTTATGAAGCCAATAACCTTCGGATGGCTATCAACAATGGTACCGTGGCGACGAATGAGGATATTCCTGCCCGTAGTGCTATCTCCTTATGGCAGAATATCGAGGCGGAGGCTGATCGGGCTTTGCGTTCTGTTAAGTCATCGGCTACACTTCGCTTTGGTCATGATACAGCCCTTTACCGTCTTCTGTCTCTCCTCTTTGATGTAAATGTTCCTCCGGCAGGAGCACGTGAAGAGGCTAGTCTGGTGGTTTTGGGAGATGAAATGGAAAAGATGGATCGCGTAGTTCCGATGGCTGCCAATCTCCAGATGATATTCTATAAGAATGCGAAGGATAGCGTGCTGGTGAAGTTCATGCTCAATGAGCGGGATATCATGCTTTCTCCCGTAGGACAGGTGATCTATGGTACGCATTACTATTCCTGGAATGCCTGGAAGCAGGAAATGCATGAGCGGATTCATCGCCTGGAACATATCCGCCAGCTCAATGCCATCAATACGATGGTGGGTACGGCACAGGCAAATACCCAGACTGCGGGCATGTTCGGAAAGGGTAGTGAGGAACATGGACAAACCATCCCTGCAGTTCTCGTTCCGAATGGTCAGAACTTCTGGACTCCTCAGACGCAGGATACAGAACAGAAATGTATCGCACCTTATTATTATAAGGATACCCATCTGCAGGGCTTCCGCTGCAGCCACTGGCTGGTGGGCGGATGTACGCAGGATTATGGCTCTTTCACGGTGGCTGCGCTTGGTGGAAAGCTCCGCCTTCAGCCAGAACAGAGAGCTACGGCTTTCAGTCATGAAGATGAAGTCTCTCATCCTCACTATTATGCTGTCCGCCTGAAGGATGAGCATCTGAAGGCTGAGATGACAGCCTTGAGTCATACTTCCTTTCTCCGTGTTACTCCGGAGCAGGATGAGCTGGTTCATCTTGTCATCAATCCGAACAGTGATGAAGGACAGGGATACATCGAGATTGATACCATCAATCATATCGTATATGGTTATAATCCGGTGCATCGCATCTATCAGGGATGGGGAAAACCGGCTGGTTTCTCCGGACATTTCGTCTTGGCTTACGATGAGAAGGACCTGGTGGATTACGGTGTTTTCGAGGGCGACAGGAAGATGATAAGAGGTTTGAAGGTGCAGGGTAAACCTCGCATTGGCGCCTGGCTCACCTTCCGTGGCAGATCGGGTAAGGCGATGGAGTGGATGTCGGGTACATCCTTTACGTCCCGCGACAATGCGGTGGAGAATCTCAATGCAGAAAACTATATGTATGGCGGATTGGACTTCAACAGCATGATGGAGTATGCTGCCGGAATCTGGTGCGACCGACTTCATACCATTGATGTGGAAAGCAAGGATGTGGCAAAGGTTAATCAGTTTTATGGTGCTCTCTACCGTGCATCCTTCCTCCCTCATGAGATGAGTGATGTGAATGGCGATTATCCGGAGTTTTCTACCGGTACCGTGAAGATGGGCAATGCTACCCTGAGTTCCAAGGGCTATGCCGTTCCTGCCTATTCTTATCTCCGCAAGTATGGCGATTTCTCCATGTGGGACATCTATCGTGCAGAGTTGCCGCTCTATAGTCTCATCACTCCGAAGATGTCGGGCGAGATGATGCAGTCTCTGGTTCAGATGTACAAGGAAGGCGGCTGGATGCCTATCTTCCCATGCTGGAACAGTTATACGGCGGCGATGATTGGCGATCATGCAAGTGCGGCTCTTGCTGATGCGTATGTCAAGGGCATTCGCAATTTTGATGCAGCCAAGGCTTACGAGGGAATGCGTCTCAACGCTTTCTCTACTCCTTATCTGGCGAAGGATTATCGGGATGGAAAGGGGCGCCGTGCCATCCGGTCGTATATGGATAATGGCTATATTCCGTTGGAGGATATGGTGGAGGAAGCCTTTCATACCAACGAGCAGACTTCCCGTACCCTGGAATATGCCTATGATGATTATGCCGTGGCACAGATGGCGAAGGCTCTGCATGATTCCTGTCAGGATACCGCTCTGCGCCAGAAGTATCTGGAGGATTACAACGATCTGATGCGCCGTTCCGAGAACTGGCGCAATGTCATCAATCCTGCTACGGGATGGGCGGATGGCAGATACGAGAATGGCAAGTGGGAGAATAATGAAGACCTGGTGCATCGCAAGAGTTACATCACCGAGGGTGCTACCTGTCATTATACCTGGTATGTTCCGCAGAACCCGGAAGGTCTGTTCGAGGTAATCAGAAACAGCAAGCCGATGGATAAGCAGGAAAAACAGATAGAAAAGGCTGAAAAGAAGATGGAGAAGAAGGGTGAAACTCCTGTTCGCAACGAGAAGGTGATTGCCCGACTGGATAAGATGTTTGATAACGGATGGTATTGGCATGGTAATGAACCTTGCCATCAGGTAGCCTATCTTTACGATGCTGCCGGGGCTCCGGAAAAAACGCAGGAGCGGGTGCATCATATTCTCCAGACCGAATATAATGATACGCCGGGCGGATTGTCGGGAAATGATGATGCCGGACAGATGTCGGCGTGGTATGTGTTCTCGTCTATCGGATTCTATCCTGTATGTCCGGGTACACCTTATTATTATATAGGTACTCCAAGCTTTGACAAGGTTACTCTGAATCTGGAAAACGGCAGGAAGTTCATCCTGTCTGCCGATCGCCAGCACATGGATGATTATCTCATCCAGTCGGTAACCCTCAATGGGAAGCCTTTGGGTGATTATCGCCTCTCTCATCAGCAGATATTGACTGGTGGAGAATTGCATTTCCAGATGAAATAACCCATTCTGCCGGACCTATAATACTGAAATGATAAATGATAAGTAACTTATGGATGCAATAACTGGATTCGTTTATGGCATGAGCATGATGTTTTTTTCCATGATGGCATGGATGTACTGGCGCAAGGGCAGTGACAGGCTCTTTCGCCTCATCATGATCTTGATGCTGATCGTAGATGCACAGTGCCTGAAGGATATTCTATCCTTCTATTTCACAGGCTTCGACAATGAGGAAAACTGGTTCCTCATATCGGCTGCCGATATGTTTATCATACCATTCTACAGCTTTGTGCTGATGGAATTGGTGAAGCCGGGATGGACTACCTAGCGTAAGGCGGTGATGCTGGAATTGCCGTTTGTGTTGCTTCCTGTCATTTATTGCGTGACGGGCAACAATATCTATTTCTACATCCTTGCGGTGTGGGGAGCTGTTTATGGTCTCACCACTTTCGTCGTGATGTTCTTCCTCATCAGGCGCTATCATCGCCAGTTGAAGGAGCGGTTTTCTTATCAGGAGAACATCAATCTCAACTGGCTTCTGGCTATCCTGAGCAGTTGTTTCCTGATATTGATTATCTGGACGATGAGCTGCTTTGTCATCAATGTAGATTTTGATGATCTCTACATGGTGTTGTCTCTGACTATATGGATGTTTATATGCTATTTTGTCTATAAGCATGAGTCGGTTATTGATGAACTGACAGATTCTGATACCGGACCTATTGATGATGGCCTGGACGATGGAAATGTGGCGCAAGGACTGGCGGCGACAGTACGGCAGCTTTTCGAAGAGGAGAAGATCTATCTCAATCCTAAGCTCAAGCTGTCGGATGTGGCGCGTATGGTAGGCACGAATCGTACTTATCTGAGCCGCTTCTTTAATGAGGAGAATGGGCAGACTTTCTATGATTTCGTGAATAATTATCGGGTGGAACATGCTACCCAGCTGCTTCGCACATCTTCCTATACGGTGTTGGAAGTGGCTGAAAAGTCTGGATTCAATTCTGTTTCTACTTTTCGCAGGGCTTTTGTTGCTGCACACGAATGTTCGCCTAATGAATATCGTGCGCAAATGTAAGTGTAAGCTAATCAGGAGAATTGATGTAATGACTCTCCGGATTTTACGCAATGACTCTTTGGAGAGTCGGGGTGTGAGGGAAGATTTTGTTCTTTTGAACCTATGTTTTTTACCCAATGATACCCGAGGTTTCGGGAAAAGTTGTATCTTTGTAGCAGAATTTTCTAGATTAGGTTTACTTATCATTTGCTTTTGATGGACACAAATCAAAAAAGGTTGGCTAACCCGAAGAGGGCAAGCCAACCTTTCTTTTGTTTATGATGATCTTAAAATTCTTTTTTTGCGTTTTAAGTGATGTTTTTCTTATTCCTTGTTGCTTCCGAAAATACGCAGCAGGTAGAGGAAGAGGTTGATGAAGTCGAGATACAATGTCAAGGCTCCGATGAGAGCCAGCTTCTGAGCACCCTCGCTCATATCGTACTGTGTCTGGAGCATCATCTTGATCTTCTGGCTGTCCCATGCTGTCAGACCCACGAAGATGGCTACACCCGCATAGCTCAAGATGTATTCAAATCCGGAACTCTTCAGGAACATATTGACTACGGTGGCAATAATCAGACCAATCAGCGCCATAAAGAGAATTTTGCCGAGAGAGGTGAGATCCTTCTTGGTGGTGTATCCGTAGAAGGCCATCGCTCCGAATGTGCCGGCGGTGATGAAGAAGACTTTGGCAATGCTGGTCATTGTATATACTGCAAATACCGAAGATAGCATCGCTCCATTCAGTACTGAGTAGATGATGAAGAGCATAGTGGCGGTACTCAGCGACAGGCGGTTTAAGGCTCCGGTGATGATGAACACCAAAGCGAGTTCTGCAATGATAAGACCGAAGAGTAAACCGCGGCTTGTCATCAGAGTCATCAACAGGGTAGGACTGCTGGCAACGCCGTAAGCAGTAACGCCGGTAATGACGAGTGCCAATGTCATCCAAGTATAAACCTTGCGCATCAGTGCGGAGAATACACCGCTTAATCCACGCTCTTTCTCGTTGACAGCGAAGCCGTTGCTTGACTGTCCGTTCTGACTATTTATCAGATTGTACATTTCTTTTTCTGTCATAATTCTAATTTCTAATTTAGTTGATTTTTTATTGTTTCTTGATGGCAAAGCTGATTATGCCACAATATAACGGATGCAAAGATAATGCCATTTATTGAATCTGCCATTATATCTGCTCATTATTAACATTTATTCCGTAATTTTACGGAGCCTTATTCCTCTTATTGCCTGGTTATGGCAAGATATTGCCCCTTGCCAGGGCAACTTTGTGCCATTGCCAGGCAAGAAACGATACGTCGGGAGAAAGGATTCCCCAGGACTATCATTTTGATTCGACCACTCCTCTCGCCCAGTAATCATGGGGCGATTTGCTCGTAAAAATCCTACTCTCGCTTTTACTCTTCACTCTTCACCAAACAGGCTGAATCCCCGATAAACACTGGGGGTGTGGGAGGTGAAGAGTGCACCGCCACTCTTCACCACTCTTCACCACTCTTCACTTATCGTAAGGCTCAGCTATTTTTTATTCCAAGGTCTGGTCATCATTTATGCTAAGGTCTGGTCATCATTTATGCTAAGGTCTGGTCATCATTTATGCTAAGGTCTGG